>BNJT01001227.1_pt1 | contig 516273 bp, 597 predicted proteins | sample 8540491 | NCBI WGS metagenome assembly BNJT01 (sample SAMD00202455, study PRJDB9452) | human saliva metagenome | host: Homo sapiens | reverse complement strand
GCCCTGCTTAGGCATGGCCGTATGTGTTGTTGTAGGCGCTGTTGTGGGCGTGGCGAAGATGGTCGAGGTAGTCCTTGCTGAACGCGTTGACCGAGAGCTGGTAATCGACGAACTTTTTGAAAGCCGCCTGCTGGGTTGCGATGGGGCCAGCGCAGGCTTCAAGGAACTTGAGACTCCCGGCAAGGTACCTTACGTCCAAGGTCCGGAGAAATAATGCGGCGTGGGGCGGGTCTGGGAGTTGCGGGAGTTGGGTTTGTGAGAAGAGTAGGAAATTGTAGGGCATGAACTCGTCCATGACATCAATGAGGTCATTGATGGTGGGTTGAGCGCGGATAATGAGGGAATCATCGTTTGTGATGTTGGGTTCTCAAGTAACCGCAATGAGTGGGGTTGTTCGGTTTGCGGTGCTGAATGCGGTGGCGAGCGACGATAATTCCTCGCCGAAAGGGTGCGTGGTGTTCTCCGAAGCCGTGAGCCGAAGTGACATGTCGGATAGCCAGGTTTCTGAAAACTGCATGTAACTATCGACGATGCGGTCGCGGGTGCCGAAAATGGCTTGTCTTGTTGCGATGTCGGTAATTGTCTGGGTCATCAGTGAGCTTTATTGCAGTGGTTTGTTGCTATTGTGGGTATTCCGGCGTTCATGCGGCGGGGAAAGTGCCGTGTCGCAGATAGTGCGAGATATCGCGTGAAGCGTCAGCAAAGGTGTAATTCTTCCACACAAGCTGCTCAATACCTATAGCGACACGTTCGCTGGGAACTTCCCTGAAATACATCGCATACTGCGAAATAGCGACCTGATAAGGCCATAGCAATCTGCGCGCCTCAGAACTTCTTGCCTCATCCAAAGCCTCCAGCAGGATTGAATATTTTTCCATGAGATGTTCGCTGTCTTGGAAAATCTCCTGGGCGTGCAGCTCTTGGAGATTTTTTGGAGTGAGGATATTTTCTGGTCGAAGGTCTTCGAGATAGCCAATGAGATCGTCGACCGGCCAATCCACCTGGTGAGTAAGAATATTTAGGCACTTGTCCTTGAAAAATGCCAAGTCCTTGTTGTGGTTGGCCAGGTTGGCGAGCAGATCGTGGAAGTCTTTGCCTGGGTCTTGGTTGGGGTTAGCGGGGTTAGTAGGTGAGATCATGATTCCCTATTGGATGTTATGGCGCTGGTAGACAAACCGGAGACTGCTATCGCGCAAAGGTAATGAATGAGAGCAATTTTTCACCGTTCCGCAAGTGAACGTGATAGTGAGGAAGCCATCGTCGTCGACGTGGATGGTGTTGTACGTTCCGGTTATATGATGGTCGTAGTCGAAATGCAGCGTGAGCATTGAGCTAGCTCGCTCGCAGTCGCACGATCGGAACACCCAATACTCGTCCCACGGACGCCCATACCACACACCATTGATGAGAAGCCCGATGACTGCGCGTTGCGGAATGTTACTGAAGTACTTTTCTATGATCGCGCATGGTGACGTTGTGCTCATGGATATGTAGCCTCGATAAAAGATGCTTGATCCCAGTACTCGGGATCCCACCACTCAATTGTATCGATACCATCATCACCCCAGTAAAGCACTACAAAATTCTCGTAGAATATAAGAACGTCAGAAAAAATCGAGCTTTGATAGCCTTTATCCTCCATTTCCTCTTTAATGCGATGAGAGGACAGGTTGAGGCTGATGCCTTCTAACTTGTCGCCCTGAGCTACAGCAATGGAGACTATGACAGCGTTGCCCTCTTTCATGTGAAGCTGAACAACGCGCGACGAGTCACCGAGTATGATCCTTCCGATAAATAGCTCAGCCCCGGGGAAAGAAGAATCATGAAGTTCACTACAACATTGCTTGTAGTACTCCAGCGGCTGGCCAGTTCGCAGCTGTGGCGGATGACTGAGGTGCATAAAAACCCATTATAGCATTGGTAGAGAAATGATTTTGTCGGCGTGGATATGGAAGCTATCAGGGCAGCACTTACGAGATTGATTTTTGAACTTTGATCTGATCCACATAGTTAAGCACTTCATTCAATTCAGTCTGAAACTTTTTCGATAGTATAGGAACCGCGATTTGATCTTGAATGAAGCCTATAAAAAGCTCGGACCATTTCCTCGAATCATCCCAATGCTCCGTCAAAAATTGGAGTGGTCTTGCCAATAGCTTACACTCCCCAATATGGTTGACCAAGCACATCACATGCAAGATCGCCGAAAAACAGTAAAATTTCGCACGAAATATACCAAACCTAGCCCCTCAAATCCCCTAGACAATGAGCCTAGTTCGCATAGGAACTCATTAGTATGGCTGTCACCGCGAATTGTTACTACATAGAGTTTTACGCTTGATGAGGATGACGAGAACAAGAAACTCGAAGAAGTGACAGAGCCGCTATCCAAACACAGATAGCTAGCCTTCGGAGGCTATAACCTTTGCATTATTCTACTGGATCAACTTGTTACTGAGGTGAGCGCAATCTTCTGCACTACAAGCTCTTAATCAGAATAATCTATGGCCTCAGCACCGTAAAAGCAGTGCGGTGCGGTGCGAAGTGGTAAGTAGCTAAGTAGCTTTTTATGCCACAGCATACAGCATGACGTGAAGTTAAAAATCTTTTTCTTTTTGAACTAAAAAGCAGCCTGAGCAGCATTCCAGAGCTCAACCAACCCCTCGCGATCCTCACCACTAATAGCTACATGATCACAAACTCTTTTAATCCAGCTAAGATGTTCCTGATACAACGACCAGCATAATTCAAATAGAGGAAGTTCAGGATTGCATTCCACTACACCATCAAGTATATGCCGCACAACTCTTTCTGACGGAAAAGCCCAATCATATTTTTTACATACTTTCAGTATCGCGTCTAAAGCACTCTGAATGTGGGGTATCTTTTCCTGATCCGCGACCTCATTAAGGAGTTTTGGAATGACGGATTCCTGTATTACAACCCACAGCGCCGGGTCACTCAATTTGAGTCTATTACCCTCAAGTTTTAGATATTCAATTGCTATATCTTGCTTCTTCATAAGCTTCAACAGACTTGAATGGCGAGTCCAAGGTTTAATGTTTTCGAGAGAAAATGCGACCAATGGCGAATCGCATTTCAGCAGGGTATACCAAACTTTCTGAAATACATCAAACTGCCATTCTTCCAAATTGCGATTGCTGCCATTGAGGCCAGAGATCAAAGATGGAAGATTCACGCTAAAAATATAAGCTTGAACTAAATCCATAGCATCAAAGGCTTCAGCAAAATCTGCCTGTATTTTCTCCTCTTCCCGAGGTGACATCTTTGATACAGCATCAACATCAAAAGTTGCAGCCATTCTTGAGATAATTACATCGCGCGACTCATCTCGACAAGCAGAGGCAAGTACGGGTGGCTCCCAGGTTCCAACTTCTTCAATAAGAGATGTTAAAGTAATCAACCCAAAAGCTCCCCTCAAACATAGATTCCCATATAAAATCTCTTTAGCGTTGGACAAACATAAAGCGCATAAAGCCAAAAGCCCACGTGTTAAAAATTACACCGCTTTAAGATTCTTAGCACTTGACAGGGATTGGGATGAAAGCTGAAAAATCAAAATTCTTAGACAAAAAATCAATGAACTCTTCAGAAAAACATTCCGAAACCTTTGGCTCAGCAGGATTTTCATCTTTCCTCAACCTACACATAGAAGCCCCCTCTATTTCGTCGCAAAAGTTGAATGATCGGAAAGCAATATACTCACCGAGTTGAGTCTCTACTGTAGATACAGCATAGTCGGTACCAGTCCTGCTTAGCTCGTCTTCAATAATTTTTTCCTTGCCAGCTTCCACATACAAAGCATCATAGTATAGTCCTATACCATACTGCTTCAAAGCGCTGCCATCATCATCAACCCTATCTTCAAAAGCTTCACGCGCAAGGCCTTCAAAGTTAGCCTTTTTGACCGCTCTCTCATAAGTCAAATTACTTTCATCCTGAAAATACATACCGCAAGCATCACGCGGAGCCACTATGGTGTAAATCTTCATATTGTATCCTGTCCAAAGTCGACGTTGACCAGCTAAGCTTGCTCAGGTACTGAGTAGAAACTTACATGACTTTTCCTTACGTGACCCCAACCTATAACATTATTCTTTTGCTGTTTATAGTAGGACAAAAGCCACATAAAAGAACCACTCCACATCGCTGATACTAGCTGAAACCACCGCCATTTTCCTAGCCAAGTTTATCTAAGACTACGCCTGTCACACTAATCGTCCTACCAGATTAAAATCAATCACAACGTTGAGATCATGCTGTTGTATTGGGAGGCTCTTCAACACATTATTGCAAAGGTTTTCACACCTCCCAAGCTAATTTGTGCAGCGCGATCAACACCGTCGTCACCGCCTTGGTTGATCCCGCTATTGCCGTAATCAAACCTAACACTTAGATGTTCGCCAAAAACACGTTCGTTCCTTGTGCGCTGCGACAGAAGGATCTTTACCACCAAAAGCACTGGCGACCATGCCCTTACCATCCAAGCGGTCACCAACTAACTATGAATGTACTGCGCTCCGCCTAAGCTAAGCTTGATCAGGAACTACGCACAGTTTCCCCACACTACGGACCACAAACAATATTACGACGGATAGGGGCTATACCAGCATCGGTAGGCGCCCCTCCCCGTCAAAAAGCCAACACAACACTATTTGCAACAGCGAAAAATACCACAACAAGCATGTTAAACAGGTTCGATATGTTACCAGGTGCTCCATCGCGCACCTGAAACGCCAGCGAGTTCTCAAGACCGGCTGCAAACTATCCCGACAACATACACTAAAGGTGATTAACATGCTACGGAAATTCTTTTCCTGCACTTTACCCTGAATCAAGTCCATTACTAAAACCAGGGGTGCACCAAACCAAAATCCCGTGTTAAAGCACCACTAAATGTAACCTTGTTTCAGATAATGGTCACCAATATATCCGATGACACATTAGCGCAGGCAACATTTTGCCACAACATTTCTACCTATCCTCATCATGAGAAGGTTGGTCTGGCAATTGTTCACCATTTTTATATGCAAATGCACGGGCAATAAATAGGTCAACAGAAATTGCCGAAAAAACGGTGAGTGGTATAAGCAGATTTCCCCGTTCCTCAATAGGGGTTTGCATATGTTTTCTGCCGCCATGCCACGTCATAATTTCCCAATCTGATCGATCTAAATGATCTGCCCCCTTAGACAAAGGAACGAAGGTACGTGACTCTGGATCATAGGTTGCGGGTTCGATCAAATTATTTGTTTTCCCCAACTCAGGGATTTTGATATTTTTACCCACACTAGAAAAAATTGCACGACCTGTTTTGGGTTGACCAAAACAATGAGACATCACACGCATAGGAGGAATTAATACCTGATTGTCAGAAAAATCATCTGGGCCAAGCTGAGCTACCTCATCTTCGCTGTTCAATACAATGTCAAATACCCTTACAAGATGACCACCACTAGCCTCAAACTTTCTTCTGACCATCTGCCCAATCAAAATTCCAGCATCTTGTTTTAGCTTGATGCCAAGCAATGCTCCATCTCGTGGAGCTATTTTCCGGGAATGACGCACTACGTCAATAACATACATACCATTCACCTCATCCCATCAAAACTAGGGAAAGCTTACGCCAGGAATGTTGGCATTTCCAAATGAATGAGCCCATTTCATTGCTCCATCATAGATATCTCGTTTCGTCCCGATACTATGAGAAGCATTTTCCAAGATTCCTCCATCTTTTTTTCATGCCGTTTTTGCGATATCAGAGCCTCTTCTGAGTGCCCTATTCTGGTTACGAGACAAAGAATCTGCACCTTGGCTAAATGCGTTCGCGTCAGGTGTATATTCTTGCATCTGAGTACCAAATCTATCGCCATGTTGACTAGCACGCCTTTCAAGGTCATTTGAAATGCCAATGTACTTTTCGCCAGCATCGTCGGCATAGTGATAAAGACCTGTATTAGGAATACTATCCCTGTTAAGCCATTCAGCAACCTCCTTGGGATTGCTGACACCAAGATCCTTTAGTTCATCTACCGTTACTTTGTGTGCTTTTAATCCTAGTGCATCTGCCCAAGTGATTGGGTTATGCACATACCCCTGTGGGGTACCCACATTCGGCCCCACACCCAACGGATCCTGGGCACCATACACACCACCAGCAGGATCATAAAACCTGAACCGGTTATACACCCACCCTGACTCAGCGTCCTCATACTGCCCAGCAAACAACACCGGGGACTCCACACCAGACCATTGACGCCTACCAAACAACGACTGGGTCACGTGTCCCACGACACTGCCCTGCTCAGTGTCAATCAACTCCTGTGGCGCACCAGCCAAATCAGCCACCAAGGCATAGAACACCGCATCCACCTGCGCCTGCGACCACCCCGATACACCGGCAGCATCATTATTGTTGGTGGTGAGGTTAATCTGCCCTATCAACTCACCCGTACCAGGATCCTGCACCCACACACGACCCACAACACCAGCACCAGTATCCCCAGCGGTGGTGTGCTCAGCCACCAGGTCATTGCTCACATACGCAAACACCTGACGAGAGACCACCTCACCCGTATCAGCATTTAGGCAGGTTTTCGCGACCCTACGACCCACACCATCATAGGAATACACCCACCGCACATGTGGTGCATCCGACGACGAAAAACCAGTCACCTGACCAGTAGACCCTGCATACTCAAACCGCTTGACCAACGGCTTCAACGACGACCGCCTCGTGACAGTTTCGGTCACCCGGCCCAACTTGTCATAGGTATAGGACGTCTTACCCACACGAGTCACCAACGTGCCCCTAGTCTCCACACCAGTCGGCTGCGCAGACTGCGAAGCCTGGGCGCTGCGGGCAGACCTTGCTAACGCCACCCCACCCACAGACTGTTGTGACCCAAGTTCTGGGGCAGCAATACTAGTCAACATCCCCGCAGCAGAATACCCATACGACTCATCAGAAACATCAGAACCGTTCACAGAAGTAATGGCACCAGCTTGTGCCGCAATGCTGCTTTTATCCCGAGTAACACTGGTGACCCGACCCAACACATCCACATCAAACCGGGCCACACCCGCCAACACATCATTGACCACCGACACGGTGTTATCAGCACGCCACGCCCACGCACGACCCGCCACCATCGACAGCGACTCGTTTTGAGCGTCATGGCCGTGAGCATTCGGGCCTGACAGGGACGAGACCACATCATTGACAATGCGACCACACTCATCAAAACCGAACTGGCGCACCACAGAGCCCATAATGAGCTGATCCCTACGGCCCGCCGCATCCATACCCAACGCCACATGCGCCAACTCCCGGCCACCATGAGTGACATCCACATGGGAGACCTCACCGGCATCATCAAACACAAAAGCCTGTTGGGTGACAGACCCAGCCGTATCTACACCCACCTGGTTGGTGCGACCGTACCCATCGCGGCCGACATTGATCGTCGTGGTCTCCCCCGACACCAGTGTGGTGGATTCCGACACCAACCGCCCGTACTCATCCCAGGCATACGTAATGGCAGCATCATTATTAGCCACCTCATCTAGGAAACCACGGCTGTTGTAGGAGAAAATCGTATCCACACCAGCACTATCGGTCTGCTGAATGACCCGACCAATACTGTCCTGCCACGTGGTGGTGACCCCACCCGCGGCATCCACCACTCGTGACCAGCCTTCTGTGAGATCCTGTTCAAACCTGGTGACCAGGCCGTTGTAGTCCCGCTGCTGGATCACAGTCCCATCCAGATCAAAGTCAAACTCCCACCTGCGCCCATCAGCATTGACCAGACCACAAACATCCATTTGGGTGTTATACACCAACCGGGTGACCCCACCCGCAGCATCCGTGATCACCACAGGCTTATCAAACACCGTGTACTCGGTAGCAGTGACCGCGCCGATCTCATTGATGGTGTGAATGACATTGCCCTCCCCATCAAACGTGGCACGCACCTGACTACCATCTGGGTTGGTGACCTGCCACGCCCACCCCTCCGGCGAATAATCGATCACCGTGGTGTTGCCGACCGGGTCCATAGACTCAACAACCCGACCCGCAGCATCACGCACAACGGACCACCGGCGGCCAGACGCATCCGTCGTGGCGATTATCCTGCCCGCCAAATCGCAGTCCACCTGGGTTTCCACCCCAGCGGGATCCACACTGCCCGCAGCCACCAGGCCACTAACCAACCAGTCATAATGGTAACGCGTGGTCAAACCCGCAGGGTTTGTCACGGCAGTAATACTACCTGCGGCATCCACCTCAAACTCCGTGGTCAACCCATCACGGCCCGTGACCCTAGCCGGGGTTCCCCACGCCGCAGGCTCCGCCACCGTCTGCGACCCATCAGGATAGACCACAGACGTAACAAACCCATCGGCATCAAACTGGGTTTCGGTCACTCCACCATCAGCAGCAACCCGCATGGTGACCTTATGGAACTCGTTATAGGCGTAATCCACACACGCCCCAGAAGGGGTAATAATCCGCCACACATCCCCAGCTACTGTTGAGCGGTACACCGTCGGACGCACATCCCCCAACACCTCATCATGCAGCCACTCGGCTGGTACCTGCCACGGTTCCTCCGACCGGGCACCATCACGGCCTTGACCCACCAACCCAGCAGCCGCCAAGCCACCTTCGCGCAGGGCTTTGACCAACGGCAATGCTTCCAAACGTTCCAACCGGTCCGGGATCACCGCATCCCCCAACGCAATTGGGTCACCAGCAAACTCGCCTGCAGTCTCAACCAGCACGCAGACCTTGCCGCCCACCGGTGCATCCGGGGCCTCATCATCAAGCCAGACAAGCGCGTTGGCAAACATCCCGCCCGTACCAACCTGGGTGACTACCCGCCCTTCATCATCAAACACATACGTGTAGGACACCCCATTACGATCCGTCCACCCGCACACACGGCCCGCATCGTCATAGTGATACGACAACGCCCCTGCTGCGGAGTTAATCACCCGACGCAGCCGACCGTGAGCATCGTATTCGTAGGAGATCAACCGGACTGGTTCCTCATCCGGCCGGTCCTGATGTTTCAGCCACACACTAGCCATACGGTGGGTACGCCGATCCCATACCAACTCCAGAATGGTGCCGTCACTGCGCCGCATCGACGTCATCAACCCCGACGCTTGATCCCAGCCGTACTCAATCATATGACCGGTCCGGTGAATCACCGCCGACAGACCAACCTCAAAGCCTATACCCGCATATCCTGCGACAGACGCAGAACGATAGCCATAACCACCAACCGTGACACCTACCATGTTCGGGTCAGGCTCACTGTCAGGGTCATGCAGATTCTGCACGTCTTCTACCGGGCCGACAGGTCGCACCATGGACATCTCAGTGGCAGTGGCAAACACATACACCACCCCACTAGCCACATCCCGCACCCTGTACGCACCATCGGTAAACGACAGCAACCACGGCCTGCCATCGGCACGGACCTCAGACCCATCCAACGGGGCAGCAGGGAAGGTCACCAACGCCCCATCCGGGGTCAACATGAGTACTTCATCCGCACAGATTTCAATCCGGCAATCCATCCGCGAGACCCACTGCGGCCCCAACGCACGCCCCAACTCATGACCGGAGTTACTATTCCGGTCAATCACCAATGGCAGGACACCCGGAATAGACACATCGGTTTCATAATCCACCATCGCACCAGTAGCCATATCCACCGGTTCCGCAGCAAAACAAATCTCCCCACCCCGGGTAATCTTCGAATACGCACTTTTCGCGAACTTCTCCCCCGCCACCTTTGACAACCCCTCAGCACCCTTGAGCGCTACCTTACTGGCCGCGTTTTTCGCTGCCGACAACGCCTTGGTTCCCATATTAGCGGCTTTGTTAGCCATCGTCGCGGCCTTCGCCCCCATCTTCCCCGCCTTAATCCCCTTAAAAAAATCGCCCCACCCGGCAACGAGGTTAACAAATCAAAAGCAAACTCACCCCAGGAAGCTTCCCCACAAAGAGCCAACAACCCCTTTAGTGCCACACCAATACCCACCAGGACCGCACCGATAATGTTCAACCCTGGAATAAACAACAAAATAGAACCAATAATCTGCAACGCATCAGCAATAAACGACAACACATCCGCATGCTTCGACACGAAATTCTTAATCTCAGCCCACACCGCAGAAAGCCCCGTCGGGTTCTCCTGGAAGCGTTTCCGCGCCTGGGTATCAATCACTCCCACCTGCGTGGTCACATCCGTACCCAACTGGTTCTTCAGTACATCCGCCTGTGAGACATCCCCATCCCAGGTAGCCTTCACCGCCTCATAATGAGACCACGCAGCCAACCGCTCTGCTTCTGCGGTAGCTGCCGCCGTCTCGGCTGTTGCTGCCGTCGCCGCCAACGCGGGCCCCGCCGGGGTCACCGACCCTAACAATGCCGCCCCCTTGGCCACCCCAGCCTTGGTCTTCGCCGCAGCCGCAGCAAGCTCCGCTGTGTTATAGCGGGTCACCGCAGCCTGCACCATCCCATGATCACCCCGAGACTTAGTCACCAACAGCCCCATCTTGGACAAACAATCCGTCAGCGCATGGAAATACTTGTTAATCGCATTACCCACCGCCTCATGGGCTTTACCAGTAACATCCAAATGCCCCGGCAACTGGGAGTTAACCAGTTCTTTGTATTTATCGCCTTCGGTGCCGATATAACCACCGTCGTTAATCGCCCGCAATGCGGCCGCTGCAGCGGTGGCTTGTTGTCCGAAGTTCACCCATTTCGTTCCGATCGCCGCGACCGTTTCTGGGGAACCACCCACATGGAACGTGGTCTGTTCAAACGACGAAAACGGTGCAAGATACGGAACCGGCATGACAAACTCCCTGACACAAAAACTACAGTGAACAAAATTAAATTATTGAGTACAAAACTAAATCAGAACGTAGCTATCCCGTAAAGAACAGCAATACGTCTACCCCACATGGGGTTTACAAGACACCTCAAAACCTCAGGTGCCCGCACAACACACGTATGTCAGCGGACACCAGCACCACACACCTTTACACATTCAATAAAGAGTTCGGTGCCAGCATCCAGCTCAACATCTACGTAACCGGGAACTAGCAACCATTCGCCAGTCGGCGTCTGGGTTACGCTTCGCCAGACAGAGTCTGAGTCACGCGCTGGCGGGTCTCACCCACAGACTGCGTATTCTCATCCAGCGCGGCGCGAACCTGCCCCAGAACTTCGCGTGCCTGCTGGGCATTACCGGACCACTTGCGGTGGATGCCAGCATATTGTTCCTGCTCGCCACCTTCCCAGCTGCCGCCGCTGAGTTTGCCTAGCTCGCCGTCCATATCGTTCAGGGTTCCCTCAATGGACATCATCACCTGGTTTATATCCCCCGATGCGGTTTCAGCCGTGGAATTGTCGTATGCGTATACGCCGTCAGACATAACTACACCCTTTCGGTAAAAAATTTATTTGTTGAACAGTTGGTATGAAGCTTCTAGATGATGTTGCCCTGCGGCATATCCATGCCCGCAAACCGATTTGCAGAGTCTGGTGCTGCTCATCGTCACCAGATGAGTATGCCTGACCTGCACCTTCCACACGACCGGTCAGATCGGTCAGAGCGGAATTGATTCCTTCCATGCACTCACTCCATGCTTGAGTCATTTGCTGCCAGGACCCCACGGCCATGCCTTTCCATACTGACTCCAGAGGCGCGATAGCTTCCATGAACTTAGAGGAATCCTGCTGCAGGCTCTGGTTGTGCTGCTGTAGGGACTGCACGTGCGAGGTAATCGCAGCGTGCTCAACTGACATCTTGGACGCATCAGCCATGACAAATACTCCTTTGTATTACAAAACAACTGTTGATTGATCGGACATTTTTACACTGCATTACCAACTAGGCTGCATAGCTAGCTTGGGAACGCTAGGCGCTACAACTCTTACTCTGATTTAGAGAGCACTTCCCAGTGTGAATCTCGCAACTCATCGGTACCTTCTCGGACAGCCTTGAGTGAATCTTCGACCGAGTCCAAGATATCGACGATACCTTTCGCGTTTTCGTTCATTTTCCGGGCAGCTTGGTAGTAGCCATCGGCCTCTGCGGCAATCCAACGCGGCTCCAGTTTTGCCACGCTTGACAGCATCAGATTCAATGTTGAGCGCATTCTGGTCATTGTTGAGATAATGTCTTTTTCCGAGGTCTGCGATGTGGAACGCTTGAATGCGTAATAATCACCACTGCTATCAACCGCACCTCCACCAGTGGCCGCACCGGCGCGAGCGCCAGCACCTCCACCAGAACCACCTCCGCCTTGAAGCTTTGACGCGAATTCATTGAGCGAAGATGACAGTTTGCCATCAAACTCGGATGTGGAACTCGCAATCTGGCTGGACACATCGCCTAGCCATCGACGTTATCCAACAAGGTTCTCCTGGAAGTTTTCCATTCAGAGAAGAATGACTCTACAGCAGTGCTCATGCGAGCACCATGAACATCATCGACACCCGAGAGGCTTGTCATGCCGTTTTCCACAGCCTCAAGCTCTGCTTTCACATTTTTAAGGTTGCGGCCAACGGTAGTCAGGTGCGCTACCGGGATTTGGACCTTATCACTCTGAGCCATCACACACTCCCTTCACATCACATCTATTCGGCCGCCACAGTGAGGACAATGTCATCGTCTGCGGCACGGAGGTCACCCAACTGCTCGGGCTCGAGTGCCAGTTCTGGATCCAGCACCCGCCCCGTGAGCTCAGGGAACGTATTGATACTGTTGGTCAGCCGAATAACCATGTCCCGGATTGTGGGTGCGAGACCTTCTTCCGGGGCAACCCCAGAGACCATTGCTACCCAGGAGGTAGAGGGCACGGGTAGTGCCGCCTGGCAGTTCCAGATTGTCCTACGGTCCGTTAAAGGCCCGATCTGGCTACGTCCGCCGAACAGCGCGTAGGCCGCGTCATTGTCGGTGGTGCGATGCTCAAAGCCTTCGCGCCCGCTGAAGGCGGTGTCAACAATGGTCATGCTTGCGGATTGGGGCGAGAAACTTTGCCACCGCACAAGAAGAGTACAGGCGGACATTTCTCCATCATCCAGCGTTCCGGGTAGCACAAATGACAATAGAACTTTATTGTCTTGTGCAGCTTTAACAGCCTCTTCAAGTCGCGCATATATCGCTTTTCGTTGTGCTGATTTTAGTCGCTGCCCAGAATAGAACTGGTCGATGATGCGCTCGGCTTGGCGCTGCCATGATGCTGGGTGTGTATCTAGAAAAGCCCAGCTGGTTGGCAATTGTGCTGTCCACAAAAAGTTGGGCCTAAATGCCTGAGGGTGTAGTGATAACTGCTGCTGCCGAACATCCGCATTATCCTCGCCAGTTACCAAATCGGTCATCACCACATCCTTACGCGTCACTCATGTATCAACTCTGCATATTATGTACAGCAAAAGCTAGTCTACACAAACTTTTAGTTTTTGTGGAGTGATACCCGCACTTTATCCATTAATTTTTGATGAAAATGCTCTTATTCTGGATAAAAAGCCAGTTGTACCAGGTGTTTTTTGCCGGATTTGTCCACCCAATTCGCGCGACCCGCTGGTAGGCGCTGGAGGTAGACTCCTGGCCATACCTGTCCTTCTTGACGGTCGCCGGACAGCAAAATTCCGTTGGCACCAGCGTCCTTAAGCCCTTGCAGTACGGGCTCGTAGCTGGACCGACCGATTCCAGCTGCGCGGCGAGCAATGATCACATGCAGCCCAATATCTGCTGCTTGGGCCAGGAATGGAACGAGGGGCTTGAGGGGGTTGTTATTACCTTCTGATCATGTCAAAGTCGTCCACCACAATGTAGATTTCGGGCCCTGACCACCACGAACGGTTGCGGAGCTGCTCCACGGTCACGTCGGAGGGCGGCAGGCGTCGCTCCAGCTCAAGTCGGATGCCTTCAACGAGTGTTTTGGCCGCGCTGGCGGTACCCGCGTAGTCACCCAGGAAGTCTGGAGGCACAAAACCCAGGAGGTTGCGGCGCATATCGAACATGCCGAACATCACTTCGTTGGCTTTCTTACCAATCAAAGCTTCGGAGATTAGCGCCCGCAGTGTGGATGTCTTGCCGGTTTGGGAATCCCCCACCACGATGATGTGCCGTTGCCCACCATCCAGGTCGAATTGCACAGGTCCCAGATCCGCCTCGGCAATGCCAACAATCGCCGCAGGGGCGCTGTCGTAGTCGGTGCGCATTTGTTCGTAGGTAACCAGTTCCGGCAGCATCCGCACTGCTGGCGCACCGCCACCTTGCCAGGCGTCGGCAATGGCTGCGACGACCCCTTCAATCGTGTTGTCGCGGATGACGTCGGGTTGATCGAACGTCGGTAAGCATATTTGTGAATAGAGTTCGTCCATGCTGAGGGCCCGGCCAACCGGAGCGCCCTTCATCCCGATCATGGCGCGGCGGCCGATGATCGAGTCGATGGGGTCGTTCAAGTGCATCTCTACCTTGGTGCCGATCACGGCCTGTAGCTGCAGACGGAAGTCAGCCCACCGCCCGGACACGAAGATCACATGGATGCCAAAGCCCAGTCCACGTTGTGCAATGGTCTGCACAATCTCGGCGAGCATGTCGAAATCTTGCCGGAAGCTTGACCAGCCATCAACGACCAGGAAGATATCGGACGCCACCAATTCAGGGATGCGGCCGTTGCGGTGCATTTCCCGCATCTGTTCGGCACCATCAATTTTGTATTGGCTGAACAATTCCTCGCGCTGGTGCAGCCAGTTCTTCATTTCAGCGATGAGCCGACTCAGTTTTTCTTCTTCAAGCCGGGATGCCACACCACCAACATGCGGCAGTTTTTCCAAGTAGCTGAGCCCAGAGCCGGACATGTCCACAATGAAGAAGTTGACCTCTTCCGGGGTGTGCGTCAGCGCCGCAGAGGTGATCAGGGTGCGCAGCACGGTGGACTTGCCGGACTGCGGCGAGCCGAGGATGGCCATGTTGCCGCCGGATCCGGCGAGGTTGATGGTCATGGGACCCTGCCACTGTTCCATGGGCTTGTCTTTTATGCCCAGGGGGAATTCCAGGTAGGCTTCGCGCTCTACTTGGAGTCCCTTGTCGGAGGTGAGGTGCGCCCTCCCCAACACTTGCTCTAGGCCCAAGCGCTCTGGGAGCGGCGGCAACCAGATTTGGCGGGTTTTTTCAGCGGCCGTGCGCAGGCGATCCACCACCACTTCCAGGGTGATGCGCTCGTCGTTGTTGCGGCCCGCCATGGCGGCCTGCATTTCCCGTTCCAGGCGGTATTCCTCTTCCCGCTGCTGCAACCAGTGCTCCGTGGTGTTGAGTAGTTCCAGTGGCATCGCCACAGGCGGGAGCGAGCGGTCTGCTTCGCGGGCCGTAGCCACATACGGGCCGGACACGTAGGCAGCTTTGAAGCGTTCGAAAATGTCCGGGTCCACTTTCAGCAGACCGGAGCCGGGAATGGGCGGCAGTTCGTGGGCATCGGGCGATCCGATGGCGGCGCGGGATTCCTGCGCGGAGAAGGTGCGCAGACCCAGTCGATAAGACAGGTAGGATTCCAGACCACGCAGGCGGCCTTCTTCGAGGCGCTGTGAGGCCAGCATCAGGTGCACACCAATAGAGCGGCCGATGCGCCCGATCTGCACAAAAGGTCGATGAATTCAGGCTTGGCCGCCAGGAGCTCGCCGAACTCGTCGATCACCACAAAGAGGTGCGGCAGCGGGTCTGTGACTTCGCCTTTGTTGCGGAGTTTGTTGTATTCGCCCACGTTGGGCAGGTTTCCTGCGGCCTGGAGGACACGCTGTCTGCGTTGGATTTCGCCGAGGATGGAGTCGTGCAGGCGGTCCACCAGCCCAGCGCCGTCTTCCAGGTTGTCCACGATGGCGGCGGTGTGCGGCAGGGCTTCCAAGCCCGCGAAAGTCGCGCCACCCTTGTAGTCCACCAACACAAGAGACAGCATGTCCGGGTGGTGGCAGATGGCCTGGCCCAACACGATGGTGCGCAGCACTTCGGATTTACCGGAACCGGTTGCACCAACGCACAGGCCGTGCGGTCCCATGCCGTTGAGTGCGGATTCTTTGATGTCCAGGCTCACGGGCCCACCCGTGGAGTCCACACCGTAGGGCACGTTGAGGAAGTCCTCGACGGAACGCGGTGCCCACAGGGCGTCAATGTCGTAGGTGTTAAAGTCCGCAATGCCCAGCAGGCGGTCCAGGGTGATGGTTTTCTCCAGGGGCGCGTCGGGAATGGCGTCTTCCACTAGGCGCAACGGCGACAGTTCGCGGGCGGTCGCCTCCGCCAGCCTCGGGTTCACCACATCGGCGGTGCCTTTGTAGCCGCCGTACAGCAAGCGCTGCGGGAAACCCTTGGCACCGTCCTCCGGCTCCCCCACCACACCGCGGTCGAGGAGTTGAACGCTGAAGGCGAGCGCGGCGTCGTCAAGCGTGGGCTTGCCACCTGTACTTTTCGACGCCCCCTTGCGCCGCTGCTTTTTCCCCTGGCCAAAGCTCACACGCACATCAACGTGGGAGGGTTCCATGCGCTGCATCGTGGCGGTGGAGATGATGGTGATGCGGGCTTTTTCCAGGTCCTCCACCTCGGCGAGTTTGCTCATCACAAAACGCCCATGGTCGGATTCCATGTCCACCACCACGATCAGGTGCGGGCGCTCCACCTGGATCATGCGGGTTTTGCCTTTGGCGGTCATTTCTTCACGGCGCTCATCCAGCTCGGAGATCAGCGCCTCGGCGGTGTCCTCATCCGTGGAGGCACCGCGCAGACCGATCGGGCCGTCGAAACGGTGGTCGTCCAGAATGTGCGGGAGCCACAGCGCCCAGCATCCGGTGTCCTCGCCGCCGGACAGCGGCAGCGCCAGGTGCAGGCGTAGGTCATCAGGGGCATGCAGCACCGCCACCTGCAGCAACAGGGCACGGATGGCGTTGGCGGTGACGTCCTGCGGGCCGATCAACGACACGGTGCCGTGAAGGGGGACGGCGATGGGCAGGTCGTCGATAGTGCTGCAGCGTTTCAGCATGCGGTCAAGATGTGCTTGGGAGATCGGTTCGGGTACCAACATCGGGTCGCCAGCCGGGCGAACCGTCACCCCGCACGCCAAATCACCCGTGCCCACTCCCAAACGCACCACCAGGAAATCCTCGTCAGACGGGCGGCGCTCCCACAGGCGGTGCGGCTGGCGAATCACATCCGACAACGCGCCCGGCGCGGGGTTACGCAACGCCGACTGCTCGCGCTGCTCTTCGGCGAGGTCGCGGATGGTGTCTTCCTGTTCCTCCAGGTGTTCCAAGAAACGTTCGCGGGAGTCTTCCGCTTGTTTGCGGGGACCAGTCTTGGCTCGCAGCAATGCACCGCCCGCCGTGATGAGCACCACCACCAGCATGGCCACGCCGACGGCCATGCGGATGGGGTTTCCTGAGGAGAACATCATGAGAACCATGCCCATGCCCGCCACCACGGGGAGCACTGCCTTCAACGCGCCACCCCCGCCGCCCCCGCCCGCACGGATGGTGGGTACCGATGCCAGTTCAACAGGCTTTTCGGGGGTAATTTGCCGATGCAAACGAGCCGGACGGTGAATTAAACGAGTACTCATCAGTCCCCTTCAAACTGCCTACGCAACGCCTCTTATCGTGTGTAAAACTTAATATCACTATTATGGCAGGAGTGTTTATTCGTCTCAGCGTATTCTGGCAAGACCGCCAATTGGACGTGAGCCTACCAGCACAGCGCCCTATTGTGGACATCATCGACGACGTCACTGGCTTGCTCACAGCCACCGATGCCCACGATGCCAACCCCCAGGACAACGTTGTGGACGCTCGCACGTGGGTACTGTCCTCCCCCACCACCGGAATACTCAGTTCTGAGGCGACGCTGGAAAGCTACGACATTGTCGATGGTCACCGGCTGTTTCTGACCCAGCGTGCCGATGCCGCGCACTCCCCCTTCGTCGACGATGTCATGTCCGAGGTGCGCCGCACCATTTCCGACAATCAATGGCGCTGGTCTGACAGCGTACGCAGTGGCGGCCTGCTCATTACAGTCGGTGTGCTCGCACTAGTGCCGTTTATCCCAGCGGTATTGAAAGTCTTCAGCGCCCCCGAACACATTGACGCCTGGACTAACGACCATTGGCTTATGGCGGCATTCGCTGTTGTACTGACAATTGCTGCGGTGGGCGTTGCACTATGGCAACCAAAATCCCCTACGCGATGGTTATCTATTTCCCTACCGCTGGTTTCTTTTGTTTGTGCAAGCCCGTTTCTCCGACATTTTCCTGCGGGGATCGAACTTAGCGCCCTTATAGCGATCATCTGCCTCACCAGCATCCCCGTCGCCATCATCGCCGGGAAAAGCAGGGAACGCAACGGTCTCGCAGGCTCCCTCGCCCTCGGCGGAATTGCGCTTGTTGGAGGCATCGTCTGCACCTGCGACTACTTCGGGGTTAGTACCCTAGCGCTCGCCGCCTGGTCCTCCTGGGCACCCATCGCCCTACTGCTGATCACCCCCACCATTGCCGTCAGCTCCTCTGGGCTTGCCACCCTGCTCCGGCAAAGCGACTCCGGGGACGCCATCGACCGCGAACAAATCCGCACCCGCACCCTCCGCTCCGCCGCGCTTTGCGACGCCCTGGTCTGGTTCAGCACTGCACTTGGGTTACTGATCATTCTCACCCTTGCGAGCAGCCCATACTGGCAGCAAGGGATCTGCGCCTTCGTACTCTCCCTCATTCTCATGCTCCGAAGCAACGGATTCAGCGATGCCCGACTCATCGCGCCACTCATCCTCAGTGGCAGCCTTGGCGTAGCCGTGTGCGCCGGTGCACTCCCCGGCTGGATAGCCCACCGCAACGATATCTCCGTCCCCCACATCCCATGGTGGACCCAGCTCGGAGCGGACGCCTGGCAGCCCTGGCTCTACTTCGGCATTACGCTGCTGCTGATCGGGTTGATCCTGCTTTCACTGATCGGCTACAAGCCCCACGACGTGCAAGAAGCGCGATCCGCCAAAATCATCTCCGGCATTGACACCTTTGTGAGTATTTTCGCCATCCCGTCCATCCTGGTCGCCCAGGGCGTACTCACCTACTACTGGGCGACGATCTAGTTTTTAGGGGGTTGTGCTGGGTTCATGCAAGGTAGGTCTATCCCCAAGCACGACAACACCCCTTTTTCGTACCCAGCAATGGACCTACCTGACATTAACAGCGTTCAAGCCCGCAAACATCCCCACCTCACAACATTTGAATAATCTTTGCCGCGCCGATGGTCGCAACGAGCAGCACACAGGCGATGATGAGGGAAATCACCAAGATGCGCATGTGCTTGGGGGTGACCACGGGCTCCTCCATGCCAAAGCACATTGCTTTGGTCGCTAGGCCCATGCGGAGTTTGTTGGCTTGCAGGGCTGCGCGATGGTCGCGCCGGTTGGATGCGCGCGAGGACCGCCGACTCTCGGCTTCTCGCTTGTCGCGGGTGGCTTTCATGTCTGGCCATGGTTATCGTGCTACCTGCTTATCTATTGGTTAAAGAATTGCCCAGGCAGCGGGATGGTGATCACCGGCGGCTGGCGTGCTGGCTGCTGCGGCGCGGGCGCTGGCGCTGGCGCTGGCGCTGGAACAGTTTGTGTCACTGTAACAGGCGCCTGAGATGTCACGGGCGCTGGCGGTGGGGCGGGTGGCGGCGTGCTGGACGAGGTCGGCGGCGGCGGGAAGTACGAGGTGGGCAGGGGTGGGAGTTGCCCAGCCGGGGGTTTCATCTGGTTGAGTTCTTCGTCTTTGGCCCAGCCGGCTTCTTTGCAGCCGGTGAGGGTGGCCAGCAGTAAGAGTGTGGTGGCCCCGGTGACCAGCCACGGGCGTCGATAAGCGGGCGTCACCGTGAGTATTCCTTTGCTTTGGCGTGTACTTTTTTCACGAATTCGGGGTCGGCATCAATGTTTTTGATGGCGGTGTCCCAGCCTTCGGAACTGTTGAGGTCACCACCGATACACAGTTGGTGGGCAACGGTGAGCGCGGAGTCGTCGATGCTGTCAGGGTTGGCGGTGGTGCCGGGTTCGACGGCTTTTTCGAACTGTTCCCAGCGGCTAGGCATGATCTGGAAGGGGCCGACGGGGATGTCATGTTCGGGATTGCCGTCGATGCGGCCTTGGTCGGTGTCTGCGACGGGGTTAAGTTTCACCAGGTCAAGGTCGCGAAGCGGGACCGTAGACACACCATTCTCCCCGATTTCAGAACCGTGGGTAAATCCGTGGTTGCTGAACACCGATCCCAACGCCGCAAGCGTGGGCCACCCAAGAGTGCAGCCTTCCTGGGACATTTTGCTCGCCGCGTACGCGTAGGCACGCATAGAGCGTTCGGGAATGATGTACGGGGACGCGTGACTTTCCGACCACTCCTTCACCTGATCGATTTCCAGGTACGTCTTCGGGTGGGACGGCTCCAACCTGTCCGCGCACCCGGCCGTCCACATCGACAGCCCCACTATTAACGCTACAAACCCAACCGTAGCGTATGAACGTTTTGCCACTATTCTCTTGCTCTATTTCTTCTGTTTCACTAGTCCCAAAGCTATGCGCAGGCCGCTATTCGGCGTGCCGATGCCAATTAGAAAAGTCCTGTGCCACCAGACCTGCCAATTCCAGGTATGCCATGTAGGTTTTGCGATCAAGGCGCTCAAGGTCAATAATCGCGCCTTCCGACAAATGCCGGTCATACGGAATGAGCTGCACCGCGCGTGTCCGCGCTTTAAATGCTCCATCAGTTGATCAACATCAATGGTGGCGTTACCCGGATGCGCCGACGAAACCACCACAATCGCATTGGACACCAACTGGCCATAACCGTGGTGATTCAACCAATCCAGCGTCGCTGAGGCTGATTGCGCACCGTCCAGGGCTGGCGACGTCACCAAAATCAGCGTATTCGCCAAGTCCAGCACACCGGCCATCGCCGAATGCATCAGCCCAGTACCACAGTCCGTGAGAATCACATTGTAATGATGCTGGAGAATATCAATCGCGTGGCGATAATCCTCCTCACTAAACGCCTCCGACACCTCCGGATCGCGGTCAGAACCAATAACCTCCAGGCGGCTTTCAGCCTGCGTGGTATACATTCTGATATTGGAATACCGGGACACATCTTCAGCATTCAGCAAATCACGAATAGTTGGCGACCCCGGAAGGGCCGCACGCTGCGCCAACGTCCCCAAATCAGGGTTCGCGTCAATAGCAATAACGCGATCGCCCCGCAAACTCGCGAAAATGCCACCAAGCATCACCGACGTTGTTGTTTTACCTACGCCGCCCTTCAGCGACAACACAGCAATACGATAATCACCCTTCAACGGCGACCGCGCTAAATCCACCAAATTCTGATGCCGCGCCACCTTCTCCGAATCACCAAGATTGACATGTCCGGCCGTCAGCGTATGCACAAACTTCCGCCACCCCGTCTTCGGCGCGGCCTTCACCGGATTCACCAAATCGTCTGATCCAGCGCGGCAGGCGGTGCCAAATACTGACCCGAGGGCATATCCTGCGGCGCTTGAGACGGCGGCCACTGCCCCGGGGCATGCTGCGGCGCGGCCTGTGAAGGTTGCGGTTGCGCCTGCGCTTGCTGGGGCTGTTGGGCTTGCGGTGCTTGCTGGGGCTGCGCTGGCAAGGGTTGCTGCGGCAGCGGAGGAACCTGCTTAGGTTGGGCCTGCTGCTTAGGAGCACTTTCCGCCGGTGCTGGTGTGGCTTGCGCTGGTGCCTGCTGCACAGGTTCAGGCTGTTGCGACGTAGTCTCAGCCGGCTCCGCCTTGGCATGCGCACCTCGTGACCGTTCGTCATCATGCGCGGGCTTCTTCGGCTGAGCGCGCTGCGACCGCGCCCTCGGCGTCTGATCAGGGTTATCTGCGGAGCTTTCCGTCGCCTCGCTTGGCGACGCCATGCTTGTCGACGCCGCGCTTGTTGGTGCTGTATTTGTTGGTGCCTCATCACCCCGCACTGTGCGATTGTTCTTCGTCTCAGAGCTGCTTCGCACCGCGTGCGCGCCCGATGTCACGGGTTCCAACGAGGACGTCGAGACAGCGGCATGTGCAGCCGCAGTAACACGGCCGGTTCGCTCTTCCCGTGTGGTGTTCGTGTGCGCACGCTGGGTGGTTGCGGAAGGCTTCGGCATCGAGGCGTCGATACGCGGAGTCAGGGTGTCAGACGCCTGAGTATTTTCGGGTTCAACCTTCCGCCTTTTCCCACCTCCAGTCCGCCGAATTTCAGGTTGGGCGGGTTCCGAGGTGGGGCGCGGCTCTTGCTTCTCGGCAGGCTGCGCCGCAGACTTATGAACATCGTGTGGCTCAGATTGCGGCCTTTGAACCTGCAGCCACGGCGGCAGATTATGGGATTGCTCAGGCCCTGAAACCATGAATTCCTCCAATAAACCAAACAGTTTGGCACACGGTACAATTTTCTAACATAGCAGCCACCGAGTGTCGCACGCTTGCTACCATTTCTAAACGGTAAAGAATTTATATAAGGACTGAGACTAGTGCCTTTACGCAAACCCTCTATCCTTCGCACATTGCAATGGAATAACCGCTTTGCGCACGCCCAGCGAACCCCACCGCATGCGACAGATAACGCGACAATAGTCGCCGTGGCATCCATGGACGACCGACTACTCACCAGCCCAGCAGCCGCCCTTATTTCATTGGTTATTAATGCCGAGGCCAAAGTACCCGTCGTGGCCATAGATGCCGACGGCCTCAACCAGCCCCTCCGCGGGCCACTGCGCGCCGGGAACGGCGGCGACCTCGTCGGACTTTCCGACCACCCCAAGGAATCCCTCGACCGCAGTGAAATAGAACTTTTTGTCGACCAAGAGGGGGCGATGCCGCTTCTCGCCTGCTGGAAAGAAGGCCCAGGGCTCATCCCTCCAGAAGTTCTTGAATCGGCGGTACGACGCGTGCAACACCGATGGCCGACCGTGGTCATGAACCTCCCCTACACCTGCCCACCGGAAACAATCTCCTCTGGCGTGGCCATGGCCAACCATGTGTTCCTCATTGCCGACAGGCACCACGCCGGACATGAGTGGCTCTACCAGCCCGGACACCAGCTCAGTACCCTCGCCCGCGACAATCGAGTGACAGTTCTGACACTCGGCGGTCAAAGCAAAATCACCACACCAGACACCATCCACCTCCCCCGCACCGGGCAGGGTTCCGACGGCCGCGATCCCATTGACATCCCCACCGACCCGGAATCACTCACCATCTTCCACCGCATCCTCAGCAGGGTGTACAAAAGCTGAGGCTTTGCAGGGTTGAGCGATGTTCAGGCAAGATAAGTCCACCGCTGAGCTCAAAAAAGGGTGTTTTCGCACCTGCGGATAGACCTATCCGACAAGAGGCTTGAAGGGGCTTGCTTTGCGGTTTATCAAAAAGTCAGTTTTCCCTGGTTGCGATGAAGCAGTGCAATTATGATCCAGCTGTAAAATCTGCTTACGCCCAAGCTCGAAAACACCTCATTTTCCGGCTTGGAGATAAGCAAACTTCTATGCAAACGTTTGCACTAACGCCGTTCAAGACTCTAAGCTGCGCCATGATCTACCAAACTGCCATCTTTCCCGGTCTTTTACAGCATCATAAGCGGCCCCCTGCAAGATGGGTCCATCGCCAGGCTCAAAAACAACCCTTTCCGAACCCAGCGATGGACTTATTTTACCTAAACATCATTCAATAACCCCACAGAAGAAAAATCGGCAGGAATGCCACGAAGAACGCGAGCACTCCGCTTCGCGGGTTGCGTCCAAGCCAGGCAACCCGCCCCAGCTTCCCCACCACCTACTGCAAATCGCTTCCCCCACGATACTGTTTCAGGGCGAAGCGCTCGATGTCTTTGCAGAGCTGTTCTTCGGTGTAGAGCACGCTGATGAGCATGCTGATGGCCGCGGCGACGCGGCGGTCGATGATCGGGTCGTCGAAAAGCACATGTGCAGCCTGCGCAACGTTGTGGATTGCCTGGATTGCCACGAGGTCAGGCCCGAGTCGGGCGCTGGATTTTTCCAGCAGGTATGCGTATTTGATGGCGAGTTCTTCGCTGCGCGGGTAGGTGTCGCCATTTTGTACGTCTTTGTAGCTAATGAGTGAAATGAATTCTCGGAGGTCTGATGCTGTGTAGGGGGTGTCGTCGATGATGTGGACGCAGGTGTCTTTGAAAAAAGGCAGCGCTTCTCCATCGGCGATGAGCCTGTTTATGAGCTCGTTCGCTTTATCGCCAAGCTTATCGATGCGCACAGCCACGTTGTTTCCTTAGGGCTAGGGTTTGTGTCTGTTTTTGTCTGGAAAGTGCCTGCTTATCTACCGCCAGCTTACAGGTTTTTGCACGTTCGGGTATGGCCAGCTGTTGCTTTGTGTGGGTTCATGTGACCTTGAGGTGTTCCTGTACTGCGACATGTGTTTTTTCGTGTGGTTTCTCACACCAGACTGCCCGTCCCCACACGTTCCAACAGTCGTTTTTCTACGTCGCTTATGCTGCCGCCCCTCCCATACCCGGCCGCATCCAACCCCTCGCGATCATCGCTGGTTCTCATCCCCTGGGCGTAGGCGCGAAGATGAATTCTAGGTCACAATGTTCCGCCCGTCGGGTGATTCTTTTAGGCCTCCGAGCAGCGATGATGGTTATCAGACAGTTGTTGTTCTCTACGCAAGGAGGAGTTATGAGTCGCGTAATTAAGGCCAAGGATGCTGTGGTCGCGCGGGACCTACGGAAGACATACGGCGCTGGGGAGTCACAGGTGACAGCGCTCAACAATGCAAGCATTCGTGTGGGTGTGAGTAAGTTTGGCGATCATGGGACCGTCAGGTTCGGGCAAATCCACACTGATGCAATGTTTGGCCGGACTTGACAGCATTGATTCGGGCAATATCAAAATTGGCGGGATTGACATCACAAGTCTGAATGATCGCGATTTAACGCGCCTTCGACGCGAACATGTTGGTTTTGTTTTTCAGCATTTCAATTTGGTGTCCACCCTGACCGCAGAGCAGAACATTATGCTGCCCATGAAATTAGCCAAGCGTCAGGTAGATCAAGAATTGTTCAACAATGTGGTGGAGCGACTGGGCATTAAGTCACGCTTGTCGCATAAACCACATGAAATGTCGGGCGGCCAGCAACAGCGTGTCGCTATTGCCCGCGCGCTTGTTGCTCAACCGACGGTGATTTTCGCTGACGAGCCGACGGGGAATTTGGATTCCGTATCCAGTTCGGAGGTGCTGCGCTTTTTGCGCGACAGCGTTGATGTGTTTGGCCAGACCGTGATTATGGTGACGCACGATCCCATTGCCGCGACCTACGCGGATGAGACGATTCTGCTTGCCGATGGCCGCATCACCGCCACCCTCGTCTCCCCCACCGTGGAACAGGTTGTGGCTGCATTGCAGGAGGTTGAGTAATGAACTTCCTCGTAGCATCTAGTTTAAGAAACAATCTGCGTAGGCTCATCGCCACCGCCACCGCAGTGGCGCTATCGGTGGCGTTTATGGTGGCCACGCTGCTGATTATGGGCACCTACAACACTGCCCTGTCGAACAGTGTGACGGAGCAGATGAAGAACTCCGATGTCTGGGTGGGCTATGACAGCTCATTACCAGACAATGCAGATGAAGTGCTGGCCAAAACCGCTGACCGCATCCGCGAGCGTCCCGACGTGCAGGCCGCCGATGTGCAGCGCAGCGCATCCGGTGAGGTACGGCACGATTCCCGCAGGGCAAACGCACAGATCCAGGCGATGCCGAGTGAGCCTCTTCGCTGGGCCACGCTGGCGGAGGGTGCGTGGCCGCAGTCACCGGACGAGGCCGTGCTGAACAAGTCCGCAGCGGATTCTTTGCAGGTATCTGTGGGTGATTCGGTGCGCTTAGATGATAAGAACTCCGTTCGCGTCGCGGGCATTACCTCTCAAGAAGATCAGATGATGTCCATGGGTTTCGCCGAGATTAGTGTGATGCCGGAGCTGCTGGATCGTCTTGAAGCCCAGAAATACGCTACGAGTATTCTGGTTCGCAGCACTGCCCATGACGGCACGAGCAACACCACCCCAGATCAGCTGGCACAACAGATAAAAGACCAGACTCAGGGCACTCCCGACATCACGGTGCGCACTCGCGACGAGCAGGCGCAGCATCAGATCGCGGACCTTTCCGGCAATACCGCGACGCTGACCGCCATGCTGGGTGTGTTTGTGGCTATTTCGATGATTGTGGCGGGCTACGTCATCGCGAATACCTTCCAGGTTCTCGTCGCGCAGCGGACAAAAGAACTGGCGTTGCTGCGCTGCATTGGTGCAGATAAGCGGCAGGTGCATGGCCTGATTCTGGGCGAAGCCGGTATCACGGCATCGGTGGCCGCGCTGGTGGGCTGCCTACTGGGTGTCGTTGCCACAGTGATCTTTGCCCAGTTCATGTCAATGATGAGTGCGTTGACCATCAGTCCGCTGGCGTTGATCGCTGGTTTTGTGGTGGGCGTTGTGGTGACGGTTGCGTGTGCTCTCGGGGCGTCGAAACGCGCGACCCGCGTGCATCCGGTGGAGGCACTTCGCCCGCTTGAGGCAGTGGCTTCAGACAAGCTGCCACTGGGGCGCACGATCGTGGGTTCCGCTCTGACCCTGCTGGGCGCGGCGGGCCTGATTTACGGTGCGACGAGCGGTATGGCTGTGGCTATTGCTGGCGGGTTTATCTGCGGCATGGGCGTGCTACTGGCCGCCACGACGTTGCTACCGAGGCTGGTGTCGCTGGTGGGTCGTGCACTGTCACGAGTGTCGCTGCCAGTGGAGCTGGCCGCCGCTAATTCAATGAAGAACCCGCTGCGCACAGCAGCGACAGGTATTTCCATGCTGATCGGTGTGGCTGTGCTGGTGTTGATGGCCACGGGCATTCACTCGGTGCAGGAGTCCATTGTTTCTCAGATCAATCGGGAACGCCCCTTTGACCTCATGGTGACCACGAGCAACCCGGCTGGCTTCTCGCCGCAGGAGCTTGAGCAGATTAAGAACAATCCCAAGGTCACGGCCAGCGCTGAATCCCAATCCGCACAGGTGACAGTGACCACCTCTGATGGTCAGGAACATTCAGTGAAGGCCGAGACTGCGGATAGCTCACAGCTCAGCGAAGTGTTCTATGCCAAGGGTGATACATTGTTCCCACAGTCCGGCGTGGGCATGGTAGCCCCGATCACTCAGAATTCGTCACCCATCACCATTCAGGGCGACGCGGGCAGCCTGGTCGTTTCAGCAGATGTGAGCGACAAGGGCGAGGCGGATCATGTGATGATGTCGAAGGATGACTTTTCCAAGGTGGCGCGGAACACCGTCACTCACACCGTGTACCTGCGGCTCACCCCAGGTCTGTCAGGAGACGAGGTTCAGCAGGTCACCAGCGATCTGAACGCTCTGAATGACAGCTACAACACCGGCGGCGGCGCCCAGGAACGCGCCTACTACACCAAGATATTGAACATCATGCTCATGGTGGTGTTGGCGCTGCTGGCCATTACCCTGATCATCGCCTTCGTAGGTATCGGTAACACCACAGCGTTGTCGGTGCTGGAGCGCCGTCGCGAATCCGCGCTGCTACGGGCGGTCGGTTTGGAGCGCCGCCAACTGGTCACCACCATCGTCGTGGAGGCCATGCTCACCGCCGTTGTCGCCGCCGTGTGTGGCTGCGCGCTGGGGATCTTCGCCAGCTGGTCCGGCTTGAACGCGCTGGAACACACCGCCGACAAGCTTGAGCTGGACCTGTACATCCCGTGGTTGCAGGTTGCCCTGATCATCGCAGGTGCAGGCACCGCCGGTGTGCTCGCCGCTCTGCTTCCCGCCATGGGTGCTTCTCGACGCCCACCGGTGCAGGACCTCGCGGCAGAGTAACTGCCCCAGTGTGCCTGGTGTATCGTGCCTGGCGTAGCCGCTACCGAAGCGTGCTACGTCAGGCACGCGGCGTTCACAACGCCAACCATCACCAGCGACACGGAGGCCACAATGGCACCGGCGCGGAGCTTCTTATCTTCCACAATGTCCCGGAACCTTCCCGGAATGGCCAATTCCATGGCCACCAACGCCGCGGCCTGGAGCGCTATTCCCAGAAGGCCAAACACCCCGGCCTCAATAAGCCCCTTGCCTAAGCCCAATTCGGAGACGGAACTATGCACGGCGGTGGCCACCACAATTCCTGTGGCTATCTGCTGCGCCGCCGCTATGAAACCAGCATTGGGCAGTGGTCCACAAACACCAGGCGATGTAGTTTCCCGGGGGTAAGCAGGTCAAGAACCACAAACCCCAGCACCAGCATCACGCCGGCGAGGGCGAAATAGGCCAGCGTACTCACGACCTCTGCAAATACGTCCATTTTCTCTCCTTTTATTTCACACCGGATCCCGACGATCCACCGCTACTGCTGCCACCATTACTTCCCGAGCCAGACGACCCGCCAGAGGAATCACGCGGCGAGGACGGGCTGAATCCAGGCCCCAGGAAAATCAAACTGCCATTGTTGTAGCGGTGCAGGTCCTCCACCTCAATCTGGCATTTCCCGTTATTGTTGGACACCACAATAAGTCTCTTGTCGTAGCGCAAGTATTCTGACCCCGACGCGGAGTCAAACTGCCTGGCCATCGGCTTAACCTTATTCGCAATATCCGAAGCCGTCTTCTGCACGCTATCGCCAGACTTGCACTCGTAGGTATTGCCGCTCTTTCTGGTGTAGTTCTTTGACACATAGCTTTCGGGATTACTCGCGTTAGCGAATCCCGCAGCAGCCGTCACAAAAGTCAGGCCCACGGATGCTGCGCTCACAAGAACCAGCACAATGCCAAGAAGCCTCCAGCGGCCACTATTCATGACGGAAAACCTGCCTTTACTATTGTCGGGAGCGTTGTTGTCGGGGCGTCGAAAAGCATATTAAACCGAGTAATCAGGCGCTGGAGGCGCGGGGTAAATGATCAGCTCGCCAGGGAGAATCACCCGCCCCGTGGACACCTCCCAGGAATCGTCATTGGACCAGCCCTCAAACCCCAGGCGGAGCTGCTCGGACGCGTCGGCGTAATCGATGTAGGCAAGCTCGCCCTCCGGCGGCAACCCGGTTGTTCCGTGCGACACATAGCGCGCGTGACCGCGCTCCTGCTCCACGTAGTGAACGCCCTCAAACTCCAGAACGCTCTGCGGGGTGAGACCCGTCGCCTTCCGCGAGGTCCACCACACCAGCTCAAGCTCGCCGTCGTCGATTTCCACGGCCAGGAAGCTGCTACCGTCACCGCCGTCCAGCAGGTGTTCGTACCAGGTGAACTGCCCCTGGGTCACCACCAGCGTGCCGCGCACCAGGTAGTCCGTCGCGCCATACGTAACGACGGCCCCCGGGCCCAAGCGATCCGGTCCGAAATCGGCGGCATCCGGGACCTCGGCAAACAAATTACGTGCTGGCTGCTGCTCATCATCAACCTGACGCGCCTTGCTGAAGCAATATAGCGCTCCTATACCACTCACACCCGCAATAGCGAAGAAAAAAACAATGACAGAAGTAGCACTACAGTATCCTCAGTCTCAGCTTATTTTTTTATCCAGCATACAAGCATAGCCCTGGGGAAGCATGTCACAATGGGCCTATGAAGAAGCGAGCATGGATCGGTTATGCGTCCGCTTTTTCTCCTGGGCGCTTGTTATAGGGGCGCTCATCGCGTTTTTTTATGGGGCATTCCACACTGGCACTCTTTCTGTGCCTGCCGGGAATATTATTGGTCTGGTGCAGTGGCAGCATGTTTGGCGACACCAAGAAACTCCCCAAAGGGTGCCCCCATCCCCGATGCGAAACGCGTCAAACGCTACCGACAAGAAAACCCCGGTGCCACCATTGTTGACGCCATCGACGCGATCAACAGGCAGGACGGGGTGTACTAGTTATTTCGGATTAGTGATGCGCGGCGCATTACCTGAACCATCCCAGCCCTCGGCCGACGCGCTCGCATTCCCCACAGTCGCCGAGACCTTAATCGGCTTATCACCAGCGGCAACGCCCTTAGCCGTGTACACGGCACGCGAATATTCCTTCATCCGGCCGCTATCGGTGTCCTGGCCGTGCTGACGATCCTGATCCCCAGAGAACGCAATACTGACATTCACATTCTCTTCCAAGCCCCAGTGACGGCCCTCTTTAACCAAAATCGCACAATTCTGGTTATCCTTCGACGAAAAATACACCTCAATCGTGGCGAAACGCTCCCCCGACGCGTCCTTCACCGGCACACGACCGTCCTTCACCATGCGGTAACTTGTGCCACACGTATTCGCCGCCGCCGCCTCGGGAGCATTCAACACGGAGACAGCGCCCAGACCACCACACGCCAAAGAAAAGGCCATGAACAGCTGAAACACACTCTTACGAGTGATCATCATCTACCTCCAACGGATACTCACCAGGACACTTAGCAGGTTGCGATATCTGCTAATCCTACGCGCAGCACATGTAATATTTTTCCGACGCGCCGCGATAGGGGTAACGCAACGCTAACTTTTTGCGATACTTCTTGGCAAATTCTCATGCGCGTAAGGGTTCATGCAGGTAGAAGCTTTTCGACGCCGCCATGGCTACGGTTGGCAGATAAGATGCGGGTGAGTTGGGGGTGGGTATAAGGGTTAGCGTAGTGGGGTGATTTTATTCAGAAGGAAGGTCTGTGTCTTGAGTGTCAGCGTAGCGGGCGTGTGTGGTTGTGGGCAGTGAGTCGGGTGTAGTTGTGTGCGTGAGCCGAGCGCCGGCTGGTACTTTGACGAATCCGCAAGCCACTGTAAGATAACCCCCTGAAGCGCCTGTGGCGGAATTGGCAGACGCGCTGGATTTAGGTTCCAGTGCCTTAGGGCGTGGGAGTTCAAGTCTCCCCAGGCGCACCACGATTCCCTTACTTAAACACGCATTATCATGCACACCACTTGCGGTACTCACCCAAGTGGTGTTTTCTTTACCCCCATCATCCGCCTCACCATCAAACTGCCTCAGAACCGAGATAACAGGCTGCAGTGAGCAGTCGCCGTGCGCCTCACCCCACTCGCATCATCCTGCGGGTTAATGGCAACCGCAGTAAAGAACACCCCATTAAGCAACTTCTTCAGACTCGGCGTTGCCTGCATATACAGGCTAAAGCAATCTTCTAATAGATCCAGCACATACCCAAGGTGCGTCTGAACTACGTGGGACTCGAGGCTCAGTGCAGCACGCTGCTGCTCAATACTCGCCAGCTGCACTGCAATCTGGTCCTGCTCCTGCTTCAGTAAATCCAGCGGAATGGCATCAGCGTAGTGAGCATCAAGCAGCTTCTGACGCTTCCGTAATAGGCTACGGCTCTGCTGCTCCAGCTGGCGAACATGCTCCGCCCGACTAGCATAGATACGCTCTAGTTCCCGCTGGGCTAGCGCTGCAATCCGCTTGCGCCTAGCTGGGGTTATACGGATCGTGCGGTAAAGCTCTGCTACCTTCGCTTCTACCTCATCGATGAGCACCGCTTTGAAGCGGCACCCATCACGCTGACGTTGCCGGTACGAGCAGACAAAGTATGGGTATATAACCCCACGCTTGTTCTTGGTGTTCTGGATAATAAGGCGGCTGCCGCACTGACCACAGCGCACCGTGGTCTTAAGGTGGTGATGGTGAACCCGCCGACGCTCACCGTTGTAGTGGGCACTCAGGACGGTTTGGACCTTATACCAGGTCTCATCATCAACCAGGGCCTGGTGGCGGCCAGGGTACTCAACGCCCTGGTAGCTCACAACCCCACGGTAGTATGGGTTATGCAGCACATCGATCAGTCGTGACTGCGTCATAGGCCGCTCCGGGTAGCGACTCGTCGCTGGCTGGGTCAACCCCCGAGCGGTAAGGTGTTCGGTTAGGTGTTTGGCGGTCCATGTATCCGTGGCGTATTCACGGAAGGCCTCAGCGATGAGCGGGCCACGCACCGGGTCAACCTCCACCCAGCTATGGCGTTTACCATGCTCATTTTTGCCCTGTTTATTCACATATCCCAGCGGAGCCTTGCCAATGGTACCGCCATGCTTTACTTTCTCACTCATGCCTTTTGATACTTCAGCCGCAAGGTTACGGCTATAGAATTCGGCGATGGAAGACATAATGCCATGGAGCAACATGCCGCCAGGCGTCTGATCAATATTTTCACTGGTCGAGACAAGGCGAACATTGTGCTGTTCGAGCACGCGGTTAATATCGACATCATCAGCCCGGTTACGGGCTAGACGGTCGAGTTTGTGCACAATAACGTAGTCAATATCGTTGTGTTCGGTAATGTAGGCCAGCATCTTTTGCAGCTCTGGGCGCTTGGCATTGCGAGCAGATTCACCCCGATCAATAAACTCCTTGACGATGAAGGCACCGAGTGCTGCAGCCTTATTTATTGGCCTCACGCTGGGCCGGAATAGAGAAGCCTTCGGCAGCGTCACCACGCGCAGCTTGGCCTTTGGTAGAGACGCGGATATAGCTGATGGCTCGCTTGGGTGTTAAATCTGCAGCCATAGCCGCAAGCGGATTGGCTGGAGGCGTGGTACTCATAGGTCTTGCTCCTTATGCGTTCGTTTATGTCGTGTACTGTGTGTTCTTGCCGCCAGGTACTGCCGGTGGCGGTCAGACTGGCCTACTCCTATTGACGCTCGTTTTGCGCTGAGAGTCCAGTCCTTTTGCCTGAAAATATGATGTAGAATTCACGTCACGCAGCGGATGCCGTACTGCTAAGCAGGCTGGGCCAGTCCTTGAGGGCGGCGACCTGGAACATGCCAGCGGGCAGATCGGTGCGAGTGCTAAAGATATTGACCAGCTGCTCGGCCCGCTGGAGTGTGGAGGTAACCCATACAACGACCGGGAAGACGCCACGGCGTTGCTGCTCTACTTCACTAGTGAGATGGCGCAGGTAGGCATCGGTTTTACGATTAATGCGTATTGGTCGTTCAGTACCCATGTCTAACTCACACCACCAGTTGTATTCGTAGCCAGCGCAAGCGGTAACAAGGCCAAGGTCTGGTTTAACCCATTCGGGCTGGCCATATGGGCCAAGGTGTTTGGCCCAACAGGTTGGCTCCGGCTCAGCTTTGACAAGTTCTATTTCGCACATACGGCATGTTTCTTCGCTGATGAGTCGAAGCTCAGTTACTGCCAACGTATGAGCAAGAAACGTCCAGGAAGGTTCGGTGATGCGCCGCCGCGATACTGGCCGTGTAGCAGCACTGTCTTGGAGGCTGCATAACTCATTGAGCCGGTAGCCAGCTTCGCTGAGGTGCCATACATAACTGCTCGATCCAGCACGAGCACCGCCAACTCGCCGCTGAAGTGTTTTGACAAGTGCGCTTTCTTGGAGCGTTCCCATCAAGCGATTGGTTTGGCGTAATGCCGAAGCGTCACTCTGGAAAGCGGGCCTTAGAAACCGTGCAAGCTGGCGAGTGGTGGCGAAACGTTGATCGGAAAGTATCCGAGTAACGGTGTGCGCATGGTCGCTTAGCTGACTGGCGAGCCATGCCAGGCGCGACCGAGTAATGCGATGAGTCATATTTATGCTCCTACTTCCTGATTAGTTGATGAGATAACCAAGGGCTTAGGTAGGTAACCGAACGGTCAACGGGCTTTTTTTGGATAGATAGAGTGCGCCCCGGTGCGTAACTCAGTGTGGCTGCTACGAAGAGGCAGACAGTCACCTCCCTTATTGGCCAAAAATTATGTGTCTTAGCGGCGTGTATGGGGACTAGCTCGTATACGCGACAGGTCTTGCGATTGGTCATTAGGAAGCCACACAAGTGAGTACTTTTTTCTGCGTGGATTAGGGCGATTTGGTCGTGCGGCCAAAGTGTGTTTGGACTGATGACGTCCCCAATATGCCACTATTACGTGGCGTGGTCTGGTAAACCGTCGGGGTGTCCCACCCCAGGGCGTGGCGCAGCTCTGCCTCAACCTGTTCGGTGGGTTGGCCATAGCGGGCACAACTAGCAGCTGCTATGGCCAGTGGGTCACTGCATATACTTGGTGGCGGCAACGTTGTGCCGGACAGCCAGCCAGTTTTAGCGCCCTCGCACCAATAACTGGCATAAATATGAAACCGCGACAGCAGCATAAAAATCTGCCGGAACAAGGTGTGACGCTGCCATGGCTGCCATGTCCTTTGCATCCGCACCAGAAAGCTCAAAGCAAATCTTGTTCCGGGCATTAGCATCAATGGCGCGCTGCATCGCAAGGCTCAGTTGACTGCGGTACTGGTGAGCCATCGTAAAGCCCACACCAAGTGACCGGCTTTTGCGCTAAGGCATCAGCCAAATCGCCAGGAATGCCTTGGATAAAATCGTGAACCCTCATCAATGTAGATGCTGGTAATAGCGCGCCGGGTGGGTGGATCGTTCGCGCGGCCAAGTATAAGTGGCCACAGTTGCCCCATTACTAGGGGAGCCAAGCAAGCGCGCAGCTTCTGCACCCAAGGTGCCCTTATTGAGGCGGATGAGCACAACTTTACGTTTGGTAAACAGCTCATCTAGCTGAAAGTGTGGAGCGGTTTGACCAAGTACGGCACGCATATGTGGACGCACTACTAATTGCTGCAGTTTGTTTTAACACTGGCGCAATGACTTGGCGCTGCTGCTCAGGGGCTCCAGCTATCGAACTTAGCCCAGAAAGAAGACACTCCCAGAGGATCATCAATCTTACTAGTAATACGGCGGCGTAACTCGGGATTAGTAAGCAAACTTGGAATAGCAACCAACGTCGCCACGTCGGGTAGGGATTGGCTAACGCGCGCTAAGGTCAGCAAGCAGGCTGCTAAGACTTCTTCTGTACGCACACCCCAACTTTCAGCAAATATGCTTTTGAAACTAGCTAGCAGACTATCCGCAACCAAGTCAGGCTGCTGGCGAGCAGCCTGCGACACCAACGGATTGAGGCCGACTACCTGTGGCATAGTTGGATCAAGCAGTACCACGTCTTTATGGCGGCTGGGTGGGATGCGTTCAAGCAGACTCGTCACGAGATCAGACTTGGGATCAATCACAAGCACACCGCGCCCGGCACGTATATCTGCCAGAATAAGGCCTAGCATAGCGGTCGATTTACCAACTCCAGTCGGGCCAAGTAACACGGTGTGGAGCAGACTATCGGCTGGCGAAATGCCCTAAAAGAAGTATCCGTATGCCCCGGCGCGTTACTTACCCCAAATACTCGGCCAGCCAGATGGGATTGTGTGCTGCTCAGCCAGTGCGGGGGTGGCATGACCCGAGGCGAGATAGGCCCTAGCACAGGCAATTCACTATCACCGATTGGCCAGCCGGTTAAAAGAGCAATTTCGCTTGCAGCCAGTAGGCTCGTTGTATAGAAGGGATACCACGGTACACTCGCTTGGTTAAGCCGCGTTGCTGATTCTGGGGTGAGCCGGAGACGAGTATGACTGGTCTCCACGCTGCGCATAGCACCAAATATGTTGAGCAGCTGCTGGCGAGCACGGGCGTGGCTCATTCCAGCAACCCCAATACGCACACTTACCTGCACGCAGTGGTACTGACAGCGATCGGTTTTGTCTAGACGTGTATTCGCAGGTGGCCGATAGCCGTTCATCAGCACATCCCACCATGACTGATACGGCAAATGACGCGGTGGCCTACGCCGCCCCAGCTGAACCTGCACGGTTACACACTCGCCAGGTGAGAGTCCACTACACGCAGCCAGCAGTCTGCGCGTTGCAGCTTCCACCTGCGAAACCGCCAAGAGGCGTTCGCTACGATTGGTGGTAACTCGGGCTGCCTTGTCCATACGCGGCCGAAGATTAGCTAGTGAAGTAGCTTCACCAGAGTCAGCAGGTTGTTCCGTACTGTCCGTATACTGCACTCCTGGCACGAGTTCACGAACAATGTGCGCAATAGTGTCACGCTGGCTTGAACGTACCCCTAGCAAGAAGACAATGCCTTTGACATCTGCCCTGGTTTCAAACACAAGCCGCCCACTATGCGGGTCAGCCACAAGACGCTGAAGAAGCTCACTCACTGTCTGGGTGCTTAACGGTCGTGGCCAAAAGAGCTGCAGCCACACTAACTCTTGGGAGTATGGCATAGGTCGTCTCCTCCATGCTGATTTACGACATACAGCGCCAGCACACGAGCGAGTTCCAGCTCAGCGATTGGCTTCCAGCAGGGCACAGCCCGTACATCGCAGGAGCGTGAGCGGCGGCTTATTTTGCCTGTATGTGGGAATTGTTTTGATGATGCTTGCTTCGGTTTCTTTGACATAATTTCTCCTTAGTTATTATTTGTTAGCTATATCCAGGGCATTTAGTATTACCAATACCGCAGTTCGAGCATCCAACAAACCAGCCTTCTGCACAGCGGGAATGAGCAGGATAAGCACAAAAAAATGATTAGTAATCTGACCCAAACAGCCGTAAACAGCATGGCAGCTACGTGGAGACACACACTGGCAAGCAGCAATGTGGCAGCTACTCGTAAACAACGGGTGGGTAGAGACGTTGGCGTCGGGCGCATAGCAGCACCTTTCTGTCGTGTTGGTGAGGTGATGGCGTAGCTGGATCATTGTTTTTCCTCTAGTCGCTGCCTTGGTATGGGGTAGCCAGGAATGGCAATGTCTGACTCGACCTCGTTACCCCAAATTGACCAATCGGCATTTGATTCGGGTCGCCTACGGGCAAATAACTCTAGGTATGGCCCGGGCGAAATCCGCTCAATAATGGCGAACTGTTCAGCTGGCTTACGGGAATGTTCCTGCACTGGCGCGTTAAACCAGGTCGGCTGGGAGCGATAACGCACCGGTGCTTTACCACGAGTGCAGAACAATAGTTGCTCGGTAGCGTTGCGGAGCTGGTACTGACTCGATAACCCAAGGCGGAACTTAACCCAGGTAAGCGGACTGCGGACAGTAAAACCCCCACGCTGCCGCGACTGCGTAGGCGTCAACTAAGAGGGCATTTGTTGTCCAAAGCCACAGGTGAGCATTTGGCGTAGCCAAGGCAGAAACTGGTATATCCGCGATGCGGTCTAAGCTCATGGTGGCGTAGTGCCGCTCACCGCTTTGGCCAGGCCATGGCGGATCAGCTAAAATAGTACAAAAGCGTTGTTCGGCTACAGATTCTGTGTTTATATCGCCATTTTGTTTAGGCATAACACGTCTCCTTATCCTTTGTTACATAGCGCTTTGGCGGGGATTTTTCGCGAATAATATTCATCCCCCTTACCTCCATTACGGCCCATTTATTTCCATACGTAAACCGTCTAGGCAGCAAGACAGGTGAGCGGTAAGACATTGTCAAACGGTGGTTAGGTGGCCTGTTGTGGCACTATATTTCGGCGCTGTGGTTTTTGCATCAGCCCGGAAATTGACTCTTTATTTACATCAGCTACAGTCCCGCACTACCGCTCATTACTTCCTAACCCCCACATCAAACCGATGTTGAGCCTTCTGTAGCTGCACCATCGCCTGTCGAAAGGCTGCTTGGTCAGCTGCAAGGGCTACATCGAGTTTTGTAGCTTGCTCAGCCAATGTGGTGGTTTGGATCAGTCTCCTTTGGCTATACATGTAGCCATGAGGTTGTAGGAGGTAAGAGCTGTTACGCTGGCAGCGCCACACCGCATATATGGCACGCATGCGCCGCACCACTTCACGTGTTCCACCAGCTACGTACACGTCGCCCATTACAAGAGTGAAAAAAATACAGCCGCACACCCAGCAAAGAAAAAGCGTGGCCAATGTTTGTGTATATGGCGGCCCATATGCCGAGCATAAAGCTAGCTATGCCGACGCAGCCGCCGCACACTATGTTCCTCATAAATCCGCCACCCGCCGGGCTGCGCCACTGGCGTAGGCCGCCACAATCTGGGCGTAGTAACCCGTTCCAGCGGGCGCGGCTTTGGTGCACGCCTCGGCTTGCTGCACCAAAGCCAACGTATTACCAAGTGCCTGAGAGGTAAGCGCAGCCCGAGCCTGTTCACTGGCGGTGGCTAGGTCTGCCTGTGCCGCCAGGTGGCGGTGGTGCGCACGTTCCTCGTAGGTATGCAGCACCGCTTGTACCGTGCGGCCAAAACTGGTGCCCATTATCCCATTGGCATTGGTACGTTCAGGCAGATAGCGCGCCCTTTGTGGTGGGTATGTCATCCCACGCTCCTTTCTGGTTATGCCAGGTAGTCCCTGTTGCCATCCCGGCTAACTCTGACGATATGAGCGCTGTCATGATGATTGGGAAAGATGGAAAAAAGTTGGCATAGTGGGCAAAAATGGAACAACCAGGCACGACAAATCCCCAGGAAGATCTGGGGCAATGCGGTAGTGCATGAAACCAGGTTTTGGAGGGAGCAAAAATGCACCAGCAGCCTCTCAGTAGCGAAGACCTCCTGACCGACCTGATGTATCTACGCAAAGGTGAGGGCATGACTCCCCGTAGACTTTCCCACGCGGGGTTAGTGGACCAAGTACTGCGCAGCTCGGCAGAAGATAGCTACGAACTCAAAAAGCAGCGCTTAGTTTCCGCCATTCAGTCACTGCACGAACCCGACGCCGATATACTGATGGCCGCCTTCGGGCTCGATAGCAGCACAGCTGGGCTTAGCAGCCCTCAAACAGCGCCGAGTCGTCTCATGGTCAGCGCATTGAGCGCGGGATAGATACGGTTGCGGCGCGTGAAGCCAAGGCCCTCGAGCAACTACGCTTCCAGCTTTTTAACTGGCTGGTACCCAGCCTCTCCCCCAGGTAAACAACTGCCAGAACTACATAACGGTGCCATCCACGAATCCGCTAGCCTCACCACCGTATTTAGTGATGGTTGCTGGCAACAAACTCGGCATCACTACCGGCTGCTGGCACTGTTCGATGAGGTGGACTACTACGCTATTACCAGTCTTTTTCCAGCCCCGCCTATGCCACATGGCAGCTGGCGCACTACCACCCAACCCATCGAAGGCGGCTACGAACATCGCTTCTTCCTGCCCGAGCCACTGCGGCGTGGCCAGAGCTACGACCTAGCGTTTACCCTTGCACCTAATACGCCAGAGGTAGCAGATTACGCCCAACCTCGCTGTATTTGGGAAGAGTGCTTAGCCTTCCACGAGCGCACCCTACAAGCTCGTTTTGAAGCCATCTTTATTGGCGAAAAGCCACAGCAAATCTGGCAATTTTCTGGCCTGACCCACCTGCAGCGCCCCGGGCAACCCACCAACCAAAACCAACTGGACCTTACTACCAGCTCAGCCGTACAAGCACACTTTACCGACCTGTATGGCGGGTTGTTTGCGGGCTTGGCCTGGGAGTGGTCCTCTCCTCCCTTGATCCGAACAAATTGACGCAGCTCATCGCCCTTCGGGATACGCTTCGCACCAATGGTCAGCTCACCAAGCCACCACTTCCGCCTGCACCAACCCCAGGCCGCACCAAACACACCCGGTACTGCTTCTACGCGGTATACCAGCCGCGTGCCGTGCCGCCGGATGCCACCGAGCCCGGCGCTGACCAAGCCAGCGACGGGGAGAAATTATCGTACGGATGGTCAAAACCGAGCAACATTAGCTGCTTTACGGTTACCTGGAAGGATTCGTGGGGCACACCCGCCGACCCACCAACGTAAAAATGCCCTGCGGTGGCGCGCAGGGCAGGGGTGGGGTGGTTAGTCCGAAGGCTTTTTCTTGCGGCGAATAGCAAAAAATAAAAACACCACAGCCTGTGCAGAACTGGCGTAGGTCGCCAGAACAAGCCAGGGTGAAGAGGTGCCTCTTCGGCCAACTGGTAGCCGAAAAGGCTTATTGAGATGATCATATTTAATATGACCATCAAAAAGAAAGTTTTTGTTCTCACCGATTCTCGAACGTAAAAAAATACTTCTTCATGGCAGTGCCAGGAGCCAAAAACCAGCCACCAGCACCACCATGAAACTACGAATAGGTACGCCCCATCGGATATATAACCACAGTATCGCCTGCAATACAATAGCTGTTTGGGCGGGCTATAAGCACTATGCTGCGCTGGCAACGTCCTCTCGGTGCTGCAACCAACAGAGGTACGCCACCACATGCATCAATGCAATTACGGCATTCGTTTGGGAATATTGCCGATGGGAGACGCCATGTGCGCTGGCGTGGCGGCTGAAAATGGTTGGTATTTCGTCACCTTTATCCGGCCGATAGGTTCCAAATGCGCCCCATAGCCCGGCCATGACAATACTTTCGGTTATTTGCTTGCCGCGTGTGAGTAATGGCCGTTGTTTCCGCTTCATTTTCGAAATATTTGCCTTGCCGTCGTGCTTTTGGCGCAGCATTGAATCGAGCAGATTAGCGGCCAGCGCCTGGGCAGCCTCAGCATGACCCGCCAATAGCGCAGTAGTGATGCATTTTGCGAAGGAGATGTTTTCTTGTAGCTCTGGGTCATCTAAGGAGTCAAGGAGGTTGTCGCATCGATGGACGATCGATGTCCAATTCTGGCCAATAATGTCGCGGCGTACGCGAGGCCATAGCGCACTAAGAATCTCGTCGATTATCTCTGCATCCGGCACATAGGCTAGGGCTAGACCTTCGTTGAGCAATAACGGTTCCAATTCTCGACGAGAGCTGACCATTCCTCGTAGATTTGACGGAAGATGCGGTTGATCATCCGCAAGATCTTGCGGATCCAGAGACTTTAGTAGTCTGGCTAGATCCTGCCGAGATTGTTCAATAACCTGGTAATACGCGTCACCAAGTCCCGTCGCGCTTGAATTGCTGAGGATCCCATCAAGCACCGCCGCATAGTTAACTTCTGGCAGCGGCATGCGGTAGTGGAATTTCAAAATCTCGGGGATCTTATCTAATCCCGGAGTTTGTATATGCGGCGAGATTGACTGCATAGGTTGCTCGCCCCAGGAAGGAAGGTGGTTTAGCCCATTCTGTCCTAAGCTTGAGATCTTCAGAAAACTTGCGAATCATGTCAGCGAGGCCAGTTGGATCACGGAGCGCAGCCCTCCACTCAGCAGCCTGAGTGCCCAGAGTACTACTGATATTGGTTCTGAATGAATCTAGGTTGATATCTTTCAGTAATTGTGGCCGCAGCGCTTCATTAAATGGCGCGGATTATCCGGATCCCGTAGTGGATGGTTTGGATCCTGCTCGGCCTGCTCCATCTCCTCAATCGTGATCTCCCCCGAATCATCCTGCCGAGCATCGTTATCTGCCGTATCTTCCTGAGACACGCGCTACGCTCACTTTCTTCGCTATATTCCCACTATTTCAGTTATGGCAGGGGGTAGATTTCCTTGCCAAGACGCACGCAAAATTACACAGCTTGCATGCGTAGCATAGCGATACTTGAAAAATAAACATGAAATAGCACCGCACCGTTTCCCAGTGCGCGCCCAGCCTAACCACAGAGCTGGTTACGACCCCTGCAACATATCCAAAACCCCGACCCCAAGTTGCTCCGCCAGGCGTTCCACATTCCGCAGTGTTAGATTGCGTTCGCCCCGCTCAATCCCGCCCATATACGTGCGGTGCACCCCTAGCTCTTCCGCAAACGCTTCTTGGCTAAGTCCACGATCCAAGCGGTGGGCACGCAAATATCGCCCCACCGCTTTCTGCAAATCGCCAACAGCCATGCTCCAAGCTTTTGGCGATGCTACTTGAAAGTCTACAGACTTATGAGTAGCATCCAGTATCAGCCCAGATCAGGGCGGAAAAATACCCTAGTCACGCGGCAGCGGATCGGTCCAGATGAGCGCTCAGACTAAGGCGCTGCGCGTGTGGCTGGGCGCAAACGAGAGGAGGTGAGCCAAATGGGTGGCGGCGAGTAACACACTAACTACGCGTTAGATCAGCGCGGCCAGTTGCCTCGTGGCGAGCTTCGCCCCGAGGCAGCTCGCTTTCAAGCGTCCAGATAAATGAGAATCCAGTTTTTGGCATTAACCAGCCACTCGTTTCTACCGCAACGGTCTTGCCGTTTGCACCTTTCGGTGCGTAACTCACAACAGGTGGCTGGAGTGATCCGACCGTATCGCCAACTTTCATCTCTGCAATTGAGGTATTTGTATAGTCAACCAATAACACACATCCACGCGTTGGTTGGGGTAGCTCCACGAACACTCGGTGGCTCCATATCGGGATCACTGTCCGAAACACGTGACGAAGCCGTACAGGCTTTCCGGATGCAACCTTCTCATCTAGGTTCACATGGTAGAACTGACCGTTCTTTGTCTCTGAACGTCGAATGTTCTGCGGGCGACCATCAGCGGTCATTTCCAAGAGCTCATAACTCTTTCTACTGGTCGGGCTCACTCCATCGCGAGGCATCATCATCCAAGCGAAGGTGGCCGGGGCGTCACGTAAAAGCTCGTTATACTCCGCTCACTCTGATACGCACGCAAATCGCCGCACCGGATGCGAGGGGGTTGTGGTGTATTCCCACTCCACCGTGACGTCGAGCAGAGTAGTACCACTGGTACTACTCTCTAATGCATTAGAGAGGCGAATCCGTACCTCCACATCGTGCCAACGCTCGGCTGCATGAATCGCCTGATCGCGAATATCCCCGTACAACTCACGCGCAAATTGTTCATCCCCCTAGACGCAGCGCCATGACATTGGCGGCAATACCGTCAAGCAGCTCCGGTGTAGCGACGCGGGCCAGATCGGCCTGGTGAATAGCAAATCCATTAATCACCGCATCCCGTAGCGCCGGAGCTTCATCATGAATAATGGCCCGAAACCTAGCGGCAGCAGCTTCATCCTGCTCCTTGCGAAACGTGTATTCAAACAATGTGCCAAGCAACCCGGCACCGAACAATGTTCCGCCTAGCTCGCCAAGCGGTAGGGCGTGTAGCTAGTCCAGCTCCTCCCCCAAGTTCAGCTTGGCCAGCCAGCCGCTGAGCATAATCAGGAGCACGCCCGCAAACGTTAGGCTGACCGCCAGTAGCACAGCCTTAGCTTTACGCAGGCGAGCCACAGCACTCAGCCCAGCAGATGACGATGAATTACGGCGCGGATTTGTTGCCATATATTGCAACTAGTGTAGCATATTTTTATAGCCAAAAAGGGTAGGGAGTTTGGGGCTACCCATTTTGGGGAACCATTGGCACGAGGCCACTCCATGCAAACTATGACATTTCTTATACTATCATCCCATTTACCCCATAGCTAACAGCAGCTAACAACGAAAACACTGTGTATATATCACGTAAAATTAATCTACGTGTCAATAAAGTACCAGTGACCCGTCAATAAACTATTGGGTAGCACTTATATGCCGAGCGCATAAGCCATTTTCAATACCAACCCAGTATGCGCCAATAGAATTATTACTTTTGCTAATATAATCCACTAATTTGTAAATGTACCACACCACCTTAAATGCTGCTACCCCCGTAAAACCAACCAAACAAACAGGTATTGTGTCTGCATCTTTTGGCTGCCATAGTGACGAGCGTCAGCCAGTCATATCAAGCTAAAGGAGGCAATAATGACACGCAAATATCCACATGCAACATGGAGGGTTACCGTATGCGCTGCGGCGTGTATCAGCTTGCTTACGCCAATGAGCGTGCATGCCCAGACGCAGCAACCTGCACAACAAGCACCGCAAGCCCAGGTGGCGGAACTTGCCACCACCGTGGACAAAGCATCTGCCGACCAGCCAGGACTTGAAAGCAAGGTCGCCAGCACTAAGACTAACCAAGGTTTCGAGGCCAAGGCGGGCGAAGCCAACATCAAGCTCCCCCAGAACTCATCAGATGGAGTCACCGCTACCAAAAAGTCTGCTACTGGTAGCGATGAATCGGTCACCGTTGGGCTTGGCGGAGCAGAGAGCCAAGGCGAACTCGCAGCCGACGGATCCGTGGTCTATGGCGGCGACACCACCACCAGCCAGACCGTGCAGGTCATGCGGGAAGGCTTCAGGATTCACAATGTGATGAAGTCCGCCGAAGCATCAACCGAATTCACCCACAGTTGACGCTGCCTGAAGGCGCACGCCCTCATCAAGGCATCCGAGCTCAAACTTGACGGCGAAGATGCCACAAATGCCGAGGTAGCCGCCCAGGCAAACACCGAGCAAAAATGCTGCCGCTGCCGATAAGCAATCCGATCCTATCCTCATTGTCGACAAAGACAACAAGCTCATCGCTGGCTTTGGCGATGCCTGGGCTAAGGATGCAAGTGGCAAAGATGTGCCAACCAGCTACGAAGTCCGTGATGGAGCACTGGTGCAGAAAGTGGAACACACCCAACAAGATGTGCAGTACCCAGTTGTCGCTGACCCGTATCTCTGGATGGACCTGATCAAATCAGCTGAGTGGGTCCATCACGACGAAGGCTGGACGCTGAACGTGACTCCGACTGATTGGGCAAGGGCAAAGGCCTACGACATACCAAAAAGCTATATCATTGGGATGCTCGGTTGGGACGAACTCTACGAGAAGTACAAAGATGAGGGACGTGGTATCAAGGTCAACCTTGGCGGTATGCGCGATCAATGGATCTGCCATCAGCAATTTGTTGGTGTGCGGTACCCACGCAAGGAAACCTGGAATCTTGACGAATGGCGTGAGGACGTCAGTTATGCGGAGACCGTCAATACGCGCTGCAATCCTGGAGGCGATAAGATCTTCGATTAACCAACAGCCTCAGTCTCCAGACACGTAGAAGAACGTGGCTTAGCGACCTACCTAATTCGCTAAGCCACGTTTCGTTTTATCAAACCACCACAGCCATTACTTCTACTTCGGCTCATGAAACACGCTTTATTGTGAGTTTTGCCTTTGCCTCCGCCAAAACGACCACACGACCGACCCAATAAACACCACAATGCAGACCAGGGTCAGTAGCAGCGCTTCGCCGTCGTACTCCGCAATGGCTGGGCCCGGCTCAACTGCTTCGGAGGCATCAAAAATTCACTCCAACCGCCCACCAAAAAAATACGAAAACGACGCTATACCAACCACAACACTTCCAACCGCCAACCAGTGGCTCACTGTTGACGGCGTGCCAGCATAGACCATCGCTATGGCGAGAACAACAAGCACAAATGGTGCAAGCAACAGCGGAAAAAACGGGGAAGAGAATAAACGCGACCAGGAGCCCAATCCACCACCCAATCGCTCGCCCTGCCCCGCGCCCACCAAGCAGTGTGGCCCCAAACTCACGCAGTCGTACCCGGCGCGCCATTGCCATGGCTGCACGCGCAATCTGCCGACGTTCGGCGGGGCTTGTAGCCTCCGCGAGATCTGCTTGCCATTCGCTCGCATAGCGCTCACGCTGGCTACGTGGGGTGAGCTGGATTGCCCTCACCAACGTGCGGGCAGGTTTGTCTAGCGCTCTCCGTGGTCCGGATTGGTGTGGTTGTCTGCGTGGTTATTGCGTTGATCTGCCATGGCGATACTCCTTCCTGGTGGCTAACGGGTGGTGTGGTTACGAGGCATCTTCGGCGTTGAGCTTGAGCTTTTGCTGGACCCATTCCCGACCTTTCGGCGTCAGGACATACAACCGGCGGCGTGGCCCCGCACGGCCAGAATCCGCTTCCCAACGCGAGGCGACAAATCCTTCGCGTTCAAGCCGGTCGAGTAATGGATAAACCGTCCCGGTTGGCCGACCCGCCAGGCGGGCCAGTTGCAAGCCCCATGTCTCTTCACGCAGCCCGTAGAGCTGCTGAAGTACATCTTTTGTTGCCGGTGTGAGCCGAAGATACGCACCCATATTTCTAACTCTACATAAGTCGGATGAAGAAGTCAATAAGGAAACGTGCTGGTAGCAGTGGGTAAATCCGCACCGGTACGTCCGCACATAACCTACGCCGCCCGCGCCTCGCCACGGAGCGCCGCCGCATTCGCCGCCAACATACTCTCTGCCAAAAACAATTCCAGCGGGGCAAGGTCGCCATCTAGATCCGCCCGCTCAAGGCAGTGGTAATACGCCGGCTTACACTCCTTTAGCACCAGCGGTGGCATCAGCCCAGCTTGCAGCGCCTGCGCGAACAGTAGTAGCCACCCCGTGCGCCCATTACCATCGCTAAATGGGTGAATGCGCTCAAACCGGGCATGCCGCTCCGCCAAGCAGGTGAGTGAGACTGCGTTACCTTCTCGGGCAACATCCGCCACCCACTCCTCCAAATACGCGCCAATCTGCGGATGTGGCACCAGCTTGGCTGGGCTGCCCACAATGGTGTTGGTGTGGTAGGTGAGGCGGATGGTCAACCGATCAAAGCAGCCCCCAAACGTTATAACGTTTGGGGAGATGGTATAATGTTTCGCTCGATGATCACGCGACAACACTACCCAGCCTGCCAGCCATACACCGCCATATCCTGGCGCACGCCATCAAGCAGATACCGCCCCCGTAGCATGCCTTCATGCACAAAAACCAAGCTGGGTAACCAGCCGCTGCGAGGGCAGATTTGTGGCCAGAATCCACGCCTCAAGCCGCTCCATCCCCAGCTGCCCCGTAGCCCAATCCAGTAGAAACGTAACCGCCTGCCGCCCATACCCCCGCCGCCGCACTTCCGGCCGCCACAAGCACACCCCAACCTGCGCCACGCGGTTACGCCAATCGATGGCATGCAGGGAACATTCGCCGATCAGGCGAAGGTTAGCGCCGAGCGACGCGACGCCGCCTGCAGCGCTCACGCCCGACGACCCGCGCGTACCAACGCCCAAACCCCCCCACATCCGGCGGCACCCCTGCATCACCACCATCGTCCGCTAGCACAAAGTTGTATTCCACCCCTGGCACCGGCCCACTGGTTGCGGCAATTTTGCGCTGCAGCTCTGCCTCGCTACGTGGCCGCCAATACGGTGGACCATACTGCGCGAGTTCATGCCAATCCTGGCACGCGTCCAATATGTATGGAATATGCCGACTGGCCAACGCCTCAATACCAATGCTCACTCGCAACCACTCCCAAACTCCACACGCCCACATGCCGCTAGCACCGCGCCAGGGCCGGGCAGGGGAAAAACGCATAACCGCGACCACCACGGCAACAGACACGCCCTCTGCCGCCACTCCCCAGCCAGGCAACCAGCGACTCGATCAGGTGAATGATACGGATGAGTGTGCAGAGGGCAAGTGGGGATCACCAGCAAAACCACCACATGGCAACCATCCACAAACAAGAAAAGAGTCCTTAGACAATGAACCGTTCGGAACCTTTTCGTCTTGATGCTCGAGTTGTAGTGGCGGTGCGGTGTTATTCCAAGAATTATTCCCTGAAACCTCGGACCCCTTATACGCAAAACCTACATACGAGTATTAAACTAACATGCTTGCTATATATTTAAAACGTCCCTATTTTTCCCCGAAGGAGCAAAAACCATAATGGATCCAACGGTACTTCAACTCACCGCAAGTCTTGCTGAAGTCGCTGCGAGACAATCGGCAGCTGCAGTCGCAACGCGAGTGTCGACGATTAAAAAGAAGAAGGATTACGAAGAAGCCGTCAACGAACTGCAGGAGATAATTAACGAACTTGTACGGAGCCGTGACGAGATACTGTCGATCGCTCAGGGCCTGAAGGAACAGCTTGTTGCACAGCAAATTAGTGATGAAGACATCACCCATGTGGTGGAAACCATAATTCCAGCGCTGCGGAAAATTTTTCAACAAGATGGAGCTAAAGGTGTTGCAGAAGCTGAGGCTATTTTGCAACAGGTTGAAGTTATCATCTCTACCGACACGCTACGTATGCTGCAAACACTTGGGTTCAATTACCGGGATGCCATTGGGCGACCACTGACAGAACTTGTGCGCAACTTCCTGATGTCGCAACTGAACACCGTTAATCATGAGCGTGAGGTCGAGCTACTGAAGCAGTGCAATTATGAGCTTAATTTTGAGATTTCGCAAGATGCAGATAGCCACAGTCGGCTCATGAAACAGCGAGAGATAATGAGGGGACTAGTTAGTGGCTCTGGGGACTAGCTCTTCTGTCTAGCCACTACTCCTCACACCACCCGAGCAAATTTCGCCATCGTCTCCAGCGACCGCTGGTGATCCTCCACACTTGCGGCGGCACATGCTCTGGGCTGCAATCTCAACATCAAAAATCACGGTCATGCGCATCCCGCGCCGCTGCCTCTACCGCTAGATCCGTGGCTACGCCAGCCAGCGTCATCCGCTTCACCCCATGGAGGCGCAAAATAGACGCAAGGGGCGTGGCGTAAAACGCCGATACGCGCTGCTTGCATAGATGGAGCGCCCCTTCCGGCTGATGCACCGCTGGCAGCACCTCGGTCGACCAGGTACCGCGCTGCAAAATGCCAAACTCATGCGCTTTGCCAAAGATGGGCGAAGTTTTTAGGCTGCTCGAGCCAGGCCTCATCGAACCCTAAATTCACAAAGATAATCAAACTACCATCACGCTCGGCACGGTCGATCAGCCGATTGAGCGCCGCTACCACACCAAACTGCTGAATATATGCCGCGTACCCCTTCAGCGCACCAAGCTTGCCTTCGGGCGATGCGATTTCGTTGATGTAGTCGATGATGATGAGCGCATTGTTGGCGGATGAGTTATTCATGATAGATCTCCTTCGATTTTTTAGCAATCAACTTGGGTGATATTCAGCAATTTAAAAACGGCAGCAAACAAATCTGCTGGCGTCGAATATACAGCACAAACGTTCGGATCATTTAACATATGCCTCGGATGGTAGCCGTAATCAACCCCAACGAAATCAATGCCAATCTCTTTGCAGTATTCAACGTCACTCTGCATATCGCCAATATATAGCACGTCTGAAACTTCAATGCCCCTCGCAAACAGCAGATCCGTAATCTTTGCACTTTTAGATTTCTTAATGCTATGACCAATTACAATGAGGTCAGCAGTATGCACCCCTTCCCTTTCAAGTATATCATAGACCACCTCCTCGTATGCAGATGTAACTATTGCCCATGAATCAGACGGAATACATCTTAAAAAAATTCACTAACTCCTGTAAACAGGCCCATAAGTTCCCGTTGCTCAGACATTAGATTAGCGTGAGAATCAAAGAAACGTTGAGATTCTTCTGGCGTTAACCCAAAGCGCAAAAAGGGATGTCCTCAATGTACCACAAAAATATTTCACTGAAATTTTCCGATACGGCCAGGCGACGGAAGGTGTTCAAATTCTGGCTGCCTTCTGCAATAATTCAACGTTTCTGATTGCGATATCTTTTTGAATCAAAGATGACCCCGTCGAAGTCAAAAAAATAGCGAACTGCTTTCTATTCACCATTACCAATCCTCAAATGTTAGGAAAAATACGGACCCTCATTCCCTTGCGACGTTCGTGATACGGAAGCGACTGGACCAACAGAATCACGAGCAATAAAAACGCGGGTCTACATTAACCACCCTAGGGGAAATCTTTTTCAGTCGAAGAGATTCGTTCTGATATCATCCTTACACCTTCCTTTGCCATTCTCCGGAGCGGTTGTGTAATTGTGGTTAGAGAAGGCGAATACCATGCCCCAGAATCACCACTCATCAAACCCCGCGACAGAAACATCTTGGGGTATTCTGAGCCCGGATTCTTGAACGCGCTGCATAAATCCAATGGCAATAACATCCGAAGCAGCTAATATCGCAGTGGGACGTTCTGCTTTCGCTTAGTTGTAGAAATTGCTCAGCAAAAATCCCGACCCGTTGCATATGAATATTTCCTTCAAATACTGTAATATTTTCTGGGTCAAGGTTGTTTTTTTGAAAGCGCAATCTGGAGATTCTCAAGACGTGATAAAGACACTTGCGAGTTCAGTGGACCACTTATATACGCAAAAATTCTCGTGACCAAAGTTCAGAAAAATAGTCTACCATCGTCTGTAACGAGGTTCTTGATTCAGTAACAATACAATCTATGTTGCCGTATGCGACGTGTGCATTGTATGCGAGTATAGGGATGTCGCCAGATGATGCCAGCTCAAGTACCCCCTGGGATCCGCCACTGTATGAAGCATAAAGAACCCCAGCTACACCTGTCGCTCGAAATCTTTCAAGCACCCGCATCTCTACTTCTGGACGACTGTCTGAACTGGCAACCACTAACTGGTAATCATTGGAGAAGGTTTCTCGATTGAGCGCATGTAGTAGCGACGAAAATATCGGATTTGAAGTGTCAGGCACAATTAGCCCGAGTGTGGCAGCAGGTGGAGCGCCGTTGCCGACACGAACCGATGCCTCTAACACTCGTTTTTTAGTCCTTTCACTGACCATATCGGGTTTATTAAACACCCGCGACACCGTTGCAGGGGAAACTCCAGCTTCTAAAGCGATTTCATCTAGCGTCTTCCTTGAGGGCATTGTTGTCACACACCGAAGTCTTCAATTTCACTGGAGAAAAAAACTGATCGTTCCACTTATGAGATCGGGGGTTCTGGTAGAACTTACGCAGTTCTTGAGCCTCAACCTCAGTGATTTTACCCTCAACTTTCGCCGCATCCAGCAGTTCCGAAAATGACACCAATGAGACTGCAGGGACTTGCATTTCCCTGAAGCAGTCGCGCATCTCCACGAATCCCCAGTTAACAATTGATGCGATACCGACAACCTCGATATCCGCCTCGGTACGCACGATATTGATGGCACGTTCCAATGATTCACCACTTGCTACAAGGTCATCAACAAAAAAACAGCAGTAATACCTAGTGGACGATCAGCCTTCTGCTCAACGCCAGCAAGTAGCCCACCAACACCATGTTGCTTTCGGATGTTTACGTACGAATGCATCGCGGGTGTGCAATTCGTCAGCGACAAGAGTAGACCAAACGATCCCCGCTTCTGCTACGCCGATCACATAATCGGGCATGCCAAACGTAGAGAGCACCGCGCTGCTCAGCGCTTTCTTTACCATTGATCGCGCACCGGGATGACGATAAAGCACTCGACAATTGGTATATACAGGTGCCTGAACGCCACTCTTCCATGTGAAGAACTCGTTCTTGCTAACAAGATACGCTTCACTATTAATTAAGGTTCTGGCAACCCGCTCTGCAGTTGGACGATAGACGTTGAACGTATCGTTGGATGTGCTGCTGTACATCTTCCTACCTTCCTCTAGGAGTTAACACTGAGTCTATACGACGGATTGCGGTTCTGCAAATTTTTGCAGTCAGTCATTCTGGTGCGCGCACTTTTGCTGGTCATCAGATCAAACGTTGTCTTACCTCGCCCACCGCCGCACCGTATTCTTGCTCCGCCCCGTTAGCCGCATAATCTCCCGGATCGTCTTTCCTTCCGCCCGCAGCCGCCTGATGCGCTCAATCTCCTCGTTGCTCGTCGCACTCTGATGCACCACAACCCCAGCAGCGCGAAGCACCCGCGGTGGAACCCATATCGCGCCGCGAGGTCGGCCACCGTCGCCCCGGCTTGGTAGCTAGCCACAATCTGATCGGCGACCGCTGACGTGACACGCGGTTTAGCCGGGCAGTAGGTGGTGGCAGTAGCCGGACTGTCCAACGCCAGCGCATCGGTAGATTTACTTTGACCAACCACTGCGGATGAGAGAGGAACCGAGCGGTACGGTTCTGACACTTCCGCCGGGGGACACGCACCCTGGACCAACGTACCGCCAGTTTCGCTATCTCCATGCAAGCACTCACGGATCAGCCGCGCCCCGTCGCGGAGCTGCTGCACACACGAAAAACGGGGGCTGCATACGTTGGTAATCGCACGCAGCCCCTTGGCTGAGACAAACGAGTTAGCTCGAAGACTCACTCACCCGACTTCTTCTGCAGTTTTTGGACTGTCGGCCAACTTGAGCCACACGACACCACCAATGATTACAACCAGCCAAAGCATCTTTTGCAACGGTCAGTGTCTCGTCGAAGAATAGGGGACCAAGCAGCGCGGCCCCAAATGCGCCAATTCCAGCCCACACGGCATAACCGATGCCAACGTCAATAACTTTCAGTGCTACGCTAAGCGCATAGAGCGTCAGCAAGAAGAATATCGCTGCAGATATGGACCAACTTAGTACAGTAAATCCTTCACTCCCCCCGACGCTTAAGGCATAACCAACCTCAAATAGACCTGCTAGCAATAATACAACCCACGCCTGGGCGTTTGTCGAACTCTCAGTTTTGTTACTCATAATCATCCTTTCCTTATTTGATGTGCGGAGTTCATGCCGCTTTTGGTTTACTTCATCCAGTGCTTATGCTGCGCCGCTTAGCTGAAGGCCAACAACTCCAGCAATCACTACCGCAATGCCAAGCACCTTCTTCCAGTTAATGTGCTGCCCCAGAAACAATGCGCCGACAATCACGATGCCAATGCCGGATACACTCGTCCAAATCGCATACCCCACACCAACATCAAACGTCAGAAGCGCTAGGCTTAAGAAAAACGTCCCGCATGCACCGCATACCAATGTTGCGATTGTCCAGGGGATATTCTTGAAGCCGTTCGCCTTACTAGCGAAAATCCCCACTGCAACCTCAAAGATTACTGCGATACCAAGGTATAACCAACTCATACTACTATTTACTCCTTTTTACTTAAAATAATCATGTCGACGCGCAAATTCCTGGAATGGAGACAGAGCGCCATCAATGTGAACATAGTGAACAATCCCAGCCAACGTATCGTCCCTCAATTCGGTACGCTGGGTAGCTTCTGAGGTAATCGAAGCCCCACTCGGCAACGGTATAGCGGTCAACCGCAACGTATATGGTTTTGACGCCGTGAGCGAGGGCGAATTGATAGCACATGCCACATGGTTCACCCGTTGCAAATAGCTCCGACCCCCTAAGCGCTTCTGTCACCGTGACGCTGTATCACTTCACGCATTGCTACAATTTCGGCGTGGGCCGTTGGGTCACCAGTTTCATGCACTCGGTTTCCAGCAAAACCAGATAGCCGCTGACCGTTTTTGACGACAACCCCGAGAAACGGGATACCGCCAGTCGCGACGTGCTGCACGCAGGCCGCCACCGCCTGTGACATGATCGAACTACTGTCATTGTTCTTCATACGGACTCCATGTGGCACTATCCATCAATAAACCTAATCAGGTCGTCGACATCAGGAACACCTGACGTGATTCGATCTCCTATACGGAAACTTGGTACGGCTGGAATATCAAGAGAATTCCGATAAAATTTTTGCTCACTGCGATGCGCCACAATCCGCTCGGCGTCTTTTATAGCCCGCAACACTTCATCGCGTGGAAGGCCGACTGATTCAGCGACATCAGCGATCACTTCATCGTTGCCAATGTCTCGATTTTCTTGAAAGAATGCACGAAACATGGCAGCAGAGTATTCTTCAGCCAGTCCGGACTCTTCCGCAAGTTGGAGGACCGTAAAGGCTTTTTCAGTCCTAGGCTGTGGTGAGATGTCGGGGAGTTTAATGTCAATTCCGACCCGATTAGCCATGGGATAGACCGACTTTGCCCATACGCGTGGCAAGTACTCGTCCTCCGGACGTAGCGTTGGCACCGGGTCTGGGCGGAGTTCAAACGGGCGAATGCGAATATTGACATCTCGCATTGTCTTGACTTTTTGAAGGGCCGGTTCTACAAGCAGGCAGAACGGGCAAACGTAGTCCACAAATACTTCGAGATCTTTTGTTGCTCTTGTTGTCAATGCTCAGCTCCTTTCTGCGTAATGACCTGAAGCCATCATAGCAGTCATTGCTTGCACATGCAACTATATTTACAGACTTTAACCAAAAAGACGCGCTAAACTGCGATTAAAGCAGTGCTGATATATTCTTCAACGATTGCACCAGGTGAGCATGCTCCTCTGGTGCAAGATGCTGCCCAAGCTCTTTTATCGCAGTCTCAAGCTTGGCCCCATGCATTGATTGAATTTCGTGGAAGACGCCGTTCCCCGGTCAGTAAGCGCTGCGTAAACGCCTCGCCCGTCATCGGGACAATCATCTTTGAAGGCAAGCCCCTTAGCCTCAAGGCGGCTAACCAGCCGGGTGACAGAGCTCTGGTTCAGCCCAATCCGAGAGGCGAGGTGGCTCAGCCGCAACTCGTGGCGCGGTGACTGAGCCAGCTCAACAATCGCATAGTATTCAGTGAGCCCCAGGCCGAATGACACAGACAACCATTTGCTAACCGCAAGGTTAACGTCAGAGACAAAGGAAGCAAGATGCATCCAGTTCTCTGCCGTAAACTTTATTTCCTGACCTGCGCGGTCGCTGTCCATAGCATTAGGCATACGACTCATATTATACCATGCAGCAGTGCCTGGTTACTTGAAACGACCGGTACCATCACTTGCGACTGGCCCGGCGATATGCAGCCATAATGGGGCGAAACACGAGCTCGTCAGCTGCTCACGCCAGGTCGGCTCAGGCCACTGGTTATGGTGTCCGAGTGAATATGCTGCCATAACCAGTAACCCTATCCTCCGGCGCGTCGGCGTACTTTAACGCCGCCCAAAGCAGTACCTGGTTAGCCGTCAAGACCGGAATTTCTAGCTCCTTCTCAGTTGGTCAAAAATTCTGGCTGTGTGTACAGACTGGCACGAGCTAGCGCAGCATGGCCCACCATACTGGCGGCCCCGCAGCCAAGCTGAACTTGAACGCAAACTCGCCGCTAGCGCTGGGCCACAGTTGGCTACGGAATATAACTTTGTGCTGACGGAGAGTTCCGCTGTGGATGTCCAAGCGGCTGCGGGTATCAATCGGGAGAGTCAACTAGATGCTCGTACTGCTGGCTACGCGGATCTGCCTTCAGAGGAGCCTAAAACACCTCGCCTGGTTGGTGAATGCTCACTACACACCATCGATTGGCGTAACCGCGTTGCCCAGGTAGACGTCTGCATCTGGAATCCAAATGATCGCCACCACGGCTATGGCCAGCAAGCGATGAAGTTCTTAACGGAGTGGAGTGCCAAACAACTTGGTTTGCAGCGGCTCGAGGCCTGGATTCTAGCCAATAACGTGGCCTCGCAGCAGTTGGCAACTCGGTTCGGCTTTGAATACGAAGGCAGGCTGCGCGGTCGTTACCAGCTCAACGGAGAACGGCACGATGTAGAGATATTGGGATGGACGGTGTCGTAGCATCGAGGTTCTCCAGGGGCGAACTAAGTCAGGTTTTAGTAGAATCTGTTCGCGAATGCGCTCACGCACTATACACCCCAGTTGCACATATGCTACACTAGTTGCAGTATATGGCAACTCAACAAGGCCCATCTGCGAACACAACCCCAACGAGCTCGGCTCGTCCAGCTGGTTCTCGGCACTCCCTGACAGATCCAGCCTTGGTGACACGGTTACATAAAACGAAAGCTGCGCTACTGGCGGTAAGTTTGACCCTCGCTGGAGTGCTGTTAATGATGCTGGGAGGTTGGCTCACTAAACACCCTCTTGGCGAGTGGGGCTGGCTGCAGGCATTGCCCCTCGGAGAGTTAGGTGGCACCTTGTTTGGGGCCGGTCTACTCGGAACACTGTTTGAATATGCTTTCCGCAAAAGAACAAGATGAGGCCAGCGCCGACCGTTTTCGCCAGATCATTCACGAACAAGCACCCAGTTTGCGCGATGCCGTGATTGAAGGCTTTGCCATCAATAAACAAGACTTGGCCCGCGTGGCTACGCCAGAATTGCTGGACACGATCGCGGCCAATGCTTTGAGTTTGCGCCTGGGCGACGATCAGTTCGCTGGTGAACTCTATGGAGATATTCGCGACCAGGCCATCCGCGCCGAGGAGCGTTGGCATGATGTGGTGGTGCGCATTCGCCTCTCTAAGTACTTAGAGAGTAGTACCGTCGGTACTACTCTCCTAGCCGTTACTGTGGAATGGGAATACACAACAATTCCGGCTTACCCCGTGCGCCGATTTGCTTGTGTGTCCGACAGGGCAGAGTACAACGAGCTGCTGCTCGATATTCCAACGACATCGCCGTGGCTGGTAGTTGCGCGCGACGGGGTTGACCCCGCAGCCGCCAAACCTACGAACTACTTGAATTGACCGCTGATGGACATCCGCAACCCATCCGTCGCTCACAAACCAGCACTGGCCAGACCTACCATGTGCAGCTCAATCCGAGTGTTGTGACGGGGCAGCCGGTTCGGTTACGGCACGTGTTTCGTACAGTTGCTCCAACCTGGAGCCACCGTATTTTCGTTGAACTGCCGCAGCCTGCCCGTGGTTTCAATCTAGCGGTAGATTACACAGACACCTCGATTGCCGAAATGAAGGTTAGCGACACGGTCGGTTCGCTCCGTCCACCCCTGATCAGCTATGCACCGGCCGGAGCTACTGGCAAATCTGTTTCAGTTGAAGCCTCTGGGTGGCTGATGCCTAAAAACCGGCTTCTCATTTGTTTGGACGCTCCAAAGCGAACTGCCCCAGGCCGAACGTGGCCGTGAGGCAGTTTCTCGCGCTGGCTTAGTGCGCAAGTAGGTCCGTGTTATTCGCCGCCACCGGTCGCGAGAATCACCTCCTTCTGGCTTTCGATCCCTAGCTAAGCCGCCGCCATTACCACTGAACGCTTATCCACTGGGCCTGGAGTCAGCTTGAGCGAGATTTTTGTCGCCCTGAACTGGGGCTTACGTGCATGCTACTCATAAGTATGTAGACTTTCAAGTAGCGGCTGCCAAGGCTAGAAACCATGGCGGTAGGCGATCTCCAAAAAGGCGGTAGGTGCATATCTACGCCGCTATCGCCAGGAGCGTAGCCCCAGCCAAGAAGCCTTCGCCGAGCTCTTAAATGTTCACCGTACCTACATGGGCGGGATTGAACGTGGCGAACGCAACCTCACCCTTCAAAACGTTGAACGCCTGGCCGAAAAACTCGGCGTCGGCGTGATGGAGATGTTGAGGGGTAGGTCGACCCCACGGCTAGGCGCAGTCAAAAATCTAGTGGGCGTTGCGCGGGTGCCCCCTCCAACCATGGCGCTATCAAGGCTTCAGGAAGCTACTGTATCGCCCAGGCTATATTCGCCAAATGCCATGAGGCCGTCTCTGATCAACGTAATCTCTTGCAGCACTTGCGCCACCGCGAGAACGTGCTCCCTTACCTGGAAATCATCAACTGATTCAATACCAATTGTTTACATTCCTCGCTGGATTACGCCATCCCAACAGAAACTGGGAATTGCTGGCACAAGCAGCAGTAATCTGTGCATGTTTCCTAAAAACCAACATAACACCAAGAAGGTTAGGACTCAGCAAATACGCCAATGAGCTTAACCTATAACAATGATTGGGTTAACGCCAGCGTTGACATTAGTCGCGGTTCCATGACCCGTCTTACAGCCGTATCTACAACTGCTTTGGCGTTCTGGACATCCTCCGTTGATTGTCCGTTATACGCCTGTATCTCGAACTGAAAAGCGTGCTCTTTGGGATGCCAGAGAGCACACAAATATGGCTACGTCTGAATATTTCAGCTTTCGTACCGCTGAATTACTCGGAGATCGCTACCAGCGATCAAACTGATTTGCACCTTCTTTAGTGCCCCAACCAATTGTACGCTTGAACAGCATTTTTGAGGTTTTCAACAGTAGTCCCGTCCTTTTGATGCCATATAAACAAATGGCTAATATGTTCGATTTCCGCCCTCAATATGCAAGCAGACAACTTTGGTCGATCTGGCTCTGATGGCGTTCTCGAAAGCATCTAGAGCAATATATCGAACATACGACATTGAGTGTCTTCCAATTTAGACCGGAAAGAAAATGGCTTCGTAGCATCAATATTTTGCGAGGAGTAACTTGCGTTAGCATGCTAGTCCTTGCTCTTGTAGTAGCGAACGACATACATCCTCAACCATTATGGTTCTTAATGTATGTCTTGTCCGGCCTGTTTTTTTCGGAGGACTATTCGTCTGGGATCGTAAATCACCGTAGTCCTACGATATAGAGCAAGATTCAGTAGAGGTTGGTGATGAAACACCTTCGCTGTTAAAGTCACCAGAACAGACGAGCGACGAGGATGTAGATAGGTAGACTACCGCTACCAACTACACCTGCTCATTCGTATCGCCCACATCCTTTCCGGGAGGGACAGACATAGTTACTGTAAACAAGGCGATGGCTCCAAGCAGTAGTGCATTCACGAAAAGATCCAGATTAAACTCTGGATCGAACTTTACAAGATATCGGAACAAGCAGTAGAGTGTCACAACCACTAACCACTTGACCCAGCGACTAAGCTGTCGCCAAAAGCCAACGTCAATAACCACTTCCTCATCATTGAGAGTGAAGCGAAATTCCTTTGCTTTCTTTTTAGACACGGTTACTCCTTATTCATATCAGCGATTTGTCATTTTTGCTATTTAAAGGTGTAGAACACACCTCTTGAGCTAGAAGTCTCTCTGGCGCGAGAGGTGTGTTTCTACTGGCTACAAACTTTGCATGGTGCCAGGCAGACCAGCATCAAGCAGTTGCGCACTGACCACCCCACCAGGCCAGTAGCCCTGCCATAGCCCAGGCATTACGGCGGATTCCTTGCTTGGCAAGATGCTTAACAATTCGCTTTGCCGCTTCGAAATAATTTTTTTCACCAATCAAAGCAGTTACTCCGTTAATGGTGAAAGCACCCTTGATATCAGCGAACGCTTTATCGCGCACAAGTCACAAAGTCTTCGTTGTTTGCTCCAGAGCGACCGGCACGAGTCGGGTCACCTTGCCCAAGTGGCTGATTCGGATCAAGACCTAGTTCTACTGCCGCCTCTTTCAAGCCCTCTTCACCGAAGTTTTCCTTTATGATGCGTTCGGCATCTTCCCTGGTAGGTGCGTTGTCCATTTCCTCAATGACCTTTGCCAATTTCTCGGCCTGTTGCTCTTCATTCGCCGATTCAAACTCTTGGGCGTTAACAGCGGCCTCATTTTGTTGCCCGGCCGTCTCTCGTGGCTGCTGCGCCTGGATTGGTTTAGTAGTTGTCGTCTGGTCTGTGGCGCTGCTTGCACGGCAGGTACCGCGGTGAATGGCAGAATGACGGCAAATGCCAGTGCGCAGCTACGGCGTGTAGCGGTAGCGGTTACGGTCCGCATGAGTCTTGTTCCTTTCTTTCGTGGCGAACACGGGAAACATGCAAGCTATGAGCATGTTGCCCACGACCGTAACAGCCTTCATGAACAGCGTCCAGGAAACGCAAACACCTTTTAATGATTAGCTAATCTGAACCCCCTGAGATAGAGGAAATAGCAAGTGCTGAACGGCGTACTGCTATAACTTGAATTTGAGAAGAAATAGCGCCACGCACAGGGAAAAATAAAAAGAAAAAAACGCCGAGCAATTATTCACGTATACACATATGCAATGTGTTAGCAGTCCAGTAGGGTTACGAGCCTACTGGCAGCCCCTCATCCTCGCAGCATCTCCAGCACATTAACCCCTAAAGTGTCGGCAATACGCTCCACGCTCCTGAGCGTGAGGTTGCGTTCACCGCGTTCCAAACCACCCATGTAGGGTGCGGTGCACACCAACCGCATCAGCAGAAGGCTTCTTGACTCAGTCCCATCCCAAGACGGTAACGGCGTAGGTACACACCAATCGCCTTCTGGAGATCGCCTTCCGTCATGCCATCTAGCCTGATGAAATGCTACTGGAAAGTCTACATACTCATAAGTAGCATTAGAAGGTGAGGCGAGTGCACTACATATGCGCCTCAAGTGCCACGCCAGGCTTTAACCTAAGCCACCACAGCCCCACGTTCGTGACCGTGGGGTGAGGCTATAGGCTAGGGTCTGGTGTGGTTAGGGAAAAGTGCGATAGGTAACGCAGTAGAACATGCCTGGAGGCAACCTACACAAATTTTGCGTTAAATCGTCACATGTCGAAATCAGCCCCAAGCTCAGACCGAGTGGGCTCGATTGCAAACTTGGCTTCATATCTGCTATGCTTGCTGTGCAAGGTACGCACCGTGCCGTTGCCTCAACACCCCGCGCGCCAGTTCACCCAACCCTATGAATGGTGTGCGGGGGTGTTTTGCTAACTGACAAGCGTTTTCACAGGCTCCATGAGATCTTCATGCGGTGTCCGTTGGCACTTCCAGCCTTTTCTTGGCGGATAACCTATCGGCCTGCGACGCGTCGATACGTAGGTGAGCACTAGCTCATGCTTCGCACGCGATATAGCTACAAAGAACTCGTTGGCTGTCGCTTTTGCAATGTTGGCACCAGGGATTCGAGGATCCTTTTTGTTCGATCGAAAAAACTCCTGCTCCACTCCAAGTACTACAACCTTCTCAAACTCTAGCCCCTTGCTTTTGTGTATAGTGAGGATGCGCACAGCATTCTGACCAGATAGCCTACGAAGGGCACTAGCGGGATTATTATCGACTTTGAGCTCATTAAAGAATGTCTCATAGGCTTCATTTTTAAGTTCTTCTATGCGTCTTCCCTGTTGGTAGCTGTTAGACATCGATCGAAACAGAGTATCTGGAAAGAGATCCCACAGCTCTTGGAGGATACCTTCCCACGCACCAGGATCAGCTCTGTTGAAATCTGCCGAATGTATAGTATACGTGGCTCGGGAGATAAGCTTGGTAAAACGAGCATCGAATCGCTGAGCCGCCTCCTCGCCGGAAGAGACACGCTCGACTAGCTGCTTAAGCGCTATGTAGGCGTCAGGGTCGACCCCTTTAATAACTATACGGAGAAAGTTAAAGAACACAACTGCAACTGGTTCAGCCAGTAGGTTCTGTATCTTAGCCTCATTACAATACGCAATACCTATTTTCTGCAACTCCGCCATAAGTGGCTGTGCTACGTAGTCAGGTTGCTGACGAACTAAGATGGCAATTTCACTCGGCTTAGTTTTATTTTGAATCCAAAATTGAATCAAGCGCGCAATATGTTCAGCCTCTTCAATATCCGAAGCATAATGCCAAATATTGATATTGCCTTCGTTACCGTCGATTACACTATCCAAAAGAGCAGCACTGGGATCGAGAAGCCGCATAACATTCTGCTGTGCTCGTTGAAGTTTTGTCTGCGACCGAAAGTTTCTATACAGGTGAGTTTCCTCAGCGCCAAAATCAGTCTGAAACTGTTGCATAATGCCCTCTAGCGCGCCGGCCCAGCCCATGATTGTTTGCTTGGTATCGCCAACTGCAGTGACAACACTATCTGTGCCTTGAAAAATACGTTTTGCAAAGTCATACTGCAAGCCGGTCGTATCTTGGAATTCGTCCATAAACACATGGCTATAGGTCTGCCGCAAGCCGATGAGAGCGTAGGGAACAGTATCGAGTATTCGGCATGCCCGGGTTACGAGCTGCTCGAAATTACTACGATCGGTTTTATAGTCTGTTAACTTTGTATCTATTTCGTAGCCTTCGTCCAACTTATAACTATCGGTTAGCGCGGTTCGGTAGTTATCTACCAACATCTTGGCAAAAGCATCAAAAGTCATACTGTCAAAACGATTAGCGTATTGACTGCCGGACCGCTTACGAACACGCTCACTAAGGTTGCGAGCAGCATCTACCTTGAATGAAATTGCTAAAATACGCAGTGGATAGCGACAAGCACCAGTACGGAATAGAAAATCAGCACGCTGTGCAAGCAGCTCGGTCTTACCAGCCCCCGGTCCGGCACTAACGACCATGTTTTCTGATGACGTTACGGCCTTGTACGCATTAGGTTCAAGCGTGAGGTCGTCAATTGGCGTCCATTTTTCTGGGGCAATCATTCCGGCAGCCCCTTTAGCTTTCTTTTGACTGCATCAACCAAGTTTTTGAGAGGGTGCGGTAGGCTGTCTTTCAGATCACCATCATTCATGCATGCTAATGCATTCAGATGCGTAGCAGGCTTACTATTGCTTTTGAACCGCGTGCTATAGGCATCAAAAAGCCGGCATATATCAGCTGGAAGCTCTTTTGTATCTTTGGCGGTTTTACCAAGGACACGTTTTATGGCAATATCATCTGGTTCTATCCGTTCACTATCTTTAACCTCATAGGAGCTTGGATATGTCTGGATCATCATCATGTCGAGATCAAGTGGACGCGAAAAAGAATATATCTCGATCTTCAAGAAATTCGATACATTCAGGTAACGGAAATTTATTTATAGCTTCGTCACAGAATTTTAGTATTGTTTCATACCAATCTCTATCGCATTTCCCTATATTATATAGTTGCTTTGCTATATTCTCAACACGACCACATCCACCTTGGTGACGCCCATAGTCAAGGTCAAGTAGTGTGACATGAGGGATTTCGAGTGCGTTTAGCAAACGCCAGAAGTGATTCACATGGCGGCCACCGAGCGGCACCACCGATACCGACACGTCGTCCTCAACAATACCCTGACGCCGCAAGTATACGCGGCAGCACCAGCATCTCACTAGCACCTTCGCCAAGTACGACTAGGCGAGAAAAGTACAGTTCGGGGTACGCTTTGACCGCTTCGTTAACGTATTTAGCCGCTTCATCACTTTTTGCCGGGAGGGTGATGTATTTAACATTTGTCTCTCGATTATCATTCAGACGCAAAAAGCGGATGGCCGTCGGCTCGACTCGCTTGAGTAATGTTGGGGTATGAGTCGCAATGACGGACTGAACGTGACCAGCTTTGCTTGCTTCTCGTAGCTGCTTGGCGATGCGCCCTAAGTAGTGTGGAGCAAGGCTGTTCTCTGGTTCCTCGACAGCAATAATAGTATGCACTGGCGGGTTGAGTCGGTCAGGATCAATACCATCTATCCCTTCGCTCATAACTTTATTTGCCAGAGATACCCACGTAAGAATGATTGAAAAATAGAGTAGGGACTTCTTACCGTCACTCAGGTTTTCTAGTGGTAGCGCTGCGCCTGTGTGTGACGGGTTAAAAGACACAGACAATTGGCGTAGGGATGCTGTCGAGTTCACCATTACCGAAGGTAATTGCTGGATCGGTGAGAAAGTTCCCTTTATGCAGCTGTTTCCAGTTCTTTTCAATATTCTCACTGATCGATGTCACAACAGGATTCTTTGTTACTAAGCTAGTGATCTCTGTGAACTTCTCGCTAACTTCTTTGCGTTGCACCTGCCAATCTGCTGCACGTAATGCTCGCCCTATTAAGGATGAGGCGGTGTAAGTGATCTGCTCATTAGGGTTGCGCCTGGCTGGCAGATAGTAGACAGCGATCTTATTGCGATCAGTACGCGGCATGGTGGTAAAGCTAGGGTCGCCATCTTCTTTAGCGTGCACGTACTCAATTCTGTCTTCAACGACACCGTCACTGGCAAGTTTAGCTGTGAGCCGGACCCTCACCTTCGGTAGGTCATCACCAGCCTTCAACAGGCACATTTGTTGAAAGAACACCGGAACAGAAGGATCAAACGAACCATCGTCCAGTCTGGCAGCAGTGAATTCAGCTTCAATCCAAAGTTCAGGCTCTGTGTCTAGCCATTCCTGCTCCCTCAGCTCCATCTTATCCATGGGGCGGTGAAAGTCTGAAACCTGAACAATGCGTTGTGACTGAATGGGACTGAATAATCTAGATAGTGCCTGCAAAACAGCGGTTTTACCTGCTCCATTCGGGCCAAGTACGTAGGTGATATCGTCTTCAAGACGAATCACCGTCTCTTCAGGGCCAAAAGACTGAAAGTTACAGATACGTAGAGTCGAAAGTTTCATCATCTTCTTTCCGTTAACTATATTTACAAATACTTATACCACCCAACATAAGCTTTACAAAGAAGATACCCCCAGGGGTAAATATTGGTGACATATCGACAAAGATGTCCTACGATCAACAGAACAGTGACCAAGATCTTAATTTTCTACCTCTATTTATGGCATGACCTCTAACTTGTAGATTGATTACGGAATCTACCCATTGAAACACATAACTGAAAGAGAGTGTGCAAAATAGCGAGAAGTAAAATGTTCGATTATGCCTGGAAAGTACGTAGGCAGCTTTTGAAATCACTATAGCCATAGCTGAATCATTAAGTGGCCCGCCACCACTAACAAGACAGGTGGAAAACTTGGGACGAAGAAGCCAAGATCAGGGAATGGAAATTCGCAGAACAACAGAAGAGGAGGTCAGGAGCGATAGGTACGGAAACGTAAAGGGAAAGGAAATCACGTTAGACACCCGATAGCACCCCGCGGCTTTATATTTGCCCCGTAGGGTGGTACTTTATGTTTACCTATGCTATGCCGTGTCTTAATAAAAATTACTGGTCTTCCACTCAGCGCTGATATGGTACGTGCCAGTTATGACGATCGCGGGGATTTATGCTAGCCGGACTAGGCCTGATGTGGGCCAAAGACTGGCAGGAGGTGGATACAATTCATGATGGATTGTGGCTACTGTGGCTGGAGCGTTGATAATGCGTGGATAAAAGGTAATCCCAGACCACTATGGATCTGGGAAGGATGGCTAGCCAGCGACTTCCGACTCGCTATATCCTTGTGATTTAAGGAAGAGCGAGTAAATCGCGGCGCATACCAGCGAAAATGCCAGTAAGCCGACAGCTGATCGGACGTCGTCCCTAAAAAACAGGTAGTACAAACTACCCAGACCAGGAGCAAGGTGAAACGACGCAAGTCTAATGGCATTATCTGGCCACTTCTTTACTTTAGACATATAACGGCACCCTTCTGTAGGTAGAATGGTTACCGGAACTGGCAACCTGCTGACGCCTGCATATAGAGCGCCAGCAGGCTGCCACTTCGTCATATATTATACTGGGTTTATAGGTAATTTCAATTGAAACGAGGGGTTCGATGGCCGAAACATTGCTGAAGCGCCTAAGGAACTCGCAGTTTCTGAAGGATATTTGGACCAACCTCGTTTCAAACGCTATATGGAAATTGCTAGCAATTCTTGCTACTCTTATACCTATTTGGTTTGGACTTTCTAAAGGTGGCTTGGGCGATGGCCCTAATAATGGCGCCACTACCGTAATTCAAACCGTCCCAGCCCCATCAGACAAAAAAGAGCCCAGCTCAAACAACTCTACCAGTGCGCCACCTGCCCCTCCCCTCATTATCAGCCACGAACCTCAACAAGATAGTTCCATAACAGGCACTGCTCAGCCCGCTTACATCGTTGACCTAACTCTTAAACACTCCAGCCCCGACATTGCCGTCAACAAAAACGTGGCACTTGGCGGCAAGACGATGCCATATTCCATCCAGCACTCATGCCCGCTATTCTGTCACGAAAACACCGGTATCGCCAAATTTGAGCTGAACAGAAAGTACGGCACGTTTACTGCAGAAATTGGTGTTAACCAGCCAAACCAGACCGGCACTTTTTATTGTGATAGGGTGATGGTATTGAGCTGAAGCGATACGATATTACTTACGGCGATCTTCAGCAAATTGAAATAGAGGTTACTGGCGTTCAACTCCTGGAACTTCACACTGCCGTAGCTGGGACATTAGGCGGTTCGCCTGCAGGCATGGTCCGGCAGGGTGCTAATGCCGCTGGTGGGCCTGGTAACATTCTGCCAGACCTCGTGTGGGGATCACCACGTGTTTTGCCTGCTAAGTAGTAATGTATCCATTGTCATTATAGATTTTTCGCAAGCTGCGGTGTGCTGTTCATTTTAATTTCAATTCATGCCATAATAGTTATATAACCAGCGTAATTAGTAGTCTATGAACGAATCCAAAAAAACTCCATCATTATTTACCAACCACATGCCGATCAGCCCGCCATTGATGTGCGTCTGGAAAGTGAGACGGTGTGGCTGAGCCAGCGGCAGATGGCAGCATTGTTTGAGACATCCCGCACGAACATCGTTGAGCATCTGGGGCACATCTATGCTGAGGGAGAGCTGGAAAAAGAGGCAACCTGTTGGGATTTCCGACAGGTTCGTCAAGAAGGTAAGAGGCAGGTCAATCGGCTAGTCCCACACTACAACCTTGACGCCATCATCTCTGTGGGCTACCGGGTCAAATCAGCCACGGCCACACAGTTCCGTATCTGGGCGACCAAGCGCCTGCGCGAATATCTGGTGCAGGGGTACAGCATCAACCAGCAGCGGCTTGAACAGCTTGGGCAGATCGTAAAGGTCATGGCGCGGGCAGATAATCATCTCGTGGCTGGTACTGGTGAAGTACTCTCAGCCTATATACCGAGCCTGCAAACCCTGCGTGACTATGATGAAGGCACGCTTTCTGACAGCGAATCCACCGGGAATGCGCCTGTGTGGCAGCTTACGCATGCCGATGCGCAGGCGATCATTGCCCGCGCCCGCAGCGAGTTCCCGCAGGATAGGCTTTTCGGCGTCGAAAAACGGGGATAAGCTCAAGTCGGTTGTCGCCACCATCTACCAGAGTTTCGCGGGCGAAGACCTCTACCGAACCACCGAGCAGAAAGCGGCGAACTTACTGTACCTCATGGTCAAAGATCACCCGCTGGTTGATGGGAATAAACGCAGCGCCGCGGCCCTGTTCATTGAGTTTCTGGCCCAGAATAACCTGCTGTTTTCGGCGAATGGCACACCGCTTGTCTCGAACAACGCCTTAGCGGCAATGACCCTAATGGTTGCCATGAGCCACCCACAGGAAAAGGACCTGATTGTAGCCCTTATCGAGCGACTGATTAGCTCGGCTGCACGTTAGCATTCACTCCCTGACTGTCCGCATCACATCAGCCTGTTCCCACTGTGCCCGAACAAGTGCAGCCTCAAGCAGTTCAAGATTTTTAGCAATATTCTTTTTCGTATCAAGCGGACGACCACGCTTTTTATTTTTGCGATATTCCTTTTCGGTTTTCTGCAATTCATAGGTAATTCGGTCAGCTCCGCCAAACATAGCGTCAACAGTCATAGCGAGCTTGTCTTTCCATACATCTAGGAGAGCATCATTGTTCTCAAGGTCATGCGCATCAGTCTCTCGCTTGAGAAGTTTTAATATTGCTATAGAGCGATCGGGGGATGGCGCGGTTTCAGATGGCATAGAAATAATCCTAATCATACCGAAAATATTGATATACATTCCACCACCAAAAAGAAATAAACGGACGAATGATTCGGCAGCAGGATCAATCGAGAAGAACCAGGATCGAGCCCCAAACAGCGCGACAAAGACAGTGAACAACCCGATAGCTGTCCAGCTCCATCCTATAATTTTGTCTTTTCGACGCCTAACTCTGGAGGCAATCATCATGCGACTTTGACGATCAATATAATACTGCCAATCGGCACGGGTGCCCGTCATATCTGGCGGAAGAGCATTGCAGATTTCGACAGCGTACTGCAACATTTCGCGCTTGTCCCGACCAAACAATCGCGCACTAAAAGCCGGAATGACCAAGGTTATGATAGCCGTGATGATTTGCATCAGTGGCTGTGACCAGTGAGTAAACATAGTACTACCATAGCAACGGGCATAGTTTAGCGGTAGAGGAAGCATAACATAGTAACAGGTAGCAGAGCTTTTAAGAGCATGCAGATAGCATTTTGACGACGTCATACACATAACCGCTGCAATACCCAATGCCGTCCAGGCAGCGGCGATTCTCTTTGTCTTACGGTAGCGAGAAGTAGACCCCATCCCCGATACATCACGTATGAAGTTTATTTTGGATGATGTCGAGTTGGCTACCTGCGGCGTTTGGCCTGTTGCAAGCTTTTCACCATACACTCGGCCGATAACGATTCCCACTTGTGCCACCAGAACCGGACTGAGTCAGCCGAAGGAAAGCTTCGCTTGTCTTGGAACGCCGTCATCTTCTTCTGCCCCCGTAACAGATATTGCAGTACAACCATGACAAATTAGTACCAACTTGTGCTACTTACCCCCTTTTTACTGTAATGCACATCACCACCAAAATCACAAACTTGTTACTATTAGATTACTTTTTAACCCAATTTCGCTAAACTACATGGCGTTTTCTATTTTCTAATATATATCTTATGTGCTAGAAAAATATCCTTCGGGGGTACGAAGCATTTTTAGCTATTGAACCGGGCGAGAATTACTGTAAAGCTTAAAACAAGATCATAAGATCTGATCACAGAACTACAAGTGAAAGTTGGTGGCTACCATGCTACGCATACGATCCTATCTGACAGCCCTTATGGCTACTTGCTTATTGCTGGTTGGTGGTCCGGCCCTTGGTATAGCGCCGCAGGGTAGAGCTAATAATCTTGATGAATGGGAGAAGGGAACGCGAGCAACAAGATCACTCGCAGCTGAAATAGCAGAGTGTGGCACACGCAATGGACTGAAATGTCAAAAGATCGACGATGCAAAAAAATGGGCGGAAGCGGTCACTGAATGGAAATACCCTGGCGGTAATGGCACTGATGGTACTAGAGCTAATGCCTTCAAGCACTGCATCTGGATGGGTGCAACTGCGACTCGTTTTGGCGAACAGGAGGCCGAGCGAATTGGAGAGGCACATGAAAGGTATAATACCTTTCAGCGTAACTCTCTTCGAAAAATGGATGAAGCTAACAACGCCTTAGGCGCCAATATTGGAGCCATAGCAGTATACAATAGGCCTGATGACCAATGGGGTTTCGTCATTGAAACGTGCAAGCGCTACGCAGATGCAAATGAGTTATATGGCCTGAATGGAGTTCCTGGCAAATACACAGACAGGGAGAAATAAACATGAAATAGATCCGTGAGCATTACTTTTTAAAGTAATGCTCACACCCTGTATTCTTATTATGCTACAATATGAAGTACATGCATAAACATCCTACCCAAAACACGGGCACCCAGGCAACAAGCTCTAAGCGCCGCCCAAGGCTACTGCTCAAAAAGCAAACAGTCCGTGCAGTACTCAGGTGGATGGATAAACACTACCTCATTTCTTTGATGGTTATAGGGATAATTGGTTGGACTCTCTACTTTTTCTTTTTCTGTATTTTTGTCCTCGGCGGTCAATGTAGTGAATCGCTCGGTCCTAGTAATTAAGCAGCCTTTGCTTTCTCAGTCTCTCCCTTCTGCCACAGACACAAATAAGCGACCACATGCATAAAGGCAATCAGGCTGTTAGTGAGTGTGTATTGCGTAGTAGAGACTGCGTGGGCGCTGGCATGTCGACTGAGTTTACTAGGAATCTTGGTCTCATCATCTGGTGGGAAGTGAGAAAATACACCTCGCAATCCGCTATACACCATGCAGCGGTGGATTGTCTCTGGTGTCATTTCTGGCTGCTTTTTCCTTAGCCATCTTTTTTTGACTTTTTCTTCCAGCCAAAGTCCTTAATAACCATAGTTTCAATTAGGCTAACAGCTAATGCTTGCGCGGTTTCTGCGTGCCCAGAGTTCAGTGCAGCTGCAATGTTTAAGGCAAAGCCTCGCCATTCGGCTAATGCTGGCAGTGTAATGGCTTCAAGTAATCTGCAGCAACGGTCTATGATCTCCTCCCAATGCTCGGCTAGCATCTCACGGCGCTTAGATGCAGATTCTGCAGTAAGGAGCTGAGTGAGTAACTTCGGCTCCACGACCCAGGCAAGCGCCAGCCCTTCATCTAGGAGTAATTGCTCAAGCAGACCATAGTCTTTCATCTTGATGCCGTCCCAATTGGACGGCAATGAGGCGGCGTCACGATACCTTTCGGTGTTGAGCCAACTGAATAGATCGGCAAGTTTTTGCCGGGTTTCCCCTAGGACATCTGAGATACTGGTTTGCTGTGTAAAGGCGAGACCAGGCGCAGGCAGCACGTCCGCAAACAAACTCGTAATGTCGATAGTTGGTATGCCGTACACCCAATCAAGCGTGGGAACTGTCGTTGTAGGAGCCAGAGGTGGCATATCTATCTTGGCGAGTGCCTTGATAGCTTGTTTCGATGTACTTCCAGTGTCGTAAGTCTGCGCAAATCGCGCTGCAAACCCGCGCCTGTATAGCTCGGGCATAGTTGATGAGGGCATTGCTGCTGTCAGCTGATCACTTAGTTCTGGCATTGACCAAGCACCCGTCAGTCCCTTGATCATATCTGCGATGGAAGATTGCGCAGATAATAGTGAGTTTCTCCATGCTTGCGATAGCGCTGACACGTTAGCCATGGCTGGCGTTACGCTAAAACTACTCGACACCTGAGCGGCAAGGTCTACCGAGGGACGGATCTGTTCCGCTAGCGACTGGCTTAAGTCTGCAGCGATGTGGTTACCACTAACCACGCTAGCAAGTGGATCATTATGGCGACGCGTCAGCTTAGACAACGAAAGCACCTTTCAAAAGTGAGACAGCCCTGCTATGCAGAGCAGAGAAGGGGATTCGCTACCAGCCCTATGGTGCAGACTAGATCAAACACAATTTTTTTGGATAAATATGAGCGCGGCTGTGGATAACTTCTACGCCATAAGGCACCAGCGTTGGACAAATCGCTCCCTATGCCGCACGCTTCTGGAACTGGCGGAAGTCGTCGCCTAGGAAGGCTTCGATCATATCGATACGCTGGTTGGCCCGTGCTTCGCGGCTGTCTTGGACTTTACCTAGTCCATCAACCTCAGTCTCACGAATACCGCGCTCCAAGAAAAGTTCGCGCTTGATTTCCATCATCTCTCGCTTTAAGCCGCTGATCTGCTCGGTTGTACTTGCGAAACCAATATTCATACGTCGATCAAGGTCTTCCAAATTGACGCTGAGGTTATAGGTGGAGTCTTGCAAGTTGGCAATATCTTGCTTCATGCCGACAATGTCTTGCTTCATATCAGAAATGTCTTGCTTGACCTCAACAAACTGCTCATCTACTTTGGCGAACCCCTCCTGCATCTCTGCCTTAAGGTCCGCGACAGAGCTAGTAAGTGATGCCACTGACTCAGTCAGAGTTGTTACCGTTGCCCCGAGTGCGGTAACTGTTTCCGTTAATTGGTGTAGTTGTTGCTTCGATTCCTTGTCCATAGTGGCATGTCTCCGCTTTATTAAATTATATTATTAATTATACACGATTTAGAAGATTGAACCAATCGATGGGGTTACGGAAGACGCAGCCACGACTACACACAGGAGTACGGTCCTTATGCATGCTGCATGCTCTAGCACCGGACCCCAACTCACGCTCCAGCGTCACTCGTCAGGCAATTGCTTAACACATCATGGACGACACCATAGCGGCCTGCGATGGCGGTAAATGCTACACCGGACGCATGAAGCGCTTTGGCTTTTGCTTGTTCCGCGCTACTCAGTATCCTGCGCTGGTGCGCTTCACCATTTCTTTTGATAATTTCGGCAATAGTCGCTCTGTGAACACCAAGCGCCCGTCCAATCTCGGCGTAGCTTTGGCCTGAGCGGTAACGTTCAAGTGCCTCTTGGCGCTGCTGCTTGGATAGCCGTTTATGAGGCGCACGCTTTGGCGTTGCCAGAGGAACGGAGTCTGCAGTGGTTTCACTCGCATCGTTACGCGAACGGAGCTGCTGCCGCAGTTGGATGAGCGGCATAACTTTGTTCATATCAAGATTAGTAAGGAGCACCACGATTCCCTTACTTAAACACGCATTATCATACACGTTGCACTTAAGTAAGGAGGCAGTCTATGAGCTGGGATCTTAGTGCTTTCCGGACAAAAGGCCCGATGACATCAATTGACGGCCTCACTGAAGATGATCTTGTCCCGCTGCAGCGCCAACAGATAATGACTGAACTTGCCGTGATCGCCAAGGCATGTGGCGCACAGCTCGACACTAATGACCCAACGTGGCTGACTATGCAAACAGATGCATGGATAATCGAGTTCAGCTTGGGAAAGCGCGAACCTCTCGTAACCATGGCACTTCACATCAGGGGCGACGAAGAGCCAAGAGAGGTCTTTACCTACCTTGTTCATGAACGTGGGATGCAGCTACTGGAGTGGAGCACAGGGGAATCTCTTGACCTATCGAAGCAAAGCAGCTTTCAGGGATGGCAACAATGGCGCGAATGGGCACTTCCCAAAGATTAGGCTGACGGAGCAGCAGCGATGGTTGTCAAAAAGTCAGCTATAGCGATAGCCATATAGTCGTTGGACGTGCTAGTATCGGCGGCGCAAAATTATATTCGCACATTAACTACATGAGACAATTTTGGCTTCCACGCTGACAACTGACACTGCGGGCTATCAAGAAAGCCGCAATTAAAGCTTCCGGCAGAGCACAATAAGAAGGTGATTGTTAAACATCTAACCGACAATCCAGGCAAAACGATCCCAACAAGGAAGAGGCCATGGACAAGACACTACTCACCATAATTTTCGCGTCCGTACCTAGCATTATTGTTATTGGTTTCATTTCTCACATAATCTACCTAATGGCGCGTTATAATCGAGAAATTTCGCAAGGAATACGCCGTTCGCGATCATTTCTAGTAGACCAAATAATTTTTGAATCTGGCGTCGTTATGATGGCCGCTTTTATAGGGTCAACGTCATTCGAGATGGCATCCCACATCATTCAGAATGAAAATTTCTTTGGACTCATAAGTCTTGCTATATTTTTAGCAGTTCCAACTTTAGTAACCATTGTCGTTACATTCATCATAACCGGCCTCACGCTACGGTACGTGGAGGTAAACTCTACGGGATTTACGTTTCGAAATAAACTTGGGCGGATGCGCAATTTTTCCTTCAACGATGTCGGCGGGTATCACTTTCGGCCTTTTGTTTTAGGCAAGTATGGCCCACCCCCTGGAGGCCATCTTCAGTTTGTCGATACGACAGGTCGAGAACTTTTTGAGGTGCAGATTCGCTCTACGTCCAGGCCCGACCAGGTAGGCCAATATGCTATGTTTTGGACGCTACAGGGCAGGTGGCCCCAGTACGGCAACCACATGGATGAGCAGGTTTTAGCAAGCTACACATCGGACGCCATGATTTCCTTTTTCAAGCCTTATTCGAGCTACACCCCCTCCCAAAACCCCCATCCCATCTGAATCCTTCTGCACTACAATAGGCATTTCACGGGATCAGGGAGCAGAAGTAGATGATTCATTGGTTTAAAGACGTCGGCAGTGACCACCTCGCGCTCGTGGGCGGCAAGGGCGCTAATCTCGGGGAATGTGCCGCAGCGGGGTTTCCCGTGCCGCCGGGGTTCATTATTGATACCAGCGCTTATACAACCGCAACCGAGAGTATCCAGGCTGAGTTGATCGCGGCCGTCGATAAGCAGGACATTGAACAGGCGCAACAGCTGGTCAGAAGCGTCACCATACCGGCAGACCTGCGGGTGGAGGTTGAGCAGGCGTATGCGGCGCTGGGTGATGGGGCGCGGGTGGCGGTGCGGTCGTCGGCAACTGCGGAAGACCTTGCCGAGGCCAGCTTTGCCGGGCAACAGGACTCCTACCTGGGCATAACCGGGGTGGACGCGTTGTGGGATGCGGTGTGCAGCTGCTGGGCGTCGCTATGGAACGAACGGGCGGTGTCCTACCGGCGCAAACACGGCGTGCCCAGTGAGGGGCTGGCGCTGGCGGTGGTCGTGCAAACAATGATTAGTTCCGACGTCTCCGGCGTGCTGTTTACCCGCAACCCCATGGCCGATAACACCGACATGATGATCAGCGCTGCCTACGGGCTTGGCGAAAGCGTGGTCGCGGCGCTGGTCACGCCGGATACGTTTACGGTGACTCGGGAGCCGGTCACGGTTGCCTCGCACACCATCGGGAGCAAGGAAACCCGGATTGACATGGCCGATGGGGCCGCGACCGTAACCACGCCAGTACCACCAGAGGACCAGGCACTCCCCTGCCTTGACGAGCAGGCGATCCAACAGCTAGTGGCATTGGGCCAGCTGGTCGAGGAGCATTACAACGCCCCGCAGGATATTGAATGGGCCTTCGCTGACGGCGAGTTGTACTTGTTGCAGGCCCGGCCGATCACCACGGTCGCGGACGAGGCGAGCGTGGAGGGGCATTCACCTGCGCGGAGTCGGGTTGAGCGCACGCTTCGGGATGACCTGATGGAGCATTATCCGACGCCGTATCCGCTGGATTTGGTGGCGGTACATGCGTTGCAGGAGTCGATACAGGATTCTATGCGGATGATTGGTCTGAACGCGCCGTCAGCCCACAAGATTATTGTCGGCGATGATGACGGTGTGATTCGTATTCATGCACAGGCACCGCGGCCTGATGCGGCTGTGGTGTCGCGGTTGCCTCGGACTTTTGTCAAGGGCATGCGCCACGATCCGACCCGCTGGCCTGCGGAGGAAAAAGAAGTGCAGGAGGGTCTGGCTCGGCTTACGCGCCGTGCAACTGCCTGCGGGGATGCGTCTGATACCGAGGTGGTGGTGTTGCTGGAGCAGATTCTGGCTCAGGCAGCGCAGCTGATGTCCGACCGTTTCCTCTATTACCTGGCACCGATGACGGTGCTGCGGTCCAAGGCTAAGGCGTTGATTCGTCTGGCTCAGCAATCGGATCGCGTGAGCACGGAGGACTTGTACGAGGATCTGGATTACGTCACCGCAAACGTGTTGGCTGGGATTCGGGATTTGACCGCTACCGCGCAGAAGTCTGGCTTGGGGGAGGCGTTCACTGAAACCCCGCCGGAGCAGATCGAGCAGGCGCTGCAGTCTGCGCCGGACAGCGCGCGGTTCCTGGCTGAGGTGGACGCGTTTTTGCAGCGTCACGGCGCGCGGACGGCCTGCATGTATGTGCCGTTTTCGCATACCTCATGGCGGGAGACCCCGCAGAGTTTGTACGAGCTCATTGCGGTATCGCTGCGGGGCCAGCAGGCTTCGGGTTCGGCGGTGACTGGCTCGGCAGTGGCGACCGTCGAGAAGCATCTGCCCAGGTTGCTGCGTGGTAGTTGGCGCACGACCGTGGAAAAGTTGCGGGCGTCGCATGTTGGTCGCGAAGGTACGCTGTATGCGATTGAAGAGGTGCTGGTGCTCGCCCGGACCGCCATGCGCGAACTTGCCCGGCGGTTGGTTGATCGCGGCGTGCTGAAGACTGCCGATGATATTCGCTACCTGTATTTCAGCGAGGTCACCGACGCTTTGCGCGATGGGGTGTCGCGTGGTGAGGTGGTTGAGCGTCGTCGGCGGCAACGCGGCACGGCGGAGGCGGTGTGGTGGGATCGCGGCGATTCCACCAGCGATGCTGATGCGATTACTGGTGTTCCCGGGAGTCCTGGTCAGGTGGTGGGTACCGCTCGGATTATCCGCACCCCCGCCGATTTTGGACGCCTGCAGCCTGGGGATATTCTGGTCTGCCCCCTTCACCGACCCCACGTGGACACCGCTTTTCGACGTCGCGTCTGCCGTGGTTGCCGACATCGGCGGCCCGCTCTCGCACGCCGCGATTGTGGCTCGAGAATACGGAATTCCGGCTGTTCTTGGGACGGGTGATGCGACCTCCCGCATTAAGGATGGCGAGAAAATCATGGTGGACGGGCGGAAAGGAAGCGTTGTGGTGGTGAGGTAGTTGTGGGAATACTGACTGTTAGAGGAAAATGTCTATTCCCAGCAACGTGCTACCGCTTTTTGATGTTAGGGTGGCATTCATGAAGGACGCTGAAGCTGAAGAAGAAAACGAAAGCGACATATATGCGACTCTTGGTATCACCTTTGGGGCCATGGGTTTTGCTGGTATTGGGTTTGGCGTACTAGGGCTTGTTTTTAGCATCCTGTCGTTCAATAAAGGTGATGATCGAAAACTACCGCTTATAGCGTTTATTATCAGCACCATCACTACCGCGATTCCTTTTTACTTTAGTAAGCACCAGCTGAGTCTCCGCATCGATGATCAGCAGTTCAGCTGCGGGTGTGTCGCAAGCATTATGCCTTGCATGTTCCAGCAGTACCGAACCATCGAAGCGACTATGGACTATCAGAGTCGGGCAGGTAATAGCGTGCGGATTATGTGTTCGTGTTTCTCGGTGAAGATCTTTAATGAAGCCTTGTTGTGATCGCAGAGCGGTAAAGAAATGCACATACTTCTGCCTCTAGTCTTCTGATATTCCCTGCATGACTTTTTAGCTGGCAATGTGGTGAAGAGTGAGATCAGCTGCGTCAAGCTTGCTTCTGGGTAGCGGCGCAGTAGCCCTCGTGTCAGCACCCACGTGGATTGTTTGACCAGTGGATTGAATAGAATGTGCACTGCAATACGCGTTGGCGTACTGGGCCATGAAGCTAAGCTGACCAGCAACAATCTATCGACACGCTCGGGATAGAGTTCTACAAATCTCATGGCAGCGCGGTCACCAGCGGAGATTCCAACGACTGTCGCCGAGGCTACTTTTAAGCCATTCAGCAGTTAGGTCATCCAGCAGTCGGCACAGAGCTGCCTCAGAATCACCGCCGTGCCCTGCTAAAGCGTTGCTTGTTCAACCATAACCTGGTCGCGATACCGTGATCACCGTCCAGTCGTGCTCTATAAACCACTGATCGCACGCCGGCGATAGTGCACTCGTGTATCCACCAATCAGAAACAACACCGCAGGACCATTGCCCGGTTGGATGCGGTATTCAAGATGATGCTCGCCGACGTTGAGCATAGGGTCATGGTTATAGACTAGTGCGTCGACTCAAGCGGAATAGACTTGTTTGTTGTGTGTCACATGTAGGTCTTCATACCTCCTCACCAGCTGGAACCTGCTCTGTTAGACTGAGTACTTATGAGCGGCACAACATCAGCAAAGCCGGACTACACCCTTCCCTATGAGCAAACAGTCTTGTCAATTCTGCGAGATTTCGGGATTGTTCGAGCCCAACTTTTTGGAAGCGCAGCACGTGGCGAACTGACACCCGCTAGCGATATTGACCTACTCGTAAAACCAGATGGCCCTATTGACTATGGTCAACTATTCTTACTTCAGGAAGCACTCGAAGCAGCCACTGGCAGAAGCTTCGACATTCTTACATCAATCAAGGAACCTTTCCGTCCTTACATTGAGCCAGAACTTATTGAACTACCACTATGAAATCACCAGTGCCATACATTGAAATGGCAGTTGAAGCAGGAGGTTGTGTCCTGCAGTACGCGCCTGAGACTGAAGGTGAGTTTCAGCGATCCCCTGTTATTCAAGATGCCATCTGCATGCGGTTACAGGAAATGGGAGAAAATCTGTCCAAAGTTCGTCAACATTTCCCCGACTTCTACGAAGCGCACCACAGTGACGATTGACATCGCCTCATCGGACTACGCAATGCCATCTCCCATGGATACGGCGAAATTGATATGCACATAGTCTGGCGCATTGTATCTACAGAACTGCAGCAAGTCGTCGATGCGCTTGCAAGGCTGAACCACTCCGAACATGCCTGACTTAGCCAATGGGCGTGTTGCGTGAATTATCTCAATGTCTTGGCCAGTGATTTCAAAACATCCAGCAAACGATCGAGACTACTAAGAGGGCAAGCCGGCCTATGTAAAATCGCTCATACCGGTCCGACTATTCACAATGGTTACGCTCAGCCTGAAGTAGCCCCTTCGGGGTAGATAAATGGCCCGCATACTAGTCAACAAGCTTCAAGCACCTGTGGGGCGAATGTTTCGAGATGGTGATTTTATAATTTTGATGCTCCGCATCCAACATATGAAGCGCAGGCGATCAGTGGGCTGTTACATGTTGATGGTCAAGCCACCCCAGGATCACCAAATACAGATTAGTGCCAGATAATGATGTCCGCCAGGAAAAATTATGGTTCCTGGCCGGCACTGGGATAAGCACTTGGAAGTGGCTTTACGTACGCAGGTTAAGCGGCTACACAACAAGTATTGGCTACTATCCCTCAGATCATGCAAGCATTGCAGTAGTTCAACCTAAGCACCGTCCACCTATTTCAATTTGTAACGCACCAAGGGTGTCTATCGGCAATAGGCTCAGTAATCCTTAACGGGGGTAAAGCGGGTAGCAGGTTACATAAAATCAGACTCACTAAGGTTATTATCTAATCTGATAATTTCAGCTCGCAGCATGCTGCGCAGTAGATGAGGAGATTCCCATGGTCAATGGGCACAATGATGAGCGAAACGTTCCTGATGAACGGTACGCTCATTCCCCCACACACGATACCGACGCCGAGCCTTCCCCAGAGACGGTGACCCTCGCGGACGTCGCTAATGCTCAGGACGCGGAGACAGAAGAGTACGCCAGGGTTTTCCTACTCAAAGCCATGCGTCTGCGTGGTGTCGCCATTAACCGCGAGCATTTTTTGCGCGCTGAACTGCGCCGTCACGGAATAGGCGAGGAAACCATCACTGCTGCCATTGCCTTGACGCCGATCCAAGCGGGCGTGGATCAGAAGGTTCTGGATAGCATTGCTTCGGGTGCGATCAAATTTGAGACCAGCAAGAGTTCACTCATTTCTTTCGCGTCCGGACTTCCGGGCAGTTTTGCCGTGCTTGCGGCAATACCTGCGGATTTGTTGCAGTACTTTATTCACGCATTCCGCATCATGCAGAAAATTGCGTACACCTACGGGTGGCAAAATCTGATCGACGATGTTGACGAGATTGATGACGAGACTTTCGCAAAAATGGTGACACTACTCGGTGTCATGATGGGGGTTTCTAGCGCATCAACCAGCATCAAAGCTTTTGCGACAGGTGCCACCAAAGCGGTTCAGAAGCAAGTCACAAACGCAGCGCTTACCAAAACCGCGTGGTACGGCCCGATGAAAAAGGTGCTTAGGGTTGTTGGCGTCAAGATCACCAAAGACACCGTGGGGAAAGGTATTTCCAAAGCTGTTCCTGTACTGGGCGGCATCATTCTGGCGGTATGACGTTTGCCACCTTAACCACAGAATCCAATCGGTTGAAGAAGCATCTTCGTGAGCTTCCTCCACCGGGCGTTGATGGGGCGGAGTTCAAGAAGATGGTGAGCAGGCTGGGCAAGAATCATCCGACAAAGTTTGCATAAAAGTTTGCTTATCGCCAAGTCGCAAAACGGGCCGATTTGCAGCTTGAACATAAGCAAATTTCGCACCCCTGCTCCGCCCCTACCCAAATCTGTCAAATCGGTCCACCGCCAGGCTCGAAATCACCGAATTTCGTACCCAGCGATGGACTTATCTTCATGCAAACCTTTGCACTAACGCTGTTCAAGGGCCCAGTTCGCCCCGAATCCCAGCGCACAAGCAAAGTTTGTCTACGCTCAAGCCCGAAAACGCCGATTTTTGTGCCTGGCGGTATACAAACTTGATACTCCCCCATTCTGCTGGCCTCAGGATCCAAATTTCCTTGCCAGTCAGGCGTTCTTAGATGGAGCGGAGCGCAGTATGTCTATCTTCGGAAGGTAACACCTGTTCACAGCTTATCGACGCCGTGCAACTACCGTTAGCGCTCACGCGCCGGCGCTGCATCGTGGGCTGATATTCTGTTGTATTGTGAGCGGACCAAAGCAGAGTGCACCTCGACGCAAGCGGCGTCGTATAGTGCCGGTGATTTTTTTAACTATCGCCGTGCTGGCCACGTTCGCATTGGCATGGTGGCAGTGGACACGGTTCCGCTCAGGCAGCGGCACGTTTCAGAATCTTGGATACGCATTGCAGTGGCCGCTGTTCGGTGCGTTTTTTGTGTACGCGTACCGCAAGTTCAACGAGTATGAGGACGAGGTTAAGCAGACTGGCATATCCCCCGTCGAGCGTGAACAGAAGACGGCGCGGAGTCGCGGCGTCGTTACGGAAATCACGGAGGATTTTCTGCCGGAGCGTCCATCGATGGACGTCGAAACCTTTAACCGGCTGAATGCCCCCACCCGCAAACATAGGCGCAACGACAGTGCGCAGACTAATTCCGACCATGATGAGGATCAACAATGACCACTCCTTCTGTCAGCCCTGACCGCGCCCGCCGAGTTGCGCAGGCGTTGAGGTTTTTCTCCATTGCCGCGTGGGTGACGGGCGTGTGGCTTTTGATTCTGTGCACACGCATGGTGCTGGAGTACATCGTGGGGATCGATATGCCCACGTGGACGCGCATTATTGGGCAGCTGCACGGCCTGTTTTACATGGTGTACCTGATCACCACGTTGAATCTAGGTGTGAAAGCGCGCTGGGAACCGGTTAAGTGGATCACTACCGCACTTGCGGGTACTATCCCCTTCTTATCTTTTGTTATCGAAGCTAAACGCCGTAAGGAAGTCACAGCAGCTTTTAACCTCTGACCTGCATAGCTAAGGGAAACCTTTTTGCCAAACCCGCCGATCACGGCGGATTTTTTTATGCTTCTTACTTGCAACATATCGTTAGTCGATATAGCCTATCGTCTATCGATGCATCGACGTTACGCTCCCCCATCCCCAACAGAGTAAGGAGTCGCAATGAGTAGCCTCGACAACATAAGAAAGGAGCGCAGGGACCTTGCGATACTGATCATCGCCTTCGGGTTTGTGATTGGATGCGTCCTCTACGACCTAGCAACCAGCCTCATCTACAAGGGAATTAATCACCCTGTCGCTGTCGCCCTCGGACACGATGCCGCCCCCAACGGGCGAATCCACTTTCACGGCACCAGCCCCTTGGGCTTTAGTCTTCTCTCAGGCGGACTCATTATCAGATCCATTGCCCTCATTGCTGGAGCCATCTTTCTCATTCAGATCGGACGACGCGCACTGCGGAACGAATTTTTTAGCCTAAAAGTTCTCTGCCTCTTTCGCCGATCGTGCATTGCAGTTGCAGCAACGTTTCTTGGATACGGGCTTCAACTTTTAGGCGCAGACGTTATATCACACCAGCACCACCTCAATCGGGAATGGTCCCACCAGTTTACCTTCCCCAACTACATGTTCACGGTCAGCTATTTCTTCTTGATCACCCTCATCATCATGACAATCATAGTCAAACGCGGCATACTGATGCAGGAGGACCAGGAGGGGTTGATTTAACGCATGAAACACAAAGCAACCATCTACCTCAACCGCAAGATGAACAAGGAACTATCGTGGACACACCGCAAAACCATAAAAAAGAAAGTACAGCACTGCTCATGTTCGTCCTTGCGGACGGAATCACGCTTATGACCATACTGACCGAAAATGCCAGCATATTCTCGACCATCGCCACCATGTGGGATGCAACTACCGGGGAACGTACAGAACATATGCGCAGCGTACAAGCCATATCGCACTAATACCGAGCTCAACCATAAGGCAAAAGGGGACCGTTATGCCCACAGGTTATACCCACAGTATGGAAAGCACACAAAGAGTCATACAAAGAGTGCTCTAGCTCAATTATATTCAGTACAGCTTTGTTGCTATTTTGTGGAGGCAACTAGACCGTATCCGCACAAAAGGACACATAAGCACACTGGCATAACACAGACTGCACTTCTCAATACCGCTATATTGCAGCCTGTTTTTCAACTCGGCCTTCACTATAATAGTTATTACTATTCAGCGTGGTGTCCGTAGTGCGTCTATGGTGTCGCCGTGAAAGAAAACGAGGAGGGCGTGGGTTAGATGAGTAAAGTCTACTGCCACCTTGACAAGCTTCTTGAGGAACGTGGGATCACGCTCTCAGCACTCGCCCAAAAAGTGGGCGTGACTGCCGTCAACCTTTCAGTCCTTAAAAACAATCGCGCTAAAGCTGTCCGTTTCCACGTTGGCAGCACTATGCGAAGCACTGGAGTGCCAACCCGGAGACCTCTTTTCAGTTAGGAGTTCACCATGAACAAGACCCTCGTTTCCATCAGCACCGCTGTTACTGCTGCCGCACTGTGCATCGCGGTTCCCGCCGCAAGTGCCGCGCCGCTGAACAACGCCCAAAGCATCCCCGCTGATCTTTCTTCTCAGCAGGCAATAGCCAAAGAACCCGAAAAGCCCAAGGATCCCAACAATCCACAGCAATACGCCACATATGCGCTTGATCTCATCGAGCTTTATGGCATTTATGCCGATAAACCCGAGTTTGCGCAGGCACGCAAAGACGCCGAAGCCAAGGTGAAAGACGCCAAGACCGTCAAGGACACATATTCGGTCCTTAACGACGTCGCGCGAGTCGCAGGTGGTAAGCATTCCTCTTTCAGGCCACCCGAAGACAACATTAGCGGCACGAAGGACAACACCGAATTGCCCAAGGTCACCGCCGCTGATGGCATTGTGACCGCCAAGCTTCCCAGCTTGGCGAGCGGTCCTGTCGGCCAGGAATACGCCGACACCGCAGCAAAAGGACTGGTAGACAACATGCCAAACTCCTGCGGCGCAATTATTGACCTCCGGGGCAATGACGGCGGCGACATGGGTCCCATGCTCGCAGGCGTGAGTTCCCTGCTTCCCGACGGTACCGTGATGCAATTCAAGAACCGCTACACCACGACAGACGTGAAGATTGACGGTTCCTCCGTCACAGAGGGGGCACAAACACCACGGCGGCGTCGAAAGGCAAGTTCACCAATAAGCCCGTGGCCATCTTGACCAACAAAGACACTGCCAGCTCGGCCGAGGCAACGGTGCTGAGTTTTAGGGGCCTGAGCAACGCACGAACATTCGGCCAACCAACCGCTGGTTTCACCAGTGCAAACGTGCCTATCGAGATGCCTGACGGCGCATCACTCGTCATCACCATGGCGAAGGATATCGCTCGCACCGGCGAGGAATTCGCTGAGGAGCCCATCAACCCCGACGTCACCACCGACAAGCCCGCCGAGGAAGCGGCAGCCTGGCTGAAACAGCAATGCCGCTAGCCTCCACCCGGCGTTCTGCTTAAGAAACCGCATCGCACGTATTGCTGCGCGATGCGGTTTTACCTATTCTCAAACAGCGCTTATCGACGCCCCGGCAACCCACCGTTTCTTCATCCTGAAAGAGCTGCAACCTCGCTGGGAGCAACCCGGCGGCACAGGTGTGGCAAACCGTCTACGAGCTGGTACATGAAGGTGTTCCTGCCAGAATGCAGGCTAGACTGACGAACAAGGCGGCTACTTCATTGAAGTTGAGCAACGCGCCTGTGATGATCTTAGTTCGAGCCTTTAGTCAAATCTTTCACCACACGAGTAAATATACACCTCGCCACTTCTTTGGGTAGGCGTCAAGATGCATGTCAAACACAATGTTACGCATTTACTAGGTGTCCAACCGTGATGCGAAAACCACTTGATATTTATTTTAATACTCATACATCACATAGTTCCGTATAGACACACTAAAAACCCGGGCTTAATACACAACAAAATGTGATCCTACAATCACTTTCTAGGCAATAAAGAACTCATCCAAAGCATTCCAGGAAAACCAGTGATGAAACCTCAAGTATTCCCACAAAATTATGCGTTGTCGGATTAAAAGATTCAACAAGCATTGAGAGAAGACCAGTCGTCGCTGTTGAAGTTATTACTTCCCACCAATGCACCGCGACATGCTCATTATCAAACCAAGCATCAATATTCACCCTTAGCGCAGTATAACTTTAGGCTTCTGGCTTGGCTGACTCTACCATCTCGTGGCCTGCGATGGTAGAGTCAGCCAACAGCAAATGGCATCGAGAATTTAGGCTTATGTTATCGAGATGCGTGCGGCAGACTAGCATGTGGAAAGAACCTCTTTTCTAGTTGCTGGTATTTTTTGGTTAATGGTAGACCTAACAGTTAGTTTCTTTCTTTGTGCATGTGACATGCGCGCTAGCCTGGGGATTTATATAATTGAGGGGGCTACCAGTACCCGTGCTGCCAAGAAAAACTCAAAAAAGAAATCGAAATATCAGCCCAGTTCAGATCTTTTTCTAAAATCACCCAATACTCTGTCCCGTTATTGGATCAAACTTCGCTCCCCAATCAAATGAGTCTTTTGTTAGACTACTCTTTTGACCAATTATCACGACATCACTGGGCGAAATTTCTGGATACTCGCTATATTCGCACGCATAGCTCCAAAGGCCAATTGTATCAAATATAATATCTAAATATTTAGAAGGAACATCGGACTCTCCGGTCGCATATTCAAAAATGCATCTAAGACTGAATCTGAAATTTGCCTCGAGGAAGTAATTATTATTTCCCCTATCGGATAATTTTTATCCGGAATTTGATAGTATACATTCTTTAGTTCCTCAGTCGAAAAAGGCTTTTTCATTTCTACAATCGCTGAAACTCCGCCCTCAAGGCTTGGATAATAGGCCATCAACTCCTTATCTATCTGCGAGTCAAGCCTCTTCTTCCAATATATATCAACTGCTCCATTTCTCTTTAACAAATCAACAAAACTAGATTGCATATTTCTTATAAAAATAAAACAATGAAAATCAGAATTATTAATATCGTCAGCAATGAACTCTAGAGGCTTAACCGAAGGATAATCCTCTTGTTCCATATAAATGTAGGGTGGGCTATATTTATATACAGATTTGACCACAATAACAACTCCAGCCTTAACTTTTGAAACTAGCTTTTTACAACTATCCAATGATGGGTTTCGCGAAAATAAAATCTCAGAAATAGTCCAGATAAATCATTATAAAAATTCTTATCGGATAAGACTAATCTCCTTAAGGGCATAGACGTGTGGGCTTTTCTTCACCAAACCCAACTCCGAAAAGATTTTTTGACACGTCTTTATTCCATCAACGATACCATCTTGAACGAACTTAGCCCAAGATTGGTGTGGTGTTGGGCAGATTGGATACCAAGAACATACAGCGATCACATCCAAATTTTTCTCCAAAACATGATCCAAAAGCTTGCGCTCAGCGTGCCCAAGTATTCGCTGAACAGCATTTTCCTTCCCTTTGAGACTGGAGGCGTGCTCCATCTCTCTCACTACGATATTTAGACCAGGATATTTACTGGGGTCTAAATTTCAAGCCCTGACATCGCAAAATGCATAACACCATTTGAATCTAATATGCCTGCAATATTGTATCCAGCAACATTAGGAATATTGGGAACTCTAGGATCTGCTTTGGCAATGTTGGCCATGATCTCAATCATTTCCCTTAATTGTTCATTATAAGCCGTGGGGCATGCTTTGAGTGCGTCAGGGTCCACCCACAACACCGGATTACCCACATACCCCTGCGGTGTCGCTGGATTCGGCGCCACCCCCAATGGATCCTGGGAACCATACACCCCAGACCACGGATCATAAAACCGAAACCGGTTATACACCCACCCCGACTCTTGATCCCCATACTGACCAATAAACAACAACGGCGAATCCACACCACGCCAACAGCGCCTACCATACAACGACTGGGTCACCCACCCCGCCACCGAACCATCATCCAGGTCAATAAGTTCCTGCGGCGCACCAGCCAAATCCGCCACCAACGCATAAAACACCGCATCCACCTGGTGCTGCGACCACCCACACACACCACCACCAGCAGCGGCATAAGCGTCACCAGCAACAACACCGCCAGTTACGCCGCCAGAAGCCACACCAGTAACACCACCCATGGTTTGATGCAGATTAAGCTGACCCACCATCACCCCACTAACAGGATCAGTCACCCACACCCGACCCACCACAGGAACCTTATCACCACAAGCACCAACGCTGCGGTGGTTGTTTTCTGGGTGCCCACCAGCGGCCACAGCAGCATTTATGCCACAGCAACCAGCAACACAAGCATCAGCAGTCTGCACATCAACGCTGGTATCAGCAGCAGGCGTGACCACATACTCAGCAACCAACTGCGACCCCAAGTACACAAACACCCACCGCGAAACCACCCCACCAGTAGCAGCATCCACACGTTTTTCGCCACCCCTGCGACCCTAGGCCATCATAGGAATACCACCACACCACTTCTGGTGCATCCGACGACGAAAACCACGACACCTGACCAGTCGAACCAACATACCCAAACCGTTTGACCACCGACCCCACCGACGTCCGCCTCGTCACGGTCTCCACGACCCGGCCCAGCCGGTCATACCGGTACGAGGTTTTCCCCACCCGAGTCACCAACGTCCCCCGAGCATGCACCTTCTCTACCTGTGGATGTTCCAGTCCTGCTTGCGCCTGGTGTGCGGCACGCGCGGATTTAGCCAACCCGGCAGGAGACGGAGTGAAATCCGGGGCCGTAATCGCCTCGACCATCCCCGCAGCACTAAACCCATACACCTCCACACCAACACCACCAACGCTCTGCGCACCCTGAACAGCATCAACGCCACGTACGTCAGGCATTGCTGGTGTGCGGGACACACCAGTGACCCGACCCATAGCATCCGTATCAAGGGCCACCGTCCCACGCAGCACATCCTCAATCACACTGACCTGATCAGTGGCCTCCCACGACCACCACCGACCAGCCACCACACCCCCAGCAGTGCCAGCAGCCATAAACTCAACCATCGGCACCCCAGGTGATTTCGCACACACTCCTGCGGCCGGTGTCATAGTGGTGACCACATCCCCAGTCACCCGACCCCGCTCATCCCACTGCCGCGTCCTGGTGATCGCCCCCAGCTGCCAGCACAACGTCCGCGACAACACATCATGGTGCAAGCCAACCTGCCCAACCAACTGCTCACCAAAGCGAATATCAATCCCGCCCTGACCAGCAGAGTCCAAACGCACCTCCTGCCGAACCACCTGCCCGGTCGGCAACGCAATCGCCAACACCCCAGCATCCTCATCCTGTAGCGTGCCCGCACCGAAACGCTCCCCCGAGGGCAGGTAATCGTCTCACCGATGACCTCACCCACATCGGTGTAGGCATAGTCCACCACCGCATCTGGCGAGGTGACCTGGACTAACCTGCCAGCTGTGTCATACAACCACGAGGTAACCCCCGCAGGGCTATCCTGGCGAACAATATTGCCTACCACGTCCCGCCAGATGGTGGTGCGCTGCCCTACGGCGTCGATACTGCTGGACCATCCGGCACGACGATTCGTCTCATACCGGGTGATATGCCCGTTGTAGTCCCGCTGGCTTGTCATCCTGCCGCAGAGGTCATAGTCAAACCACCAGTGTCGCCCATCAGCATTAATAACCTCCACTGGCTGCAGCTGACTGTTATAGACCACCGAGGTGGTCTGCCCTGCCGAATTAGTCACCACCTGCGGGGTATCAAACACCGTATAGGTGGTGGTGGTCACCGCCCCGGACTGATCGGTGGTGGCAATAACATTGCCCTCCCCGTCATAGGTGGCATACGAACAAGACCCATCCGGGTAGGTCATCCGCCAGGGCCACCCTTCCGGCGAGTAGTCCACCCGAGTGACCGCCCCGGTGGCATCCATGGATTCAACCACCCGGCCCGCGGCATCGCGTACCACGCTGGTGCGGCGATCCTCCGCATCGGTGGTCGCGATTACTCGGCCTGCGTCATCGCATTCGGTAATCACCGCGCCGTATTGCTCTGAAGCAGAGGCAAGTGGCACCACACCACCCGGGCGCCACTGGTAGGCGAACTCTAATCGACGCCCACCCGGGCCCATCATTGCTGTCACCAAACCAGCAGCATCCACCTCATACTCCGTCACTGCACCATCACGACCAGTCACCTGAGCAGGCACACCCCACGGACCCAGCTGAACATGTTCTGTTCCACCGTCGGCAAACACACGTTTGTAATACAGCCATTGTCGTCATAATCAATCCGACTGACCCCACCATCAGCAGCGATAACCTCAACAATGGCGTGATACTGATTGTGGCTGTAGTCTTCACATGCCCCATCTGGTGCAATCACACGCCAGACATCACCAGCAGCTGTTGAACGATACACAGTGGGACGAATATCCCCCAACACCTCATCGTGAAGCCACTCGTGCGGAACAGTCCACTGATCATCATCACGAACACCGGTGCGACCGGACCCGGTCAGCCCAGCCCCCACAAGCCCGCCCGAGGTAAGTGCCTGCACCAGCGGGAGTGCTTGAAGTTGTTTGATGCGCTGGTCAATAACCTCATCCCCCATAAGACGCGGATCTCCTGCAAGAGCAACTGCAGTCTCTATGGCAACGCAGACTTTGCCGCCTTCTGGCGCATCCGATCCAGTATCATCCAGCCACACAGCGGCATTGGCAAGCACACCACCTGTCCCTGCCTGCGCTACCACACGCCCGTGCTCGTCAAACTGATACTTATAGGTCACACCGTTTCGGTCTGTCCAACCGCAAATACGACCACCATCATCATAGTGATACCCCAATGCCCCATCCGCTGAATTAACAACGCGCCTAAGACGACCATGAGCGTCATACTCATAGGACACAAGCCTGACAGGTTCTTCTGTGTGATGATCAACATGGGTTAAGTAAACATCAGCCAGGCGTGCGGTGCGCCGATCCCACCCCAAGTGCACAATAGTGCCGTCGCTGCGGCGAATAGTGGACATGAGTCCACTGGAGGCATCGTAATCGTATTCAATCCAGTGGCCTGTACGGTGCAGTACCGAACTAAGACCAACCTCAATGCCACTGCCAATAACACCTGCCAGCGATGATTCAGCAACACTACGTCCGAATTCATCAGCAGCACCATCATAGTTAGCCACTTCATCAGGGATAGGAGTGGTGGGACGCACCAACGACTGCTCGGCTGTGATCGAAAAAACATACGTCAGGCCAGCGGCAATATCACGGACACGATAAGCACCATCAACAAACGACAACAGCCAGGGTCGGCCATCCGCGCGTACTTCAGAGCCATCCAACGGAGCCGGTGGGAAGGTCAGCAGAGCACCATCCGGGGCGAGCATTAAATTTCATTGGTGCATATTTCAATGCGGCAATCAATGCGTGAAACCCACTGCGGGCCCAATGCTCGACCAATGGCGTGACCGCTGTTGCTATTGCGATCAATGATCAACGGCAGTATTCCATCAATGGACACATCTGTCTCATAGTCGATCAGCACACCGGTGGACATATCCACCGGATCCAAGCCGAGTTTCCGTAAGGCACCACGTGCCAGTTCCGCTGTCTTGCTGGGAATGGCAATTGCTGTGGCCTTGACACTAGCTAGTGATGTCTCGATGCCTTTAGCCAGACGCGCGCCTGCTGCTCCTAATTTCCCTGCTTTGCCTAATTTTAGTATTTTAGCTCCTGGTATGGAGGTGACCACGTCAAAAGCTAGAGACTGCCAACTACTGTTTCCTGTTGCCACCAACCCAGTTTTAAGAAGCAACCCGACAACAGTAGCGATACCGCCAAATAGTTGACCACCAGGGAAGAAGAGCAGAACGGCACCTATAAGCAGGAGAGCTTCGGACACAAACTCCAAAGCTTTGACTTTGTCCGTGGCAATTTCTTTGGCTTTAGCAACGATCTTATTCCACTGCTCACGATGATAGTCAGCATTGTCTCTGAATCTTTTCCTGGCTTGCTCATCAACACGCGCGGCCGCAGTATGCGTTTCTGCGGTGAGATGATCTTTAATCCCTGCTGCTTTTTTTCAGGTCTGCCTCCCATATCTCCCGGGCAGCCCGGTAATTATTAAGCGCAATGACCAAGGCATCCTCAGCCATTGCTGCCGCAGTGTCGGCTTTAGCCATCGCAGCAATGGCTCCCGGGGCGGCAGGAGTCGCCAACAACGGCGTGCTCACTAAGGCCACATTAAAAGCAGTAGCTTGCGCAGCAAGAGCATTTTTTTGTGCGGTTTGCCATGCGTAGAATGCTTGCTGCACAGCTTGATGATGACCACTCGCAACCATGGTGAGGTTGCTCATTTTTGCCAAGCTGTCAACCAACGCATCATGGTAATACTGGATGGCGTTTGCTGTTCCAATATGGGCATGTCCAGTTATTTCTAGGTTGGTTGGGAAATTCGCCCCTAGAAGTTCTGAGTATCGTTCCCCTTCATCGCCTAAAAATCCAATGTCATGCATTGTCTTGATTTTAGCGGCAGCATCCAGAGAATATTCGCCAAATTCTTTGAATTGATCAGCCCTTTTTTGGATCATTTCGGGCTCGCCGCCAATGGCAAAATCTTTGTATTTATATACTAAAAAGGGCAGCAAGGGTGTGGGAATCATGACATAATCCTATTAGTGTCTTTTTTATTCAGTATTGTTCAGGGCGTCACGAACGCCATTACGGAAGTTTGAGGTGTCCACACGCACTGATTCCAACGCTGCTTCCACACTGTTGAGAATGGTGGTGACTTCTGTTGCTGCGGTCTTGAACTTCGCCATCATCTCGTAGTATTGGTCGGCTTCGGTTGCGACCCAGAAAGGCTTGAGGGCTTCCACGGATTTTCCTATTGACTCAATAATTTTGTGAAGTCTATCCATGGTTGTAAGGATGCCAAATTCTGATTTGCTTGCGGTTTGTTCATTAAAAGCATAGATGCTTGCTTTAGATGCAGAGGCGAAACATCCTTGTTTCCCTTCCATCGCCCCGGCGAGCTCTAACATTCCAGACGCTTTGATTTCGTCGAGGTCGCGGGCTGTGTCGGCGATTTTTTTGGAGACTTCACCTAGTAAATTCGTGTTTTCCAGTAGTGTTTCTCGTGAGCCGTTCCAGGTGGTTTCAAATTCCCAGACGGCGTTTACCATTGTTGCGCCGGACACGTGGTCAGCGCCCAGCAAAGCAAACTGTGGTTCCAGTGAAATTATTAATTTTCCGGATTCTGAAATTTTTTCCAAAGCCTCTCCGACATCGTGGAGTGCGTCAAGGGGGATTTGGATGTGTGGAGTTCCCATGCGTATGTGCCTTTTATTTTTTTGTATTGATTTATTTGGTGGGTTTTATAGCATGTCCCCGGAGGGCATGTCCATGCCGGAGAATCGATTTTGTATCTGCTGGGTCTGGTCCGCGTCCCCTGTTTGGTAGATGTTGCCTGCGGTGTCCATACGGCCTGTGAATTGTTGCAGGGTGTCATCTATTACTGAGATTAAGTCGTGCCACCGTGCGGTCATGGTGTCCCAGGACTCGAAGGAGCTCCCTTTCCACTCTCCGCGTAATGGTTCGATGACGTTTAAAAAGTGGGTGGATTCTTGTTCTAGTTCGACGCTGTAGCCGCGTAGTTGGTCTATGTGGGAAGCCACTGCGTTGTGATCAACTGTGAATTTTGCTGGGTCGGTCACGCGTTGGCTCCTTATGATGGATGTTTCTTTTTGGTTACTGGATCGTAACAAAAGGATTAACGCGTATGCATGTATTCCGATGAAAATTTTCTTATTTTTGCATAGAAGCTTCCCGGAAGCGTGGTGCCGCAGACTGCCCAACGGGGTGATATTTGAGGAATATTTCCAGGTCAGATACATTTATGTCGGCAAGTGGGCGTCGGGGTACGGTACGGTTAAACGGGTACCCCTGTGTGGGGTGGGTGCTGCTGGTTTGGTGACAGCGATGATGGGTTCGGGTGGGCGTCGATAAGAGTTCGCCCACTAGTGGTGCCCTGTGTGGTTTTGCGGTGGGTGTTTGTGTACTCGGGGTCGCAGTTGGTGGCTGAGTATTTGGTCACGCCTGCTGCTGATACCAGCGTTGATGTGCAGACTGCTGATGCTTGTGTGGCTGGTTGCTATGGCATAAATGCTGCTGTGGCCGCTGGTGGGCACCCAGAAAACAGTCACCGCAGCGCTGGTACTTGTGGTGATAAGGTGCCTGTGGTGGGTCGGGTGTGGGTGACTGATCCTGTTAGTGGGGTGATGGTGGGTCAGCTTAATCTGCATCAAACCACGGGTGGTGTTGTTGCTGGTGACACTGCTGACGCTGGTGGTGGTGTGTGTGGGTGGTCGCAGCACCAGGTGGATGCGGTGTTTTATGCGTTGGTGGCGGATTTGGCTGGTGCGCCGCAGGAACTTATTGACCTGGATGATGGTTCGGTGGCGGGGTGGGTGACCCAGTCGTTGTATGGTAGGCGCTGTTGGCGTGGTGTGGATTCGCCGTTGTTGTTTATTGGTCAGTATGGGGATCAAGAGTCGGGGTGGGTGTATAACCGGTTTCGGTTTTATGATCCGTGGTCTGGGGTGTATGGTTCCCAGGATCCATTGGGGGTGGCGCCGAATCCAGCGACACCGCAGGGGTATGTGGGTAATCCGGTGTTGTGGGTGGACCCTGACGCACTCAAAGCATGCCCCAACTACCCGAGTCTCATTTCGAAGATGATTAGTGAGGTTCATTCCATCAGAAACTCTGATGAAAGTCTACGAGGCGTTTTTAACGTCGCTGGTATGATGGATAAGGAAGGAAATCTGTACTTCGCTTCAGGCGCTGCGCATAACTTGAATCCTGCGGATTATCCTGGGCTGAATATCGTTACCTTAGGTAGTCCAGCGGAGTGGAAGGGCCTCGATTGGCATGAGCGGTTGTATCTTCATGCTGAGCAAAAGCTGCTGGACTATGCGAAGGCAAACGGTATTGATGTAGCAGCGATCTATACGTATCTTGATGCCTGCCCAAATGGATGGAAGAGGAAAAAAATTGTTGACGTAGTGAAAGGGGTATATAACGGTTTTGAAACATGTGAACGTTCTATGCGCAACAGCGGACTGAGGTCCTTTTTTGATAAAAGGCTATATATATCAGAAGATGCGTTAGAACTTCTGAAAGAAGATAAAAATTTAAAAAATTATTCAACTAATGAAGGTTAATCGATAGAGAATCTGTTCAACATTATGGAAAATCCAAATTTTTCAACAGATTATTGGCATTACGAACTATGTTCGCCACCAGAATCTATTTATGCTCCTTTTGACTATGTGCTTCAATACATAGAAGGACACCCCGGTTCCAGGTGTTTTGTTTTTGCCGATCACTGCACTAAAGATGATATAGACACATGGCTAAACAATGATAGTGTTAAGGTTTATTGGTGGGAAGATATGACCAAAACACACGCGACGAACCCTGAAGATTTTGAAGGTTTGTCTGATTTCATTGAAGCTCTTAATGATTTGCTGGAGCCTGATTTTGGTGCGATAATTGAAATATATCTACCTGTTACAGTTGATGAATTTCTTTCGATCTACTATCCTGCAAATGATCATCCTGCTGGAGAGGTGGTAATAACTAACAGTGATGATTTAAATAGTCAAATAATTCAACAATTTCAAGCGACCTTTGGTAATGATATCGAGGGAGAGGATGTTCGATCATTTTTAAAAAGTTTATATGGCGGGTGGGTGATGTTTGGTTATGAGCAAGGTGCTGGCGACCGTGAAATGTGTTTAGAACCCGGGTTTAGGGTTGAATGCGTTACGATACCATCGTATAGCGATGTGGATATCTCCTCTATTAATTGGGGAATATTGAAAAGTTCGAATCATACGATTTTTTAGGAATTAGGGGTTTTCTTGACCGAAATCACTAAGAGTCATAATGTAGTGACAATAACACCACTGCACTCTGAGCGATCTTGATGACCGCGACCGACATAAGTTTACCTGTTTAAGTGCATTGTAGTGCTTTAAGGCCACCTCCCCCTCAAGGGATGAGGGTTATTCAGGGGTGTGAAAGAATAACAATTTCCGCGCCACATTAATAACCATCACGATTTTCTCTTTCGGCGCCCTGCAATCGGTATGTAAGATACGCCATGTCTTCATATTCGCGATTACTCGTTCAACCATATACCGAATTTGGCCGATGCCGTCGGTTATACCGTACCTGCCTGTCCTCCAACCGCCTCTGACAACACCGTTTTTACATATTAAGCACTGCATCCGACAGCACACCTGAACATGCTTTGAGTACGTTGGGATCAACCCACAATATCGGATGACCCAACATACCCATAAGGGCCAACCTACTGACACCTTCATAATTTGTCATTACAACTACTCAGTACAATTACCCCGCCGCCAACTCCCTAAACACTGGAACAAGCCCCGCGAGCGCTTTGCCGCGGTGTGAGAGCGCGTCTTTTTCCTCGGGCGCTAGTTCGGCGGAGCTGCGCCCGCCCGCCGCCTCGTCCAGGGGAGCGAAGATCGGGTCGTACCCAAAACCACCTTCCCCAACAACACTTCTCAGCAAAAGTCCGGGCCACACACCTTCGGAGACATACTCCGCACCGTCCGGGGTGACCAGCGCGCACACGGACACAAAAGCAGCTGCCCGGCGGTCGTTGGGCACATCTGCCATTTGTGCGAGCAGCAGCGCGTTGTTCGCGGCGTCGTCACCATGCTGGCCTGACCAGCGCGCGGAAAGTACTCCAGGCATGCCGCCGAGTTCATCAACGGTCAGCCCGGAATCGTCTGCCAGCGTGACAAGCCCGGTCGCAGCTGCCCCGGCGCGTGCTTTGATCAGGGCGTTGTCGGTGAAGGTGCGGCCGTTTTCTACGGGTTCTTCGTAGGGCGCAACGTCAGCCGTGGAAACGAGTTCCACCCCGTCGATCCCTGCAGCGTCCAACACGCGCGCGAGTTCCCGGAGTTTTTTGGGGTTGCGGGAGGCTACATGGATTTTCATGCGCCACCACCCGCAACACCACCTGAGCCACCAAGCTCCCCCTCCAACGCCGCTTTCTGCGCAGCAATGATTTCGCGGCAGCCTTTTTCCGCGGCGTCGAGAAGCTGGTTCAGTTGTTCGCGGGTGAAGGTGGAGTGTTCGCCGGTGCCTTGGGATTTCCACGAATTCCCCGGATTCGGTCATGATGACGTTCATGTCCACATCGGCGCGGGAGTCTTCTTCGTAGGGCAGGTCAAGGCAGACGTGGCCGTCGATGAGCCCAACGGAGACGGCTGCAACGGGCGGGAGCAGGGGGTTTCCGGTGACCACCCCGCGTCGTTTCAGTTCGGCGATGGCGTCGGCGAGGGCGACGTACGCGCCAGTGATGGAGGCGGTGCGGGTGCCGCCGTCGGCTTGCAGGACATCGCAGTCGATGGCGATGGTGTTTTCCCCGAGTTCCCGCAGGTCAATAGCCGCCCGGAGGGACCTGCCAACCAATCGCGAGATTTCGTGGGTGCGGCCTTTGACTTTGCCTTTCATGGATTCGCGGGGCATGCGTTCGTGGGTGGCGGCGGGCAGCATGGAGTATTCGGCGGTGAGCCAGCCCTCCCCGGAGCCGTATTTGAAGCGCGGGATGCGTTCTTCCACGCTGGCGGTGCACATGACGCGGGTGTTGCCGAATTCCACAAGCACGCTGCCTGCGGGGTTGTTGGTGAATCCTCGGGTGATGCGGATGGGTCGCATCTCGTCTTGGGCGCGGCCGTCGGCTCGTTTGAATGAAGTCATGCGTTTTAGCCTACTATCAGTGGCGTGTTGACTGTTTCGCACCTTACCTGCATGGTTCCCGTGTGGAGGGACGTTAGTTTCACTGTTTCCCCTGGTTCCCGCCTGCTTATCGACGGCCCCTCCGGTTCCGGTAAGTCCCTTCTCCTCCGCGCCGTCGCGGGTTTGGATCCCAGCGATGGTGAGTGTCGGCTCCACGGCAAAACCCCTGCCGAGTGGGGTGTGCCCCGGTATCGTTCCCGCGTGATGTATGTACCGCAGCGTCCGAGTTTCGCGCCGGGGACGGTTGCGGATGCCATGGCACAGCCGTTTGGGTTTGGGGTGCATCAGCACCGAGCGTGGGATGAAGGCAGGGCGGCGGAATTGTTGGAGGCGTTGGGGAGGGACGCGGCGTTGTTGCGTCAGGACGTCGATACGCTATCGGGTGGTCAGCAGCAGTCGGTGGCGCTGGCGCGGGCGTTGCAGCTGGATCCGCAGGTGTTGTTGTTGGATGAAGTGACGGCGGCTCTGGACCACCAGTTGGCGAGACTCACGGAAGATTATGTGGTGGCGTGGTCCACATCGGGTGAGCGAGCGTTGCTGTGGGTCGGACATGATGATGAAGCGAAGAAGCGCATCGCCACGGATCAGTATTCGTTGGGAGGCGGCAGTGGCTCAACAAATTAGTACCCTGCATCTCGCTATGGCGGCGGGGTTGATGCTGCTCACCCTGGGGTTATCATGGCGGCTTCGCCTGGGTCTGGGTCGAGACATCCTCATCTCTGGCTTGCGCATGACGGCGCAGCTGCTGCTGGTCGGCTTGATCCTGAGATGGGTGTTTTCCCTGCACAATCCGGTGGTGGTGCTGGCGATTGGGGTGCTGATGGCGTTCCTCGCCTCGCAGGCCGCCAGCAAGCGCCCCGAATACCCCTACCCGCGCCTGCTTCTCGACTGTTTCCTTGCCATCATGTGCAGTTCTTTCCTCCTCACCGCCCTGGCGCTGCACATTATTGTGGACGTGCGCCCGTGGTATGACCCGCAGTACTTCATTCCCATGTTGGGCATGGTTCTGGGTAACGGCCTGACCGGCGTCTCCCTGGCTGTGGACCGCTATACGTCGGAACTTCACCACAGTCGCGAACGTATAGACGCGCTCCTTGCCATGGGTGCCACGCGTTGGGAGGCCAGCCACAGCGCCTTCACCAGCGCATTGCGCACCGCGCTGATCCCCACGCTCAACAGCATGGCGGTGATGGGCGTGGTCAGCCTCCCCGGCATGATGACCGGCCAGATCCTCGGCGGCTCCTCCCCCGATACGGCCGTGCGCTACCAGATAGTCATTATGTTTGTCATCGCTGCCGCCACCACCGCTGCTTGCTTCGCCGTGCTCTACCTCGCCTACCTCAAGCTTTTCGACGCCCACCACCGGCTGCGGGTTTCCGCGCGGGGGTAATTCCTCAGCGCTCTGCCAACCTAAACCTCAAACTCCATTCCGCTCGTCCCCACAATCACCTCGCCGGAAAACTCGGAGCGGGCGGCCTTTAAAGCCCCCAAGGGATCGCCCCACGGCGGAATGTGGACCAAAACCAATCTGCCCACGCCTGCTTCGCGGGCGATGCGCCCAGCCTCGGCACCGGAGAGGTGCATGTCGGGTGTTTTTCCTTCGCTGGTTGCACCCCAGGTGGCTTCGCAGATGAAGATGTCGGCACCGCGGGCGCAGTCGATGAGGTTGTCGGTCCAGCCTGAGTCGCCGGAATAAGCAATCACACCGCCGTTGGCCCCGGATTCTTCGACGCGGAGCGCGTAGGATTCGATGGGATGGACGGTGGCATAGGGGGTGATGGTGAGTCGGTCGACCATTTCGCTCACACCATCAGTCCAGGCATTGAATGCGAAGGTGTCGGACATGTCGTCGATGCCGTCGGGCGTGTCGGCGGAGAGTCGACCCAAGCGCACTGGGGTGTCACGCGGCCCGAGGCACATGTGCCGGCGGTCGGTGGTGGCTGAGGGGCTGAATCGCCGCCAGACCATGAGTGAGGGGAAGTCGAGGCAGTGGTCAGGGTGAAGGTGGCTGAAGGCAACGTGGGCATCCTCCGGCTGGTGCACTGTCTGCATTTTTGCCAGTACGCCGGGTCCGATGTCCATGAGGAGCGCGGGCATGCGGTCCACCGTGAGGAGGTAGCCTGAGGCGGGTCCGTCGGGACCGCCAAGGCTTCCGGTGCATCCGAGGATCGTCAACTTCATAAGGGCTACTGTGCCATGCCGCATATGGTTTGGGGAACTTTTTGCCCTTCTCAGACGGCTTCTTGCAAGGAATATTACACAGTTCCCAATTGGCTGACTTGTGTCACATGAGGGCCGAGGAATCGGTCGGCTAGCTGGGCAAACAAAGCTGGATCCCCAGTAGACTCGAAGCTCCGCACCACTGGTTCGGCCCCGTCACCGTCACGCTCCGCCAGCATGTCATTCTCACTAAGAATGCGCACAACGTCTTTGGCGGTTTCTTCGGCGCTGGAGACGAGTGTCACGTGCTCACCCATGGCGAGCTGGATAACGCCGGAGAGCAGCGGGTAGTGGGTGCAACCGAGTACCAGCGTGTCCACACCTGCGGCTTGCAGGGGCTCCACATAGGCTTGGGCGATTCCTAGGATTTGCCGCCCGGAGGTGATGCCGCGTTCCACAAAGTCCACAAATCGTGGGCAGGCTTGCGCGTAGGCGGTGACGTGGGGGGACGCTGCGAAGAGGTCTTGGTAGGCACCGGAGTTGACGGTTCCTTGGGTTCCTATCACGCCGATTTTCCCGTTACGGGTGGTGGCCACGGCGCGCCGGACGGCGGGAAGGATGACTTCAACCACGGGGATGTCGTAACGCTCGCGGGCATCTCGGAGGAAGGCTGCGGAGGCGGTGTTGCAGGCGATGACGAGCATTTTGCAGCCGCGGGCGACAAGTTCATCGGCGATGCGGGTGGCGTGTTCGCGCACGCGGCTGATGGGTTGGGGGCCGTAGGGGCCGTTGGCGGTGTCGCCGATGTAGATGATGGATTCGTCAGGCAGCTGGTCGACAATGGCCCGGGCGACGGTGAGTCCGCCGACGCCGGAGTCGAAGATGCCGATGGGTGCGTTTCGTTCCGCCATGCTCACCAATGCTACTCACCTGCGCTACCTAGTGAGGAATACCTGCGCGTTGTTGCCTCCCGTGCAGGGAGACGATTTTTCCCACCATTGGTGCAGGTCATGCGATAGTTTTTACCGGTGACGGGGCTGTGAACGTCCAGTTCGACAGTGCTTTCGCCCTGCCCGCGGGCGATGGGTCCGTATTTTTCCAGCACGTTCCGCCCAAATTCGGCGCTGGTGGGGCCGTTGACGTACGCCTTGGTGTAGTCGGCACCTGCCGGCGCTCGCACGCCGTCGACAAGCAGGGCGGTGTTGGGCACGGAGCTGGGGGCGCGTGTCGACGTCTCAGTGGCGCGGGTTCGTGCCGATTGTCCGGTCCCATTGGTTCCCGGTTGCGGCGGAGTGCTGGGGGCAGGGCGGGTGGATAGGACCGCTGTGGAAGCGGCGATTCCTGGGCTAGTGCTGTGCGACGCTGAGATGCGGAGGGCGATGGTGACCACGCTGATGAGGACGATGACGACGAGTGCTCCTGCGGCCAGCCCCAGCAAGCCTAGTCTTGAGTGCACAGCCATCTCCTCCCGCTCGGCGACTCAGGAAAAAACTCGGAAAAATGATTATACCTATTGCCAGCGAGAGGTAACTAACACTGCCCTACCTCCCGGTAAGCCCCTGAGCACGGCGCTGCTGCGTCTGCGGTGGGTCATCAGAGGTAATAACCAACCCGGCGAGCACTCCCCCAATTCCGCCGAATAGGTGGCCCTGCCAGCTCACGCCAGTGTCCGTGGGCAGAACGCCCCAAATCAAACCTGAGTAGGAAAACGCCAGGAACAGCCCCATAACAATCTGCCACACGCTGCGGTTAGCAAAACCCCGGATAACCAGGTAGCCCAACCAGCCGTAGATCAGCCCAGAGGCACCAATGTGGTTGGTGCCCACACCGCCGAACAGCCACGTGCCTGCGCCGCCTACAACCAGCGAGAACAGCGTCACCTCCCAAAACGTCCGCTTTCCGGACAACCCGATCAGGAACACGAAAATCGCGCCGGGCACGGTGTTGGACATGATGTGTTGCAGGTTCAGGTGCAACAGCGGCGCGGTGACCACGTGCCACACTGAGGACAGGTCCAGGGGGTGGATGCCGTAGTAGCTGAGGCTGTTGCCCAGGCCGGTGTTGATAAAGAACACGAGCCAGATGGACACGACGTAACCGATGGCCAAGGTCACACCAGTAAAGCCTGGTGTGGCCGTTCTCCTGGACTTGCCGCCATCGTTGCGTTGGTTGCGCGCCAGGGGTGCCTGGAACACCCGGGTTGCCGCCGAGACCGCCGAATCCACTGGCACTGTTCACGCCAGCGCCACCGAAGGGACTGTAACCATCCCCAGGCTGGCTCGCGTAGGGCTGTTGGTATTGGTAGTTCACCCGGAATACTTCTCCTGTGTTAGTGCTTCCAATAAGGACTCCTGGTTATAAGCGAGCCATTGTACGAGCATTTCCTGATCCTCGCGCGCCGCTACCCCACCATCGATGCCGCTGTGGATCTCTCCCGAGGCGATATACAGGCGAATATCGTTGATGGCGGCGAGCCAGGCGTGCACTTGCGTTTCATCCAATACCACCTGCACGTTGCCGTCCGGCCCGAGCGCTTCGGTGATTACTTGCAGGTTTTTCTAGCTTGTTGCGGCAAATGTCGTTTTTCGTGGATGGAGCGCAGGAGGGAGTTGTCGCCCTCGTATTCTTTCTGTCCCCGGCGCGCTCGAAGTCTGGGAGAAGCCGCGCGAGGGAGGGGTCCATGGGGGCCTCTTTGTGGCCGCTGCGAATGCCAGTGAGTTCTTCGAGTTCATCCTTGGGTACGGATTGGCAGCGGTGGATCAGGGCTTCGGCGACGGTGGCGGCAAGTTCCCCCAGGACTTCACGCTCCATGGGCTCGAAGGTGGTGGTGTATTTGGGTGCCCGCATGAGGGCTTTCTTGCGTTTCAGGCTTGCACTGTTGTACCTTACTACATTGACTACCCTGCTTGTTGCATGGTTGCCCAGAGGCCGGCGGTGTGGAGTTTTTTCACATCGCCTTCAACTTTGTCTTTTTCGCCGGTGCTGACCACAGCTTTTCCTTCGGTGTGTACTTGCATCATGAGCTCGTGGGCGCGTTTTTTTGTCGTAGCCGAGGATGGTGTGGAAGACGTAGGTGACGTAGCTCATCAGGTTGACTGGGTCGTCCCAGACGATACACATCCAGGGAGGTTTTCGCTCGTGACTACCTCGACCTGTTGTGATTCAACGGGTACAGCTGCGGGTGAACTCATAGCCCCAACAGTAGTGGTTTGTTGGGTTCTGGGGTACCTGGTTGCCTCCCTCTGAGGGGAAATCTCGCTAGACTTTGTGTTTGTGAACACCGAGAATTCCACGACGCACCCCCCGAGGGGCGTTTCGAAAAACCACTGATACCACATCTGACGCTTCGCTTATCGACGCCTCGACTGCCGAAAGTCCGCACGTGCCGCACCGGTCAAGTGCGTTGTTGACGGATAAGTACGAGTTGACCATGTTGCAGGCGTCGTTGGCGGATGGGACGGCGCATCGCCCGTGTACGTTTGAGGTTTTTGCCCGCCGGTTGCCTAACGAGCGTCGATACGGCGTGGTGGCGGGCACGGCGCGTGTGTTGCGCGCGGTGCAGGACTTCGTGTTTACGGAAGAACAACTGGCCAACTTGTCGTTCCTGGATGACACGACGCTGGATTACCTGCGGAATTACCATTTTTCGGGCCATATTGATGGTTACCGCGAGGGGATTTGTATTTTTCCGCATTCGCCGATCCTGACGGTGCGCGGCACGTTTGCCGAGTGCGTGATTCTGGAGACGGTGATTTTGTCCATCATGAATTCGGATTCGGCGATAGCCTCGGCGGCTGCCCGTATGGTGACGGCTGCCGATGGCCGCACGTTGATTGAGATGGGGTCGCGTCGCACGCATGAGTATGCGGCGGTGTCGGCGTCGCGGGCGGCGTACCTGGCTGGTTTTGACGCGACGTCGAACCTGGAGGCGGCGCACCGCTACGGCATTCCTGCGGCGGGGACAGCCGCGCATGCGTGGACGTTGGTGCACGTCAACGAGGACGGCACCCCGAATGAAGAGGCGGCGTTCCGCGCGCAGGTAGAGTCCCTAGGGGTTTCTACGACACTGCTGGTGGATACATATGACATCACCAAGGGCGTGGAGACGGCCATTAAGGTGGCAGGACCCGAGCTTGGGGGCGTGCGCATCGATTCGGGCGATTTGGGCGTGCTGACCAGGCAGGTTCGCAAACAGCTTGATGATTTGGGCGCGCACAACACCAAGATTGTGGTGTCGTCTGATCTGGATGAGTTTGCCATCGCCGGTTTGCGTGGCGACCCGGTCGATGTGTTCGGTGTGGGCACGTCACTGGTCACCGGTTCTGGCGCACCGACTGCGGGCATGGTGTACAAGCTGGTGGAGGTGGAAGGCCGCCCAGTGGCTAAGCGCTCCCGCAACAAGGCCAGCTACGGCGGCGCAAAGCGCGCTGTGCGTACCAGCCGCAACACTGGCACCGCCGTGGAAGAGGTCGTATACCCCTTTGCCAACGATATCCCCACCATCGGCACGTTGACAGCCACCGAATTGACGGTGCCGCTCATGCGCAATGGCTCCGTGCTGGAGGGCCTGCCCAGCTTGCAGGAATCCCGCGAGTATCTGGCCGCGCAGCTGGTCACCCTGCCCTGGGAAGGACTGGCACTCTCCCGGGACGAGCCTGCACTGGCCACGCGTTTTGTTGGGTTTTAGGCGGTTATCGCAGCGTTGAGCTCATCCCAATCTAGCCGCCCACTCAGTGCACTTCCCACCACCGCCGAGCTCCTGGAAGCCGCCGTCGCAGCCCTCGGCGGCAGCCCCCGCACGGGCCAGCAGCGTATGGCGGAGGCAGTGACCCACGCCCTGGATGTTCAGCGGCACCTGGCCGTGCAGGCCGGAACTGGCACCGGCAAGTCCTTGGCGTACCTGGTCCCCGCTATTCGGCACGCTCAGGCCACCGGCACCACGGTTGTGGTGTCCACCGCCACCATCGCCTTGCAAACCCAGCTGGTGGAACGCGACCTCCCACGGCTTGCCGAGGCCCTGGAACCCCTGCTGGAGCGCGCCCCCACCTTTGCCATTCTCAAAGGCCGGTCCAACTACCTGTGCCTCAACAAACTCGCCCGCGACGAGGACCCCGACGCCCTCATCGAAGAGGAAGACCTCTCCTGGGTGGGCAAACAGGTCGCGCGCCTAGCCGACTGGGCGAATGACACCGACACTGGCGACCGCGATACCCTCAACCCGGGCGTGCCGGATCTCGCGTGGCGGCAGGTCAGCGTCACCTCTCGGGAATGCCTGGGGTCTTCCCGCTGCCCGCAGGGTGAGGATTGCTTCGCTGAACAGGCCCGCCGCAAAGCCCAAAAAGGTGGATGTGGTGGTCACCAACCATGCCATGCTTGCCATTGACGCCCTTTCCGAGGTGAGTATCCTCCCGGAGCATGACGTGGTGATCATCGACGAGGCCCACGAACTCGACGGCCGCATCACCGCCGTCGCCACCGCCGACCTGTCCGTCACCGCCCTCACCCTGGCCGCCAAGCGCGCCGGGAAGCTGGGCGGCACCAAGGATCACGACGTGAAGGTGACGGACCTTGCCAAGGAACTCGACGACGCCCTGGGTACCTGCGACGACGGCCGCTGGACAACCCTCCCCGAGCAGGTGCAACCCCCGCTGCGCGCCCTTACCGACGCCCTGACGTCCCTGCGGTTCGCCATTGCCACCGCCCCGGATGGCGAGGCAACCAATGATCCCGAGAAGAACGCGGAACGCACGTCCCTCTCGGCACACCTGCAGGAACTGCACGATTCGATTATTCGCATGTTAGAGGTATTCGCGGAGGATGATCCCGCCAAGCAGCGGGATGTCGTGTGGCTGACCCGTGATGACCGTCGCGGGGACTCCCTCAAGGTGGCGCCACTGTCAGTGGCTGGGCTGCTGCACAGCCAACTGTTTCTGGACAACACAGTGGTGTTGGCCAGCGCGACCCTTACCATCGGCGGCAATTTCAACGCCATGGCCGCCAGCTGGGGCTTGCCGAAGGGCAGTTGGGACAGCCTGGATGCGGGCACCCCGTTTGACCCGGCGAAGTCGGGGATTTTGTATTCCACCCGCCACCTTCCCCAGCCGGGGCGGGATGGTCTGTCGGAGGAGTTCTTGGACGAACTGGCCAGCTTGATCACTGCCGCCGGTGGACGCACGCTGGGGTTGTTTTCCTCCCGACGCGCGGCGGTGCAGGCCACGGAGGCGATGCGGGCGCGGTTGCCTTTTGATATTTTCTGCCAGGGTGATGATTCGACTGGGGTGTTGGTGGAAAAGTTTGCCAAGGATGAGAATTCCTGCCTGTTTGGCACGTTGTCGCTGTGGCAGGGCGTGGATGTACCGGGGAGTTCGTGTTCCCTTGTGGTGATCGACCGGATTCCTTTTCCGCGCCCTGATGATCCGTTGCTGCAAGCCCGGAAGGAGGCTGCCGACGCGGAGGGCCGGAATGGTTTCATGGAGGTTGCCGCCACACATGCGGCGTTGTTGATGGCGCAGGGCGCGGGGCGTTTGCTGCGGCATGTGACGGATCGTGGTGTGGTGGCTGTGCTGGATAGTCGTTTTGCCACGAAACGTTATGGTGGGTTTTTGCGCAGTTCTATGCCAGCATTGTGGCAAACAAGCGATATCGCTGTTGTGACAGCGGCGTTACGTAGACTAGTTGCTAGCTAAATTGATACCGACCGATATTCTAGCCGCAAGTGAGAAGCTCACACCCCCTTTTGGGGGTGCCGAAAATGTGGCATAAAACCTTTTTGTACACTAATTTCCCGGTCATTCCCTGGTGATTTATTTATCCCCACCAAGGTCTGTTTTTGCCCGGTTTTCTGTTGTACGGTGAGCCAATGAGTGATTTTTCCTGGCCAATACCGTTCACACCACTATCCAACGAGAGAGTTGCGCTCCGCGCCTTGCGTATAGAGGACGCAGATGCTGTTTATGAGGCAGCAATAGATCCGCAAATGCAGCGTTTTTACTCCCATCCCTCTTGAATACAGCCGTTCCATGGCGGTGGAGTTCATTAACAAGCACAGCAGGCCACAATCAAGCCTGGTCTGGGCGATTGAACTTGCCGACAACCCAGGCCGTTACGCTGGGAATATTATGCTGAAGCTGCAATCGGAAAAGAACCGCAACGTGCTTGCCGATTACAGCACAGCCCCCTGGGCGCGGCGGCGCGGCACCATGACACAAGCGCTGCAACTTGTGCTGGATCACGCATTTAACAACTATATTCACCGGGTTGAACTTCGCGCTACTCTGGATAACACACCATCGCGCACTGTCGCGGAAAGAAATGGCTTCGTATTTGAAGGCGTGGCCCGCGATAGTGAATATATTCGTGGCGATTTTTCACGATGTCGTGGTATACGCCAAGATCGCCAGTGACCACCAGTTAATGCCACCGAAGGCTTACAATTCCCCGCAATTGAAATCTGCATTCACTCAGGGCTCCCCGGTGCCTGTACGGAATTTCCGTTTTTAATTGTTCAGCAATGCCACAATGACGACGGCAAGTGTTGACGCGCCTTCCCACAGGCCCACAACCTTAGGTGTCCATTTTTTGCCGCGATGCGCCACCGACCACGGCATCCACCACGCCCTGACAGCGAGCACCGCGAAGACCACAACGCTCCACCACGACGAGTACCCAACAGCCGATAGGGCTGCAGCAACCACCGTAACGACGCAGTGGTAGACCACCGAGCCGACAAACCACACATGGTCACCGCGCTCACGAATCAACGTTTTCACGTAGGGAATCGTCCCCACAAAATACAACGCCACCAACGCCGTGATCGTCCATAGGCGCGCATCTAGGGCCACCCCCACCACGCTGGACGCCAGCGGAACCATCACACAACTCGCCAGCACTGTCGCCTCCCCGGACAGCAGCGACCGTGGCCTGCGCCGATACATCTCCCACACAGCAACCCCCACCAGCGGAGCAAACACCACGCCCCACAGCACCACAGCCGGGTGCATCGCCACGACGATTATCGACGCCGCGGCAGACACACCGCCGTAAGTGGCAAGGGGACGTCGAAAAGCGGCCTTACGCGGACCCCTCGCCTTCACCCACAGCCCTAGCGCGAAGAACGCAAAATAGCCGGTCATCCATGCAACGGCCAGCGGAAGATGAATCCACGACGGTCCAGCCAGCCCCACGCCCAGCAGCAGCGGAACCGTCACCATTACCCACGCACCATGCTGGTCGGGAACCCAACCAGTGTTTTTGCGCTTCCTCCGAGGCTTCTTCTGAGTCTTGGGCGCTTCCGTCGTCATTGTCGCTCCTCACATCACATGAAAAACCGGCCAGAGTAGCGTGTTACCCGTAGCCGGTTTCAGTGTAGCCGCAGTAGCGTTAGGGCTGCCTTAGGTCCCTGCCGGAATCACACCCAACGCGATGGGGCGTCGCACACATCAGGTACGCCACCATCATGATGAGCTGGACGACAGGACAGACCATGCAACAAGCCAAAATAGGTTAAATAAGCGACAAAATACACGACAGCGACGAGCAGCCACAGGCCAATGGACTTCCCAAGATTATCCACGAACGCCTGCCAACCGCGGATAAACGCTTCCGCTATTGTGTTGCCAGGTTCAACCGCTGCGAACGGGACGTACATGAGCAGCACCATGGCGATCAGGCCGGGGATTGTGAACATCATTAACCCCACCTGAACAATCACGAACCACGGATAGCAGCGTGAAGAACGGGATGAGCAGGCCGCGCAGCGTGAAAAACGACCCAAATGTGATTGCCTCCCCCTGGCACTGTCGGTAAGCATTACGCATGGAATTCAGCCAGAAAGAACCAGCACCACCAGCCGCGCACGCGCAAGCTAGAAGCAAAATCAGCCAAGGAAGAACTTGAGTCAAATATCATACCGACTCTGGTGGGGACATCGAAAAAAGTCTTGCACAGCTAAAGCATCGAACACCGGGAATGATGGGAATGATAGAAAGTTATAGGTATCAATAGCACCACTCCCATGGATGTCAGCCCATGGGATCCATTGCTGACCAAAATGCCTCACCCCGATGCTGATGGCATCAGTGACATTCAGTGTCGACGTTTCCCACTATTGCTGATTCCACGGTTGCCAACCAGTACCAGGTTGACCTCCACCTTGATCGTTGCCGCCCTGCTGGCCACCGTAACCATAGCCCTGGTTCGGGGGTTGCTGGCCGCCTTGCTGCGGATTTCCACCAGGCTGCGGGTAGCCGATCTGGCCATATCCTGTTTGACCATAGCCTGCTTGGTTATAACCTGGCTGGCCATACCCAGGCTGGCTATATCCGCCCTGGGTACCACCAGTTGGGTCGTACCAAGGCTGTGTGCCAGGGAGCTTGCGAACCAGGAGCGCCCGGGCCATATCCACCTGCGTGTGTGTCCTGACTTGTTGTCACACCCTGCGGCAAGACGATGGGCATCTGCTTGCACATACGGTAAGCGACGGCAAGGACAATCATCTGAAGAGGTGCAGTCACTAGCGTGCCTACCACCAACGTGCCACCCAAGAGGTTGATGAGGTAACACACAACTACCAGCAGGATCGATTGTCCCATATTGTTCTTAAACGCCCTGAAACCGTCACCAAAAATCTCGCCAATACTGGCGTTAGGGTTCGCAAAGGCAGCAACCATCACGTACATCCACATGACGGCCAAGACAATGGCCCCTAATCCGAACGTAAGCAGCGCCACTGGCAGAGTAGCAATACCCATCACAATCTGCACGAGGAAGGGTTTGCCCAGACCTGAGATCCTAAAGAAATCGGTGGTTTTGATCACTTCGCCCTGGGTCATGCGGAGGGCATTGCGGTAGGAGTTCAGTGTGAAGATCACGAACAGCACCATGCCCACGACAATGATGAGCATGAAAGCTATAGAGATCCCACCCAGGGCGAATGGGTTGAAGGCAGGCTCGGTAGTGGTGCTGTTGTAGCTGTCGTAGCTGTCATAACGTGAGTATGAAGAGCTGGTTGTGGATTCCTCCATTGAGATGATCCACCCCACAAACGCGAAGTACATGATGACAAAAGGAGCAGCAACGATCACCGAGGACAGCACCCACGGCACCCACTGCCTAGTGAAGTGATTCCATGCGATGCTCAGTGCATCCGACATGTTCAGCGTTTCGATGCCCATCTGACCAGACTGCTGCTGGCCAAACGGCTGTTGCCCATAGGGGCTGAGGATAAGGTTGAGGATTATTCACAGTCATATAACCTTAGACGCTAATTCGCTACGACAAGGTTACGCCCTGTCACCATGAGGTAGCCAACAACCAATGCGATGTTTATCAGGGGAATCGTCACCAGGTTACCGATGCCCAATACCAGAGAGCCTGCAAAGCCGATCAGGCCAAGGAGCACAGCAAGGAGAATTGATTGCCCAATGTTGTTTTTTTGAACGCCGCGAACCCCTCAGAAAAACGCCCCTACCCACGGTAGAGTTATTGATGACAGCCGCTAAAGGAACATACATCAGCGCAAACATGGCGATGATACCAGGGATGACGAATAGCAACATACCTATATAGGTAATGATTCCACAGAGAATACTCACAATAAGCGGAGTCGCCAGACCTGAGAACTTGAAGAAATCCCCCACCGCAATGGTCTCGCCTTGGGTTACGCGGAAGGCATTTCGATAGCTATTAATCGAGTAGACAACGGCAACAACCCACATAAGGATGTAGAAGATCGCCATTGCCACAAGGCCCACACCGCTGGGTTCCGTCGTTTGCGTCGTGCTGAATGTCGTGGTCTCGGTCTTTGTCGTAGCCGTTGCCAAAACAATCACCATCATCACGGCGAAAAGCACAAAGATGGACGCCATCATGGCAATCACAGACAGCACCCACGGAACCCACTGGCGTGAGAAGTGCCGCCATGCAACACTTATCGCATCTGGAGCATTTAGCGTTGGAAAACTTTGAGGATTCATAAATGTTAACTTATAACACCATGACACTTTTTTACTAAAAATCAGCGGTTCCCACAGCGCTCCCCAACCCTCTATTTAGGCAATTTCAAAGCTAAAACAGCAGGTCAAAAACCGCACTGCTTATATGAGCGCACATCGCAATTAATTTGCTGCACAATAGCTATATTTATGGAGTGGGAACAGCAACCACTGTCAACGACCCCGGATCAACCTCTGTATACCCGGCATCACGGACTGGCACGGCATCGGCACGCGCACACTGCTTGTCAAACTCCTCCGCAGAAATCTCACGAACCTGCAGATCAAACCCGTGCTCAGCCCACTGCAACACCCACTCGGGCGGCATCGCCGCAGCCAGCAACATCGCACCATGCCCACCTGCGCCGCCGCCTTCCCCAGCGTCATACCCAGGTCACGCTGCACAAACACCGTCGGCACGTCCAGCCGCAGCGGTCCCGGGGCGTCGTCAGGCAGGTCCGTGCCACCGATCTGCAATCGGGACACCAGCGGATGCGTATCGACGACCGCCGTGGGCACGCACGCACGGGCCTTCGCCGTCCCACTTTCCACCGTCACCCCCGGCACATCATGCACATTATCCCAGGCGGTATTACGAGCGCGGCGGGCGATTTTGCGGATCCGCGCACCATACCAACTTTGCAACGCCTCAGCGTAGGCAGTGTCGCCGCCCGCACGGTCGTCTAAACAGCACGCCACCGTGGCCTTGGCCGCAGCCTCTAGCAGGTCCGTTTTCACTGGTGGATTCACCTTGGGAATATTCAGGATGATCGGCATGGACTGCACGGTCGACGGATCATCCGGGTTTTCCCCGTCACGATCGTCTGCCATGCAGCGTTGCAGGCGTTCGTGGGCTTTCAGCAGCAACGTGGGATCCATCACTGCTCCAGCGGGACGCGACGGAACGACCCATCGTCCAGGTCCGCCTCGTCAATCTCATCGCGGGAAATACCCAGGATGTATAGCACTTCGTCCAAGAAAGGATGGTTCACCGAGGCGTCCGCAACCTCCTGAAGCGCCGGCTTGGCGTTAAACGCGATACCCAACCCAGCCGCAGAAAGCATGTCAATATCATTGGCGCCATCGCCCACGGCCACGGTCTGATGCAGCTGCATGCCGGAATCCTCAGCAAACTCCGTCAAGAACTCCGCCTTCGCCGCGCGGTCCACCACCTTGCCGATCACCCGGCCAGTGAGTTTCCCGTCCACAATTTCCAGCGTGTTGGCGCGAGTGTAATCCAATTCCAGTTCCTGGGACAATCCCTCTAGGACCTGGATAAAACCCCCAGATACCACTGCCGTCTTATACCCCATACGCTTCAACGTACGGATGGTGGTGCGTGCGCCGGGGGTCAGCTGAATGGCATTAGCAACCTGGTCAATCACGGACACGTCCAAGCCTTTCAGTGTGGCCACACGCTCCCGCAACGACTGCTCAAATCCAGTTCGCCACGCATAGCACGTTCGGTCACCGCAGCCACCTCGGCTTCTTTGCCCGCGTAGGAGGCGAGCATTTCAATCACTTCACCGGTGATCAGCGTGGAATCGCAGTCAAAGCAGATCAGGCGCTTTGAGCGGCGCACCAGCCCCGCGCGCTCAATCGCAATATCCACCCCAATCTCGCGGGTGAGTTCCGCCAGTGCTTTACGCAGGGCCACACCACCGCCCGGTTTGGGGTCAGCGACCGTAACTTTCAATTCCAGGCCGGTCACTGGATAGTCGGCAATACCACGGATGGTGTCAATGTTGGCACCGTAGTCGGCCAGTGTTTGGCCGATACGGGAGATGTGTGAGGCAGTGACTGGGGCACCGAGAACAACCACCGCGTGCGTCGATAAGGGGCGTGCAAAGTGCAGGTCACCTTTAAGTTGCACGGTGACTTTCTGACCGTATGCTTTGAGAGTTTCGGTCAGCCCTTCGGTAAGGGTGTCAGCGCGGTCGGCATTGATGCCCACCAGGGCAGCTAGATTGAGTCGCCCCCTAAACAGTGACTGTTCCACGTCCAAAAGCTGGACGCGGTACGCGGATAACACGCGGAAGAATGCGCCGGAGACGCCTGGGCGGTCCGCACCCGCCACTGTGATCACCGCTGGGCTAAGGCCCGGGGTGAGGTTTACCGTAATGTCGTGCATGGTGTCGGTCGTTTCGGTCACGAGCGTCATTGTCTCACGATCATCACGGCAGATACGACATCACCCCCGGTCGGACCAACCAACCGGGGGTGATGTGTGCGTAGCAAGAGCAGGCAAACCCTTGTGGGCGAACCTAGTGCCTGCCGACGTGCGCCTCAGCGCGCATGCGCTCCACCATGTGCGGATAGTGCAGCTCGAAGGCGGGACGCTCGGAACGGATACGCGGCAGCGACACGAAGTTGTGGCGCGGCGGCGGGCAGGATGTTGCCCATTCCAAGGAGTTGCCGTAGCCCCACGGATCGTCCACAGTGACGACCTCGCCGTAGCGCCAGGACTTGAAGATGTTCCAGATGAACGGGATCACAGACGCGCCCAGAATGAAGGCGGCGATAGTGGAAATCTGGTTGAACAGGGTGAATCCATCGGATTCAAGGTAGTCGGCATAACGACGCGGCATACCCATGTTGCCCAGCCAGTGCTGGATCAGGAAGGTGCCGTGGAAGCCCAGGAAGGTCATCCAGAAGTGGATCTTGCCCAGGCGCTCGTCCAGCATACGGCCCGTCATCTTCGGGAACCAGAAGTACACGCCACCGTAGGAGGCGAACACGATGGTGCCAAACAGGGTGTAGTGGAAGTGAGCAACAATGAAGTAGGTGTCAGAGATGTGGAAGTCCAGCGGCGGGGAGGCCATCATGACGCCGGTCAGGCCACCGAACAGGAAGGACACCATGAAACCGAAGGCGAAAATCATGGGGGTTTCCCATGTGAGGTGTCCGCGCCACATCGTGCCAAGCCAGTTGAAGAACTTCACGCCAGTGGGAACCGAAATCAGGAACGTCATGAAGGAGAAGAACGGCAGCAGGATAGCGCCGGTGACGAACATGTGGTGCGCCCACACTGCCATGGACAGCGTAGCGATGGACAGGGTTGCAAACACCAGGCCCGCGTAGCCGAACATCGGCTTACGGGAGAACACGGGGACAATCTCAGACACAATGCCGAAGAACGGCAGAGCCAGGACGTATACCTCGGGGTGTCCGAAGAACCAGAACAGGTGCTGCCACAGGACGGCACCACCATTGGCGGGGTCGTAGATGTGGCCGCCCAGTTTGCGGTCGTACAGCACTCCCAGAGCGGCGGCGGTGAGCATTGGGAAGATCAGCAGCGCCAGGATAGAGGTAACAAAGATGTTCCAGGTGAAGATCGGCAGGCGGAACATGGTCATGCCCGGTGCGCGGAGGCACAGGATGGTCGTGATCATGTTGATGGCGGAGACGATGGTACCGATACCACCGACACCCACGCCGAGAATCCACATGTCAGAGCCAACGCCTGGGGAGTGGATGGAGTCCGAGAGCGGCGAGTACATGGTCCAGCCGAAGTCGGCGGCACCACCAGGGGTGAAGAAGCCCGACAGCATCAAAATGCCGCCCACTGCGGTGAGCCAGAAGCCAAATGCGTTCAGTCGGGGGAAGGCAACGTCGGGTGCGCCGATCTGCAACGGCATGACGTAGTTAGCAAAGCCCCACACCACGGGAGTGCCGTACAGCAGCAGCATCACGGTGCCGTGCATGGTAAATAGCTGGTTGAACTGCTCGTTGGACAGGTACTGCAAGCCGGGGCTGAACAGTTCGGCGCGGATGAGTAGCGCCATGAAGCCACCAAGGAAGAAGAAGCAGAAGGCCATAATGATGTACATCAGGCCCAGCATCTTATGGTCAGTTGTGGTGAGCATTTTTCCAGGCCAGGCTACCCTTGCGGCCTGACCCGGTAGGTGCAGGCCGTGCAGGTGCGACCTCGTGGTCGCCCCTTAGGCACTACAGCTGTCATAGGTTCCTCCTGACTACGCGATAACGCTGCACATGCACAGACACTGTGTGCGCAGAGTTACCCAAGTTTTTATGCTGTATTGATGTTAGTGGAACCGTACTGCGTTTTTTTCCATCTTTACGGCGGGAAAGCCCACCTTCTACATTGTTGTTTTTTTCGTAACGAATGCCCGCCACTAGCCGTTCTTGGGGGTGTTGTGCATGATTGAGCTTCATATTTCCTCCCTATCTGTGACAGGAAACACTTTCGAGGCTGGCACTGCAGGGGTGAGAAGATGATCATTCCACTAATCCCCACTCCCCCACACGGGTTAAACCCTAAGGTTGACCCCCTGCGCACCGTCGCTAGCATCCCTCCCCTGAAAGCGCGAAGCGACAGGGCGCAGGGCACGAGATGTGCAGATGAAGATTCCAGGGTCACCCTAGTTGGCTACGTAAACGTGGCTGCGGTTAAGGTCGTTGCGCTCCGCAATATCAAGGAGCGCAGTAGCCATATCTGGGGCAGTAATCATCCATCCGCGAGGTACGGGCGCTGAGGTGCTCAGGCGGTACCGATTTTTCGCTTTTCCAGGCCGAACGGGCTGAATTCGAGGCGCCCTTATTGCGGTCCATCTAGCATCACTTTCCCAGAGTACAATATCCATACGCCGCATGTCGTCATAAGTAGCACCGAGAAAGTGCTGCAGTAAGGGCAGAACAATCCATAGCTTTAACAGCCCTTGGCGCGCCCAGTGTTCAGCCACTTCAGACGAAATGACAACCAGCCGTTCAACACCATGGTGCCCCATTGCCGCAAGAAGATTCTTAGTGCCAGCGGAGTACAGCTGCGTGGGAGTGTTAGCTGTTCCAACACCAACGGTGCTCACAACCGCATCCACCCCTTCAAGCCAGGGAGTTAACGCATCGACATCAAGAATGTCCACTGCGGCCTTTGTTAGTCGCTCGTGGCTTATCTCCAGTTTTTCTGGAGTTCTAGCCACAGCAATCACATCATGACCACGTGATAGCGCTTGCTCAACAACCGAACGCCCGACAGTCCCCGTAGCGCCAGGTACAAGAATCTTCATCCGTATTTACTCCCCTAGAAGTCCCAGTCGTCGTCTTCGGTGGCTTCGGCTTTGCCGATCACATAGGAGGAACCGGAGCCGGAGAAGAAGTCATGGTTTTCATCAGAGCTGGGTGACAGCGCGGAGAGGATTGCCGGGGAGACTCGGGTGTCGTCGGCGGGGAAAAGTCCTTCGTAGCCAAGGTTGTTCAGAGCCTTGTTGGCGTTGTAGCGGAGGAAGCGTTTAACGTCTTCGGTCCACCCCAGCTCGTCGTAGAGGTCTTCGGTGTATTGGGTTTCGTTTTCGTAGAGGTCGTAGAGGAGCTCAAAGGTGTATTCCTTCATTTCCTCGCGCTCGGACTCCGTGAGCGCTTCGAGCCCTTTTTGGTACTTGTAGCCGATGTAGTAGCCGTGGACGGCTTCGTCACGGATGATCAGACGGATCACATCGGCGGTGTTGGTGAGCTTCGCGTGGCTTGACCAGTGCATGGGCAGGTAGAAGCCGGAGTAGAAGAGGAAGGATTCGAGCAGCGTGGAGGCGACTTTGCGCTTGAGCGGGGCGTCGCCTTCGTAGTAGCTGAGGATGATCTCGGCTTTTTTTCTGCAGGTTCTCGTTTTCTTCGGACCAGCGGAACGCGTCGTTGATCTCGGGTGTGGACGCGAGCGTCATAAATATAGAGGAGTAACTTTTCGCGTGCACGGATTCCATGAAGGCAATGTTGGTGAGCACAGCTTCTTCATGAGGTGTCAGGGCGTCGGGAATCAGCGACACCGCACCGACGGTTCCCTGAATGGTATCGAGCATGGTCAGCCCCGTGAACACCCGCATGGTTGTTTCTTGTTCGAGGGCGTTGAGGGTGTTCCAGCTTTTGATGTCGTTGGACAGCGGCACTTTTTCGGGGAGCCAGAAGTTTCCGGTGAGTCGGTCCCAGACCTCAAGGTCTTTTTCGTCTGGAATGGTATTCCAGTTGATGGCGCTGATGGGGCTGTTGCGCGATTCAGGGATGGCTTTCGCGATGCGCAGGGGTTGCAGCAGTGAGCTTTTTTGCCGTCACAGTCTTTGTCTCCTCGTGTGCAAAACATTCAATCCGCCACACTACCACCATTTTTTACCGTGATATTCAACACACCCCTTCGTCCGCTGCCATTGCTTCCCGCCATTCTCCCCGATGCTTATCGACGCCCCACCTTCCGCAGCTATGTCCATAACCTAAACCTGTTACAAGCAGTTTATTTAGACGCTCATCGCATTAATCACGCAGAGGCGCGTTCTGCGGATGAGCAACCTTCATTTTGTCAAGTAACGCAAGCCAAACCATACCGAAAAATACGACCAAAATGCCCTCCTACCAGCGAGTTAGGCAAGCATAAGTCGATTGATGGCATTGTAGACTCATGGCTATGAAACTCAGTGACACACTCGCAGAAGCGTTCAACAAGCAAGTAACCGCAGAACTTGAAGCCTCCCTGGTCTACCTCCAGCTCTCCTACATCCTCGACGACCTCGGCCTGGTGGGCATGCGCGACTGGATGAAAACCCAGTCCGAAGAGGAACTGACCCACGCACAGCAGTTCGCTGATCACATGCTGGACCGCGATGCCACTCCCCAGATTGGCACCATCAACTCCCCCGCACTGAAGGTCACCAACGCCATCGAAGCTTTCGAGGCCTCCCTGGCTCACGAGCAGAAGATCTCCGGCATGATCCGCGACCTGGCTGCCGCCGCCCAGAACGAGGGCGACTTTGATTCCCGCCCACTTCTGGACACCTTCCTTCAAGAGCAGATCGAGGAAGAATCCACCGTCAAGGAAATTCTTGACCGCCTGCGCATGGTCGCAAACGATGGCTCCGGCCTGCTGCGCATGGACGCAGAACTCGGCGCACGCGAGGATTCCGACGACTAATTTGTCCCCCTTTATCTAATCCGATCTAACCCGGCTTATCATCTTAAGCCGGGTTTTTTTGCCTATCCAGGCCAGTATCGCGTCCACAACATGCTGGATGGCGGCCGTATTCTCCACTACTATCCCCCACTCATCCGCCTCTAATGGTTCGAGTGCATTCAGTTGAGAATCCAACAAGAGCGGGGGCATGAAATGCCCGATACGCGCTTCCATTCGGCTCGCAATGAGTGCGCGCGGCGCAACAAGATGAATAAACACCACATCCCCCTGCGCACGGCGCAGAATATCGCGATAACTGCGTTTGAGCGCAGAGCAAGCCACCACAGAGCTGCCCGCTGCATCCATCCACCGCACCAAGGATTCAAGCCACGGCATACGGTCCGCATCGGTCAGCGGCACACATGCAGCCATTTTGGTTATGTTAGTTTCCGGGTGAAGATCATCCGCGTCTACAGCTGCTAGATCTAAATGCGCGCCCAACCGCGCCGCAACAGCACTTTTCCCGCTGCCCGATACCCCCATGACCACATAATGCGCTGGTTTCATGCCACCCTTTCTCGGCACGACACATACCTATTTTAAATGATATACATCACACTTTTTACTAGGTGTGATCTTTTTTAGGATACTCGCTACCCTCAGAGCTTCAGAAAAGCTGCAGGTCAACGACGTGGGCACCCCCACTTTTCCATAACTACTGTTCAAGGCTGCGACACTTTCCTTACACAATACTGAGAATTAGGGTAAAGATATGCTAGAAATAGCAGTGAGCACTTCCAACCGTACATCTGGATCGCAAGGAACTACAGTGACCTACACTCCGACTTCCCCCACCCCGCTTCTCGACCCAGTCCTGAAGGAACTCGGCACCGAGATCATCAGCGGGAAAAAAATTCCCGCAGGGCAACGTTTCACCCTGCAGGACCTGTGTACCCGGTTTGGAATCTCACGCACCGTTGCCCGCGAAGTAATGCGAGCCCTTGAACAACTTAACCTTGTTCACGCTTCCCGACGCGTTGGCATCACAGTGCTGGAGAAGAAAGACTGGGCTGTATTCGATAAATCCGTCATCGCGTGGCGTCTAGAGACGCCCCAAGAACGCGATCTTCAGCTCCATTCACTCACCCAACTACGCATAGCCGTTGAACCCATCGCAGCCCGCGCAGCCGCCAACAACGCCAACCCTGAGGAACGCACACGGCTCGTGGAACTCTCCACCCTGATTTGCGACCTCGGCCGCAGTGGCATGGGCAACTCCCCCGACTTCCTCAACGCCGACATCGAATTCCACACCCTCATCTTGACCTCATCTCGCAACGAGATGTTCGCATCCCTCGCCTCCACCGTGGCAACGGTGCTGACCGGCCGCGCGCAATTGGGACTGCAACCCAACCATCCCTCTGACGAAGCACTCGACCACCACGAACGCCTCGCAGCCGCCATCGCTTCTGGCGAGGGCCTCGCCGCCGAGGACTATGCTCGCATGCTTGTCAGTGAAGCCCGCGAAAGCCTCGCAGTACTCACTCCCGCCTCCTAGAGTCGACCAATAGTGCTGGATCGCCACAAGCGACAGTGTGGTGAGCCAGCACTATACATTTTCTAGCCGCACCCCAGCCCCCCCCCAAAAAAACCTACAATGTGCAGCTCACGCAGCCTTCTACCTCAGTTCCCTCCAGGGCGGTTTGCCGGAGGCGGATGTAGTAGATGGTTTTGATGCCTTTGCGCCAGGCGTAGATTTGAGCGCGGTTGATGTCGCGAGTGGTGGCGGTGTCTTTGAAGAACAGGGTGAGGGATAGCCCCTGGTCGACGTAGCGGGTAGCCACGGCGTAGGTGTCAATGATTTTCTCGTACCCGATGTCGTAGGCATCTTGGTAATAGTCGAGATTGTCGTTGGTCGCGTAGGGGCGCCGGGTAGTAGACGCGCCCGATTTTGCCTTCCTTGCGGATTTCTATCCGGGAGGCGATGGGGTGGATGGATGAGGTCGAATTGTTGATGTAGGAGATCGACCCGGTTGGTGGCACCGCCTGGAGGTAGCGGTTAAACATGCCGTGTTTGGCCACCTTTTCTTTGAGTTCTGCCCATTCTTCTGCGGTGGGCGTGTGGATGCTGGACCGCGCGAAGATTTCTTTGACCTTATCGGTGCGGGGCACGAACTCGGCTGGGTCGTAGCGGTCAAAGAATGTCCCGTTGGCATAGTCGGAGTCTTCGAATCCTTCGAAAACAGCGCCGCGTTCCTGGGCGATTGCGCAGGATGCTTTGATGCATTCGTACATGACGGCTGCAAAGTAGGCGTTGGTGAAGTCGAGTCCTTCTTCTGATCCGTAGTGGATGTGTTCGCGCCCGAAGAATCCGTGCAGGTTCATTTGGCCGAGCCCGATGGCGTGCGCGGCGTCGTTACCCTTTCGGATGGAGGGCACGGAGTCGAGCGAGGTTTGTTCGGATACGGCGGTGAGCCCGCGGATGGAGGTTTCGATGGTGCGGGAGAAGTCTGGGGAGTCGACGGCTTTGGCGATGTTGAGGGAGCCGAGGTTGCAGGAGATGTCTTCACCGACTTTGGCGTAGGTGAGGTCCGCGTTGAACTCTGAGGGGTGGAGATTTGCAGGATCTCGGAGCAAAGGTTGGAGTGGGTGATGCGGCCTGCGATGGGGTTGGCTTTGTTCACCGTGTCTTCAAACATGATGTAGGGGTAGCCGGATTCAAATTGGATCTCGGCGAGGGTTTGGAAGAATTGGCGCGCGTTGATCTTGGTTTTGCGGATGCGGTCGTCTTCCACCATCTCGTTGTAGTGTTCGGTGACGGAGATGTCGGCGAAGGGTTTGCCGTAGACGCGTTCGACATCGTAGGGGAGAACAGGTACATGTCGTCGTTGCGTTTGGCCAGTTCGAAGGTGATGTCGGGGATGACCACGCCCAATGACAGGGTTTTGATGCGGATTTTTTCGTCCGCGTTTTCGCGCTTGGTGTCCAGGAACTTCATGATGTCCGGGTGGTGGGCGCTGAGGTAGACGGCCCCCGCACCCTGGCGCGCGCCGAGTTGGTTGGCGTAGGAGAAGGAGTCTTCGAGGAGCTTCATCACAGGGATGACGCCGGACGACTGGTTTTCAATGCGCTTGATGGGCGCGCCGGCTTCGCGGAGGTTGCTGAGCAGCAGAGCCACACCACCGCCACGTTTGGAAAGCTGTAGTGCGGAGTTGATGGCGCGCCCGATGGATTCCATGTTGTCCTCAATGCGCAGCAGGAAGCAGGAGACGGGTTCGCCGCGCTGGGCCTTTGCCGGAGTTGAGGAAGGTGGGCGTGGCGGGCTGGAAGCGTCCGCTCATGATTTCGTCGACAAGGCTCTCGGCGAGCTTGGTGTCACCCGCCGCGAGCGTGAGGGCGACCATGCAGACGCGATCTTCGTAGCGTTCGAGGTAGCGTCGGCCGTCGAAGGTTTGCAGGGTGTACGAGGTGTAGTACTTGTAGGCCCCAAGGAAGGTGGGGAACCGGAATTTCTTGGCGTAGGCGCGCTTGAACAGGGATTTGATGAAGTCGAAGGAGTACTGGTCAACAACCTCTTGTTCGTAGTAGTTGTTGCTCAGCAGGTAGTGGAATTTTTCCTCCAGGTCGTGGAAAGAACACGGTGTTTTGGTTGACGTGCTGGAGGAAGAATTGGTTGGCCGCTTGACGATCCTTATCAAATTGGATGTTGCCGTTGTCATCCCACAGGTTTAACAGGGCATTCAGTGCGTGGTAGTCCAGTTCTTCACGCTCTGCCATGGTCTCGCTCAACGTCTGCAGCCTTTCCAATAGAAGTATGTGTGCGCTATCCGCGCGTATCGACGCCCGCGTCTCCCGCGGCGTCGTCATGTGGGTTACGGTTTAATCCTAGTTTTTTTCTGCGTTGTCCAGCAGTCCGGCGCGCAGGATGCGCACGTCTTCGTCGGTTCCGAGAAGTTCAAAACGGTACACGTACGGGACTCCCGTTTTGGCGGCTATCACGTCGCCTGCTTTGCCGTAATCGGTGCCAAAGTTGGTATTCCCCGAGGACACGACCGCGCGGATGAGGCTGCGGTTGTGTTCATTGTTGAGGAAACGAATAACTTGCCCTGGTACCGGACGGGGTTCGTTGCCGGATATAGAGGCCCCTCCCCCGTAGGTGGGACAGACCAGCACGTAGGGTTCATCCACGACGAGCGGAGGATCGTTCCGATGCAGCGGAATGCGCGCGGAGGGCAGTCCCAGCTTGGTCACAAAGCGATGGGTGTTTCCCGTTGCCGAGGAAAAATACACCACAAGCATCTTGTATCGTCCATTCGTCTGTGTGGCATGAAAAAAGCCGCCCACGCATGCAACGGTATGGGCGACTGGAAACGCCTCCTTTGACGGGGCGTCGTGAAGCCGCGTTAGTTAGGCAACAGCCGCAACGAGGCTGCGGATGCGCTCGGGGCGGAAGCCGGACCAGTGCTCGCCGTTGGCTTCAACAACGGGTGCCTGAAGGTATCCGAGGGCCAGAACATAGTCGCGGGCTTCATCGTCCATGCTGATGTCTACGAGGGTGTAGTCCAAGCCAGCACGGTCCAGGGCCTTTTTGGTTGCGGTGCACTGCATGCAGGCGGGCTTGCTGTAGACGGTGATAGCCATGTTCTTCCCTCATCTGTTTGCGGTTTGCTCTTCTTACATGTTGCCCCCAGTAGCCGCTCCTGCGGCCCTGACCGGATCACATGAAGAAACACTATACTTTGTGCCTACCTAATTCAACTAGCACTACATATAGTAGTTACATCGTGAGTATTCCCAGCAAACCGCGCAATCTGGCCACTATATCTAGCCTGGTTTTTGCGTGCCATGTGATTACAACGATGAAATTTGCCCGCTTCACACCCCCTAATATCCCTGCTCACCCACATCGCCCCCACCACCCCGCCATACGGCCAAAATGTGTCGTTTGACACATTTTTTTGATGACAAGTGCGCAGGTCGCCAAACCCTCAACCCGTACTTCACCCCAAAAAAAGCACACTCGCAGCGCTGTGCGCTCCGAAGAAGTTCCACACGTGTAATTCAAAAAGAATCCGCTTTTTGTCAAATCGCATTCAAGCAGCCACTACACCCGCCCTGAGCAGCGCTTTCTTCACCTAAAGAGCACATAAAACCACCCGAAGAAAACCCCCACAGCCGCAACAAAAAAACCGCCCACCATAACGGCGAGCGGCTTCCAACTCCCGGTGGCTTTAGCCCTGACGAGCCTTGAACCGGGGCTCCTTCTTATTGATCACGTAGACCTTGCCACGACGACGCACGATCTGGGCGCCCGGCTTATTCTTCAGCGACCGAAGGGACTTACGGACCTTCATCGGGCGCTCCTTTCTCTCATGCGCGTACAGCGGCGCACATCACCACACGCCGCGTGTAATTTTTCGCTTACAATTCCTTAACGCATAGCCCAGCTATGACACGAGGGACCATGTTATCGTATCGACCCCGTTTTAACAAAACCAGATTGGCGCACTCCATTACCATAATTGTCATGGATAAACAGCACAGCACGGACCTCCGCACCCACATCCAGAGCAGCCTCAACGTCTCCCCCACCATCAATCCGCAGCACGAGATAGCCACGCGTGTGGACTTCCTCGCGGACTACCTGCTCCACACCGGGCTCAAGGGATATGTGCTGGGCATTTCCGGCGGCCAAGACTCCACCCTTGCGGGCCGCCTCGCACAACTCGCCGCAGAAAAAGTACGCGCACAGCAGGTCAACGCGGAGTTCTGGGCCGTGCGCCTCCCCTATGGAACCCAGGTAGACGAAGACGACGCCCAAACCGCGCTCCGCTTCATCCAGCCCGACCACAGCATCGTCATTAACATCAAGCAAGCCACTGATGCCATGGATAACGCCGTTGCCGCTGCGCTCGGGCGTGACGACCTCACCGATTTCAACCGCGGAAATGTCAAAGCCCGCCAGCGCATGATCGCGCAGTACGCCGTCGCCGGCGAGTACGGCTTGGCGGTCATTGGCACCGACCACGCGGCAGAAAAACATCACCGGCTTTTTTTCACCAAGTTCGGCGACGGCGGTGCCGACATCCTGCCGCTCGCGGGCCTCACCAAACGCCAGGGGGCTGCACTACTCCGCGAACTCGGCGCACCCGAATCCACCTGGGCGAAGGTGCCCACCGCCGACCTTGAGGACACGCGGCCGTCGTTACCCGACGAAGAAGCCCTGGGCGTCAGCTACACCGACATCGACACCTACCTGGAAACCGACCAACCGCTTACCGACGCCGCCCGCACCCGCCTCGAACACCTGTGGCGGGTTGGTGAACACAAACGCCACCTGCCCATCACGCCCTTCGACACGTGGTGGCGCGCTTAACGACGCCGCGACCCCGTAATAAAGCCGTACACCGTCAGCACCACCAACGCTCCACCCACAGCGCTGGCCCACGTGCTGAGATCAAAGAACCCCTGGTTGAGGTCCACATTGAAAAACATCGAGCCGAGGTAGCCGCCGACCATCGAGCCGATAATGCCCAACAGCATGGTGAGAATGATCCCACCGCGCTGTTCTCCAGGCATCACCATCTTTCGCAATCGCACCAGACAGAAAAACCAAGCAACATCCAAGCGGGGATACTCATGGCCCCCACTATAAACGCAGAAGCGACATCAGCGCCGAGTACAGTAACAACAATGAAACATCACCTTACTGACGACACCATGCTCAACGACCTCGGCGTGCTCCTCCACCGCATCCGCGCTGCCTACGACATTCCCGCCCATGGAGTGCGCGCCGGGGACATCGGCGGTTGGGTAGATTCCCCGACCGGCTTACCCTCAACGGCTGGATTACTGACGACGCCCAAGCCTACGATGACGCCACCATCACAGGGGCCGCACTGGTCACTGGAAACGCCCGAATTTACGAATCCGCCACCATCGACGAAACCGCACGCGTCAGCGGCTAATGCCGCAATCTGCGGTCACGCCTGCATCGGATATGGCGCTCACGTCCACGGCGACATCACCATCGACGGCCGCGCCTGGATCGAAGACGCTGACCTCTCCCACCCCTCCCACTTCCTTATTGTCACCCCACTTGGGCGTGCTGGCGAGAACGCCCAGCTCACCCGTTGCCCCGATGGCTCCTACACCGTCACCCACGGCGACTGGATCGGCTCACTCGATGACTTCGCTGCCGCTTTTGACGGTGCCGAGTACGCGCTGTTCGCGGACCTCGCTCGCGCGCACATCAACGGTGCGTGAGCTCTTAGCTTGGCAGACGCAGTGTCATCAGTGCAGAGATACCCACCGCTGCGGCACCGAAGAAGATGGCGGGAATCGCGGCGTCGGTAAACGCGGTCGGGGTGAGCTGGCCGTCGTAGGCAAGGAAAATGGCGGTGAGTCCGGCGACACCAAACACAACGCCCACCTCACGGATCGTGGCGTTTGTGCCCGAGGCGGTCGCTTGCTCTTCAGGGGCCATGCCGACGAGTACCGCGTTGACAATCGGAGAGACGACCAGACCCATGCCCACACCAGCGATAATCATGGCTGGGATCATGCTGCGATAAGACATGTCAGGGGCGAGTATGGCGGCGATCCATGTTAGTCCGCTAGCGAGAAGAATAAGTCCTACGAAAATAACGGGACGGTTGCCGATACGCCCAGCAAGCCATCCTGAGATGGGTGCAACAAAAAGTGGGGCGAGCGTCCACGGCATTGTCTTCACCCCAGCTTCGAGAGGATTGTTACCCAGCACGACCTGGAAGAACTGGGAGAGAAGAAATATCGCATCCGTACGTTCCGAAAGGCAAAGAGAAAAGTCACCACGTTGGCCATGCTGAAACTGCTGTTTCTAAACATGCTCAGAGGGCAGAACTGGGTGCGACATGCGTGCCTCCCAGATGAGAAATGCTAGGAGAAAAGCAGATGCCACCGATGATGCTGACAAGAATCCCCAGTGCTGGTCCAGCCTTTGTCGTTACCGCGGGAAATGCCGTAGGTAAGAGCAAAAAAACACCAATGACGGCGAGTATGACACCGAGCAGGTCAAGTTTCTGCGCCTTGCCATAGCTTTCCGGGATTACCCAGTAAATCAGCGCGAGGCAGGCAATGCCTACCGGGGACATTGATCCAGAAGGCTGCTTCCCAGTTCACGCCCTCAACGACAATCCCACCGATGAGCGGGCCAAGAGCGACGCCCAAACCGGCAAATACCTCCCCATATTCCGATGACTGCTGCGCGAAAGACGCTCTGGGAACCGAGGTGCTGAGCAACGTGAGGGAAAGCGGCAGAAGGGCCGCCCCGCCCACACCTTGGAGTGTTCGCGCAGCGATGAGCATCCAGGGTTCGGTGCTGAGTCCACACAGCAGAGAGGCGACGGTAAACAATGTGAGTCCCCCGGCAAAGATGCAACGCCTGCCACAACGATCGGCCACCCCAGATGACGTCAGGACCAGGGATGCGAAGGCGAGGGTGTAGGCATTGACAAACCAGCTGAGCTGCTCGAATGTTGCCCCGAGTTCCCGGCCTATGACGGGAAGGGCGTTGGTGACAATGAGGTTGTCAAGCGATGCCATGAACATAGGCAGCGAGACAGTGAGGATGATGAGCCAGATCGGACGGGTTGGTTGCGTTGATTGTTGCGGCTCTGTGCCTTGCGTGTTGCGGGGCGTTGAGGGTTTCCACTGTTGTTTCCTCCTTGCGAGATGGAGTTCCTTGTGCGGTGTGCAACGTACGATGCGCAAGTTTGGTTGTAATCAATTGATTACAACCAAACTTAGTGTGTGTTGCCCAGCGAGTCAACAGCCCCCCAGCAATCCGCAGGCAGGTGATGATAATGTGGCAACGTGGCCCACAAGAACGCACCGCACGAACCCCGCGAGACCCCTGCCAAAGCAGAACGCCTCCCAGCCGCGGAGCGCCGCGAAAACATGCTCGCTGCCGCCAGCAAAGTCTTTGGCAACCTCGGGCTACACGGGTGCAACGACCGACGCCATAGCCAAAGCTGCCGGAGTGAGCCAATCCTACGTCGTGCGAACCTTTGGATCGAAAGAAAACCTGTTTGCCGAGGCGTCGGAACGCGCACTCACCCGCATCAAAGATGCTTTCACTCAGGTAACACAGGAAACCAAAGGGGACGACCTCAAGGAAACCATGGGGACGCGCCTACGTCGAACTTATGGCCGACCAGTCAAATCTGCTGATCGTCATGCATCTGTTCACCATGGGGACAACACCCCCGCTTCGGCCCCATCGCACGCGCCGGGTTTTCTTGAGATTTATCGCGTGATTTATGATGCGTTGAACATGGGATACAGACGCCGCAAACGAATTCCTAGCGCAAGGAATGCTCAACAACGTACTGCTCGGGATTGGGCTGGTGGAAGTAAGTGATGCCAGCGGACTCAAAAAGCGAGAGACGAAGTATACAAACTTATGCAAGGCATTTTCCAACAAGATACCGACGCCGTCTTTTGGTCACCTGCGTCGCACGCGACGAGAGCAGCGAGACCTAGAATCCGGCACCACCACAGCCTTGAACAACGTTAGTGCACAACGTTTGCATGGAAGTTTGCTTATGCCCAGGCACCAAAAATGGGGCTTTTTTTCGAGCTTGAGCATAAGCAGATTTTACAGGGGGATCACAATGACACCGTTCAAACCTTGACGCGACGAGGTTGCGGCCTATCAAACTGCCATCCCAGGCCATCATTAGTGCAAAGTTTGTGCCCGGACAGCAGTGAACCTTGTTAACCATCCGCCATCACCAACCCCCTACACCGCTTCCCGAATCATCGCGTAGGAGAGCGTTTCTGGCAGCGTCGACACCTCGGCAACCACGCTAAAGCCGTAGCGCTCGTAGAGTCGGCGGCTGGCATCGGTGGTTGCTTCGAGGAAAACGGGGGCGGGCTGGGCGTCGATAAGCGCGAGGCGGCGCCGCAGCAGCGCAGAGCCGATGCCTTGCCCACGCACGTCCGGCGAGGTGGCGATGTCGTGGAGGTACCAGTGCGGGCTGTCGGGTTGATGCAGGTCAACGGCTTTCTGATGCTTGGCCCCGCGGAGTTCGGCGGGCAGACGACCCCGAACCAGGCCGCGCAGGGTTTCCTTCCAGCCGTATTCGTCGTCGATATCGAGCATGTCGGGGGTTTCAAAGGTGAGCGCCCCGAGTACACGGCCGTCTGTGGAGCCATCAAGGACCACGTCCACGCTGTCACTCCCCCGCAGGCCGACTCCCCATTCGCATTCGGCTTTGATCACGTGCCTGCGTATGCGGGGGCTGGGGGCAATGGCCTTCCACACAGGGTCGTCCATGAAGGCATCGGCAAAGAGTTCCGACACCTGCGGAATATGCTCATCTGTTGCTGTAACGATATGCACCATTATTTCGCCAGCCGTTCCCACAACACCCCGCGATGCCATGCTTTCCGACTTGTCATACCTATCTACCCTAAAAGAAAAACCGGTACAGCACCGCTATTACACCTTTATCGACGCCCCGGAACAGCGCAGGTACGTACGCTGGAAGCTACGCATACTGAAGGAGCAACAGCCATGCCCACCACACTTGTAGCCGGGGCAACCGGATACCTCGGACGCTATATTGTTGCAGAACTCCACCGCCGCGGGCACACGGTTCGCGCCATTGTTCGCGACCGCAGCCGCGCGACCGTTGAAGGTGCCTACGGCGCACCGAGCCTTGATGGTCTTGTCGACGACTGGGCCATAGGAAACGTCACCGACTCAGTGTTCACTCAGGACGTGGCGGCGGGGGTGGATCATGTGGTGTCCGCACTGGGGGTGACACGCCAAAAAGCAGACCCGTGGAACATCGATAACCGCGCCAACCAGAGCATCCTCGCCTCGGCGCTGAGGCATGGTGCCAGCTCCTTCACCTACATCAATGCGCTTGGTGCCGAGACCTGCCCCGCCGAACTCACCCGCGCCAAAACGGCCTTTGCGCGGGCTTTGGAGTCTGCGGATATCGCGTCCACCGTTATTAACCCGTCCGCCTATTTCTCTGACGCGGCGGAACTGCTCACTATGGCCAAGCGTGGGTTAGTCCCCCTCTTCGCACCGGACATACGCCTCAACCCCATTCATGGTGCCGACCTCGCGGCTTACACCGTGGAACAGCTAGAACAGGGAAGCACCGGATCCTTCGACATCGGCGGGCCGGATATTTTTACCTGGAAGGAACTGGCCACCACAGCATTTCAGGCGGTGGGTAAGAAACCACGCATTGTGAAAGTACCCGGTTGGACACTGCCACCAGTCTTGGGTTTGTCGGCCTATTCAACTCGCGGCTTGCCGACACCATCCGCTTTGCTACTTGGAGTATGCAGCATGATTGCGTTGCACCCACAACGGGCACTCACCATATTGCGGATTTCTTTCGGGAGTATGCGGGAAGATAGACGAGAACCCAACCCCCACACCGGGGGTGAACTTCCCCACCCACCGTGAACTTTGAACATCACCTGAACCGAACCATCCAGGCATTATGCTAGAAGTAGGTTAACCTAACCTCATCAAAAACCACATTTTTCACCCCATAACGTGCAGCGCATCCCCATACGGCACCCCCGTTAGGCGAGTACCGTGGAGTTAGCTCTCCACAACTATTTCTGACTCATCCGAACGGAGTACCGCCATGTCCGTCACCACATCCCGATCCATCTTGTCCGAAGGCAACGCAGCCGCGTTGGCTGCCCTGCGCACCGCATTAGGCGGCGATTCTTCCGTAAGCACCCGCGAATTGGACCGCATGGCCCTAGCTGTGGATGCCTCCCACTACCTGCACACCCCGGATGCGGTGATGCGTGCGAAGTCCCCGACTGACGTGGGCGTCGCTATGCGCGTTGCTGCCGAGATGGGCTGGCCACTGACGTTCCGCGGCGGCGGCACGAGCCTGTCTGGTCAGGCACTGTCAGAGGGGTTGACGGTGGATGTCCGCAGGCATTTCCGCGGCATGGAGATTCTGGATGGCGGCCTGCGTGTACGCGTCCAGCCGGGGCTAACCATTGCGCAGGTCAATGGGGCGCTGGCGCGTCATGGCAGGAAGCTGGGGCCGGACCCGGCGTCGTCAATTGCTTGCACCATCGGCGGCATGATCGCCAACAATTCCTCGGGCATGACCTGCGGAACCACGGCGAACGCCTACCGCACCATCGATTCCATGACCATCGCTCTCCCCAGCGGAACGGTGGTGGATACGGCATCGCCGCAGGCAGACGACATTCTGCGCACCCACGAGCCCGCGCTGGTGGAGGTGCTGGAGCGGCTGCGCGACACGCTGCGCGGCGACAAGTACCGCGCGGATATTGAACGTCGCTACGCCATCAAGAACACCATGGGCTACGGCATCAATTCCTTCCTTGATTTCGATACACCCGCCAAGATTCTTGAGCACCTGATGATCGGCTCGGAAGGCACCCTGGGGTTCGTCGCGGAGGCCGTGTTCAACACCGTGCCCGTGCCCAAGCGCACCGCCACCGGGCTGCTTATGTTTGATTCACTCGACGCCGCCACTGAGGCCCTGCCCAAGCTCGTCTACTCGGGTGCCGATGTGGTGGAGCTTATCGACGCCGCCTCCATCCGCGCCATGGGTCCCGATGCCTCGTCCGTGCTCCCGAAGGGCTTTAACGTGGATCAGCATGCTTCGCTACTGGTGGAGTACCAAGCTATGGATGATGAGGGCATCGCCGAGCACATCGCCACTGGTGAGGCCACATTTGAACAACTTGATGGCCTCTCCACTCCCCCCAGAAATGACCAACGAGGCATCCCGGCGCGCCCAAATGTGGGTGATGCGCAACGGCCTGTACACAAAGATCATGCGTAGCCGTCCGAAGGGCACGATGGCGCTGTTGGAGGACATTGCTGTACCCATGGAGCAGCTCGGTGGTGTGTGTACTGAACTGCAGGTGCTGTTTGATAAGCACAACTATGATGGCGCGGTGATTTTCGGGCACGCGAAGAACGGCAATATTCACTTCCTGGTCACGGAGGATTTTGCTGGCCCTGAGTCCTTGAACCGTTACGACCAGTTCACCGAGGACATGGTGGAGTTGGTGTTGCGCGAGCAGGGCACGTTGAAGGCCGAGCACGGCACTGGACGCATCATGTCCCCGTTTGTGCACCGTCAATACGGTGATGATCTGTATCAGGCCATGGTGGACGTGAAGAACGCCTGCGATCCAAAGCGGATTCTCAACCCTGGCACAATCATCACTGACGATCCGCAGCTGCATCTCAAGCACATCAAGCCCACCGACCCGGTTCGTCAGATCATCGATGACTGTGTGGAATGTGGCTACTGCGAACCCGTGTGCCCATCCCAGCACCTGACCACGACACCCCGCCAACGCATTGTGATCCAGCGCGCCATCGCTGCTTGTGAGGCCACCGGCGCCTATGACCTGGCGGAACGCCTGAAAGAGCAGGAGGTGTACGATGTCGTCCAAACCTGCGCCGTGGATGGTATGTGCCTGACGGCCTGCCCAGTGAAGATCAACACTGGTGATCTGATTCGCGCAAAGCGGCGGGAAACCCAGAACGAGACTCTGGACAAGGGCTGGAAAGTTGCGGCAGAGCACTGGGACATGGTGCTGCGCGGGGCGTCGTTAGGCATGACCACGACCCACGCGTTGCCGACAACACCGCTGCGTGGGGCCCTGGGGTTGGCGCGTAAAGCCCTGAGTGAAGACATCGTACCTACCCTGACCAGTGAACTTCCCGGCGGCGGCAAGGTGCGCAAGCCGCAAACGGTGCCCAACCCGGATGCCATTTTCATGCCCGCGTGTGTGGGCACCATGTTTGGCACCGAGCATGCTTGCGGCACCGGCGTGGGCGGCGCGGTGCGGGAACTCGCGGCCTACGCGGGCCTGCGACTCAGCACGCCGGCGGGTGTTCAGGAACTCTGCTGTGGTACCCCCTGGAAGTCGAAGGGCCTGGCCAAGGGCTATGAGGTGATGAAGGACAAGCTCACCTCCTGGATTGTCCAGCACACCCACCACGGGCGGATTCCACTGGTGTGCGACAACGTGTCCTGCACGGAAGGCATTGTTGTGGCGTTGAAGAACGCCGGGGTTGAGGGCATTACCGTCATGGATGCCACGGAATGGGTGGCCACCTATGTCGCGCCGGTGCTTCCGCCGCTGGCCAAGGCTCGCAAAGCGGCGGTGCACCCGACCTGTTCCTCCACGCACCTGGGCGTCAACGATGCGCTCATGATGCTGGCCGGACTGGTCGCGGACGAGGCCATCATTCCCGACGGCTGGCGCTGCTGCGCCTTTGCCGGTGACCGCGGCCTGCTCCACGAGGAACTCACCGCCACCGCCACCCACGACGAGGCACGCTCCGTCAAGCACCTTGATGCCGACTTGTTCCTGTCCTGCAACCGCACCTGCGAACTCGGCATGACCCGCACCACGGGACACACCTATGTGCATGTGTTGGAGGAGCTTGCGGCGCGCGTCGCTGATCGGGCGGGAACGCGCTGACCGCAGCACCGACCTGGCTGAGTGTTCTACCCAGCGAGGTCGGTGAGTACCCGTACGACCGACGCGCCGTAACCCCCACCAAATAAAATCGCGTGGACCAGCAGGGGCGGCAACTGGTACCAGGGCACCCGCTCGTGCCATCCGTCAGCCAGCGGATAGGTGTTGTTGTAGGCGATGAACGCATCCTTACCGAACCCGCCAAACAAGAGCATCATGGCCAGATCCACTTCGCGATGTGCATAGTACGCCGCCGGATCAATCAACCAGTTCCGCCCCTCCACATCCACCAGACGATTCCCACCCCACAGATCACCGTGCACCAATGCTGGTGGCTCATCCGGCCCACACAAATCCACTGCTTTGGGCAGAAGCTCGTCAAAAAGACGCTGCACCCCACTCGGAACAGCACCCATCGCCGTGGCCTGCGTAATGAGCGGCTGGACACGCCTATACACATAAAAGTCCGGCCACGACTGCGTCGGCGTCAGATCGACCTCCACCGAGCCAAGAAAACCCGAGTCGTCCCCATCAATCCCGCCGAAATGCGGCTGCGGAACCCGGTGCAGTTCCGCCAAACTGGTGCCAAGATCAGCTTCCGAGGTGAACGTGCGGCCGCCCTCCTCAATCCACTCCAACATCAACCCGCGTGACGACGCCCTGACAACCTCCGGCACACCCAATGTTTCCGGCGCTGTATCCCGCAGGGCTTTTAAGCCACGCGCCTCCCGCTCAAACATCTGCTTTTTGGGTTTCTGATGTGCTTTTAGGAAATATGATGTATCTGGAGTATCAACGCGAAAAGCCTGGGAAATATCACCGCCCGAAAGAGGTGTTACACCGGTGATAGTGAGGCCGTCAGTTAGTTCCGCTGGGAGTTGTGAGTAGTGCATAAAGCCCAGACTACCTGGTTATTTACTCTTACGCGGCCACCCATACACCGCCACAATGAATAGGAAAAGTGCGGCGCCGGAGGTCACATAAATAAACGAACCCCAGTTATAGGTGTCATCCACACCCAGCAGATCCCGTACCCAGAAGTAAGCGGCAGCGCCTATGGCCAGCGTCAACCATCGCAACACCAAACTACGCAGGCTAATGTCAATAACAATCGGCCTGTCATTGAAGGTGAAACGTATTTCTTTCTTGTCCGACACGGTAATATTCCTTATTCCCTTGGCGGGCAAAGAACAGATCGTCACAAGCAGTAATATCACACTGACTATCGTTAGCATTTGTTATATGAATATTTCCCTTCATTTTTATTATTTTGCTAGTAATATTTTTCAGTATGCCAAAATTTTCTCAACGTATAAGTAGTGCATGTGCCACAATGATCCTGACCGCAGGGGCGCTAGCCATAACAGCGACAGCTCCCGCCGTGGCCGCTCCCGTCGACAATCCCACCATTGACCCGGTGGGATACAACATTGTCAACGGTGTGCAGGACCAAGAGCATCCGATTACTGTCGCCGATATCACCAAAGATACCGGCAGCAGCAGCACACCCTCATCCCTGGGTACGCACCCCATCCTGGAGCAGGACAACGTTGAAGAAAAAATCATTGAGGGCGATTCCCGTACCCAAGTCACCACGACCACCGAAGCACCATTCCGTTGGGTGGGGCTCATCACCTACACCACGCAAGCTGGTGGAACTGGTCGATGCACAGGTTCGCTTGTCGCCGCCGATACCGTGGTCACCGCAGGACATTGCCTCAACAAAAAAACGGCAGCAACATCACCTTCACACCGGGCCAAAACGGCGCAGACAAGCGCTTTCGCACGGCCAAAGCAAGCCAAGTCTGGTACGACAAAACTGGCAGTGCCGCTGGCCACGATTGGGGTGTAATCAAACTGGAAACACCCATTGGTTCCGACGTCGGCTGGTTCGGCATGCGCACGCCCGACCCTGGATCCCTCAACGGCAGCTTTGCCACCGTCATCGGATATCCCGGCGACAAACCATTCGGCACTATGTGGAAGGGTCGCAACAAGATCCTGAAAGCCAACAAACTACAGGCACATTACTCCGCCGATACCTCCGACGGCGAGTCTGGCGCATCCATAGTTGACGACACCGCCATCATCTACGGCATCCACACCAGCGGCACCAACCAACAAAACTGGGGAACACTACTCACCGGTGAGTTGTTCAACACGATCGTGAACATTTCCAAACGGGAGGTGGAGGGCTAAGAGATGCCTACCACCTGGTGCGCTGGGCGTCGATAAGCGCTTGTTCAAACGAAATTGAGTACAAATTTTTATTTGTGCTAGAGTGAGGTCACCAGTGATTAAAGAGGTGACATGTGGAAGCAGCAGAAAGTATCGACGCCGCATTGCGTGCGCTGGCTGACCAGAACCGTCGGGCAATCTTGCGGGTGATTCGTTCGGGGCCACAGCCCGTCGGCGCGGTGGCGGAAACGGTTGGACTATCGCAGCAAACGACATCGCACCACCTACGCACCCTTCACAAGGCGGGTCTGGCAACCCTCAGCACAGACCGCACGCGTCATTTGTATGCGGTCAACACCAATGGACTTGCTGCGGTGCGCTCCTACCTTGATGAATTCTGGCCTGACAAGCTCGCCACCCTGAAATCTGTCATCGAGCAGCGGGAGGCGAAGAATGGCTGAGTTCCAGGACTTCATCGACATCGCCGCACCACCCGAGACCGTATTCGACTACCTGACCACGAACGAAGGCATGACGGCGTGGATGGGGCAATACGCTGACCTCAACCCGACACCAGGTGGACAGTTTGCCGTTGACATCACTGGCCACCCCGTGCGAGGCGAATACCTGGTGGTCGAGCCCTACAGACGTGTGGTGTTCACATGGGGTTTTACAGGCAGCGACCACTTGCCTGCCGGAGCATCCACGGTCGAATTTCTCTTGACTCCCATCAACGGCGGCACCCGTGTTGAGCTGCGCCACTTCAACCTTCCAGAAACCGAAGTCGCAGGCCACAAGCACGGTTGGACTCATTTCCTACCTCGTTTGAAAACTGCGGGCGCAGGGCACGACGCCGGACCAGATCACTGGGAACCCCTCCCCGACTGAAAGGAATCGGTTCCATGACCGCCTACGAGATCGTGAAAAACTACCACCAGGCGTGGACGACAGGTGACATTGAGTTGGCTATGTCCTACATCGCCGACAACATGACATGCCGGGCGCCCGGTGTTGACCTGACTACCAAGCAGGATTATCGGGACTTCATTGCGGGATTCGCCCCACGTCTCACCGGGATCGGCGAGATCGCGGAGTTCGCTGACGGCGACAAGGTTGCGTTGTTTTACTACCCAAAGACCGCCGTCACGGATACCGCCCCCGCTGCGGAACTCTTCACGGTGCACAACGGCGTGATCACTGAAAGCGTCTTAATTTTCGACCGGCTCTCCTATGCGCCGCAGAAAAAAGGCTAAACCCATGGCAGCCATGACACCTGAACAGCAGGCACTTATTCAGCGCATTCAGTCGTTGGTGACTGACCAGTCAGATGTGAGAGAGGTTTCGATGTTCGGCGGGCGCGCGATCATGGTCAACGACAAGATGATCGTCAGCGCAGGAAAAGCCGGCGACCTCCTAGTTCGCGTTGACGCAGACCAGCATGACGCGCTCCTTTCAGAACCCGGTGCTGCTCAAGCCGAAATGGGTGCGGGGCGACGCATGGGGCCAGGTTGGATTACTGTCAGCTCCGAAGCTATCGCTGACGATGAATGCCTGAGTTTCTGGGTCGACGCGGCCATGAGCTACAACAAGGCCGTCACCCGCGCCAACCAGAACTAAAAAACCCGGTCACAGCATCTCTACTGTGACTGGGTTTTTATCTGTGGAGCTAACGGGACTCGAACCCGTGACCCCCACACTGCCAGTGTGGTGCGCTACCAGCTGCGCCATAGCCCCTTGGTGGACTCCTCAAATGTACACGCTGCACTCATGTTGCCACAAATCAGCAGGCACAAGGCATAATGCGTCATGTCGAGGAGTCGCTACAGAACTCAGTGTTAGCTTCCTGTTACTTGAGCAACCCAGGCGTCGCTGACTTGCTGGCTGCTGTCCACAACAGAGACATCTTGACCATCTTTGTTGATCACGCGTGGTGAGGAAACGCCACGGCCGAGCCCTTCCAGCTTGGAGGTGTTGGTGTCCTTCATCTTCAGGAAGGCATCTTTTTCTTTCTCATCCTTGATGGCTTTGGTGACATCTTCGGAGGCACCAAGTGTTTCAGCGGCTTTGGCGAACTGCTCGTTGTCCCACTTGTTGTACACGTCTTTCTGGTTGTTCATCAGCATGGCGCGGAAGTTCCAGTAGAGGTTTGCATCGCCGCTCTTGGCTACGGCGAGCGCTGCAGTGCCCGCGCGAGTGGAGTGGCCTTTGTCGGTGTCTTGGCCGCGGTCCAGGAAGTTGAGGGTGCGGACGTTCACCACGAGCTTGCCTGGATCGATCGCGTCTTTCATGGCATCGTCGCTGGCGATGGCCAATTCAGAGCAGTGGGGGCAGGAGAAGTCTTCGTAGAGGTCTACTGTGGGCGTCTCGGCGGTTGCGGAGGCGCTTTTCAGCGTCACAGCGTCATCGGCAAAGGTTTCAGTGAAGGAGACGTTTTGCTTCTCCCACTGTGCTGCGATGTCGTTAGAACCACCCCCACCGCCGTGTGACTTTTGGCCGTTGATCACAATGTAGCCCACCACAACGGCAGCAATGACGATCACGGCGAGCAGCGCCCAGAGGAACCCGTTGCTGCTTTCGTTGGGGGACTTGATTTTGGAACTCATGAATTTAATCCTCGTGAAACAACTAGAGAAGGAAAGCGCAGGGCTCTCATAAACTCTTACGAACTTAACTCCGTAAGAGTTTATGCGCCATGCGCCTTAAATGCACTGTCAGCGATTGTTCGCGGCTACTACATAGCTGCTATGTATAGCTACACGTAGAGGGCCCATTTCTTGAAAGGCCACTTCACTACCCACGCCGCCCCAGCAGCAAATACCAGGTCGCGGAGTATTTCTGACAAGTATGTCCATGCTGTGACGTTGGCGTTGTAGCCGCCTCCGCCGAAGCATCCGCAATCGATGGTCAGCCCCCGCGCCCACGCGGAGATGATGCCTGCGATGAACACAGCGAAGATGACGCCGGATACCGCAGCTGTGGCCCGGAGGAAAACACCCGCGAGTAGCATGACTCCAAGCGCGATTTCGACGACAGGCAGTGCGGTGCCGATGAGGTCTGAGACGTCTCTGCTGAATAGCTCGTACGCGGCCACGGATTGTTTGGTGGTCACGGGGTCAGCCAGTTTCTGCCAACCGCTAACAAGCCAGACAACGGCGAGTCCGAATCGGGCGATGAACCCGATGGCGGTGGTGACCATCGCCGTCTTGTTATTCTTACCCGACTCAGCGTGCGCGGAATCGGCACCGCCCGCGTCGGCGTTGTTGGGAGTTAACGTCGTAGACACAGCACCCAACTTTAGTGGGTTTGGGCGGAAATGACTACCACGCAGCACTCCGCCAAACCCCACAGAGACATTACCCACCAAGCACGTCGTCTACGAGCTCTGCGGCCTCAGACTGCACTTTTGCCAGGTGTTCTTCCCCGAGGAAGGACTCAGCGTAGATCTTGTATTTGTCTTCGGTACCGGACGGCCGCGCAGCAAACCACGCGTTTCGGTGCAGACTTTGAGTCCACCGATGGGTGCGCCGTTTCCTGGAGCGTGGGTGAGCTTCGCGGTGATCTCTTCCCCGGCCAAGGTGGTTGCCGTCACCTGTTCGGGTGACAAGGCTTTCAACACGGCCTTTTGCTCGCGCGTGGCGTTGGCATCGGTGCGGGCGTAGACGGGCGCGCCGTATTGTTCCGCCAGTTCGGCGTAACGCTGCGACGGAGTTTTTCCGGTCACTGCGGTGATTTCAGAGGCCAGCAGGTCAAGGATGATGCCGTCTTTGTCAGTGGACCACACGGTCCCATCGTGCCGGAGGAAGGAAGCACCAGCGGATTCTTCGCCACCGAAACCGATGGTGCCGTCGATAAGCCCTGGCACAAACCACTTGAAGCCAACAGGAACTTCCTCAAGGCGGCGTCCCAGTGCGCCGACCACGCGGTCGATCATGGAGGAAGAAACCAAGGTTTTACCCACAGCCGTCTCAGGCGACCAGCCGGGACGATTGCCAAACAAATATTCAATGGCCACAGCCAGGTAGTGGTTGGGGTTCATCAGGCCAAAGTCGGGGGTGACAATGCCGTGGCGGTCGGCATCAGCGTCGTTACCGGTTGCGATGTCGAACTTAGAGCGGTTGTGCACCAGGGACGCCATGGAGTTGGGCGAGGAGCAGTCCATGCGGATCTTGCCATCGGTGTCTAATGTCATGAAACGCCAGGTTGCGTCCACCTTGGGGTTGACCACGGTGAGGTTGAGTCGGTGGGCGTCGGCAATGGCACCCCAGTAATCTACGGATGCGCCGCCCATAGGGTCGGCACCGATGCTCAGTCCAGAGCTGCGGATTGCCTCAATGTTTACCACATTGGGCAGGTCAGCAATGTAGGTGTCCAGGTAGTTGTAGGGGGTACAGCGGGAATCCAGTACGCCGGAAACAGGTACGCGTTTCACCCCGGTCAATCCTACGCGCAGCAGTTCGTTGGCGCGGTTCGCAATCCAATCAGTGGCATCGGTGTCGGCCGGGCCGCCGTTGGGTGGATTGTATTTAAAGCCGCCGTCGCGGGGCGGATTATGGGAGGGAGTGATAACAATGCCGTCGGCACGTTTCGGGTCGGTACCGGTGACACCACCAGGGAGTTTGGCGTTGTGGGCAAGGATGGCGTGCGACACTGCCGGGGTTGGGGTGTAGCGCCCGCGGTCGTCGACAAGCACAGGAACATCGTTAGCCAGCAACACCTCAAGCGCAGATACCATCGCGGGTTCGGAAAGCGCGTGGGTGTCGCGCCCGATGAAGATGGGGCCGTTGATGCCTTGCTGCGTGCGGTAATCCACAATCGCTTGGGTGGTGGCGTGAATGTGGTTTTCATTGAACGCGGAATCAAGGGAGGAACCGCGGTGCCCGGATGTTCCAAAAGCGACCTGCTGGTCGGGGTTTTCTACATCGGGAATGCGTGTGTAATAGGCGGTGACCACCTCGGCGATGTCGATAAGGTCCCGATCTTCCGCCACAAGACCTGCACGTTCATGTGCCATAATTGTCTCCTTAACAAAACTCGAACTATAAATGACGCTAGTTAACGTCTATCTTGCTCTGATTTTCGCCTGCCCGCACGATACGTGACGCATCTCCCTCCCCAACAGCACGTTTTCCACTACATTCCAAAGAATGGGCATCATTCCACCTAGCATTCGCGACATCCTTACCGTTGGCATCGGTGCCGCACTCGGGGCGGTCACACGCTTCCTGATCACAAGCGCCATACCGGTGGGCGGCCTCTGGTCGCTCTTAGCCATCAACATCGCAGGCTGCTTCCTCATGGGCCTCATCCGCCCAGGGTTGTTCTGGGGCACAGGTTTCCTCGGTGGGTTCACCAGCTTCAGCACCTACATGCTCTTCGCTCATCACCTGTTTATCGATGCCCCTCCCCTCCAGGCCGCAACCTACCTTCTTGTCACCAGTGCTTCCTGCATTGGCGCCTGGATACTTGGCGATTGGATCCATTCTTTGAGACCAGAGGCTGCGGCATGACGACCATCCTTCAGATAGCTTTTGGGAGGATTCCTCGGAGGCAGCCTCCGCTACCTCCTCTGTCGGCTCCCCCACGGACTTCTCCTCGCCAACACCATCGCCTGTTTCCTCCTCGGACTATCCCAGCACAGTCCCTTCCTTGCCGTCGGCATCGCCGGGGCTCTTTCCACGTGGTCAAGTCTTGCCGCGCACCTCGGACCGCTCCTTCGCACCTCCCGAGCACAGTTCGTCCGAAGTATCTGCGCCACCACGCTGTGCGGATATGCCGCGATTCTCGTCGGCTTATCCGTATAGTTCAGGTCATGGATCTTAAAGACTTCCAATATTCAGAATCAATACTTATCGACGCCCCCGCACACCACGTCTACGATCTTGTCACCGATGTCACCCGCACCGGCGAATGGAGCCCCATCGTAGAAACCTGCTGGTGGAAAGAACCTTCCGACCACGCCGAAGTTGGGGCGTGGTTCATTGGACGCAACGTCACTCCCGAACGCACATGGGAAACCGAATCCCTTGTCACCGAAGCTCAACGACCCATCGCATTTCAGTGGGCCGTCAACGGTGGCGTTGTCCGCTGGGGATACACCATCGCCCCCACCGATACCGGGTGTGAACTCACCGAAACCTGGGAGTTGACCCAGCAAGGACTCGACTTTTTCCGCGAAAAATACGGCGACGACGCTGAAAACCAACTCGCCGACCGCCGAGCAGCGGCACTAGCAGGTATCCCCGCTACTTTGGTTCGTATCAAAGAAATTGCCGAAACCGCCGCGTAACAGAAAAAAAGGGGTGGGTGGGGTGCCGGTGCGCCCACACAGGCACACACAACACCCCACCCACACTATCTGGAATTATCAATGCTGGCAGTAACCTACTCTCCCACACCCTCCCAGGTGCAGTACCATCAGCGCCCACAGACTTAGCAACCGGGTTCGAAAAGGACAACCGGGCGTGACCCTGCGACTATCACCACCAACACACCCAACACAACAACACCCACCAACAGCAGCGGTGTTGTGTCAGACACTGCACAGCAAACACGAAACCACACACCACCCACAACGGCAGCGACTTCCTGTTTTCATCATTCCTCTCGTGTTGTCAACACACGCATATGTTTCCCACCATGTGCCCTATCGCACACAATCCTGCGGCACACCACCACCTATTATCTATGGTGATAGTTTGTGTCGGTCATATTAGTATCGGTCATCTCACAACACCTTACGATGCTTCCAACTCCGACCTATCAACCCCCTCATCTACAGGGAACCTCAACAGAAACCTCATCTCACAACAGGCTTCCCGCTTAGATGCTTTCAGCGGTTATCCCTCCCGCACATAGCCAACCAGCCATGCCACCGGCGTGACAACTGGCACACTAGAGGTACGTCCATCCCGGTCCTCTCGTACTAGGGACAGCCTTGTTCAAGTTTCCACGCGCGCGGCGGATAGAGACCGAACTGTCTCACGACGTTCTAAACCCAGCTCGCGTGCCGCTTTAATGGGCGAACAGCCCAACCCTTGGGACCTACTCCAGCCCCAGGATGCGACGAGCCGACATCGAGGTGCCAAACCATCCCGTCGATATGAACTCTTGGGGAAGATCAGCCTGTTATCCCCGGGGTACCTTTTATCCGTTGAGCGACACCACACCCACACGTTGATGCCGGATCACTAGTCCCTGCTTTCGCACCTGCTCCACCCGTCAGTGTCACAGTCAAGCTCCCTTACTGCACTTACACTCTACAAACCTGATTACCAACCAAGCCGAGGGAACCTTTGGGCGCCTCCGTTACCATTTAGGAGGCAACCGCCCCAGTTAAACTACCCACCAGGCACTGTCCCAAAACCCGATCAGGGCCCACAGTTAGATGCACACAACAACCAGAGTGGTATTTCACCAATGACTCCACACCCACTAGCGTGAATGCTTCCACGTCTCCCACCTATCCTACACAAGCTGCAGCACACACCAATACCAAGCTATAGTAAAGGTCCCGGGGTCTTTTCGTCCTGCCGCGCGAAACGAGCATCTTTACTCGTACTGCAATTTCACCGGGCCTATGGTTGAGACAGCAGGGAAGTCGTTACGCCATTCGTGCAGGTCGGAACTTACCCGACAAGGAATTTCGCTACCTTAGGATGGTTATAGTTACCACCGCCGTTTACTGGGGCTTCAATTACCCGCCTCACACACCACCAGGGTGTGCTCACGAGTCCTCTTAACCTTCCAGCACCGGGCAGGCGTCAGTCCGTATACCTCGACTTGCAACGTCTTCGCACGGACCTGTGTTTTTAATAAACAGTCGCTTCCCTCACTTCTCTGCGGCCACACACAACGCACACCGCACAAGGGGTGATTGCCGCACATGGCCCCCCCTTCTCCCGAAGTTACGGGGGCATTTTGCCGAGTTCCTTAACCATAGTTCACCCGAACGCCTTAGTATCCTCAACCAGACCACCTGTGTCGGTTTCCGGTACGGGCCGTGCACACACATCGCTAGAGGCTTTTCTCGACAGCACAGGCACATCAAACATCCCCAAACCTGGGTACGCATCACGCCTCACCCACAAATGCAGAACGGATTTACCTATCCTACGGGCCACACGCTTACACCACAATCCACTAAGTGGCCTTGACTACCAATCTGTGTCACCCCATCGCTTGGCTACCAACGATCAAGATCCCACGCACCACACACCAAACCAACACCAAAAGCATTGATCCCGCGGTGGTGGGTGGTTAGTACAACCGAGTCACCACTGGTCGCGCATACACGGGTACGGGACTATCAACCCGTTATCCATCGACTACGCCTGTCGGCCTCGCCTTAGGTCCCGACTCACCCTGGGAAGATTAGCTTCACCCAGGAACCCTTAGTCATCCGGCGAACACGTTTTCCACATGTTTTTCGCTACTCATGCCTGCATTCTCACTCGCACACACTCCACCACCACTTCCGTGACAGCTTCTCAGCGTGCACGACGCTCCCCTACCCAACACACACACTGTGTGTTGCCGCGGTTTCGGCGGTGTACTTTAAAGCCCCACTACATTATCGGCGCATCACCACTTAACCAGTGAGCTATTACGCACTCTTTCAAGGATGGCTGCTTCTAAGCCAACCTCCTGGCTGTCTTCGCGATGACACCTCCTTTTCCACTCAGCACACCCTTAGGGGCCTTAACCGACGATCTGGGCTGTTTCCCTCTCGACGTCACGGAGCTTATCCCCCGCCGTCTCACTGCCACGCTCGCATATTATTGGCATTCGGAGTTTAGCTGGCATCGCTAAGATGATCGTCCCGCATCAACCAACCAGTCGCTCTACCACCAACAACAACCACGCAACGCTGCACCTAAATGCATTTCGGGGAGAACCAGCTATCACGGAGTTTGATTGGCCTTTCACCCCTACCCACAGCTCATCCCCTCAGTTTTCAACCTAAGTGGGTTCGCGCCTCCACAATGTTTTACCACCGCTTCACACTGGCCATGGGTAGATCACCCCGCTTCGGGTCCAGAACATGCCACTCACACACCCTCATTAGGATTCGCTTTCGCTACGACTACCCCACACACACGGGTTAACCTCGCGACATGCCGCTGACTCGCAGGCTCATTCTTCAAAAGGCACGCCACCACCCCACACAAACAGGGGCTATGACGGATTGTAAGCACACGGTTTCAGGAACTATTTCACTCCCCTCCCGGGGTACTTTTCACCCTTCCCTCACGGTACTATACTGCACTATCGGTCACGCCAAGTATTCAGGCTTACCGGGTGGTCCCGGCAGATTCACAGCAGATTCCACGAGCCCGCTGCTACTCGGGAAAAATACGCACACACCCCAACCACATGTCTTCAGGTACCGGACTGTCACCGTCTACGGCAGGCGATTCCACACCACTTCCCCTAACACACAATCCAAGGGTGCCAGCCAGTGGTAGCCAGCCAGACACACGCATCCCACAACCCCCTACACGCAACCCCTACCAAGTATCATCCACGCATAGAGTTTAGCCATCACCTCCGCCTTCGCTCGCCACTACTAACGGAATCACATATTGTTTTCTTCTCCTACGGGTACTGAGATGTTTCACTTCCCCGCGTAACCCCCATACCACCTATTTCATTCAGCAGCAGGTGACCGCACATAACCACGGCCGGGTTTCCCCATTCGGACATCCTCGGATCAACGCTTAATCGGCAACTCCCGAGGCTTAACGCAGCCCTTCACGTCCTTCATCGGCTTGACATGCCCAGGCATCCACCGTGCGCCCTTACAACAAACACACCACCTATCCAGTGGTGCGCCACACGAAAAAAACACACAAAAACAACACAAAAGAAATTAAACAGAAAAAAATGATTTCGCGTCCACTATACAGTTCTCACACAACACCACCCCACCACCAGCAACCACCACAACAATAATGATCACCAGCAGACAAGGGCTTAAAGATTCCACACGTTTATTGTGTGGGACACCCAACAGCCACACCAAGCACCACACCCCCTATTGGATACACACCACATATTCTCCCTAGAAAGGAGGTGATCCAGCCGCACCTTCCGGTACGGCTACCTTGTTACGACTTCGTCCCAATCGCCAATCCCACCTTCGACCACTCCCCCCCACCACAGGTGGTGGTTGAGCCATGGGCTTCGGGTGTTACCAACTTTCATGACGTGACGGGCGGTGTGTACAAGGCCCGGGAACGTATTCACCGCAGCGTTGCTGATCTGCGATTACTAGCGACTCCGACTTCATGGGGTCGAGTTGCAGACCCCAATCCGAACTGAGGCCGGCTTTTAAGAGATTAGCTTCACTTCACAGTGTCGCAACCCGTTGTACCGACCATTGTAGCATGTGTGAAGCCCTGGGTATAAAGGGCATGATGATTTGACGTCATCCCCACCTTCCTCCGAGTTGACCCCGGCAGTTTCTCATGAGTCCCCACCAAAAAAATGTGCTGGCAACATAAGACAAGGGTTGCGCTCGTTGCGGGACTTAACCCAACATCTCACGACACGAGCTGACGACAACCATGCACCACCTGTGCACCAACCACAAGGGAAGACGTATCTCTACGCCGATCTGGTGCATGTCAAACCCAGGTAAGGTTCTTCGCGTTGCATCGAATTAATCCACATGCTCCGCCGCTTGTGCGGGCCCCCGTCAATTCCTTTGAGTTTTAGCCTTGCGGCCGTACTCCCCAGGCGGGGCGCTTAATGCGTTAGCTACGGCACAGACTGCAAACACACAGCCCACACCTAGCGCCCACCGTTTACAGCATGGACTACCAGGGTATCTAATCCTGTTCGCTCCCCATGCTTTCGCTCCTCAGCGTCAGTAACTGCCCAGTAACCTGCCTTCGCCATCGGTGTTCCTCCTGATATCTGCGCATTTCACCGCTACACCAGGAATTCCAGTTACCCCTACAGCACTCTAGTCGTGCCCGTATCGCCTGCACGCCCGGAGTTAAGCCCCGGAATTTCACAGACGACGCGACACACCACCTACGAGCTCTTTACGCCCAGTAAATCCGGACAACGCTTGCACCCTACGTATTACCGCGGCTGCTGGCACGTAGTTAGCCGGTGCTTCTTCTCCACGGTACCGTCACCCACCAGGTGGGCTTCGTCCCGGGCGAAAGGAGTTTACAACCCGAAGGCCGTCATCCCCCACGCGGCGTCGCTGCATCAGGCTTGCGCCCATTGTGCAATATTCCCCACTGCTGCCTCCCGTAGGAGTCTGGGCCGTGTCTCAGTCCCAATGTGGCCGTCCACCCTCTCAGGCCGGCTACCCGTCGCCGCCTTGGTAGGCCATTACCCCACCAACAAGCTGATAGGCCGCGGGCTCATCCCACACCGCACAAGGCTTTCCACCATGACCCCTACGCCATGGTCGTATGTGGTATTAGACCCAGTTTCCCAGGCTTATCCCACAGTGCGGGGCAGATCACCCACGTGTTACTCACCCGTTCGCCACTCGAGTACCCACCACCAAAAAGTGGCAGGGCCTTTCCGTTCGACTTGCATGTGTTAAGCACGCCGCCAGCGTTCGTCCTGAGCCAGGATCAAACTCTCCAACCACAACACACCATGCGCATACCGCACAAAAAGCGTGTGTTGTGCAAAAAAACAAAATAAAAAAATAGTGTTTCAAGCGTGTATCTCTTGACAAGAGCAACACACCCCTACCACTACCAGGGTCGGGGTGTGTGACACCCACACAACACTAGTAGTGTGTGGGTGTGTGTAGTACTTGGTACGCTATTGAGTTCTCACACAACAAAAAAATAAGCATCCACCAACCCCCGGGGAACACACGCGTGTGTGCTGGGGTTTTGCGTCGGGGACCTGATATAAGTTACCCACCGTGTGGGGGTTTAGCAAACCCCCAGCACAACACAGGTTTTTACTCGACTACGCGCTCCACTTTAGCGCCGAGTGCGTTAAGGTTTTCCACAAAGTTCGGGTAGCCACGGTCGATGTGGTACACATCGCGGACCTCGGTCACGCCGTCGGCACGCAAGGCCGCGAGTACAAGGCCAGCACCTGCACGAATGTCGGAACTCCACACGGTGGTGGAGGAAAGCTGCTCTTTGCCTCTCATCACCACATGATGCCCATCAACATGAGCATCAGCACCGAGGCGGAGCATTTCGTCAACAAAGCGGAAGCGCGACTCGAAGACGTTTTCCGTGATCACGCTCATTCCCTCGGCGACTGCGGCAAGGCCAATGGCCATGGGCTGTAGGTCGGTGGGGAACCCTGGGAACGGTAGAGTTTGGAAGTCCACGGCACGCGGGCGGCCGTCCATACGCACGCGGAAACCGTTTTCGTAGGTTTCAATGATGGCACCTGCAAGCTTGAGTTTCTCCAACGGGAGGTGCAGGTGGCGGGGCGGGATACCGCCGACGGTGATGTCGCCACGGGTGATGGCGGCGGCGTATGCCCAGGTGCCTGCGACGATGCGGTCACCCACGACATCGTGAGTTGTAGGGTTGAGCCGTTCCACGCCGGTGATGGTGAGCGTATTGGAACCCGCGCCTTCAATGCGTGCGCCCATGGAGATGAGCATTTCGCAGAGGTCCACAATCTCCGGTTCGCGAGCGGCGTTGTCCAGAATGGTCACGCCATCGGCAAGCACTGCGGCAGTGAGAATATTTTCGGTGGCCCCCACAGACGGGAAGTCCAGGACAATGTGGGCACCCTTGAGCTGGTCCGTTTCGGCGACCACGCAGCCGTGCTCAATGTAAGTTTTCGCCCCAAGCTTTTCCAGACCAGTTTGGTGCATGTCCAGGGGCCGCGAGCCGATGGCGTCGCCACCTGGCAGTGCCACCACCGCACGCCCGCAGCGCGCGGTGAGGGGACCCAAGACACACACGGAGGCTCGGAACTGCCGCACGGCCTCAAAGTCCGCATCGGATTTCAGGTCGCTTGGCGTGGTGATATACACGGATTGCCCGCTGATCATGACGGAACAGCCGAGACCTTCCAAGACATCCTTCATGTACGGGACGTCGAGAATTTCAGGGCAGTTATTCAAAACCGTTGTGCCTTCAGCCAGAAGGGCCGCGCCCATGAGTTTCAGCACACTGTTTTTAGCACCACTGACCTTCACCGCTCCCCGAAGCTGGGCCCCGCCTGTTACCAAAAATTTGTCTTTTTTTTCACTCACAAGCTTATAGCCTATGCGGTTTCGTCTAGGTTGGTGGTATGGCAGTGCATCTTACCAAGATTTATACCCGTACCGGCGACGATGGAACCACCGGTTTGTCCAATTTCGACCGCGTCCCCAAAGACGATTCACGATTGGTGGCCTATGCGGATTGTGACGAGGCCAACTGCGCCATCGGCCAGGTTTTAGCGCTGGGCAACCCAGGTTCTGAAATGAAAAACACGCTTATGCGCGTGCAAAACGAACTGTTTGACGCTGGCGCAGACCTTGCGACCCCCATTGAAGAAAACCCCAAGTATCCCCCACTCCGCATCGATCAAAGCTACATCGACCGTCTAGAGCACGACTGCGACCATTACAACACCAACTTAGAGCCGCTGAACTCGTTCATCCTCCCCGGAGGCACCCCGCGGCAGCCCTTCTGCACACCGCCCGCACCATTGTGCGGCGAGCGGAACGTGCGGCATGGGCTGCGGTGCGCGAACACCCGGACACCACCTCAAAACTACCGGCCAAGTACCTGAACCGCCTCAGCGATCTGATGTTCATCCTGGCCCGGGTAGCCAACGATGGCGACGACGTCCCGTGGGTCCCCGGCGGCGAGCGTAACGACGCCCCAAGGGCCAAGCCCACCAACAAGGGTTAAGCCTCGCTACCAGCTACGGCAGGGCACCGATCCTGCGTGCAGCATTAACAGCCTCGTAGCGTGTGTGCGCGCCGAGTTTACGCATGACCGAACGCAGGTAACTCTTCACAGTCTCTGCGCCAATGCCCATCTCTTCCGCAGCCTCCACGTTGGTATGACCCAATGCAACACAGGCCAGTACATCGAGTTCGCGAGCAGATAGCTTGGTGGTCTGCTTCACGCGAACTGGAGTAACCATCTGGTCGCAGAGTTCCTCAAGCTCGCGGCGTAGCTCCTCGTCACCAACGCGGTTAGCCAGCATGCGCAGCTTCGAATGAGTCGAGCGCACTTGCTCCCATTCGGCACCGTTCATCACGCGTCCGGGTTTACCTAGGCCTCCGCGGCCGTCGCCACGCCGGAACGCGGCGTTAATGGCCAAGTCCTGTTCGAGGGTGCGGGCGGTCATGGTGACTTCCTCAATAACCTTGTCACCCAGGCGCACCGGGGAATGAACCCCCACGTACAGCACGCCACGGATTTCCCGGTGCACAATCACCGGAACAGCAACGATGGAGTAGAGACCCTCGTCTTGAATAATGTTGTCGTATTCGTGGGAGATGACATTAGCCCGCGTGTAGTCGCTCACGCCGACGGGTCGGCGCGTGGTCACAACCCTGCCACCGACTCCACAGCCCGAGTCGATGATGAGGTTTTGCAGAGCAGGAGTCCGCAGTCCTACCCACGCACTAATTTGCAGACGATTATCCGGCAGCACAGCAGCGAACATCGTAACGGGAATGCCCGTCGCAGTCTTCAATGACGTTAGTGCGGCGCGAATCGCGTCCTCATCGTCCTTGATGCGTTGGGAATCCAACCTCAAAACCTCCTGCACAACCACCCGACTTGGTACACCCGCCGGATTTTAACTTCCTATGTAAAGTGAAGTATATCCTCCCGACGGGGGGGTACGCATACCGATTTTTGGGAGTCTTTTTTTACATAAATCCACAAACGTACGCCCTATTAAGGGGTAGATAGCCTTATTGATTACCCCCGAAGATCTACCCCCACAAGACGCCAATATCGTACTCATTTTCATTATCACGAAGTGTCACTTAGGGGGTGATTTTTCAGCACACGCTCCATCGGTTCACCCCTCACACACCCCCAATTTTTCCACGTCACAGCACCCAGGTTCCAGCTGCTGCACATCTGCATTTTTTAGCATGTAACTGCACAACGGCATATAAAAGATGCATTATTGGCATCATAATTTTCTTCTACAAACACATATAGGCGAATGAACAGTCTATTTGGGTTCCCACATCCAGCGCCAGAGCAGACTCCCCCTAATTGGGTTACTAAAGTAGCGAAGATCACTTTTCTTACCCCTTCTTGCCCCCTCCGCACCCTGACGACAAGGCTCTTCTTAGCGTTTTCGGGTAAAATCATCTGTGCAACTGGCCCGGCCACTTTCGTGAGCGATGGTGGGCGGCGCAAGGGGAATCCAGTGAGACTCTGGAACTGTCCCGCAACGGTAAAGTCCGACACCTGCCGGTTGTGCTACATCAATAACTCGGCAACGAAGCGTGACACCAAGGGCGGCACCCCTTAGACGATCACCTAGCGGACACATCGATTCATTGCTGTTTTGTGAGGTAGCCCGTACATGCCCGTGGACAGGCATATTTCGGAATACGCACACGTGAATAGTCAATCTCAGGTTCCTCCTCGCACCTCCCGTGTAACCAGCCTGAATTGCTACCTCACCTTCCGAAAACTCCCTGTTCGCGGGCATGTTTTTGGATAAGGGTCACAGCACATCCTCTGGACGTTTAACGGTCCGACCAAGTGCTACGGACACGACAGGTGCCCACGGCAATTCAAGTCGCGCCTTACGCAACAGCTCTGTATCAGAAAGAATGTGATCGCAGCTGCCCACAGTGAGTCGGCCGTCCAGCAGCACCACAACGTCCGTGGCAAACTCATAGGCCAGATTGACATCATGCGTTGACAGCACCACGGCCGCCTCCAAACCTTCAATGGTGCGAAGCAGCTTCCTGCTCCCAGCGGGATCGAGTCCAGCCGTAGGTTCGTCAAGCATCAAAACGTCAGGCTGCATGGCCAGTGCACCAGCAAGAGCGACACGTTTGCGCTGGCCATAGGACAATTGGTGCGGAACCTTCTCCGCCAATTCACTCACTTCGGCGGCCATCATTGCCTGATCAACGCGAGACTCTACCTCCTCTGGAGTCAACCCCTGATTCAGGGGACCAAAGGAAATGTCTTCACGCACAGACATAGCAAAAATCTGATCATCTGGTTCTTGAAGCACAAGCTGCACATGCGCACGGGCAAAGTCACGTGCCTGTTTCTTGCGGCGAGCACGGGTGATCGGAGTGCCAGCAATCACTAGTTCACCGCTTGTCGGGGTCCATGCGCCGCTGAGCAGGCGGAATAGTGTGGATTTACCACTCCCATTTTCACCCAGCACGGCGATCCGGGCACCTTCCTGGACGCTCAGGCTCACCTGATGCAGGATCTCGGGGCCGGTGTCGTGGCTGAACGACGCTTCCTTCAATTCAACAAGAGTAGCCATCTCACTTCGCTTCATAAGACAATCGAACTTGCAATAATGGCGCTGAGTAGCAGCACGTACCCTCCCGCGTACCACCAGCGCACCGGCCGGATGACACGGAGAGTGTTGTACATCGTCGCGGGGTCACCCCGCAGTTCGACCCCCTCCCCCAGCCGCCGCGCCCGAGTAAAGGCCACCACAAACAGCGATGACGCTAACCCAGCGGACGATCGAATCCACCGACTCATGGAACTATGCCCCAGACGCTGAGCCTGCGCCTCCCACATGCTGCGCGAGGTAACAATCAGGGTGGAAATCATCCGATAGGTCAGCGCCGTGACGTAAACAGTTGAGGTGGGGAAACGCACCGAGTGCATCCACCCAAACAACTCCGCCATGGGAGTGGTCAGGCGAACAACATGGTCGCCATCATTCCCACGATGCATCGCGCAAGAACTGTGGCGGCAGTGATGGGGCCGGCGTCGATAAGCACAATGCCTTGAGGGGTGATGGCGAAGATCAGCGGCCCCAGGCCCAACGCTACAAACGATGCGGGGGCGGCGACGAGCGCGGAGTAGAGCCGCCACGGAACCCCCGCACGCCACGCTGCCACTAACAGAACCGTGGCGATGGAGGGCAAGGCCGGAATCGGCGGGAGAGAAATGGCGCAAAAGAGCAGGCCAATGAGCAACAGCGCCTTCTCGCCAACGTTGTGAGTTGCCCATCGGCTCGTTGCCGCCGCGCGTTCCAGGGCGTTCATTAGTCCTGTTCAGAGCCTTTTTCGGAGTCGCGAAGGGCTTTATTCCGACCTCGGTAGGTTCCCAACGCATACCCCAAAAAGCCTGCGCCGAGTGCTGCTTGCAAGGCGAAGAGGCCGGACTCTACTTCGGGTGGCAGTTCGCCAACCAGTGGCGAGAACCACGGCTTGTAGTCTGGGTTTTGCTCTTGGACAACGGATTCAGCAGAGCTGTCTGTACCACCGAATTGTTCTTCAGAGTTCGGATCACCGAGGTTAAAGAACATGGGGAAGGCTGCGATGATGATGGCCAGACCGATCAGCACCCACGTCAGTGTGGTTGACTTTTTCATGCTCGTGCTCCTTCCAGTGGGGCTTCCTCAGTGTTGGAGCGTCGGCGTAGGATGCCCAGCGACCGCAGCTCCTTCGGGGCAATGGTCGTGAGGCTGCGGAAGATCAGGACGGTGAGAATGCCTTCCACAATCGCCAGCGGCACCTGCGTCGGGGCATACAACGCAAGGAAGGTAGCCACCGCGTTACCGAATCCTGCGCCGTGGTGCGCGGCGGCCAGCTGCAGGGCCGTAACCACGTACGTGGACAGGTCAGCGAAAAACGCTGCGAAGAAGATGCTGATGCTTGACGACGCCCCCATCTTCCGCAACGCCGTCCACACCCCGAAGCCGACCCATGGGCCAACGATGGCCATGGAGAAGATATTGGCCCCTAAGGTGGTGATACCACCATGCGCGAGAAGAAGCGCCTGGAAGAGCAGCACAATGCTACCCATGAAGGCCATAACAGGTGGTTTGAACAGCACAGCTCCCAAGCCGGTTCCTGTGGGATGCGATGACGATCCGGTCACGGACGGGATCTTGATGGCACTGAGCACGAACGTAAATGCACCTGCCGCACCGAGCAGCAGGCCAGTTTCCGGATTCTCTTTCAATTGCTTCCGCACTGCATAGGCTCCGTGCGCCACGAACGGCGTCGATGCCGCACCCCACGCAATGCAATGAGCAACAGGAAGGAAACCTTCTGCAATATGCATGAGAGTTTGCCTCTTTCTGTAGCCGGGTCCGTCACCTCGCGGACCTCCTGGTTGTGACTCACCGCAGCCGGTCTCCTGGCTTTGCTCACTTTCCCCTGGGGGTACTGCACGCCTTCCCATCGGTGCGTCAGGTGACAGTGGCATGCAGGCTGGGGTTTATGAAGTTACATGAACATACAGTGGCGAGGGCCGCTGCTGGATTCTCACCAGCATTCCCGTTCACTGCGGCACTTGCGACATTATCACCCTGGCCTGAATAACCGTATCATTTCCCCGACCCAGACACATTTTAGACAACTTTGTCTAGAGTTCTGTCTATGTTTGGTATAGAGTATCTCCTGTAACCCTGAAACTAACAAAGGAGAACCACGTGGGTCACATCTACCAGGACATCACCGAAACCATTGGCAACACCCCGCTAGTCCGCCTCAACCGCCTCACAGACGGCCTGCCCGGCGAGGTGCTGGTAAAGCTGGAGTTCTTTAACCCCGCCAACAGCGTGAAAGACCGTATCGGCCGCGCCATTATCGAAGCCGCAGAAGCCGACGGCACCCTCAAGCCCGGGCGGAACCATCGTGGAAGCAACCTCCGGTAACACCGGCATCGCGCTTGCCCTCGTCGGTGCTGCACGCGGCTACAAGGTGGTGCTCACCATGCCGGAAACCATGTCACTCGAACGCCGTGTCACGCTCCGCGCCTACGGTGCAGAAATCGTGCTGACTCCTGGTTCCGCAGGCATGCAGGGTGCTGTGGACAAAGCCAACGAGATTGTCGCCGAAACCGAAGGCGCCATCCTTGCCCGGCAGTTCTCCAATCCCTGCCAACCCCGCAGTGCACCGTGCCACCACCGCCGAAGAAATCTGGAAGGACACAGACGGCGCAGTGGACATCTTCATCGCAGGCTTTGGTACTGGCGGTACCGTCACCGGTGTGGGCAACGTGCTGAAAGAGCGCAAACCTTCAGTGGAAATCTACGGTGTGGAACCAGAAGCATCCGCCCTGCTCACCACCGGCAAGGCCGGCCCCCATAAGATTCAGGGTCTCGGCGCCAACTTCATCCCCGACATCCTGGACCGCAAAGTACTTGATGATGTCTACACCGTCTCCAACGAAGATGCCATTGAGACCGCACGCAAACTTGCTTCCGAAGAAGGCATCCTTGGCGGCATCTCCACCGGTGCCAATGTCTACGCTGCCTTGAGGCTTGCTGCGTTGGAAGAAAACCGCGGCAAAACCATCGTCACCGTTGCCTGCGACTACGGTGAGCGCTACGTCTCCACCGTACTTTTCGACGACATCCGCAACTAGACCACCCAGTCTCCACACCCCTGCGTCATTGCGTGACGCGCGGGGTGTTTTCTATAGAATTGAACCCCATGAATCGCATCGTCTCGATGATCCGCGAAGACCTCGCCAACGCCCGCGACCACGACCCCGCAGCCCGTGGCGATATCGAAAACGCCGTCATTTACTCCGGGCTACACGCCATCTGGGCCTACCGCATCGCCCACGTCCTGTGGAAACGCGGACTGAAACTCCCGGCGCGCATCCTCTCCCAGTTCACGCGCTTTCTCACCGGCGTGGAAATCCACCCCGGTGCCACCATCGGTCGGCGCTTTTTTATCGACCACGGCATGGGAGTGGTCATTGGTGAAACCGCCCACATCGGCGATGGTGTGATGCTGTACCACGGGGTAACCCTGGGCGGTCAGGTGCTCACCCAGACAAAACGCCACCCCACCCTGGAAGACAACGTCACCGTGGGCGCTGGGGCGAAGGTGTTGGGCCCCATCACCATCGGGGAAGGCAGCGCCATTGGCGCCAATGCTGTAGTGACCAAAGACGTACCCGCCAACCACATTGCCGTGGGCATCCCGGCGAAAAGCCGACCCCGCAAGTCCGAGGAATGCATCAAACTGGTGGACCCGGACGCTTACGTGGTGGCTGACTACTCCATATAGCCCGGGTTTTTGGCCACGAAATTGGCCACTGCGGAACAGGTGGGGACAATGCTGAAGCCGCTGCGCAGGGAGTCATCCAGTGCTTCCTTGATCAGTGGCTTTGATAGTCCCTGGCCCTGGAACTCGTCAAAGACCACGGTGTGGTTGAAATCGCGAACGGTTCCTGATTCAACATAATCGGCAAACCCCGCGACCTGCCCATCAACCTCAATGGTGTAGCGGCTCTCGGCCGGGTTATGCTGCGTGACAATAGCCATACGATCATCTCCTTGACTCATGGAATTTAGGGCATCGTACGCAAAAAGCGCCTGCTATATGTCTAGCAGACGCTTTTAGGTGTGCCCAAGACCAGGATCGAACTGGTGACCTTCCACTTTTCAGGCGGATGCTCTACCGACTGAGCTACCTGGGCAGAGTTTTTGGCTTTTATTCCATGAAAACTCCGCGACCCTGACGGGACTTGAACCCGCGACCTCCGCCGTGACAGGGCGGCGCGCTAACCAACTGCGCCACAGGGCCAAAAAGATTATGCCTGGGTTGCCCCATCGCACGAGAAAAAACTTTACACAGGTGATAGGAATACTGGCAAACCGGCATGTCAATAGGCCATTTGCACGAGCACTGCGGTTGCCAAGTGCACTGATGCAAGCGCCAAAGGTGCTACGACGGCACCGACGACGCGGCGTCGACACCCAATGGCGGCATCCAAGACCTGAATGCTACCCGCAACTACAAGCCACGGGACCGCATGCTGAACGGCGACGATGAGCACATATACCAAGCCTGCGCCGAAAGGAATGGCGCGGGCCGCATACATGGCGGCGTAGTAGCGGGACCCCGCATCGGCAGGCGCACCCGATAGGAGCGTGGGCCGAGCCAAGGCCACTATGCCAAACAATGGTGACCATTGCCATGACGGCATTGATGCCAATGATCCAGTTCATTGGAGGTTACCTTCCATCGTGGTTAAGCACCGACGCAGCACCGCAATATCATGGTCAGATAGCCCGGCCACGGCGCGGGCATTCACAGCGGCTGCGGCCTCGCGAGCTTGGCGTATGTCTTGTGTAGCTTCCGGGGCAAGCGAGACGACATGCCGCCGGGCATCTTCTGGGGATTTTGAGCGCACAATACGGCCCCGCTGCTCCAACCTGCGCAGAAGCTCCGTGAGCGTGGCGACATCCATGCCGGTGCGTTTGGATATTTCTTTTTGGGAACTGCCCGGGTGCTCATAAATGTCCTGCAGGACAGCAAACTGCGCGGAGGTCATGCCGCCTGGGATTGTTGCCAACGCCGAGGTAAACGCGGCGTGAAATTCACGGGCGAGGCGGTTGACCAGGAAACCCATGGATGTGGGGAGAAAATCAGGGGACATAATTCGTATACTAATTAATTTGAGGCGGATGGTCTAGGGGTGGACTAGTGCGCGCACAAAGCACATGACTCATCACGCTCTGTCAAAAGCCCACATCCATGACAAAAGTCATGCCTTGCCCATGACAACAGCTACGTGTCAGGCATAAGCTACCCGACAACACTAAAAAGTATGAATACAGAAGTCATTCACGCACGCGACGTGATCAAGGAGTTCAGGGACCGTTCTAAAGGGACATTCCGCGCGGTCAACCAGGTGAACCTTGACATTAAGCAGGGAGAAATCATCGCCCTGCTAGGGCCAAACGGTGCCGGGAAATCGACGCTGATAGACATGATCCTAGGGCTGACCACACCGACAAGCGGGACGATACAAGCCTTTGGGTCGGCACCGCGGCAGGCCATCGCGGCGTCGAAATCGGGGCGGTCCTGCAAACCGGTGGGCTATTGGGAAACCTCACGGTATGGGAAACGGTGGCTATGATCGCCACCACCTTCCCCAACCCACAGCTGCCGGAAACCGTCCTCCGACGCACCAATCTCAGCCACCTCGCCCGGCGGCGCGTGGCTAAATGCTCCGGTGGCGAGCAACAGCGGCTCCGCTTCGCCTTAGCATTACTGCCCGACCCGGACTTCCTCATCCTCGATGAACCTACCGCAGGCATGGACGCGGGTGCCCGTCACGCTTTCTGGGAAACTATGCAGGAACAGGCTCAACACGGGAAAACCATTATGTTTGCCACCCACTACATAGAGGAAGCCCAGAACTTTGCCGAACGGATCGTCATGATGCGCTCCGGGCAAATCGTCGCCGATGACACAACGCATAAAGTTCGGTCGCGGGCGGGTGGGCGGACAGTATCGGCGACATTCCCGCCGGACTTTCCCACCGACCGTATTCCGGCGTGGCATCACTAACCACAAACGGGAACCGCACGCTGTTGAACACCGGAGACTCCGACGCACTCCTGCGGCACCTCGTCAACCACACCCCAGCCACAGACATCATGGTCAGCCAATCCTCGCTGGAAGATGTCTTCCTCAACCTCACATCCACGGAGACCGAGTCATGAACACCCTGCGATACATGTCTTTTGACATTCGGCGTGCGCTGAAAGAACCCACTGCACTGGCGGTATCCATCGCATTGCCCTCCATACTGTTCATCGTGTTTGGAGCCAGCCAAAACGGAACAGACAGACCCATCAACGACGGCAACGTTGCCAGCTACGTGATGATTGGGATGGCCGCCTACGGTGCCATCACCGGTGCAGTCGGCACCGTAGGCAGCATGGTTGTTGACGAAATTTCCGGCTGGGGCAGACAACTCGCCCTCACCCCACTGCGCGCCTGGCAACGCATCATCGCACAGATAGCCACCACCATGTCGCGGGCCACGCTGGCCGTCATCGGCGTATTCTTGTGCGGCTATTTTGGCAGCGCCAGCATGCCGATCCGAGAATGGCTGGCGGCGGGTGTGCTCTCCATCATCGCGGTCATTCCCTTTAGCCTGTACGGATTGATCTTTGCCACGGCGTTCCGCTCCTCAGCAGCGGTGTCCTTGTCCACTCTGTCGGTTGTGCCTATGTCGTTCTTGGGCAACGCCTTCGCCCCCATGCCGGAGTCATTCATGCCGTTCGCCAGGTTCTCCCCCATCTACGGCAGCGTTTCACTCGCCCGCTATCCCCTCTCCGACGGCATCCAGGCCATAAGCAGCGACCCCTACACCGTGGATGATCCGCTGTGGTACGCCTTAGTGAACATCGCGGCGTGGACCCTTATTTTCGCGCTCATCTGCACGCTCCTGTGGCGCCGCGATAAGGGCCGGTAGAGGCCGGTATGGGCCGCTGAGGTTTCGATAGGCTGAAACCATGTCCACACGCTACGTCCTACAAGCAGGCGTCTGGCTGATTTTCCTCACCTTATTTATCACGGACGTTTCCAAGTCAGACCACAGCGCCGTCATCAAACCACAAGCTACGCGTTGACGGCGCTGTTCATCGCTGTGTACCTGCTGAGCATGATGATGCTCCGGCATCCTGCGCGTCGGATACGCATTGATGTTGTGGCCTGGGTGGTGGTACTGCTCGCCATCACCGTCACGATAGGGTGGCTGACCAGGCTTCCTTCCACCGCGACCTTTGTGCCGTACATCATTGCGGTGATTCTGTACAAACTGGAATGGCGAATGGTCATTCCTACCACGATCACCCTGCTCATCGCTTTGCCGCTGCTAATCGTAGGATTGATCAACGATGATTATGGCCCCATCACGCTGGCCATTGTGGTCATGGTAATCATTGCGGGGCGCTACGGGGTGGAAGTGGACTTCGTCCGTCGAGACGTGGAACAGCAGCTTGCCATAGTGCAGGAACGCGAACGCGTGGCCCGCGACGTCCACGACGTGCTGGGGCACTCCCTCACCGTCATCAATCTGAAATCCGAACTCGCCCGCAAACTCATCGACCACGACCCCGAGCAGGCCCGGCGCGAAATCGAGGCAGTGGCTGAACTCAGTCGTTCCGCGCTTGGCGAAGCTCGCGCCACCGTCACTCACCTGCGCACACCTGATCTGGCACGCGAACTGGTGTCCGCCGTCGAGGCACTGGCTACCGCATCAATCCACGCGACGGTTCCGGCACCTCACCACGCGACACGCATTCCCGACGACACCTCCCGCGTATTTGCCTGGGCCCTAAAGGAGGCCGTGACCAACGTGATCAGGCATTCGGGCGCCACGCACTGCGTCGTCGAACTGGCCCCATCTCGCTTTGTTGTGCGTGACGACGGCCGCGGCTTCCGCAGCACTCACCGAGGAAACGGTCTCGGTGGGCTGGAAGCTCGGGTAGCGGAATCCGGCGGAACCCTGACCATCACCTCCGACTCATCTGGAACCGAACTGAACATCACCATGGACACGCCATGATCACTCTTCTCATTGCTGACGATCAAGCCCTTGTTCGGGGCGCACTTGCAGCACTCCTCAACCTCGAAAAAGACCTCCAGGTGGTGGCGGACGTCGGCTCCGGCACTGAGATTGTTGCCGCCGCCCTGAAAGCACATGTTGACGTGGCGCTCATTGATATTGAGATGCCCGGCATGGACGGCATCACTGCCACCCAGGCACTCACTGACGCCCTCCCCACCTGTGCCACCATCATCGTGACTACCTTTGGACGACCCGGATACCTCAAACGTGCCGTCGCCGCAGGTGCCAAAGGATTCCTAGTGAAAGACACCCCACCACATCTACTTGCTGACGCCATCCGTCGAGTACACAGCGGACTCCGCGCCATTGACCCCGACCTGGCCGAGCAATCACTCTTCATGCCCGACAACCCCCTCACAGCACGGGAAATGGACATCTGCCGTGCGGCGCTGAAAGCCAGTTCCATTACCGACATCGCGGCGCAGGTGGGGCTCAGTGCCGGGACGGTACGCAACCATCTTTCCGCCATCATCGCCAAAACACAGGCACGTAACCACCACGACGCCGTGTACCTAGCGCAGGAAAACGGTTGGTTATGAGGGGCGGGTGAGTGACGGGGCATCGACAAGCAAAAACCCTTCATGCGAAAACATGAAGGGTATCTATGTTGCGACCCTGACGGGACTTGAACCCGCGACCTCCGCCGTGACAGGGCGGCGCGCTAACCAACTGCGCCACAGGGCCATATAAAAACTGGCCTGCTGGCCAGTTCCTGTACTCCCAACGGGATTCGAACCCGTGTCGCCGCCGTGAAAGGGCGGTGTCCTAGGCCCCCTAGACGATGGGAGCGCGTCGCTTGTGGCGACTGCAAAGAACTATACGGAACCATCCACAATTGCGCAAATTTAGCCCTGACGTGCACTTTTATGAACAATGATACCCGTGGGAAATGTGGCACCATTACCGAAACTGGGCTACGGTTAGTAGGGAGAAACCAGCCTCCCGAGAAAAGAACATGTACAAGATATATGAGCACCTACAACAGCCAAAGAAACCCAAGTCCGGCCCGTGCCCGACATAGGAAAAAAAGCGAAGGTGCCTCAAACTACGAGCTCATCTGGTCTTTTGCCAGACCACATCTCCCTATCCTGCTCGTAGGCGTGTTCTTCGGCCTGGTGGGAACAAGCATGGAACTAGCCATGCCCATGGCCACCAAATGGGTGCTGGACACTCTTGGTAAAGGACAATCCCTCGGCGGCCCCATCGCCATCCTGCTGGGACTCCTCGCCCTGGCCATTGTGGCGGGTTTCACCCAGGCCGCCATCCTGGGACGTGTCGCGGAAGGCATTGTGCTCGATGCCAGGATTTCACTGATCAACCGTTTTTTTCGGGCGAAACTCGAACAAATCCAAAACTTCACGTCGGGTGAGCTGGTCACCCGCGTGACCAGCGACACCGTGCTACTCAGGGAAGCTACAACCTCAAGCTTTCTCAACTTAGTCAACGGCACTGTCTCTCTCGTGGGAACCATCGTGCTCATGGCGGTTCTCGACGTCCCACTCCTGCTCAGCACCCTATCCGCGCTGATCATCATCGGCGTGTTCCTTGGTGCACTCATGCCCCACATCGGTCGCGCACGAAAACGTGCCCAAGGCGCACTCGGCGAAGTCGGCGGCATGTTCGAAGGCGGCATGCGGGCCATCCGCACCGTCAATCAAGCGGGGCTGAAGACCGCGAAATCGCCCGCATCTCCGACAAAGCCCAAGAATCCAACCGCTACGCAGTCCGCGCCGTATGGGTCTCCTCCGCCGTCGGAGTCGTGGCCAGCGGCGGTATCCAACTCGCCCTCATCGCCGTGCTTGGCGTCGGTGCCTGGCGCGTCAGCAACGGATCCATCGAAGTATCCACCCTCGTGGCGTTCCTGCTCTACGCTTTCAACATCGTCCAACCCGTATCCAGCCTCACCATGGCTTTCACCGAAATCCAATCCGGCATGGCCGCCGCCGAACGCATCCGAGAAACCGAAAAACTCGAACTCGAAGACCTGACCGGTCTCAGTTCCCACCGGCCACGGCCATTCACACGATCGGCGGGACCTGCAGATTCAAGGTCTACATCGGACCAGCTGGAGTTGGGGCGCGCGGAGCAACTGGAAAGGTCAGCGCAGTCTGGACGGTCCGGGCGGTTGGCCGTGCCCGCCGGCCGGCCCATAGAAACCCACGGCGAACTAGAAAACCCAGCGCAAGACTCCGTGTTCTCCCTGCGCAATGTCACCGCCGGATACGCCAACGCCCAACGACCCGCCCTCAGAAACATCAGCATGGACGTGCCGCGATCCGGGCACGTCGCACTCGTCGGACCATCCGGCGCAGGCAAAACCACCATCTTCTCCCTGCTGCTCCGCTTCATTGACCCCCAACGCGGCACCGTCGAAATGAACGGCATCCCCTACCACGACCTCAGCCTTAACGACGTCCGCTCACACATCGCCTACGTCGAACAAGAAACCCCCATCATCAACGGCACCATTCGCGACAACGTGCTGTTCCGAGTAGTGGATGCCAGCGACGATGAAGTCTGGGACGCCCTCCGAGCAGTCCGCCTCGACGAAAAAATCAGTGGGCTCCCCGAAGGACTCGACACCCCGGTGGGCAGCACCAGCCTCTCGGGCGGGGAACGCCAACGCCTGGCCATCGCCCGCGCCCTCGTGCGCACTCCCGACGTCCTCCTCCTCGACGAAGCCACAGCCCAACTCGACGGCATCACCGAAGCCGCTATCCAAACGTGATCTCCAAAGCCGCTTCAACCGGCACCGTGATCACCATCGCACACCGACTTTCCACCGTTCTTGATGCCGACCAGATCATTGTGTTGGAAAACGGGCGCATCCGAAACCGCGGCACCCACCACGACCTGCTCAACAACGACGAGCTCTACCACGAATTCATCACTGCACTGAAGATCAGTGCCGAAGAAGGCCGATGATTTTTTGAGAAGTGGCTGGCGTGACCGGGAAATGTGCTTACGTTCAAGCACGAAAACACTCCATTTTCGTCTCACACAGCAGAGCGATCGGAAGATACAAGTAAGAAGAACGTTGATGTCCGCTACCCCTTGGAACCACAACATCGCCTATCACCCGTGGGTCATGCGGCACGCGCATGGCGACGTTCTTGATGTCGGTTGTGGCGACGGGCTGCTTGTTCGAAAGCTATCTGCAGCCTGCGCATCCGTGACGGGAATAGATCCGAATGTTATCGCCACGCTGCCCACCATCCAGAGCGCAACCTTCGACGACTTTTCGCCTGATCAGCTTTTTGACACCATCATCTTCGTCGCCTCGCTACACCACATGGACACGCGCTGCGCGCTCATTAAAGCAAAAAATATGCTGCGTCCCGGCGGTCAGATTCTTGTCGTTGGGTTGGCCCGCAACAGTTCTCTCATGGATTGGGCCATCTCAGGGGCGCTGCTCCCAGTGGTGAAAATAAGCTCCTACCTGCACAAAGAAACACACGACCCCGACATGCGCACAGCCGCGCCCACGCTCAACCTGCGCGACATCCGCAACATCGCCAACGATGTACTGCCCGGCGCGCATATCCGCCGCGCCCTGTACTACCGTTACCTGCTGCGTTGGACCAAGTACTAACGGGGCGTCGATAAGCTGGAAGTCATGAGCATCACCGATGTGGCACGTGACTGGGCCGCCCATGACCCTGACCCGGAGGCCGCAGCCTATGTGCTGGGCCTCCTTGAGGACCCGGCGCGCGCAGCCGAACTGCAAAGCCGCTTCTCTGGGCCACTCACCTTCGGCACCGCTGGATTGCGCGGCGAGGTGGGGGCTGGGGAAAGCAGAATGAACAGGGCCGTCGTTACGCGTGCCACCTACGGGCTCATGGACTGGTTGGGGCGGCAGGTTGAGGGGCCCCGCGTGGTCATCGGTTGCGATGCCCGCCATGGCTCCAGCGACTTCTATACCACCGCAGCCGAAGTCATTTCCGCAGCTGGCGGCACCGCACTCCTCCTCCCGCTCTGCTTACCGACGCCCGTCACCGCCTTCGCCGTCCGCGCACTTCATGCCGATGCCGGGATCATGATCACCGCATCCCACAACCCGCGCACCGACAATGGATACAAGGTGTACCTGGGTGGACGCGTCGCCACTGGGGTCGCTGATGGAGTGCAAATCGTGCCGCCTGCCGATGCCGAAATCATGGCGTGCATTACTCAGGCTTCCCCAGCCGACCAGATCGCGCGTAACGCGTCGCGGGTAGAAAAGGTGGATGTGCTGCCTGCGTATCTTGAAGAGGTTACTCGGCTGGGTAGTTCGCTGCGTGACGTGCGCATTGTTCTCACCGCCATGCACGGCGTTGGCGGCGAGGTGGCGCGGCAGGCCCTGAGCCTTACGGGGTTTAACGACGTCCATGTGGTGGAAGAGCAATTCACGCCCAACCCGGACTTCCCCACCGTTGCATTCCCCAACCCGGAGGAACCCGGCGCACTTGACTAGCCATAGCGCTGGCCCGTGACGTGAATGCCGACCTGATCCTCGCCCTTGACCCCGACGCAGACCGCTGCGCCGTGGCCATTCCCACTGGTCAGGGGAACTGGCGGCAGCTTTCTGGGGATGAGACCGGGTGCTTGTTGGGGGATTATGTTGCTGGCCGGGTTGAGGGTGGTGGCGTTGGGCCCGGCGTGTTGGCCAGCTCCATTGTCTCCTCCCGCCTGCTCGGGGCTATCGCCGCAGACCACGGGCTGGAATACCGCACCACGCTCACCGGATTCAAATGGATTGCGCGAGTACCTGACCTGGTATTTGGTTACGAGGAAGCCATCGGCTACTGCTGCGACCCAGCACATATACGCGACAAAGACGGCATCACCGCCGCCGTCACCATGGCGCTACTGGCTGATAGTTTGCGTATCGACGGCCGCACCATCCAGGATGTGCTGGACAGCTTCGCCGACCGCTTCGGCTTGCACGCCACCGCCCCAGTGACGTTTCGGGTTGAGGATGTAGGTCTCATCTCTGCGGCGATGCAACAGTTACGCTCGACGGCTCCCACTGAACTTGCTGGTTCAGAGGTTGTGTCAGTTATTGACCTGGGGGAAGGCTACGACGGACTTCCACCCACCGACGGGCTCATGCTGTTCACCGCAGCCAACGACCGCGTGATCATCCGCCCCTCCGGCACCGAACCGAAACTCAAATGCTACCTAGAAGTCATCCTCCCAGGCGGCACCTGGGAGGAAGCACGCGAGCGGCTCGATGCTATTAGTGAGGAGCTGCGTGGGGTTATTGGGTTGTAGAGAGCGGAGTCAATATATCAGCAAGCTGTTGGAAGTAGTTATGTTTTGACCACGCGTCTCGGTCACCGATGACGTAGAGGCGTCGTTTAGCACGGCTGGCAGCCACATTAACAAGATTCACTGACTCCGCTGCCCACGCCTTTGCCCCATCTTTTTCAGGATCGGCGCTCAACACTAGGAAAACTACAGCCGCTTCCCTGCCCTGAGCAGTGTGAATTGTGCCGGCTTTTAGACCTCGATACTTGTTAGACAACTGTGAGAGCTTATTCGCGACATCACGGAAAGGAGCGATGGCGATAATGTCATTGACCTTCACATTGTGTTCCAGCAGATAGTCAATCTCTTTCTTCACCCGCTCTATCTGGTTATCCTGCACGTGGCTTCCTGCCTGTGGAGCTGACTCATGAATCCAACAACTTACCTTGATATCCGGCTCATCTGTAACTGCGAAAGTGTCCTGATCAGCTGGACCCCGATGCACACCATTAACCATGATGTTGTTGTAAGCAATCTGATTGCACAAAGTGAACATGGGGTCATCACAACGCCGATGGACACGAAGTGGTGAACTAACCCACACGTCTTCATCGCCTTGCGTGAGTATTGTTCCATACAGCGATACCTGTCCGCCAACGTTTGTACTGATGCCTTGGGCGGGATCCACGTTTGTGATACACCATAGGAGGCGGCAATATCCGATTGGGCTTTCTTCGGGATAGTCACGACCGGTTGCAACTGAAGAGGATCACCCACCGCGACAACGCGGCGTGCACGCCATATCGCTCCAGCTGCATGCTGCGGTGATGCCTGACCAGCTTCATCAATAAACAGCCAGCCCAATGATTCCGGTCCGAGGTTGCCCAGCATGCGTTCCACAGAAGCAAACGTCGTGGACACCATCGGGACTACGAGGAAAAACAACTGCCAGGCGGCTAAGGCTTTCTCTGATTCAACATTTTTTGCCTTGCCTGCAATAGCATCCATGGCTGCGTTCAAGCCTCTAAGCATCTTCTTGGCAGTCAGTGCAAGAAAATCTTGATGCAACTCAAGCGCCGCAAAGAACAGCTCAGAACGTGCTTGGTCCAACTCTGTGTCAAGCCAGGGCGCATGGAGTTCACGCTGATCTCCGACCCACTCAACATCCGGATAGGAAGGACCATATTTTTCCTTGTCCTTAGCACATTTCGCAGCTAGCACAGCGTATGCTCTACGAATATCATCCAGCCGCTCCAGGGATGCAGCTACAGCATCATTTAGGTGTTGTTCCTCAGTCTCGTAGCATTGTCGACGTTGTGAGACTTGCCGTAACTTGTCCTCTATCTCGGACAACGATGAAGCAAAGGGACGCGATTCTTCCCTCCACAGACGCGATGCCTTCCCCAGGCTGAACAGTACTTCAAAAAATCCAGGTTTTAAGCCAGTTGACGCTCATACCGATTGGTCGCATACGCATGCTCTTCCTCCAATGTACTAGCTTCCAGTCGGCAAGCCTCCGTTTGAGCCTGAGCACGCTGAAATTCTTCTTGTCTATGATGGTGCTCTGATTCACACGAACGCATCTGTGATGTTAGATGCTCTAACTCCTGTAAACGTTGTTGTGCCTGGATTCTCTCTTCGATCAATGCTTCAACATGCTTCTTAGCTTGGAAGAAATCTCGACGTGCCTCCTCCCATGGTTTAGGAATCCTCTTCCCATCACGCCACTGCTTCAAACGTTCCAACATCCCCAGCACAGGATCCGGTTGCTGCTTCTTCTGCCTTTGTTTCGGCTTTTCACCAAACCAAAACATTGAGTGGAAAGCCGTGCGCTTCTTTTTATTTCCCAAGGTCGCAGCAACAAGTCCCCATGCTTTAGCGTTGTTGTCTTTACCAGGACCTTCGTTCAGCGCCGCAGACAAAACTTTCGAGGCTAAGTCTGCAAAATAATCACGCTCATCCTGCCACTGCTTATCGATCGCCGATAAGCCTGGAATTTCAGTGCTCACATTCTGCACCGCACTGTTATTTGATGATGCCACAACCATCTCGTATCCAGTAAGGCTTGGATGAAGTGGATTGAAAGCATGCGTGAAACGATCCAGCTTTACCCTATATTCTGTTGATAGAAACGCATCATCAGGATCAGACAGTTCCGCCAGCTTACATGCACGTTTCACCACATTCCCCGCAAGAATATCTCTCAACATGGTGGTTTTCCCCGTACCGGGAGGACCATTAACCCCCATGATGCCCCGTGTATCAGCAAGATCACCCAACACCTTATTCACTGCGAACTGCTGGCTCAACGCCAATCCATGTTCAGGATTAGCAGGCCATCGCCCCAAAGGAATACGGTTTGCAGTTGTCCCCTGCATCACTACATCAGGCTGAGCAATCACATCAATCCGCTGGTCTCGTGGAAGCGCTTCCTCGCTAGTAAGATATTGAGCCAATGCCGAGTTTGAAGCCATTCCTGAGCAACGAACCCTGTTCAGATCTGCAAAGAAAAAGCTGTTCAAGAAATCCAGATCAGCTGTCTTATCTGCAGCTTGATGTTCATCGTCCTCTTGGACTACACGGCTTTCGATCAGGATCCGATCAGTGCAAAGATTCGCAATCTCTTCCACGCCTGCAGCATGTTGGGCAAGCTCACACAGCTTCAGTAACATTTCCCTTGTCAACATGGGTGCATCATCATGTTCAGGGGCATGTTTTTCTTCACCATCTACACACAACTCTGCTGCTTCAGCGTCAAAACTTATGGAAAAATTCGCCGTTGCGTCTTCAAACCCCTCCGACCAAGAAGGATCGCTTGGCCCAGGATCACAGAGTCGACCGACTCCCCACAACGCCGACGATAGTATTGCAGTACCTGGAACACTCCGCCCGGTGTGATCAACCACAAATGCTGCGCACGCACTTTCTCCAGGACGTCGTGCATCATATGAATCAGCATCATCATGAAATATACGATGAAGCCACTCATATGTCGCTTCCAGTGAGTAGACCCCCAGATAGACGCTATGCCGCCACATCCGATTTTTCCCACCTTTCGGAGGCGGAGTCGGTAGCGTTTCCCACGGTAGTTTTTGCTGCGGCCTCAGCTCTATGACCTGTCCTTCAAAGTCAGCATCCTGCGCTTTTCTCTTTTTATTTGTTGGGATTTTCAGCTTTGGCAAGCTCTGCGGACTGAAAAGCTCAAACATCCACCAGCACCGCAAAATTCGTCGCTGCTCATCAGTTATTTCATTTTCTAGCATGCAATTATTGTGCCTTGATAGAAGTAGTGATGCAACAAAATTTAACAAAAATATTGTGGCAAAATTTTCCAAACATCAAGGATCATAAACCCGCATTAACGCAGGTGAAGAATGCCTAAGGCATCTATAAGCAGCGAGTTTCGCAACTTCCGACACACGTTTTAGGCATCCCTAACGGGAAACATACCGTGCATAAAAACGATAGTCATCCAATTATTTAGTCACAATTCCGATGGTCACTTCGTCTGCACCATGAGATGTTGCCTTATCAAGCATCCGGTAACGACCCCATAGCTCAACTCATACACAGCCTCCAGCTTTTATGCCAGAATGACCACATGAACACAAGGCGAGCATTTGCGCAGGTAGACGTTTTCAGCACGGAACCGTTCATGGGAAATCCGGTAGCAGTTATCCTCGATTCCGACGGTTTAACCGGCGAACAGATGCAGCGTATTGCGCGCTGGACAAACCTGTCTGAAACCACGTTCATTACGCCCGCTACCTCGTCTGATGCCGACTACGCACTGCGCATTTTCACGCCGAATAGTGAAATTCCTTTTGCCGGGCACCCCACACTTGGTTCGGCACACGCGTGGCACGAGCAGCACCCTGAGCACACCGCTGACCGCATTATTCAGCAGTGCGGTGCTGGGCTTGTTGAGATCCGCACAATCAACGGCCAGTACTTTTTCAAGGCCCCTGACACTATCCGCAGTGGCCCGCTATCCGACGCCGAACTCGATCACCTCACTGCAGGGTTCGGCATTACTCGCAAGGATGTTGTCGCGCACCAGTGGGTGGACAACGGTCCAGGTTGGGCGGGCATTCAGCTCGCCAGCGCCGCGCAGGTCACCGCTCTTGAACCCAACTTCAATCTACTTAACGACGCCCTGGTAGGCATTGTGGGTCCGCACCCCACCGGCAGCCCCCACGCTTTTGAGGTGCGTGCTTTCGCCCCCGGAATTGGGGTACCGGAAGATCCGATCACCGGTAGCCTCAACGCTTCGCTTGCGCAGTGGTTAATCCGGGAAGGCACTGCACCCAGCACATATACCGCGACCCAGGGCGGCAATCTTCACCGCGCCGGGGTGGTCACTATTACCACTGACGATGAGGGCGCGGTGTGGGTTGGGGGTGCTACCACCACGATTGTGAGCGGTGAGATCACCACCTAATGTGACTGCACCGATAAACAAGTATTGCTCTACGCGCTACTGCTGACTCATTCTGATTAAGGAGATTAGAAAAGGCAGGCATAACAATGGCACAACCACACAAAGCAAAGGTTAGCTACGGGATTGACGGACCGATCGTACCCGCAGCGTTCAGCATCGGGGCCGTCATATTCATCATCTGCGGCCTGATATGGTCACCGTGGTTTTACATTGGCGCAGTCTTATCTGCCGTCCAGGCGGGATTCTATTTACACGCCACATTTCGCGGAAAATTCGTGGTGTGGGATCGCGTATTGAACGACATTCCTTTTCAAGGAAACGAAAAGATCTTGGACATGGGATGCGGTCACGGTACCGTCCTTATCGCCGCAGCACAACGCATTCCCCATGGCACAGCAACTGGCATTGACCTGTGGCGTTCCATTGATCAATCAGGAAACTCCATGGACGCGACACTACGTAACGCGGAAATCGAGGGAGTCGCCGATAGGATCACACTGGAAACCGCCGATATGTCAGCTCTCCCCTTCCCCGACAATTCCTTTGATGTGGTTGTCTCCAGCCTGGCCATTCACAATATCCACTCTGTTGAAGGCCGCAAAAAGTCAGTTCACGAGCATATCGCGTGGCCAAGCCAGGTGGTCGCATTATTATTGCCGACCCATTTAAAGCCAAAGAATACGGCCCAGCATTGACAGAGGCCGGCGCCACCGATGCCCGCACCCGTTCAGTCGGATGGGAGATGTGGTGGTCCGGCCCTTGGTCGGCGACCTATTTTGTTACCGCAACAAAGAGTTAACGGTGAGTTATCGACGCCGCGTTCCCCGCGCGGCGTCGATAAGCGTGCTGATTAGAGTTCTTTGCCTGGGTACACGCAGGGGCCAATACTCACGGAGTCTTTGCTGATCAGCGGTGAATTCCCATAATCATCGGTGTTGCGTTGCACTCGGGAACTGATCAAGACAAGTGGATGACGCTGCACAATTTCCTGCCGGAAAGTCACTTTCTCGCCCTCGTTTACCCAGCGGTCCACCACTGCGATTGGCTGCTCTTGAAGGTTGTATATGTCGTGCAGAACCACATGGTAGAAGGCAGCTTCTGGTGCAGTGAACTCAAAATTGAAAATGCCATCGCGGCCTTCGCATTTTGTTGTCGCCTTGTAACCTTTGCCCAAAACGGCCTCTGACTGTTTGTTCGCGTCAGGAGCTGGAGGCGTGGGGGCTTCAGACGTGGGTTTTTCTGCAGGTTTTTCCGAGGGCTTGGGAGCCTCAGGCTTGGAGGGCTTTGAGAAGCTGGAGCTGAGGTCTGATGACTGGGCAACGACGGGGGTTGCAAAGCCAACAGTTGCCGCGACGCCAGCGAGAAGTGCGCAGGTCATACGCATAGAAAGTCGTGTAGACATTGATGATTCCTTCTGTTTGAGAAACTAAGAATCATCATAGCCGTAGATGTTATTTTTTTATAAAACTAGCATGAGCCTAGATTCAACCCACGCCGCAGTACGCTTTCGCCGTATTATGTTTTCCCAGCTTATCCACCGTATCCCTACGGTACGCACCATGCCTGGTGGGTGTAGCCCAGAGTCAGCTCAAGGCCAACCCCGCTGACCATTTGGTTTGAGCCACCGACCCCTTGGCCAATGTCACGCCACCTTTTGGAATGCTCGCACACCCCTCATACGTCAGGCTGCAAAAGTGATAATAGCAAGCATGATGCGTTGGGACAAGGGGGTATGAGGACTGATAGCGTTAGGTTCATGTGGGCTGCCTACAGCGCTTTCTACCCTCCAGAACTACGAGCGCAGATAACTGCGCCAGAGCACACGTTGTGGCCCTGGCGCGGAAACCATGTGCATGTTGCATGTACCCACAACGCTGATGCCCGCGCGCGCGTCCTCGTTATTCACGGTGCAGGTGGACACAGCGGTGCGCTATGGCCTATCGCCAGCCTCATCGCAGCACAAGGAATCGATGTTTCCGCCATTGATTTGCCGCTTTACGGCCTCACAAAAACACCACATCCACAGGACATTCGTTACCAAGACTGGGTGAATGTGCTGGTTGACTACATTGATGCGCATTCTGACAACCGCCCGCTCATTCTCGTCGGGGCAAGCATCGGCGGCCTACTTGCCAGCGAGGTAGCTGCACGATCCAGGCGTGTTCACGCTGTTGTAGCCACGTGCCTTCTCAATCCCCGGACATGGCAAGCCCAAGCGCATATGACCACGTTTGGTCCTTTCGGGGTGCTTTCCGGACTAGTGGCACTACTCGCTCGCGGCCCCATCGCACGCATCATGATCCCCATGCGGTGGGTCGCGAACTTCAGACGCATGAGCCGCAATCCACAACTTTCGGCGCTATGTGCTCGCGACCCCCTTGGCGGAGGAGCACAGATTCCACTAGGATTCCTCGCATCATTTCTTCGCTACCAGCACACCCCACCAACCGTGCCTGTCCACCTCGCGCACCCACAATGCGACGCGTGGACGCCTCCGCACCTCAGCATGGATACACTCGCCACCATGCCACAACCTGCAGGCTGCACCCTACTCCAAGAATGTGGGCATTTTCCCATCGAAGAACCCGGGGTAAGTGAACTTATTAACGTAGTCATGGCCGCCACCCAACCATCACAACGCAGGGCAAACCCATAAGACCCAAATAGGCACATTACCTGACCGCGAGTCAATGAACCACTAGTGTTGATACCGATCTTTCGTAGACCGAGGATCAATCATCCCCCGCCTAAAGACATCATTGTCCAGCATGAATAATTGTTCAAATTGCTCAAGAAAATCTGATCTTATGTTCATTTTTTTAAGAAAATCATCCAACGAAACAATAACATCCATAATTGATCTTGGCGTAAAATTCCCTATAGCCAACCGCCGCTTTGCCTATTACGCACATTATGCGGGACAGCACCGGCATCAATCACACAATGATTCCACAATCTCCCATAATGAGCACATCTATTTCTTAAATAAACAATAGACCGCAAGCGAGAGGGGAATCCACTTTTAGCAAGACCAATATCTTCACAAATCAGATGAGACATTTGACCATGATAACCCCTCTCAATACACTTTGAAAGCGTACCGAAAGAAAAAGCTTCAACCGCAGACCAAACTGGAAGTTTGGCATATTTTTCAGAAGCGGAATCATCGCGATACCTAAGAATATGACGGTCTTTACTTCGTTCAATATCCCGAATGCACGCTTCCAATAACGACTCAGATGACTCAGCGCCAGAAAAGTAGGAATCGCAAAGATACTCCCCATATGCCCCACCCTTCTCCGCAACTATATAGGCATATCGATTGCGCAATAATATCTCTATTTGAGAAATCGGCCCCATCAGAAACTGATGCAATCTCTGATCAAGGGAATATATTTCAAATATTTGATCAAAAGTCACCCCGGAAATAAATTCATTTACACCATCTTCGGGAGACTTCTGAAAATATCTACAATATCCAGAAAAGCGATAATAGCCTACTTGTTTTAAAAATTTTAGACAATCATCCCCTGAGGATAAAATTAAACCTCGATCTTTAAATAATTGCAGCTGCTCTCCCCAAGAGCGCCAAGGTTTCATGAAGCTCCTAAAAATAAGGCCCAACCCATTTGAGCTTCATTGAGAGGCTTGGGAAGGGGACTATCACAACCGAGTATATACGATTACTGTGATTCTGCAACCCCAACTACCCTCGACACCATGACCCCCAACGTAGACTTCAACCGCTCCCTTGACCAGGCCCTCAACCTTGCCCGCAACGCTCGCCACGTTGAGGTGTTCACCGGCGCGGGAATGAGCGCCGAAAGTGGCCTGGAAACCTACCGCGATGACACCACTGGCCTGTGGGAAAACGTTGATCCGCAGGCAATGGCCTCCATTTCCGCCTGGGTGAAAGACCCTGCCCCCATGTGGGCCTGGTATTTATGGCGCGCCCGCCTGGCCCACAATGCCCAGCCGAATGCGGGGCATGAGGCGTTGGCCCGGTGGGCGTCGATAAGCGACGTGCATGTGACCACCCAGAACATCGACAACCTGCATGAACGCGCGGGGTCGCCGGAGGTGACTCACCTGCATGGCAGCCTTTTCGAGTGGCGATGCACCATCTGCGCGCGCCCCTACCGCAACGTTGACCTGCCGGACGAGCCCGTTGAACGCCTCACGCCGCCCGACTGTCCGCTGTGTGGAAACCCGATCCGCCCAGGTGTGGTGTGGTTTGGGGAGGCATTGCCGCCGCGCGAGTGGGCCACCGCCGAGGAAAAAATGACCAACGCGGACCTCGTGGTAATTGTGGGCACCTCCGGCATCGTGCAGCCCGCAGCATCACTGCCGATTATCGCCGCGGAACTCGGCACGCCAATCCTGGAAATCTCCCCCGCCGCCACTGAACTCACCCGGCTCGCCAGCGTGTTCTTGCGATCCACCGCCGCGACCGCACTGCCACTGCTTATCGACGCCCTCGGGGGCTGAGGTTGGCGGGACCGGCCGGGTTTCCTGCGCCATGATCTATCCTGAGCGGCATTTTCATGGAGCACGGTTTTGTACCGTAAAGTTTGCTTATCTCCAAGCCGGAAAATGGGGTGTTTTTGCTTGGGGATAAGCAAACTTTGCAACAAGCACCTATTAGCAGTTTTTCGGGCGCTTTCGCAGCCGATGCCGTCGTGATCACGGTCGAGATGCGGACCGTAACCTGGAGAACCTGCATACACAGGTGCATCACCGGCAGTCCATGCGGCGCAGCAGTTGGGGTACGCGCCCGCGCTGTTCTGCTGTGTTCCAACGAGGTTCTGCACCTGGGCAGGCTGGACCGGCGGAGCTGGGGGTTCAGGCGTCTCCGGTTCAGGCGTGGGTTCCGGGCTTGCTTGCACCAGCTCCGAGACAGGGGCAACCACCTCGGATGTGACTTTTGTTGTTGTCGTCATTGAGGTTCGCCGGGTTGTTTCCTGCTTTGATGTCGTGGTGGTCATCACAGACGTTGAGGTCGCGGGAATAGGTACCGAAGTCCCCACAACCTCATGGTCAGGCTCTGGTTCGACGAGCGCCATCCCCACGATGGCTGCAACCACGGCAGCCGGTGCCACAACCTTCCAATGGCGCTGCGCGGGAGCCGCACTTTGACCAAAGAAACCGAGCTGCTGTTCTTTTGCCCGCTGCATGTCTTTGTATTCGCAGATAAACCACCAACCAGCGGGTACAAGGAAGCCCGCCGACACAAGAAACATGGCGAATGCTTGCCCGAAACCAGATATGACCAGTATTCCCAGGGAAGCGAGAAGCAGTAGTCCACCAATGATCACAGCAATGATGGATACTGCTGCTTTGAACACACGTCCAGCGGTGCTGCGCTGTGGTTGTTGCGGCGTCCGAGGTGGAAGGGGTGGGATGGGTGAGTATGAGGTGGGGTATGTCATGATCGACACCGTCCTTAGGCTTTAGGTTTTGCCCACAAAGCAAAATCTTAGATTTTTATTTGCTTTCTATAAATATAAATAGCGCATACCAAAGTCATATTTAAGTTAGTGGGGAAGTACTACCTTCTTTAGGGGTCAACCACAAGCACAACACACCGCCGCAACCCCGGCGGGCGTCGATAAGTGCCGTCTAGTAATGCGCGAGCTAGTCGGGGCGAATACCCTTCAGGAACACATCAACCAGCCACGTTTGCCCCGGCTGAGAATCAAAAACCGGCAGTTCTGGGAGCGGGCGAGCAATGGTGGCTAGGCCAACGTGGAAGCGCTCAATGGTCATATCCTCCGTAAGCAGGCCCGCCTCTTTTGCACGGTCCAGAACCTCAGCCGTGCGCTCGATGCCAGTGCGGCGGATCTCCCGGGCCCGACCCACAATCTCTTTCAACTCTGGCGTTACCGCAACCTGCGCGGCCAAGGCGCTCATCTTAAGATTCGCGAGTGAGTGAACAAGGTTCTGCCACGCCGCCTCCGGGTCAGCATCCCAGGACGCAACGCACTCGTCGAGAAGCGCCTCCACCTCCCCCGCGCCTTGCTCAACAAGCCCAAGAATAAGGTCGGCGCGGGTGGGAAATTCCTGTACAGCGTGGCAATTCCAACCCCCACCGTCGAGGCAATAGTGCGCATGGACACCTCCAATCCATGCTGCGCAAACAGCAATCGCGCGACCCTCAGTATTTCCTCGCGATTTCCCTTGCATCCTTGCGCATGCTCTTTTCCCTTCTCTCTGCGCGATCTCCCGCACTATCACCCGGCATCATGCCCGTTACCCTGCGTAGTTGCATTCTACTATACGGATCACTATGCTCCATTTAAACGGATCAAAACGCTCCGATTCTGGTTGGCGCGTGTGATCCGCAGACACAACCAAGCAGACAAACTTCAAGAAAGGACACAAGAAGATGACCGTCACCACCACCGACCAGTCCGCACAGACCATCGCGACTGCGAGCACCCAAACACAAGGCAACACCACCAGCACCCAAGCTGACACCCCCACCAAGCAGTACCTCAAACTCGCCGGATTGATACTCGGCCTGAGCACGGTGCTGCTGCTCATGCTTCTTGCCTTTGTCACGCCGCTGCTCAACTCTGGTGCCAAGGATCTCCCCCTCGCCGTAGGCGGACCGGAAGCAGTGACCACCCACATCACGCAGGGACTACAGGCAAAGTCGCCCGATGCCTTTGACGTAAGCACCTACAGCACTGCCGAGGAAGCTACCCAGGCAGTGAAGGATCGGGACGCAATCGGCGCCATCACCGCAGGCCCCGAAGGAGTCACCATTGTGACAGCAAGTGGCGCAGGCTCCCCCTACGTCCAGCTTCTCAAGCAAATGGGTGCCGGTATGGCAGAAAGTGGGCAGCACGTCAACTACGTCGATGTCGCTCCGATGACCGCAAAAGATCCCACCGGCTCGGCCCTCACCGCCCTGGCAATGCCCATGATCTTCGGTGGTATGTCGAGCGCCGCAATCTTTTCCATGGTGTTCAAAAACTCCCGCGCCAAGCAACTTATCGGTGCTCTTGGCGTAGCCATCCTCGGTGGACTGGTTGCCTCCTCTGTACTCTACTTCGGTTTCGACGCCCTGGAAGCTAACTTCTGGCCCACCACCGGTGTGATCATCCTGGGCATCGCCGCAATCTCCACGACGGTCCTCGGCCTGAAGTCGCTGCTTGGGATCGCTGGCCTGGGTCTCGGCGCCGTCACCATGTTATTCATCTCCAACCCACTATCCGGCATGGCCACAGGCATGCATTGGCTACCCAGCCCGTGGGGTGCCATCGGCCAATACCTGCCGCTCGGTGCCGCCGGAACCGCCCTTCGCTCCTCCGCGTTTTTCGACGGCGCGGGCATGACCAACTCCGTCATCGTCCTGCTTTGCTGGATCATCGCCGGCATCACACTGGCCGCCGCTGGCGCATGGCGCGCACGCCGAACCGGGTAGGTTGTGCGCACTGAGTGCTTAGCGACGTCCGCCCTGCCGCAGCAATCCCCTTTGCTGCGGCAGGGCGTTTCTGTATGGGTGGATCGTTGGCGGCATCACGAAATGTGCGATCACAAGGTTGCGGGACCATTGAGGTGAGTCTTGCCCTTATTCATCAATGCCTCATAGCTTGCGTCATGTAAAGAAGCCGCCGTGCCACAAAACACAACCGCAATAAAAACACTCAGAATATAAACCGATTCCGCCTGACCACTGTACACACTAAGCACATTGGGTAAGAACATGAGCACGGGCAGAGTTTCAGATATTCTCAACCACACATGCAGCCGTGCACTAGCCTTGAGAAGCCCCTTTGTATCGCGCCTTCCCCAGACGCGCACAAAGGTAAGCATTCGACCCAACAACCAGCGTTAACATCAGCAGAGCTCCACCATAACCGCAATACACTCGCCACATGTCAGAAAAAAAGCTGGTATTGGTAAATTTGCAGCAATAGATACACCCATCAGGATGAGCACACTATTTCTTAACAGAATGCAACCCTTATAGTCCTTTTTCACGTCATCCGAGAGCAAGGCAGAAAGCGCACCGTAATCGTTCAATTCACCAAAGTTAGGATCCCCCTGTTCAACCGCACGAATGACGTGAATCCCCAGCTCGGCATCTCGAATGCCGATAGCATCAGCAGGATTATTCATCGACGCCATAAACGCATTATACTCTGCTAATTCTTCCGGTCCTAAATCCGCCACCGCGCTAGAAGCGTTTTTCTCAACGGCCTGCGTGATTGCATTTTTCATAAAAGAATTAAACATACGATCACGCGAGCTCGGTGGACGATTGTACTGCACGAGAGCTTTATCTATCACCTTCAAGTCTCGATCCCCCGGAAATTCACCCCTTGCCTGCTCAAGTCTAGTTTTTGCTTCATCCCGCCTCCCCGACATGGCCAATAAACCAATCCTAAGCTTCGCCAGCAAGAGCGGATCTGCGTTAAGCGATTCAGCCCTACTCAATGCCCTTTCCGCGTCACTATGAAGTTGCCATAGTGTCAACCCTTCCGGGTTACTCTCCGATCCGCCATCGAAAGAGTCAATCATGCGCAGGATAAGATTGACAACGACAAAATACAATTCAACCCTGCTTGGATCGTACTCTATCGCTTTATAAGCGTATATTAGCCCAATCCCATAATCAGAAAAACCAATCACACCCGAACGAACCTTAAGTGGGAAAACCGCAAGATTAAAAAGCACAATCACATCTTGAGGATCCTGCCGTGCCACCTCGCGCACTAGCTTGAGCATTTCAGCTTCGCCAATCTTCGCGCGCTTCAATGCTTCGTCATATTTACTATTAGCAGTATCGACAGTTGCGCAACTTTCACGCCGATACGCCTCCGCCGCCATCAACAGCCAATAAGGATGCGAGTGATATTTCTCCGGCATTTCCTGAAGTACTTTGAGGGATTCCCGACCGTCCGTTTCGCAAAGAAGATGGTAGGCTGCCCCCAAACAGCTATCTAGCACTGCATCCATGACCTCACTATACCGCTTTTCACCATCACAGAAATCAAAACCGATACAGAATTAGATTATCTGCTAAACAAGGATCTTCTGGAAGGAAAAACTACAGTCCTCTCTTCGTGCACTCAGTCCGAAAAAGAGTGAGATGAGGTGGAATAGTTCATGCAAGCTGCGGGCCTTGATATGCTTTCGGTGATTTTTCAGCAGTTCACCGCTCATAAAACCCCATGCATATCAATCGTCCCAGAGTTTGGCGGCCAATCTTCGAGTTGATGGATATTGAGGAAGAACTCAATCAGTAACCCTAACCAACAACTTCCCCTCCCCCGGGCGATACTCCTTCAGCACCTCCGGCAACCCCCGTAAACTCACTTCCCGCGCCAACCCGCGAACGCAATCGCCCCGCTCTCAGCTGGTCAAACACCCCCTCAAATAACGCCGGAAGCTCCGAACGCGGGCACGCATGTACCACATCACGCAGACGAAACATCTCCACCCGCCTGCCCACCTCACCTAGCGACCGCCCCGACAACAACCCGTAGTGCACCACAAGCCCATCCGGCTTCACCGCCAGCGCTGCACGTCGCCCGGTCTCCCCGCCAACACAATCGAACGCCACATCCACGTGCTTATCGACGCCCTCCCCACTCCATCCCCTACCCACCATTACTGTTTCTATTCCACGCTGATCGAGTAGTTCCTGAAGGTGGCGTGCGATGGTGGTGAACGCGCCGTCGATAAGCACGGTGCGGGCATCACCGCAGAAGCGTTCAACCATGAGGTAAGCGGTGAGCGGGTTGATGTAGACAAAGCAGGCAACATCGGTGGGGATGTCGTCGGGTACGGGGATGCACCACGTGTGATCGGTGCGTTTGAGTTCCTGCCATGCGCCGGCCGAGCCGATGGGCAGGACACGACGGCCAAGGAGGGTGCTTGGCACTTCCGGACCGATGCGCTCCACCACCCCAACCCCCTCGAAGCCCGGGACCAGTGGAAACTCGGTTCGGGAGGCGTAAGCACCGGACACCGTGACCGCGTCGGACGGGTTAAACGTGCTGGTCAACATGCGCACAATAACCTCGCTGCCTTGTGGAGCATCGGGTTCGGGGACATCCTGGATCGTGACGTTATGGATAGGACCTGGTTGAGCGGCTAGGGCGGCGAGCATGTTGCTAGGTTAGCGCACCAATGGCTGGCCTAAATCACGGGGTGAGGTCGATTTAATATGCTATTTTTACCTAATTTAGTTGAAAACCTCATATTAAAAGCTATGATGAGTGTATGAGCTTGCTCCGTTTCAGCGTCGGCAACTACCGCAGTATCAACAATGTTGTGACACTTGACATGGCTCCTGCCCTTGGCAGCGCCACTATGTTGAGCGCGCCCGCACAGACCTCACTCAACCTGTCACCGCAATCTTTGGGCCAAACGCCTCAGGGAAGAGCAACTTCCTTGACGCGATGTATTTTGCGCTACGAGCGATATTTAGTTCAGCCACAAGCTGGCGTGACGAAAGCGATTACCCCACTCCACCGTATTTTCCTTTCGTCCTCGACGATGCCACGTTGAACGAACCAAGCTTCTTCGAATTTGATTTCACCATTGACAACACACGTTACCTCTATGGTTTCACCTATGGCAGCGATGGTGTCATTGAGGAGTGGCTCAGCTATGTACCTAAGCAGCGCTGGAGCAAATGCTTCATTCGCAACACATCAGACAATACCGAGTTTGACTGGAATAACGCCTTCTTGAATAGAACTACCCAGCGTGAGCTTGGAAAGATAGATAAACGCGAGCTTGTGCTTTCTGTCGCTCTTCGTGATAAGCACTCGATTCTTGGAAAAATAGCGGAAGCATTGACCTCGTCATTCAACTTTCTTCCTCTGGGGGATAGCGCACAGAATGCGCGGATCGAGCAACTTACATCACTCATTCATAAGCGCCATTTCGATCTAGATGAAATATCGCTACTCATGCAAGCCGCAGACACGGGAATTGATTCGGTTTCTATCGATAAAACCAAGGTTCCACAGCACATCGTGGATAAGATGAATCGCATTATTACGGCAATCAACAATGCTAGTGATGAAATCAATAACATAACACTCAGCAATGATGAAGTGGAAAGTGTTGTATACAACCTAGTTTTTACTCATAAGGGCAAAAATCAAAGCCGAACACTGACCATGCAAGAGGAGTCCGCAGGCACTCTCGCCTGGCTTTCCATTGCGCCACAGCTACTGCAGTCTCTCCGAAAAGGAACCATCCTTATCGCTGATGAGCTCGATTCAAGCCTGCACCAAAACCTGATTGAGATGATCATCAGGTGTTTCACTGATCGATCCATCAACCAGCATGGAGCACAACTAATCTTAACCACCCACAACACCAATATCATTGAACACATGGAGGCTTAGCGCTTGAACCTGCCACTATGTGGTTCATCGAGAAGAACCTCCATGGAGAATCATCACTTTTCTCGCTCGCAGATTTCCCAAATCGCCCTGAAGCCAACTATGAGCGCCGCTACCTGGGAGGACGCTACGGCGCACTGCCTCAACTTTCACCTTCAACACTTCGCGGTTTGGTGAGCCAGGAGAGTTAAGCAAGTGGCAAAAGAAAAACGGCCTGTACGTAAACCACGATCTACATCCAGGCCAAAAAGACAAGAAATAAGAAAAAGAATCCTCATCGTTACCGAGGGTGCCGTTACCGAGCCAGAATATTTTGAACGACTACGAAAAATCATAGCGCCCAACTACGCGGTAATACTAGATGTAAGGCCAAAGCTAAGGAAATCACGTGGAAACAGAAAGTGGAAGTCCAATCCGGTCAGCGTTGTTGAAGAATGTATTTCCCTAAGAAATCATGATCACTCTCAACAGAATTCTAATAACACCGAACAAGAACCTTATGTGGCATGCTTCGCCGTTGTGGACGTGGACGATTGGGACACCAACAGGAATCCATCATCCCAGCTCAACAAGGCCATCCGCTTGGCAAAAGATAATGACATACAGCTACTAGTTTCCAACTTAAAATTCGAGGTGTGGCTAGTCTGGCACTTAGAAGGGACAACACCCAAATCAACATCCACAGAACTAGATAAGCAATGCCTACACAACAAGATTTTAAATGGAAAAAATCTTCATCCAGATTTTCCGCTAAGAATTACAAAAATGCATGCATTATCGCAAGCCGCCAACAAAAAGTCATCCCGAATACAAAAGGATCTAACCCGTCATCCGCCATACCGCGACTCTTCGAGTTTCTGGAGGAATTGTAGCGGCAGCAAACCTTCCATCCCTCCCCCACTTGCGCATTTCCCCAAGCTAGCCTAGAGCACGGCTGTACCATGACTGTCATGTCTTACCACCGTAATGATCGCAACAATCACTCTCGCAACAACCACCGCAGAAGCAACAATAATCGCAACCCCCACAACAACGAGTACCGCGAACATCAACATGAAGATGACCTGCGCCGCGCGTTAACCTCGCTCGATGGGAAAAGTTACGGAGCATATAAGAGCCTGCGCGGCTCCTACCCCCTGGCACCGGGCATAACATTATCGATTGATCGTGTGCAGACGGACCCGTATGCCCCACCCTCGTTGATGCGCATCCTGGTCGACCTAGCAACAGCCCAGGTTCCCCAGGACCTCATCAACGATGCTGAAGGCAAGATCGCCACGGGTGATTTCTTGACCAGGGCTTTTTCACATGAGGCATATACCAGCAAAGTCGCCAGGGAGGTGAGCATTGGCCGCCCAGGGCAGGCTGTGTTGGAGCGCACCAGCATCCTGTTTACGGACAAGCGCCTAGAAGCCCGCATTATGGTGGCGCTTCCCGCTGCGGGCCGCCGGATTCGCGGCCGAGAGGCGGAGGAATTGCTTGCGGATATTCTTCCCGAGGTAGCGGAATACAGTCTTCTCTACAAGAATCTTGATCAGCAGAAGCTCCGCGATCACGTCATCTTATACCGTGACCAGCAGGATCTGCGCCGTCAACTCAACAGCCGCAAGCTTGTTGCTTTTGTTGGCAACGGCGCGATTCTGCCGCGTCGTTCGGGAGATTCGGACGAACCACTGGAACAGGGTGCCACACCGTTCCAGAGTCCACAGTCGCTGCACACCGAGTTTTCTCTCCCCAGCGGCCGCACGATCACAGGCATGGGTGTGCCGGAGGGGATCACGGTGATTGTGGGCGGCGGTTATCACGGCAAGTCCACACTACTGAAGGCGATGGAGCGGGGCGTGTATTCGCATATCCTCAACGACGGCCGGGAGTGGGTGATTACTCACGCGGATGCAATGGCGATTCGCGCGGAGGATGGCCGCGCGGTGACGGGCGTGGACATTTCGCCGTTTATTAATAATTTGCCGTCGGGCACGGATACGCACCGGTTTTTCACCACGAACGCATCGGGTTCGACCTCGCAGGCCACGAACCTGGTGGAGGCCCTGGAGGCGGGCGCACAAACACTCTTGATCGATGAAGACACGTCGGCCACAAACTTCATGATCCGCGACGAACGCATGCAGCAGCTCGTTCCCGCCAAGGATGAGCCGATCACCCCATTTGTGCAGCGTATCCGCCCGTTGTTTACAGAGAAGGGCGTCTCGACAATCCTGGTGGCGGGCGGTTCGGGTGCGTTTCGACGTCGCGGATCACGTCATTGCCCTGAACTCGTACGTTCCAAACGACGTGACGGCGCAGGCCCACAGCATTGCGAATCGGACGCCGCAGGATGACGCGGCGTCGTTACACGTTTTCGATTCCCCGAACCCTCGCGTCCCGGCGCGGGATGGCTTGCGGGAGCCAAGTAAGACGAAGCCCGCGAAGGCCCGCAGCCGCACGGATATTCAGTATGGGCGCGAAAACATCGATCTGATCGGGTTGATGCAGCTTATCGACGCCGCGCAAACCACCGGCATTGCCCACGCTTTAGATTCCATCGCGGGCCGATGTGATGGCAGCACCAGCCTTGCGCAACTGGTGGATCAGTTAGTAGAAGACCTAGACGAACATGGTTTGGACGTGTTGTCGCCGCATCGCGGGCATCCGGGGTTGTTTGCGCGTCCCCGCAGCCAGGAGATTATGGCTGCGGTGAATCGGTACCGCAAGCTCAGGCTTAGTGCTGGGCGTTGAGGGCAGAGTTTTGGGCGACAGTGCTACCGCCCGCAACCAGGGATTCCCAATCTCACTCCTGCAGAGTTTGTATATCGTCAGGCCTGAAAACGGAGTGTTTTTGACCTGGGCGTATACATACTTTTATGCAACACCCCTCCTCACGCCAGCTCTAGCACCAACGTCCCGGTGTCAAACCCCGACCCCGCCCATGTAAACCCGGCGCGTTCATAGAGTCGGCGCGCCGGGTTGCCCTCTTCCACGCTGAGGCTGATGCGCCGGAGCCCTTTTGAGCGACGGCACGGATCGCGGCGTCGAGAAGCTGCCCGCCAATTCCCCGGCCGCGCTCGCCCTCGGTGACCCAGATGCTGAGTTCAGGGGTGGCTTCGTCGACGAAGCCGAAGCCAGGGTCGTCGGCGCGGAGTTCTCGCATGCCTTATATACTGCCACCGAAACCGCCTCGAAGGTCTCCCAGTTGGAGGCTTCATCATGGGTAGGCGGCATGGGTAGGCGGCCCTGACCACCGCTACTTATGGTCGGGCCGCCTAGTCTGCGTTTCCGGGTTCTGCCTCAGGTATTACAGCCCGGAGATGTCATGGTCGGGCATCATGGGTGCCTCGTTGGTGGAGTGTACATCGGTGTAGGTGTCATAGTGCCCATCGTTGTCGGTGTCGGTGGCCATGGAGTCCGCCCAACCGTCGTGGTTGTGGTCGAACAGGGCATCGTCGGGGTTACCATCACCGTCGAAGTCACCGTGCTGCTCGTCGAGTCGGCCATCGAAGTTGTTATCAATGTCAACACGGTCGACGGTGCCGTTAAAGTCTGTGTCGTCCTCCACAAGGTCAATGTGACCGTCGTGGTTGGTGTCGGTGAACCGAATGTCGGTCAGCCCGTCACCGTTGGTGTCCTGTTCCACCATGTCGGTGATGCCGTCGCCGTTGGTGTCAAATGCCAGGCTGTCGCCGTAGCCATCGGCGTCAAGGTCGATCTCGTGGTGGTCACTGACAGGCGCAACACCCGGGGTAGTACCGCTAGGAGTAGTACCACTGGGAGCCGCTCCTCCTGGGGCAGCACCGGTATCGTGACCTGCGGCGGCCGCGCGCTGGGCGTCGGTAATTGCATTCACGCCACTGGTGCTGTCGATGACGCCGTCGTCGTTGTTGTCGTATTCGTTGTAGTCACTGGTGCCGTCGCCGTTGGTGTCGTAGGCGATGCTGTCCACCGTGCCGTCGTCATCATAGTCTTTGAGGGTCACATCAAAGACGCCGTCGCCGTCGGTGTCCACTTCCTTTTCGTCCATGTGACCGTCGTAGTCCAGGTCAGTGAGCACCGTGTCCATCCGGCCATCGCCGTTGGTGTCAATGGAGTCTTTGTCGGCGGTACCGTCATCATTCCTGTCTTCGGTCCGAACGTTGGTCACGCCATCGCCGTCGGTGTCGTATTCGAGAACGTCAGCAGTGCCGTCTTCATCCGGGTCGGTGATGCGCATGTCAGCGCGGCCGTCGCCGTTGGTGTCCAGATCGAAGGTATCAATGTCCTTGTCACTATCGGTGTCGTACTGACCCATCACCGTTCCAGTGACCGGGTTGCCGTTCACGTCCACGGTGTGAATGGACTCTGCGTTACCAGCAGGGGCACCAGCGGTGCCAGCAGCGTTGTTAGCGGTAGTGCCGTTGGGGTCGCTCATGATGTGGTCCTTTCCTTCTCACACCTTCACGGTGCGTTTGCGATGTTGTCGATGATGGAATGCACCCATGCAGAAGAATGTTCCCGAGGTGCCAAAAAATTTTTTACTTCAGCCCTAGTCCAGCTATTTTCCTGGGAAAATAGCCAGAAATCCCCTGCATGGAAGAACGCTGTGCTATTAAAGGTGATGGTACTGTTTTCTCAACAATAGTGAAGGCTGCGCATGTCCCACGGATCCCCGGCCGCCGCGTCTCGCACCCCTGAAGAGTCAGTGACACGCGCGGCGGACATTGCACGACGATACGGTCAAGACAGCGCTGCGGACCGCGCAGTCCAGATGCTGAATGCCACATTCCGAGCGGGCACAGTGGTGGTTATTGGGGGAAGTGAAACGGGGAAAGTCATCGCTGGTCAACGCCCTGATTGCCCAGCCGGATCTGCTGCCCGTTGACGTTCTCACCTGTACCAGCGCACCGATTCGCGTGGCCGTTTCCCACGACGGCCCGGTTGTTCCTCAGGTCACTCTTGTGCGGGGCACAGAGCGGGAAATGATATTGGCCACAGAGCTTGCCCGCTGGGTGACGGTAGACGGGGTGGGGTCACTACAGGGCAACACCAACGCTGGCCTGGAAGAGGCGCAGGATCCACCCAGTTCAGCGGAGATCGCCGTACGATACCCGGACATGGACGGCATCACGGTCGTCGATACGCCCGGCGTGGGTGGGCTGGACAAACGCGCCGTTACCGCAGCACTTCAGGAGGCACGGCACGCCGGTGTCCTGCTCATGGTGTGCGATGCTTCCACCCCTATCACCGCCCCTGAAATGGACATCCTGCGACAGGCCCACGATTCCGTCGGCGCGTCATCGTCGCCGTGACCAAGATAGACAAGAACACTCGACGCTGGCGCGCCATTGTTGAGGACAACAAGCGACTGATCAGCAGCCACATGGGTATCGACGTCCCGGTGGTCGGCGTCTCCAGCCTGCGCGCCCTTGATGCCGCACGCTGCATCGATCCTGCGCGCCGAGCAGAGTTGGAACGGCGTTCTGGGATCGCGCAGCTGCGTTCGCAACTTCGCGCGCAGCTTCGGCAACCAGCGGCGATGGGTCAGCGCGCGGCGTTGCAATCCATCACCACAACCCTGACGGGAATTGCCAAAACGGTGCGGGATGACATTCGCCTGCTGGCGGAATCCTCGACAGCGGTGGAGCAGTTAGAAGCCGAGAAAACCACGCTGGAGCGGCTTCGGGAGGAATCCTCCGAGTTTGAGCAGCGCTTCCAACGTGACCTCGCTGTGGCGCGCACCCGGGTGACGGAGGGGCTGGATAAGGCCCTAGAGGAGGTGCGTCACGAATGGACGCAGCAGATCAATGCGGACTCGCTGCGCGTGCTGCGGTCCAAACCTCAGGTGTTCACCAGCCAGATTGAGACGGAACTGGCCGTGGTGATGGAAGACACCGTGGGTGCAATGGTGGAGGAAATTTCCGAACTCGCATCGGCGCTTTTCCCCGACCGCCAGGAACTGATCGCAGAGATCATGGGGACCACGGTGGCGTCGTTAACCCCGGCGGAAGTCTCGGGGCACGAGGTGGAGAAGAAAACCAAGGACATCATTGACCCCAGTGTGCTGATGATGGGCATGATCGGTTCGGGTGCATTGGCGGCCATCATCCCGGTAGCACCGTTGGCGGGTGCCGTGTGGGTGGGCGTTAACCTGGGCTACCGTGCAATGCGAAACGGCAAACAACATTTGATTACGTGGCTTCGAGAAACCACCGCCAGCGTGCGCACGGCCACCACCCGCATGTTGGATACCCTGATCACCACGGCACGCACGGATGTGATGCTGCGGTACCGCGCCGATCTGCGGACGAAGATCAAGGAATTGCACGGCCGGATCGACCAGGCTCGGGAGGCAGCGCGCGAATCGGAGGGGGAGCGTCAGGAGCGCAGCGCCCGGCTGACACGGAACGTCCAGATTATTGAGGCAACGATTGCGGAGTTGGGTCGGCACCTGCAGCAGGGAGGAGCGCGCGCATGAATCCATCACGCCAGGAGGCCATTGAAACCATAACGCTGCTGCTCACCCAGGCTATCGACGCCTTGGAATCCGGCGGCCCCGAACTTGTAGAACCCGCGTCGGAACTTCGGGAAATGGTGACCCGCCCGCCACGCGTGGCCATCGCCGGGCGACTGAAATCCGGCAAATCAACGCTGGTCAACGCCCTGACCCAACACCACATTGCCGCCACGGATTCCGTGGAATGCACTATGGCAGTGAGCATGTATCTTGACGGTGCCCCAGCGCGCGCTGAGGTGGTGGGCTTGGACGGCCGGGTGGATCGTGTCAGCCTGGGTCAGGGGCCGCTGGACCATCTGCCGCGTCCGCTGGACGAGGTCGATTACGTGCGGCAATTCGTGCCGAACGCGAGCCTGCAGCGGCTATCGCTGATCGACACCCCCGGTACGGCGACGCTGACGGTGGACAACGAGCAACGAACCCGCCGAATGCTTATTGACGGCACGAAAGACACCCGCCGCGCCAGCGCTTGGGCGGACTGCGTGGTGTTCCTCTCTGATTCCGCGCCGCGTGAAGACGAGCGGGTGTTTCTCTCACAGCTGGGCATGACTCCCTTGACGACGATGGGCGTGCTCTCCCGTGCTGATTCCTTTGGTGCTGGAGCATTTGGAAACCAAGACCCCATTCAACTGGCGGGGGTGCATGCGGCACGCATTGCCGAGCAACTGGGATCGGCGGTGCGGACAGTGCTCCCACTTTCGGGACTGCTGGCGGAATCCGCGCTGGTGGGGCAGGTGACGGAACGGGTTGCCAGGAGCGCGGCGGCGCTGGCGCACCTAGACCGAGACGGGGTGTTGGACGTGATCGAGGTGGACGACCCCTCGATTATCGTTCCCGGTTTCACCGCCGCGATGCGCGATGAACTGTTAGATGTGCTGGGGGAATACGGTGTGATGGTGGGACGTTCAGTGGCTCACGCGCAAGGCGCAGTGGGACTCATGCAGTGGATGCGTGATGTCTCGGGCATTGACTCTCTGACGGACCTGCTCACCGGCGACAATGCGTACTTCGCAGTGTTACAACGCGCGGTACGCATGTTGGATGCCTTGGAAGACCTCTCCAACAACTACGCCGTGCGCGACCACGTGCGCTGGGTGCAGGAAATTCTTCTCGGACAGCCGCAGATGCATGAGGTTCTGTTGTATCGCAGCTACCGGGACACGTATGTGAGCACCCCGGATTCCTCCCTGCTGGGTCCGCTGCGGCAGGCCATCACAGCCGCGACCTCGGCAGAAGTGGCAGACTGTCACCGTCTGCCGACCCCGCGTCTGTGCGCGCACGGCACGAGCAAGAACTGGGCAGGCTGCAGCAACTCGCCATGACTCCCCTGTCAGCGGCCGAGGATGAGGCGCGGGAGCGTCTCATCATCGCGCACCAGCAAGCACTGCGATCTATGACATAACACGTCTCGGGAACATTATGGGCCTGGGATGTATTACACCTGTACATCACGCATATAACCAACAACGATAGGTTTAGGTGAGCACACAATGAATGCACCGGCACAATGGCACATCGCCGTGGATTTTGGCACATCAAACTCGGCGGCAGCGCACACGGCACCGATGACAGGCGCGGTGGAGACACTTCCGCTCTCTCACCGGAGTAACCTCATCCCCTCAGCGGTGTTTGTGCAGGCCGACGGGGCGATCCACTGCGGCGATTCCGCAATATCGCTGGGGCGCAGGGACCCATCGAGGCTGGTGCCAGCACCGAAACGCTACATCGGGCATGATCAAGTGCAGGTGGCCGGTCAAGATGTACCGCTTAACGCCCTCATCGCGCTGTGCTGTATGGGGTATTGGAACGGGGGCGTGCTCAGCATTCGGGTGAAGACCCAACTACCGTCACCCTCACCCACCCGGAATCCTGGTCGGTGCACAATGTGGACATGTTGCTGTCCGCAGCAGCAACGGTGGGACTGTCAAAAGACACCATCCGAACCATCTCAGAGCCGCGAGCAGCGGCAATCCACTACGCCGCCCAGCAGCATATTCCAGCTGGTTCCCATGTGGCCGTGTTCGACTTCGGCGGCGGGACCCTAGATATTGCGGTGCTGCGTGCGGAACAAAACGGCGACTTCAGCGTGGTCGCCGCCAAGGGCGACAACACGCTTGGCGGCCGTACCATTGATAATGTGCTGTATCGCTGGGTGCTGGACCAGGTGGAACACAACGACCCTGATACCGCCGACGAACTCAAATCGGCTGAGGTGTCGGTCATGCATTCCCTGGACCAATCAATCAGGGAAGCCAAGGAAATGCTCTCTGACACATCCTCGGCCACCATCACCGTATCCACCCCTCGGGGCGAGCACGATTTCCTGATCACCCGCGACGAATTCAACACCCTCATCGATAAAGTTGTGGGGCGCGCGGTGGAGCTGACGCAGGCGGCCTTGAGCCAGGCGGGCGTCGATAAGAGCACGCCGATTTACATGACCGGTGGATCGTCGCGCATACCGTATGTGCAGAACCGCCTTGGTGAGGTCGGTACCGTCATGACCCTGGACGACCCGAAAACCGTGGTGGCCCGAGGTGCGCTGGCCGCAACCATGATGGGATTCACCGAAGGATCGGGGCAGGTCACGGCACCGAAATCGCAGCAGCCCAACAATCCTTTCGGAGTCGGACCCGGAACGGTTGGCGCGGCACAGGCAGCCTCGCAAGGGCAACAAGGAGCCGGGCAAGCAGCACAGGGTGCACAAGGGGCCGGGCAGGGTCAGCAGAATACCGGCACTGACCAGAACCTACCGCAGCGACATCGCGCATCCGCGTCCGGTCACCGCGCGGCGACAGCCTTCAGTGGTATCTCAACCCGCAAGAAAGCACTATTTGGCGCAGCAGCAGTGGCTGTTCTGTTGCTGGGCTTCATGACGTACCAGTTCTTCTGGGGAACAACCATGGTCACGAAGGTCAACACCACCGCAGCCGACTCAATGATCCCACTGACGGAACGCTACGACACCGCCTCGCAATTCCTGCCCGAAAAAAACCCTCCAAGCAATGCAAGATTGCGAAGGCAAAGCCAACGAATACAGTGACGACCTCACCGTCAACACCGTCTACGACTGCTCATTGTTAACCAGCGCCATGAGCGATGCCCCCAAAGTCGGCAGCTCCACCCCAAGCACCATCTACTGGATTCCTGGTGACGATGCGAAACAAGCTCGCGACGAACTCGAATCCGGCAAAGCAAACAAAAGCTCAAAAACCACCAGCAAGGAACGACTCCAGAAATCCTTCCGCAACACACCAGAAGTAGGTTACGCACTCACTGAAACCGGCTCTGGCTTCGTCTACGCCTACTATCCGCGACAGAAATTCACGCTCTACTTTGAAACCTCTTACGACGCCACCCCAGACCAAGTTAAGGAACTCACCAAGTACCTTGGGTGGACATCCTAAACAACCGGTACAATCAGCCTCATCACCATCGGTTCCCTCGCTACACCCGATGCCAAGGAGGTGACCTCATGACACGGCCCGACGGCCCCGACAACCAGGAGTTCGACGACTCATGCTCCCGCCTCTTGATACCCTCTACGGCTCTGTAGCGACACCACTCACCGACGACATGCTTGATCGCATGCTCGCCGTCGCCTTTGATCCCATGACCCCCGACCCGGGGATCGACCTTCCCAGCTTTGACATTGATCTGAATGACTTCGCCGACGACGCACACCACGGCGACATGTACGATGGTAGGTTTGGCGCCGACAATAGTGATCACGATGACCTGAGTGATTTCTTTGACACCCCGGACGATGGAGACCTGGGGACGGGGCATCTCGACGACGGGCACGTTGGTGAGGGGCATGACCTTCACGATTTTGGGGACTACGACGGCGACATGCACAACGGGGGCCATGATGACGCCCTCCACGACGGCGCAGATCATGGGTTTGCTGACCACGGTTTTGCTGACGGCGTCGACGATGACCTCCTTGGAGGCATGTGACGTGGCGGAACAGCATCCCACCGGGAGCAACACCAGCGACGACATTGAGCTCATCACCCGCGCTCAAAACGGCGACACAGCCGCATTTGGCACGCTCATCCGCGACGCGCACGGGCGCATGTGGGCGGTATGCCTCTCCATCACCGGCAACCACCAGGACGCCGAAGACGCGATGCAAAACGCGCTGACCGCCATCTGGCGCAACATCGGCAGCTTTGAACCCCGCGCGCGTTTTTCCACCTGGGCATACCGCATCGCGTCCAATGCCGCGCTACAACTCATTCGGTCCCGCCGTGACACCCCCGACGCCGAGGCAGGCATCCAGGAACCCGACAGGCATTCGCCTATCGACGACCGCGTCACCGCCGGGATAGTCATCCGCCACGCGCTTGAACAACTTGCCCCCGAATTCAAAGAAGCTATCGTATTGCGGGAATACGCGGGCATGAACTACCAAGAAATAGCCGAACACCAAAACGTTGGGGTTCAAACAGTAAAAAGCCGACTCAACAGGGCGCGCGCAAAGCTTCGCGATGCCCTCGAAGAAGTCGGCGTGAGCATATAGGTAGCGCGTAGGTTTAAAACGCGGGTTTGTCGCTGAAACCCTCGTGGAACGCCCACCAATTCACCTCATCACTGTCGGCTATGTGCCATTTTCCATAGTCAGAGCGATATTCTGGAATCCAGATACGTTTGTATTGATTATTGTCAGATTTTTCTACGCCGATGAAAATAGCACTCCAATTGGTATAGCCGCTTTTACCAATACGATGCTGCCACGTCTCTACGATGCGAGTAATCTCCTTACTCTGATCATCCGACATCCACTTCCCCAGAAAACGCTGCCCATCACCCACAATGAACGGGCAGAACATTGCGCCGACCAGCCCTTTATCTTCAGAGACAACCTGATTGATAAGAACAGCAGCCCGTGTCCAATCACGCGACGCATGGTTTGCCGCCAGGATAATGTGATTTAAAGTGCGGATGAGTACTCGTCATCAATATCTCCAGAATAGAGCGGGTAGCTGGGCTTATTGGTTTTTAATTCCATTATCACTCTCTTTGTGCTGGGTGGACCTGCCTGACCACACCATTATCAATGAGAGAGCGGGAAAAATTCCATCCAAAAAGCACTAATGAGATAAATATTGCAGTATGCCCTAAACATGTAACAATTTTATTGTTCAAGGTAACATAATAATACAGAGAGTTGCTTTATGCATTAAGGCCCAATGGCACTAGCGGACGATGTCACTTCTGTGCTAGATGAAGGCCAACCCTTCATTCCAATAAGCCACACTGCGGCGAACAGCATGCCCACTAAGGCCACTGTCATGGAAAACTGAACGGACACCGCCGTGGCAACGGCCCCGCCAATCAGCGCACCCGGGACCTCACCACCCAAGGCAATCATTCTTTCCGTCGCGGCGATCTGCCCCACCATGCCATCAGGTGAGGCTTGCTGGCGGGCAGTATTGAACAACACCATGCACAGCACCATGCAGAACGAAAACACCGCTTCAGCGAGCGCAACAGCTGTGATCCGCGCAGCGTGGATGGTAGTCATCTGCGCGCACAGCATAACGAGTACAGATGCCGCTGGAATAACAAGCGATGAAGCATAGAACTTTTTTGCGTTCTGTTCCGCTGTAGCGCTACTAGAAAACGCAGCCCCAACAAGACCACCCAGCCCTCCGATAACGCCGATCAGCGACATTACCCATGTCTCAAATCCGAGGACGCGTACACAGTAGATAACAAACACAGCCTGGAAGATGGCGCTGAAAAAGTTGAAGTGCAGCCCAGTTGCTGCCAAAGGCCGGAGGAATCCACTGCGCAGGATATAGCGGAGGCCGTCTAAAACTCCGCCGGAGGTGGTGTCGTACGAGCTGTCGGTGGTCTGGGCGTCGGAAGCTTTTAATTTTTGCTGTGCCCGAATTGCCTTGGTTGACAACCAGACGGTAGCAGCGCAGCCTGCGGCGATGGCGAAGCTCATCGAGCTAAACAGTGCCGCTGCTCCGAACGTCATGAAAGCGAGAATCGCTCCCCCAAGCCCCGGCCCACCCAGCGAGGAAATAATCTCTGAAGTTCGCAGCAGCGAATTAGCACGGTTGAGTTCTTTGCCGTCGCGGCCAACATATTCCACAATTGCGGTACTGATTCCCGCATCATGCAGCAGGGATGCAATGCCCATGAGGAACAACGTGAGGTAAAGAATCGGAAGCGAGGGACCGGCAAACAGCGAGAAGGCAAGCGCTCCCACGCCTGCCGCGCGGACGAGGTTTGCGGTAGTGATTGAGGAAGCGCCACCCCAGCGGTCTACCGCCTGGCCGACGCCCAATCCAAACACCAGCGCAGCTGCGGATTCCGTGAGATTCAGAATAGCCACCTGCATGGCTGTCGCATCTAGCAGCTGAATCGCAGCAAGAGGAGCGATGAAAAGCACCACCTGCAGCCCGATGGATCCCCAGAACTCAGAGGCAGTCAGCAGGCCGATAGCGCGTAACTTATGTTCTTTGCTCATGCACGTGCACCGCTATCGGCAGCATAGGAAGAAACGAGTGTGTGCAGTCTTCGGAAGCCCATGTGTGCTCCACCTTCACTGTGATGCCATCATTTTTCTTTAACGACATCAGCATATTATGCACCCGATGAGCACGAAAAAAGCCACCCCAACTCACTAGCTTGAGCAGAGTGGCTTAACCGAACAATATGAAAGTGGGCCCTGTGGGGCTCGAACCCACGACCTGCGGATTAAAAGTCCGTAGCTCTACCAACTGAGCTAAAGGCCCATGGCTGCATGGTAGCAACCAACAGTGAGCTATTTTAGCGGTTTCACTCTGGCTTTGGAAATCGCCCTGCTAGCTGGTCTTTCCGAGAAGCACACTTGCCTAGCAGCAACAATGAATACACTTGAACCTTATGGACGTGCATCTTCGGGATCTTCGCTACTTCACCGCAGTCGCGGAGGAGCTGCACTTCCGCAAAGCAGCCGAACGGCTTTTTGTGAGCCAGCCCGTTCTCTCCAGGCAGATCGCACGCCTAGAACAAGACCTTAAGGCACGGCTTTTCATTCGAGACCGACGTTCGGTCCAGCTCACATCGGCAGGTGAAGCTCTTCTTCACCGCGCCCGCAACCTACTAGAAGACTGGGATGCCGCCACGAAAGAAGTCACAACCCTGGCACGCAAAGAACAATCAGTGCTGGTCATCGGGCTTCAAACGGGAGTTGGGCGCGGAATGCTTCACACACTCACACAGGCTCTGAATGCAATCCAGTGGCGGCCGGAGCTTCACCAAGTGGCCTGGAACGACGCGACTGCGGGGGTTGAGGCCGGGGATTGCGACGCGGGATTCGCCTGGCTAGGCACTACCATAAACCCACGCTGCGACTATGTGGTGGTCGCGGAGGAACCCATAATGCTGGCAGTAAACAGCCAACACCGACTGGCAGGCGTCGTCAAGCATCTTTTGCGGAGGTCAGCAACGAACCCCTGGTGGCCTTGCCTGGAAGCGCCAAAGAATTGCGGTCGTTTTGGCTGGCGGAGCATGCGCGCCACGGCTCGCCAGCACCGATTGCCTGCGAGGCGGCAACCGCCGACGAAGCGCTGGAAAACGTCGCGGCGGGAACCGGCTCGGTTTTCATATCCGCAGGAAACAGTGTTCTTTACGCGCGTGAAGGCGTGCACTTTCTCGAAGTACCGGACTTACCGCCCGCGCGGCTTGCGTTCCTGTGGCGGGCAGGTGACACCCGCGATGTCATCCGCGTTGCAGCCTCGGCACTGCAGCAACACGGTGATGCCTAATCGCTATCACAGAAAGTATTGGACGCGATACCATCCGGCCGCCTAGCGTCACACAGTATGACGCAACCTTTTACTTCAACACGAGTTCGTTTTCAGTCAGAAGGCAGCAGGCTTGTGGGCAATCTGCACACGCCCATACACCACGATTCGGATTCCATCATTGTTGTCACCGGTTCGTGGACCACAGTTAAGGAACAACAAGCCGAGTTCTACGCACGACTTCTCGCCGCCGAAGGCTTCACTACTCTCACATTTGATTTCCGTGGGTTCGGCCAAAGCGAAGGCACGCCGCGCTCGTGGGAAAACCCGGAAAGAAAAATCAGCGACATTCACGCCGCGGTCACGTATGCCGTTGAACAGCTCGGTGCGGCACGCATCGGGGCGCTGGGGATTTGCGCATCGTCGGGCTATCAGGCCGTAAATGCGGCATCGGATAGCAGGGTGAATTCGCTGGCCATGATCGCGCCGTGGCTTCACAACATGCAGCTCGTCGCGCCCTACTACGGTGGTGAGGCTGGGGTACAGGAGCGCATTGCGGCATCCCGCGCAGCCCACGCCCGTTACCAGAAAACGGGCGAGGTTGACTACATTCCCGCCATCTCCACCACCGATCCTGCGGCCGCAATGTACGGCCCCTACGACTATTACCTCGATCCGCAGCGCGGCGACATCCCCGAATGGGACAAGTGCATTGCCACCATGTCATGGGAACCGTGGCTGACGTTTAATCCGCTGGTCAGCGCCCCACAGATCACCATTCCGGTCCACATGATCCACTCCCCCCCGAGGCCGCGGTCCCCGACGGCGCTCAACAGTTTTACGACCACCTGCCCGGCTCCAAGAAACTGCGCTGGATCGAGGGCACACAACTGGACTTTTATGACCAACCAACGCAGGTGAGTAACGCCCTGCGCACCACCGCCGACCACTTCCGAAACACACTCTAAGGACTGATTCATGGATCCCCGCCTCGACATCATCACAACCCTCAGCACCCTGTTCTGGGCCACCGACCACCACGACTGGGACACACTCGCCCACGTCTTCAACGACCAGGTCACTCTCGACTACGGCGAACCGGAACTGCTCTCCCCCCGCAAGAAATCATCGGCCGTTGGAGGCCAGTGTTTGAAGGTCTCGACGCCCACCAGCACCTGGTCAGCAACCACTTGATCACCCTGCGTGACGACGCCGCGACAGTCACGGCCTCCTTCATCGCCACTCACCAGCACGCCCACGGTACCTGGACGCTTGGCGGCGATTACCGATTTTCCCTCCACAACACCCCAAGCGGCTGGAAAGTTACGGCTATGGAAATGAGGCCGGTGTGGGAGGAAGGGGTGAGGATCTAGCCGGATGCGCAAAGTATGCTTATCGCCAAGCTCAAAAACGCCGTTTTTTTACACCTAGACATAAGCATACTTTGCGCAGCGTGGTGAACCTTCAGCACGCGCAATATCAGGGTGTTTTTCAGGGTTTCCCCGATGTTGACACAGCCCCAAACCCCTAGGCTAAACCGCATGAAAACAGCACGACCCCTACTCGCGGTGCTGGGAACACTACTTGCCACTCTGGTACTGATTGTTCCCGCACAAGCTCAACAAGACCGCTACGAACAACTCGCCCACGACCTCCACACACCCGGACTCGCCGTGGTGGAATTCGACACAAACGGCATCACCGACGAACACTACGTTGGTGTAGACGGCAACAACAATCCCATCACCGCCGATTCCCTCTTCATCTGGGGATCAGTGTCTAAATCATTCACCGGCGCACTTGCCCTAGAACTGGCAGACAAAAGACTCATCGATCTCAACGCCCCTGTCACCCAGTACTACCCCGAGTTCCGAAACACCACCTTCGGCAATAACGGTGCCACCATCACCGATCTGATTCACCACACATCTGGACTACCGCGCGAAGTCGATGTATACCCAGCGGAACTGCCAAAAATTATTGATACCGTAAGAAAATTAGAAACTGTTAATACCACTGATGGATCTTCTTATTCCAACGTTGGATACATCCTCCTCCAACACGCCATGGAACGAGCAACCGGGCAAAGCTACAGCGAACTACTCACCCACTACCTCAACCCAGCTACTGGAATCTCCCCCATCAGCTCCAAGAAAGAGGCACTCGAACGCCATGTCCCTGATGGATATGTGCCTTTCTACGCGGGTAAACACACGGTCACAGTCCCCTATGACGACAGCGAGACAGGAAAAGGTCGCCTTACAGGAACAGGACGTGAGTTAGCAACTTACGGTGCCTGGCAACTCCGTCAACACCAACAAGGACAACTACCCAGCAACTTTAGTAGGGCACCAATCGGTAAAGGCTCCTCCGAATACGGCGCAGGATTACGCTACAGAAAGGGCACCAGCAGTATCGACGGATCCGAAGTCACCATCGTCGCTCACACTGGCAATATTTGGGGTTATACGACATATCTTGGTTTCAACCAAACCACCGGAAAAGGTCTGGCGGTGCTTCTTAATACCTATGGATTACGTGATCGCGAAAACACAAATATAGCCAACAAACTTGAGAAGTTTACTGGGGAAGCATTAGGAATAGAAGCCCCCGCGAACCTTCCGACTAATGTCCCGAAGGGAGACATCATCATCTGGACCCAAGTTGCACTGATCGTCATACTACTTATCGCCATTGCATTCACCCTACGCACATGGGTACGACGCCCAGCACCGTCACGTACGCAACGCCGCACTATCATCACCATTGCCAGTGCTCTGATCCTGGGACTTGGCACGACAATCGCAATCATGATCGGCATACCTACAGTGATTGGCTTTCCCCTGGAATATGATCTATTTAAGTACGCCAGACGCTACTCTAAACTTCTGGGCGCTAGCTGCGGAAACAGCCATCCTCGCGCTGATCATCAGCGCCCGCCAAATCGCCTGGCGGCGAGACACGATAGGCCGAGCTAGCGTGACTTCTGAATCTCTCTAGTCACGGAAGCCACACTACCGCTGACAATAATGTCGGGACACAGATTACCTGAAATAGCCTGACAGTAGACCGATTCAGCAAACCGCATAATCGGTAACGTGCTCCCTAAACTCCTGGATAACCCATATAGAAGGCCCTTCATCTCCCTCATACAAGGAGCACAATCATGCATTTCCGCAGAGTTTTCCGTGCATCAGTGGTCGCTATCGTTGCGGCAACCGCCCTTACAGCCGCACCGGCAGCCCAGGCGGAGCAGTTCGACACTGGTTTGGGTACAATGCCCATCGGCGAGTGGGGGAAGGTTCGCTTTTTGACCCCCAACGACCCCCAATTCTGGGATCCCACGGTTACGACGCCGCGTATTGTGTCACCGCGCGGGACTGAGAACCTTGAATGCAAGGCATTCCACGGTAAAGCTACCGGATGCCGCCAGGATGGGGTGGGTCTACGAGCTCTTCCTCTGCCGTGGGAAGTGTACGTTCCCGTCAAGGGCTTGTCCTAATCCTGCACAACGCTAAAACAACGAACCCCCGCCACCGTGCGCCAGGTAGTTAAGGCGCGGGAGGCGGGGCGTCGTCACGCGGCGACACAAAACGGACGAAACACCTAGGAGAGCTTCATGGTGCCGGTTTCCTGGAACCGCTGGTGGAAGCTGAATGCGGTGGCCAGGTCGTGCGGGGTCTGCAGGGTCTTGCGTTCCGTGGCTGCCTTGAGCGCGCGGTCGTAGTATTCCTTAAGCAGCGGACGGTAGTCCGGGTGTGCGAGAGCAATGATTTTTCTACACGCTGGCGCGGTGCAAGGCCCCGCAGGTCTGCGTAGCCGTACTCGGTGATAATCACCTTGACGTCTTGTTCGGTGTGGTCCACGTGGGAGACAAACGGAACGATGGCGGAGATGGCACCGCCCTTGGCATCGGAAGGCGTGATGAAGGAGCTGATGTAGCCGTTGCGGGTGAAGTCCGCGGAACCGCCGACACCGTTCATCATGCGGGAACCGATGACGTTGGTGGAGTTGACATTGCCGTAAATGTCGGCTTCGATCAGGCCGTTGGTGCAGATCAGGCCAAGGCGACGTATGACTTCGGGGTGGTTGGAGATCTGCTGGGGGCGCAGAATAATGGACTCGCGGTACTTGGATGCCTCATTGTTCATACGCTCGGCGTATTCGGGCGATAGGGAGAAGGCGGTGGCGGATGCGACCGTCATTTTCCCGGCGTCGATAAGGTCGACCATGCCGTCCTGAATAACCTCGGTGTATGCCTGAATGTTCTCGAACTTGGAGTCCAGCAGGCCACTCATCACGGCGTTCGGCACGTTACCGACACCGGACTGCATGCGGTAGCCGTCGTAGGTGAGGCGACCAGCAGCAACCTCGCCCTCCAGGAAGTCCAGGAAGTGGCCAGCGATCTGCTTGGACTGCTCATCAAGGGGCTTGAATGGGGGCGTTGCGATCCTGCAGGTCGGTTTCCACCACAGCAACGACCTTGTTCACATCAATGTCGATGTAGGGGGTACCGACACGCTGGCCGGGTTCGGTAATCGGAATGACCACGCGGTTGGGCAGCGGGTTGTTGCGCCAAATATCGGCCATGCCTTCGAGTTCTTCGGACTGCCAGGAGTTGACCTCAATGATGATCTTCTCCGCAGCGTCCAGGTACTCAACATTGTTACCAATGGAGGAAGACGGAATGATGTGGCCTTCCTCGGTGATGCGCACAGCCTCTACGATGGCAACATTCATAGGGCCGAAGAAGCCCTGCTGCACGTACATGCCGGACTCGGACAGGTGGTAGTCCGCGTAGAGGCTGGTGCCGTCGTTGATCTTGTTACGCATGATTGGATCGGACTGGTAGGGGGTGCGGAACCGAACTGCATCCGCCTCAGCCAACACACCATCACAGTCTGGAGCGGTGGAGGCACCGGTGAACAGGTCGATCATGAATTCATCACCCTTGGCGTGCGCCTCCTTCGCACGTTCCGCGATGGCGGTGGGCAGAACCTTCGGGTAGCCAGCACCAGTAAAGCCGGAAATGCCGACCTTATCGCCATGGTTGACAAACTGTGCGGCCTCGTCGGCCGTCATCACCTTAGAACGGAGCTGAGCGTTAGCAATCCGATCGGACATGTATTCCTCCTCAAGCGCCGGGTGGCCAGCTGCAACGACCACGCCGGAGATGTGACACATCGACTACCCAAGCAGTGGCACAGGACACTGTGACTCACTTAGATAATCAGCAAGCTAGTTACCCTCACCACAATAAACCATCTGCCCCATCCCCGCTTTTTGAATAAATAATCGTGTGGACTTTCACCCAGAAAGCACCCCCACTATCTACCCCCTCTAGGTGTGGTGCCGTAGCGCCTGTGAGTCAGCCCATCGCCGGGTTGCTGAAATTGGACTTCCAGGATTCTGGTGAGTTTGTCGCCCATCCGGAAGTATCTACAATGGCCTGCGTGGCACAACCAGCAGCTCCCCTGTCCATAGGCTCCCTCACCCTCACCTCCCCGTGGTGCTCGCACCCATGGCCGGGGTGACCAACGTGGCATTCCGCACGCTGTGCCGTGAGCAGGAGCGAGAAAAAGATGGGCAGCGTGTCCGGGTTGTATGTCTGTGAAATGGTCACCGCCCGGGCGCTGGTGGAACGCAACGAAAAAAACGCTACATATGACCACCTTCGCCCCTGACGAAAACCCCCGGTCGTTGCAGCTGTACACCACCGATCCGCACTGGACCTATGAGGCCGCGAAAATGATTGTGGATGAAAACCTCGCCGATCACATCGACATGAATTTCGGCTGCCCGGTCCCTAAAGTCACCCGGCGCGGCGGCGGTTCAGCACTGCCCTATAAAAGGAAACTGTTTGGCAATATCGTCGCCGCTGCTGTTCGCGCCGCGGAAGGCACGGATATTCCAGTGACGGTGAAGTTCCGCGTGGGCATTGACGATGCCCACAAAACCCACCTGGATGCCGGACGCATTGCCGCAGCGGAAGGCGCGGCGGCGGTGGCGCTTCACGCCCGCACGGCGGCGCAGCGATACTCTGGCAAGGCCAACTGGTCGGAGATCGCGCGGTTGAAGGAACACATGGCCGATTCGGGAATCCCGGTGCTGGGTAATGGCGATATTTTCGCGGCTTCCGACGCTGCGGCCATGATGGACCAAACGGGTTGCGACGGCGTGGTGGTCGGCCGTGGTTGCCTGGGCCGCCCCTGGTTGTTTGCCGAACTCGCCGCCCAGCTCACCGGCCGTCCCCTACCCCCACAACCCACGTTGGGTGAAGTGACACGCATTATTCAACGCCATGCCGAACTGCTGGCAGCCCACCATGGTGAGGAGCATGGCTGCCGCGAACTACGCAAGCATGTGTCCTGGTATTTACGGGGCTTCCCCGTCGGAGGCGACATGCGCCGCGACCTCGCCCGCGTATCGACGCTCACGCACCTCGCTGACATCCTCGCCCCCTTCAGCGACTCCCCTGCACTCGCCGATGACGCTGATGGGGCGCGCGGCCGCCAGGGTTCTCCTGGGAAAGTCGTGTTGCCGGAGGGCTGGCTCGACGACCCGGAAGATGACACCGTGCCCGAGGGTGCTGACATTATGCACTCAGGTGGGTAAGGGGTTGTGCAAGGTAAGTCCACCGAGAAGCTCGAAAATGGGCTGTTTTCGTACCTGGTAGTAGACCTATATGACAAGCACACTTCACCCCCTCAAAACCCTCAACTAACTCAGCGCCGCCACCGCAGATTCCATTCGTCCTTTGTGCACTCCACTCAGCGGCGCATACCCCAGGTTGCGGAGTTCGTCGTCTTGGTGCCGTAGGGCAACGGTGAGAAAGTCCTTCACGCGTTTGCGCACCTCGGGCGGGTATCCCGCCGAGCAGACAATGTTGTAGCTGGTGATAATAAGTGGATAGCTGTCGGGTTGTTTCGCGGCGTCGTATAGCGCGTCGGTATCGACCACGAGGTTGTGTCCGTTGTTGGCGAAGGTGGCTTTGGCCACGGCTGCTTCCACGGCAGGCCCCTCGGGAACAACAGGTCCCGCGCCGAAATCAATGGCGGCAAGACCGAGTCGCGCGCCCACGGCATAGCCGGTTTCCACGTATCCAACAGCGCCGTTTGTGTCACGGATAGTATTAACAACCCCGTTTGAGCCGCTGGCCCCCACACCCCCGTACCCGGCGTAGTCCATTCCGGTGGTGTTCCACGCACCGTTTGTGGTGCCTTTGAAGAAGCGTTGCAGGGTGTCGGTGCTGCCGGAACGGTCCGATCGGTAGACGGGCGTGATGTGTTCTTCGGGAAGGTTGACTCCCGGGTTCAACGCGGCGATGGCCGGGTCGTTCCAGGTGTGGATTTCGTCTTTGTATATCCGGGTCAGCACGTCGGCATTGAGCACGAGTTTGGGCACGCCGTCAAGATGGTAGGTGATGGCGAGTCCGCCGAAGGCCAGGGGCAGGTGCCAGGCTTCATTGCCGCCGCATCGTTCCGCAGCTTGGCTGGCCTGCTCGGCGGTCAGGGGCGTGTCGGACCCCGCAATGTCAACGGTTCCCGCCAGGAAGTTTGTTTGACCTTCCCCCGAACCCGCAGGCGGGTAGGACAGTCGCGCACCGGGGACGGCGGTGGCGTACTTGATGCCATAGAGGTCCATGGCGCGCTTTTGGGCGCTGGAACCTTCGGCGAGTACCTGGCCTTCGGTCTTGGTCAGTCCTGGCTCGTCGACAAGGCCAATGGGGGTTTCACGGCTTTCTACGCATCCGGCGAGGCACCCGGCAACAAGGAGGGTCGAGATGATGGCGACACGTTTCACGGGCACTTCCTTAGTTTTCCGCCGACTCATGGGCATAGAGCACATGGTTTTCCACTTCTTCAAAGCCTAGTTTTTCATAGGCCGCCACGGCGGGAACATTATCGGCCTCCACATACAAAATGATGCGCCCCATCCCGGCCTCCGCTAGGTGGTCAAGCCCTAGGCGCACAAGCGGATCGCCAAGCCCGCGCCCACGATAGGCGGCGGCGAGTCCCACGACGTAGACTTCCCCCAGCTCAGCGCTGTGCCGTTTAGTCCAGTGGAAGCCTGCAAGTTGATCGCCGTCCCACAGCAGGAGCACGTCGGCCGAGTTGAACCAGCTCGCGGCCATGGCTTGGTCGAGGCGAGCGCGATCCCAGCCGCCTTGCTCAGGGTGCCAATCGAAAGCCTCGTTGTTAGCAGCAAGCCAGGCGTCCAGCACCGCGTCCCTACCGAACCGTTCGGCGGATTCGTCAAGGTTCAGGCAGACCATGCTGTCCGGTAGCTGGGTTTCCGCTGGCACCCAATCCACGCCCATCACCAAAAGTTCGCGTATCGACGCCCACCCACGCGCCGCCGCCAGGCCCTTCGCCGCTGGCAGTTCCCATGCGCCCACACGTGCGCGCTCTCCCCCAGTGACCCAAGGAGCGCGGTGCCCAGACCGCGGCGTCGATAAGCGGGGTGAACAACAAGTTCCCAGGAAGCCCCATCCCCGGCGGCCAGTGCCACCACCTGGTCGTCGGCGAGAATGTAGGCGTGGGTGTGCCCCAGTTCCGGTTCGGAAAGTCCGCGCAGGAACTGCTCAGACAGCGGTGCCACGCCGTCGTGAGTGGTGGCGGCGTCAATGAGTACAGTGTCGGGAACCGTGCCGTTGTAAATGCGCATACCTTCCAGGCTAATGATATGAATTGTAAGTGTGAAGCTACGCCGTCCCGCCGTTATTATCTCCAGTGCCCTCGCGCTGACGTTCGGAATTGGCTGGCTTGTGGATAGCATTGTGGCGGCACGGGTGGAAATGCGCATCGCCCAAGAAATCGAGGCCGTCACCCCGGTGGAAAGCAACCCCCGCATCTACGTCGGCGGATTCCCCTATCTGCTGGCGCTGAGCACGCACAAAGTGCCGGCGATCACCTCAGAAAGCCTGGATGTGCGCATTCCCGGCCTGGGGTTGGTGAACCTGCGCACCGAGGCGGACCGCGTGACGCTCAGCAACGAGCAACTTTTAAACGGCAACATTGAAGGGGCGAAGGCAAAGGCACTGTCGCACTACATGCGTCTCGACGGCGTGGCACTCGGCAGCTTCCTCAACATCACCGACCTGGACATCAGCCATCCCTCCGACATTTCCCCTACCAGCACCTCCGCCTCCGAGGCGCAGCTCACGGGGACACCACCGAACTTCACGGAACCCGTGGTCGCCGAGGTGAAACTCCGTATCAAAGGAAGCACCATCTCCATCGAACCCACCAGCGTGCGCGGCGCGCCGCCAGGTCGGGAAGAAGAAGCACTCAACGCCTTCTCCTGGACCGTGGACTCCACCGAACTCCCCCTCGGCGGGCGCGCCACCAGCATCAACTGCAACGGAGGGTCCATCTACATCTCCTCCGAAATCTCCAATGTCACGCTCAGCTACAAGGACTTTGCGCCGCTCCTACGCGAAAACCAAGAAGAAAGCTAGGGTGAGCTAGGGTGTAGGGCATGACTGAAAGCACTGATAACACTGCAACAGCCCAAGATGCCGCCAACTCCACCGCAGACGAGATCCGATTGGACGGCAACGCCGCCGTGAATCTCGCTGCGGAGCAATCCAAACTCACGGGCGGGCGGAACATCCCGACGTTGAGCGGCATTGACGGTCTTGATGACCTCCCCCGTTGCCGAGGACACCGCCAACCTGCGGCTCGGCCCTAACCTTCACGACGGCCTGCTGGCGTTGCTGCCCCTCATTGGCGTGTGGCGCGGTGCTGGTCAGGCAGATTCGGCGTCTGACGGTCAGTACGCTTTCGGCCAGCAGCTCATTTTCGCCCACGACGGCGAAAACTACATTTCCTACGAATCGCGCATCTGGAAGCTCGACAAGGAGGGCAACGCCACCGACCAAGACCAGCGGGAATCCGGCTTCTGGCGGATCAACGACAAAGACGAGATCGAATTCATCTGCTGCAATTCCTCTGGTGTCGTCGAGATTTTTTATGGCAACCCCCTCAACGAGCGCGCATGGGAAGTGGAATCCGCCTCCACCATGGTCACCGCCACCGGTCCCGCCGAGCTGGGTCCCGGCAAGCGCCTCTACGGCCTCATGCCCACCAATGAGCTGGGCTGGGTAGACGAGCGCATGGTGGGCAAGGAACTCCGACCGCGCATGTCCGCGCAGCTGGCACGCGTGGTCGGGTAAGGCGTGGTCGGATAAGACGCAGGGCAGGTCAGCTCAGCGCTGCGAACATCATGCGTCGCACTTTGTCTTCGTTCGCGGGTGCAGCAGGTGAACATCGTTGATGCGGGTGACCCGAGCGGCAACCCGAACGGAACTGACCAGCCAGACCGAGTCGGCGTCGATAAGCTGCTGAACAGTGAGGTCGGTTTCCTGGCAGTCCCAGCCTTTCCATTCGGCGAGCTGGTACAGGGCGGCCTGTGTGGTGCCGGGCAGGACATCGCCGCCGGGGGTCGGGGTGAACAGCGCGGTGCCTTGTGCAGCAACCACCGTTGAGGTGGCCCCCCTCCAGAACGCAGTCACCGTCAACGTAGATCACATCATCAAAGCCACAGCTTCGGGCATGCCGCAGGGCCGCCATATTAGCCGCGTAGCTGAGCGTTTTCGCGCCAACGATCATCCAGGGTGCGGCCTCATCGGGCGTGGTGGTAACGCTGAACCCACGTGGAGCCGTCATCACTGAGACTCCCAGATGGCGCTGCTCCAGATGCTCCACGGGGATCTGCTTCACCGTAATCCAGGCGCTGGGACGGTTCGTAGCGGCGCGGCCACGTGTGAGGGTCCACACGCAGGAGGCATCAACATCCTTTGGCCAGGATTCAATGGCCTCGGCCGTGGCTGCGCGCCAATACTCCGCATCCGGCTCCGGTAGGCCCAGCAGCGCCGCCGATGCGGCGAAACGTTTGCTGTGGCGCTCCAGATTGCAGGCACGGCCATCGCGAATCAGCAGAGTTTCGAACACACCGTCGCCGCGCGTGACGGCAGCATCATCCCAATAAATCAGCGGCAATTCTGGATTGTGATGGCGGATCGGACCGCCAAACGTATCCACAACAACAACGACGGGTTTCACGGCGGATGCGGCGGGGGTGGCGGCATGTGAGCTCATATCCTAGATTATCCACGCTTTGTGGGACTACGATGCCAGTGTGGCTACTTTTGTACCCTTCACCACCCCCCTCACCGCTACTTTCACGACCAGGTGCGGCGATCGCCCGCGATGCTGATGCCGCAATCGGGGGTACCAGCGTCGCCTGGCACTACGGCAATCCGCTGGGAGAACAACGCTACCCCACCATGCTCATCGACCGCTCCGACCGGCAGGTTGTACGCGTCACCGGGCCGGAAGCCCCGCAGTTCCTGAACAACCTCCTCTCCCAAAAGCTTGACGACGCCCCCGACGGATACAGCGCCGCTGCACTCGACCTTGACCCTCAAGGACGCGTTCTGCACCACGCCGACCTGCTCGTCCACGACGGTGCCTTCTACCTGGACGCACCCGCCCCGCAGGCGCAATCCCTTCACGACTACCTCACCCGCATGGTCTTCTGGTCCGACGTCACCATCGAACTCACCGATCTAGCGGTGCTTACCCTCCTCGGCGACCCCATTGACCTGCCGGAGGATGCGCTTAGCCGCCCCGTCCACTGGGGCGGAAAGCCGCGTATCGACGTCCTGGTACCCCGCGACCGTCTCGAACCCACCGTGGCAGCCCTCGAAGCTGCAGGTGCCCAACTGGCTGGCCTCATGGCTTATACGGCAGAGCGGGTCACAGCGCTGGAACCTGACCTGCTCCTAGACCTTGATGAAAAAACCATCCCCCACGAAGTACCAGGGTGGATCGGCCGCCTCGGCGACGCCTCCTGGCCCGGTGCCGTACACCTGGAAAAAGGCTGCTACCGCGGCCAAGAAACAGTGGCGCGAGTACACAACCTGGGCCGTTCCCCACGGGTGCTGGCACTGGCACACCTTGATGGGTCCGCCCCGACACTGCCCGCGCCGGGCGACGAGCTGAAAACCTCCGGCGGTCGGTCACGTGTGGTTGGTCGGATTGGGACCGTTGTGCACGATGCAGACCTGGGGCCTATAGCACTGGTCCTCGTCAAACGCAGCGCTGTGGGAAGCGCAGGCTTGGTTGCGGGTGAGGCTGGCGAGGTGGCCGTGGCCATTGATGCCGATTCCATTCCCGCCGACGACGGCGAGCGCCCCGGCCGGGCTGCGATCAATCGTCTGAAGGGCCTGTAGGCGACAGTGACGGAGACCTGTTGACGGCAGGTCAACAGGCCACATCTCCCCTATTTAGGGGTAGTTTTGGAATGAGTAAGACTTCTTTGGACATACCTTTTTAAGAAGTTACGTGATAGATCAACAACTACCCGGCTGCTGTTAGAGCACCGCCTACTAGCTGGGATTCATCACTGTGTTGAACAAGCCCCCACAACACGACACGCTATTGCACAAAAACACCAATCGCGCTCACAAGAGTGCGAGGTCAAACACTAATTGCGGCATTTTCTCCTCACACCAGCTATTGTGTCTAACAGGAATACACAGTAAGACAAAGCTCAGAGGGTGCCGAATTCCCGCAGCACCCCGCTCACTCCAAGGGGGTCAGGCCATGGGTCGCGGCCGTGCCAAGGCAAACAAGCCAAGGTTGCTCGTCAACTGAAGTACAACTCTCCTGATATGGATCTGGATTCGCTTCAACGGGAGCTGTCCGGAAAGTCGGATCGCGGGTCCTCGTACCCCGAAGACGACCAATATGCAGAGTGGGCTGATTGGTCCCCCGAGGACGAGGATAATTCCGAATCCAAGTGGCGCTAACAGCCCGTGTGCTGATGGCCGCAACTCACCCCCAGTGATACTGGCCTTCAGCATCGCGACAGCGAGGTAGGCACACGCCCACCTCGCTTTTCGTCGTGTCTATTCAGGTTAGTACGCAGCGTGCTCGCCCGTGAGCACAACACGGGGAGCACCATCGGCATGCTCACCGTTCTCAGCATCGGCTTTGCGCACCGTACCGAGTTCCCACGCCTCAATGTGGCGTGCCGTCAGCATGGCAAGAGCCCGGTCGCGGTCCTCCGCGGCCACAACAGCCACCATTCCCACACCCATGTTGAAGGTCTTGTCCATTTCCTCCTGGGGCACTTTGCCCAAATCAGCGATGATGCGGAAAATCTGTCCGGGCGTCCAAGTAGCACGGGATAGTTCCGCGACCAGACCGGCGGGAATGACGCGAGCAAGGTTGCCCGCGAGTCCACCACCAGTGACATGGCAAAAGGTGTGCACATCGCATTCGGCGGCAAGCGCTAGGCAATCCTTGGCGTAGATGCGGGTCGGTTCGAGAAGTTCCTCCCCCCAGGGTGCGTCCGAGTTCTTCCATGTAGCTATCAAGCGGCAGCTTGGCTTTCTCCAGCAGAACATGGCGCGCCAGGGAGTAACCGTTGGAGTGCAGGCCGCTGGAGGCCATAGCGATCACCACGTCGCCGGGACGTACACGATCAGGCCCCAGAACATCCTCAGCTTCCACAACGCCCACAGCAGTGGCCGAGACGTCGTAATGCTCGGGCTCCATCACACCTGGATGTTCTGCGGTTTCGCCACCAAGAAGCGCGCAGCCCGCCTGTATGCACCCCTCGGCGATGCCAGCGACAATGTCGGCGACATGTTCGGGCACAACTTTGCCGATCGCAATGTAGTCCTGCAGAAACAGGGGTTCGGCACCGCAGACCACAAGGTCATCAACGCACATGGCCACCAGGTCGATGCCGATGGTGTCGTGCTTGTCCATGGCCTGGGCGACGGCGAGTTTGGTTCCCACGCCGTCGGAACCCGCCGCTAGGAGGGGTTGCTTGTATTTCCCGAGCGCAAAAAGTCCCGCGAAACCGCCGAGGCCGCCGCGCACTTCCGGTCGGGTTGCTTTTTTCGCCAACGGGGCGATCAGTTCGACGGCGCGGTCGCCCTCAGCAATGTTCACTCCAGCCGCGGCGTAGGAGGCGTGAGCGTCAGTCATGGTGGAATTCTCTTTCTGCGGTTATCAATTAGTGTTGCATTTTGCGGACGAGTTCAGCGTTGGGATTCCCAGCGGGCAGCCCCAGGGGGTACACGCCGTCGAAACAGGCGCAGCACAGTTCGTCATAGTCCTGCTTGGATGCCTCGACCATGCTGCCAATAGAGACATAGCCTAAGGAATCCGCGCCGATTGCGGTGCATACGGAGGTGACCATGGCATCTTCATCGTTACCTTCGACGCAATTGGCCAGTAGTTCGCCGGGGCTAGCAAAGTCAATGCCATAGAAACATGGCCATTTCACGGGTGGGGAGGCAATGCGCACATGCACCTCGGCAGCCCCCGCTTCCCGCAACATGCGGATCAGGGCGCGTTGGGTGTTGCCGCGCACAATGGAATCATCCACGACAACCAGGCGTTTGCCGTCAATAATTTGCCGCAGCGGGTTCAGTTTCAGGCGAATGCCCAACTGACGGATGGTTTGCGAGGGTTGAATAAACGTCCGCCCCACATAGGCGTTTTTCACCAGTCCCAGCCCGAACGGAATGCCGGAACCCTGTGCATATCCGACAGCCGCCGGAGTACCCGAGTCCGGCACAGGGATCACAAGGTCACCATCGGCCGGGTATTCCTGCGCTAATCGACGCCCAATCTCCACCCGGGTTTCATGCACACTCTGCTGCCTGATCACCGAATCGGGGCGCGCAAGATAAACGTATTCAAACACGCAACCCTTGTGTTTCTTCTCCGCAAAGCGTTCGGACCGCACACCCGACGCATTCACAATGATCAATTCGCCGGGATCAACCTCCCGGACAAACGAGGCACCCACAATATCCAGCGCTGCCGTCTCAGAGGCAACCACCCACCCGCGGTCTAAACGCCCGATACACAATGGCCGCACACCATGAGGATCACGTGCCGCATACAGAGTGTGCCCGTCGGTGAAGGTGAGGCAAAATGCACCTTTGATGGTGGGCAGTAGTCTCTTGGCGGATTCCACCAGGCTGGTGTCGTCACTGATGCCGTGCGCCAACAGGGCACACATCACATCAGAATCGGATGGTTTGGTGGCTGGGTCGACGAGCTTTTTGCGCGCGGCGTCGTCAAGCAATTCCAGGTAGTTGACCAGATTTCCGTTGTGCCCCAACGCAACATCACTGCCGTTGGAAGCGGTGCGGAACATGGGTTGCGCATTTTCCCAGCAGGTACCACCTGCGGTGGAATAGCGGGTGTGCCCGATGGCGATGTCGCCTTTCAGGGCGTCGAGGGATTGCTCATCGAAAATCTGGGAGACAAGACCCAAGTCCTTGTACACCACAATCTGATCTCCATCGCCAACGGCGATGCCGGCCGCCTCTTGCCCTCTGTGTTGGAGGGCGTACAAGCCGTAGTAGGTAAGTTTTGCGACTTCCTCCCCCCGGTGCCCACACGCCAAAAACACCGCACTCTTCGCGGGGTGTTTGCTCGCCATGGTCGTCAAGAGGGAACTGAGGGGACTGATCCAAAGCTGCCACGATGCCCAATCGTAGCCGGTTGGGGTTCGTTTCTCTAACCCGACTCGCCACACCCCCATGCGGGTCCACCAACCGGCTCGATCACCGTTCTATGACACCCCTGCATAGCGGTAGTGGGACAAAAGTTCTTATACGCGGATATACGGGGATTAACCGCGTATGTTTTTGAAAAAGTCTTTCAAGATCTTGTAGTTATAGGTGACCCCGTTCTCCACAGGTTGAGCGTTGCGCATGCGCTCTGGAGTCCAATAGTTTGGATCCTGCTCATCTGGGGCAACCGTGTGCGTTACAGAGTCATCATTTTCGACAGGCTTTTGCCCTTTAGGAAAGCTCGGCATCGGCGCAGGTTCCGCATCACGCATCCGCTCTGGAGTCCAATAGCCTGGATCAAACGGCGGCACTGTGTGGGTCACACTATCATTGCGCACAATGTCACCATCCTCATTGATTCTGATGAGATCCGCCTGCTGCGGTACATCGCTCGTATCTATGGGCATCGGTGCGGGTTTCGCATCACGCATCCGTTCTGGAGTCCAATAGCCCGGATCAAATGGAGGGACCCTGTGGGCGGTGGAACCCGAATCCTTCTGATTATCCTGGGCGGTGTCGTTGGGCGTCGTCTGAGCTTGGGCAGCCGACATGACGGCTGGTGCGAGCAATCCGCTGGCGACCATCACAGCTGCGGCATATGCACGTTTCATATTCTCACCTCACAACAAATAGGAACAAGGTACGCACCTTATTCTAGCTAGATTTTGTGCATGGAATATGTTACTGAGCACGGTTGTGCATTTGTGATTTATTTGTAACTATTTTGCAATAAAAAATAAATAACATAACGGTTATTTAACACAATGTCACGACATCATACAGAGATAACTTTATGCTCGTGCGGTGCAGATACATTCCGGGTACTACAACCAAGGTAAACCGAAAGACCAGCGGTACTGCACAGCCCCTACCACCCTAAAAGCATTCCCCCAACAGGGGGCATATTTTATTCACAGAGCGCGGTAGATCATACGATTCCTGGTATATGACCCTGATATACAGCTCAGCCTGCCTGCACACCAAAAAGCGCACCTACAAGGTAAGTCACCGCCAAGGCCACTCCCCCCGCCGATCACTAGGCGAGCAATGCTCCTGCCGCGACGCGCCTGCGAGAACCGCGCGGATATGGTTCCCGTGATGGTCAGTGCAAGGAGCGTGCTCACCACAGTGACCCACACACGATGCTCCTGAGGAGCCAAGAGCACTGCAACAAGCGGAAGCACAGCACCAATCATGAACGACACCGCAGAGGATAAGGCGGCGACCCACGGATTAGTCAGTTCATCGGGGTCCATCCCCAGTTCCAGATCCAGGTGCGCACTCAACGCATCATGCTCGGCCATTTCCGTGGCGGCCCGCTCGGCGGTTTCTTCAGATAAGCCTTTGCCGCGCAGGATACCCACCAACTCCTGATGTTCGGCGTCCGGCATGGTCGAGAGCTCCCAGCGCTCTTTCTGCACCAACACCTGCTCGGTGTCTCGTTGGGCCGACACCGACACGTACTCCCCCAATGCCATGGATACAGCACCTGCTGCTAGGGCTGCAATGCCAGCAGCTGCAAGCGCAGAGGTGGAGGCGCCAGCGGCCGCCACCCCAATCACCAAGCCCGCTGTGGAGACAATGCCATCGTTGGCTCCCAGCACTCCAGCACGCAGCCAGTTTAGGCGGGATCCAACATCGCTGGTATGTGGTTCCGGAAGAGTGTGTTCAGCTGTAGTCACATGCTTTACAGTGGCACAATGGGCAGCCAGTGCGCCACTTCGGCGGCGCGGGTCCCAGACGTGTCTTCAGGTCGGAGGTCTCGCAGCCCGGTAGCGATTTGCAGCCACGTATGGGGATCCACTTCTACAACATTGGGCGGCGTGCCGCGCGTGTGGCGGGGGCCGTCGATGCATTGCACAGCCACGAAGGGCGGGACTCGCACCTCCACGGAGTGGCCCGGAGCAAGATGTTCGAGGGTGCGAGCGGTGAGTCGGACGGCGTCGGCAAGCGCGGCACGGCTGGGCCTAGAGGTGGCATCGGGGTCGCGAATCCAGGCTTCAACAGCGAGGACGGCGGCGCGGGTCGCGGCGGGATCAGCTGAGGTTTTCACAAAGAGCTACTCTAGTATTTCTGTGATTCGGGGGGTTTGTATGCTGATTTTATGCCTACTCTTTCCCCTGAAGTTACACTGCGTTTTCTTGCTGCACCCACGGATGTGTTGATGGCCGGGAGTCACGGCGTCAACGGTGGGCGCGTGTTGGAGTGGATCGACAAAGCGGCGTATGCATGCGCAGTGGGCTGGTCGGGAACGTATTGCGTGACGGCATATGTGGGGCATATTCATTTCACTCGACCGATCCCGTCGGGTCACATGGTGGAGGTGCGCTCGCGGATTGCCATGACGGGTCGGTCATCGATGCACATTGTCAACGAGGTGCTTTCTGCGGATCCTCGCGAGGGTGTATTTACCCGCGCCTGCGACTGCCTGGTGATTTTTCGTTGCTAAAGACACCAAAACCGGCAAGGCCCAACCGGTGCCCACGTTTGAACCCCCGCACCGAAGAGGAACTGCGCGTGCATGACGCAGCTATGTCTCGTATTGAGCTGCGGCGCGCCATCGAGGCAGAGATGGACAAACAAACATACGAAGGCCCGTCGGAAGCCCCGCGCATGATCACGCGATTTTTTTGGCCAAACCCACGGACGTGAACTGGGGCGGGAAAGTCCACGGCGGCACGGCGATGGAATGGATCGACGAAGCCGCCTCCGCCTGCACCATGGAATGGTCCGGGGAAAACACTGTGGCCGTGTACGCCGGCGGCATTCGCTTCTACCGGCCCATCCAGATTGGCGACCTCATTGAGGTTGATGCCCGCCTCCTGCGTACCGACGCCCGCTCCATGCAGGTAGTCGTCCATGTCCGCTCTGGGGACCCGCGCAGCGGACGGAACGCTTTGGAAAACGCCATTCACGCCACCATCACGTATGTGGGCGTGGACCTTGATGGGGTACCACTGCCCGCCCGACCGTTTGTGCCACGCACCACAGAAGACATTCGCCTAGCGGAGCATGCTTTAACGCTACGAAACTTGCGGGCAGAGTACGCACCGAAGCCATTGATCAAACCACTCATCGGTCGAAGGAGTTAGGGAAGCTAGAGAAGTTAGCTCCCCCTCACTTCCGCAGGAAATTGGCCTTTTCTAAGGTTTATGAGATGATTCTTTGCTAATTAGACAAGATTTTTCTTATCTTTAGCTTAAGGAGCGTTCATCTCATGAAACGTCGTTACGGACTCCTGGCAGCGGCTGTTGCCACATCCATCCTGCTGTCCGGCGCCACCCCCGCCGTCGCCATCCCCAACCCCGCACCGGCGGCCGACCACATCGCCCCTGCAGACCCGAAAGTTCCCACCAACAAAAAAGAACGAGTACTCCTGGGCATCGCAGCCGCGCAGGACGTAGCCACCGCTGCACAGGAAGTCCGCGACGCCCACAATGCCCTCACCAAAGCCGAATCCACTGATGGACTCAGCTACGGCGAGGCGGGTATGCAGTTCAACAAGAGCGTAGAGACCCTCAACGCCAATGTGTCCAATCTCAACCTGCCCAAGATCGGCGAACAAGGTGGCCCAGTAGCACTGGACACCCTCAGCAACATCCCCGCCATCGCTGAGGATTACCGTCCTTTCACCAGCGAAAAAGCGCTCACCGACTTCGATAACAAACTTGATGAAGCCTACCACCGCTCCAGCGACGACAAGCACAACACTGTGGTTGACGCCAACAACAAAATCCTCGCCGCACAAAAACAGATGAAAGCCACCCTGGATGGCTATTACGCAGCGATAGCAGAGGCAGAAAAAGCCGTTGCTGCAGCGCAGGAAAAATACGACATTGCGCACTCCCGTCTAGACAAGAACAACACGCGAGAAGCGCTGAAAGACTACAAAGCCGAAGCACTCGCCCAGATTGATGGTGAGTTGAAGAAACTCAACGACAGAAAGTCCTCCCCGGCTGTTGATGCCGCCCGCGCCGCCCTGAACGATGCAAAGGCAAAGTTCAACGCCATCCCCGACGGCCTCCCCAGCGACAACAAAGATGCTGTCACTGCTGCTATCGCCGCACTTGACGCTGCCCTGAAGGCTGTTCCTGCTGATAAACCTTCAGAAAAGCCCGGCCAGAAGCCAGCTGAGAAGTCCGACGGCAGCAGCCCATTCGACTTCCTCACCAGCATCTTCAAAGCCATCGGCAGCTTCTTCACTGGCATCTTTGGCAAAGGTTTGAGCAGCTAGTTGCCATCCCCACACCTTCAGCACCCCCTGGACGGCGTGGCGGCTGCAGTCAGACCATCAGGCATTGAACGATGTTTATGCAAGGTAAGTCCATCGTGAGGTTCGAAAACGAGGTGTTTTTGTACCTGGCAATAGACCTATCTGACCAGAGGATGTTGCGGTCCATCAAACTGTCGTTCCCCCTGGGCGAGCCAAAACCACGTGCATGAAAGTTTGCCTATGTCCAAGCTCAAAACCCTTTGTGTCTGGGTGGTTGTGAACCGGGGTCCCCTTACCCGGTAAGACAAGCCACCCACCTCGGAAGGCACAGAGACCATGACCACCACACCCCCTGCCAACACCACACAGGCTAAGACACAGCCAGCCCCGTACCGTCGCATCACCGACCACACCACAGCCATCCTGATCCAGATCATCACCCAACTCCACCCCACAGCCGACCCGAACCAGGCAGAACTGATCTGCCACACCCCCGGCGGCACCAGCGGCACCCACCTGGTGTCATGTCGTATCCTCAACTGGCTCACCCCTACCCAACCAGTCAGTGACTACACCTACCGCCTCCGCCAACTGACAGGCTGCGCCTACCACTTTTTGCCCTACGGATAGAAAAACCCACTACGCCCACCAGCTGGGCCTGTACCCAGCCAGACTGCGCCGCTGGATAACCCACACCCCACACCTTATCCCCGACAACCTCATCGCTGACCCCACCGACCCGATCATTGATGGGCTGCCCAACAGTATGTGGCAGGAATTAGATAACCTGGGCACACCCATCCCAAAAACCCTGCTCACCCCCGAAGTCAAACGCCTCGTGGTGGTGGCCTGCAAAACCCAAACCCGCATTCCGGCCCGCGAATTCGCCCACCAGTTGGGGGTAAGCCGTAGGATGCTGGAATCCTGGGAAGCAGCCCTAGCCGATGGCAGCATCACTGCCTTGGCGTGTCCCCGCAAAACCGGAACACTCACCCGTGATCAAGCACAGGAGATTATTCACATGCAGCAGCAACACTGGGATAAAGACCGCTATATCACCGAGTTGGAGCATCAACTTTCCCAGGCCCGTATTGAACGCGACCGGTTGTCCAAGGCGGTGGATGCGTTGGGAAAGCTATCAAGACCATGCCCGACCCTTGCGAGGATCCTGGCGGGGACGATCCCACCTGACCACCAGCCAAGCCCGCAGACGGGATGCCTTCTACGCCGCCGAACAGCACTTAATTGACACTCTGACCGACCCGATAGCCGGTGCTGGGATGAGCAAGACTCAGGCCTTGAAGATCATTGGGCTGGGTAAGTCCTCCCTGTTTTACCGCACCCACCCCAGGCCACCGGTAGGCAATCCCACACCATCCAGCCAGCGTGCTCATCCCCACCGGCTGGGTGCGGTGGAACAGCAACGCATCTGGGAGATGATCACCGACCCGCGGTATGCGTCCATGAGTATCCGGCAGGTTTTCTACGACCTGTACAACAGTGGTGTGTATCTGGGGTCGTTGCGTAGTTTCCACAGGGTTGCCGCCCGTTACCGAACCAGCGGTGATGCCACGGATAGGGCAACCACCACCAGTGGTGGTGCCGCTGCAAAGGCTGCTGGTGTGCCAAGCCATCGGCCGGTGACTGTGACTGCGACTAAACCGGGGCAGATTGTGTGTTGGGATGTTACTTTCCTGCCGCATGTTTTCACAGGTTCCAGGTTTGCAGCCTGTGTGTTTGTGGATCTCTACTCCCGTCAAATCATTGGTTTTGAGGTGGGTTATCGGGAAAGTGCTGCTGGGGCTAGTGCGCTGTGTCGTACGGTTATTGATCGGGTGGCGGCTGCTGGTGGGAGGGTGTGTGTGCTGCATTCGGATAATGGCTCGGTGATGACATCGACGCAGGTGGCGGATGTGTGTGAGGATCATCGGGTGGTGCAGAGTTTCATCCGGCCGAGGGTTAGTAATGATAATGCGCATGTTGAGTCGTTGTGTGGCACGGTGAAAACCCGCCTGGATTATCCGGTGGTGTTTGAGGATGTGGAGCATGCTAGGCGGTGGGTGGCGGGGTTTGTGGCGGCGTATAACGATACTGGGCATTCCGGTCTGGCTGGTTATACCCCTAATCAGGTTGCTGATGGTCGGTGGGATCAGGTGTATCAGCGGCGGGTAGCTGCGAAGCAGGCGTATGACCAGGCGCATCCTAGTCGGGTACCGGCCCGTCCGGCTGGGGTGGGGACGGTGCCGGACAGGGTGGAGTTGGTGGTGTATTCCACCAAGGGAGCGGGTAGGGACGGTGAGGGGTTGGCGTCGTTGCTAGTACGATAGAACCCTGCGGGGGCCGTTGCGGTTCACAAGACCCAGACACAGATCGAAAAACAGTGTTTTTCGTGCTCAGAGATAAGCAAACTTTACGTGAGCCCCTCTACTCCACCACGGAGTTCGCGCCCACGGCATGCCCGAAAATCTCGGGCAGGGTGCCAGCCCATGCTTCGCGGAGTTCGGCAACGGGAACGTCAAACTGTCCGGCAACACGGACCTGCTTATCACTGTTGGTCCGCCCAAGCTTCACGCAGGGAATACCCAGTTCACGGGCGCGTGCTTCCAGCGCCGCACCATCGGTGGTGGCCACGACCACGCGGGAGGCGGATTCGGAGAACAGCGCCACAAACGGGTCCTCATGAACAGCCGCCACATCAATGTCCACGCCGACCCCGTCGCCGGAGGTCATGGCCAGCTCCGCTACCGCTTGCGCTAGGCCGCCCTCGGAGACATCATGCGCAGCGGTGACCACGCGCGGGCCAGAGAACAACTCGACCAACTTCTGCTCGTTGGCTAGGTCAACAGCGGGCGGCATTCCGTTCAGACCGCCACCGGAGACCTGCTGCCAGATGGAACCGCCGAACTCGTCGAAGGTGGCACCCACAACGTAGAGGTCCTCGGGCCCGTCCACGGTGCCGAGGGTGTGGCCAATGCGTTCCGCGACGTCGTTAATCACCCCCAACACACCCACCACGGGCGTGGGGAGGATGGGTTCCGTGCCGGTCTGGTTATAGAAGGACACATTGCCACCTGACACCGGAATGCCCAGTTCAGCACAGCCGTCGGCAAGCCCGTGCACAGCCTCACGGAACTGCCACATCACGTCCGGGTTCTCCGGCGAGCCAAAGTTCAGGCAGTTGGTCACCGCGACAGGTGTGGCACCGGTGACAGCAACATTCCGGTACGCCTCCGCCAACGCCAACCGCGCGCCCGTGTTCGGGTCGAGCTTGGTGTAGCGTCCCGAGGCGTCGGCAGACACGGCGACACCGCGGCCGGTGGTTTCGTCAATACGCAGCACACCGGCGTCCGAGTTCTGCGCCAACACCGTGTTACCGCGCACATAGCGGTCGTACTGCTCGGTAATAAACGCACGCGAACACAGGGCCGGCGAGCTCACCATGCGCAGAAGAGCCTGGCGCAGGTCAGCAGGCTTTTCGACGCCCTGGAACTGCTGCAGTTCATCCTGCCACGCGGGCCGGGCCCAGGGGCGCTCGTACACTGGCCCTTGGTGGGCGATGGTGTGCGCCGGGGCGTCAACAACCACCTCGCCGCGGTGGGTAATCACCAAGTGATCGTTGTCCGTGACCTCGCCGATCTCCGCGCACGTGACATCCCAGTGGGCGCAAATTTCCGTGAACTTCTCCACATTGTCTGGGGTGACCACCGCGCACATGCGTTCCTGCGACTCCGAGGCCAGAATCTCGGCGGCCGTCATGTTCTCCGCGCGCAGCGGCACCATATCCAGGTTCACCAGCATGCCGCCGTCACCAGCTGCGGCGAGTTCCGACGTCGCGCAGGACAATCCCGCACCGCCAAGATCCTGGATGCCCACCACAACACCAGCCTTGTACAGGTCAAGGCAGCACTCAATGAGCACCTTCTCAGCAAACGGATCTCCCACCTGCACTGCGGGCAGCTTGCGTTCAGCACCCTCCTCAAACGTGTCCGAGGCCAACACCGACACACCGCCGATGCCGTCCAGACCCGTGCGAGAACCAAAGAGCATCACCTTATTGCCCAAGCCAGAGGCAAACGCTAGCTTCAGGTCCTCCACCTTCAACGTGCCCACGCACAGCGCATTGACCAGTGGATTCCCGGCGTAGGATTCGTCAAAAACGGTTTCGCCGCCGATGTTCGGCAGGCCCAGGCAGTTGCCATAACCGCCCACACCATCAACTACACCCGGCAGCACACGCTTGGTATCCGGGGCGTCGGCAGGGCCGAAACGCAGCTGATCCATCACTGCCACTGGCCGTGCACCCATCGCCATAATGTCACGCACAATGCCGCCCACACCCGTGGCGGCACCCTGATGCGGTTCCACATACGACGGGTGATTATGAGACTCCACGCGGAACGTCACCGCATGACCATCCCCAATATCGACCACACCAGCGTTTTCACCAATACCCGCCAGAATCTTCTCATTCATCTCCGGGGTGGTGGTTTCACCGAATAACGCAAATGCACTTTAGAAGACTTATAGGAGCAGTGCTCCGACCACATCACGGAATACATAGCCAATTCCGCGTCGGTGGGACGACGACCAAGAATATCCTTGATCCGCGCGTACTCGTCATCCTTCAAGCCCAAGCTTGCATACGGCTGTTCCGCATCCGGGTCTGCCTGAGCGGCGGGAACAGTGTCATTGAAAGGAGCATTCATGTCAGTACAATCTTCCCAATCACAATCAGGCAGCAAACGTGCCAACGGCGGACAAAAACAGCTGTAGGCCGTCCGTAGACGGTCCGGTCAACAGGTCAATAGCGTGCTCCGGGTGCGGCATCAAACCAACAACCCGCTGGTTTTCCGAACAAATACCGGCGATAGCATTCATGGAACCATTGAAATTATCGGTGTAGCGGAATACCACGCGGCCCTCGCCCTCCAGCATTGCGATGGTCTCCGCAGAAGCCTGGAAACGCCCTTCCCCATGCTTGGAGGGAATAAGAATATCCTGCCCTTTATCCAGAGTATTCGTCCAGGCAGTGGTGTTATTCTCCACCGTCAAAAACGTATCCACGCAATGGAAATGCAGGCCCTCGTTACGGGTCAGCGCGCCGGGAAGAAGCTTGGACTCAGTGAGAATCTGGAATCCGTTACAAATACCCAGAACCGGCATGCCCTTATGCGCGGCGTCGATAACCGAACGCATCACCGGGGCTAAAGCGGAAATCGCGCCGGAACGCAAATAGTCCCCATACGAAAAACCGCCCGGGACAACTACCGCATCGACACCTTTCAGGTCGTCATCGGCGTGCCACAGGCTCACAGCATCCGCGCCCGCATACCGAACCGCACGGGCGGCATCAACATCATCCAACGTTCCGGGGAATGTGATGACCCCAATCTTTGCCGTCACTGGGCCACCTCGACACCAACAACCTCATAATCTTCGATCACGGTGTTCGCCAGCAGGACCTCAGCGATTTTCTCCAGGTCAGCCGCCGTCACTGACTCATCAACCTCAAGTTCAAAGCGTTTCCCCTGACGAACATCTGACACCCCCTCAACCCCGATAAGGTCCAGGGCACGTACCACTGCTTTCCCCTGCGGATCAAGGATCTCTGCCTTTGGCATCACGTTCACAACTACACGGGCCACGATTTTATAGCTCCTATCCAGCACTAATCAGCCACCGCTGATGAATGACCTACAGTCGCCCATCAGCTTACAGCGTCGCCAACTTTTGACATACCTTTTGCACATAGCGTGGGCTGGGTAGCACACCTTCGGGAGGCACTGCGTCGATAAGCGGTTGGCTAGCGGCTGACCACGCCCGCGTTCTCTCCCAGCGCAAGCAGCACCAGATACTGCGTAAATGCCGCACCAATGAGCGCATAAAACACCACAACAACCCCCAGTTGAGAACCCGCTACCGCAAACACCAACAATGGTGACAATGTGAAAATAACCCCCACAATTGTGCGCAGCGGCTGGGCGAATGCGAGCTGCACGGAATGCGTCAGCGTTGAACGAACCCCACCCATGTGAGCTAACGGGTAAAACCACACGCTCACGGACGCAAGGACGCAGACCCCCGACAGCACCGAAGCACAGAGAAGAAGACGCGTTGTATTACCCACGTCGGCGCGAAAAATCACATAAAACTCATACACCGCGAACAACATCAACGCGGTAGTAATGAACCACCAGACGGTTGATGCTTTCCATTTCCGCGTAAACTCCCGCAGAAATGTGCGAACTGGGGTGCCAGCCTCATTATTCAGCAACTGAGTAATCACCACTGTGGCGGCGCGCAGAGCGGCACCGCCGGTGACCACGGGCAGCATTGCCACCAGCATCATGACATTAACAATCACAAGATCCGCGGCGAGGGACAATGCTCCATAGAACTTGCCCTCAGTGCTGAATAATCCTGGCATGAACACCTATTTTCCGCAACCAATCAGGGGACGGATGCGATCTCAGCCTTTCACAGCACCAGCGGCGACACCTTCAATAATGTACTTCTGTGCAGAAATGTAGAAGATAACAATCGGAACGATCGCCAGGACCAGCATTGCCATCATCGCGCCCAAGTCGCGGTTACCATTCGACCCCACGAAGGTCTGCACCACCACAGGAATGGTCTTATACTTCGTGGACAAACCAATGACCAGGTACGGGAGCAAATAGTCATTCCACACCCACATCGCGTTGAGAATAGCTACAGTGATTGCCGTTGGCTTCAACATGGGCATTACCACCCGGAAATATGTTTGCACAGGGTTGCAGCCGTCGATCATGGCCGCCTCCTCAATTTCGAGCGGGATGCTCTTCACAAAACCAGCAAACATGAACACCGACAGGCCAGCACCAAACCCCATGTACAACACCGCGATGCCCACCGGATTGGTCAAGTGCAACGTATCCGCGATTTTCACAGTGGGGAACATGACCATCTGGAACGGAATGACCATGGAAAACACGAACAAGTAATACAGCGTGGACGTCCACCAGGTTTTCACACGCGTGATGTAATACGCGGTAAGCGCCGAGAAAAACACGATGGCTATCACCGACAAAATCGTGATGGTGAATGACCAGATCACGGCCCAGAGGAAGCCCTCGCGCATCAGGCCGACGGCGTAGTTTTCAAAACCCGCCCACATCTCACCAACGGGGATGGAAACGGATCACTGGAAATAGCAAACTTGCTCTTAAACGAGTTGAACACAATGAAGAAGATGGGACCGAGGAACACCACCGTCAGGAACACCAAAATGGCATACAAGGGGATGTCAGCGGGCCTGATGCTCTTTTTTGCCACTTTTGGCGCTTTTGATGCTTGTGGTGTGGCACTCATGCCTCAACCTCCCGGCTTCGGGTTGCCCTGAGTTGGAACAGGGCGAACACAATAACGACGACAACAAAGATCACTGCTTTGGCCTGGCCAACACCTTCAACCCCGGTGCGGTTAAACATGGTGTCCACAATGTTCAGTGCCACCATTTCAGTGCGGTGACGCGGCGAACCATTCGTCAGCGCCAAGTTCTGGTCAAACATTTTGAACGTGTTAGCGAAGGTCAGGAACAGACAAATCGTGATAGACGGCATCACCATCGGGATAGTCACGTGCCGAAGCACACCCCACTTGGTCGCACCATCTAGTTCAGCGGCCTCAATAAGTTCTGGCGGAACGTTTTGCAGGCCAGCAATGTAGATGATCATCATGTAGCCCACCAGCTGCCAGTTGATCAACACAATCAAGCCCACATAGCCAAACTTCCAGTCCGCGATGATGGTTGTGCTGTACTTTGCCAGCACGGCATTAATCATCGACTGCCAGGTGTAGCCCAGCACAATGCCACCGATGAGGTTGGGCATGAAGAACACGGTGCGGAAAAAGTTCGTACCCCTCAACTTACGGGTCAATATCCACGCGATGGAGAAGGCGAACACATTGACAGTGATCACCGACACCACAACCACCAAAGCGGTGAAGCCAAAGGACGACACGAATCCTTCCCGCTTACTAAAGGCATCAACGTAGTTTTGCACTCCGTTGAACTCCGCGTCAGTGACGGTGGTGAACTCGGTAAACGATAGTAAGAACCCAATGATGAACGGCACCACGAACGCGATGGAAAACGCAATGAGCGTGGGCAGAACAAATATTGGGAAGTACTTTTTCAACGATGCTTGCATGAGAAAGCCATTCTGTGGTCACAGGAGCCGGAGTGCAACCAACCACGACCTGGAAAAATACACCGGTCAGGCGGACGCACCCACGGCTTGGGCACTATTTGAGTGCGGCCTTTTCAGCCGCCCAGTTATCAACAAAATTTCTTACAACCTCATCCCATCCGGTCTTTCCTGAGGCGTACTGGGCAAGATCCTGCCCAAAATCGTTCTTGAACTGCTGTGATGGGAAAGTCTGGAAGTCCCACGGCACGGATTCAAGGTCAGGGTTGTCCATCGCATCAGCGATCTGCTTTGCCAAAGGATCGTCTGGGATATCGTCCTTGCTAAAGGTTTTGAAGGGGGCGATGAAGCCAAGCTCATTCACCACATACTCTTTGCCTTTATCAGTGGTGTACAGCCAGTTGACAAAATCAATGGTGGCCTTCTGGTCTTCCTCGGACGCCTTCTGGTTCACGGCAAGATAATTTTCAGTTCCCACAGCCAACCCCTGCTTAGAGTCTTCTGGCATACCGGTATACATGGGCAGGAACTTGAGCTTGTCTTCTTTAATCACATTGCCGCTCACCTCGCTGATCTGCCCCCACGCCCAGTTTCCGTTTTGGACCATGGCGGCCTTGCCTTGGGCAAACTCAGCCATCGAGTCAGACACCGACTTTGATGGTGCTAGCGTTTTTTCCACCGTAGAGTTGTTGAGGTACAGGTCAAAGAGGTTTTTGTATTCTTTGTTGTAGGTGAACTGCAGATTGTCGGAGTCATCTACCCCAAGGTCCTGGAGTTCATAGTGGATGGGAATGTTGGCAAGGTGGGTTTGCCACCGCCATGCTTCACCTGATGCTAACGATGTTGATGCAAAGGCCCCGTCAATGCCCAGTTCCTTCTTGTTGGCCTGCATGTCTTCGGAGACTTTTTTCAGTGTGGCAAAGTCCTTAATCTCTTCTGGGCTAGAGACTTTGGCACCCTCCATGGCGCAATATTTATCAAAGATCTCCTCGTTGTAGAGAATGCCATAGCCTTCCACCGCAAAAGGCACGGCACGTATTTTCCCATCATCGCCGGTCAGCGGGTCAATGCTGTCATTGAGTTCCTTGGTAAACGTCGCGTCAGTGAGGTCTGCAGTAAATTTAGACCATTTTTTCAACCCCACAATGCCGTTCACCTGGAACAACGTGGGTTGGTTTCGCTTGCCCACTTCAGCTTTGAGCGTTTGCTCATAGGTGCCACTTGCAGCGGTCACCACTTTGACCGGGACGCCTGTTTCCTCAGTGTATGCTGCTGCAATCTTCTGATATATCGCATCTTGTTCCGGTTTGAAGTTGAGGAAGTAGACGGACGGGCCATCCTCCGCAGATGAACAGGCCGCAAGGCTTCCTGCCACGAGCGCGCTAGCCGCGATGGTGGCGACAACGCGTTTGAAACTAACCATGAGTAGATCTCCCTTGAAGTTAAGGCAGTGCACAAAGAGTCAGGCAAGCCCTTTGAATCCGCAGGTCACATGGCGATATGATGCCTCATCGTCTGCGTAGCAGTGGACGCTCCTGGCCAATCCCGATCATACTCACACGCACCAAATGGGTGTGAGTTGCATCAACTCTGGCACACTCTTGTAAGGTAGCCTACATGATTGCGCCCTTTTAGTAACTTCTTTTAGATATGTCATTTTTCACTTAAGCCCGCACACCCACGGTTTGCGTTGGAAAAATACGCAACATATAGCCAGCAATAAAGCCCTGAACAGGTGAAACATCATTCACCTTAATGACGGCACACCACTGCTACCGTATGTCAGGCGTCGAAAGAAGCACTATGCGCGCCATCAGGTCATGCTAGCTTTGTTTCTAGATGTGCGCTTCATTTCAGGTAGCACATCGCGCTACATCTCTCACTACGGATCGTTCGGCACGTACCTGCCGATGGAGGTTACACACTATGGCAACAGTGACTTTTGACAATGTCACACGCATCTACCCCGGAAACGACAAGCCCTCAGTGGACAAAGTAAATCTGGAGATTCGCGACGGCGAATTCCTTGTTCTTGTCGGCCCTTCCGGTTGCGGTAAATCCACCACCTTGCGTATGCTTGCGGGCCTCGAAGAGGTCAACAGCGGCCGCATCCTCATTGGCGACCGTGATGTCACCACCGTTCCACCCAAGGAACGTGACATTGCCATGGTTTTCCCAAAAACTACGCCCTATACCCGCATATGACTGTTCGGGACAACATGGGTTTCGCCCTGAAAATGGCCAAGATGGACAAGGCAGAAATTGCTACTCGCGTAGAATCCGCCGCCCTATCGCTCGGCCTCACGGATCTTCTTGATCGCCTGCCCAAGGCATTGTCTGGTGGTCAACGTCAGCGTGTTGCTATGGGTCGCGCTATTGTTCGCCGTCCCAAAGTGTTCCTCATGGACGAGCCACTGAGTAACTTGGATGCGAAAACTTCGTGTGCAAACTCGCACGCAAATTGCCGCTCTGCAGCGCGAGCTTGGCGTGACCACTATGTATGTCACCCACGACCAAACTGAAGCACTCACCATGGGTGATCGCATTGCCGTGATTAAAGACGGCGTGTTGCAGCAAGTAGGCACTCCCCGCGAAATGTATGAAACCCCAGCCAACGAGTTTGTGGCAGGGTTTCATCGGCTCTCCCGCCATGAACTTGGGCACCTTCATGTTGTCTGGGGACGGCTATGCCACCCTCGGGACATGCTCGCATCCGGCTTTCCGAAGCCACGCACAATGCCATTACCGCCGACGATCACGCCCAAATCGTCATTGGGTTCCGCCCCGAAGCGCTTGAAATTGTCGAACCCGGCGACAACACCATCCCCATCAAGATTGAGGTTGTTGAGGAACTCGGTTCCGATTCCTACATTTACGGCCACCTCCACGGCGGCGGCGATCTCGGCTCCGGCACCGACACAAATCCCGACAAGGAGAGCACCGACAAGATTATTATTCGCGCGGAACCCCACACTGCCCCGCCAGTCGGTTCCGTGGTCCACGTGCGCATCAAACCCGGCGGCCAACACAATTTCTCCAAGGCGACCGGGCTTCGGCTGCCTGACTAACCTACGGCTTTATACGCGTATCGACGCCGCGCCTCCCGGATCACCCCTTCTATTCGCGGCGTCGATACGCAAAAGCTTAAATAGGTAGGTTATCTTCGATGAGTTCCAGCAGCTCGTCATCTTCTGGGTCGGTTTTCGGGGAAAACCTGCCCAGCACCTCTCCTGAATCGGAGACCACAAATTTTTCAAAGTTCCACTGAATGTCCTCGCCACCGGTGGCGTCCTTCAAAAACGCGTACAGGGGGTGGGTGTTCTCGCCGTTAACGTCGGCTTTTGCCAGTAGCGGGAAGGACACGCCGTAGTTTACCGAGCAGAAATCAGAAATCTCGTCGGCAGTACCGGGTTCCTGCTCACCGAACTGGTTGCAAGGCATGCCAATGACAAAGAAACCGCGCATAGCGTAATCATCGAAGATGCGTTGCAAGCCCTCATACTGCCCGGTCAAACCGCATTTAGAGGCGGTATTGACAATAAGCAGCACATGACCTGCCCAATCATTCATGGTGGTCTCGCGCCCATCAAGGGTGGTTACGGGAATGTCGTACAAAGAAGCCATGGCTACAAACTACCTGCTGGGGTTATGCGCCGCTAGTGCCTGGTCAAAGGGTCCAAATCGTTGCCCTAAGTTGAGTGCGTCGTTCATACCTCATGCGCTCAGTCAAAGATACACAGGTCGCCCAGGCCAACTCTCTCTCATGGCAAGATCCACCAACGATTCTTCAGTGTCTGCACCTTCAAGTAAGTCACTAAGAAAATCTTCCCTCCATTCCACATCAACGAGAGACCAGGGAGCCTTGTGCTCCACAACTAGACGAAGGATTTCAGAGAATCTTTCAGCGCTTTCCCTGCGGTCATTGCCACCAGCAAGCTGCGCAATATGGTTTCCTGTTTCGATGACTGCTGTGATAGGGGAGGATAAATTTAGCTTTCTTCTCAACAAGCTCTTTCATCTCAGCACGAACTTCCTCTTGGTGCTGATTGAATCCAGGAACTGGCACAATATTGCACAGGATACTCGTGTCTATGAAGATAACCTCTTGCCCTTGCATCGCTATCCCCATCAGAGTCCTAGAAATTCATAGAACTCTGAATAGTCTGAATCATCTGACCGTGCAGCAGAAAATTTTCCTTCAGTTACAACAGACCCCAGCGATCCCTGAGCCATCACAGTCGGATAATCAGGCATTTCCATGAGTGGAATCAGTTTACTGTAACCTGCATCTTCATCGTGGTAACAAACAATGACACTAGAGTTCAGAGTTCCCTCTACAGCATCTAAAAGCGCCGGGCTGTGAGTTGTCAGCAAAACCCTCACGGCATTGTTATCGTTACCGGCTCGCACTAATTCGAGCAGCCTCTTAGCCTGTGAGGGATGCATGCCGTTTTCCAGCTCCTCTATCACAAGCTGAACGCCTTCTGCAGTTTTCAGCTTGCTTAGCTGCTCACCACGTATCGCTACTCAAGACCATCACGATCAGCAAGAAGTGAGGTGACTATTGCCGTATAGCGCAGCATTCCGTCGCTCATTTGTGAAGCGGGGGTCTTCTCTATGTCTCCAGAATCACCACTTCCCCGCTCCAAAAGCGCAAGCATAACCTCGCCGCCCTCAGCTTTGAGGAAATCCAACCCAATAACCTTGCTAGCAGCGATCGCTTGAACTTGGTCCTGGATTTTGCCAAAACGTTTTTCATCGCGCTCACGCAGCGCGAACAATACTGGGGAAATATTGTCTGCACCTCTGCGCAACTTATGATCCGTCTCTGCAACATAATTCCGCATATCCGAAGGATGTGGCTCTAGGTGAAATATATCGCGGAGTGCGGAAATAGGCGCAGTGAAACCTAAGGCAAGTTCCAGGTCATCATCGCCATCATCGGTCGATCTTGCTAGATGTGGATCGATGAGGGATCACACTCCCCATGCTCGGCAGAGTGGTACAGAACATGCCCTCTCTTACTCATCTGCGCGCTGGATCAGCAAAAACTTCAGACCGCACTTTCTAGCGTTGGCGTCACTTGCACTTCAATGTCGTACAGATGAAAGCAGCTCCATCAAAAATCCATCGTGCATCCCAGCGCAAAGTAATCCGATTCCATGTGGCGCACAGCCGCGCGATCCCTCCCACGGATGGGACCACCTTCATGCCGCCTACTATCCAGGGCATCAGCCACGTCGCTCCCCAAGCGATGCGCGAAAGAACCTCTAGACCGTCAAGGACGTTAGATTTTCCCGCACCGTTTTGCCCGATAAGAATGGTGGTTGGTTGGAAACGAAGAACTGCGTCACGGAAGGATTTGAATGCCGTGAGCCGCAGTTCAGTGATTACGGGTTGATGGGGGTGCTGTTCGCTAGGTGCCATGTGCCCATGCTACCCGGACGTCAACGTCCCTACGAGAACTGTTTGAGGTCGCGTTCCATCGCGGTTTTTTCCCACTCGGGCACTGGTGGGGTGACGTCTTTGTCTTCGGCAGGGACAGAAATGGTGTTGTATGCACTGCCGGTTGCCATGCGGAAATCAACGGTAGCGCGCCGCAGGTGGCTGCCTGCTGTGATCAGGATTGCTCCGTTTTTGCCGCCATTGCTCAGTATCGGGGCGACATTTTTGGCGTTGCCTACAGTGTCAGTTGACTGCTCTTCAGTAACGATGCGTTCTTCACCAACGCCGTGTTCCACCAGCCAGCGCTTCATGGCTTGCGCTTCGGTGACACCAGCTTGGGGTTTGCCACCTGCCACAACAACGGTGGCTCCAGGGATTAGTGTTTGCTACGACCAGCGCTTTTTCCAGGCGGCTGGAAAGTGCTTGCGGAACGCCACCGTCCTTGTCCAACGCGGAGCCGAATACGACGATCGCCCATTGCGGCTGCACGGCAGGGTCGAGTTGCGGTGCTTGGGCGCTGAAGTGCTGCCCAGATACTTCTGCAATCAGCGCGTCGCCTGGACCTGGGTTTGCTGGCGCAGGGGCCTTCGTTGTTTCCAGGCACGATGGGGCTGACAAGGGAGCGAAGGAAGTCTGCGAGTTCATCTGCCTGCGCCGCTGGTTGCAGGCTGGTCAGGAGGGCGAAGGTGCAGAGTGACGTTGCAAGTTGCCGTTTCATTCAGGCGCCTTTCGTATGACGGTAGATAAGTAGTACCTAACGAAGTATACTCATAGTAACGATCAGGTAACAATAGGTAACAGAAATATTATTCTGCACCAAACTCACCAGCAGCTACAGCCGCTCAGAATGCACCGCCTCTTCCAGCGGACGCCCTTTGTTCCACCCAAAACGGACAAGATCAGGAACTTCTTCAAGATGCGTTACCGGCCCGATGCACAGCCATGCTACAGGTCGGCATGCTCCGGCGCATCCCACAAACTTGGCAAGGAAATCTTCCTCATAGAAGCTCACCCAGCCCATGCCAATCCCCTCTGCGGTGGCGGCAAGCCACATATTTTGGATGGCGAGGCCCACACTAAGCAACCCTGTTTCATCAATGGTGTGGCGGCCTAGGATATTCGGACCACCCCGCTGCGGGTCATAGGTGACCACAATGCCAGTCCCGGATTCCCGGATTCCTTCAATTTTGATGGGGTTGAACACGTCTTTGCGGTCGGCGGGCAGACTGTTGGCGAAGGCAGCCCGCCTGCCCGCAACATGGTCAGCAAATTCCTCCAGCCGCGCCGGATCGCGCACGATCACAAAGTCCCAGGGTTGACTGTTACCTACGGAAGGCGCGGCGTGTCCAGCTTCGAGGATGCGGTGGAGCACGGCGTCGTCAAGCGGTTGACCAGTGTATTCGGCCCGGACGTCGCGACGACGGAAGATGGCTTCGTATGTTTCCATACTTACGAGATTAACTACCCCAGGATGTGCTGTCGTAGTCCGTCTCGGATTGTGGTGGCGGATAGCAGGGAAGCATTGGTGTACCACGCTTCGTAGTCCACTTCCACAGTGTGATTATCTTTCACAGCCTTGAGGTTGGGCCACAGTGTGGAGTCAACCGGGGAAGCTGCGCCTTTCTGCACAGCGTAGAAATCCAGTCGGCATCGGCCTTGTCCAGCACTTCTGCGGAGAGGTCTTCGCCAGCCTTTTTATCAAACTGCTGGGATTCGGGGCGAGCAAGGCCACAGTCGGCGGCGACGGTTCCTGCCATGGAGTGACGCCAAACATTTGGAAGGCGTCGTCTTTGGTGCGCAGGAAGGACACGGTGGGCACTTCTGCGGGCAGGGCTGATTTAAATTCAGCGGCGGATGCTTCGTATTCCTCAAGAAGCTTCGTGGCTTCCTCGCCTTTGCTCACGGCTTCCGCGATGGTGACCAGATCTTGCTTCCAGTTTTCACCACCACCTTCACCGGTGACTACGGGTGCAATGTCTTCCAGTTTTTTCAGGATTTCCTTGTCGGTGCGGGAGTTAGCGCAGATGAGCGATGGCTCAAGTTTTGCGATGGCCTCCACATCGGGGCTTTGACGCAGACCGCAGTCGGCAATGCTGTCAAGGTCGTACTGCGTACCGAACGCATCTCGGATGAACTTCGGAATGAGTTCTCCGCCTTTGGCTGCGGCGACACCGACGGGGAGGATACCGAGTGTGAGCAGGTTGTCCAGCTGCCCGGTATTCAGAGCAACAACACGATTCTTAGAATCCGCACCAGCAGAGGCCGATTCTGAAGATGAGGAGGAAGTGGAATTTCCGTTGTGTGAACTGCATGCCGTCACTGCACTCAGTGATGCTGCGGCCATAAAACCAAAGAAAGTTCTACGAGAAATATTACGTTTCACATATTTGAACGTAGCTTATCCCTAAGCTAAAGTTGCAATAGTGGTATCAACAAATGTTCGCAAACAGCGTACCCGCCGTGCGCTGGGATTGCTTCTACTCTTCGGCCTGATTGCGGTGCTTATTGTCGCAAGCATTGCCATTGGCACACGGTCAATGTCTGTGGGTACATTACTGCACCCGGATCAGATCACCGCCGCGATTATTCGTGACCTGCGAATTCCTAGAACCATGTTGGGCGTGCTAGTCGGCGCGGCGCTGGGGGTGTCGGGCACGCTGATTCAGGGCCATACTCGTAACCCACTGGCGGACCCAGGTGTCCTAGGCATTAGTTCGGGTGCCGCATGTGCAGTGGTCGTAGGGTTTACATTCTTTGGCATTACCAGCATTGTGGGCACTGTGGTGGTGGCGTTTACCGGCGCTATTTTGGCAACCTTACTGGTTTTTTCGCTTACCTCTATCGGCTCGGGCCGGATGAATCCATTGAGTGTGTTGCTGGGTGGTGCGGCGCTGTCGGCAGTGCTGAGTTCGATGACCAGCGCTTTGGTGCTCACTAACGAGGACAACTTGGATCGTATGCGTTTTTGGAACGCCGGTTCCATCGCGGGCCGCGACCTCACCATCTCCATCGGCATCGCGCCGTTTGTTGTACTAGGGGCTGGTGGCCGCTTTTGCCACCGCCAGACAGCTCAACCTGCTGAACTTGGGTGACGACGTCGCGTCATCCCTCGGCGTCAACACGAACCGCGCGCGCCTGATCGGCATGCTTCTCATTGCTTTGCTGGCGGGTGCCGCAACCGCCGGGGCCGGGCCCATCGGCTTCGTCGGCCTTGTGGTTCCGCATGTGGTGCGGGTGTTCACCGGCCCGGATTACCGTTGGCTGCTCCCCTATTCGGCCCTTGCCGGGGTGGCATTGCTCCTGCTTGCCGACGTCGCGGGGCGCATTATCGCCCGCCCCGGCGAACTACAGGTGGGCATTGTGCTGGCGTTTGTTGGCGCACCGTTTGTGCTGTATCTCCTCTCACGACGGAAGTTGGTGGCACTATGATTATCACTCAAACACTCATTCCCCGCCGCCCACGGCTTGAGATTGGACCACTCAGCACGGTGTGGCGCGCCCGCATTGCAATGGTGAATCTTGTCCTGGTCGTGCTGGTTTTGGTGGTGTTCGCTGCCAATGTCGCAGCCGGGGATTATCCGCTGACCATTATGAAGGTATTTGAGGTTTTGGCAGGTGGCGGCACCAAAATCGAACAGACGGTGGTGTTGAAATGGCGTTTGCAACGCGCCCTCGGTGCCGTGGTGATCGGTATGGCACTGGGCATCGCCGGCGCACTCACACAATCAGTGACCAGAAATCCCCTGGCAAGCCCAGATATTCTGGGCATTTCCGAGGGCGCATCAGCGTTCGCCGTGAGCATTATTGTGCTGGGTGGTCTAAACGCAAGCGGCGCGGTGCAGTTTCTCAGCACCATCGGCATTCCCTTATCAGCGCTGTTGGGTGCCCTGCTCACAGCCACTGTGATCTGGTATTTGGGTTCCCGGCGCGGGATGGACACGTTCCGGCTGGTGCTTGCGGGCATTATGATTACCGCGATTTTGCAGGCGTATGTGACCTGGCTGCTGTTGCGCGCCAACATTACCGATGCCGCGGTGGCTAAAACGTGGCTGACCGGCTCGCTTGGTGCATCAAGCTGGGGCCGTAACTTTCCTGTTGTTGTGGTTCTCTGCTGCGCGATACCGCTGGTGGGGTTATGTGAGTTTCAAGCTGCAGGCGGTGTTGCTGGGCGATCAGACGGCCTCAGGCTTGGGTGTGCATGTGAGCCGTGCGCAAACCTTGTTCTTGCTTTTTGTCTGTGGTGCTCACGGCCATTGCGGTGTCTGCCGCCGGTCCGATTGGGTTCATTGCGTTCGTGGCACCCCAGGTAGCGTTGCGTTTAATGGCAACTTCGTCGCCGCCGTTGATTGGCTCTGGCTTGTGCGGCGCGTTGCTGTTGGCCACGGCCGATTTGATTACCCGCACCATCTTGCCGGTGGAGCTTCCCGTCGGCCTGGTTACCTCCGCCGTAGGGTGGTGTGTTCTTGGTGTACCTTCTTATCCGCGCGAACCGAAAGAGTACGGTGTAATGAATTCCCGTTTAGAGGCCACCGGCTTGAAGGTCGGCTACGGCGCAAAAACCATTATTTCTTCCCTAGATGTGGCCATTCCTGACAAGAAGGTGACCACGATCATTGGCCCGAACGGCTGCGGCAAGTCCACGCTGCTGCGTGCTATGTCTCATTTGTTGCCGTTGCAGGCCGGGTCCGTGCATCTGGATGGCCGCGATGTGCATGCGATGCGGCGTCGTGATCTGGCACGGCTATTGGGTATGCTCCCGCAGTCCCCGATTGCTCCCGAAGGGCTTCTTGTGTCTGACCTGGTGGCGCGTGGACGCCACCCGCACCAGGCGTGGTTTAGGCAATGGTCCTCGGATGATGAGGAGCATGTGTACGAAGCGCTGCGCCTCACACATGTGGAGGATCTGGCGGATCGCACCATTGATTCCCTATCGGGCGGCCAGAGACAGCGTGTGTGGATTTCCATGGTGTTGGCCCAGAACACCGATATTTTGTTCCTGGACGAGCCGACAACATACCTGGATTTGTCGCACTCCATTGAGGTGTTGGAGCTGGTGCACGGTCTGAGCCGTGACCATAACCGCACCGTGGTCATGGTGCTGCATGACCTAAATTTGGCGTTGCGGTATTCCGACAACCTGGTGGTCATGCGTGACGGCGCGCTCATTGCATCGGGCGCGCCGTCAGAGGTGATCTCGGCTGAACTGCTGGAAAAAGGTGTTCAACCTTCATGCCGTTGTTGTGGAGGATCCCATCACCGGCGGGCCGATGATTGTGCCACTCCGCAACGCCGACAAAGCAAAAGCTGACTAGGACTTTTCTGACTTCGTGTAGGAATCCAAGTCCACCTGCGGGGTGGGCTGCAGCTCGTCGGTGGCGGGGTTGGCCACTGACGGGTTTTTGAAATCTACGTGGGAGTCGTCGCCGCTGTCCACGTAGGGGATCTTCCCATCTAGCACGTCGTGAACGCGTTGCTTATCAATGGTTTTCGTCCAGGTTCCCACCAGCAGGGTGGCCACGGCGTTGCCAGAGAAGTTGGTCAACGCGCGGGCTTCGGACATGAAACGGTCGATGCCCACGATGACCCCCACGCCGTCGAGAAGCTCGGGGCGGTGCGACTGCAAACCAGCGGCGAGGGTAGCGATGCCTGCGCCCGACACACCTGCGGCGCCTTTGGATGCGATGATCATGAAGACGAGCAGGCCGATTTGTTCCCCAACTGTCATTGGCTTGTTCATGGCGTCGGAAATGAAGATGGCGGCCATGGTGAGGTAAATGGCGGTGCCGTCAAGGTTGAAGGAGTAGCCAGTGGGTACCACGATGCCCACGGTGGATTTATCCACACCCACATGCTCCATCTTGCGCATCAGGTTCGGCAGCGCGGATTCGGAGGAGGATGTTGCCACGATGAGCAGATACTCGCGTGCCAGGTACTTGGCCAGCTTGAACATGTTGTATCCAGTAAAGATCCGCAGCACCAGCCCCAACACCCCAAACACGAAACACCACACAGGTGATGTAGAACGCCAGCATCAGAATGGCTAGTTGCTTGACAGCCTCGAAACCAGTGGCACCCACCACGCCAGCAATGGCACCGAATGCACCGATCGGAGCGATCCATAGGATCATCGTCAAAATTTTGAACACCAGGCGCTGGACGTGAGCAATTCCCTGGAGGATCGGTTCGCCTTTGGTCCCCAACGATTGCACAGCAAACCCGACGAGCAACGCCACGAACAGCGTCTGCAGCACAGAACCCGACGTTAGGGCAGAAAACAGCGTGTCGGGGATGATGGATTGGATGAATCCGACGGTTCCGCCACCATGATCGGCTTTAGCCGCGTACTGGGCACCAGCATCTTTTGTTGCCTCAATGTTGAGACCGGTGCCGGGTTCAATAAGGTTCCCCACTACCAGGCCAACACCCAGGGCAAAGGTGGACATCGTAATAAAATAGGTTAGCGCGATGCCGCCAGCTTTACCCACGGATGCTGCCGCGCGGACGGAGCCGATGCCCAAAACGATGGTGCAGAAGATCACCGGGGAGATCATCATCTTGATCAGGTTGACGAACATCGTGCCGACAACTTTGAACTCGGTGGCTGCACTGGGTGCCACCAGCCCGAAGATAATGCCGGCGATAACCGCAATGATCACTCCGATGTAAAGCCAGTGGGTCCTGTCTTTTCTTGGTTGTTTTGACTTAGCGATGCGTAGACCGCTACTCGTCCGTACGTCAGACATGTCACACTCGATTCCTTGCAGCTATGTATAAAGTGTCCTGGCGGATAGTTACACCTTATAGGTGACCGACGCTACACAAAAGAAAAAGAGCAAAAAAATTTCCCTGCGCCATTGCAGCAATAAAGCCACCCTTATGCAGTGGTTCCGCCTCGTAGCTGGTCAATAATCCACGCATGTTCAAACGCTGCCTGCTTCCAGCTCTCGTACCGTCCCGAGACGCCGCCATGCCCGGCCGACATCTCAGTCTTCAGCAGAAAATCCCCAGATGTTGCCATATCACGCAACTTGGCAATCCATTTAGCGGGTTCGACATACAACACCCGCGTATCGTTCAACGATGTGGAGGCCAAAATATTGGGGTACGGCTTCGCCTCCACGTTCTCGTACGGTGAGTAGGACGCCATGTAGTCATATACCGCAACATCTTCCAGTGGGTTGCCCCACTCCTCCCACTCGATCACGGTCAGCGGAAGCTCTGGCATCAAAATAGAGGTCAGCGGATCCACAAACGGTACTGCTGCGTGAATGGCCTTAAAACGGTCCCCGCCCATGTTGGCCACGGCACCCATGAGCAAACCACCGGCAGAACCACCCTGCGCCACCAGCAGTTCAGGCGTGGTCATGTTGCTGCTGATCAGGTAATCCGCCACGTCAATGAAGTCGGTGAAGGTGTTCTTCTTGGTCAGCATTTTGCCGTTGTCGTACCACAGCCGACCCATTTCACCGCCGCCGCGCACATGTGCCACGGCCACGATGATCCCACGGTCAAGCAGACTCAGCCACAGAATGCTCATGCTCGGATCGATGGTGCTTTCGTAGGAGCCGTAACCGTACAACAGGGTGGGGTTCGGCACGCTCATGTCCAGGTCAGCACGGTGAATCACCGACACCGGCACCTGCGCGCCGTCCTGAGCAGTCACCCACAGACGGTGTGCCACATAGTCGTCACGGTTGTAGCCACCGGGAATCTCCTGTTCCTTCAGCAACCGAAGCTCACCTGTGGCGGGCCAGTAATCGTACAGTCGGGCGGGCGTCGTAAAGGAATCATAGCTGAGCCGGAAACAAGGAGCGTCCCAATAGTGGCCGGTGCCGAAACCGACGTCGTACAGCTCCTCATCAAACTCCAGTTCCTTGAACTCGGTGAACCCCTGCTCGCCTAGCTGCATCACCGCGAGTTTCGACGCCCCCTCCTGTCGGTACGACAGCACCAGATACCGCGCCCATGCACCCACAGCATTCAGGCGAACAGTATCGCGGTGCGGCACTAAAACACGCAGGTCATCGAGGTCATCGGGAAGCGGCCCCAGCGGGCATTCACCCAGCTCAAAGTTCGGGCCGTGAGCATTATGCAGCACCAACCAGCGCGGCTCGCCGCCAACCTCGGCGTAGGTAACGTCGTACTCCACCTCCGCCTCGCGGGTGCGCAAACACCGAAACTCGCCGGTGGGATTATCGCACTCCAACACCCAGATTTCGCTGCTGAGTTTGCTGCCCGATTCGATGTACAGGAACTTTTCCATGCGATCCGAACTAACCCCCACCCAGAAACGCTCGTCCGGTTCATAAAACACGCGCACATCGTCGGTGACCGGGGTACCCACCTTGTGCCGCCACACGGAATCGGGGCGCCATGCGTCGTCGACACGCTGGTAAAACAGGTACTCCTCACCGCACCAGGTCAGCCCCGAAGAAATGCCCTCAATGGTATCCTCCAGCAGCTCGCCCGTAGCCAGGTCCTTGATGCGCAGCGTGTAGCGCTCATCACCAGTGGTGTCGGTGGAATAAGCCAGGAACCGACTGGATTGCGTCACCCCCGAACCACCCAGCGAGAAACTCGTGTCCCTCTGCCAGCACATTGCCATCAAGAATGATTTCCTCGCCCTCAGGCGCGGAGTTTTCTGGAATGACCGGCGGGGTCCACGGATCTTGGTCCGGCAGCACCGGAAGCCTGCACGAAAGGAAATAACTCTTCCCCTCCTCGGTACGGCCGTAATACCAGTAATCACCGTCGCGGGACGGCACGGACATGTCCGTTTCCTTCACCCGCGACTTGATCTCCTGGAAAATATCCTCCTGCAGCTGCTGCTGATCCTTGGTCACCTCATCGGTGTAGGCGTTCTCGGCCTCAAGGTAGGCGATGGTCTCCGCAGCCTCCTTGTCTCGGAGCCACTCATAGTCATCAACGAACACCCGACCATGATGCGTTCGCGTGGTCGGGTGTTTTGGTGCCTTTGGTGCTTGAGGCTTGGGAGCAGTGCGGTCGGTTCCAGTCATGGGTCACCATGGTACCGGACAGTGTGCACTTCCCCGCAGGCTTATACAGTGGCCTTAGGTTGCGGGCCTTAGGTTGCGGGTGATGCCGCCGCAACGTTGGCGCACACGTTAAACAACTCACCGGTGAGAATCGTTCCGTAGTTCTCCCCTGTCTTACCGCCGGTGTGGATAGCAAAAATCATCGACTTATCATCCATCACCGAGGAACCAGACTGGCCGTTAAACGTATCCGTTTGGTACACCACCTGACGGTCCGTCACCTTCACGACCTTGTTCCGGTCCGCCCACTGCGCACCGTTGTCCTTATCCCCCCGGATAACCAATAACCGTCGCCTGCGTATCCACCAGCTTCTGCGTATCCGGCACATTCATACCAAACCAGCCCGTCTTCTCCCCGACCGCAGAATCCAGCTTGATCACAGCCCAATCGTGGCCGGTCTCGCCGTACTTCTTGTCGTACCAAATTTGTTTAGCCGCAGCCGTGCCGTAGGGCTGCTGGCCCTTGTTTTCACCAGCCGCAAAGGTCCACTTCGACTGCCCCTTGGCCACACAATGCCCGGCAGTAATTACGGTGTCCTTCGAGATTAACGACGCCGTGCAATACGACGACCCACCACTCTGCGTGGTGGCATGCAACTTACCCACCCAGCGCGCCGGGGTCTGCTTCGTGTCCGAGACTTCCTTGCGATCATCATTGCCGATCACCACATTCGGGAGGGCCCCTTCCTGGAGATGATTGACGCCCATCTCAGCCCCAGCCAGGTTCTGCACCTTGGGAACGAGAGGGCTTTGTGCGTTGGCCTGGCCCGACGGTTGGGTGCTCGAATAACCAGGATCCTTCTGAATCTCCGCATTCGCGATGGGGTTGTTGGTATCAAGCTTGCCGTCCACAACGTTGTATCCCACCGGCTCGATCGGCAGATTCGAGGGAGTTGCGGCTATCGACACCCCCACTCCCGACCACGTTGCAGTCACGGCCAGCGCCACAGCAACCACGCCGCGTGCGACGCGTATGTGACGCTTTGATGCGATATGTTGTCGTGTCACTCGTGTCGTATCCATGCCCGCCAGTATTGCGCACAAAAGCTTGAGGAGCAATGTTAATTGATTAAGTGAAAAGATTAATGATAATCGATTAACGATAGTCATATGTGACACGTACACAATTTGATTTACCGCAGCCCGGGACACATAAATACCCAGTAGCAATTATCACGACAACCCAAAACATAAGCGTTGCATAAAACAAACCTTTGCATATCGTTAAGTTTCATAACTTCGCTAACATAATTCTAGAGCAAGTTCTTGACATGTTCAGAAAATTAACACAGAAAGTATGCGACCACACGCACAACCAGGGACAATACATGAACGCCGGTTTATATGAGTTGTGATACATAAATCGATAACAGGATGAAGTACATCGCTGTAGTTAAGGTAAAAAATTCTCATACATGCACAAAACGTCCCCCTCATGAGGGTACATACATTAAGGCAGATTAAAAAAATCGGTTCGAACATTGACCATTAAACCCGATAATGTAAAAATCGAGCTATGCCCAAATGGCAATAACGCATCGCCTACATTGTGATAGGAGTTTTGGTAACAGAACTTTTTGACGAAAAACAAACATCTGCAACGCAACCCAGGGCCGAAGATCACGACGGCCGGGACATAAGGTACATCATAATTATCCAGGGAGGATATACCTTGAAGAAGAAGAACATTGCTGCAGCTATGCTCGCAGCCTCGATGCCATTGCTTTCCATCTCGGCAGCACACGCAACCCCCGATGCAGAAAGCACCACGCCAAGCCAGACCCAACAGCAGGGTGCGCAGCGCGAAACCCAGCAAAACACGTCGAAGCAGGATGTTGAAGTAACTCAGGAGCTGGTTGAAAAGTACTCACAGTACGTTTCACAAGAAGGAGATCAGTTCCGCCTCAACGCACCGGAGAACCTAAAGTCTGACAACGCCCAAGAGGTCTCGAAGGTGCAGGAGATCATCAACAACACCAACGAAGACATCGCGAGCGGCCAGACGGAGGTTACCGACAACGAGAGCGATGACCAAACCGTAGAGACCGCAGCCGGTAAGCACAAGGCATCGGGTTCGCATGGCGGATATGAATATAAATGGTGGGGAATTCAATTTTGGCTAGATGAGTGGGCCACCCAAGAATACACCAATTCACTATCACAAGGTGTCTCAGCTGATAAAATCGCTGCAGATTTCTGCGCATGGACCGGAATTAAGAGCAAAACGGTTGTCAAGGTTTCGCAGACCTTGCGCATTGACGCAAAAAAATTGTGCGCACCAGCAATTGGCAGAACAGGGGGATCATTGTGAATGCTCCTGTTGGCAAATTTACCCGGGCATGGTGCCAGCCACGACACGCAGACAAAGACACCCCCAGATGTCCAGAAGCCTCACAAGCCCCACAAGCCCCAGAAGCCCGAGTAGTCTCAACCTGGCTACTAGCGAGCGCTAGATTTCAGGGAATCACAACGTTCCCTCAACGTGTGCCCACTGTTTTTTTCATCAGTGGGCACACGTTGTTCTATTACATAGGGGCTCTTGCCCGCCGGGGGCAATACAGCGCAAGGGCTTCTGGAAAGTTGCGTCCCTCAAGCACGCCCAAGTACTGAGGGAAGGCTGCGCATTCGCAAATGGGGTTGTTGTGTCTCGCAGCTATCGATGTCCCAACTTCCGGCTATGTTGCCGCCACAGTCACCGCTACAGCAATCACCCCTCAATGTTGATCAACCAAACACATCACTACCATAATTATTCACCCCCAGATACATCCCCCATTACAACATGCAATAAGCCTGTGCACTGATGTTTTAACACTTAGCATTTTTTATTCCTATCCCTCGTTCGTTTCGCTATGTAACGTGGTATGTACTTTAATCCAGCACGTCACGGTAGATGAAGCCACTCTGGAAGGAATAGATTGGGACAGTCTCAAGCTTGTGCAGTAACAGTAGTCCTTGGCTGCATCGCATGTCACAGCACCTAGAACCTAATCACAGCCAGCCAATACACCCGTTCTCACAATTTTCATAGCTTTACACCACAAAGAGGTCATCACATTACCCCCAAACACCCCTAAAAGGCGCCTAAATTGATATTTTGCCAATAATAAACTAAATAAAAAGTAAATACCTATTACTATAAGAACGTTATTGTTACAACGTCGTACAGCCGTGCGACCCCTGTTCTCGCCAACTCTCAGGGAGCCTGAACAATGATCGTTCCTCGACATTTCGACGACCTCAGTGTCCTTCACGAGCACACGCTGCCTCCTCGCGCCTACTATATGCCCGCCTCCCACCCACTTTCCACCGCATGGAAACGAGAGGATTCCGACCGCTTCCACCTGCTCAACGGGACATGGGCTTTTAAATACCTCCCCAGCATCTATGAGCTCACCGAACCTTTCTGGGATCACAGCCCCACAACCTCAGCCCCAGACGGTTTCAGCATGATCGAGGTGCCCAGCACCTGGCAGCACCTAGGTTATGACCACCACCAGTACACTAACGTGCGCTACCCTATCCCTCTCGATCCGCCGCATGTTCCCCAGGACAACCCTTGCGGTGCCTATATTCGGGATTTCGACTATACACCGAACCCCCAGGCACCCAGCACGTATCTCACGTTCGAGGGTGTGGATTCCTGCTTCTATGTGTGGCTCAATGGCACGTACATTGGCTACAGCCAAGTCTCCCACGCCTCCGCTGAGTTCGATGTCACCGACTTCATTCACCCCGGCGCGAACCGTCTTGCCGTACTGGTGTTGAAATGGTGCGACGGCACGTACCTGGAGGATCAGGATAAGTTCCGCACCAGCGGCATTTTCCGCGACGTGTACCTCGTGGACCGCCCGGCCGCCATGTTGTTCGACTATGTCACCACAACATCATTCACGTCGGACACTGCCATTGTTGATATTCGAGGCAACTATCGTGGCGGCACCGTCCCCACCACTGTGGAACTCTATGACTCCGATGGACATCTGGTGACCACCAGCACTATGGAGCTTATCGACGCCGATGCTGACTACACGCACCACGCCCAGCTCACCGTGACCAATCCTCACCTGTGGAACGCCGAAGATCCTTATCTCTACCAGCTGGCTATTGTCACGCCCGACGAGGTGATCACTGACCGGGTGGGCATCCGCGATGTTGCTGTAAAAGACACTGAGGTGTGTCTTAATGGCAACCCCCTCACCTTACGGGGCGTCAACAGACACGATTCGGACCCTGTCACTGGCCCCGTGGTTGATCTGGAGCACATGCAGCGTGACCTGCGGTTGATGAAGGAACACAACATCAACGCGGTGCGTAGTTCCCACTACCCGAACGATCCGCGCTTCTACCAGCTGTGCGACGAGTATGGTTTCTATGTCATGTCCGAGGCGGACAATGAGAGCCACGGCACGCAACCCAGTTCCTTGCCGATGCATCCTGGGATAACCAGGTCGAGCATTGGAACGAACCTATCGCCGATAATCCCAAATGGACCGAGGCCACTGTGGATCGCATGCAGTTGTGTGTTCACCGGGAGAAGAATCGGCCCAGCATTATTTCCTGGTCGGCCGGTAATGAGTGCGCCTATGGTTGCACCCTTGAGACGGCATTGTCGTGGACCAAGAGTTTCGACCCCACACGACTGACTCACTACGAAAGCTCCTACTACCGGGATTCTAAGCGTCGTTACGACTACTCCTGCATCGATCTGTACAGCCGCATGTACCCCGCCATTGAGGAGATTCGGAAGTACCTGGATTCCGACCCGGATAAGCCCTTCATCCTCGTGGAATACTGCCATGCAATGGGCAATAGCCCCGGTGACCTTGAAGATTACTGGGAGATCATCTGTGCGGATAAGCGTATGTGCGGTGGTTTCGTGTGGGAGTGGTGCGATCATGCAGTAACCGCAGGAACCAGCGAGGACGGCCGCCCCATCTATCTCTACGGCGGCGACCACGACGAACAGATCCATGACGGTAATTTCTGTGTTGATGGACTGGTTTCACCGGACCGCATCCCGCATTCCGGCCTCGCCGAACTTAAGAATGTTCAACGCCCCGCCCGCGTCGTCGCATACGACCAGGACAAGGGCCTGCTCACCATCGTCAATGAACTTGACCATACGGATCTGTCCCAGTACCTCAGCATCTCCTATGAGGTCCGGCGCGACGGTGCAATTGTTGAGCACGGAGATCTTGATCTGAATGAACCTGTGCCGCCACACGCAACAACCACGCTGCGCTGCGAGCCACGTATTCCAGAATCCGGGCGCTGTCATCTTCTGGTCACGTATCGCCTTGCACGCCCCGAGCCGCTACTTACCGCTGGGCATATCCTCGGTTTTGATGAAGTTCCACTGCATAACAGTGACGCCCGCCACCAGCGGGCCGTAGAACTCGCACACCGTCCGGTAGGTAACCAACCGTTGTCGGTTTCCCGAACCGCAACCCGAATCGACGTCGATACGCGCGACCTGCACTGTAGCTTCGATGTACGAACCGGGCTTCCTGTGAGCCTGGTGCATCGCGGCAGTGAGTTTCTGGACCGTCCGGCTGAGTTGAATATCTGGCGCGCCCCCACCGACAATGATCGCCACATACGCCTGGAATGGGAACGCGCTCACTACCATCAGGCCACGGCCCGTGCCTACGCTGTTGATGTCAGTGAGGAACCTGGGCATGTGACCATCAGCGCAGAGGTGGCTGTGGTGGCGCCGACGGTCCAGCCTGTGCTGCGTGGACAACTCACCTGGACCATTACCGATAGCGATGTACTCAGCCTGAACCTACGGTTACAACGAACTCTCGGATTCCCCAGCCTTCCACGCCTCGGACTGCGCTTGTTCCTTCCCGAGTCCATGAATCAGGTGGATTACTGCGGCATGGGTCCGCAGGAAAGCTATGTGGACAAGCATCGCGCCAGCTACCACGGGACTTTCAACGCCACCGTCGCTGATCTTCATCAGGATTACATCCGTCCGCAGGAAAACGGCAGCCACGCCGACTGCAACGAAGTCACTATCTCAGACAGCGACCGAAGCCTCACTGCCTTGGCACTCTGCCCCTTCTCCTTCAACGCCTCCCAATACACGCAGGAAGAACTTGTTGCACAAAAACGCAACACGGACCTGACACCGTCGGGAAGCACGGTCTTGTGCCTCGACGCGGCCATGGCGGGCATTGGATCGAACAGCTGCGGGCCAACACTTCGGCCCAAATACCAAGTGAAACCACGAGCTGGAAATGGACCTCCACCTCCTGCTCACCACTTTCTAATCACAATCCTTTCATCACACCAGTATTCAGAACGAGGTGAGAACCATGAGCAACGATATGGCCGCCAGCAATCCCAGCAGTTCATCCGCTGGGATGGGACTAGAGGCGGCCAGCCAGAAAAAATATCTCAAGTGGTACAACAAGGTGGGCTACGGCTCGGGCGATGTGGCCGGCAATGTCGTTTACGCGCTCTTGTCCGCCTTCGTCATGATCTATCTGGCGGATACGGCAGGACTGAACCCGGGTGTCGTCGGCACGCTCATGATGTTGTCGAAAGTGTTCGACGGTATCTCAGACATGATCTTCGGTACCCTGCTGGACCGCACGAATACACGCATGGGTAAGGCCCGGCCGTGGATGCTGTGGGCCTATGTAGGGTGCGCAGTGTTACTCGTCGCCATCTTCGCCATACCCCCGAGCCTGGGTGATTTTGCCAAGTACACATGGTTCTTCATCGCTTACACCCTGCTCAACGCCGTCTTCTTCACAGCCAACAATATCGCTTACTCCTCGCTAACGGCGCTGATCACCCGCAACAAGGACGAGCGCGTGCAGATGGGGTCCATCCGCTTCATGTTCGCCTTCACCACGAACATGCTTATCCAAACCTTCACCGTGGGCGGTGTCATGCTGTTCGGCGGCGGGGCTGGAGGCTGGCGGAACATGGCCATCGTCTACGCACTCATCGGCCTGGCAATTAACACCCTATCTGTGTACTCGGTGAAGGAACTCTCACCGGAGGAGCTGGAAGGCGAAAACAACGGCCCTGAGGAAGACAAGCTGCCGCTACTGGAATCGGCCAGAATCCTCTTCTCCAACAAGTACTACCTGATTATTTTGGTGATCTTCCTGCTCACGCAAATCTTCACGGCCATGCTCAACATGGGTATCTTCTTCATGAAGTACGTCCTCGGTGACGAACGCCTCCTGGGCACCTTCGCCTGGGCCATCAACGTCCCGCTCGTCATCGGACTCATGATCACGCCCTACATTGTGAGCAAATACGGGGGCATGTATCGCATCAACATCCTGGGCTACATCATTGCCGTCGCCGGGCGACTCGGAGTGCTGGTGGCCGCCTACATGCAGAATGTGCCGCTGATGCTGGCGTTCTCCGCCATCGCTTCCCTGGGCATGAGTCCGTTGCAGGGCACACTCAACGCCCTGATCGCAGAGGCATCGGAATACACGTGGTTACGCACCGGCAAACGCATCGACGGACTGTTATTCTCCTGCACCTCGCTAGGGGTGAAAATCGGTAGTGGCCTGGGCACCGCTGCATCCGGCTGGCTCCTCCAAATGAGCGGCTACCACGCCAACATGGAGGTGCAGCCAGACTCAGCCATCCAGATGCTCTACGTCATGTACGTGTGGCTCACGCTCGGGGCCAACGTGATCATCCTTCTCTTGCTCACCAGGCTTGACGTGGAAAAAGCCACCGCCCGTTTCAAGGAACAGGCTGATGCTATGGCTTCCGGCGGAAGTGTCGGTCAGCCAAGCTAGAACCTTGCCAGCTGGCGTGCGTACGTGTTACGCACGCCATAACCTTTTCAACGCCATGGCCACCAATCCCGCGCACACCAACAGCACCGCCGCATCAACGCCCCACTCCAGTGCCGAGGAATTCTCCACCGCAGAACACGGCAACATGTAACAGCCAAGTGCCAACAACGACACCACGTATATGCGCCACCTCCCTGCCAAGAAGTGCGATACCCGCATGCGCATTCCACATGCCCGACCAACCACATACAACAACGCCGTCAGTGCACCCACGCAGGCAGCACCGCCCACCATAGGCACAGCATCACCGCTGCGAATGCTTATCGACGCCGCGCATCGCGCCGCTCCCAACGAAACGGCAATCAGCATCACCATCACCCAGGAAAAAACATCTTTCTGCATGGTGGATCCCTTCAACATTGACGCGGCATCGTCACGCGTGTGGTGCCACACCTGCCACCCTAACGTGGGGCGCTGCACTATTGCCAGTTTTTTAGTGTCACGTTCAGGGAAGTTGGGTACACTCTACAAAGCTGGCAGTTGATGCTGCCCAACCCCGTTTTGTAAAGGAAAAACTACTATGATGGAAGCCTTGACGGAGTACATTATCCACCTGGGTATCGTAGCCGTGATCGCTGTAATTTTTGCCGAATCCGGGCTACTCGTCGGGTTCTTTTTGCCGGGCGACAGCCTCTTGTTCATGTCGGGCTTCCTAACCCAACAGGGCATTTTCAAAATCAATATCCACCTTTTTGCCCTGCTCCTTTTCATCGCCGCAGTGGCGGGCGATAACGTCGGCTACAGCTTTGGCAAACGGGTGGGCCGGAAACTGTTCGAACGCCCCAATTCCAGACTGTTCAAACAGCAATATCTGGTGCAGGCGGAGCAGTTCTTTGAAAAGCACGGATCAAAGGCCATTGTGCTGGCCCGCTTCGTGCCGGTCGTGCGCACCTTCACCCCGATCATTGCTGGTGTGAGCACCATGCATTACCGCACGTTCTTTGTCTACAACCTCATTGGTGGTTTCCTCTGGACGGCCACGTTCAGCTACGCCGGATACTACATCGGCCAGAAGCTGCACGAGATGGGCTTCAACATCGAAATCATCTCAATTGTGATCATCCTGATCTCTGTTGCCCCGATCGCCATTCACGCCGTGTCCAGCCAGGAACGCCGACAGGCACTCATGGCGCAGATCAAGAATCTGCCTACGACCATCCGGGGGATCTTTACCAAGGAAGACAGCGCACAGTAGTCTTCCCTGGTTTCATTGATTATTCCACCGCCGACACCACTGGAACTCCATCATGGTCCAGAATGTCGGCGTGTACTTTATAGACCTCATGGATAAGGTCCGCGTCCAGCACGTCCTTCGGCGACCCCTGGGCGACAATGCCGCCGCGCTTCATCACCATGAGTTCAGAGCAGAATCGCGCGGCAAGATTGATGTCGTGGATAGCCACGAGGGCAACGGCTCCAGTGCTTTCGGCACGGTTTCGAATGGTTTCCAGCAGGAAAAGCTGGTGATGCAAGTCCAGTGCGGACGTAGGCTCATCAAGCAACATCACATGAGGCTCCACCACCATCATCTGGGCCACCGCCACGAGTTGGCGTTGCCCACCGGATAGCTCCCCGAGGTACGAGTGCGCTAGGTGCCTATCTGCAGCGCCTCCATAGTGCGAGCCGCCATGGCTGCCGGTTTTTCTGACACGGTGTGCACATTACGCGCCCGACGCGCGGCAATGAGCACCGTCTCAAAGGCAGTAAGTGCTGCAGCGACGGGTAGATCCTGGGGGACGTAACCAATGTGATCACGCAGTTTCCGTCCTGTGTATTCCTGCCCATCAATGTCCGCGGCGATGGTTCCCGCGCGTGGTTTGTTAACCCCAGCAAGGGTGGTGATGAAGGTCGACTTACCGCAGGCATTGGGTCCGAGTAGACCGATGACGTGTCCGCCGGTGAAGGGCTTGGGGGTGAAGTTGGTGAGGATGGATGCCCCCCTCCCATACCCCACGTCGAGGTCGGAGACTGTAACAACGACGGGTTTCACCAGAGTGCTCGCTTCCTGGTCATGATGATAAATATGAAGAATGGAACACCAACAAGGGAGGTGACAATCCCGATGGGTATGGCCAACCCCGGTGTGATGATAAGGCTGACTGCATGCGCCGTAGACATCATGAGCGCGCCGGATGCAAGGGACGCTGGGATGAAGTAGCGTTGGTCTTCCCCAACGAGCATGCGTGCCACATGCGGACCCACAAGCCCCACAAATCCGATGATGCCGCTGAAAGCAACGGATGTTGCGGCCAGTAGAGACACAACAATGAGCACGATGACCCGGAGGCGGGTGACGTTGACGCCCATGGCGCGTGCTCGGGCGTCGCCAAGCCTTAGCGCCGTGAGCTGCCAGGATAGCCCCATGAAGATGGGGAGACAGCAGACCAGCACGACTGCAAGGATGCCGTTTCCAATCCAGGATGCACGAGTGAGGGACCCGAGAATCCAAAGACAATCTGCTGTAGTGCCTCAGTTGATGCCTTGTATTGAATCAGCGCGAGCAATGCTTGGAACAGGAAGACGAGCCCGATGCCGAGCAGAATCATCGTTTCGGCGCTCGCTCCGCGAAACAACGACGCAAGAACAATCACCAGTGAGGCAGTCATGGCCGCGAACCAGGCGATCAGGGCAATATTGAGCTGCGCGTTGGGAAGGAAAATCAGGCCTAAGACGATTGACGACGCCCCGCCAAACGCTGCCGCCGCCGAAATACCCAGCGTGAATGGTTCGGCGAGGGGATTGCCCAGAATCGTCTGCATCTGCGCCCCAGCCACACTCAACGCCATGCCCACAAGCAACGCCATGACGGACATGGGAAGACGGAGCTTCCAGATCACGGTATACGACTGCCGGTCCAGGGTCTCGGGCCGGAAATACCAACGATGACGTCACCAACGCTGATGTTGACTGGCCCGACAACGGTGCTGACGATAAAAGCGACAAGTGCGCAGAAGATCAGCACCGCAATAATCAACAGGCGGCGGACCACCAGAGCGCGGTGATCAGCGACAAGGGTGTCCGCCGTAACATGTGGAGTGTGCGCTTCCACCGGATTAGCCGTTTTGGCTGACAAAGAGTACTCCAGAGTTGGGGAACGGAAGGTACTTTTCGTGCGCTTCTTGGTAGTGCTTGGTCACGTCCACGTCTTTGAACAGATCAGGCTGCAACCACACACCGAACTGCTCCAGTGCAAGGAAGTTGAACGGGGAATCATAGAACTGGTGCCACACACCGTACATTTCCTTGTTCTTGGGAGCGTCCAGCTGGTCGAAACCTGGCGTTGCGGTGAGACCCTCAAGGGTTTGCTTAGCCTGCTCTTCGTTGGCCTTGTATCCGAGAGTCACGTAGGGGACCTGGATGTTTTTGTCGGGCTTAACTACCCACGATCCACCGGTGGCAATGATCTTCTCAGGCTGCTCAGCAATGACTTTTTCGGGTGTGATGTCACCGGATTCCGAGTCGAGGATATGATCGCCCATATTGTCGCCACCAGCCACGTTGACCAGCTCGCCAAGGTTGCTTTCTTTGACCGTGGCACAGCAGTCATTCCAGCCCGCAGCGCGCCAGAGGAACGTCTTGGGCTTCTTGTCAGCTTTCGCTGCGGTTTCTTTGACGCGATCTACTGTATCGGTCCAGTCCTTGTTGAAGGCTTCCGCCTTGTCTTCCTTATCAAAGATCTTTCCCAGCAGCTCAATGGACTTGGTGGTGTTGGTGAGCGGATGCTGACGGAAGTCGGTGACTACGTACTTAATCCCGGCATCATCCATTTTGGTGAGCATACCATTGGTTTCAGAGGCTTTATAGTGGTCGGCAGTCATGATCACGACGTCCGGGTTGTAGGACAGGAGATTTTCTACAGTCACGTCCCCCTTAGCCATATTGCCAATTTCTGGGATGTCTTTGGTCTCTGGAACAGCTTTTTCCAATTCCTCGTAGAAGGATGGTGCGGCTGTTTTCAGGTCCGATCCCCTGGCAACGACTTTGTCGAAGGGCTTGTCTTTGTCCAGAATTGAGGTTGCGAATACCCCGCGTCCTTCTGCCAGGATGATGCGTTCTGGTTGCTTATCAAAGCTTACTTCGCGTCCTTGCACATCCGTGACTGTTAACGCCGCATTGTTGGCGGCGTTACCGCTTGCGCTGCTGCCACCCTCGCCGTTCGACGTTGTTCCCCCCGCCGCATGCGCTAACGAAGATGGTGCAGGCAGCAACGACGACACCCGCCACCATCTTTGTGTAACTTTTCACCTTAAGGCTCCTCTCAATGATGCACTTCACATCTGAGAATGAAGCTTAGATGCAGCCATATATTTTAGGCAAGCCTGGCCTAAAATATATATGAGTTTTCTTAGCTCAGCTAAGCGCAGGACCCAATCCACGTGGTGAATTTCTTACCAGAAATACGCTCGTACGCCTCAATGTAACGCTCGCGGGTCGCCTCCACCACTGAACCAGGAAGACTCGGCGGAGGCGCCATGCCGTTACGATCCCATCCGGCTTTAGGACAGTTCAGCCAGTTGCGCACATACTGCTTATCAAAGCTCGGCTGCGTCTTCCCCTCCACATAGTCGCTGCTGGGCCAGTAGCGTGAGGAATCAGGCGTGAGCACTTCATCGGCCAGCACAAGCTTGCCATCCGCATCGATACCGAACTCCAGCTTTGTGTCAGCCAAGATCAGCCCGTGTTCTTCCGCAAGGGCCGCCGCCTGCTTATAAATACTCAGCGTGGCCTCGCGCAGTTCATTCGCCCGCGCCTCACCCAGCTTTTCGACGACCGCTTCAAACGGCACGTTTTCATCATGGTCACCCAACTCCGCTTTCGTCGCGGGAGTGAAAATAGGCTCGGGCAGCTTCGACGATTCACGCAGACCCGCAGGTAGCGGAATGCCACAGACGGTTCCGGTTTCCTGATACTCGGCAAGCCCCGAGCCGGTGAGGTAACCACGCGCCACGCACTCAAAGGGGATCATGTCTAGTTTTTTACACACAAGCGCCCGACCAAGAACCTCTTCGGGGATACGCGGATCGTCTACCGGACCGGCGAGGTGATTGGGGAAGTCGATGTTAGCGAAAAAGAAGACGGTCATCGCGGTGAGCACGCGCCCCTTATCAGGGATCTCCGTGTCAAGGACGTGGTCATATGCAGAAATTCGATCAGAAACAACCATAAGAAGGTTGTCGTCGTCGATCTCGTAAATCTCGCGAACCTTACCTGCTGCGAGGTGGTTGTACGAGGACAATTCAGGACGCATGAGTAAACACTTTAGCCCCGTGTAGTACCCAATGCCATGCGACACCTTGCGATGTGCCAAAGCCCACCTTTAAACATGCCAAAGATGGGCACAAATGAGGGTAGCGGGACGTCGAAAAGCGTCGTTAAAGGATCTCGCCGGGCTTGTAGGCAGCGGCCTCTGGATGGCGGGACACAACATCGTTCACGCGTGCAAGTACCCGCGCCACCTGACTTTCCGCAGCACCGATGAAGACGCTACGGTCCGCCAGTGCATCCTGCAACTGCTCCAGAGTGAGTGGAATACGGTCATCGTCAGCCAAGCGTTGAATCAAATCCTGCTCCGCGCCGTTTTCCCGCATATTCAACGCCACCGCAACAGCATTCTCCTTAATGGCCTCGTGTGCAGTTTCCCTGCCCACACCGGCGCGCACCGCCGCCATCAAAATCCTGGTTGTGGCCAAAAATGGCAGGTAGCGCTCCAATTCACGCTCGATCATTGCCGGGAACGCACCGAACTCATCTAGCACCGTCAGGAACGTCTCGCACATGCCGTCAATGGTGAAAAACGCGTCCGGCAGCGCCACACGACGCACCACCGAACAAAACACATCACCCTCATTCCACTGCTGACCAGCAAGATCAGCGACCATCGTGAGGTAACCGCGCAGCAGAATCTGCATACCACCCACGCGCTCACACGAGCGGGCATTCATCTTGTGCGGCATGGCCGACGAACCCACCTGCCCCTCTTTGAAGCCCTCCGTGACAACCTCATTGCCCGCCATCAGACGAATCGTCGTGGCCAGTGACGACGGCCCCGCGCCCAACTCCACCAGTGCCGAAACCACATCAAAATCCAACGACCGCGGATACACCTGCCCCACCGAGTCAAACACGCGACGGAAACCAAGATGATCGGCCACACGTGTCTCTAAAGAGGCCAGCTTGTTTTCATCACCGCCCATCAAATCCAGCATGTCCTGGGCCGTCCCCATCGGGCCTTTAATCCCGCGCAGCGGGTACCTGCGCAGCAGCTCCTCCACACGTTCGATGGCCACCAGCATCTCATCAGCGGCAGACGCGAAACGTTTGCCCAGCGTCGTGGCCTGCGCTGCCACGTTATGAGACCTGCCAGCCATCACCAAGGATTGGTACTCCCCCGCGCGCGCCCCTATTCGCGCCACCACGGCCACGGCCTTATCGCGCACCAACTCCAGCGAACGGCACACCTGCAGTTGCTCCACATTCTCCGTGAGATCGCGGCTGGTCATGCCCTTGTGAATGTGCTCGTAGCCAGCCAGGGCGTTGAACTCCTCGATGCGGGCTTTCACGTCATGGCGGGTCACCCGCTCCCGCTCTGCGATAGACGCCAGATCCACGTGGTCGATTACGTTCTCGTAGGCAGTGATTGCCTCCACAGGAATATCCACCCCGAGATCCTTTTGGGCTTTCATCACGGCAATCCACAACTGGCGCTCCATGATGATTTCGCCTCAGGACTCCACAGCTCCGTCAACTCCGCCGAGGCATAGCGATTGGACAGTACGTTTGCGATTTTCTTCTTTTCAGCCACGTCGCCCATTATCGCATGGCATTTTAGGCGCGGGTGGGGTTCCCGGCACGCTTGTAATAGGTATAGAGCGCCACGCTCAAGCACACCGGCCAGAAGAACAGCGGTACGTAAGCGATGATAAGCCAGAACAGGTGTAGCCCACTCATGCCGTCGGCGGGGGTGGGGTTATCACTCAGCCCAAGCCAAGAAGCAGAAAAACGGACAAGGAGTGGCCCCAGAATCAGGTACAAAACAGCGTTTCCGAGTGCCCCCAGAGTGAGTGGAACCCACCGTGGAAGCCACATTGTCCAATCAATGGTTAACCCCATACTGAGTAGGCCACCAATTAATTGCAGCGCTTCCAAAGTGAGCACATAACGGAGATTTGGGCCGTCTTGATACATGTCTGCGAACGCAAAACCCGTGTTCACGCCACTAATCATTGCAATGCGCCAGATCATTGACGGCAGGACGCAGGCTAAACACAACCATGCGGCAACATTTTTTAAATTTTTAGTTCTAAATGTCATGTTTCCAAGCGTAACTATGATATGAAAGCATGGCTAGACCAGTGCGTTTTAGTTCCGATGATATTTTAGACGGCACCGCCCGTACTCTCGCGTTACGCGGGAAGAATCTCACCATGTCTGACATTGCTCAGGAAATCGGTGGACCAACCGGATCGATTTATCATCGCTTTGCTTCACGTGAGGAGCTGCTAGCTACGCTCTGGATCCGCTCAATTAAGCGTTTTCATGTTGGTTTAATCACCGCCTACACCCTCCCCGACCCGGACACCGCCATCCAATCGGCAGCGGTGCACGTGGTGACGTTTTGCCGCGACAACCCACAGGACGCACTTGCGATGACACTGTTTCGCCAAACCAGGCTCGCCAATGATGGCCCTGATAATTTGCGTAGCGACGTCGCGCACATCAACGACTCCGCCACCCAAGCGCTCTCAGAGCTGGCGATCCGGCGTTTTGACACGCCCTCCAACCATCACCTTGAACTACTGACACTGGCCACCCGGCAATGTCCCCTATGGGCTGGTGCGTCCCCATATTGGTTCTGACATCCCCACATGGCTCGATGCTGCAGCGGCGACCAGCGCCGCCGCGATTGCAAAACTCGGCGATGAGCCGAGTGGTCGCCGCGCTAGTTAGTCCTTTGAAGCGCTCAACGTTCCCCTCATAAAATCGGTTTATTTATCGCGCGCGCAAAAACTCTGTGATGCGTTGACATGCTTGTTCAATCACATCCACATCCACGCAAAAACTGATGCGTATGTAGCGGTGCCCATCAATGGGATCAAAATCCACACCCGGCGCGACGGCCACGCCGGTTTCCCGGAGCAGGTCGCGACACCACTGTTCTGAGTCGTCGGTGTACTCGGAAATGTCGATGTATAGATAGAAGCCACCGTCGGGTGGGGCGAACCTGGTGAAGGGCAGTTTTTCTAGCAGCACATCACGGGCAGCCGCGTAGTGTTCCACACGCTGCGCGAGTTCCTGGCGGGCCTCCTCACTGAAAGCTTCGACTGCCCCGACTTGGGAGACTGCGGGCGGGCACAGCGCCAGGTTAGCCTGCAGGTTTTCCAGGGGCTCGACGAGGTGATCAGGGACAATGAGCCAACCCAGCCGCCACCCTGTCATGCAGAAGAACTTGGAGAGTGAACCCACAACAACAGCCTGGTCGGAGTAGCACCTCGCGGTGGCACAGGTTCTGCCGTAGGTGATGCCGTGGTAGATTTCGTCGGAAATGAGCAGGCAGCCGTTGGCGTCACACCACTCAGCGATAGCGCGGAGTTCATCGGGGTCGATGATAGTGCCGGAAGGATTGTCGGGGCTGGTGACGATCACCGCCTTGGGTACCGTGTCCAGCTCTGCAAGCATGCGGGCTGTGGGCTGGAAACGAGTATCGGGTCCGCAGGGTAGGTCCACGATCTGCGCGCCGAGTGCTTGGAGGGTGTTGCGATAGGCGGGGTAACCAGGCCGTGACATAGCGATGGTGTCCCCATGATCAAGCGCCGCCAAGAACAGCGCCACGAAACCGCCGGAGGAGCCGGTGGTGATCACCACGTTCTCGGGGCGAGTAGTCACGCCATAGGTGGCACTGTGCCAATCCGCGATGGTGGCGCGCAGCTCGTCGGTGCCCAGCGTGGGAGTGTAACCCAACGGGGCGTCGATAAGTGCCTGCTGTACCCGGCGGATAACGGGGGTAGGGGCACCAGAGGAGGGTTGGCCGACGCACAGCACCAGGGATTTTTCGTCGGTTTGGCCGAGGATCTGCATCACCCGGAAGGGGTCGACGTGGCTACGCTGGCTGGGTTGTGCGTTCATGGTTATACCGAGATTCGACCTTCGACAGCGGGCAGGGCAATGTCGGAGCGGTAGTGGCTGCCGTCGAGAGAGATGGTGCCGAGGACCGCGTAGGCGGCATCGCGGGCGTCGGTAAGCGTGGGGCCAGTACCAATAACATTGAGCACACGGCCGCCTGCCGACACCAATTCACCGTTGGCGTTGCGTGCGGTACCGGCATGGAGAACTGCGGGGTTCTCGGCACCCGTGATCACATCGCCAGTGCGGGGGGAATCGGGGTAGTTCTGGGCGGCCAACACCACCGTCAGTGCGTAACCATCCTCCCACTCCAAAGGCGGCTGCTCAGCCAAGGTGCCCTCCGCAACAGACGCCAACAACTGGCCGAGTGGGGTTTTCAGCAGCGCGAGCACCGCCTGGGTCTCTGGGTCGCCGAAACGACAATTGAACTCCACCACAGCAGGGCCGTCCTGCCCCCAGGCTAAACCGGCGTACAGCAGACCCGAGTAAGAACAGCCGCGGGCGACCATTTCCTTGGCAACAGGGACGCATACCTCATCAACGATGCGCTGCACCCCATACTCGGGAAGCCATGGCAGCGGGGTGTAGGCACCCATGCCGCCCGTATTCGGACCTTCGTCATTGTTGCCCACGCGCTTATGATCCTGTGCGGGAAGCAGCGGCACCACCGTTTCCCCATCTACCAGGCAGAACAGCGACACCTCAGGACCATCCAGGAACGTTTCCAACAACACCGGGTTGCCAGCGGCGTGAACAGCATCAATGTGGGCACGAGCGGCATCGCGATCTGGCGTGACCACCACACCCTTACCTCCGGCGAGACCATCATCCTTGACCACCCAGGTCGGGCCAAAACGATCGAGGGTGGCCTCAATGTCGTCGTTGGAGGCACCGGGGGAAAGCGCCTCGGCGTGGGCTGTTTTCACACCGGCGGCGGCCATCACGTCCTTGGCAAACGCCTTAGACCCCTCAATACGGGCGGCATCCTTGTTAGGTCCAAAGACCTTGATACCCTTCTCACGCAACGCATCGGCCACGCCCGCGACAAGGGGAATCTCAGGGCCGATCACAACCAGGTCTACATCTAACGAGGTTGCGAGCTGTGTCATCTCGGCTGGGTCAGTGACAGTACCCTTATGCAGGGTGGCGAGGTCAGCCATACCCGCATTGCCGGGAACAACATGGAGGTCTGACACAGCGGGGTCCTGCGAGAGTCCAAGGAGCAGGGCGTGTTCACGGGCGCCCGAGCCGATAACAAGAATGCGCATGGCTGCCAGTTTATGTGATGGTCTAGTGGGAGCACGAGAGCGGATATTGTAGGTAAAGGTTGGGATGCATGGTGGGGTGGAGCGTCTGGCGTTAAGCGCCCAGCACGGAGGCGTGCGGTGGGTGTTTGATACCCGAAATGTCACCCATTATCGGTCGAACATAAAAGCGATCTAGCCTGTTGAGACTTAATTGATCATTCATGCTACTAATACCCTATTTTTGCTCCTTATTTTAGCCATTCAAAATGAACGATTCGATCATAATCGCGTCCGAAAGTTGCACACGGCACCTGTAGCAGTCACCACCGTGGCAGCACTATTGCTGACTCTTCATAATTCACTTTAGTTTATAAATACCCCAAAAACCTCACAGGATAACTCTACATAAGTAAATCACATAAGTCACAATAACCACTCAAAGCAACATTAATTAACTCCAGAAACACGCCCGAAAATGCCCAAGACCTGCAAAAATAGTATTGTTTTGGATAACATACAAGAGTCAGAAACGCTCAGAAAGATAACTCATCAGACATATAAATCACGATCCTATAACAACGCGATAACGCTTCGGTTGCACTTTCGCTACTTTTGGGTGACGGTTACGCTTTTTGCCTATTAAGGGACTAGATTTAATTGTATGAGCAGCGTATTTACCAAAATCATCAATGGAGAGCTCCCTGGGCGCTTCATTACCGCGACGACACTGTCGCCGCATTCCTAACTATCGAACCACTCGCCTATGGACACACCCTCATCGTGCCCGTTGAGGAAGTGGACAAGTGGACCGATCTGGCCCCTAACGTGTGGTGCGAAGTCAACGAAGTCGCACAAAGTATCGGACGTGCAGTCATGGAAGCATTCGACGCTGAACGCGCCGGATACGTCATCGCAGGGTTCGATGTGCCACACGCCCATATCCACGTCTTCCCGACCAACACCATGGCCGACTATGATTTCTCTAAAGTCATCAAAGCCGACGAAACCGACCCCGCCCTGATGGACGAAGCAGCTGAAAAACTGCGCGCGATCATGGACACCAATGAAGCGGGGTACGCCTATTAAGAAGGAAGAATGAGCAAGCCGCTTGGGGCACGCGTTCCCACCCGGGGGTGGGTGGAAGACGACTGGCGCGCAGCCCCAAGCGCACAGCGGCCGTGGCCTGTGGTGCTCGTGCACGGGACGTCGGCAAGCACGGGGGATTACATGGAACTGGCGCGTGAACTGCGCGAGCTTGGGTGGGCGGTGTTTATTCCCACCTACGGCAACCGCGCCACCAACCCCATTGAAGACTCCGCCGAGCAAGTACTCGCCTACATCAACCAGGTGCTCCACGCTACCGGCGCGGAAAAGGTCATTATTGTCGGACACAGCCAGGGCGGAGTGCTCGCGCGGTACCTGATCAAACGGCTGGGAGGGGCGTCGAAAGTCAAGCACCTGATCAGCCTGTCCAGCCCGCACCACGGCACCAGCCTCGGCGGCATGCTCAACGTGCTGGTCAATTCGGAACGCAGCGCCGACTTCATGATCCGCATGATCAACAACTACTTCGGGCCGGCAGGCATGCAGCAAATCGTCGGCAGCGACTTCCTCACCGACCTGAACGCGGACGGCGACACCGTGCCCGGCCCCGGATACACCTGCCTGGCCACCCGCACCGACACCACCGTCTCCCCCGCCGAGTCCAGCTTCCTCGACGGCCCCGGCGTGGACAACAGTTGGATCCAGGACTACTACCCCCTCGCCGTGATCCTCCACGAAGACATGCCCCGCGACCGCCGCGTCCGCGAACTCGTCATTTCTACCATCGAACAACTAAGGCCACTGCAATGAAACCCCTCGTCCTCTATCTGCCACGCAGAGGCACCCTACCCCTCCCCTTCCTGTCACGCGTGACGACGTCCCGGTGCTCCTGCTCCACGGATACCTAGGATCCCCCGGCAACTTCGGCCCCACCGCACGCGCCCTCCAACAACGCGGCACCCCTGCCCTCGGGTTCGAATTCGGGCACCGCGGCACAGACCGGCTCGACGACTCACTGAACCAGATCGCCGACTTCGCACGCACCATACCCAGCGAACGCTTCGACATTGTCGGGCACTCCCAAGGCGGACTGCTCGGATTACGCCTCGCCCACCTCCCCGAATTCCAACCGCGTATACGGCGCATCGTCGGCCTCGGGGCATCCTTCAAAGGCATCAACGTCAACTACCCTGCGTGGCTCGATCCCATTGCCGCCGCCATCGGCGGGCCTGCGGCGCCCTATCTTCGCGGCAAAGGCTTCCACGAGGCAACCATCCCCGACGGGGTTGAGGTTGTCTCCATCGTCTCCACTGCCGACCGCATAGTCCGCCCCGACAACGCCACTCTCGGACACCTGATCACTATCGACGGCGTCCCACACTCCCGCATGCCAGAACTCACCGGACCAGTAATAAAGGCCCTGGATATGGAGGTGTAAAAGGGATGCTGTATGCAACGATCGTGCAGAGAAAAATTAAACGCACATTCCGTGAGATTAACCAGGGCAACGTCCAGCCAATGCTTGACACCCTTGCCGACCCATTTGTCTATGTCTTCCATGGGACACATGCATTGGGAGGACGCAGAACCTCCAAGGACGCTGTGAGGCTGTGGTGGGAGCAAGTTTTCCGGCTACTACCTGGTATTCGATTCGACGTTCAAGAGGTTGTGATCAGCGGGTGTCCGTGGAATATGCGCGTTGCAGTTAGGTCTTTAGTGAGCGGCGACCTGCCTAATGGGGAGTTATACAGCAACACTGCATTCCAATTCATGAACGCGAGGTGGGGACGAATCACGCGCATAGAAACCATGGAAGACACCCAAATTCTTGAACAGGCGCTTCAGGTGGTTGCTGGGTCTGGTTGCGTTGAAGCACTAGAACCACCAATGAATGAGTAATCCGCTCACGACACCGACGAATCTCTGAGCCTTATAGTCCACGTCAGGGTAACAAAAAACGCGCTGATGGCACTAAAAACGATAAGCACCACCAGATGTTTGCCGATAATAAATCCCAGCAAGATGACACACAGGACAGCGAACCATGCTGCACATATTGACAAAATAGCAATTTTGCGTTGGCTCATTTCCTACTCCTTTCCTGCCAAAATGTGAATACACCGCCGAGTATGCCATTAACCGTCAAAAGCTGCAAGCAGGAAAAGCAACCTTAGTTTTCCTCGAACTTGATTCCGGGTAAAGTTCAGACAAAGAATTTCCGCAACACACTAATCACCTCTAGTGTGCGCTGTCGGAATAGCCTGCAACCAGTATAGGGATGGCATGAGTGGTAGCGATGTTCTTTGATAAACCCAGCCAAAGCGATGACAGCGTCGTCGTTGGATCAAGCTAGTTTCAATAACGCGAGGCTTTTTATATGGTTTTCTTAACTCTAAAACAGTAGAAGAATTTGCTAGTGATGGGGCGTGTCAGGAAAATCGCGTCAGCTTTTCCCGAAAATATAAATCAAGCTCTTTTGTATGACTTTTATGCACACTACCAGATTTTTCGACTATACTTTGATGCTTATCATAATATCGATATTTGTCACCTAATGGACGCCTTTATTTTGCGCGATACTTGAAGTTCGTTTTCGAGAATCATTTTACCCCACCTAGCACAACACCCTCACCTTGTCCTACATTTGGACCTATGAGCGACTCCGCCGACAACGATACCGTTCACACAGACACCAACAGCACCACAACCAACCCCGATCCCACACACCACACAGTAGACATTGAGGACGAGACTCATTATTTCGCCTGGCCGAAAGACAAAGTGTTGCTTGACGCACTCCTTGACGCCGGGGTGGATGCCCCGTATTCCTGCCATATGGGCGAGTGCGGTGCCTGCCAATGCACGGTCGAGGGTGGGGAGACGCACATGCTGGCTAACCAGGTGCTCAGCACCTACGACATTGAGGATGATCAGCGCCTAGCCTGCCAAACTATCCGCGATGAGGAGGGACCGTACGAGATTTCGTACTGGTTCTAGCCCCCCTACACAGCCTTCAGCGCAACCCTAAACGTCGATCCTTCCCCTTCCACACTATCCACACCGATCGACCCGCCATGCGCCTCAACCAGCGTTTTTGTAATAGCCAGCCCCAGCCCCGATCCACCGGATTCGCGGGAGCGGGATTCGTCGGCGCGGTAGAAGCGCTCGAAGATGTGGCTCGTCACCTCGGGTGACATGCCCACGCCATCATCGGAGATGGTCACCACAATAGTGTCGCCGTCTTTGCGGATGTTCACGTCCACGGCAGCGTCTGGCCCACCATGCTTCAACCCGTTGACCACGATGTTGCTGAGCACCCGGTGGAGTTGCGAGGCGTCGCCAATCACCATGGGTGGTTCGGTGGTGTCGTTGTGGATTCCTATACTGCGCCCTGGGTGTGCCGCCTGCACAGAGCTGACCACGTTGACGGCCAGCTCAAACATGTCCACGGGTTGTTTTTCCATGCGGGAGCCCTCGGCGCGTGTGAGCGCCAGTAGGTCTTCCACCAGGAGTGTCATGCGCGCGGCTTCGCCTTCGATGCGGTCTACGACCATGCCGAAGTCTTGGGTAGCACCGGAGCGATAGAGTTCCGTGTAGCCTTTCACAGAGGTGAGTGGGGTGCGGAGTTCGTGGGAGGCGTCACCAACGAAGCGGCGCATTTGTTCTTCTTTTTGCTGCGCCGTCATCAGGGAGTCCTGCAGCTGGGTGAGCATGATGTTCAGCGCCGCAGCGAGTTGCCCCACTTCGGTGCTCATGGGCCATTGCGGGACCCTTCGGTCGAGGTCACCAGCGGCGATGTCCCGCGCTGTATGCTCGACTTCTTTGAGGGGCCGGAGCGCGCGGCGCACGGCCCACATGGCTACCAGGCCGAGGATGCCCAGCACGATAAACCCGATGAACACCTGCACAATGGTGAGTCGCCGCAGGAGGGAGTCTTCCCTCTCCAGGCTTTGCGCCACGATGGTTTGTTCTTGGCCTTGGGTGAAACCGAGGACGCGCCAACGCACGTGGTCACCGTTGCCAATGGAGGAGACGGTGGTGGGGCGCTCGTCGAAACGCACGGAGCTGACATCGGGGGCATCAGAGCCGTCGTTGACTTCCAGGACTGTGCCGTCGGTGAAGCGTTTGAGCACGTAGAAGTCGCTGGGCGGGCCTTGCTGGGTTGCCCCCGGCCGCTGGAATTCGCCGCGGTCCAGCCAGCTTTTCGACGCCTGCTGCAACTTACTGTCCACATTTGAGTAGGCGAAGTCACGCATAATGCCGTTGACGGCGAACGCACTGGCACTGAGCCCCAGCGCGGACACAAGCACCACGATCAGCACCAGCCAGGTCTGCAACGGCAGTGCTTTGAGTTTTGTCATGGCGGTTTAGGTTTTCGGGGTGGTGCGTGGGGTGCGCAGCACGTAACCGACGCCGCGTACCGTGTGGATGAGCTGCGGGTCGGAGGTGTCTATTTTTCTGCGCAGGTAGGAAATGTAAGATTCGACGACGTTACCATCTCCTCCGAAATCGTAGTGCCACACGTTGTCCAGAATTTTTGCCTTGCTCAGCACCACCTCGGCGTTAAGCATGAGGTAGCGCAGGAGGTTAAATTCGGTTGGCGAGAGTTCCACGATCTCACCAGCTTTGGTTACCTCGTGGGTGTCATCGTTGAGGGTAATGTCCGCGTAGCTCAACGTGGAATCTTCGTCCGCCGTCTCTGTGTGTAACTGGCCGCGGCGCAGGATCACGCGCAGACGGGTAATCACTTCTTCCAGCGAAAACGGCTTGGTCACGTAGTCGTCCGCGCCGATGGTCAGGCCGTGGATGCGGTTTTCCACCGCATCTTTGGCGGTGAGGTAGAGCACTGGGCCGTCAAGACCGTCGGCGCGTAGGCGGGGCAGGAGTTCAAAACCATCCATACCCGGCATCATCACGTCCAGGATGAACGCATCGGGGCGGAAGTCGCGAGCGACACGCAACGCCTCCATGCCCGATTTCGCAGTGGCAACCTCGAACCCCTGGAACTTCAAGCTCACGCTCAGAAGTTCCACAATGTTGGGTTCGTCATCCACCACGAGGACACGGGTGGGTGGTTGATTACTGGACGTGCTTTGGATGCTCATATCGTCCATTGAATCATTGTTTGTATCACTGGTTGCTGCAGCCACAGGTGTCATTCCTTACCTGCCGCCGCAGCAACAATCATGTTCTGCGCGGTTGCCGACGCCGGGGACGGCTCAACAACCTGCAAAAACAAACCGCTTACTGCAACTGAAGCCGCAACCACACTGGCAACAAAACCATTCATGGCGGCACCAACCTTCCTCAACTAGGCATCTCACTGTCTGTTAGGTGACAGTGTGCGCCACCCCTCTGGAGAGCGGCTGCCCGGTTCCTGGAAGGTTGCTGTGAATGGCAGGAGCGGCTATATGCACCCTCTAGCCCCACTCGACCGACTGAAGGTCAATACCCGCCGCAGCGGCCTCGGCCTCCACGAGTGTCAGCAAGTACTCGGGGTTGGTGTACATGTCACGGTACCTTTCGTCGGCAACGTACAGCCTGGCCAGCAGCACCTGCTTGGACAGGGTGCAATCGTAGTAGCGCTCGACTTGGGCGCGGTGGCGTGCCACGAGTTCTTTCGCGGCGTCGGAACCCGGCGCGACACCCGCAGCCTTAGCGGCGGCGACATCTCGGTTGAATGCCTCCATTTCCGCTCCGACCTTGACCCAGTCCTCGCGGGTCATCTGGGCGGTGCGTTCCTGGGCTTGTGCCCACTCGGGTGTATCGCCCCAGCGTGCCTCGGCCTCTTCCTCGTAGTCGTGCCACTTTTTGCCGAACAGTTCGACTTTCTCATCCATGGTGAGATTTCCTTCCATGATCGTGTCCACTGCACGAACCATCTCGTGCAGGTGATCGATCTGTTCAAGGAGCAGCCGTTTCTGATTTCTCAGATGCTCCTTGACCGTACCTGGCTTGTCGAGCATCTCCTCGATGTCTTTCAGCGGAACACCCGCCTCGCGGTACACGAGGATCTGCATGGCGCGCTCAATGTCGGCTTCGGTATACAGGCGGTAGTCGGACCAGGTGCGAAAGCTCGGCACGAGAAGTCCGATGTTGTCCCAGTGCCGAAGCGTCCTGGTTGTCACACCCAGGTAGTCGGCCATCTGCCCAACAGTGAGTTCGGTGTTGTCGATCACGGGATTAAGTGTCTTCCTTTACGTTGGGTCAAGCTCAAGGGGCTGTGCAGAAATACGTCAAAAAAATTAAGGCCACGACCCAACAACAGGCTGTGACCTTGAAAAATAGAGCTGGAGACGAGACTTGAACTCGCAACCTACGGTTTACAAGACCGTTGCGCTACCGATTGCGCCACTCCAGCACGTGACCACTTTTGCGGGCACGGTTGATTATGGTACCTGATTGCAGAACTTAGCAAATGTGGGGCTTCATGTGTGCGAGTGGTGCGCTGGGGAGGGATGCTGGGTATGTTGTAATCCTTGGTACCGTTTTGTCGCCCTACGGCGTGAGGATTGAAGCGCGTGAGCACAGTTGTTGATCGGGTCAGGGCGTTGTTTAGCCGCAGGGGACGTATTGCGACTATCGACGCCGCGAAAGCCGCTCCCCCACCCTCCCCACTGGCCCCCGTCGACCTGACTGATCCCGCACAAGTGTCGGGCGTGATGGACATTGCCGCGCGCATCGGCGACATTCTTCTCTCCTCCGGCACCGGCAACAACGACGTGAAGGCACAGATCCATGCGGTGGCCTCGGCCTATGGCCTGCACTACAGCCACGTGGACATCACCCTGAACACCATCACCATTTTCACGCATATTGGTACCACTCAGAAAATCCCGGTAAGCATTTTCCGCGTGGTCCGCAGGCTTAGCGTGGACTTTTCCAAACTCTCTGAAGTGGACCGTCTTATCCGATCCATTCAAGCGGGTGCCACCCCACCGGACGTGGCGGAAAAGATTCTCGACGAACTCTCCTCCGCCCCACCGCGCTACGGGCGGCGCATGTCGCTGTTCGGCTGGGCACTCATGGCCGCTGCGGTGGCCGTGATGTTGGGTGGCGGTCTGTTGGTGGCTGCTACCTCGTTCATTTCTGCGGTGGTCATCGTGGGTGGTGCGAACTGGTTGGATGAGCAACGCCTGCCCATGTTTTTCCAAAACGTCTACGGCGGGATTGTGGCCACCGTTCCAGCCGCACTGACCTACCGTTTGGCCTTGGAATCTGGATTGAATCTCGCGCCGGACAGGTCGTGGCGTCGGGAATCGTGGTGATGTTGGCTGGTTTGACCCTTGTGCAGGCGTTTCAGGACGGCATCACGGGTGCACCGGTAACAGCAAGTGCGCGATTTTTTGAAACGATGATGCTGACCGGCGGGATTGTGGCCGGTGTGGGTATTGGCATCCAAACCTCAGCGGCTCTGGGCGTGACACTGCCGGAGCTGGAAACCGTCGTTTCACCGAACTTGGCATCGACCACGTTAAAAGTGACGGCAGGTGCCGTCGCGGCCGCTGGGTTCGCCATTGCGTGTTATTCCGAGTGGTCGTCTGTGCTGGTCTCTGGCATGACAGCCGGCATGGGATCGTTTGTGCAGTATTTTATCCTGGTGCCGCTGGGCGTGGGTCCGGTGATTTCCATTGGCATTTTAGCCACCATCATCGGTTTGACTGGCGGCTTGCTGGCTCGCCGCTTCCTCATTCCGCCGCTGATTACCGCCGTGGCGGGGATTACTCCGCTGCTGCCTGGTTTGAGTATTTACCGGGGAATGTATGCCCTGCTACATGAACAGATGGTGGTGGGGCTATCCAACATGGCCTTGGCGCTGGGTATTGCATCTGGGCTGGCCGCAGGCGTGGTGCTGGGCGAATGGTTCGCCCGGAGGCTACGCCGCCCGCCTGGATTCAACCACTACCGTGAGTTGTGGAAGCTGCGGCGTTTCTCCTTCCAGGATCATGCCCGCGATCAATCTTCCTAACACGGACGCTCAACAGGTCTTCCAAGCGGTCTGACGCAGCGGTGCCCCTGGTTCTAGTGCTACGATGGTGTGTCTACACGTGTGCTCTTTTTACATCATCAGGAGGATCCTTGCCCCCCAAGGTGACCGATACCCGCACGAACAATGCGGAATCATTACATGCAGTTGAGGCGGAAACTGCAGAGGCCGCGCGACGGATTGTTGCCACCTACTCTGCTGATTTCTTTGATTGCGCCACGCTGGTCAGCATGCTCGGCGTGGAGCCTGAGGGCTTGAACTACCGCAAGATTGCCGCCGAATACGCCGAGACCAACGCCCCGAAGAAGGCGACCAAGCGTACGCGGAAAACCACGAAGAAAACCACCAAAAAGGCTGCTAAGAAAGCCACCAAGGCCGCAAAGAAAACGACCAAAAAGGCTACCAAGAAGGCCACAAAGAAAACGACCAAAAAAGCCTAGGCATGTGAGATTGGGTTTCTGATCGTGAGTGGGGAAAATCAGTTTGTTGTTGTAGCGAACCGTCTTCCGGTGGACTTAACCACGCATCCGGACGGCACGGAGGAATGGACGCCAAGCCCGGGCGGCTTGGTTGCCGCGTTGACACCTGTGTTGGCTAAACAGCGTGGCTGCTGGGTGGGTTGGCCCGGAGTGGCAGATGCCGCACCGGAGCCATTTCACACAGATGATGGTGTGCTGCTGCATCCAGTGAAGCTCACCTCCGTGGATTATGAGGAGTTTTACGAGGGGTTTTCCAACGCCACGTTGTGGCCGCTCTACCACGATTTGATCGTGCCGCCGGAGTATCACCGGGATTGGTGGGAATCCTACCGTGAGGTAAATTTGAAATTCGCCCAGGAAGTTGCGGAAGTCGCCGCTGAAGGGGCGACGGTGTGGGTTCAGGATTACCAGCTGCAGCTTGTCCCCGGTATTTTGCGCCAGACCCGCCCGGATCTTCGCATCGGATTTTTCCTGCATATTCCGTTCCCCTCTCCCGACTTGTTCCGCCAGCTTCCGTGGCGCGAGGAGATTGTGCGGGGTCTGCTCGGGGCGGATGTGATTGGGTTCCACCTGAAGATCAACGCCGATAATTTCTTGACGCTTGCACGGCAGGTGGCGGGCGATACTGGTTCGCACATTGGGCAGCCGGATCAGCTGGCCGTGGAGGGCGAGGCATCGATGAATTCCATCACGGCAACCATCTCGGTGCCGGATGGCCGCGAAGTGGGGGTCGCGGCATTTCCCATTTCCATTGACACGGCATCGGTGATCGCGCAGGCAAACAACGCGGATCCGGCGAGTATTCGGCACAGCTTGGCGGATACAGAAACCATCATTTTGGGCGTGGATCGCTTGGACTACACCAAGGGTATTTTGCAGCGCTTACTGGCGTTTGAGGAACTGTTGGAATCCGGCGCACTGGACCCCAATGATGTGGTGTTGGTGCAGGTAGCCACACCGTCTCGGGAGCGCATTGAGCATTACCGCACCGCTCGGCACGCCGTGGAACAGGCTGTGGGGCGCATCAATGGCCGGTTCGGGTCTATTGGCCGGCCCGTAGTGCATTATGTGCACCGTTCCATCAGTAAAGACCAGCTCATGGGGATCTACGCCGCAGCGGATGTCATGCTGATTACCGCGTTCAAAGATGGCATGAACCTGGTGGCCAAGGAGTATGTTGCCTGCCACGGTGACGGGTCGGGCGCGTTGGTGCTCAGCGAGTTCGCCGGCGCGGCTGTGGAGTTAAACCAGGCGTTCCTATGCAACCCACATGACATCGAATCCATTAAAAAGCAACTGCTTGCAGCGGTCACGGAGCTGCGGAGCGCACCGGAGGAGACACGGGAGCGCATGGAAGCCATGCACCAGCAAGTGGTGGAGCACGATGTGGAGGCATGGGCGAAGAGCTTTTTGACATGCTTGGAGCGCCACGCATGAGCGCACGACGCATAAAGACCATCGCAGCCGCAGCCGTTGCGCTGGGCATCGGCACGTTGATAACAGCATGCGGCAGCAATGATGACACCCCAATGGTGCGGTCCACCTGGCAGATCACCAACCTGTATGTGGATGAGCAACACCCCAGCGTGCTACCGGATTCCATCGCAGGCAAGGCCACCATGGTGTTTGGTGAATCCACCATCGCCGGCAATAGCGGCTGTGCACCATTTCAAACACGGGTGCATTTCACCAAGGATGGCCAGGAAACTTCATCAGCTGAGGCAACTCAGGTGAATTTTTATCGCAAGAAAATCGACGATCCTGCAGGCTGCACCGGAGCGGACTTGTACTACCACGACGGCCTGACAAACATGCTGGATGGAACATTTGACGTGCAGCGGAAAGCAGCAAACGAGCTGCTGTTGGTCAAGCAGACGGATGCGTTTAACCGCCCAGCTATCCGGTTGACCTCTATCAGCAACCGCTCCTAAGCGTCTACATTGGATGCTATGACTACCTTGGACGATCTTGCCACCACCCCAACCTTGCTGGTGGTCTCCGATTTTGACGGCACGCTGGCGGGGTTCAATGTGGATCCCATGAATGTTCCGGTGAACACGACGTCCATTGCGGCATTGGAGAGGCTGTCCACAATGCCGAACACCAAGGCGGCGATTCTTTCCGGCAGGCACTTGGAGGGTCTGCGCACAGTCGCCCAGGTTTCTAAATCGGTGATTTTGGCAGGAAGCCACGGCGCGGAAACCAATGAGCACACCACCCCGTTGACGGAGGAACAGCAGGAAGCCATGGCACAGCTCTCTGTGGAGCTGCATAAACTCACGGAAAAGTACCCAAAGCTATGGATTGAAACCAAGCCGCTGCACATGGTGGTACACACCCGCCCACTGGAAGACACAAGCGTGGAGGCTGCCGCCGCAGAGGAGGCTCGGACGCTGTGCCCCGCCATCATGCACGTCACGGAAGGCAAGCATGTGGTGGAGTTTTCCGCCATTGATGTGACAAAGGGCAGCTGGATTACCGCCGCTCGCGACAATTACGGGGCTACTGCGGTGCTGTTCATTGGCGATGACCAGACGGATGAGAACGGTTTCCATGCGCTCGGCGACAGCGACATGGGCATTAAGGTCGGCGACGGCGACACTGCCGCTACCGTACGCGTCAATTCACTTGACGACGTCGCGGACGTCCTCACCACGCTCGCGACTGCACGCGCGCACCACTTGGGGGTTTAAGCACGTGGTGGGGCAACTGTCCCGCCTTCATGGAAGCTGGTGTCCAGGATGGTGCGGGGCGCGGGGCTGGGTGGGACGGCGTCGGCAAGGTAGTCGTCGATAAGCGAGAAAGAGCATGCGACCCGCCGCAGCCCCTTTGGCCTTGTTGGGTTGCAGCACGGTGGTGAGATTGCGGTCCAGCGCGGTGCGGATGCCGTCGAAACCGGTAACGGAGAGGTCGTCCGGGACGCTCAGCCCTACTGACTCAGCATAGGCGAGCACACCCAACGCCATGGAGTCGGTGGTGCACAGCACGGCGGTGAGCTCAGGGTGCGATTCCAGCAGTTCACGAGCGGCTGCGACGTTATTGGCCGGGTCGTTGATGTGCCGTTCAACGATGGGCACAGACGTGGGGTCAATGCCAGCAGACTGCAAAACTGACAGTGCACCCTGCACGCGGGCACGTTGAACGTGCAGGTCAGCGGCATCGAGACGGTCTGGGGTAACCGCGCCGTCATTCGGGCGGCGGAACAGGCGGATCGACAAGATGCCAATGTTGCGGTGACCAGCATCGATCAGGGACTGCGCGGCGGGTGCGATGGCCGCATAGTCATCAATACCCACAAACGGGAGGGAATGCTCGTCAGCGGGTTGGTCGCAAATCACCATCGGGAGGCGGCGGTTTTTCGCGGCCAGCAGATACGGGTCGTCGGCGGCCACCGAATACACCACAAAACCATCAACCACACACTGATTCACCAGCTGCGCGGCAGCGACCTGATCCACGCTTGTGTCAGGTCCAACGGGGACAAGCGTCAGGGAATTATTCGACCCGTAGGACGCCTCCGCCATGCCTGCGAGAAAATCCACGGATGCTAAATCCTCGAAGGCATACGACAAGTGCTCGGTCAGCAGCACCCCAAACGATCCCGTGCGGCGGGTCCGCAACGACCGGGCGGTCGGGTCAGGGCCGGGGTAGCCTAAGCGCTCAGCTGTTGCCAAATACGTTCCCGTAGCGCGGCAGATAACTGTTCCGGGCGATTATATGCGTTAGAAACTGTGGTGCGTGAAACACCTAACTCTGCAGCCAAAGATGCCAGGGTGCCGCGACTTTGTGTACGTTTTGCCATGATTCTAAAAACTATCACTTTGTCACACCTTTCGGGGGTGACACACATAATTTTGACAGCAGAACTATGTCACACATGGGCTTTCCAGAAGTTTTAGCGTAGCGCTACCGTGAATTTATGTCTGATAGCATAAATGCGAATGGCGGAACACCCCAATTGTGGGGCGGTCCGCCTGCGAGGTACCTGGCCTGATCGTCGTCTAACTGGCGCGTCGCTGCCGGGCAAATTCACTTAACACTACACCCGCAGCCACGGACGCATTCAGTGATTCCACCCAATCTGATGTGGGAATAGAGATCTTAGAATCGCAGGTCTCAGATACCAGTCTGGACAGTCCTTTACCCTCACTACCCACCACAATTACGGTTGGTTCGGTGCCGTCATAATCATCCAATGTCTTATCGCCGTCAGCGTCCAAGCCCACCACCTGGAAACCTGCTTGCTGGAATTGCTTTAATGTACGTACCAAATTGGTTGCCTTAGCCACTGGAAGCCTGGCAGCCGTCCCGGCCGACGTGCGCCAGGCCACCGCTGTCACCGATGCTGAACGACGCTCCGGAATAATCACGCCCTGCCCACCAAACGCAGCCACCGAACGAATCACCGCGCCCAGGTTCCGGGGATCGGTGATGTTATCCAAGCACACCACCAGACCCTGGCCAGAGGCCGCAGCCTCGTCGATAATGTCCTCCACGTGGGCGTAATCGTAGGAGGGCACCTGCAAACCAATGCCCTGGTGCATGCTGCTTCCGGTCATGCGGTCCAGTTCAAGGCGAGACACCTCAATGATGGAGATGCCGCGAGAATTGGCCAGCCGCACGGCCTCAGCGAGGCGGTCATCATTATTCGTGCCCTCCGCGACATACAATGCTGTTGCGGGGACATTGGTGCGGAGACACTCCACCACAGGATTGCGCCCCACCACCAGTTCTGTGGTGCGTTCCCGCACGTGACGGCCGGAATCCCGGCGTTGCTTATCAAGCTTGCGCTTATGCGCAGCGTGATAGACCCGATCCTCCGCCTTCGGAAGTGGGGCCTTTGCCCCGCAACCCACGTCGACGCTGGCCACCGGAGCCCTTCGTCGCGCCTTTCTTGTTCGTCTTGCGCACCGCGCCGCGACGCCTTGAGTTACCAGCCATGTATGTTTACCTCACACCTTTTACTATCTTTATCAGCGACCATCTCGCAGCGACCATTTTGCGCCGTCAGCAGTGTCCACAATGTCAATCCCAGCCGCGTTCAACTGATCCCGCACCTGGTCCGCAGTAGCCCAATCCTTGTCGGCGCGGGCGAGTTCGCGGCGTCGTAACGCATCAGCAATGAGCACATCCAGGGCGGCGAGCGCGGCATCATTGGACTGATCCCGGTCGCGCCACTGCGGAGCATACGGGTCCACACCCAGGATCGCAGTCATAGCTCGGACCTGCCCAGCAATGGCCGTCGCTTCTGCGGTGTCGCCTTTATCCAGGGCGGAATTACCAGCACGAACCGCGTTGTGCACCTCGGCAAGCGCTGCGGGGACACCGAGGTCATCATCCATCGCGGCCGTGAACGCGTCCGTCACCTCACCCTTTTCTATCTCACCAGCGTTCAGCTCAGCCACACGATGCAGAAGGACTCAATGCGCCGATAACCAGCGGCGGCTTCCTGCAGCGATGCCTCAGAGTATTCCAACATCGAACGGTAGTGGGCGCTGCCCAGGTAGTAGCGCAGCTCCACGGGGCGGACCTTGGTCAGCACGTTCGGAATGCTCAGAACATTGCCCAGCGACTTGGACATCTTCTCACCGGACATGGTGACCCAGCCGTTGTGCATCCAGTAGCGCGCAAAAGGGTCACCCGCAGCGTGGGCCTGTGCAATTTCGTTTTCGTGGTGCGGGAACTGCAGGTCCAGGCCGCCGCAGTGAATATCAAACTCCGCGCCCAGGTACTTTGTGGCCATAGCCGTGCACTCAATGTGCCAGCCGGGGCGACCATCACCCCACGGTGTCGGCCAGCTTGGTTCCCCCGGCTTTGCTGCTTTCCACATGGTGAAGTCGCGGGGATCGCGTTTGCCGGTGCCAGCGGATTCACCTTGGTCAAGCTCGTCGAGTTTCTGCCCGGAAAGGTGCCCGTAGTCCGGCAGGGAGGTTGGCTGCATGTACACGTTGCCGTCAGCCGCATAACCGTGACCATTGTCAATAATGCGGCGCATGTACTCCACCATCTCCGTGATGTGCCCTGTGGCGCGCGGCTCGATTGATGGGGGGCGCACGCCGAGCTGGTCGTACGCCCATTGGAAAGCCCGCTCGTGGGTGGCCGCCCATTCCCACCAGGGCCGTCCGTTGTCTGCGGCTTTTGTAAGAATCTTGTCGTCAATGTTGGTGACGTTGCGCACAAACGCGACGTCAAGCCCGTGGGCTTCAAGCCAGTTACGGAGGATATCGAATGCAACACCGCTGCGAATATGCCCAATATGCGGCACCGTCTGTACCGTCGCACCACACAAGTACACCGAGGCGTGCCCGGCGCGGACGGGCTCAAAGTCACGGAGTGTTCGGGTCGCGGTGTCGTAAATTCGAAGAGTCACACGAATCAGTGTAACTGAGGGGGCCGGCACCTCCACTGCCGCCTACTTCACCACCGCCGCGATACCTGCAGGTGACAGCTAGGCAACCATGACCTGCTAGGAGCTAAAGGCACTGGTCATGCGATCAAAAATCTGGTCTAGCGGCGCAAACATGGTACCAACTTTATTCAGCACGTCAGAACCCGGGAAGCTGGACAGTACGCTGCGTTTCGCCTCGTCAAGTTCCTTCATGTCCGAGGCCAGCAAGGTCTCCAGGTTAGTAGTCAGCGTGGCCAGACGTTCCTTGTCTTCTTTCTTGTCTGCGCGGGCGGACAGTTGCTTCACTTGCGTGAGAAGATTGTTTTCCTTCTCCACAAACCATGCGAGATAGTCAACGTTTTCCTGGCCATGGCGAGCTTTATTGTCGCGAGTGGTGAGATCTTTGTAATTAGCCTCCAGAATGCTAACTTCTGTGTCAACGCTGTGCTGGGAGGCGATGACCTCAGCGGTAGGTTCCGCTGGTTGTGCGGGGTCAGCGGACGCCACGGCGGCCCCACCCGCCAAGATGGATACTGTGAGAGCGGCGGATGTGGCGACGTTGACAGCGACGGTGACGGCATGATTTCTCATAACAAATTAATATACCTTAAATTATTTCCATAGCACAGCGGTGGCGATTGCGGCGCGCCCTTCTCCCCGTCCAGTAAAGCCAAGACCATCGGTTGTTGTGGCCGATACTGACACGGGAGCGCCGATGAGTTCCCCCATTATGCCTTCCGCTTCCGCCCGGCGCGGCCCCATTTTCGGCGTGTTGCCTACGAGCTGCACGGCAACATTGCCAATAGTAAAGCCGTGGGAGTCGAGCAGTTCCCGACATTCCGTGAGCAGCTGCGTGCCGGATACGTTGTCGTATTCGGGGCGTCCGACACCAACAAAAGACCCTAGATCCCCCAGCCCTGAGGCACTGAGCAGGGCATCTACCACGGCGTGCGCGACAACATCGCCGTCGGAGTGCCCTTCGCAGCCGTCGGCGGCGTCGAAAAGCAGGCATGCGATCCAACAGGGTTTGCCGGGTTCGATGCGGTGGGCGTCGGTGGCGATACCCACGCGCGGAATAATATTAGTCACTTGGCACCTCAAAAATAGTGGGTTCAACGTCGTCGGTGATGTGTTGCGCCATGACCATATCCATCGGTGTGGTGACCTTAAATGCCATGGGATCACCAGGCACGCACAGCACGCGCTTGCCGTACCATTCCATGAGGCTGGCATCGTCGGTGGGCGTGAAACTGGGGTGCGACTGGGCAAAAAACTCCTGGTTGGCGGCACGCAGCGTTCGTAGGTCAAAACCCTGCGGAGTTTGCACAGCCCTCAAAGTATCCCGTGGCGGCGTATCGACGACCGCCCCTTCCGCCACTCGCTTGATCGTGTCTGCCACCGGTAGGACAGGGATCACGGCCGCGTTTCCCGCGAGAACACTCTGCGCCACACGCGCAATCAGCCCAGGGCGGGGTGAGGGCGCGGGCGCTATCGTGGATGAGCACAATGCCATCGTCTTCTTCAATGGCCTGCAGACCAGCCCACACACTGTCAGCGCGTTCCCCACCGCCATGGACAAGTCGAATACCCACCCCCAACTCGAACACGCCCCGTTTAGCAAACAGCTCGCGGGCATAGTCCTCCATGTCAGGGCTAACCAGCACAATGATCTGGTCCACCACATCGGAGGTCACCATGCCACGAATGCTGCGCTCCACAAGACTCACGCCGCGCAGCGAAACAAACGCTTTAGGTATTGGCGCTCCCAATCGGGAACCTTTCCCGGCTGCGGCCAGCAGCGCGGTGACACGGCGGGCGGGCATTGTTAGCCGCTAGTCTTCATCGTCGAAGTTGAGGTCGTCAAGGTCCACGTCCATGTCCTCCACAACCTTCTTCTCCGGCTCATCCTCCACGCCCAGTGCGCGGTGGCGCTCAATGGTTTCCGCAAACTGTTTTTCCAAGTCGTCGGCTTTCGCCTCATCCACGTTTTCTGCCAGCGCCAGCTCCCCCACCAGCACCTGGCGCGCTTTGGCCAACATGCGCTTCTCGCCAGCAGACAAACCGCGGTCTTGTTCGCGACGCCATAGGTCACGCACAACCTCCGCAACCTTGTTCACGTCACCAGAGGCGAGACGTTCCTGGTTGGCCTTATAGCGGCGTGACCAGTTGCCAGCTTCTTCCACATCAGTCTCACGCAGTACGGAGAAGACTTTCAACAGGCCCTCTTCTCCCACCACGTCGCGCACACCAACAAGTTCAGCGTTCATTGCGGGCACACGGACGGTCAGATCCGACTGGTGAATCTGCAGCACCAAGTAGTCGACGACTTCGCCGCGCATTTCCCGCTGCTCAATGGCCTCAACCACGGCCGCGCCGTGGTGCGGGTACACGACGGTGTCTCCGACTTTAAAATCCATGCCCACTCCTTGTTAAAAGCCGTAAATATCGACATCATAACACGATCCAGGCAGGTCTCATGCATGGTCTATGCAGTGCGCGCAGACAGTCCTTGGATAGTCTGCGGGTAGTCTCAGTATGCAAGATTCACCCCTTCGGCTGCCCCCGCAGACCCCTATTATCTGCAGAAAAAATGTGTGAACATGCCTTGGGGTGACTAAAGTAGGCTAGTGACAACTGACTTTACCCACCAGCCTCAAACGGAGGACATAAAAGTGATGACCCTCAAGTCGGCCGCACGCCGTGGTGTCGCCCTTGGCTTAGCTGGTTGCGCCGCACTGGCCCTCAGCGCATGTGGCGCTGGGCAGATCTCCCAAACCGCCAATCAAGTAGCAGCAGTCGATGGTGCCAGCGCCCACAGCGACGACAACACAATCGCCGTCCGTGACGTCACTGTGGTGGTGAATGATGACTCTACTGCCGCGTTAAAATTCACGGCGGTCAACCAGGACACCAGCGAGAGCACCCATACGTTGGAATCCGTCACTGTTGGCGGTGAGCAGGTCACTCTGTCAGAGAAGCCAAAGCTGGAACGCGAATGCACTGTCGTTGCTGATTCCAAGAAGTACATTGACAACCTCACCAAGCCAGAAACCGGGTGCATTACACATATTTCCACCTCCCTGGAAAACAACGGTTTGGCACTGGGCGGTACCAAGGACGTGGTGTTCAACTTTGATAATGGCGAAGTGACTGTCTCCGCCACCATCGCAGGCAACCTGCACAAGTCGGGCCAGGTCGAACGCACCACTGGCTCCGAATCCGGCGATGCCCACTCGGGCCACAGCCACTAGCACAGGATTTTTCGCACCTCCTGGCAACCCCCGGCTTTGCGCTGGGGGTTTTCGCGTGCATGACCCCTGTTCATAAGTCCGTAGTATGGGGTCAATGATTCAGCTTTCCGACGACGACATCGGCGTGGGCAATAGCATTGCCGCTAAAGTTGGCGCCCACCAGATGTAACACACGTGTTCGACCCTTGTGTCGGACGTGTCTACCGTGGTGTCTACACTGCGCAGCATGGCAAAAACGGCAGTGAAAAAACCACGCACCCAGTATCAATGCACTGATTGTGGCTACACATGTGCAAAGTGGTTGGGTCGCTGCCCTGAGTGTGGTTCATGGGGGACGTTGGAAGAAAAACGCGTTGCGGCAACCAGCAAGAACGGCGGTGGGAGCGCTGCCGTAGCCGCATTCACTGGGGCACTCCCTACGGGCCTAACACCTACCGCCCCGGCATTGCCAATTGTGCGTATTGACCCAGCGAGTTCCACCACTACATCCACTGGTATCGGAGAACTTGACCGGGTACTAGGCAGCGGCCTCGTACCGGGTTCCGTGGTGTTGCTTGCTGGGGAACCCGGCGTGGGTAAATCCACATTGTTGCTGGAGGTGGCGGCGAAGTGGGCGACGCAACCTGCGGAAGGAGAGGCGTCGACACGCGACACACGCACCGCCTTGTACGTCACCGCCGAAGAATCAGTGGGGCAGGTACGTATGCGTGCGCAACGCACCGGCGCGCTGAAGGATACGCTGTTTCTCGCAGCGGAATCCGACCTTGACGTGGTGTTTGGGCACGTGGAGCAGCTGAAACCCTCGCTGCTCGTCGTGGACTCGGTGCAAACCATGCACGCGCCCGGCGTAGAGGGCGTGGCCGGTGGGGTGACGCAGTCCCGTGCCGTCACCGCCGCACTGACCGCGCTGGCCAAGAACACGGGCATTCCGATTCTTCTGGTCGGACATGTGACAAAAGATGGCAACGTCGCTGGCCCCAGGGTGTTGGAGCACCTTGTGGACGTGGTGCTGAATTTTGAAGGCGATCGACATTCCTCCCTACGCATGCTGCGTGGCATCAAAAACCGTTTTGGCGCGACGGACGAGGTGGGGTGTTTTGAACAAGTCTCGGACGGGATCAAAGAAGTGGAAGACCCCTCTGGGCTGTTCCTCTCCCACCGCGACGACTCTCCCGATGGCACAGCTGTAGCTGTCGCTATGGATGGGGTACGCCCAATTCTCGCGGAGGTGCAAAGCCTGCTAGTGACTACACCGTCGAAAAATCCGCGCCGCGCGGTGACAGGGCTCGATGCCACCCGCGTTCCCATGGTTCTTGCAGTGTTGGCTGCACGCGCGGGCCGAAGCTCCGCCGACAAGGAGGTCTACATCGCCACTGTGGGCGGCATGCGCGTGCACGAACCCGCAGCCGACCTAGCCATTGCGCTTGCTACTGCGTCTGCCATGGCCCACAAGGCACTTCCCGCAAAAATGGTGGTGCTCGGCGAGGTGGGCCTGGCTGGGGAAATCCGGCGGATACCCAACACCGTCCGACGCCTGCAGGAAGCACAGCGTCTTGGTTTTACCACCGCCATCATCCCCAATGGCGAAAAAGTCACTGTACCTGGGATAACAGTCCACTACGTGCGGGACATAACGGACGCCATTTCAACTGCGTTTAGCGCCTAGGGCATGAGTTACCCACGTAAATATCAAGAAGCTAGGCGTTCCCATGCAGGTTGAACGTGATGGGATCAGAGTGGTTGGTACCCACCAAGGTGTACAGGTAGTAGCCGCCCTCAGGCACGTTTTCACGCTGTTGCAGGAGTTCGGCGCGGAGCTTGTGCGTGACCAAATCACCTCGTAGTAGCGCTGCTCACCGGCGGGGAACACGCGGGAATCCTGCTCGTCGGTGGGCGTGCAATCCATATCCGACCAGATGCGCTTGTTGGTGGCCAGGTCGTACACCTCGAAGCGCAGGGGATTCTCAGCCAGGTCAATCTCGCAATCCACATTGGTGGGGTTATCCACCGTCATGTAGAAACGCGGCTGCTGGCCTGCGTCGAAGCTATCCTGATCGGATCTGGCACTGATCACCAGGTCCTTCAACTCGCAGGTATTTTTCGTGCCGCGCTCTGCACTGGTGGTGGGTTCCGTGGACCGCGCGTCTGAGGGGGCCGCCAAAGAATGCGAGGCGCTGCTGGATGCGCTGGAATCGCTGTCCTTGCTGCTTGCAGACGCCGCGCTGCTGGTGGATGAGGGAGCAGCGGTGGACGAAGCAGTCGTGGCCACGGCACTGGGATCCTCGGCGTTGGTCTTATTACCGCCCCCAACAACCGACATCAGCCAAATGAGCAGGCCTGCGACAACCACGAGTATCACAACGGCTGCGATGCGGCGGCGAATGTAAATAATCTCGGGGTGTCGTTTGTTCTGTGGCGTACTCACGCCTTTACCTTATTAGGTACGCGGCGCGTGATGCTTTAGCGTATCGGCGTGTCTGATGTGACTGGTGGTGCTACTCTCCTACCCCAATAGTGACCACTGGTTCGGCGAGCCCATCGGACAGACGGTAGCGCACTCCCACAATTCCGCATGTTCCACGGGAAACCTTGGACTTGACTTCCGGGGCACGGCTCAGCACTTGGTCCACCGTTTCAACAACATGATGCGCTTCAAATTCTGCGGTGGTAGTGCAGCCGGCTGCGCGGGCCTGCAGAATGGACGGGCTGACTTTTTCAATAAGCACACGCTGAAAACCTGCGGGAATTTCATGTCCGTCCAATGCGGCTTGGGTTGCCGCGACCGCGCCGCAGGACTCATGCCCCATCACGACGATGAGGGGAACGTTCAACGATTCCACGGCGTATTCCAGGCTGCCAAGCACCGCAAAGTCGATAGTCTCGCCAGCTGTGCGGATCACAAAAGCATCGCCAAGTCCCTGGTCAAAGATCAGTTCGACGGGCACACGCGAGTCTGAGCAGGCGAGCACGGCCACAATGGGATTCTGGCCGTAGCGCATTTGTATGCGGCGCTCCACGTCCTGGTTGGGGCGCTTTTCCCGGAACGTCATGAACCGGTGGTTGCCCTCCACGAGGGCGTCCCATGCCTGCTTGGGAGTGATGATGTTGTCAGTACTAGAGGGGGTCATGGATTCATTGTGCATCCCCGATGCGGCGCGTGCGACCTTTTTGGCTACACTAAGTACCTTGATGGCTTCTCAATTTTCCCCCGATGAACACCTCATCACCTGGTTTGCCGCCAACAAGCGGGACATCGTGTGGCGTACCCCTGACACCTCTGCGTGGGGAATCCTCCTGAGCGAAGTAATGAGCCAACAAACCCCGGTCAAGCGTGTGGAACCAATCTGGCAGGCGTGGATGCGCCGCTGGCTACTCCCACTGATTTCGCCCAGGCCAGCGCCGATGACGTGCTGCGTGCGTGGGGCAAGCTGGGGTACCCGCGGCGCGCTTTACGACTGTTGGAGTGCGCGCGGGTGGTCGTCGATAAGCATGGTGGCGACGTTCCGTCGGATGTGGACGAGTTGCTGGCACTGCCGGGGATTGGGGATTATACGGCGCGGGCAGTGGCAGCATTCGCCTATGGGCAGCGGGTTCCGGTCGTGGATACGAATGTTCGGCGGGTGTATTCACGCTGGAAGCTGGGGCGGTTCCTGCCCGGCGCGGCGTCGAAAAGGGATTTGGCGCAGGTGGAGGCACTGCTTCCACAAGAGCCCCAACAGGCGGCGGATATGTCGGTGGCTCTGATGGAGTTGGGGGCGCTGGTCTGCACCGCCACCTCACCCGATTGCGATGCCTGCCCACTGATCAAAAATTGCGCATGGCAGTCGGCGGGTTGTCCGGAACCGTCTACTGAGGAACTGGCACGGGCGAAGAAGCGTGTGCAAAAGTTCACAGGTACGGATCGGCAAGTACGGGGGCTGATCATGGATGTGCTGCGTGGTGCCACAGCACCAGTTCCGCAGTCGCGTATCGACGCCGCGTGGCCCGACGCCCCGCAACGCTCCCGGGCGCTGCATTCCCTACTGACCGACGGTCTGGCCGAGCAAACGCCCGACGGATTGTTCCAGCTCCCGGGCGCATTTAGTCCGCTGTGTGTTTCTGAAAGTCGATAGGCTTCCCGAACGCCCAATCCCTGTCCGTAAGGATGCGTGCAGTGACAAGACCAGCGGAAATCCACACGATGATCAGCCCGGCGGTAGCTGCGTTGGAGAGCGCCTGATCAATATCGCCTGAGTTGAGGAAATGCACGGCACGGTACATAGCCGTGCCGGGAATCATGATCACCGATGCAGGCACCGTCATGGTGATACGCGGCAGGGTTGTCCGCGCCGTAATCACCGCCCCCAGCAGCCCGACCACCACACCGCCGGTATAGGCGGCGTACTGGGGTTGCACGCCCGCATCGATCATCACCAGCCGAACCATGTTGGCCACCACGCCTATCGACGCCGCGAACAGCACCATGCGCCGTGATGAGTTAAACAGCAATGCAAAACCACCAACACCCGACGAAACTGGCAACAGCGGCGAGCAGATACCAGCGAGCAGTGGGGGTCGGGGCGTCGATAGACAACGGCGATAGCCCCGTCATCACCGATACCAACGCTACGGACATGGTGGCGGCGGTAATCACCGCCATGGCGTAACACAAGCGGGTCAAACCTGCGGTGATGTCGAAACGGCTGAGGTCCAGCATGGAGGAAAACAGCGGAAAGCCGGGAATGAGGTACAGCACCGCCGCGATGTATCCGGCGGCGAAGGCACGGGCATCATCAGGGAGGTGCGTCAGCGGCAATGCCCAGTTCAGGAGGTAAAACACCAGGCAGGAGGTTGCCGCAGCTACGGCCACCACGCCCAGCTGGTTGAGGTGCCGCGACGCGAGAATCATACGCACCAGTTGTCCGCATGCCGCAGCCACCGCCACGGCTGCGGCCCCCTCGGCTGGAAAGTAGTTGAGCAGTGCGAACGCCGCACAGGCCGCACCCGCTGCGACCATCAACACAGGCCGCGACCAGCGGTGTGTCACCGAATGGACAATATCGTCCAAGCACATGGTCAACGCGTTTGCGCTCATGCGATTGGGCAGGTGATGTGTGAGATGTTCCAGGGCCTCTATGCGGGAGGCATCCACCGCCGGGGCGGGTTGCGTAGCCACCACCGTTCGAAAGACACGCCCCGGTGGAACGTGCACACAACACTGGTGATGGAAATTTCCGCATCTAGGCGATCAAACCCCATGGCCCGGGCCGCACGTTTCATGGCGCGGATAACACGATAACCGCCGGTTCCAGCGGCAACCATCAGCAAACCTAGACGCAGCACGGCATCAGCTTCCACCCCCATCGCTTGCTGACCGGCGGTGCTGTCGTCGCTATTGCTCTCTTGGGCCATATGTCACTCCTCGCACATGTATGCTGGAGTGATTGTACGTCCATGGACGTACAACGATACTGTGATATGCGTCAGCGCCAGCGACCGCGGAATGTCAGGCCGCCGGGAAGCTTCAACCACAGACCACCGCGACTATTGAACGTCACTGGCCCCACCTTCGTGGATGCGGACACACCAGAACCCGACACGTTCAGCCAACTATTCTTGCCCATCTTCTGACGTTTACGGAAGGTGATTCCCACTCCGCATCAACTCCTTTACGATCCTTCACGCTTGTTGCGCCTCCCACTATATATGTGACATGCGCTTCATTGGTGAGGTCAGGTGATGTTAGGGTCGCACGACCTGAGTGAGAACCAGCTCGTCTCGAATGGGAATGCCCCGCTTGCTCACCGTCGGAATGGACGGTTTGGTGAGCCGCGCGTTGTTGATGGCTTCCGGCAGCACCGCCGTCAACTGGAACCCAATGCGCTGGTAAAACCCCAGAGCATCAAGATTATCGTTCGAGGTGACTACTGTTATTACCTCCCCAACCTCACGGGATTCCATGAGGGCATCCACCAACAATCGACCAATGCCGCGGCCTGGTTCTAGTGCATCAAGGGTCAGCACTTCGCAGTGCTCCCCATCGTCCGCGTAGGTGAGCACGCCCACGATTTTCTGCCCCTCCGTGGCCAGGAACCCTGATGCTGAGGCGACGTTGTGTTCCTTGCCGCGTGTCAGCAACGTGTCCCCACCCCACCTGTGCTGCAAAAACCCACGTAGCCAGGCGCGATCCTGCTCTAGGATCTCACGTACCGTCAACGCATTACCGTTATTCCAGCTGGGAGAAATACGCACTTCCCGCCCACGCTGGCCGGAGCTAATTGTGGCCGACATGCCCAGGCGGGTGGCGTGTTGGACAAGAAGCTCCTCCACAAACGACTCCACGTCCGTGGGATCCAGCCCAAACTGCCGGGACATGGCTCGGGCGCGGCGAGGAATAAACGTATCTGTGTGAATGATCACTCCCTCACCGTCGCGCACGATTTCGCCGCCGTGCGCAACAGCAAATGCCCCTGCACGATGTCAGTGAGGAACGCCTCGAACAGGCTGTCTGGGTCGTGGCTGGCGGCAAATCCGTCGTACCAGCCGGTGGACTCGTACTGGTCATGTACCCATTTGGCTAGCTGTGCCGGGCTATACCCCTGCGACCTGGCAAAAGACACAAAGGCGATGGCATACGCCAAGGGCGCGTCCCTGCGCGCCGACGATGTCAGCTGCGCGCCAAGGTCGTTGTCCTGCGCTTGTTTCCGCCTCGCGCCCATTTCACCTCTTTTCTTCGCCTGACTTCCTGCATGGGTTAGCACTTTTTAGGTTTTATTTTCAAACAGCCTCACACTTTCCCAGAATAACGGTAATGTAACGGAATTGGTGAAAAATCAACAAAGCCGCTGTGTCCTTCACGCTCATGTGAGGGGACAGCGGCTTGTGTTGTGATGTTGACTACAGCGGTTGCGTCACAGGTCTTTACAGGTCTGAGTCTGCGGCGACGACCGCTTCGGCGGCCTCCACGGAGATTTCTCCGAAGTCACCACCGTCAGGCAACGGCTTGGGGCGCGGAGTGAAGGTGAACTGAGCTTCCGTGCCCTTGGATTCACCATCCCAGTTGTCCACGTCCACGGTGATGATCTCACCAGCACCGACCTCGCCGAAGAGGATCTTCTCGGACAGAACATCCTCGATTTCGCGCTGAATGGTGCGACGCAACGGACGAGCACCCAGGACCGGGTCGAAACCGCGCTTGGCCAGGAGCTTCTTGGCATTGTCGGTGAGTTCAAGGTCCATGTCCTTGGCCTTGAGAGCCTTGGACACACGGCCGACCAGCAGGTCCACCATCTTGATGATTTCTTCCTGCGTGAGCTGGTGGAAGACCACAATGTCGTCAATACGGTTCAAGAACTCGGGGCGGAAGTGCTTCTTCAGCTCGTCGTTGACCTTCTGCTTCATGCGCTCGTACTGGCCTTCCGCATCGGTTTCCCCGACGCTGCTGAAGCCCATGCCCACGGCCTTGGAAATGTCCTGGGTACCAAGGTTGGAGGTGAAGATCAGCACAGTGTTTTTGAAGTCCACCACGCGTCCCTGGCCGTCGGTGAGGCGACCGTCTTCCAGCACCTGCAGCAAGGTGTTGTAAATCTCCTTGTGTGCCTTTTCGATCTCGTCGAACAGAACCACGGAGAACGGCTTGCGACGCACCTTTTCGGTGAGTTGACCGCCCTCTTCGTAGCCGACGTATCCGGGAGGGGCACCGAACAGGCGGGACGCGGTGAAACGGTCGTGGAACTCACCCATATCGATCTGAATCAGTGCGTCGTCCTCGCCAAACAGGAATTCTGCAAGTGCCTTGGACAATTCGGTCTTACCCACACCGGACGGACCAGCAAAGATGAAGGAACCGGAGGGGCGTCGCGGATCCTTCAGGCCGGCACGGGTGCGGCGAATCGCACGGGAGACGGACTTCACGGCATCGTCTTGGCCGATGATGCGCTTGTGCAGTTCCTCCTCCATGTGCAGCAGGCGTGAGGATTCTTCCTCGGTGAGCTTGAACACCGGGATACCAGTCCAGGTGCCCAGCACCTCGGCAATCTGTTCCTCGCCAACTTCGGCGATTTCCTCCAGGTCACCGGCGCGCCACTGCTTTTCCTTCTCGGAGCGCTCCTCGCCTAGCCTGCGCTCTTGATCCCGCAGGCCGGCTGCCTTCTCAAAGTCCTGGGCGTCGATAGCCGCTTCCTTCTCGCGACGCACGGCGGCGATGCGCTCGTCCACCTCGCGCAGGCCAGCGGGTGCGGTCATGCGCTTGATACGCATACGGGCACCAGCCTCGTCGATAAGGTCAACGGCTTTGTCCGGCAGGTAGCGGTCGTTGATGTAGCGATCGGAGAGGTTGGCGGCCGCAGCCAACGCGCCGTCGGTAATGGACACGCGGTGGTGAGCCTCGTAGCGGTCACGCAGACCTTTAAGAATATCGATGGTCAGCTCAACGGAAGGCTCCGGTACCTGCACCGGCTGGAAACGACGCTCCAGCGCAGCGTCCTTCTCAATATGCTTGCGGTATTCATCCAACGTGGTGGCACCGATGGTCTGCAGTTCACCGCGGGCCAGCTTGGGCTTGAGCAGTGACGCAGCGTCAATAGCGCCCTCGGCGGCACCAGCCCCCACGAGAGTGTGGATCTCGTCGATAAACAGGATGATGTCCCCACGCTGGTTAATCTCCTTGAGCACCTTCTTCAGGCGCTCCTCAAAGTCACCACGGTAACGTGAACCCGCAACAAGCGAACCCAGGTCCAGGGAGTAAAGCTGCTTATCCTTCAGCGTCTCTGGAACCTTGCCGTTAACAATGTCCAGGGCCAAGCCCTCGACAACAGCGGTTTTACCCACACCGGGTTCACCGATAAGAACCGGATTGTTCTTGGTGCGGCGGGAAAGAACCTGCATGACGCGCTCGATTTCCTTCTCACGCCCCACCACCGGATCAAGCTTGCCGTCGCGGGCAGCCTGGGTCAGGTTCCGGCCGAACTGGTCTAACACGAGCGAATTGGAGCGCTCACCAACGCTGCTCTGCACCCGACCACCGGGGGAAGCGCCAGCGCCAACGGCGTCGCTGCCGCTGCTCTGCTGCGGAGCCTCAGGCGTACCGCCTTCACCGCCCTCATAGCCGGACAGAAGCTGAATAACTTGCTGGCGCACACGCGGAAGATCCGCACCGAGCTTCACCAGCACCTGCGCAGCCACGCCCTCACCCTCACGGATCAGGCCCAGCAGCAGGAATTCCGTGCCAATATACTTGTGGCCCATCTGCAGGCCCTCACGCAGGGAGAGCTCCAGAACCTTCTTGGCACGGGGAGTAAAAGGAATATGGCCAACGTGCGGCTGGCTACCGCGGCCAATGATCTCCTCGACCTCCTGACGCACGGCCTCCAGGGAGATACCCATGGATTCCAGCGCCTTCGCAGCAACACACTCGCCCTCTTGAATCAGGCCAAGAAGAATGTGCTCCGTGCCGATGTAATTGTGATTGAAGCTCCGAGCCTCCTCCTGCGCCAACACGATGACGCGGCGAGCTCGGTCCGTAAACCTCTCGAACATGACTCTCCTTCTTTTTCTAGCTAACGGCACCCACTGTAACCCGCCGCAAGCCCAATTCAGCCCCCATTGAACAGACGAGTTGCCCACCCCTAGGTAGCACATATAAATTTCAGCAGGTCAAACCCCACTTTTCGACGCCGCAGGCACTGTACGCCTGTAGCGAACAGCCCATAAAATTACCTGTGAAGCGGGGGTGCTGGCTTCGGCCCGTACACTAGGGTCCACCACCAATCAGGGCAGGAGGACTACGTATGTTTCGCTGTATGTTTCGCTGGTTCAACGGCACCGACAACGGAATGCGCTACACCGCCCAGTTTGTCGCTCGACACCTGAGGAACCGCAGCGCTGAGGACTACTTCAACCAACCACAATTCCGCGAGGTCATGGAGCTAGCAGCCACTAAAAGTACACTCAGAGTAGCCCGCGCCTATGGCAAAGTCAGCGACGATGAACTCCCGCTCCGCATGGTCGCCGCCGTGATTGCCTGCGAGCTCGCACGGCAGTCAACGTAGACGTCAAAGCGGGAGTGATACCCTTTCCATGTGGGGGAACAAGAACAACACGGGCTGATTGTGGCCCGTGCTCAGCCAGAGCCTTTTATGCGCGCCGTACGCAAGCTCGTCCGTGACGGCACCTACCTAAAAACTTGCACGTGGTGTCTATATTCCACGAGCTGATTACACCAGCCAGCCGCCGTGGGAGCAGCACCGTCTACGCGCTCTCGCACTGGGAACAAGTGGGATACGCATCATCGGTGGTCGATCAGCGGCGCTTCTGTGGGGGCATGTGGACACTCGTCGATAAGAATTCGCCGGTCGAATACTACGTAGCACGCGGCCGAAAAGACACGACTTGTTCCGGCAGGAAACTCACAGGCCGGTTGTCCACCAAAGACTATGTACAGGGGCAGCACGTCGCAGTCACCAACATTGCGCAGACAGCCCTTGACCTGGCACGATTCCACGGTTTCGAGGATTGTTTTATGTCCGTCTGCTGGGCATTGAAACACCGATCCGATGCCACTGAGGAACTTCGCCATGCCGCCACTCGATCACCAATGTTGGCACAATGCCTACAACTCGCCGACCCACATCTTGATTCCGCAGCTGAGGCATACTTTCTCGCACAAGTGCGCCACGAAGGACTCGTGGACCTGGCACCCCAGGTAGAACTTATTGACGCCCGGGGTGTGCTGCGTCGTGTGGACTTTTACGTTCGCGGCACCCGCATTGTCATCGAAATCTCCGGGCTGGGGAAAGTACGGCGACACGGAAGATAAACAGCGATTCTCCGTTGAAAAGGCCACCAACCGCCTTGATGCCCTCGTAACGGCCGGCTATCGAGTGTGGGCTTACTCCGCCAAACAAGCATTCTCCGGCTATGCCTACCGGGATGTGCTGAGAAGACTGCAACTACACCATAAAAAATAAAACGGTGTAGTTATACCCTCTGCTACTTTTGTGAACTGGGGTTTTACGGAAGGGCATTACCATAATTACACCGTTTGATGGCCGAACGGTGTAATTATGAACAGAACCAAGGCCAGCACAAGGACGCCTAAACGCCCTGCAACTCGCAGCCCCCATCTAGTCCCAGAGCTACCCATCGCTTGCTAGCTCAGCATTATTAGTGGTCTTCCCAGCAGCAAAAAGCACCGTTACCAGGGTCGCCACGCCTACCAATGTGCCCACAATGAAGGCCGTTGACGCGCCAGATGCCATTGCCGTAGTCGGGGCATCTCCAGAATCCAGGGCATACTTCGAGGCCACTGTCATCGCCGCCACCAGAATCGCCGTGCCAGCCGCACCGCCCAGCTGCTCCAGTGTATTCAAAATCGCGGAACCGTGGCTATATAGGTTCTTCGGAACGGCGGCAAGACCGTCGGTCATGAGGGGAGTCATCACGCAGGCCAGGCTGAGGCAGAGCAACATATGCAGCACCAACACCGCAAAAATGCTCGAATTTTCCGACAGCATGGACAGTCCCAGCTCACTGACAGTGATGCCGATCGCGCCGGGAATGACCAGCACACGGGCGCCACGCCGATCATAGATGCGCCCCACAACTGGGCTGGCCAGCCCCTCCAACAAACCACCGGGGAGCACCAACAAACTGTCTGCAAGGCCGATGCGCCCAGCGAGTCTTGCAGGAAGAACGGCAATACTACAACCGTACCCAACAGCACACCCATGCTAGACCCAATGGCTATGACTGCAACGCAGAACGGCCTGAAACTAAACGGTTGAAGGTTCAATAACGCCGCGTCACGCTTGCCCAGTGTCAGCTGCCTGAGCACGAACAAGACAAGGAACACCGCCCCCACGGCCAGCACCACCAGTGGCATCTTCGTGCTGCCGTTGATCACCGTGCCGATTTCCGAGAGGCCGTACACCAGCCCGCCGAAACCCAACGCCGACAGCGGCACCGAAATAATATCCAGCGGAAGGGCGTGCTGCTCTGAGACATTCCGCATGAACTTAATGCCGATGACCAGGCATAACACCACAAAGGGCAGCACCGTCCAGAACAGCCAATGCCAGCTGAGCGCGCTGAGAATAACGCCCGACACTGTTGGTCCCAGTGCCGGAGCAACAGAAATAACCACGCCGATCAGGCCCATCGTTGCGCCGCGGCGCTCCGGTGGAACTGTGGTCATGGTGACCGTCATAAGCAGTGGAATGATTACTGCCGTACCAATCGCCTGCACTAGGCGGGCAACCAGCAGAATGGGGAATGTCCAGGCCATACCAGCTGCGGCCGTACCAATGGCAAACAAGGCCAACGCCGCCACAAACATAGTGCGCGTGGAAAAACGCTGCAACAGATACCCCGTCATGGGAAACACAACGGCCATCACCAGCAGAAAACCAGTGGTCAGCCACTGCACCATCGTGGCTTCCACACCAAAATCCTGGGAGATAATGGGCAGCGCCACCGACAGGACCGTCTCGTTGAGGATCATCACCATCGTCGAGATGACAAGGATCCACAACACCAGGCTGTTCTGGCGCGCCGTGTTGGTTGGGCGGAAGTGATCAGGTTCGAGTGCGTTGCCTGGCGACTGGGGCAAATCTGACATAGTAACTGTGCGCTTTCCTCACAAAAATTCCACGGCTAAAAGCCGAACACCGAGAGTCTAATAGTTCACGACCTCCCATGCACACCGCGTATAGTCTTTGATCGTGATCAACCAACTTGTGCGCTGGCTGGGCCTCATCATGTTCCTTCTCGGCGGTTCTGCCTTCATTCTTTCCGGCATCAACTCGCAGATCGTTCCATTTGAAAACTGGCCTGCATTCACCAGCGGCCCCGAGAAACTTCTCGCCAACTATTCCTACTTCACATTGTGGTCAAATCTTCTTGGCGCACTCGTTGGGTTAGGGTACTTCACCAACTTCCGCCGCGTCTCCCCCACGCTCGCCAAAGTAGTGCGTATCGACGCCGCGCTCATGCTCACCGTCACCGGCCTGATCTACAACCTCATCCTCAGGGCAACGGCTTCCCCGACGAGGGAATTGAGCTGTACACCAACCCTGTTTTCCACATCATCATGCCAATTCTCGCGCCACTAACCTGGATACTGTTCATGTTTTTTTTGGGGACACCAAAACCGAGCGGGAAATCACCCTCACAACCACACTTCTTGCGCTGGTCATTCCCGTGGTGTGGACCATCTGGACCATCTTCCGTGGCATTACCACCGGCGGCTACTACCCCTACGGGTTCATCAACGCCGACAAACTAGGCTGGCCGGTAGCCATTCGCAACATCGCGGGAATCTACATCGGATTCTTTGCGGCGGTATCGCTAGTTGGCGGCGTTGAGAAGCTGGCGGATGGACGGAAGAAGTAGTGCAGAGCTACGCCCCAGCCTGGAAGCGCTGCAGCCAATCCTGAACCTGCTGCGGGGCGAGTTTCTCAACAACTGTCACTTCTGGGCGGATCCCGCCGAAAGTGAGGTTGGCCTGCCAGCTTCTTTGGTAAGGCGCATCGTCAATGAGCACCACGCGGGTCCCCTCGAACTTTTCGATATCGTAGGGTGTTCCTTCGCCCCAGATCCACTCATCAAAGAAACTGTGTGACTCATCGTCATCATCCGATTCACCCAACAGACCTTTGATGCCGGTCCAGTTGACCATGTTGAACACGCCCACTGCGAAATCATCATCCGCAGGCTCTTGTTCGCCACGGGCAATGGCAGCAATGTGCGGATCGGGTGTGTCGTAGGGGAAACCATCAGGCCCGTTCAGGGCGTCGGCAAGGAGTGTGTGCAGCTGGAAGTTATCGCCGATGCCACTAATGCGCACGCGGAAACCTTGTTCGCTTGCCGGGTGGATCACAAGGAGTTCTTCATTATCCAGCATTTGTGCAAGCCTGTGGCACCAGTACACGTTCTCGTTGTCAATAAAACCTTCCGTTGCGGCCAGTCGGTCGACAAAATCTGGAAGTTCACGAGCGTAAGCACGGGCTTCTGGGCAATGATTCATATGCGCCAGGGCGGCGTTGGGCAATCCTATTTGGGCTTCTAGAGCAGAGTAGAGCTCTGGATTGTGTTGTGCCACTTCCTCACCGTGGGTGGCGATGTGTGCCCGCACCAAATCCATCGGATCGATCTCTTCTGCCGACCCGTATTCGTCAATGAGGGGCTGCAGCGCTTCAGAGTCAAGTGGCATATCCACGCATTGTGAGGCGAAATCAATGGCCTTGCCCAGCGTCTCATTGAATCGGGTCAGAATCGGGGCATAACCAATCAACGGGTCTCCACCATTTTCCACAAAATATCCCACTACCAGGGCAATGAAGCAGGCTTCCTCCGGCGAGGCAACGTCGGTGACCAGCGGCGCGAGTTGCGTCATGGCATAGTGCCGTCGTTCGCTGTCGTCGCCAACTTCTTGCATGACCGGCGACAATGCGGCTTTCACATCATCACCATTGTGTTGCGGGTTGCGGATTACCGTCAGTAGGTCGGCGATGGCTTTTTCGATCATGGGCGTGAAGTCCTCTCAAGGTAATGAATAAAGCATAACTGCTATCTCCTTCAACCATACAGCCCACAAGCGGTACAAGATCAGGGAAACATCAGGGTTTACCCTGATGTGCACACTACTACCCTGCGATATGTTGTAAACATGTCATCATTCATCGATAACAAACCGCTAGCGGCGGTAATCGCAGCATCAGCACTCACATTAGGTACCATGACCCCTGCTGTAGTCCCCACCGTTTCTGCCACCCCCGCGCAATCCATCACGTGGGAGGCATGCCCCTCCGAAGTTAACGAGCAAGGTGCTACATGCGGGCGTATCGACGTCCCGATGAACTACAGCGACCCCGGCGGCAAGAAGATCAGCGTCGGCTTTGTGAAACTACCAGCGAAAAATACGGATAAGCGGCGCGGATCGTTGTTTGTTAATCCCGGCGGACCCGGCGGCTCGGTATATGACCTTTTTGATACCAAGGCAGAGCAACCAATAATCTGGCCTGAAGAGTGGGACATCATTGGCGTGCAGCCCCGCGGATTGAAAGGATCCACACCCGTGGACTGCCACGTGTCCACTGACCTGTTCCAGCAAGACATAACCAACGTTGGTGGCAATCTTCAAGCAGACTGTAACGCTACAAACCCTGGCTACGCGGAAACCATCAACACGGAGAACACTGCGGAGGACTGGAATCAGGTCCGCCAGGCACTGGGCGAGGACAAAATCTCACTCTACGGCATGTCTTACGGCACACTTCTCTCCTCTGTCTACGCCACTGCATATCCACAACACACAGATAAGGTAGTGCTTGATGCAGGCTACAACCCTGATGCGGATAACTCAGAGCAAATACAAGGGCATAATGATGCCTTCCATGATTTTTTCACCTGGGTGGCCAAGCATGACGACGTGTACCACTTGGGTACCACCCCGCGTGCGGTGTATAACACCTGGTCGGCACGTGTTGTCGCGGAAAGCGGCACAAACCCGACAGTGCCACCGCCACCAGCACAACCCGGCGATGTTCCTGAGGCACTAGGCTCAACCGGCCAGCTCGGTGTAGAGGCAATGAACGCTACGGGAACCGCGAGCGTCAACACGCAGGGGCTGGTCAGTCAGCTCACCCACCCGGGTGCCAACCAACAGAACTCGCCCTCTCTGCAATTGGCTGCCTCATACGTCCGCACTCCGCAGAAATGGCCGGAGCTTGCTGCAGCACTCGCGAGTCCCGAGCCGGTCACCATGCCATCACAAGAAGAAGATGCTTCTAGGCCAGATATGGCTGTGACGCTCATGGTGTTTGTGGTGACAGAAAGTGGCCGATCCAAGCAGATCATGCGGCAGCTGCACTGTGGGCACAAGCCGTCACAGGCGATGTGCACGCTCTGCCTCATCTCATCGCCAGTGGGATTGGTTGCAACGGTATCGAGCCACAGCGACCCGCTCGCCAGATTTCCGGGGCACACCTGGCAACGAAGCCACTGCAGATCCAGGCCACTCGGGATTCGCAAACGCCGTACTGGAATTTCGAGAAGATGTCCACAGCCATGCAGTCTCATGTGCTGACCGTTGACGGTCCAGGGCACGTTCAGGGTTTGAGCGGAAACACCGCCCTCAATAACGCAATTGACCAGTACCTACGCACCGGGAAAACCGACGTCACGCGCGTTCCCGGCATCAATCCCCAACCCAAATAGGACACGACATGTCACGTTTCGTTGTTGCCGCCTGCACATTCCTCATGTGCCTGTGCATAGCGACGCCCCTCGCACCCCCAGTCCATGCTCAATCCTCCACCTCCCCCACCCTGGACCGGCATGCCCACAACATCTTTGACAATGCTGATGCGCCCGGCATAGCGATAGTGGAGTTTGATCGAAATGGCGTCACCGCCGAACGCTATTTCGGAGTAGATGGCCACAACAATCCCATCACCAGGGACACTCCGTTTATCTGGGGTTCGATATCAAAATCTTTCACTGCTGTATTGATCATGCAGCTTGCAGAGCAGGGCACCATCTCCCTTGATGACCCAATAACGAAATATTTCCCTGAGTTCGAAGGCACCGCCTTTGGCAACAACGGCGCAACCATTACAAACATGCTGCAACACACCTCGGGGCTTACCGCTTTGCCAAATGATCAGTGATCCGCAGGCCAACGCCGTTATTGACGAGGTCTCCCACTTAAAGTCCGTTAATCCCCTTGGTACCTGGGAGTACAGCAGCCACGATTATATGCTGTTGCAGATTTTGATTGAGCGGGTGACGCACACCCCCAGCTATTCCGATTATCTGAACGAACACATTGGAAAAATTTCGGATTCCAGTCCACTCCTGGCCGACGTGGATTCCGTGGTCAACGACGTTCCCCCAGGTTATGCATTTTTCTTTGGAACGCTACGCTCCTATAAAACACACGGTATTTATCCACAGAGTTTCGGAGCGGGCGGTATATCAGGGTCAGCGGTGCAGCTTGCCCGTTATGGTGCGTGGCAGCTACGCCAGCACCAGGAACACGCGCTCCCGAGTATGTTGCCACGCGCAACGGGAGCAAAGGACAGGGATGAAACCGTTGAGTATGGGCCTGGCCTCCAGTACAGCACCAAACACACCTCTGACGGCGCGGAACGCCAGATTGTGAGCCATACCGGCGGGCAGCCTGGCGGCTTCTTTACCAGGCTCGAATTCTCTCCCGAAACGGGAAAGGGAACAGTGCTACTGGTCAACCGCCTTGACCTCGTCAGCACATCGGGAAAGAAGCAGAATGAGCCGATTGCGGCTTACCTGAATGATTATTTCGACATTGTGGATAAAAAAGCCCAGGAAACTCCATCGGTATACCCAATTATCATGGGAACGCTTGGAAGCCTCATTGTGGTGATGGTACTGGGCTTAGCCTGGACAATGTGGCGCTGGCGGCGGAAGCCGCTGCCACCGCGAAGCGCCCTGAACACCGGCACCAGAGCAGCCCTGACGCTCCTGGCTGGCGGGGGATTCTCCCTGGCCATCTACAAGGGCATGCCATTGATGTTTGGTTTTACTTCACTCATTGATACGGCCTGGTTTACACCGGATGGGGCACTGCTCGGCTGGATCCTTATCGCCGTGACGCTGCTATTCACTAGCTGCGTTGTGGCCAGGTCACTGTACTGGGCGGCCCGCAATAAGCAGGCACAACCCACGCCCTAGTCCGCCCTATGCCTCCGGCTTCACAATCGGAAACAGCACGGTTTCGCGGATTCCCAGGCCGGTCAGGGCCATGAGCAGGCGGTCGATACCCATACCAGTACCCGCTGTGGGGGGCATGCCCTGCTCCATGGCGGCGAGGAAATCCTCGTCCAGGACCATGGCTTCGTCGTCGCCCCCGGCGGCAAGCCGGGCTTGGTCTTCAAAGCGTTCCCGTTGGATCACCGGATCCACGAGTTCGGAGTAGCCGGTGGCCAGCTCAAAGCCGCGAATATACAGGTCCCACTTTTCCGTCACGCCGCGTTCGGTGCGGTGCTGGCGGGTCAGCGGAGAGGTTTCCACGGGGAAGTTCCGCACAAAGACCGGGCCGTAGAGCTGGTCGGCACAGAGTTCTTCCCAAATTTCTTCGACGAGTTTGCCGTGACCCCAGCCACCATTCTCGGGAACCTTGACCCCCACGACGTCGGCAAGCGCCTTGAGTTCTTCGACGGTGGAATCCACGGTGACCTCGGACTGACCGGGGTGTTTGCGCTGTAGTGCCTCGTTGAGGGATGGATACATTTCCATGGTGGCCCACTCGCCACCGAGGTCGTATTCGGTGCCGTCCGCGAGGGTGACGGTGGTGGAACCGAACACCTCACGGGCGACACTTTGGATGAGACCCTTGATCATCTCGGCGCCGTCGTCGTAGGTGCCCCAGGCTTGGTAGGTTTCTAGCATTGCGAACTCAGGGCTGTGGGAGGAATCCACGCCCTCGTTACGGAAGTTGCGGTTCACCTCAAAGACGCGTTCCATGCCACCAACCACGCACCGCTTGAGGTACAGCTCAGGGGCGATGCGCAGGTAGAGATCGATATCCAGGGCGTTGGAATGGGTGACAAACGGCCTAGCCGCCGCACCACCGTGCAGGGTCTGCAGCATGGGGGTTTCCACCTCTAGGAAGCCCTCGCCCTCCAGGTAGTTGCGCAACGCACGCATCACCTTGATACGGGTGAGCGCGTTAGTGCGGGCGGCATCGCGCATGATCAGGTCGGTGTAACGCTGCCGCACACGGGTGTCCTCGCTCATGTCTTTGTGAGCCACAGGCAGAGGACGCAGGGCCTTGGACGCCATGTGCCAGGTGCTAGCCAGCACGGATAGCTCACCGCGTTTGGAGGAAATGACGCGCCCGCGCACAGACACGATATCGCCGAGGTCAACGGTGGCTTTTCCAGTTGGCCAGGCTTTCCTCGCCGACTTCCGCCAGCGACAGCATGGCCTGCAGTTTGGTGCCATTGCCCTCTTGAAGAGTTGCAAAGCACAGCTTGCCGGTATTGCGGACAAAGATCACGCGCCCCGCAACAGCCACCTCATCCTGGGTTTCCTCCCCCACAGCAAGGTAACGCACGCCCTCGCGCTTGTCTTCGTGCTTATCGACGCCCTCGTCTTCCCGCAGCACCACATAATTGTTACGCAGGTCCGTGATGGAGGTGGTGCGATCCACAACAACTGGGTAGGCATCAATGCCGTCTTCCAGCAGGCGGGCGCGTTTTTCACGACGAATGCGCAGTTGTTCTGGAAAATCATCGTTGCGGTTGTGGGGATTCTTCGCGTCAGTCACAGGTTTACAGATTAGTCCATAACGACGAAAGACACAGCTACGGGAGCCATGGAAGGCGTGAGAAAAATCTGATATCTATTTTTGTGATAAACTGATATCAGTTTTTTGTAAGCACCTTGCCAGAAGGAGGAGTGACACCATGTCCGCCGATACCCCGTCCACCGACCCCGTCCCAGAGGAGACCATCGTCGTCTCCGACACCCCCGTCGGTCACTCGGGAACAAACGTCGATGTGATGGAGAAACCAGCATGGACGATGGGCCCAGGCGCAGCCATTGCGGCAGTCCTCATTTCCCTCGCGCTGATAGTGGGGTCCGTGGTTGCCGTGATTGCCAAAGCCGCCCAAGAAGACGCGAAACAGTTAGGCTTGACACTCATTGGCCTTGGCATCCTGGGGGTCGTGATGGGCACATTGGTCGCCGGAATGATCAAGGTCAACAGCCCCGGCCACACCCAGGTGATCCAGCTGTTCGGCCGCTACCTGGGCACTAACCGTCGCACTGGATTGTCGCTAGTGCCGCCGCTGACCAACGCGAAAAAAGTCAGCGTGCGTGTGCGCAACTTTGAAACCAACGAGATCAAAGTCAACGACCTCAACGGCAACCCCGTGGTCATCGGCGCGATTGTGGTGTGGCAGGTCGCCGACACCGCCAAAGCCACCTTCGCCGTGGAAGACATGGAGGAGTTCATCCACTCCCAGTCCGAATCCGCGCTGCGGCACGTGGCCACCACCCACCCCTACGACTCCACCGACATTGACACCATTCCCAGCCTGAGCGGTTCCACAGACCTGGTATCCCAGGAACTCGCTGATGAAGTGGCCGCCCGGGTCGCCGTCGCAGGTCTGGAAATTGTTGAGACCCGCATCTCCGCGCTCTCCTACGCCCCCGAAATCGCGCAGGCCATGCTGCAGCGTCAGCAGGCAACCGCGATTGTCGACGCCCGCGAAACCATCGTGGAAGGTGCCGTCACCATGGTAGAAAGCGCTCTGGACAAGCTGGACGAACGCGACATCGTGGACCTCGATTCCGAACGTCGTGCATCCATGGTGTCCAACCTCCTTGTGGTTCTCTGCTCTGATTCCTCTACCCAACCCGTAGTGAACACCGGCAGCCTCTACACTTAAACCACAATGCCCAGAAAAAATGTGCCCCTCCGCCTCGACCCGGCGATCTACGACGCGATCGCCCGGTGGGCTGGGGACAACATGCGCAGCGTCAACGCCCAAATCGAGGTGATGCTGCGCGATAACCTCCGCACTGCGGGCAGGCTACCCAAGGACGCGGGTGACCTGCCCAAACGCGGCCGCCCCAGAAAGGACCCTAGCTGATCAGCCAATCATTGGGGCTAAACAATTCAAAGTGCACATCGGCCGGTGCCTGGTCGGCGGGAATGGCATCAATCTGATCGCGAACCGACTGCAGGAACCGCACCCCGCCACACAGATACACAGAGGCACCAGCGGGAATGATGGCCGGGGCGTCGACACGCTCGCCCTGGTCACGGAAATAAAGCTCGAGGCGAGCATTCGGAAGCTGCTCCACCAAGCGCTCCATCTCGGATTTCTGCGCGCACTCAGCCTCTGAGGCATCCGCGTGCACCACAATGACCTGCCGCTGAGAACGTTGCGCCGCCAGATACGACAACATACCCACCATGGGTGTCGAACCAATGCCCTGGGAGAGTAACACCACAGGATTATCGCCATCAGTGAGAATCAAATCACCAGCTGCGAGTGTTGCCTGAATCGTATCTCCCACAGCAACATGATTGTGCAAAAACTCCGAGACTTCGCCCGAGCGCTCCACCGCCACCCGATAGCAGGAGGTTGTTTGCTCATAGGCACCATCCAGCAGGGAGTATTGGCGCAATTGGCGGGCACCATCAGGAAGAACAACACCAAGAGACGTGTATTGCCCTGGACGTGGGGGCACCAACCCTTCACCCACGAGCGTGAATTCAGTCACCGTATCCGAGAGCGGTTTCTTGTCAGCCACCGTCACATCACGGAATACATCCCCCGCAGCCACACCTGATGCTGTGTAGAGCTCTTTTTCAAAACGGACGAGCGTATCGGCCATCATCCAATAGACAGCATCCCATGCTTCCGCCACTTCAGGCGTGACAGCACTTCCCAGCACCTCGGCGATGGCGGCAAACAGATGATCATGAACAATCTGGTACTGGTCTTTTGTAATCCCCAGAGACACATGCTTGTGCCCAATGCGGGCCAACATCTCATCTGGGTGCGGTTTATCCGGGTCAACCAACACAGAAGCAAACACCGCGATAGACGCGGCCAGCGCTTTGGCCTGATCGCCATGTTGTTGATTGCCACGATTGAACAGATCGGCAATAAGCTCCGGATGAGCGGTGAACATCTTCTTGTAGAACACCGGCGTGATGTCGTTGATCCGGGAGCCAACAAGTGGAAGGGTGGCGCGGATCACCTCGGCATGGGCGTCGGAAAGCCCGGAACGGTCAGTGGTGGGAGTTGGCGTGTGATGGTCATGGATGTCGTGAGACATGGCGATAAAGCTCCTTACTTCACATGTAGGGGGGGGCAGGTAGCTATATTAAATTCACATCGCAGCGTCCGGCATTACGCCCTAAATCAATCGAAAGTTTGACTTAGGCAAATGCTTCCGTGCGATCGCTAGGGTCAATCATTTGCGGGATCCCCAACCCCACAGCCCCTGAGCGCTTATGCTCACGAGCTGTGTGCTCCAGCAAATCGGCAATCGTGAGGTCATCTAGGGCAGCAAAAAACGCCTCCCGAGCGCGGGCCAAACGTGTGCGAAGCAGGCAATTGTTGGAGTAGTACGGGCATTCAGTGGGCTCAACACAGTTGATCACTTCACTGCTAACCTCCAGCTTACGCAGCACCTCCCCCACTTTCATTGAGGGCGCGTCATCCGCAAGAACTATGCCGCCCTTGCGCCCACGGACACTGTTTGCCACACCAATATTCACCAACTTGGCCACAACTTTGGCCACATGCGCACTCGACGCACTGATGTCTTCCGCAAGGTTATTTACGGTATTGCGTCGCCCTTCCTGGTCAGCGCTGGGAGCGCCGAGTCGCATCACAACGCGCAGACCAAGGTCTGCGAAGCGCGTCATTTGCACGAGTACCACCTAGACTTGTCCATAGAGCAAAGCTTCACATCTGAGGCACCGATCAGCCACAGAAAAAGCTTTATGTAATAAATATATGCCTATTATTTCCTACTATTTGTCGGAACGTCAACAAAGTTACACCTCCGTTTCACCCGAAAAGGAAAATGAATATGATTACCATTTGCGGCGAAGGGCTTGTCGACCTCGTGCCTTCCCCCACCACTACCGGCGAACCACACGCAATACCACTACACCCCGCCCTTGGGGGTGGCCCCTTTAATGTCGCCATAGCCACCGCCCGACTCGGCGCTCCCACCCGATTCCTTTCGCGCCTCTCCCACGACGCCTTCGGAACAGCGCTGTACAACCGGCTAAACAGCGAAATATCGACACCGAACACGTCCAGCGTGGCCCCGAACCCACCACGCTCGCCCTCACCTCCATTGGCGCGGACGGAAGTGCCAGCTACACCTTCTACGTTGACGGCACCGCCGACCGCTTCGTCGAACCACCTCACGACCTAGACACCCACATCGCTTGCTTTGGCACTTGCTCACTCGCTCTTGAACCCGGCGCGTCCCGGTACGCCACCCTGCTGCATAGCCTTGCGGCGCGCGGAACGTTTATCGCGCTTGACCCCAATATCCGAGACTTCTACGCCACTGATGCTCACCGCGACTTCCTGCATTCGCTCCTGCCTAGCGTCACGCTGCTGAAACTTTCCGAAGAGGAGGTGGACTTCCTCGGCGACAGCGATGTTCCCGCACGCGTGATCACCCGTGGCGCCAACGGTATCACCCTCGAAACACGCGACCTGCGTATCGACGTCCCCGCGGTCTCCGTCCCCGTCCAGGACACCATCGGCGCAGGTGACACCATCATGGGAGCTCTACTCACACAATTCGAACTACGCGGCAACGGAAACCCGCGCGCCCTCGTCGACTCCCTTACAGCCGACGAATGGCGCGATATTCTCACCTACGCCGCCACGGCCGCCGCCATCACCTGCTCCCGCGTCGGCGCGCAACCGCCGACTGATGCGGAAGTGCGGGGCATGCTTGCGTAGAAACCTTACGTCTCGCGCTGAACTTCCCCGAGCAGGATTCCCGCGTTATCAATGAGCCGCGTGGTCCCCACGCGCGCGGCAATCAGCAGCCTGGCATCCCCCGCAGCCTTGTCCTCGCCAATCTCGCCCGAGGTCGGAGGCGCGGCGGAGTTCAAGATAGTCCACATCTAAGCCATCAACAGCGGCGAGGACGCTACGGGCTGCTGCGAGCACAGCATCGGCACCACTCTCGGAGGCATGGGCACCCGCAGTCAGCGCAGCAGAGAGGCCCAGCGCCACCTCATGTTCCTCCTCGCTCAGGTACCTGTTGCGGGAGGACATTGCCAAGCCGGAGGCTTCACGCACAATGGGCACCCCATGAATGCGAATGCCCATATTCAGGTCTGTCACCATCTGCTGGATAAGAATGAGCTGTTGATAGTCCTTCTCGCCGAAGATAGCGTCGGTTGGCCCCACAATGTTGAACAACTTGTTCACCACCGTCAGCACGCCCGTAAAGTGCGTGGGCCGGAACGCGCCTTCAAGAACAGTTCCTAACGCGCCGGGCTGAACGGTGGTACGGAACTCGTTGGGATACATCTCCCTGGCAGAGGGCGCGAACACAACATCGGCACCTTCACCACGCAGCAACTCCACATCGGCATCCAGCGTGCGTGGGTAAGCGTCAAGATCCTCCCCTTCTGCGAACTGCAGGGGGTTGACAAAGATGGAAACAACCACGAGCGCGCCGGGGATGCGTTTGGCCACACGCACGAGTTGAAGATGCCCCGCGTGGAGCGCTCCCATCGTGGGTACGAGCACAACAGGTCGCCCTGCTTTCCTGAAAGCACCTGTGATTTCCTGAAGGTTGTCTATGGTTTGTACCAGGGTCGCCTGCCCTGATTTAAAAGTTGGGGTCAATGTTGTTCTCCGGTGTGGGCCCACAGTTCTACGTCGTGTGCGCCGGTGAGTTCGGCTGTTCGGCGCGCTAGTTCACGATACGCTTGTCTGCGTCCAGCATCGTCAATTGCCCCCATGTGTCGCTGCACCATGGCTACATCGTCGCGGGCTGCGGGCCCAGTGATGGCATCTGGCCCGGCTTCCAGCACGTTGCGTATCGACGCCTCGACAAGCGGCCTGAGCACCCGCGCCGCCGCATCCTCGCCGCTCTGTAAAGCATCAGCGAGCTGGGCGCGAGCGTCGGAAAGCACAGTGGCAGTGTAATTACTGGCATAAGCGAGGGCGGCGTGGTAAGCAACACGTTTGTTGTTGGACACCCGGATCATTTGTCCACCGAGTTCGGCGACGAGCAGTTCCGCAATGGTGTCGCTGAGCTCATCGGTGGTGGTGACTCCCCAGTAGCATCCTTCCAGGTTGCTCGCGTCTTCAGGCCCACCAACGAAGGTCATGATGGGGTGCATGGCCAGGACTATCGCACCGGTTGTTTCAACGGGATCCAGGATGTCTAGGCCGTGCGCTCCCGAGGTGTGCAGGACAATATGCCCACGTTTCACGTGCGGCGCGAGTGCCGTCACGACGTCGCTAAGCTGCGGGTCAGGAACGCTGAGGACGATGAGTTGGCAGGTCGGGGCGTCGACAAGCAGCGATGGGCTGTCACGCGTGATGCGGTGCACAATGCTGTGGCCTGCGGCGCTGAGGGCGTGTCGCCAGGGCGGTGCCCACACGACCCGCGCCGACGATGGCCACATCCATGCGTGGCGGCAATTAGCTGTTCCTGTTGAAGTTCTTAAGCAGGTCAGCGACGGACGGTGCTTCGCTGTTTTCGTCGCGGCGACGACGACCCCGGCGGGAATCGTTCATGGGCGCGGGTGTGGGTTCCACCTTGGGTTCGGTGTTGGCGGGTTTCCACTGCACAGCGGCGAAAGCCGTGGTGTCGAAGCGTTTCGAGGGTTCTGGAGCGGGGCTGGGTTCGGCCAGGTAGTCCTCGGAGCTGAAGTCACTGTCGTAGGAGAAGTCACTGCTGTCGTCGTAGTCGTCGTAGCTGTCCTTGGTGGTAGCGTAGCTGCGCACCGAACTTGCCGTACCACCTGAACCTTGCATGGAGTAGTTGCTGGCAGCGTAGCTGGAGGAGAAAGCGTTAGTGGCGTACTGAGTGGACGTGTACTCAGCTTCGGTGTACTCGACTTCTGTGACGGAATCGTCACCCGAATAGCTGTCGTTACCGTAGCCCGTGTCGTAGGTGCTGGTGCTGTAGCTGTTGCCATAGGATGTGTCGCCGTAAGACGTATCACTGTAGGAGCTGTCACCGTAGGAGCTTAGGCCACTAACATCATCCTCAGTCGCCTCACTGGGGCCGTGAACGGGGCCAGAAAGCTCAGCCATGTCATCCATCCGCATAGCGGAGGCGCGCAGCGCTGTGGGCTCGTAGTCGAAGGACCTGCCGTTGAGTTCTTCTAGCTGCTCACGCACGACTGTTAATTGATCACGAATATCATCGAGACGGTTGTCTTCTTCCTTCATCAGCGTCTTGCGCAGAGTCTGCTCCAAACGCAGCTCCTGCTCACGGTGGGCGGCCTTTTCCAGCTCCAATTCGGCCTCGTGGCGGTCGTACTGTTCCTCCAGAAGCGTCTTCTGCTTCTCATACTGCCTGCGGTAACGAGAGACCAAAAGCAAGCCGAAAAACGCAGCCCATAGTGCCGCTAACACAGCCACTTTCATCACAGCGGTGCTATCGGTGAACAGCATAGCCACGCTGGCAAAGACGGCAAGGGCCACTAGCACGATTTGAAGGATATTGCTGCGGTCTTGTTGTACTTTGTTTTCGGCGCTCATGCGTTCCAATGTACCTAAGCTTTCACGCAGTTTCGCCATCCGGCGGCGGCGGGGCGACACAGTGCCGCTCCAGAACCACGCCAGCGACACACAATGCAACCGCACCGGACAACGATGCCAACACACCGGGAAGATCATCTGAAGCCGCCACAAGCTCCCCGGATCGCGGCACCACAAAACTGGCTATACCTGCATAAACGCCGGACACGATTGCTCCGGTCCAGGCTGACGCTTTGCCCACGACAAGCCACTGCGCGGCGGTCACGGGATTGATTTGCGATCGATCCATGCCGATACCGCCCTTTTCCATGCCGCTTCGCATGCGCCACGCCATCACTGCACACACCACCGACATGAGCCACAACGTGACCGATACGCTCACCCCCACAGGCGGCATATAGCCATAAAAACCCCAGGTCAGGATGCCTGATGCCGCCCCGACAAACAGGCCGGTAGCCACCAACGCACGTATTGACGTCCGCTTCACTCAAGCCCCCTTTCCGCGAAACTGCCGACCACTCGCACGGCCTCAACGTCCGCCGGATCGAGCGCAGCTAGCAGTTCGGTGACATGTACACCATTGAGTGTCGCTTGCGAATCGGCGTCCAGCCACGGTACCAGCACAAACACACGCTCTGCTGCCCACGGGTGCGGCAATGTTAACGTCGGATCGCTGGACTTGATAGAGTGCCCAGCGCCGTCGGCGCAACAAATTAGATCAACATCAAGTGTCCGTGCCCCCATTTGCGGGTATGTACCCGATGTGCTGCACGCTCCAGAGCCTGCCCCGCGCGCAATAATTCCATCGGCGACAATGACGTCTCAACGATCAAAATTGCGTTGAGAAAGTCTTCCTGGTCCGTCACGCCCCACGGTGGGGTGGCGTAGATATGTGATGCCGCGACAAGCTCGGGGCGGAAATGGTCGTACGCGCCCTGCAAGAGGGCGCGTCGGTCATTCATGTTGGATCCAATGGACAGCACAGCTCTCATCGCCCCACCACCCGCGGTGCACTCGCTGCTTTTTTGCGGGATCGGCGCGCCACAACAGCGACGTCGGCAAAGCTCAGGGGAATCGGAGCCTGGGGTTTATGCAGGGTAACTTCGACAGCATGGAGTTGGGGATACTCCGCCATGGCGGAGTCGGCGATGTTCGCGGCGACGGTTTCAATAAGGTCACACGAAGGTCCTGAGACTATAGTGTGCGCCATATGAGCAAGGTCCGCATAATTAATAGTCAAATTTAAGTCATCTGTGCGCGCCGCTTCTGCACAATCCAACCAACATATAAGGTCAACAAGAAAAGTCTGCCCGGTGCGTTTCTTCCTCAAACACACCGTGGTACCCGAAGCATTCCAATCCGCGCAGCTCAATACGATCAGCCATGAGGTGCCTGCCCTCCCGCAATGCCACCTTCGCGCCAGGCCTGGGCAACATCCACGGCATCGCGGTTGCCTGCAACATCGTGCACACGCACCGCCCACGCACCCTGCATGGCAGCCAGGGCGGTTGTGGCAAACGTCGCGGGATCGGCGGAATGTTCGGCAGTACCTGGCAACGCCATATCCAACATCCCACGGTCGGTGCGTACCGCCTGCAGGAAACGCTTGCGGCTCGCCCCCACCAGGATCGGAAAACCCGTGCCAACAAACGAGGGAAGTGCGTGGAGCAGAGCCCAATTATCTTCGGGGGTTTTGGCGAACCCTAGGCCCGGATCAAGGATAATCCGCTCGGGAGCGATGCCCGCCGTCACGGCGCGCTCGACAAGGCGACGCAACTGCGCATGCACCTCATCGACAACATCTCCCTGAATATGCGCTTGACCTGCAGCGTCACCATACTCTTCGGCCTTCCAATGCATGAGGCATACGCGCTGGCCACTGTCGGCCATCACGGACAGCATGTCTGGGTCGGCAAGGCCACCAGACACATCGTTGATGATCTCCGCGCCCGCTTCCACAGCGGCAGCAGCCACCTTGGCCCGCATTGTGTCCACGCTGACCCGCACTCCCGATTGCGCGAGTTCTCGCACTACGGGAATGACGCGGCGCTGTTCCGTCGCGGCGTCGATACGCTGCGCACCTGGGCGGGTGGACTCCCCGCCGACATCAATAATGTCCGCCCCTTGAGTCAGGAGCTCACGAGCGTGATCGACGGCCACGTCCTGGTCGAGGTAGCGGCCTCCGTCGGAAACGAATCCTCCGTAACATTGACAATTCCCATGACCATGCAGCGTGCCATTAGTGACCTCGAATCAACGCCAGCGCCTCAGCACGTGAGGACGCATTTCTCTTAAAACCACCACGAACAGCCGAGGTTGTGGTCATGGCACCCGGCTTGCGGATTCCCCGCATAGCCATGCACAGATGCTCACACTCGATCACCACAATCACGGCCTGTGCGCCCAGCTTGTCCACCAGGGCGTCTGCAACCTGGCTGGTCAGACGCTCCTGTACTTGCGGACGCTTAGCAAACAAATCCACCAGGCGCGCCAACTTGGACAATCCGGTCACCTGGCCGGACTCGCCCGGAATATAGCCGATGTGGGCGACGCCGAAGAACGGCACAAGATGGTGCTCGCAGGTGGAATAGATAGGAATGTCCCGGACCAGCACCAGCTCCTGGTGATCCTCCGAAACGTCTTATTCAACACGTCCGTCGGTTCGGTGTGCAGGCCAGCGAACATTTCCGCATACGCGCGAGCCACCCTTGCCGGGGTTTCCAGCAAGCCCTCACGGTCTGGGTCCTCCCCTACCGCGATGAGCAACTCGCGCACGGCAGCCTCGGCGCGCTCACGATCAAACACACCGCTAGGCATGATCGTCCTTCTGGTCCCGTGAAGAATCGCCGCTGCCGTGCTCGGGGCGTTCCGGGTATTCCGGCTGCTCGTTATCAGGCAGCCGGAAGCCAATGATCTCAGTTGGAGCTGAGCTCGGTGGGTTTTTTGCAGCGTGACTACTCTGTGTGGGCTGGTCGCCGTACGTATCGGGCACACCCGGACCGTAGGAGTTCATCCCAGGATGTTGGCCGCGCGGCTGCGGCTCTGGTTGCGCATGCCTGCCACCATCTGAAGGCTGCGATGGTTGCGCTCCCTGGGGTGCGCCCTGTGGTGTGTCCTGCGGAGATTGCGCGAGTCCCAGCCGGGCACAGTCCAGTCCGCTGGCGGCGGCGTGCCACCATAGGTGGGCTGTCCACCCGTGTGCTGGGGCCCCCGAGAACCACCAGTACCAGGACCACCCGCGCCATTGTTGTAGTTACCTGGACCATTGCTGGTGCCATCTCGACGCGTCGCTGCATCCACCGGCGGCAAGGGCATCAGCCCCTGAGCTGCGCGTTCCGCTTCGCGACGGGCGCGAGCAGCCTTGGACGCCTCCAACAGAGAAAAACGCTTCGGCGGCTCTTCGCCACGCTCAATGGCCAGTTCCGTGGGGGTTTTCACCGGTTCGCGGCCGATTTGCGCAGGGAAGTAGGTTGCCTCGTTGGGGAATACTTCCACACGTTCGCGCTGCGGCATGCCTTCGAACAGAACCTCCAGGTCGGGGCGTCGTAACGTTTCCTTTTCCAGTAGTTTCTCGGCAAGCTTTGTCCAGCACGTCGCGGTTGTCGCGGAGGATGTTGTATGCCTCTTCGTGTGCCTTGTTCATCAGGTACCGCGTTTGCTCATCGATGGTTGCGGCAACAGCCGGGGAGTAATCCATCTGGTTCCCCGCACCACGCCCCACAAACGGGTCGCCTTGTTCCTCGCCGTACTTGACCACGCCCAACTCTGGGGACATGCCGTATTCGGTGATCATGGCGCGGGCAATCTTGGTGGCCTGCTCAATGTCGTTGGAAGCACCTGTGGTGGGCTGGCCAAACACCAGTTCTTCGGCGGCGCGGCCGCCCATGGAGAACACAAGCCTGGCAAACAATTCGGCGCGGTTGTACATGCCTTTATCGTCTTCGGCGGCGGTCATAGCATGTCCGCCGGTACGTCCACGGGCCAAAATGGTGACCTTGTACACGCGCTCGATGTCTTTCATCGCCCAGGCAGCCAGGGTGTGGCCGGACTCGTGGTAGGCGGTGACTTTCTTTTCGTGCTCGGAAATGATCTTGGAGCTTCGGCGCGGGCCACCTACCACACGGTCGGTGGCTTCCTCCAACGCATCAGCCGTGATCACATTTCCGCCAATACGGGCGGTGAGCAGCGCGGCTTCGTTCAGCACGTTTTCCAGGTCCGCTCCAGACATGCCGGCGGTGCGCTTGGCCAGGGATTTCAGGTCTGCATCATCGGCGAAGGGCTTGCCCTTGGCATGCACCTGAAGGATTTGTTCGCGGCCTTTCAGATCCGGGTTGGTCACCGGGATTTGCCGGTCGAAACGCCCCGGACGCAGCAGGGCCGGGTCCAGAATGTCGGGACGGTTGGTGGCGGCCATGAGGATCACGCCTTGGCGGTCTCCGAAGCCGTCCATTTCCACCAGCAGCTGGTTGAGGGTTTGTTCGCGTTCGTCGTGTCCGCCGCCCATGCCGGAGCCGCGCTGGCGACCAACCGCATCAATCTCGTCGACGAAGATGATGCAGGGGCTGTTTTCTTTGGCCTGTTTGAACAGGTCACGGACGCGGGAGGCACCCACACCGACGAACATTTCCACAAAGTCCGAGCCGGAGATGGAATAGAAAGGTACGCCTGCCTCACCGGCCACGGCCCTGGCCAGCAGGGTTTTACCGGTTCCGGGTGGGCCGTAGAGCAGCACGCCGCGCGGGATTTTCGCCCCGAGTGCTTCGTAGCGGCTGGGGTCCTGCAGGAAGTCTTTGATTTCGTGGAGTTCGTCCACGGCTTCGTCCGCACCGGCTACGTCGGCAAACGTGTTGGTGGGCATGTCTTTGGTGAGTTCCTTGGCGCGGGATCCACCAAAGCCGAACATGCCCATGCCGCCGCCCTGCATGCGGTTGAAGAAGAACATGATCAGGCCGAACAGGATGAGCATGGGCAGCAGCATGCCCAGCATGGAGGTGAAGAAGTTCTCGCGGTTGACCTTTGTGGTGTACTTCTCGGGGTTGCTGGCCTGCACCTTGTCAAAGATGACCGGCGCTGAGCGAGCTGGGTATTCGGCGATAATTTCCGTCACACCATCACGTTTATCCACGTTGATGCCGTTTGAGGGTGAGGCGGAGGCGTTGTTCGCGGTCGTCGATTTGCACTTCTTTGACGTTGTTGTCATTGAGCTGTGCCATGGCGACCGAGGTGTCCACCTTGCGGAAACCGCGGGTGTCGTCGATCAACACAGTGATTCCGAAGAGCACGATGAGAACGACGGCGGCGATGGTGCCGAATCTGAGGATTTTCTTGTTGTCCATTGGTTAGCCTGTGGCGGCGTTGACCTTTCTTTGTCAAAGAGCAGATTGTTTCAGTGTACTTATTCCACCGTGGTTCTTCCGCGTGCGCTTCTTAGGTTGCCGTGAGCTGGCTGTTAGTTACCGTTGTCGGTGGAGTACACGCGGGGGTGCAGTGTTCCGACGTAGGGGAGGTCCCGGTAGCGTTCCGCGTAGTCTAACCCGTAGCCGATGACAAATTCATTGGGGATGTCGAAGCCAATGTCAAAAAGATCGACTTTTCCGCGCACGGCCTCGGGCTTGCGGAGCAGCGTCACCACGTCGAGGGACTTGGGTTTGCGGTTGCGCAGGTTTTTCACCAGCCAGGACAGGGTCAGCCCCGAGTCGATGATGTCTTCAACAATAACAACGTGTTTGTCTTCAATGTCGCGGTCCAGGTCTTTCAGAATCCGCACGACACCGGAAGAGGACGTGGAGTTTCCGTAGGAGGAGACCGCCATGAATTCGATTTGCGTGGGTATGGACATGGCTCGCGCAAAATCGGTAATAAAAAAGACCGCGCCTTTGAGCACGCAGACGAGGATCAGGTCATCGCCTGCGTCTTTGTATTTTTCGGAAAGTCGATCGGCCATTTCTTGAATGCGGGTGTGGAGGAGTTTTGCATCCACCAGCACTGCTTCAATGTCGTCACCGTAGGGTCCTGCGGGAACGTTGTAATCCTTCTTGTCGTGCATCGGCGAGGGCATCCTTTGTCAGAGAGTCAACGTACAGACACTGCAAGAATGCCATTTTTCCGCGCCACAACCAACCTTCGCCCACCCGGGGCCTTCCCAATGGCCACGGGTCCCTGACCACGCCACGCCACTATCAATTGTTCTACTGCCACGATGGTCGCGGCAGATTCCCGACCACCATTGGTTCGAATAAACTCCGCCAGCACGGCCCGACGCAGCGCGGGGTGCGGGGGTACCTGCGCCACCTCCAGCTCGACAATCCCCTCCCCCAAGCCCTGCTTATCGACGCCCACCCGAACCAGGTCCGCTTCCCAGGCCGCCCTTTCCGCCGCCTGCGCCAACCCGGGAACGGGATCCCCACCAATAATGTCAGCGAGATCCGGCAGAAGACGATTCCGTAGCGCCACCCGGCGAAAAGACTGGTCATCGTTGTGGGGGTCGGACCACACTTCCAGCCCAAGTTCCGAGCACGCTCCGACCGTGTTGGCGCGGCGCACCCCTAGCAATGGCCGCACAATTGTCGTGCCATCCTCCCAGGTGCTGCGTTCCAGCATTCCTGTGGCGTGTCCGCGTAGGGCGCTGAGCAGCAAGGTTTCCGCCTGGTCATCCATGGTGTGCCCCACCCAGATGGGCCGACCATTGGCCGCCGATGTTAACGCGGTGTAGCGGGCGTGCCTGGCGTTTGCCTCCATACTTCCGGTAGACGGGACGTCGATACGCAGAACCGTAGCCGCAGCACCGAGTGCGCGTGCCGTCTCAGCGGCGGTGGCGGCAACCTCGGCGCTGGCATCTTGGAGGCCGTGGTCAATGCAGATGGCCTCCACCTCGCGGCCTTCGGCAAGTGTTCCTGCCAGCAGCGCCACGGAATCCGGGCCGCCGGATAGCCCCACCACCACGCGCATATCGGTGTGCCTACGCACAGCCCGACGGATCTCAAGGAAATGTGGGCTGGTGTGTGGCAGTTCCAGGGAGCCGAGGTGGCTGGGCATGGTTTAGTCCCGAATTGCCGAGGTCATAGCGTCCATCGCGGCGCGGGACCCCTGCACGTCGGCATCGTTGGAGAGGAAGCCATAGCTGTAGATGTGGCCGTCAGCGCCCATCACCGTGCCCGCGAGACCAGTGGTTTTAGTGAGGGTCCCGGTCTTGCCGCGTACCCACCCCGCACCAGCTTGATCGCGGTAGCGTTCCTCCAGGGTGCCACTGGCACCGGCCACGGGAAGGGTTTCCAACAACGGCCGAAGCTGCGGGTCGGTGACCGCACGGTGCATGATGTCGTTGAGCAACCCTGGGGGGGATCAGGTTCTTGGTAGACATGCCGGAATTGTCCACCAGGGTCACGCCGCTGGTACTGAAACCATTGCTGTTAAGAATCTGCAGAGTGGCGGCTACTGCGTCCTTGTTTGTTCCTGTCATTCCTTCATGCAAGGCAATCTCGCGCCCCACGGCTTCCGCCGCCACGTTGTCGCTTTGCTGCATCAACTCCCGAAGACGTTCCTCCAGGGTGTCGGAGTGGACGAGGGCCAGCGGCGCTTCCTCGGTGGTGGGGGCCTGCCCCAGGCCGCTTTTCTCCGCGCCTAGGCGCGTCGCCAACTGCCGCGCCACGTCCAGCGCCGGGGTTTCGCTGCGCGGCACGTCACCAGTGGTCTCTCCGATACGCGCACCGTAAAGCATGACCGGTTCCATGGGCGCGATGAATCCGCCTGCGATGTCGGCTCGGTCCCAGTCGGAGAGGAAGGATTCGCCACTCCAGTGCGAAGTATCCACCAGCACGGTACTAATTGGCGCGGGGTGACTGTGTTTAATCTGTTTCGCCAGGTCGTCAAGCTTTTTGGTGGTGAGCATCACGTCACCTGCGCCGCGAAGGACCACAGTCCCGGGAGCGTCGCCCTCCACAACGGCAGTGTCAATGCGATCGTCCGGACCAAGCACAAGAAGTGCGGCCGCTGCCGTGAGGATTTTGGTGGTGGACGCGGGCGTCATGGGTTTGGTGGGGTGTTTCTCCCACACAATGGACCCGGTGGTGGCGTCGGTCACTTGGCCACCAAATTGCCCTAACCGGGGGTCCTGGGAGAGCGTTTCCAGGGTGGTACGCAACTCGTTATTCGTCGACGGCGCCACCGCTGATGTGGACGTGTCTACAGAAGTGGAGGCACCCACCGGCTGGACAAGCTGCTGCGGCTCAACGGCTGCCATCGCCGGATCATGTACTAAATCCCCAGGTCCGGTTGCGTTGATCACCGCCAACGTTGTGCCGCCGCCCACCGCAATGGCAGCTGCGGAGGCGCCTAGAATCCACCAAATCTTCTTAACAGTCACGTCACTAGGTTAGACGGTGATGGTACTGGCTTGTGTTATTGACAGGGTAGGATGTTGGGAAAGATTTGAGTAGTTTAACCCGCACCTTTACCGTGAGTGCTGGGAGAAGGGACCACTGTCCATAGTCATGAGTATTGAAGTTACTATCGAGATCCCGAAGGGTTCCCGCAACAAATACGAAGTTGATCACGAATCCGGCAAGGTCTACCTGGACCGCTACCTGTTCACTCCGATGGGATACCCCCCTGGATTACGGCTTCATTGACCACACCCTCGGCGAAGACGGTGACCCGCTGGACGCGTTGGTAATCCTTCCCGAGCCGGTGTTCCCCGGCGTGATTGTGAAGGCACGTCCGCTGGGCGTATTCAAAATGACCGATGAGGCAGGCGGCGATGACAAGTTGCTCTGCGTCGTTGATGATGTTCGCTGGAACCACCTGCAGGACATTGACGATGTGTCCGACTTCCTCAAAGACGAGGTGGAGCACTTCTTTGTCCACTACAAGGACCTGGAACCCAACAAGGAAGTCACCGGCTCCGGCTGGGCAGGCAAAGCCGAGGCCGAGCGTATCCTCACCGAGGCCGTGGAACGCCACAAGTAAGACACCACAGCATAAGGAGTACTGCATGAAGTCCGTCACGGTCACCGAAGTCCCCAACGAGGCACAGCTTATCGACGTCCGCGAACCCGACGAATACGCCGCAGGCCATGCGCAGCACGCCATCAACATCCCTATGAGCGAATTCGCCCAACGTGTTGGTGAGGTGGACGCCAACCGTGACGTGTACGTCATTTGCCTATCTGGTGGCCGTTCAGCCCGAGTCTGCGAATACCTGGACGCCCACGACATCGCATGCATCAATGTCGAGGGTGGAACCTCTGCATGGGAGGCCGCTGGGCTTCCGATGTCGTAGTTTATGGTCAACCGATTTATGATTTAACTATGCCTGGTTTGCCCGAGATACCCACGCTGCTGCTGGAATCACCATCGTTCCAGCTGGAGCGGCTGCGTCGCCGTACCCGCGATGAGGTAGAAAAATCGCTTGTGGACTACGACACAACCCTGCGTGAGTACTGGGCACTCACAGCCCTGGTGGCGGGGGATGCCGCCAGCCAATCCACCTTGGCATCCATCCTCGCCGTCGATGCCTCCGACATGGTACGGCTGATCGACTCGATGGAAAGCACGGCTGGGCAAAACGCGAACGCGACCCGAAAGACCGCCGCCGCCAGATCGTGGCAGCCACTAAACGGGGCCGTAAAGTGCATGAAGAGCTGGCAGAACTGGTCAGCCACGCCGAGGATCGAGCCCTGGATGATTCAACCTCCAAGCAACTAAAGCACCTGCGGAAACTCGCGGCATCGATTATTGCCGCAGAAGAGGAGTGAGTGAAGACTGTGGGACTGCCAGCGGTTCCAACGCAGTTTTTACGCAGCGCTTCGGCCCCGCCGGAGCGCACACTCGTAGATATTCTTCGACACACCGCAACCACCCACCCAGAAGCCGCAGCCATTGATGACGGCACCACGGTAATCACCTACTCCGAACTGATGGACACCCTCGACGCAGCGGTGGCCGACCTTTATGAGCAAGGCATACGTCGAGGTGATCGCATTGGCATCCGACTGCCCAGCGGTTCCCACGAGCTTTACATCGCCATTCTGTCGGTGCTTGCGGCGGGGGCCGCCTACGTTCCGGTGGATGTGGATGACCCCGACGAGCGCGCTACCTTGGTCTTTGGTGAAGCCGACGTCACCGCTACCATCACCTCAGCTGGCCTTGACCTACGCCGCACGCGCAGTCGTGGAGACGCTGGTCCCCCACTCCCCCATGACGATGCCTGGATCATTTTCACCTCCGGGTCCACCGGCACCCCGAAAGGCGTGGCCGTGACCCACCGCAGCGCCGCCGCGTTTGTGGATGCGGAAGCCACGTTGTTCTGTCAAGACTCACCCCTCGGCCCCGACGATCGTGTCCTCGCAGGGACTCTCCATTGCCTTTGATGCCTCCTGTGAGGAAATGTGGCTAGCGTGGCGCCATGGTGCTTGCCTGGTTCCCGCCCCACGTTCGTTGGTGCGCTCCGGCATGGATCTCGGCCCGTGGCTGATTCGGCGCAACATCACTGTAGTCTCCACGGTTCCAACGCTTGCGAGTTTATGGCCCACAGAGGCCCTTGACCAGGTGCGTTTACTCATTTTCGGCGGGGAGGCATGTCCGCAGGAACTGGTTCAGCGGGTGTTCGCGCAGGGCCGTGAGGTGTGGAATACCTACGGCCCCACGGAGGCGACCGTCGTGTCCTGCGCTGCCCCACTACAACCTGGTGAAGCAGTATCCATTGGGCTACCGCTGCCGGGGTGGGATCTCGCGGTCGTCGATACGCACGGAAATCCGGTTGAGGTCGGGCAGACCGGGGAGCTGGTCATTGGTGGCGTGGGGTTGGCGCGTTACCTGGATGCGGACAAAGATCGCACCACGTACGCGCCGCTTCCAGCCCTCGGATGGAAGCGAGCTTACCGTTCCGGCGACCATGTACGCCTGGCCGAGGATGGGTTGTACTTTGTGGGGCGCGTGGACGATCAGGTGAAGATCGGCGGGCGCCGCATCGAGCTGGGTGAGGTGGAAGCCGCCGTCTCAGGGCTGACGGGCGTGCATTCAGCGACTGTGGTGGTTCAGCAAACCCCAGGTGGCGATAAGGTTTTGGTGGCGTACCTCACGCTCGACACTCCGCACCCAGACTTTGAGAACATCGCCACCGCGCAGCTCGCGGACCTCATGCCGCGGGCACTTATTCCCCGCCTGTGTGTTCTGGACGAGTTACCCGTCACCACCTCCGGAAAGGTAGACAAAAAGGCGCTGCCGTGGCCCCTGCCCGGCGCGAATGTGCAGGCGGAAGGCTTAACACCCACGGAGGACTGGCTCGCGCAGCTGTGGGTCGATGTCCTTGGCACCGCTGTGACGGAGAGGGACGCAGACTTTTTCGCCCTCGGCGGAACATCACTGGCTGCGGCGACGCTGGTGGGTCGGGTGCGTGACCGCATGCCCACCGTATCCGTCCGTGACCTGTACGATCACCCTCGGCTCGGCGCATTCGCCGAGCATATCGACACCATAGCCAGCACCCTGAGCCCCAGCACCACGCGCATCGATGCCTCCACTCCCGACCCGTCACCCGTAAGCATGCGCACCCGCGTGGCGCAGGAGACAATCCAGCTTCTGGTGATGGGGACGCAGGCGGCAACGCGCTGGGTGCCGTGGCTGCTGGTGATCAACGCTTTTGCCGCGCACCTGGGTTACGCGTGGGCGCGCCCCGTATCAGTACCCTGGTGGCTGTTGTTGCTGGTTGTTCTTGTTTTTCTCACCCCACTGGGCAGGCTTCCCCTGTCGGCGCTAGCAGCGCGGGTACTCACCGCAGGGATCACGCCGGGCGACTACCCACGCGGTGGTGCTACGCATCTGCGACTGTGGGCTGCGGAACGCCTCAGCGACACCCTCGGGGGACGCGATGTCTCTAGCGCCACGTGGGTGCTGTATTACGCCAGGCTTCTCGGAGTGCAGGTAGGCAGTGGTGTGAATCTGCATTCCTTACCGCCGGTGACGGGCCTGCTCACACTGGGTGACCACTGCTCCGTGGAACCGGAAGTTGACTTATCAGGCTACTGGCTGGAGGGAGACACCCTGCACGTGGGGACGATTTACATTGGCCACGGTGCCCGCATCGGCGCGAGATCCGTGCTGTTGCCCGGCACACGCGTGGGCAACAACGCCCATGTGGAGGCTGGATCCTGCGTGACCGGGCGGAAGAAAGTGAAAGATCAGGCCCGCTGGTCAGGATCCCCGGCAGCGAAGGTGGGTCGTGCCCGGCACCGATTCCCCACCAATCCACCGCCCCGCGCCACCTATTGGGTTCCGATATTCGGGCTGACATCCCTGCTACTCAGTGCGCTGCCGCTGGTGGCTGTGGCGGCAGGCGCGACGTCGATAAGCGGAGCCCGGAGTTTCCTGCAGTTGGTGGCGCTGACACCGCTGGGGGTGCTGGTGGCGATGGCAACCTACGCTGGGTTGACGTGGCTGCTGGTGCGGCTACTCGCCATCGGCTTGCGACCAGGGATTACGCCCGTGCGCTCGCGCCGGGGATGGCAGGCATGGGCGACGCAGCGCCTCATGGACGACGCACGCAGGCACCTGTTTCCCCTGTATGCCGCGCTGCTTACCCCGCTGTGGCTGCGGAGCCTGGGCGCACAGGTGGGCCGTAATGTGGAGATTTCCACGGCGGTCATGATTCCGCGGTTCACGGTGGTGCGCGATGGCGCGTTCCTGGCCGATGACACGATGGTCGGCGGCTACGAGCTGGGCGGCGGGTGGATGCTCACGGGAGTGTCGAAAATTGGCAAGCGCTCCTTCCTGGGCAATTCCGGTATGACTGGCCCCACCCGCAAACTATCAAAGAATTCCCTGGTTGCGGTGTTGTCTTCCACCCCCAAGAAGTCCCAGTCGGGTAGCAATTGGTGGGGGTCGCCCCCTGAACGCCTGCGCCGAGTTGTGGTGCAGTCTGCGGCAGGTGAATCCAGCACCTACGAGCCGGGCTGGCGGGTCAAAGCGGCCCGCGGCTGTGTGGAAACTGTGCGTCTGTGCGCGCCCATGACCTCTGCTGTGCTGGGAGTCTGCGTGCTCGGCGCGCTGCAGTGGGTGTATGTGCGGCACGGACTTGGGTGGACAATACTTTCCGGCGGTCCGCTCCTCATGGCTGCGGGTGCCTGCGCCGCGGCGATCACTGTAGCCATGAAATGGATCTGTGTGGGCCGGATACGCGCAGGATCGCACCCCCTGTGGTCGCGGTTTGTATGGCTGAACGAGCTACAAGACACCTTCATTGAGGTCGTGGCTGCGCCCTGGCTACTCAATCACGTGGCCGGGTCAAGTGCAATGAACGTTTTCCTGCGTTTTCTCGGCGCGCGCATCGGTAGAGGTGCCTGGCTGGAAAGCTATTGGCTCCCCGAAGCCGACCTGTGCCGCATCGGTGTCGGTGCCACCATCGGACGGGGTTGCGTCGTGCAAACCCACCTATTCCAGGACCGCGTGATGAGTCTCGACCAGGTGCGTATCGACGCCGCCGCAACCCTCGCCCCGCATTCCGTTGCGCTTCCCGGCAGTGTCCTCGGCACGGGGGCTGTGGTAGGGCCAAGTTCCCTAGTAATGCGCGGTGACCATGTTCCCTCGGCAACGCGCTGGCAGGGCAATCCGATTGAAATATGGGGATGAAACAGCGTTGGGTAGTTATCCTGTTTAGTCGCCGATTTGGTCCCTGCCGCGGTGCACAATCTTCGGGTCAGGATCCCCTACTAGTCATGATCCTTGCCGGTGTACTCGAACTTGCTGAGCACATACTTCATGGCGTTGATGCGCGCCCGCTTCTTGTCATTCGATTTAATGGTGATCCATGGGGACTCGTCCGTGTCTGTGTAGCGGAACTGTTCCTCCTTGGCACGGGTGTAGTCATCCCAGCGGTCCAACGATGCCAGGTCCATAGGCGACAGCTTCCACTGACGCACCGGGTCTACCTGGCGGATGGCGAAACGAGTGCGCTGTTCCTTCTGGGTGACAGAGAACCAGAACTTAGTCAAAGAGATACCCGACCCCATGATCATGTTCTCGAGCATGGGCACTTCCCGCAGAAACTCCGCGTGCTGCGACTCCGTGCAGAACCCCATGACGCGCTCCACCCCCGAGCGGTTGTACCACGAGCGGTCAAAGAACACGATCTCACCCGCAGCAGGGAAATGCTGGATATAGCGCTGAAAATACCACGAGGTGGACTCTCTAGGCGAGGGCTTCTCCAACGCCACCGTGCGCGCGCCACGGGGATTCAGGTGTTCGTTGAAGCGTTTAATGGTACCGCCTTTTGCCTGCGGCATCGCGACCTTCGAAAAGAATGATATGGCGTTGACCCGTGTCCTTTGTCCAGTTCTGCCACTTCAGCAGCTCAATTTGCAGAGCACGCTTGATGTGCTCGTACTCATCGCGGCTCATGCGTTCCTGGTACGGGTAGTTTTCCCGCCACGTTTGCACAGGCTCACCGTTCGGTTGGATAAGGACGGGGTCATCCTCATCTGAATCATCAACGATGTAACCCTGAGTTGCCGCTAGGTCAACAACGGGCAAATCCTGCTCATTCGTTTCATCCATAGGTTAAGTCTACCCCGCATAATGGTGCCCTGTTAGGGGAAATGATTAACCACATGTGGTTTTTGACCACACCACCACATACCCCCCCATCCCCCCATCCTCATATATGCAGCACCATGCAGTGAGGCAGACAGAAAGAAAACCCCGGCGCGCACCTTGCACGGCCGGGGTTGTACATCTTTGAAAGATGACCGAATTAGGCCTTCGGAAGCAGACCGAGGAGGTCGCCAGCGGCGTCTGCAACCTTACCGAAGGGGTGCAGGAAGGTTGCGAGACGGTTCAGGAAGGAACCTTCGGTGGAGAAACCTGCAATGCTGTGTACAGCGTCTGCCTTGCTCATGAAACTACTCCTAGTGATTAAAAGTTGGTATGGATGATTATCGACCGATAGGGACTACTTGCCGATCAGGGAAGAACCCTGGAAAGCTTCAGCGGAGAAGAACACGTTGTGTGTTGCCTTCGGGAAGAAAGTAACAAGGTCACCAAAAGCGGTCACGAAGGTAGCAAAGTGGTCGAACTGAGTCTTCAGGACTGAAAGGTCCATGTTGTATCTCCTTGAGAGGCACCAGCAATGAAGCTGGTTGTGTTTCCAGTTGCTGACGCCGCTCACGACGTCCTAGAGCAAATTTAAGCACATTTCAGCGCTGAGTCAACCTGTTTTGAAATTTCTCACGTTTGCGTGTCCCACTTATTTCAACAAAAGTGTCACCTTCACTGCCCTGGGATTTTGCGTCACTCACCTGCATTTTTCCATTTCAGAGCGTGGATAGTTTTGCACACATGGCAGGCAGTCAAGGGTTTTAAGGAAAAAATTTTCATAATTCCGTAACATCGCGTTCGGGACGCGCGATTAGGGGGAATCTGTATCAGAATCGTTATCCAATATACCCTATTAAGGGGGGTAAAGAACGTGCTGCAAGCGCCTCTGAGCGCCGAATCGGACGTCTCTACACAGCCGCAATAAAGAAGCATGCCCCGCAACAGCCTGCTCAGAATCCTGAGCAGAATCTGTCACGGGGCATACGAAACCCTGTGCCGCACCAAGCAATTGGCGGGCGACACCAAGCATGTGAGGCCGATTAGAAGCCGCCCATGCCGCCCATCTCGTCGGCACCCGGGGTTGCGGCACCGGCGGGCTGCGGCTTGTCAGCCACCACAGCCTCGGTGGTCAGGAACAGTGCCGCGATGGAGGCTGCGTTCTGCAGGGCAGAACGGGTCACCTTCACCGGATCGTTGATGCCAGCGGCCATGAGGTCCACGTAGTCACCGGTAGCGGCGTTCAGACCCTCGCCTGCGGGCAGGGAGGCAACCTTGTCGGCCACTACGCCGGGTTCGAAGCCAGCGTTCAGGGCGATCTGCTTCAGCGGAGCGGACAGTGCGGTACGCACGATCTTCACGCCGGTTGCCTCGTCGCCGGTGAGGCCAAGGTCGTCGTTAAGCACGTGAGCAGCCTGCAGGAGGGCGACGCCACCACCAGCAACGATGCCTTCTTCAACGGCTGCCTTGGCGTTACGCACGGCGTCCTCAATGCGGTGCTTGCGCTCCTTCAGTTCCACCTCGGTGGCAGCACCAACCTTGATCACTGCCACGCCGCCGGCCAACTTGGCCAAGCGTTCCTGCAGCTTCTCGCGGTCGTACTCGGAGTCGGAGTTGTCAATCTCAGCGCGGATCTGGTTCACGCGGCCTTCGATCTGCTGGGCGTCGCCAGCGCCTTCGACGATGGTGGTGTCGTCTTTGGTCACCACGACCTTGCGGGCGCGGCCCAGCATCGGCAGGTCAGCGGTTTCGAGGGACAGGCCAACTTCTTCGGAGATAACCTGGCCACCGGTGAGGATGGCAATGTCCTGCAGCTGTGCCTTGCGGCGCTCACCAAAGCCAGGAGCTTGACGGCCACGGACTTGAAGGTGCCGCGGATCTTGTTCACCACGAGGGTGGATAGTGCTTCACCTTCCACGTCTTCCGCAATAATCAGCAGCGGCTTGCCGGTCTGCATGACCTTCTCCAGCAGCGGAAGCAGGTCCTTGATGTTGGAGATCTTGGAGGAAACGAGGAGGACGTAGGGATCCTCCAGCACAGCCTCAAGGCGCTCCATGTCGGTGGCAAAGTAACCGGAGATGTAGCCCTTGTCAAAGCGCATACCCTCGGTGACTTCCAGTTCAACACCGAAGGTGTTGGACTCTTCGACGGTGATTACGGATTCTTTGTTCAGCTGACCGTTGCCCACGGCATACATGGCCTCGGCGATTTTCTTGCCGATGGCCGGATCGGCAGCAGAAATACCAGCGGTAGCGGCAATCTGCTCTTCGGTTTCTACTTCCTTAGCGCCGGAGAGCAGCTGGTCGGTCACCTTGGACACAGCCTGCTCAATGCCGCGCTTGATGCCCATGGGGTTGGAACCAGCGGCGACGTTGCGCAGGCCTTCGCGAACCAGGGCCTGCGCCAGCACGGTGGCGGTGGTGGTGCCGTCACCGGCAACATCGTCGGTCTTCTTGGCTACTTCTTTAACCAGTTCTGCGCCGATTTTTTCGTAGGGGTCTTCCAGCTCAATTTCGCGAGCGATGGACACGCCATCGTTGGTGATGGTGGGGGCGCCCCATGACTTTTCCAACACAACGTTACGACCCTTGGGGCCGAGAGTAACCTTCACTGCATCGGCCAGGGTGTTCAGGCCGTTTTCAAGGCCACGGCGTGCTTCTTCATCGAAGGCGATGATTTTTGCCATAGTCGGTGTTTTCTCCTTGTTATTAGAGGACGACACTCGCGTCTTCTTCAGCGGGCGCCCGCGACGGCATGGTTGGTGAGTGTGGTGCCAACCTCACCCGCATCCGATGTTTCATTTCCTGGCACTCTCACGTATCAAGTGCTAAATCCGTTCTAGCAGTCTCCCCCGTCGAGTGCAAGGCACGTGCTCTAAAATTGAGACGCATGAGCGACCATATAACTACAGCAAAGATACCTGCGGACGCGGTGCGCGCGAGCGTCGAAAAGCAAAGGGACCGTATCAAGCAGGACCTCACCGAGCTTGTGTCCTTTAATTCCGTACACGGCGACCCATCCACGAAGGCCGATACACAGGCCGCCAAGGAGTGGGTGAAATGCGCTCCAGGCTGCGGATTTCGCCGTCGATGAACATGTGACCGACGACGGTTCGGTAACGCTGATCGGCAATCGCGCGGGGTCGCCCGACGCACCAACAGTGCTGCTCTATTCGCACTACGATGTCGTGCCCGCCGGGGACCCCAGCCTGTGGACCACCGACCCGTTCGCCCTGAGCGAGCGCGACGGCCGCTGGTATGGTCGCGGCACCGCCGACTGCAAAGGCAACCTAGTGATGCACCTGGCCACGCTGCGCACCGTTCAGGAGCTGGGCGGGACCCAACTGAACCTAAAGGCGGTCATTGAAGGCTCGGAGGAGCAGGGCGGTGAAGGCCTGGAACGACTCATCCGCACCCAACCGGACCTATTCCAGGCCGATATCATTTTCATTGCCGACACCGGAAATGTCACCGCAGGCACCCCCACCCTGACCATCACCCTCCGCGGAACCGTACAGGCCACCGTGACCGTGGACACCTTGCACGCACCCGTGCATTCAGGTGGTTTCGGTGGCCCCGCACCCGATGCCGTCGCCGCGCTTGTCCGCCTACTGGATACGCTGCGCGACGAACACGGCCGTACCACCATCGACAACGTGGACTTTTCCGCCACCTGGGAGGGCGAGCCCTACCCGCCCGAGATCTTCCGTACCGACGCCGGGGTACTTGAGGGCGTTGACCTCATGGGCGGCCCCGACGACACCCCCGCCGATCTGGCATGGGCACGCCCCGCCATCTCTATCATCGGCTTCACCTCCACCCCCGTGGACCAGGCCGTCAACGCCGTACCTGCCCGCGCTGCAGCCAAGCTCAACCTACGTGTCCCACCAGGAATGAAAGCCAGCGACCTTGCCGACGCCCTGACCGCCCACCTTAAGACACACGTCCCGTGGGGCGCCCACCTCACCGTCGACATTGAGGAAATGAACGACCCCTTCCGCGCCAACACCGACGGCCCCGCCTTCGCCGCGCTTGCCGACGCCCTGAGCGCCGCCTACTCCGGTACGCCCACCGTGTTCAGCGGCACAGGCGGATCCATTCCCCTAACCACACTGCTCGCCGAGAGCTTCCCGAGTGCCGAACTCATGCTTTTTGGTGTAGAAGAACCCCTCTCAACTATTCACTCTCCCGATGAATCCGTCTCACCGGACGAAATCATCTCTATAGCCATTGCAGAGGCATTATTCCTGCTCAACTACACATAGTTGGGATCTACACCGGCAGCGGGGGCACCCAAGCTAGCCCCCGAATTTGCCCCCGCACCCAACATCTGACTAGCATGTGCTTCGTGATGTACACCGTTAACCTTCGCGACACGGCCCTCGCCGCCACCGTAGCGGCGCCTGTGGCCGACGTAGCCGCGCTTCGAGTGCTTCAGGCTACGTACCTCTGCGAAGGATAACCGGGACTGACCCCTTCGCACGGGGCAGTAGTCGTTAATCTTCACCAACAACCATGGTCGGTCCGCCCCATCACACACACTTTATTTACTAAGGACCGCTACCATGCAGACCTCCACCATCACCCAGACGCGTACACACCGGACCCGCACCTCCCCTCACCCCATCTCACCGATCCGCAGCACCTGCCGCACACTCAGTGACGATCCTTTCCGCAGTCGCTTCGGCCACCAACTGCCACCAGGGGTTGCGTGAAGAAGCTCGTGGAATGCAGTGGCGCACCTTTACCGCCACCTATTCTCCAGCCAGTTCCCTGCGGATTCACAACATTGAATCCCAACGACTGCGCGCCGGTAGATTCCATTACACCGCCACACTGACCAGCACTGATGCCGGATGCCGCCGCAGCGAAAACAAAGACATTATTGCCATGGGTCCGATTTCGGCCTGCACCAATCTGTTAGCTGATGCCGGGCGTCGCGTCGAAATCCTGGAATTCCACCAGTACGAGATTTTCGAAGCCACCGTCATCTTCATCCGCACCTGCGACCACGACAAGCAAGCATGGGCCATGGGATTCGGTGCCACCACCGAACTTGCTGCTGCTTCAGCCCTCAGTGCCGCTGCTGAGCGCCTTCACGGCTAATCTTCGACACAGGATTGAGCTCCATATACAACTGGCACGGGCTTACAAACCTCGTAATGACGGAGCGTGCATGCTCATGGGAGCCAGCACCCCCAGCACCCGTCACGCGTTTTCGCATTAATAATGGCCCTCCTTGTGGGCAGGGCACCCAACGTGCCTGCTTTCAAGGAGGGCCTGTACACCCGGGTTTTTCTCTCCCGGGATCATACTGAAACTACTGCGGATTAATCCTTCTGGTTAGCGTGCTCGACGGGAACGAACCACCAGGAGAACCACACCGAGAACCAGCACTGCCAGGGCGGCGCCAACAATTTCAATGACACGCACACCGGTGTTGGCCAGAGTCTTTTCAGCCTGAGCAGCGGCTGGGGCTGCAGAGGTCGGGGTAGCCTGCTGGCCACCACCTTGGCCTGCGGGGATACCCTTGGCCGGTGCTGCCGCTGGGGCACCACCATTACCGGCTGGGGCTGCCTGCTGCTGGCCTGCGGGCCTATTCGGGCCGGGGGCTGCGGCAGGCGCTGCGGCCGGGCCGTTGTTGGAGCTACCCACGGCGGAACTACCCACGGCAGAGCTTCCTACTACGCCAGCGGCGAGCAACGGCACAGCCAACAAGCCAACCCACAGCGGCAGTCAGAGGACCCAACAGAGGAACCCTCACTGCTTCCACCACTGCTGCCGCCACCAGTGATGAGGAGTCCACCACCCGTGGTCTTCGGCTTACCAGTTGCGGAGTTGGTGACCTTGATGTCGGCGTTCTTATCGTTGCTGATCTTGACGGTCACGCTGTTGCCGTTCACAACAGGATTATCAACATCATCAGCGGAGTACTGCGGATCCTTGAAGGTCAGACCGCTAACCTTGGGCAAGTTCTCTTCAGAGACGGTGACGCGGGTACCAGCGGGGAGTTCCTTCTTGCTCACGTAGGTCTTGTCGGCCTTGAGTTTGATGGTGTCGGTGGAGTCGAAGCGGTCGTCGTCAGCGTCAACCTTGACGGTCACCTCAAATTCCTGGTTGGCATCAATCGGAGCGGAGTCAGCAGCGATCTTCTTGGTGATCTGGTAGCCCTTGCGGGACACACCACCGATGGTGCCGGAGGCATCGTCCTTGTAGTCCACAACGTGGGTGCCAAAGTCAATGTTCTCGGCCTTTGCACCATTCTTGAACACGCCCTCAGCAACTGGGCTGTCCACGCAGGTGTGGTACTTAATGCGGTAGCCCTCATCAGACTTCCAGCCGCCCTCCGGGGGATTGACGGTCAGGTGCATGGTCTTGTTGTTGTTCTCAAAGGTCTGCGCAGTCACGCCGAGATGAGACTTTGCGTTGTTATCCAGGTCTTTGAGCACGTCAGAGGAGTTACGGAAACCCAGTGCCTGAACGCGGAAATTCCCTGGACCCTGCGGAACAATGTAGCCCTGGTCAGGGTGCACACTTGAAGGTGTGTGGGCTGCTATCAGCAGGAATAGCGTCGGTGATGTGCAACGGCATGCTGGGGTTGCTGGGCAGAGACTTACCCGGCACGTAGAGGACCCAGGTGAGAGTGCGGCCGTCGTTTTCCATCCAGCCACTCTTAAAGGAGTTCTCTGGGAAGTTCTGACCACGGCCAACAATACCCTTGTTACCAGGAACATAAGCTTCCACGGACCCCTTACCAATGGTAAAAGCGTAGGAGGTGAGGTTGGCGTTTACCCCGCGGGTGGCGGCAGCCACACGGATGGTGCCATGCACGTCATCTTTGTCAACAAAGCGGTTATCGGGGTGGCATGTCACTTCACCTTTGGCTTCATGAGCAACGCAGGTGCCGCCGGATTGACCATTGGTATCTACGAGGTCGAACTCGCGACTCTGCTTCAAGCCCAACAGCGGTGCACCATTGTCATCCTTGGGGAATTTGATGGTGAACTCATCCCCCGCCTGCACACCACCCTTGGGTGCAGACCAGTCAAATTCAACTTCCAGCCCGGACCATTCGTATAGGTTCCCGTCAGCATCAACGGACTGGGGGTAAGGCTTCAAGGTTACGTTGTCAACGCGGTAACCATCATTGTTGGTGGTCTGTGCGCTGGCGGTGGGCACATAGAAGATGCTCGCCAGCACCAGCATAAGCGCAGAAAAGATACGAAGCGCCATGGGTGTCTACTACCGTTTCTTACTTCATTGGATATTACCTTCTACATATTATCTTGTTAGGTAGTAAAATTGAAATCTAGTCGCGCTCAATTTCGTCACAGATAGCATCCACCGCAGGATTCCAGTTGTTTGCTACCTGATAAAGTTCCCGCTGACGGGCATAATTTGGGGTCCGATAGATCATCTGTGACACGTCACACAATTGTGGGTAGCACCCTAATTTTTGGGCCGTTTCCCCCAGCTCACGCACCCACCATTCAAGGTCTTCTCTCACCAAAATCTCATCTGTGTCACGGTTTTTGATGATAATCGCGTCCATCCCGTAGCGTGCGGCACGCCATTTATTTTCCTCCACATGCCACGGCTGCAGCGACGGGAGAGGTTCACCACGGTCTATTTTTTCATCAAAATACACCACGAGGCAGTGCATAAAAGCGGAAAGCGCTGCAAGTTCTATGGTGCTGCTAACAGAATCACAGACGCGTAACTCTACTGTGCCCCATTTACCCGCTGGGCGGATATCCAGATGCATCGAACCCGTATGGTTGATCACACCAGACCGGGATTGGTCCTTCATATAAGAGGACCATTCTTCCCAGCTGTGAATCTGCGGAGGCAACCCGGCTGTGGGCAGCTGCTGGTAGAGCATGGTGCGATTCGACGCGTAGCCGGTGTCAAGGCCATTCCATCCCGGCGAGGAGGACGACAAGGCCAACATGTGCGGGTGGCAGGTCATCAGTGCATGGATCAACGGCCACACGCGGTCTTCATGGCGAATCCCCACATGTGCGTGAATCCCCCAGATCAGCATCTGGCGGCCCCAGAACTGTGTGCGCTCAATAATCTCGGTGTAGGTGCCCTTCTCCGACACGGGTTGGGTCTGCCAGTCAGAAAACGGGTGGGACCCTGCCGTCCACACCCGCAATCCCAGCTCCGCCGCAGCGGACCGCACCGCATGTAGTCCGCGCCGCAGCTCCTCCACCGCCTCTGGAACTGTCTCACACACGGAGGTGACAAGCTCCACCGTGTTGGCCAGAAACTCCCGTTCGATATGAATATCTGGGTGGGTTTCTGCCACACGCTGAACTATCTCAGGAGCTCGGGGAACAAGGTCTCGTGTCACGGGGTCCACCAACGCCAGCTCCCATTCGAGTCCCAGCGTTGGCTTGTCAGAACGGTTAAAAGGTAGCAAATCCATTATTTAAGGTCTTCGGTGATCACAAGGATGATGCCGGGCGGTGTGCTGTTTAGCCGCTCAGGGCGTGGAGCTGCGGTGATGCCCAACTGCTCGGCGAGCGCCTGCGCAGCACGCTCCTCAACGGCATTGCCCTGGGTGAAAAACACCACGGAAGCGGGCAGCACCTCGTAGGGATAATTCCCCACCTCGCCAATCGTCCACCCTTTGGCTTGACTTGCGCAGCTACCTGCTGGGCAAGTCCTTTCACAGTCGAATTATTCAATGCATGGACGGGCACAATCACAGCGGCCGAAGCCGTTGTGGAGGATGGTTGTGTCGTATTGCTGGTGACGGCGGCAACCGGCGTGTCCGTCGTTTGTTCAGGTTCACTGGGATCATCTCTCGTGGCAGAATATACGCCCCAGCCAGCAAGAAGTATGGCCACGGCCGCGAGAATCATAGCGAGGCCGCGAAGCGGCAGACCTGAGGTTTCATTGTTCGGCACGGTTATAGATATTAGCGGCATCTCGTGCCTCGGCGCGCATGTCACGCCGCCGCCGAAGTCGCGCCATCAGTAGTGGATGTGCGGCGTTAGCCTCCGGGACGTCGATAAGCGTGTTGAGGCGCTGATAGTAGCGTGTTGGGCTTAACCCGAGTTCCGCGCGGATGGCTTCCTCCTTGCGTCCCAGCGAGCGTGGCGCGTTTTCCTCAAACAGGAGGATGCGTGAATCAAAGTCGGAAAGCTCAGCCATGAGGATAAGACTAGACTGTTCGACTATGACTGTTCGGCCAATTGTGATCCATGGTGATCCTGTGTTACATAATCCCACGTCACCGGTGTCAGAAAGCCCCTCCGAGCTTGCCCAGCTAATCACCGACATGTACGAAACAATGGATGCGGCCCACGGTGTTGGCCTCGCCGCGAACCAAATCGGTGTGGGGAAACGTCTTTTCGTCTACGACTGCCCCGACGTTGATGGGCCAGAGGGAACCGAGAAATCCCAGGAAGATATTGATGCACAAGGTGGCCCCATGCGTCGCGGCTGCGTGATCAACCCGATCCTGGAAACCTCCACCATCCCCACCGGCATGCCCAACGACGACGATGACGAAGGCTGCCTCTCCGTCCCAGGTGAATCCTTCCCCACCGGGCGTGCTGACTGGGCGCGGGTCACCGGCACCGACGAACATGGCAACCCCGTCACCATTGAGGGCTACGGCTTCTTCGCCCGATGTCTGCAACATGAGGTTGGGCACCTCGACGGGTTCCTGTACACCGACGTGCTCACTGGGCGGTGGAAGCGCATGGCAAAGAAAACCATCAAAGCCAACAGCTGGACCGAACCAGGCCGCACCTGGATGCCTGGGGTTGACCCCGACCCCTTTGGCCACGACGACGTTCCTGATGATCCCCATGCGGAAAATTAGCACCCCCAGAATCGGCGACCGCGTGGTGGTTCGCCGATTCGTGCCCGACCAACCGGGAAAAGTATCGGACATTATTGGCCATGTGCTGGCCACCGAACCGCTGACGGTACGCCCCCAGGACGGCACCCCTGAGGTCATCATCCCCGTCGAACTCATCCAGATCCTCAAGATCATTCCTCCGCAGCGAGTCCGCAACTCCGACATTCGCGCTGTGGAAACCGCGACCGCCAAAGCATTTCCCCGGCATTGATCACCGCTGGGAGGGGCAATGGCTGCTCCGCGCAGGCGACGGCATCACCGAACGCTCCAACTCCGCCGCACCGCTTGGGCATTCGGCCGGCCTCAGTGAAGTGCCCACCCAGGCGATTTTCGAGTTCTACCAGCATCACAACCTCCCCATCCGCATCCTCATCCCCGACCGCATCGGCAACCCGGCACGCACCCTATGCCAAGGCCCAGCATGGCACTACGGCCCGGAGATCAGCGTGATGACACGCACCCTCAACGACCTCCCCGAGGCACCTGAGGTGCGGTTCCGTCTCGACGTCCAACCCACCAAGGATTGGCTGAACCTTTACCATTTCCGCGGCACCGCGCTCCCCGAACACGCCCTCAATCTGCTGCGCACCCGCATTGACGGAACCATGGGCTTCGGCCAACTCATTGACAGTGATGGCCGCACCGTCGCCATCACTCGAGGGCACCATCACCACCTCCGACGATGGGCGCACCTGGCTCGGTTATTCCGCCGTGGAGGTTGATGCCGCGTATCGACGCCGCGGCCTGGGCACCCAGCTGGGCATCCACATGCTGCATTGGGGCAAACAACAAGGCGCGGACCACACCTACCTGCAGGTGGTCGACACCAATGTGGCGGGGATTAGTCTGTATAAGAAGCTGGGATTTGCGGAGCACCACCGCCACCGCTACGCCGAGTACCGCGCTGGATAACGCGCGTGCGGGCCGTGCGGTCGTGTGGCCCCATGCCAAACGCGTCGGTGCGGGCCGAGGCCGCAAACCAACCGGCGACCCCCACGGTGATAAACGGACCCGCGAAAGGAATGAGCGGCAATAACAGCCAGGAATTCCTGCGCGCGGCCTGTCCGAAACTCACGGGGACCTCAGCGGGGCCAACCACCCGCAGACCCATCATGCGCTTACCGATACTCCCGCCGCCCGCATCCAACGCAGATTGCAGGAGATAGGCGGGTACCACGCCGCCGAAGAGCAGGAACCACCACCAGGCGTTGCCAGTCACAACGGTGATGGCGATGAGGGCACTGATCAGCAACGCACTGTACAGCGCGGCGTCGATAGTCAGTGCGGCGATGCGGCTACCCACTGGCGCATTGCTCACGTCCGGCGCCCCCGGGTTAAGCCCAGGAGTGAAGGCGCGGTAGCGTTCCATGGTGCCGTAGCGGCGCGGGGCGTCGAAAAGCGACACCGAAAGCTGCTTCAAGCGGGAAGGACGCGGCTGGTGCGGCATGGACGTGTTCACACTACAGAAACGTTTGGCAGCAGTGATGAGTTCCCCCCGAGGAGTTCCCTGAGCCGCTAGTGTGGATGACATGCGCATTGTGAACTGGAACGTCAACTCCGCACGCACTCGGGTGGACCGCATGACGGATTTCCTCCAACGTCACGACGTTGACGTGCTGGCCGTGCAGGAAACCAAATGCACCGACGCCCAGTTCCCCTACCTGGCCTTTGAAACACTCGGCTACGAGGTGGCCCACTACGGGCTGAACCAGTGGAACGGTGTGGCCATTATCTCCCGGGTGGGCATTGACGACGTGCGCACTAGCTTCCCTGGGCAACCTGGCTTTACCAAAGACCCTTCCGCGCCCCAAGACGTGGAGGCCCGCGCCATCGGTGCCCTCTGTGGCGGCGTGGACATCTGGAGCCTGTACGTACCCAACGGTCGGGAAATAGCCGACCGCCACTACGACTACAAGCTCCGCTGGCTCTACGCCCTGGGTAATTACGCCTCCACTCGCCTAGACGTACCCGCCGTGTTCCTCGGCGACTACAACATCGCGCCCCGTGATGAAGACGTGTGGGACATGGCGTTTTTTGAAGGAAAAACCCACGTGACCGAGCCCGAACGCGCAGCCTTCGACGACCTGCTTGACCTTGGGCTTAACGAAACCACACGGCAATTTACCGAGGGCGGCTACACCTACTGGGACTACAAGAGCGGGCGCTTTGGCAAACGAAGGCATGCGCATCGACTTCCAGCTCGCCACCCCTTTACTGACGCCGATTGGCGGGTTCATTGACGTCGAGGAACGCTCCACCAAAGGCGCCTCGGATCACGCACCCGTCGTGGTGGATTATGAGGTCGGCGGGGATGCCAGTGGGGCTAGCAAGGCCAGCGGGGAAGACACGCCATGATTCATATTGAATGGTGGCAAACCACTGGCCTCATCCTCGAATACTCCATCAAGCTCCTGGCAATTGGCATCGTCCCGGAAGGCCGCCGCCCCAGCTCCTCCAGCGCCTGGTTGCTGGCCATCCTGGTGGTTCCTGTAGTCGGGCTACCGTTGTTCCTGCTCATGGGCAGTAAACACATCAACGCCCGCAGGCACCGCGTGCAGCGCGAAGCCAACGCCATGATCAAAGACGTGCACGCCGACTTCCCCGACATTCCGCCCGGCGCGCGCGTCACAGACGAGCTGCTATCCATCATCCGTTTGAACCGCACCCTTACCTCCATGCCCGCTGTCAGCGGCGAAAGCCGCGGGGTACTCGCCGACTACACCGAATCGCTGCTTCGCATGGCTGAAGCCATCGACTCGGCCACATCCTATGTACACATGGAGATCTATATTGTGGCCTGGGACAACGCCACCGACGAGGTGTTTCGCGCCATGGAACGCGCTGTGCACCGCGGCGTGAAAGTGCGCCTGCTTTTCGACCAAGTTGGCTCCTGGAAATACCCCGGCTACCGGGGGTTAGGCAAACGCCTCACCAGCATCGGCGTCGACTGGCACATCATGCTGCCGCTGCAACCCTGGCGGTGGAGGTTCCGACGCCCCGACCTGCGTAATCACCGCAAGCTCCTGGTTATCGACGGCCGCGTCGGCTTCATGGGGTCACAAAACCTCATTGACTCCTCCTACCTCATGTCCACCAACATCAAAAAAGGCAGGCACTGGGTTGACGTGATGGTGGAACTCACGGGACCGATAGTCACCTCCCTGGAAATGGTATTCGCCATGGACTGGTACATGGAGAGCGAAGAAATCCTCATAGGCGACGCCGATAGTCTGCCCAACTCCCCTGCACCAGAAAACGTCCTCCAGCTCATCCCATCTGGACCCGGATACAGCACAGAACCCAACCTGCGCCTGTTCAATTCCGTGGTGCACCACGCCAAAGATCGGCTCATCCTGTGCAGCCCCTACTCATTCCTGACGAGTCCCTGCTCGAAGCCGTCACCACCGCTTGCTACCGTGGTGTGCGTGTCGATCTGCTGGTCAGCGAAGAATCCGACCAATTCATGGTCGGCCACGCCCAATCCAGCTACTACCAGGGACTCCTCGAAGCCGGATTGCGCATCTTCCTCTACCCCGCCCCCGACGTCCTGCATAGCAAGTTCATGATTGCCGACCCGTTGGGAGTTTCCGCCGCTGTTGTTGGCTCCTCCAACATGGACATGCGCAGCTTCGGCCTCAACTACGAAATCTCCTTGCTCGTAGCTAGCGGCGACCTGATTGATTCACTCTACGACCTGGCCGAAGAGTACATGTCCGTTTCCACCGAACTCACCCTCGAAGAATGGAACAAACGCGGTTTCATCCGGCGCTACGTGGACAACGCGATGCGGTTAACGTCGGCGTTGCAGTAAGGCTATGCCAACAGCATAATTATCTGCCTCAACGCTATATCTGCACCCTGATATGAAAACTTCTATACTGAAAATTTAAAGGTATTACTTTCACAGGGAGGACTGTCATGGCCACGTTAATTACGGGCGCATCATCGGGTATTGGCGAGGAATTTGCATACCGTTATGCCGCGCAGAAACACGACCTCATTTTAGTAGCGCGAACCGAAAGCAAACTCGAAACCCTTGCCAAAAAGCTACGCACAGAATATGGCGTTACAGTAACAGTATTTCCCTGCGATCTTGCCGCGCCGGATGCAGCTGAGCGCTTATGGGAAGAAACGAACCATGCTGGCCTAGAGGTTGATGTGCTTGTCAATAACGCCGGATTTGGCACTCAGCGTGATGTTGCCGACGATGATCCAGACAGACTTGAACAAGAAGTACGGCTTAATTGTCTTGCTGTTGTGGGTCTGACGGCGCGGTACTTGCCGGCAATGCGTGAGCGTCGGAGCGGTACGATCATCAACATAGCTTCAGCTGCCGCTTTCCAGCCAATGCCTCATATGGCGGTGTACGCTGCAACCAAAGCGTTCGTTCTTTCTTTTACTGAGGCACTGTGGGCCGAAACCCGGAAAGATGGCATCCGTGTACTTGCTGTTTGTCCTGGTTCGACAGACACTCCCTTCTTTGATTCTGGCGAAGGGGTTGTCGTTGGGAAACTGCGCTCTACACGTCAGCTTCTTAATAATACGATGCGAGCCCTCAAGACCAACAAACCCAGCTTTGTAGACGGATTAGGGAACGCCATCGTAGCCCGATTTGCCGTGCGCATAGTACCTAAACGCATTATCCTTGCGGCGACTGAACGGGTATTTAGAATTAAATAACCGATTCCAATTCCAGACATGGGATACGAACGGCCATTACAATGCCTGCCGCTGAGCTTATGTTTGTTGTGGTCAAGCGCGAGACCTGTTGGTTGTGCGTTCCCTCGGCGTTCACCTCGCCGCATATGCGTGAGAGAAATGAAAACCAGAACACCGAGGCACTGTTGCATGCATTTTCGTTGTTCTAGTTGCTGCTGCGCTGTGTGCGGCGAATTCTCAGCCGGACCAGGCTCAAACCCTATTTCTGGCCATCATCATCCCGCCCACAGCAATGGCACCACACACCGTAATGCAGATGCCGGTGGCAATGATCGGGTTGCCACCCAAGCCCACGAGCGGGCTCACCATGCCGCCCACCAGGAACTGCGCAAATCCCATGACGGCGGACCCGGTGCCGGAGCGTTCCCGCACCACACCATTGCCGAGCGCGGTGGCGTTACCCAGGATGAAACCGAGGCTGCTTGCCACAATGAACAACAGCGGCAGCACCAACCATTCCGACTGTGACACAAGCAATAGTGCCACCCCAGACACCGCAAGCACGTAGGTTGCATTGCGTAGCAACACGTGAGGTTCCATGCGCCCGACTATCCTCGCGTTAATCATGGATCCAATGACGATACCCAGCGAGTTAAGGGCGAACACCACGGAGTACACCACGGGAGGGAGCCCGAGTTGCCCTTGAATGATAAAAGGCGAGGCGGAGATGTAGGCGAACAGCCCGCCGAACCCGAAGGAAAGGCTAGAAGGTAGCCCACGAAACGGCGGTTGCGAAGTACGGCAACAAGGTTGCCGAAGAACGCCTTCAGCCCACCTGATGTCCGCGATTCTGCGGGCAAGGTTTCGCGGACAACAAGCACGGCGACCGCGAGCTGCAGCGCAGCGAGCCCGGTGAGCACCCAGAATAGGCCACGCCAGCCGATGAGCTCCGCAAGCAACCCACCCAGGATGGGCGCAATGACAGGCGCGAGCCCCTGGATGGTCATCATGATCGAAAACGCACGGGCGGCGCTCCGGCCGTGCGCCAAATCCGAGACGCAGGCGCGCGCAAGCACCACACACGCACCACTGCCAAGTCCAAGGATGAACCGCGCGGCAATCAGCAGGTTGATGTGTGTAGTCAGGGCACAGCTTGCCGACGCCGCGACGGACACCACCGCACCAATGACGAGGAGGCGGTGCCTGCCGCGGGTGTCGGAAAGCGCACCAACGAAGAGTTGTCCCAACGCCATGCCGACCATAAACGTCGAGAGGGTCAGCTGCACCAGAGACGGTGTGGTGTTGAGGTCAGCGGCGATAGCCGGAAACGCCGGGAGGTACATGTCGATGGCAAAGGGGCCACCTGCCGCCAGCAGCGCGAATGCCGCTAACGTGCCTCCGTTGAGCCTCATGCGTCCCGCCGGTTAAGCAGCACCACACCAATCACGAAGAGTCCCACCGCCCAAGCAATGAAGTAAAGCAGGCTGCCGTTGTATCCCCACGCGATGTCTGGAACATCGGTTTTATCGTAGAAGGCGTTGAGGTTCACAAACGGCAAGTAACCGTGGATTTTCGGGCCAACCTTGGGCACGACTACGAGTAGGCTTTCAAGAACCAGGTACCAGATCAACACAATGGAAACCGCACCGGCGGTTTGACGCACCAACCATGCCACGGCCATGGCGAAAGTGACCACCAACACAGCCTCAAGCGGGAGTGCCCACATGAGTCGGACGGCGTCGTCATCGGTGAGTTTAAAGGGCGAGTCAGGCAGGATGCCTTTGACTATTGAAATGCTCGCAACCAAGCACAGGAAGGTTAGTATCGCCGTGAATACCGCATAGACCAACCATTTGATAAAGGCAACGTAGGTGCGATTCGGGGTGGTTTGGAAGGTGGTGGCGATGAAGTTGAAGCGGTATTCGCTGGTCACCACCATAATTGCCTGGATGATCAGGATGATCAACCCGATTGGCTGGATACCATCGTCAACATTTGATAGTGCCATAACAGCTGGCACATCAGCTTCTTGGTTTTTCTTGGCCAACACGGCGAACACACCGATGAAGCCCACGCCAAACACAATGAACAGCACAGTGGTCCACCAGAGGGAGGCGGTGGTGCGTAGTTTTGTCCACTCAGACAACGCGGTGCGCATTATTTACCTCCTTGGTATTGCACGGCATCACTGGTCATTTCCATGAACGCGTCCTCCAGGGAGGCTTTGTGCTCGGTCAATTCAGAGAGAAGCACGCCCACTGAGTAGGCGAGGGCACCGATGTCGTCGGTGGTTCTGCCCTCAATGACCAGGGTGGGACGTTTTTCCTCGTCCTGGGAGCGCTGGAACGCAATGCCCTCAGCCTGAAGCGCATTGGCGAATTCCTCGTAGTGCGTGGTGCGCACCACCACACTGGAGGTGGAAGAATGTTTGATGAAGTCATAGGTGGAGGAGTGGGACACCAGCTTCCCGCGACCAATGACAATCAGCTGCTCTGCGGTCTGTGACATTTCAGAAAGCAGATGGGAACTCACCAACACAGTGCGCCCCTCTGCGGCGAGGTTTTGCAGCAGTGTGCGCACCCACCGAATGCCTTCCGGGTCCAGGCCGTTGACGGGTTCGTCAAGAATCAGGGTTTTTGGGTCACCCAACAGTGCGGTAGCAAGACCCAGGCGCTGTCCCATGCCCAACGAGAATCCCCCGGCTTTTTTACCCGCCACTTGCGTGAGTCCCACAAGGTCCAGCACTTCATCCACCCGGGAGGTGGGGACGCCGTTGGATTGCGCCACCCACTTCAGGTGGTTAGCGGCGCTACGGTTGGGGTGCACAGCCTTGGCGTCAAGGAGCGTACCGACTTCGCGGATAGGGTGTTTCAGCTCCGAATACCGCTTCCCATCAATAAGAGCGGTGCCCGCTGTCGGGCGGTCCAACCCGACTATCATGCGCATGGTGGTGGATTTACCAGCACCGTTGGGGGCCCAGGAACCCGGTGACAACACCTGGTGAAACGCTGAAAGTCAGGTCGTCCACGGCACGGACGGAGCCGTAGTGTTTCGACAGTCCATTGACTTTGATCATGCAGACCAGTGTTGCACAACATCTACATAATGGCTACATGAAAGCAAATAGCAAATTTTATGTGCATTTGATGCACCGGTACAACATAGGCATAAATGCTCACTGATAATTACGGGAAATCGGGAAATCTCCGTGTTTCGGACAGCTTTAGGGTTATCCTGAGACAATGACCGTCGCCGGACCACCAGAGACGCTTGAGACGCAGGACCACTGGCTTGACAGTGTGGGCACCTCGGAACAGCGCACCCGGCACCCCGTGATCGCACTCATCCAAGAATCGTTTGGGCAGCCTATCCAGGCGGTGCAGAAAACGGTGAGCTTCCTCAGCACCTCCCCCGGCCTCATGACCGCCATGTCCGCAATCATTGCTGTGGCCATTCTTGCTGCAGGGTGGTCCATGTCGAGCTCATCAAACGACCGCCAGGTGGCCCTACAGGAACTACTGAACAACACCGAGCCGATGTCCTATTCGGCACACAACCTATACACCTCCCTGTCCGTGGCAGACACCATGGCTACCACCGGCTTCGCACAGGCAGAAGAGGAATCATCCCGTAGCCGCGCACGGTACAACGATGCCATTCAAAAAGCCACTCTCGCGGCCACTGAAACAGCGGCCGGAGTATCGGATGTAAATACCCGCGAGTTAGCACTAATTGCGCAAATTCAACAACAGTTACCCGTTTATACGGGACTTGTAGAAGTTGCACGAACAAATAACCGTTCCGGAAACCCCGTGGGAGCCGCCTATTTGGCGGAAGCATCGGCTTTGATGCGCGAACAAATTCTGCCAGCAGCAGGAGAGTTGTTTTCTTTAACAACACAGGCGGTGACAGACCAACAGGATCGCTTCACCAAACCACAATGGATTCCCCTATCCGGCCTGGTGGCGGCGTTGGTGCTGCTTGGGGCAGGCCAATATTGGCTGACGCTGCGCACCAACCGCCGCTTTAATAAGGGGTTTGTGTACGCAACCGCGTTTATGCTGATCGCGCTACTGTGGGTGTCTATGGCCAACTGGGCAACCTGGCATGCGGGTAGGAAAGGATTTGAGGAGGCGTCCGCGCCGCTTGGTTCTTTAGCAAATTCGCGCATTGTCGCCCAGCAGGCGCGCACCGAGGAAACCCTGGCATTGATTCGTCGGCAGGATTTGGAAAGTTGGAATAACTCATTCAACGGGTCAATGCACCGGATTGAATCGGAATTGGACAGCTATTCCACCTTGTCTATCGCGTCCTCGGAGGCTAACCAGCAGAGCACGGAGGTCGCACGTGGTGCCGTTGAAAAGTGGAAGGACCATCACTCACAATTGGCGGAACTGCAGCGTGTAGGCAACTACGACGAGGCCATGGAAGTGGCTCTAGGCCCTAGCGATGACGCGTTTTCCGAATTTGATTCCAGCATGGCCTCACTGATCTCCGACGCCCGCAGCGGCCTCCGTACCTACATCGTGGATGCGCTGGTGGCCACCCGCCTTGTCTCCACCGCTGTTCTTACCCTCTCATGGCTCGCTGTGATCGCTGTGGCGCTAGGTATTCGACCACGACTCCAGGAGTACCTGTGAAACGCATACACGTTGTGACAGGCGCACTGAGCATCTGCGGGCTGCTCAGCCCCATACTCTGTCCGGGTGCGCCGCCACCCTGGATGAGGCCCAACAACCCTGGGCGCTGTCCAGCAAACTGCCGCTTCCCGACGGCGCGCGCATGGAGGATCCTGGCAGCGAACCCGCCACAAACGTTCTGACCAGCGGACTCCGGGGGTCACTACGCCCAGATGACCGCACCCCCGAGGAACGGGTGCCGCACATCATTGAGCGCGGTCACATTGTGGTGGGGGTGGACCAGTCCCAGAACCTGCTCAGCTTCCGTGACCCCGCAACCGGGAAGATGACGGGCTTTGAGGTGGATATGGCCAGGGAGATAGCCCAGGACATATTCGGCGACCCGAACAAGGTGGACTTCCGGTTTGTCAACAGTGGTGATGCCGTCTACGCCCTAGAATCACACCAGGTGGACATAGTGATCCGGTCCATGGCTATCACCCGCAAGCGACAAGACCAGATGACCTTTTCCACCCCGTATTTTTCAGCACGGACCCGCCTTTTGGCATTTACTGGCTCGGGCATTAAGAGCGTGGACGATCTTCCCGGAAAAACCGTCTGTGTGCTGGACGGCTCCACGACTCTCCAGCACACTCGCAAACTCGCTCCCGAATCGCCGATTATGAAGGTGCGAAGCTCAGCAGACTGTTTGGTGGCGTTGCAGCAGAATCAGGCTGATGTGATCATGTCCGACGACGCTGTGCTCTCGGGCATTGCCGCTCAGGATCCATATACCTCTATTGTGGGCGATGCGATTGCCACGGAATCCTACGGCATTGCTACGGCCACGCCGGGGGTGAAGCACAACACGGATGGGCTGGTGCGCCAGGTCAATTCCACCATTGAGCGCGTCATCAACGACGGCACTTGGTGGAAGCTGTACAACCAGTGGTTGTCCCGCTACCAGGACACCCCTGGGCCACCAGCGTTGGATTATCGGAACGAAAACGGACAATAAGACCGGACAATAGCACGAGGACACACCGTGACCACCGAGAACGAGCTGCACACCGAGCCGCACACTGAGGCTGCCCCCCTTCAACCCGTTTGAGGATGACGATTACGAAGACAGCACCGGCATTCTCGCCTTGCTGGATGATCTGGGAACCATCAGGGACACCAGCGATGTCGGCAACCGTTCACGTGAACAAGCGCTGACCACGTTCCGGGAGCGTCGCGGCGCACACCGCCAGGGCCGCACCGTCGCGGACGGCATGGTGACGTTGCCGTTTATCCGGCCGATTAACGCCCTGGGTTCCTTGATCGACCCGTCGAAAGAGGATGATCCTCCGCAGCTGAAACCCGGCGACATGGTGGCCGACCAGTATGAAATCGCCGGGGTGATCGCACACGGCGGCATGGGCTGGATTTACTTGGCCAACGACCGAAACGTGTCCGGCCGCTGGGTGGTGCTCAAGGGTTTGATGGACGACGTGCAGGCCCGTGACCACGTGGTGGCGGACGCCGAGCGGGAGTTCCTGGCAGACATTACCCACCCCGGGATTATTAAGATCTTCAACTTCATTGACGATCCTCGTGTCCCCGGTGGCTTCATTGTCATGGAGTATGTGGGTGGCCCTTCCCTGAAGGACCGCCGCAAGGAACAACCAGGTCACGTGTTTGATGTGGACATTGCCATTGGCTACATCCTGGAAATCCTGCCAGCCTTGGGGAGTACCTGCATTCCCGCGGGGTGGTGTACAACGACCTCAAACCGGACAATATTGTGGTCACCGAGGACCAGGTGAAGCTTCTGGATTTGGGTGCGGTCAGCGGCATCGGCGCTTTTGGCTACATTTACGGCACTAAAGGTTTCCAGGCCCCTGAGGTAGCCACCGAAGGCCCCTCTGTGGCATCGGACATTTACACGGTAGGCCGTACCTTGGCCGCTATGTGCTGCCGCCTCCCGATTGTCGACGGCGTGTTCGCACCCGGGCTGCCCTCCCCCCCAGTGAGGAACCCCTGTTCCGGCAGTATTTGTCGCTGTATCGCCTTCTGCTGCGCGCCACCCATGAAGACCCGAAGCAACGTTTCCGGGACATTAGCGAACTGCAAACCCAGCTGTACGGAGTGCTGCGGGAAATCCTGGCCATCCGCGACGGCAAACAATTTCCGGCGCAGCACTCATTGTTTTCGCCGCAGCGTACCACCTATGGCACCAAGCATCTGGTGTTCCGCACGGACCAGCTCATTGACGGCATTGACCGCCGCGTCAAAATCACCTCCCCAGAAATTGTGGCGGCGCTGCCAGTGCCACTGATTGACCGCAACGATGTGGGCGCGGCGCTGCTGTCAGGGTCGTCGTACGCCGAACCAAGTGAGGCCCTGGAGACGATGCGGCAGGCGATGCAGGCGGAGGAATACGCCTCCAGCACGGAAATCCCACTTGGGGTGGTGCGCGCGCTGCTGGACTTAGGGTTCACGGCGGAGGCACGCACGTGGCTGGTGTCGCTGGCCCCGAAGCTCACCCAGGATTGGCGCTACCAGTGGTTTTCGGGCGTCACGGACCTGCTTCTCGACGATTTCGAGGCCGCCCAGGAGCACTTCAACAACGTCCTCAACATCCTTCCCGGGGAGGCCGCCCCGAAGCTGGCCTTGGCGGCCGTTGCGGAAATGCTGCTGCAGCAGGCGGCCCTGGAACAGGCACCACTTCTCGACGCCGCGACCACCCGCGCCGCAGCCAACATCGACACCACCCCCGCCGAGCTGGTGATTAGCACCGACCCTGAATCGCTGCGCTATCAGGCCATGGTGCTATACGGGCTGGTGTGGGCCACCAACCCAGCCACCGTGTCCTCAGCGTTTGGCCTGGCCAGGCAACTCATGGCGGAGGGTCAAGTGGAGTTGGCGGTGGCCGCGCTGGATAAGGTTCCCCAACCGTCGCGCCATCACCGCATGGCAAAGCTGACCACGATTTTGCAGCTGGTGTCCGGCACCCCAGAGGATCTCACAGAGGCCCGGCTGCGCCGGGCGGCGCGGCGCCTAGAAGAAATACCCACCAACGAACCACGGTTCCTACAGATCAAAATCGCCGTGATGAGCGCCGCACTGAACTGGCTCGGCAGCCACAACTTGGACTCCGCGGCCAGCTCCAACGACTTGTTCGAGTGGCCGTTTACGGAGCGTGGGTTGCGCACCGGACTGGCTGCGGCACTACGCCAGCAAGCCAGGTCGGCCCCCTTTGCCCGGCACCGCTACACGCTGGTGGACATCGCCAACGCGGTGCGGCCGACCACACGGTTTTAAGCTTCGGCGGCCAGCTTCATGGCGTAGCGGGCGATGGCAAGCTCCTCATTGGTGGGCACCACAAACACCTTGATCTTGGAGTCATCAGTGGAAATTTCGCGGGCACCATTGTTGGGGAGGCTGTTGCGCTCTGGGTCGATCTTGATGCCCAGTTCCTCCAGGTTAGCCAAGGCGTCGGCACGCACATTCGGCGCGTTCTCGCCTACACCAGCGGTGAAGGTAATCGCATCCACCCGGCCCAATGCCACCATATAGCTTCCGATGTATCGACGCAGCTGGTGGATGTAAATGTTGTAGGCCAACCACGCGTCCTGGTCGCCCTGCTCAATGAGCTGGTCCAGTTCGCGGAAGTCATTCACACCGGAAATGCCCTTCACACCGGAAGAACGGTTAAGCAGTTGATCAATCTCATCAATGCTCATTCCAGCGGAACGATGCAGGTGGAAAATAATGCCCGGATCCACGTCCCCTGAGCGGGTACCCATGACCAAACCAGCCAACGGGGTCATACCCATCGACGTATCCACGGCCATGCCACCGCGAATCGCCGATGCCGACGCACCATTACCCAGATGTAGCGTGATCTGGTTCACCTCATCGGCGGGTTTGCCCAGCAGTTCCGGGATGTGCTGGGACACGTATTCATGGCTGGTGCCGTGGAACCCGTACCTGCGCACGCCATGCTCCGCCGCTACCTCAGCGTTGATCGCATACACCGCTGCTGCGGGAGGGACAGTGCTGAAAAAGCCGGTGTCAAACACCGCGACGTGGGGGACGTCGGAAAGCAGATTGCGAGCCACCTCAATGCCGTCAATATTCGCTGGATTATGCAGTGGTGCCAGCGGAATCAGGTCCCGCACCATGCCCAGCACCTCATCGGTGATGATCACTGGCTGGGAGAACAAAACACCACCATGCACCACGCGGTGCCCCACGGCAGAGATGTGCACGTCCTCCAGACCGCAACCATGCTCGCCCATCAGAGCAAATGCCATGTCCAGGCCAGCAGAATGATCCGGGATCGGCGCTGAGGTGGTGTATTTTTCGCCACCGAACTTCAGGGTCACTGTGCCCTGTTTCTCACCGATTTGCTCCACCAAACCAGACGCAAATGGCTCATCGGTTGCGTGTTTTTTCGGGTCAACCAGTTGGAATTTAATCGACGACGACCCGGAGTTCAGCACCAACGCAAGATTCTCAGGTGCCTGCACCTGAGGTTCAACGGTGTTCATTTATTTGTCTCCTGCCTGAATAGCGGTGATAGCCACGGTATTGACAATATCCGCCACCGTCGCGCCACGCGACAAATCGTTCACCGGCTTATTCAAGCCCTGCAAAATTGGTCCCACAGCCAGAGCGTGGCCCGTGCGTTGCGCCGTCTTGTAACCAATGTTGCCGGCATCCAAATCAGGGAAAATAAACACGTTTGCCTGCCCCGCCACCGTGGATTCGGGCATTTTCTTCGCCGCCACCACGGGGTCCACGGCCGCATCGAACTGCAAAGGACCATCCACATGCAGCTCCGGGTCCAGCTTCTTTGCCATCTCCAGGGCAGCCGCCGCACGATCCACATCAGGACCAAATCCGGACGTTCCCGTCGAATACGAGAGGATAGCCACCCGAGGATCGATACCGAACTGCGAGGCAGTCTTTGCCGAGACCACCGCAATCTCACCCAGCTGCTCCGCTGTGGGGTTCGGATTCACCGCACAGTCGCCAAACGCCCACAACCGACCACGCAGCACCATCAAGAAAATGGATGACACCACGGACGCGCCGGGCACAGTCTTGATGATCTGGAACGACGGCTTAATCGTGTGCGCGGTGGTGTGTGCCGCGCCGGACACCATGCCATCAGCCAGCCCGAGGTGGATCATCATTGTCGCGTAGTACGAAATGTCCTTCATGGTTTCACGAGCCTCTTCCAAGGTCATTCCCTTGGATTTACGCAGCTCCGTGAACTGTTCAGCGAATTCCTCAGCACGCGGATCCGTCAGCGGATTCGACAGCGTGGCCTTAGACAAATCCAACCCGAGCTCCGCCGCCCGTGCCCGAATCGCCTCTGGATCGCCCAAAATGGTCAAGCGACAAATGTCCCGCTTCAACAGCTCATCAGCCGCCTGCAGAATACGGTCATCGTCACCTTCAGGCAGGACAATATGCGAGTTGTAGCCCTTCGCCTTCTTCAGCAACCACGTTTCAAACACCACCGCGCTCATCACAGGTTCAACGTCCACCTGCAACGCGGCCTTCACCTTATCGACGTCCGCGGCTTCCACAGCAGTCACCGCAGCAGCCACCACTGCGCTAACGCTGATGCTTCCTGCAACGTCACATCAACATGGGGACCCGGGGCGTCGATAAGCAACAAAAGAGGAATGCCCAGCGCCGATGCAGCCCTGGCGTCAAAATCGATATTGCCAATGCCGCGCAGCAATACCGGCGAATCGCCAGCTAGGGGATCAGCGGCAACAACATCCTCCAGCACTAAAGAATCAGTGACAAGGTCGCGGGGCACACAGCCCAATGAGGTTGCAAGGGCAGAAATATCAATATCATCAAAGTTGCGACCAATGGTGGTCACTAGGACGGAACGAGCATTGCCAGTCACGGAAGTCCTTTCTATACCGCTATTTTTATAGGCTGTGATTCACCGCATAAGTGTACCTATTGTGTCGATCTGGTGACAGTACCGCACCCCCACATACTGTCTTAACCGAACCAAGTAAGATAATGGACAAAAATCCCCCCGAGACGCAAGGAAAACAGAACAGCATGTCCCGCCCCCTGCGCGTAGCAGTCATTGGGAGCTGGTCCCGCCGGCATTTACGCCTCTGACCTGCTTATGAAGTCCGACACAGACGTCCTCATTGACCTTTATGAGCGCATGCCCGCCCCCTTCGGACTTATCCGCTACGGCGTGGCACCCGACCATCCCCGCATCAAAGGCATTGTCACATCCCTACACAAAGTGCTGGACAAACCGGAACTGCGACTCCTTGGCAACATTGACATCGGCAACGAGGTCACCGTCGACGAACTCCGCGAATACTACGACGCCATCATCTTCTCCACCGGCGCCACCGGTGACCGCAACCTAGACATTCCCGGCGCGGACCTCGAAGGCTCGTTCGGCGCAGGGGAATTCGTGGGATTTTACGACGGCAACCCTGACTTCGAGCGCTCCTGGGATTTGTCCGCCGAGTCCGTGGCCGTTGTGGGCGTCGGCAACGTTGGCCTTGACGTGGCCCGCATCCTCGCCAAAACCGGCGACGAACTCCACGTCACCGAAATCCCCGACAACGTGTACCAAAGCCTCAAAAACAACAAGGCTAAGGAAGTGCATGTGTTTGGTCGGCGCGGCCCAGCCCAGGCGAAATTCACGCCGCTGGAGCTCAAGGAACTTGACCACTCCCCCACCATCGAAGTGATCGTCAACCCCGAAGACATCATCTACGACGATGCTTCCGAGCAAGCACGACGCTCCTCCAAAACGCAAGACCTGGTGTGCAACGTGCTCGAACAGTACGCCATCCGCGACCCCAAAGGCGCACCCCACAAGCTCTACATCCACTTCTTCGAATCCCCCGTGGAAATCCTCGGCGAAGACGGCCATGTGGTGGGAATACGAACCGAACGCACCGAACTCGACGGAAACGAGGCGTGCGCGGCACCGGACAGTACACGGATTGGCCTGTCCAAGCCGTCTACCGCGCTGTGGGCTACCGCTCCGACGCCGTTGGGGGCGTTCCCTTCGACGCTGAGCGCGCAGTTATCCCCAACGATGGCGGACATGTACTTGACGAGGACGGCGCCATCATCCCCGGGCTTTACACCACGGGCTGGGTCAAGCGCGGACCGGTCGGACTCATTGGCAACACCAAGGGCGATGCCAAGGAAACCACCGAAATGCTCCTCACTGACTGGAAAAATGGCACTCTCACTCCGGCCACCAAGCCCGAGGAAGACGCCGTGATCCAATTCTTGACCGACAAAAATATTGCCTACACAACCTGGGGCGGCTGGCATAAGCTCGATGCCGCTGAACGTGCACTCGGCGAGGCCGAAGGACGCGAACGCAAGAAGATCGTCGAGTGGAACGACATGGTCACCCACGCCCACCACAAAAACGAGGATTAGGTTGAGGTGGCGTGTGGCGTGCAGTCTTCGCCTTTCGCAACACGCCCACAGCACCCATCCCACACCAACCACCTATTGTGAGCAACGTCGCCCTGTGGGAAATGCCGCAATTTCCAGCACACTTTTTTCGTACCGGAAAGTTCACAACGCCGCCCCGAATAGCGTGCTGGTAAGGCTGTTATCAAAGTTCATTGTTGCATTGTGGTGTGGTTAGGCGAGTTGCTGCAGTTCGGAAGCCTTCCTGCCCGCACTTCTGAACACTACAAACACGCCACGATTTGCGCCATGCCGAGTTTGCCATGGCGCCTCATAGTGGTGTTTTGAGTCTAGACTGTGGGCCATGCCCATTTATTTTGCTGTTTCTCACCTCGCGCAATTGAGCGCGCTTGAGGTGCATAAGTTGTATAAGTTACGTGTTGATATTTTTGTCCATGAGCAGAAGACCCCTTACGCAGAGATTGACGATGCCGATGCGCTGGACACCACATTCCACGTGTTGAATTGGGATGCGGATAAGAATTTGATCGCCACCGCACGTGTATACCCATGCGTTATCGAGGGCAAGGACATGGTTCAGATTGGTCGCGTGTGTGTGTGGCCGAGAATCACCGTCACCAGGGCATTGGCGAAGAGCTGATGCGCCAAACCATGCGCCTAGCGGATGAGCAGTTCCCCGGCCTGGATGTGTTTTTAGAGGCGCAGACCAAGCAGCGCGATTTTTATGAGGGTTTGGGTTTGAGGCGGTAGGTGAGGAGTTCACCATTGAGGGTGTTCCGCACCTGCCCATGCTGAAGAAATCACAGTAGCCACTAGCTATCTAGAACACTGTGATTGCGGAGGCCGCGCGTTGTGCGCGGTCTCGTGCCGTTTCTGCGTCTTCTGCGGTGGCGAGGGCAACGCCCATGCGGCGTGTTGGGTAAGAGACGGGTTTTCCAAAGAGCCGGATGTCGGCTTCTTCAACGGCGAGGGCCTCGGCCACACCGTCGAACGTGACCCCAGCGGCATCGATACCACCGTAGATGACGGCAGACGCACCGGGTGAGGTGAGCGTGACGTCGATAGGCAGACCGAGGATGGCGCGGGCGTGGAGCTCGAATTCGGAGAAGCGCTGGGTGGCCAGGGTGACCAGGCCAGTATCGTGGGGGCGGGGCGAGACTTCGGAGAAGTAGACGTCGTCACCGGAGACGAACAGCTCCACGCCAAAGAGTCCGTGCCCGCCGAGGGCGTTGGTGATGCGGGCGGCGACGGAGCGGGCATTTTCCAAGGCAATGCTGGGCATGGGTATGGGCTGCCAGGATTCCACGTAGTCGCCGTCGCGTTGGAGGTGCCCGATGGGTTCACAGAACCAGGTGGCGGTTTTACCGGAGCGGGGGTCAATGGAGCGGACGGTGAGGAGGGTGATTTCGTAGTCGAAGTCTACGAATCGTTCAACAATAACGCGACCGCCCTCGACACGCCCGCCGGATTGGGCGTAATCCCAGGCTGCAGCAATATCATCGTCATCGCGGACGATGGACTGGCCTTTGCCGGAGGAACTCATCACGGGTTTGACCACGCAGGGGAAGCCCATGGCGGCGACGGCTTGTTTGAATTCGAGGGGGTTGGAGGCGAAGGAGTATGCGGAGGTCGGGAGTCCGAGTTCTTCTGCGGCGAGGCGCCGGATTCCTTCGCGGTTCATGGTCAATTGTGTGGCGCGGGCGGTGGGGATGACGGTAACGCCGTGGGCTTCACAGTCGTCGAGCACATTGGTGTCCACCGCCTCGATTTCGGGGACGATGAACTGCGGTTTGACCTCGGCAATGAGTCGCCGCAGTTCGTCGGGGTTGGTCATGTCGATCACGTAATGCGCGTGCGCAACTTGGTGTGCGGGCGCATTTTCGTAGCTATCCACCGCGTGTACTTCCACGCCGAGACGTTGGAAGGCAATGGCCATTTCTTTACCGAGTTCACCTGATCCGAGAAGCATCACTGTGGTTGCACTTGGGCTGAGTGGGGTGCCAATTCTATTCGGCGTGAACACGATGCTCTGACTCCTTCAGGCGGTTTGACTGTGGGTGTCGGTCTGTCGCAAGTATATTCACTCATAGCGCTACATGCAGTATGTTTGCGTAATGCGCGATGGTGTCAACAAATTTTTCATCGTGGCTTGTCAGGATCACGGCTTTGCCGCGCGCGAGTTCGGCAGCAAGCATCCAGTGGAAGCGTTCGCGATCGGCGCTGTTCAGGGCGGTATCAGGCTCATCAAGGAGAATCAACGGGCGGTCATAGGCAAAGATCGCACCAAGTTGGGTGAGCTTCAGTTGCGACCTTGCGAGGTCAAGGGGGTGCGTGTCGGGGTTGTTTGGTGCATCCGGCCACCACTGCCTTACCGTGGAATGAATCACCTGGTCCGCCGCGTTATGCAGAGCAAAAGCCGCCTCATGATGCTTTTCGACGCCCCGAAGAAGCGTTGTTTTGCCGCTCCCGTTAGCGCCCGCAACCACAGCACCCCACCCTTGCGCGGGGCAAGGCGTATCGGCCCGACACGAAACTGTGGCGTTGCTTTTTGATGAAACTTCCACCAGGGCTGCGGCTGGGTGCGCTCCCCCACAATTTCCCCAAGATTAAGGGTTTCCCCCGGTTCGATGGCATCCGGCAGGTTGGTGCATGGTTCTATTACTTCTTCTCGCACGGTGACGTGCGGCAAGGTACCCAACAGAGCCCTGAGCTGGGCAGTTGATTCCCGGTCAAGCCCTTCGTAAGGCTCGTCAAGCACCAGGTGCGGCGGCTCCACCACCAGCAGCATCGCAAGTGTAAGGCGTTTGGTCTGCCCTGTAGACAATTCCCGAGGGTTGCGTTCCAGCAGGTCAGAAAGCCCCAGTTTATCCGCAATATCCAGGCAGCGGCGCTGCATCTCACCACGTTCAACGCCACGTTGCTCCAGTCCAAAGGCGATATTCTCAATCACGGTGTCCCGCAGAAACATCACATCCACAGCGCAATCACCATCGCTATGGCTGCTGCAGGAACAATAATGCGCAGAGCTTTGTGTGTCGCGCTATCGGGAACAGGGCGCAGCACAGTACGACGCCCCGGCAGCCCCACGCCCAAAACCTCCAGGTCAGGCGCGCGCTGCGCCCCCGCATCCAACAGATGCGTGATGGTGGGCAGGAGCGCGCGGGCGGTGGAGAGCAGGGGGTTCGCGGGACGTCGATACGCAAGATGCTGCGCATAGCGAACCTTCTCAAACGTGGCGCGCCCTTCCGGGAGAATACGCAGAGCGGAACTAAGAATGTAGCTGAGGTTCGCGGGGGCACGGGTGGCTTGCATAGCTTTCGCCAGGTCGGCAACAGTAAAAGCACTGAAAGCGGCCAAAGCGACGGCAACCAAGGCGGCGCAGCGCAACGCCAATTCGGCGGCGAGATGCGCGTGCCCAAATGGAATGTGGATCAATGCCAGCGAGAGTGCCATCGGCAAGACAAGCAATGCGGTGGGCATCAGCACGCGACGCCACAGCAACGCCGCAACCAAGAAACGCAGACAACCAGGGGTTATTCACGCCCAAGATGAGAATCCACGCGCTGGCGGCGAAGGAAAGAATGGTCAGAGGGTTCATCGGAATGCGGCGAGTGTTCGCTTGGGCAGGGACTTGAGCACCAGCCACACCAGTAGCATCACCAGCGCCTTATCCAACGGATCCGAAATAAACGATTGCAGCGTCACCGATTGCAGCAACGAATGACCCATCTCACGCAGCAGCGACACCACCGCCCCTGTGCCCACGCCAGCCGTGCCGCCGTACACAAACGCAGCAACCGGGGCCGCGAGCATGCCGACAACAATGCCAATCACAGCACCAGAGAGCAGCACAGTTGCTATATTCTTCAACGCGCCGTGCTTGATAGCAACACCCGCAAGCCCTCCGACGGCTGCGCTCGTTGCAGCAAAAGGCAACACCGAGGGGTTAAAGCACTCCACACCAGCGAACTCAACACGCCCGTGGCTATGCCCGCCCACGGACCAGCCAACGCCGCCACCAGCACCGTTCCCGTCGAATCCAGGTACAGCGGAATACCCACCGAACCAATAATCTGGCCCACTACGATATTCAGCACCAGCGCCACCGGGATCATCGACACCAGCCGCGCGGGCAACGCCGGAACAGTAGCCACCAACAGCAGCACCGCCCCCGTGACATACCCGCCCAGCGTGATCAACGCCTGCGAACTCGCCCCCACCGATGACCAATCAGTCGGCCTCGCCACCACCACAAACACCCACGTCGCGGCGATAAACAACGCCCCCACACCAGCAAGGGTCTTTTGAACAGCACTCAGTGACATACCACAACCTCACAACATAAAACCCCTATGTCACCTCGGGGTTTACCTACAGCACATCATCATAGCAACTGCTTAACGACGCCCACCAACTCCCGCTTCGCAGCCCTAACATCCGCATCCCGCACCAAACGCGCATTATGCGGGCGACCCCAATGATTCTTAAAATCCACGACCGTAGTGCCACGAAGAAGCTGTGATGTGGTTTCCACATCAACCGTGACGGGGATTGCTTGGTAAGGCACCGTATCCAGCGCAACCATGCAGGTCAGGAGGTCGTGGATCTGCGCCTGGTAGCCCTCCCCTTGAGCCTGGTGAAACTCGAAATAGAACCTCAACATCGGGTGCAGAAACTCCGGCAACAACGGCAGATCATCCGGGGTGATCACCATTTGCTCTGTGACCTCCAGGGAACAGACCGTGATCGGCGTTGGCGTATTTTTAAACGCAACCTGAGCCGCGTGCGGATCAACCCAGCTATTCCACTCCGCCGTCGGGGTCGTGTTACCCGGGTACAGATATGCCCCGCCCATGAGCGTGATGTGCTTGGGCAGCCGGTCACGTTGTTGCATGTAGGTGGCTAGATTAGTCGCCGGACCAGTCACAATAAGGTGCAGATCCTCATGCTCATGGATAGCCTCATCCCACAGGCGCATCCACTCCCCCGGCCGGGCTGGCGGCAGATCAACCGAGTGTTTCGCGTACCCCACACCTAGGGGGCCATGCGTCTCTGGGGTGGTCACCAATGGAACCTCCAAGGGTTCGGAGCAACCGGCGGCCACCGGGACGTCGACAAGCGAACACTGATCCAGCACAAACCTGGAGTTCATCGCGGCCTGCGCCGCCGTGGTGTTACCCGCCGTGGTTGTGACCGCCGCGAGGTTGATGGAGCCCTGACGATGCAGACACGCGAGGTACGTCAGGGCGACGGCATCATCAATACCGGTATCGCAATCAAGCAGAATGGGGCGCATGGAGTGAGGCTAACTCTCCATCACATCATGAATAACAATTGTCTGGTCGCGGCCCGGGCCAACGCCAATGTAGGAAATACGGCAGCCTGACAGTTCCTCTAGGCGGCGAACATAATCCTGGGCCTTCTGGGGAAGCTCGTCGAAGGTGGTGCACTCAGAAATGTCCTCGTCCCAGGCGGGCATCGTCTCATAGATCGGCACCGCATGGTGGAAATCGGACTGGGTGATGGGCATCTCGTCGTGACGAACGCCGTCAACATCGTAGGCCACGCAGATCGGAATCTCACCAATGCCGGTCAGCACATCCAGCTTGGTTAAGAACAAATCAGTAAAACCATTCACACGCGACGCATAGCGAGCAATCACCGAATCGTACCAGCCACAACGACGCTTACGGCCCGTATTCACGCCGACCTCACCGCCGGTGGTCTGCAAATACTCACCCCACTTATCAAACAACTCCGTGGGGAACGGCCCGGCACCCACGCGAGTGGTATATGCCTTCACGATGCCTAACGACGACGTGACACGCGTTGGCCCAATACCAGATCCAACGCAGGCACCACCCGCCGTGGGGTTCGACGACGTGACAAACGGATAGGTGCCATGATCCACATCAAGCATGGTGGCCTGGCCACCCTCCATCAGCACATGCTTGCCCTGGTCAAGAGCCTTATTCAGCTCAAGTTCGCTCTCGATGACCATCGGGCGCAGCCTGTCCGCATAGCCCAGGAAATACTGCACAATCTCCTCGGCAACAATCGCCTTGCGGTTGTACATCTTCACCAGAATCTGGTTTTTTACGTCCAGAGCGGACTCGACCTTCTGGCGCAGAATCGACTCATCGAAAATGTCCTGCACGCGAATGCCCACGCGAGACACCTTGTCCGCATAGGCGGGGCCAATGCCGCGGCCTGTCGTGCCGATGGCGCGCTTACCCAAAAAACGCTCCTGCACCCGGTCCAACACCTGGTGATACGGCGCGACAACATGGGCGTTGGCAGAAATACGCAGGCGGGACGCATCCGCACCGCGGGACTCTAGGCCGTCAATCTCATCGAACAGCGCTTCCAGGTTGATCACCACGCCATTACCCAACACCGGCACAGCGTTTTCCGACAGCACCCCCGCAGGTAGAAGCTTCAGCTCGTACTTTTCACCACCAACGACCACCGTGTGCCCGGCATTGTTGCCGCCATTAGGTTTTACTACATAGTCGACCTGGCCGCCCAGGATGTCGGTGGCCTTACCTTTGCCTTCATCGCCCCACTGGGCACCGACGATGACGATTGCCGCCATAGTGTTAGTCACTTCCGATCGTTGGAAACTTTAAGACGCCACGACATCATACTATGAACCGCCCCTAGCTGCGACGTTATGGGCTGTGAGATTGTCTGAGCGGCCGGCGGAAGCACAATCACAACAAAGCACATTAGTTTTATCATTTCCGCCAACTAGCATTAATAAAAAATCAAATAAGGCACATATTATTACAGAAGTGCAATAGTTGCAGCATACTAGATTGTCACCTCACAATAATCACTATAACATTCATTACGACCATTACCCTATTTTTAATATCAGCTGGCGCTACCATTTCTACACAGTCTTTCACATTTAAAAAAACGGTGTTTTTTTATTGGCGCGTTAACAGAAACATTCCAACTGCCATTAGCCATTGTCTTTACACCTAGCAACAGCCAGCATCTCAAAGACAATTTCCAACCCCCAAAGCGCATTTTATAACCCTATTACACCGGCTAAGGCCGTGATACACGGGAGCACTTTGGATATCTAACCCTTTCCAGCACACAAATCAGAGACGACCAGCATCACGAAACCGCAGTTTGCAAGGGTTTACGACCAATACCCACAATCATTGTTTTACAGCCAACTATCACGCAATAAGCCAGGCGTGCCTCACGATTATCACTGGATAAGCGTGCTACGGTGAGGTATCTGCGTTGACATGTCCCCATCAAAGCGCTATCACCCCAGTTCAGATCCAGTTTTTGAACGGGGTTAACCCGCAGGGGTGGTGGGGTGGTCTCAGATAAACTCGATACCGGCGTTTGGTGTGTAGTGGGTTGACCTGGTGTTTTTATCGTGATTTAAGGAAGCAAATGTGGGAATGTGATCTATTCGACGGGGGGTGTGTAAACCGTTTCCTCCGCCGCTGGTCAGAGGGGGCGTTTTTGAGGTAGGGTTGGAAACCAAGTACCGCGATATAGCGGATGGAAACATGCTCAATCCCGCCAACTGACTCGACTTCCGCCACTGTGTTGGAAACCAAGTACCGCGATATAGCGGATGGAAACCTTAACCATACGCAGGTATATGACTCGATATCCCACCTGTTGGAAACCAAGTACCGCGATATAGCGGATGGAAACCACTCTGATGGCCTCTGCGGCTTCCTCTTGTCCCGTTGGAAACCAAGTACCGCGATATAGCGGATGGAAACCACTCTGATGGCCTCTGCGGCTTCCTCTTGTCCCGTTGGAAACCAAGTACCGCGATATAGCGGATTGAAACTGTTTTCGCGTGAGATAGATTCCAATTTCACTAAGTGTTGGAAACCAAGTACCGCGATATAGCGGACTCAAAACAGGCTTATTGGAAGAATTTGGCTACTTTTATTGAATTAGTGTCAAGTGTCATGATTATTGCGAACGTTTGGCACTATGCATTGTGCGCGCCCCAAAAAATAAAACCCAATCCACATGCAGGCTAGTCTCTTGATTTTTGCATAGGGTGCATGCATAACTTTTAGGGGAATTTAGCGCGGATGCCAGAAGCATCTCTAGAATGCTCGTATGACGCAAAAACAGATAGGCTGCTAAATCGAATACGCAGCAATTTTATTAGCAGCCAAAGGCTAGGTCGGAGTCTGCAATATCGCCACTTCGCAAGCCAGCGCAAACACTATCACTTACGGTGAAATCGGCGACGAGCTTGTTTTTCTATAAATATCTATAAGCAACCTTGATGCACCCAGCAGCCCAAAGGTTACATCTGCAGGCAATAATGCAACATTTCTCTCACAACTACCTTTTGAGTGGAAAATTTTCCGTCTACTGCCCGATACTGATGTAAGCACAGATGTAGAGCCAGAAAGATGGAAAGTAGCAATGTTCAAGAAGAAGGCAGATCCGTTAGATGTTGAAACAGAGTTCCTGATGAAGCTGGCAGGAGTGATTACCCAGTCTGCACATTCTGTTGCGCAGAACTGGACAAGGGCTGCCGTCATCTTCAATCAGGTTGTCTCCTCCGAAGGCGCTCTGACCGGTGCAGTTGTGTGCCCATTCATTGTCGCTGACGGGCAACGTTTTCAAGGAAAGTGGCTCCCCGACGAGTACGGGCAGGAAATGATGCGTGTTGTAGAGGAGTGGCAGAAGAGCATGATTGAGCTTGGTGATAGGAAATTTACCGCATGGACTGCCTTGTTCTTTGGCATCACCAATGAAGGCGGACAATACAGTTTTACCAGCATAAATGAATACGATCCAAGCTACGGAAAATGGCGCATCAGCGACAATGAGGAGGTCAACTGGTGGGCCTTCCATGAAGGTTTCCGCGACGCACCTGAGCGGTAGCCTCGCAACGGTGACGCGGATACTCGACGGCGGTTGCGCGGCCGTCGATAAGCGATAACCGCAGCTACTCGTACCGCAGTGCGTCAATTGGGTTGAGTTTGGCGGCTTTGTTCGCAGGATAGTAGCCGAAGAACAGGCCGATTCCCAGGGAGAAGAACAACGCGATGAGCACACCAGAGATTGGTGGGTAGACAAAAGCACCCATCATGGCGGAACCAATCATGCCTATAGCGCCGCCGAGGATCACGCCGATGATGCCGCCGAGCAAACCAACAATCATGGCCTCCACTACGAATTGGATGCGGATGGCGTTGCGTGTCGCGCCGAGAGCTTTGCGGACGCCGATTTCGCGAGTGCGTTCGGTAACGGTCACCAGCATGATGTTCATGACGCCGATGCCACCGACCAACAGGGAGATGCCGCCGATAGCAGAGACGAACATGCTGACCGTAGATAGTTGCTGGTTGAAGCTTGCAAGTTCTTTCTTTGCATCCTTCATTGCAACCCGGTAGTAGACGTCGTTTTCGTACTGCTGGTCAAAGAATTCCTGCACTTTTTGTTTGACTTGGCCATCGTCAGTGCCAGGAGCGGGGCGGACACTGACGGAATCCCACGCGCCGTCAGCATTAGCGAAGCGTGATTCTGAGGGCCAAGGAACGTACATTATAGACTCATCGCCGAAATTAACCAGTCCCCCTTTGATGCCGTTTCCTCGTAGACGCCTACGACAACAAACGAGGTGTTGCGGCCGTCAGTGTTGGTGAAGTCCACCTCAGCTCCCAAGGCAGCGTTGTTATTTCCGTGGAAGAGCTGTTGTACGGCCTTCGGGGAAATAACGGTGACCTGACGGTCACCCTCAATGTCTTCCTCGGTAAGGAGTCGGCCCACTGCCGGCTTCAATTTCTTCATGGTGATGAAGTCCGTGTTCACCGCGTTGAGAGTGATGTTTTTGGTACCCACTTGAGCGGGAGTAGAGATAGTCCCCTGATATTGTGCTGCACTGCCAATGCCCACACCAGCAATTTGTCCAGGGAAGCGTCTCTTCAGATCGCTGACCATGTCGGCACTGATTTTGCTACTCTGGTCAACCTCCACCGGAGACGTGCCGTAACTGTTCTCGTCCTCTTCCTCCTCCTCGTTGGTGGTTCGAGATTTCACCTGTGCGGTGAGGTCGTTGATCCCGGCATCCGCAAGATTCTGCAACGTCTGGGCCTGCAGGGCATTACCCAGAGTCACAATCGCGATCACCGAGGAGATACCGATGATCACGCCCAGCAACGTCAACAGCGCACGCATTTTGTTGGAGCGCAGGCTGGTCAGGGCGAGTTTTATGGATTCTGCGAGGCTCATGCGAATACGCCATCCACCATGGTGACAATACGTGTTGTTTCCTCCGCCAATTCGGCGTTGTGGGTAATGAACACGATTGTTTTGCCTTGTTCCTGGTTGAGCTGGTGAAAAAGATCCATGACGAGCCGCCCGGTGCTGGAATCCAGGGCGCCGGTGGGTTCGTCGGCAAGCAGCACTTCAGGGTTGTTGGCCAAGGCTCGGGCAATGGCCACGCGCTGCTTCTGACCACCAGACAGCTCATTGGGCTGATGCTTCATGCGGTCTTTCATGCCCACAAGTTCCAGCAGCTCGGTGGCGCGTTCGTAGCGTTCCTTGGCTGAGTAACCCGCGTAGATCATGGGGATTTCCACGTTTTTGATGGCGTTGATCCTGGCGATCAAGTTGAAGTTCTGGAACACAAAACCGATGTTTTTGCTGCGGTAGCGCGCGAGCTGATCGTCATTGGAGTCCAGCATGTCCACGCCGTCGAAAAAGTAGGTTCCTTCGGTGGGGCGGTCCAGCAGACCGATGATGTTCATCAACGTGGACTTGCCGGAGCCGGAGGCACCAACCACGGAGACGAATTCGCCGCGGTCCACGTCAAAGTCGCAGCCGTGGATGATGGTGAGTTCGCCTTGATCGCCAATGTTGAAGCTTTTGACAATATTGCGCATTTCAATAAGGCGGTGGGGTTCTGGCTGCAAGCCGTGCATGTCCTGCGCGTCCTGCCCACTCACGACCTTGGGAAATTCTGTGTGTGGTTACCCATCCAGCTTCACCTGCTGCCCTACCAAACTACGGTAGCTGTCGGGGTTGCTCAGTACGGTGTCACCACTCTTGAGGTCACCTCCAGAGATGATGGTATCCACGTCATTAGCAGAGCCGACCTTTACTTTACGTTCCGCCACCACTTTCAGACCGGAATCTTCAGCGACAACGAGGACGCATTGCTCACCTTTGTCATTGGTGAACACGGCATCACGAGGCACCGTCAGAACGTTGGCCTTCTTTTCCGTGATCACCTGGGCTTTTGCGGTACCACCGATGAGCAGGCCCTGGCGCTCACCCGTCACCTCGATTTCAATGGGGAAGGTGACTTTCTGGGTACCTGAGCCGGATGCGCCGCCACCGCCAGCTCCACCTGCACCGGCTGCTGCGGAGGCACCACCGCCACCTTGGGCACCACCGCTCGACTCCTGTGCGCTGCCGCTGACGGACGACACAGAGGTGACGCGGCCGTGGAATTCCTTGGCACCCGTACCCACGGTGGTGAAGGTCACCGGAGACCGGGAGTGATTTTGGAAACATCAACTTCCTTGACGTCGGCACGCACCAGCAGCTTGGAGTCATCGCCCACAGCAAGCAATGCGCCGTTGGCGGCTTTGCCCTGTTCAGCAGCCACGTTGGTCACCACGCCGGAGAAGGGCGCGCGGATTTCCGAGGAGGAAATGTCGTAGCGCAGCTGGCTGTTGGCCTGCTCAGACACCAATTGCCCGGCCTCAGCGGCGCGGATGGCCTGTTGCACGCCCTGGTTGTAGGTGCTGAGCTGCTGGTCAGCGGCAAGTTTTGCCGATTCCAGGCCAGTAGCGGCCTCACGTTTGGCGGCGAAAGTACCCGCCACATTACGCTGAGCAGCAGCCACTTCCTGATCCACTTTGGCCAGGTTATCCAAGTAGGTTGCCTCGGCTTCGCGCAGCTGACGGTTCGCACTGTCCAGATTATTGATGGCATCGGCACCGTTGAGAATGCCATTGGCAATGCCCTGACCCGGGAGTCCGGCGATGCCGCCGCCCTGCTGACCTGGCCTTGATCACCGTTGGCACCGCCTGCCTGGCCACCGGCTCCTCCGGCACCTCCACCTGCGGCGGCGGCACCGTTTCCAGCGGCGTAGAGGAGGTCAACACCAGCGCGAACGGCATTGATGGAGGCCGTCAGCGCCTGGGTGCGTGCCGCGTTCACAGCGTTGGCCTGGTCCCTAATCATTGGGTCGCGGCCGGTCGCACGGTCATGATCCTTAATCTGGAAGTTGATCACTGCGTCGTTAAACTGCCCATCGGCATTGCGCAGCGCAGCCTCGGCCTGATTGATCTGCGAGTTAAGCCCCTGGTCAAGCGCATCTTTGTACTGATTGTACTGGTTCTGCGCTTGCTCGATCTGGTTTCGCGTGTTCACAGCGCCACTGTTCTGCTCTGCCAGCTGCTTGTTCAACTCGCGCTGGTTGCTGGACACATCAATCTGCGCCACCAACTGGTCCTGGTTCACATGGTCACCCACGCGCACGTCAAGAGCACTCACCGGGCCGGTGAGGTGCGTGTACAGGTTTGCGGTTTTCACCGGCGCAACCGAGCCATTGACAGCTACGCGACTGGAAAATTCTTTAGGCTTGAGCACCTGGTAGTCGCTAGTCGGGATGACCGTCGCAGATCCTCGTAGCAGGAGGAAATACGCACCCAACGCAGCAATCAGCACCAAGGCCACGATAGACGTGATAACCCACTGGCGTTTACTCAAATTCCTTATTTTCATTGCCGCCCTAAACGTATTCGGTCACATGAGATTCTTGCAATAATCTTACCGATACATATTTACAAGGCACGTTTAGTGGAGCCAACTCTACCCCTAGCCGCAGGTAGAGTGAGATTCACTACAAGTTTACCGATACACATCATTTTCACAGAATATTAACAGCAATATTGCTATTTACACAGCAGCAGTATAATTATCGCCATGCGTGTGCTTGCGTTACGCTGCGGCTGCCCCACATTCGACCTGCCCGAAACCTGCGAGGTTTTCGACCTCCCGGCTATTCCAACTCGCCGCGACCTCGCGCCCCTCGACGATCCCATCCACACCGCTCTCCCCCACGACCCGACGCCCTCACTCGACGAGATCGCCGCCATGCCCGACGTCGCGCATCTCGGAGCGCCAACGCTCGCGCCGCAACAACCCGACGAGCCCCTGCGGATAGTTATGGTGGGTACCGACGCCGCCCTCTCCACCGTACTCACCCGCCTCATGCGTATCGACGCCCTGTGGGCACAGATCGGCTTTATCCCCACCGCACCATCCACCGCCGCAGAGAACTGGGGTTTACCTGGGGATACTTCTTTGGCATTGAAGCTGGCGATGGAGGGAGCAGTTCATCCTGTGCCACTTATCCGTGACGATTCGGGCACTGCGGTGGCAGGCTCTGCCACAATTACGCCTTTTGAAGGGCGCGACTTTGTTGGCGAAGTCATCGTGGACGACCACGTTCTACTTAGCGGCAACAATGAACTCGGAGCTCGACTTGTTCCCATGCTTGACGCACCGGGAATCGCCGCAGTCCGCTATAAGCGACGCATGTTTGGACGTGTCGGCGTAGACACAACTTCTTTATCTACCGGGCGTGCATTGCAAGCGGGCGGCGTAAAACTCAAAGTAACCGTGGACGGTGTGGATAGGCCGCGCCCCGTAGATAAAGTGACCTTCTACCGGCATTTACGTGATCTGCAGGTTGTGCGGGGGTAGGGCTCAAAATTATTTTCTATCCCGCTGATCTAAGGCAACAGGATATTTTGAACGAGCAAGCGCATTGTTCCAGCGTCTAAACATCTTGTGCGCAAAATCCTTATCAACGCTATAAGCAAAAGCTAGCATACCATCAACATGATCAATAAAAGAAAAAACAGAATTGAATCCACGATGCCTTATATGCGCAAAAAGACCAAACTTCTCCACCCCCCTAACATGAACCTCTATCTTTCGCCTAAACTCCGGTAACAATCTAACACGATCAACGTCGATCAACAGACCTAAAACGATAGCTCTAGAACCTGGTGGAATTACTCGGATCTTCTTTTTATGCAGCACAAAACCATTTCGTTCAACAACCCAATGAACTTTCGTGATTAGATCTTTGGCCTTAGTGCGATCAAAATCTATAGTAGAGAACGTTAGATCATCTGAATACCTTGTGTATACCAACTCATTATCGGCAGCAATTTCTGTCAATTCCACATCAAGAGAAGTTGCAATATAGTTTGCTAATGCTCCACTTGTAGGAGCCCCCTGCGGAAGAGATCCCATGATCTCATGATCATATTTTGGAATAGCAAAGTACTCATTCTTTTTTATGCGCCTAGGTTGAAAAAATTGAAGACCAGAACCAGGACGAGTACATATTCGTGCCATTTCAAAACTAACAAGTTTTCCATACCCCAAATCGTGAAAAACCTTATACACCCTATCTTCCCTAATAGTATCAAAAAATGAATGCAAATCAAACTTGACAAGCCATCGAGCTCCAATATGCTGTTTCGCGCAAGTTACAATTGATTTTTCACTTTGATAGGCGTGACTACTTCGATGATAAGCGAGATTATTGAGCACGTTCTTCAATAACCATCGCTGAACATGCATAAGCTTTGGCTCTGGTGAAAATATCGGGCGCACACCCCCTTGTCGTTTTTCTTTTAAGATAGCGTCATAAGGGTCTATATTACGCTCAACAACTTTTCGCAAGTATGCCCATTCTACACCCGACAATTTTGAAAGATGCTTCAAACTAAGTATAGGCTGCAACCCATGTCCAATAAGACGATAATAATGTGCGCTAGACTTTTTCACTAGCTCAGGATCGCGCCCCTCAATAACCCCATTTCGAAAATAGAGGTGAGGAATATAATCAATCACTTACTTTGATCTCCTTCCGGAGGAAGTGTGGGATACTTCGAGAAGGAAGACTACGACCGATTGCGAAGTATCCCACACTCAGCCGAATCCTCTGCTTGCCCCATCACCACAACAAGTCAAGGTGACTTATTCAACTAAAACAAAAATGGGATTAGCGGAGCGCTAACCTGCAACACTAAGTAAAATGATCACAAACCTCACCTCATAGAATCAGGATAGTATAAATCAAACGACTCGTCAAATTTTTCAAGCAAAGGATTCTTGGACCGAGATAGCTCACGTAATCCTCTACGGGTGGGCACATTACTATTTTTTATCAGTCTCATTTCTTTCAAAAAGATAATAACATCTTTCATATCTTGTTCATCCAGTCGAATATGGGTGCTAATATTTTTTTCTAAGGATGCAGACGAATCAAATGTAAGCTCGCGGAGCATCAAGATCATTTTTCTAACACCAGGACGACCATCTACGTTTTTTAATGTATCATAAATTTTTGAATCTTTTATATTCCTTGTTTTTTTATCCATTCTAGGCCTCTTTCCTGAATCTCGAAATCCCATCTCTACTTGCAGATCATCTGGAAACACTCTTCCTTTAAAGAGCGGGTACCATTCTGCGCCACTTCTTCCCTGAGGTTTCCCACGTTCCATGCGCAAGATAAAAGGAATATTATTTGGAACTCTATTGCTTGGAACAAATAGAATGCCACTATTTTTAAAGCCAAGCAGATCCTTTCTTTCCCTGCCTCTTCTATTAATATATATTTCAGAAGTGCATAGATCTTCAACGGATTTCCTCAAATGAGGAGTCCAAATCTCGTCTTCATCTTTTATCGAGCGCACTTTCTGAACATAGAATATTTGAGCAATAGACGGACTTTCATACTGCAAGAAATTAAGGGCGGAAGAACTTACAGCATAGCAAACAATATATATTTTTACAAGCCGATACGACATCCAACTTCTTATGGTTTTATTCTTTACAATGCTTGCTATATTTTTCTCAATCTCTTCTCCACTTCCTATATAATCAGTGACGATAATTATTGATCTTATTCTTCTTTCTTCTGCAAGTCGAATGTCGTCTAAATTGCTAACTTTTTCCGGATCGATGAAAATTTTTCCGTGTATCTCGCATAAGTCTCTAACCAAGTTACCAATTGTCCCCTCGCTTCCAGGTGTCGGAGAGATTGGGTGATCGGGGGAATAATCCTCAAATAATACTCGAACCGGGTGTTTCTCTTTTAAAAAATCTCCACTACGAGCCGGAATAGGCAAAACTGGGTTCGGAACCATCCCCTCTTCCATGATTTCTTTTATCTTTTCTTTTATTTCTGTGAACATTTTTTCTCGGTTTACCACCGTAATCCTATCCAACAGACTTACAGCCGTCCCCTCATCCTTGGGAAGAAAATTGGATAGCCATCTTTGTCCGCGTTCCGTTTCACTCAACAGAATCATAAAACCCTCTTCCGTAAATAATTATTTGAGAATATCTTAAATATATACTTTAGACTGAAGGAAAAGCAACTAACCTTTGAGTTTAAAGATAGATGAGCTCCACTAGAAATTTTCCCTCACCCCCGCGTAATCACCGTCAGTAATAACTTGGCGCGCACAACGGGACTGGAAAGATCGACTTCGCAGCATTCGGCAACGCGGACAAGTTGGGGGCGCACGGTGTGGCGGTGGATTCCCAGGAGTTCGGAGGTTGCAGCGATGAGGCTGCCGGAGTGCAGGTAAGCTGCGAGTATATGCGTGAGATCAGTGCTGTGTTGCTGGCCGTAGGTGAGTAATCTTCCGTAAGTTTCTTCGGCACAGGCATCCAGACTGCGGCGCACATGAAGGTCGTGTAGCCAGTTCAGGCTGGAATCGGCACTGCGATGCGCGCCAAAGGTCAGTGTTTTGGCAGTCACCTCCATTTCCTGGACTTTTTCTAAGGTAAGGTCTCACCACGGCATGGGTATTCCGCTGGCTATACGCACCTGTACGCTGGTGGGCCCGAATCGCCAGAGGATTCCGTCGACACTGCGGGATCTCCGGAATAGTAGGAGTAGTGTTTCGTCACTTAACGACAATGCGAAGAGGTTGCGATTTGTCTTTTCGAATTTCGCCTCCACTGTGGCGAGTATTCTCCTGAGTTGCTTTTAGCGCCGTGCACGATCACAGGCCAGATGCGCCCATGAGCATCTGCCACAGAGGAAAAGATCGCATCAATGGCTTCTTTATGCGTGTCCAGCCCAAAAAGCAACGACACCGCCAAAGAGTTAAGGTCTGCACGTGTTTTCCGCAGGTTAGCGGGACGTTGCAGGAGAATGTCGGCAATGGTGGCGCCGAAGTAAATGTGGCTGCGAACCTGCACGTCGTCGAGCAGTTGGGAAAGCGCTTCCTTCGGCCAGGTGCATGCTTACGCGGTCATAATGCCCGAGGCATTGCCAGTCGATGGATATTCCAGGCTAAAAATGTCGTGACTGCGCAGCACCACCACAATTTCCAGATCGATTCCCAGTGCTATGGCGTCGATGCCCTGCGGGGGGTCGGTTCATAGCCAACTATATACTTCATTTCTCATACTCCAGCAGTTCACCCAGAGTGACGGCGACGCAGTGTCCCATGCGTATCACGCCGTCAACATCCTGGTAACCGGCACCCATGATATCGGATCAGGCAAGGTGTATGCGACCGACAGGTTCGGTGTTGTAGTGTCCCCACCTGGTGATTCCACCCAGATCGTGGGAGGAGGCGTAGGCGCCGCAGGTCCGTTCCTCGGCGCCCCAGTCAGATTCGTATAATACGCGATGGGGTGCCGGGTTTCCTCCCCCAGCATCACAGCCATGGCTTCCATCGATAATGTTCTTGCGCTCAGTCGGCACTGAGCTGGAACATCTCTTCGGCTATTTTATCGGAGACGAATCTGACAAGCGTGCAGCGCTCATCACCGTGGTTGGTGTTGTCGTACATTTCCTGCACCAGTTTGGTGAAGGAAAAGCAGGTGCCGGAGAATCCCCTGTCTCCCCAGAAGAGCGTGGGGTAGGTGGCATGGACTTCGATCACCAGTCCCATGGATTGGGGCCGGTGCATGATATGCTGTGTACGGGGTAGTTCGGGGACGTAGATTATATATATGACCGTACAAGTTCGGCGACACCGCCAAGATGGCATAGCGGGCGCGGTGCTCGCTGTTGATGGTCACGCCTTCGTCGTCATAGTTGAGCGTGCACACAGGTATTTCCAGGGAAATATTTGTTTTCACCGATGCATTCAGCCAGGCGTCCAGACACGCTCTGCATGCCCCGATGACGCGAGCGTCGAGAATGAAGTCCCTCATCCACAAAGTTGCTGAAACTGCCTGCCGACGCCACCATGTGCATCGCTTACAACGCGGAAAAGCGTGAACGGGCTTGATGAGCATACCACCTGCGATGAACAACCCAATATTATTGCGGGCTTCCTCATCATCAGATTGTTCCTTCAACCACTGCTGGAAACTCACAGTATCGAACTCCTGGGGCGCGAGGATACTCCCAGGGCGCTTCGGGATCGATCTCTGCGAGTGATGGAATCCAGAAGCCCCACCAGGCGTTCCATTTCCGTCCGGGTTTCGGGCGAACAGGGGAAAATCTCGTCGGCGTAGCAAGTCGCGCCGTCCTGGTTGAGGTAGATGCTCTCGCCCTCCCGGTAGCGTTGGTAGGTTTCCAGGTCGAGTTCGTCAAGCAACGCCAACAGTTCCGTCTGGTCCGGCGAGACCCACTGCCCACCGATTTTCATACCAGGCACCGTTCATCACGTCAGAGCGGGTGCACCCACCCACACGATCATGTACCTCGAAAATTTTTTCGGTATGGCACCGCTACTAGAGGCAATGCGCGGCAGATAGCAACGCCTCCGCCGCAGCTGCCACCGCCTTATCAACGTCCGCAGCATCCGAAAGCGACGACACCCCCACCACGGTTTCATCGACAAGGCTCACAAGATCAAACGTGGCGGCACTGTGCGAGGGGCGAACTCATTGTTGATGAAATTGTGTAGCACTCCCAGCTCCTTTGCGGCTCGGCGCATGCCACTCCCCACTCAGGGATCAGACCTGCATCACATGACTGGTCGCCATTGTGTCTACTTGCTTGCAGGAAGTGATCCCCCCTCTTAATCCCACAACTCCGGCGGCATCGCTGGATGCTCAGACGTGGGTTTTAGAACCGCCACTGCGGATTTCTTGGACAGGCCGCATACCTGTAAAAGGTCCACGATGATGGACCGGGTCTGTGCCAGAATAACCTGGGCGGACAGCACACGCCCTTCAGCGACGTCCAAACCTGCGGCCGAGCCGAGTTTACGTAAGCGTTTGACCAGCATCGGAATTTCGGCGGACTCGCTCACCTTGGTTTTCCCCATGTACAGCACGCTTAACTGGGACGCCACATCGGCTAGTTCTTCAATGATCTGGATTTGTTTCTCACTTACCGTGTCGTGATCCTCCAAAAGCACCAGGGCACGTCGGGCCAGCACGCGTGTGTTGCGAATGGCGTTATCCACCGGGTTCAGGATGCGGATAAGCGATTTCACTCTACGGCGTTCCGGCCACAATAGCGGTGACATTCTCATGGATTCTTTGCCGCCTTTAGCGGCGGCGATCATGTTGTTGATGTTTCCCTGAGTACCGCGCGCAGCAGCCAGGGCATGGCGAACAACATCGGCGTTATTGATGCGCAGAGCGTGGGCAACGTCAGTGAGCACGTCCGAGATGATTTCCAAGATAATGGCGATTTCTTTGCGCCCCGCAGACAGCGGCGAAATCGGGATGAGGCTCATGATGATCAGTCCCACCATTCCGCCGATGAATGCGTCCGACATGCGGTCCGTCCCACCGGACGTGCCGGGCGGAAGAATCGTGGCGATGAGGATCGAACCGAATGCAGCCTGGTTGGCCACCAGCGGGCCTTTATCCACTAGCGTGGCCAGGACCAGCGACAACGTCACCGCCACCATGATTTGCCACGTCCCGGATCCCACCCACGAGATAATAAAATCTCCCAGCCCCACCCCTAGACTCACACCCACTACAAGTTCGATGGCACGACGAATGCGATCGCCGCCAGTCAGGCCCAACACAATGATGGCGGCCATGGGAGCGAAAAACGGGAGAGGGTGACCGAACAGGTTTTGCGCCACCCAGAAAGCTGCACCAGCAGCAACGCTGACCTGGACGATCCCTAGCCAGGATCGACGAACCCGAAGTAGACCAGCGTAAAGGCTGTTTACAGGGTTTTTCAACATGGCGCTCTTGGCCCGACTCAACGCGTGAACTCCTTGATGTTCAGCAGGCACACCAACGCCCCGGCTGCCGCTGGCGGCGCTGGGGCGAAGCGTGTTTTTAGGTAGATCGATTACTTCGACAGGGAGCTTCCCACCGAGTGCAGATCCTGGCAGGCTTCCACGATGCGGTCAGCCATGCCCTGCTCGGCTAGCTTCATGTAAGAACGCGGGTCGTATGCCTTCTTGTTGCCAACCTCGCCGTCGACCTTCAGCACACCGTCGTAGTTGGTGAACATGTGGCCCACGATCGGGCGGGTGAACGCGTACTGCGTATCGGTGTCCACGTTCATCTTGATCACGCCGTAGCGCAGGGCCTCTTCGATCTTTCCTTCTCGGAGCCGGAACCACCGTGGAACACGAAGTCGAAAGGCAGGGCGTCGTCACCCAGGCCCAGCTTCTGGCGGGCAACCTTCTGACCGTCCAGCAAAACCTCGGGACGCAGCTTCACGTTGCCGGGCTTGTACACGCCGTGCACGTTGCCAAACGTTGCAGCCAGCAGGTAGCGGCCGTTCTCGCCGGTGCCCAGGGCGTCGATAGTCTTGGCGAAGTCCTCCGGGGAGGTGTACAGGTTGGCACCAGCCTTGGCCTCTACGCCATCTTCCTCGCCGCCGACGACGCCGATCTCTACCTCAAGGATGATGTTGGCAGCGTGTGCCTTGGCCAGCAGTTCCTGGGCGATTTCCAGGTTTTCGTCGATCGGCACTGCGGAACCGTCCCACATGTGCGACTGGAAGAGCGGAAGCTCGCCACGGTCCACACGCTCCTGGGAGATAGCGATCAGGGGGCGGACGTACTCGTCAAGGACTTCCTTCTGGCAGTGGTCGGTGTGCAGTGCAACGTTGATGTTGTAATGCTTTGCAGCCTCATGAGCGAAAGCAGCGAGGGCGCAGGCGCCAGCCACCTTGTTCTTAACGGACAGGCCGGAACCAAATTCGGCACCACCAGTGGAGAACTGGATGATTCCGTCTGACTCTGCTTCCGCAAAGCCACGCAGTGCGGCGTTAATGGTTTCTGAGGAGGTGCAGTTGATGGCCGGGTAGGCGAAGCCGCCCTTCTTGGCCTTGTCCAGCATCTCGGCATAGACCTCTGGGGTTGCAATTGGCATAGTGTGTTTCCTCCATTAGGTGACACAAGTTGGGCATTCTAGGTTTTAAAGTCCTGAGGTCGATTATGCCCCTGTTCTGCACTTTGTGCCCGTCTAAAGGGGGAATTTTTAGCACCTCAATGCCCGATCAAACAAAACAAATACATTCCCACATTACGAGCAGGGCGTTGACGTGGCGAAACGCTCAAGAAACCCAAAAAGTGAGATGCAACACCGTTGCACTCGGGCATCGCCACATCACACAGATACCACTCAATCACCCCCGTTGCCTGTACTCTTCGCGCCACCCTGAGCTGACTCCCGCATGGCATCCACCTTCACGGCGGCTTCCAAGAGCATCCAGCCGGATAATTGAACAGACAAATCTCGCTCGGGAATGTGGGAGCTCATCACTGCGCCCGCGATGGATTGCGCCGCCACCCCCGAGTTCTGTGGCAGCCGGGCATCCTCCGTCCAATCGGAAGCAAACACCGGCAGTCCATCCACCTCCAGGCGGTGGTTCCACACGCTTTCCGCAGAGGCCAAGACGAGGCGCGCGGCAATGTCCCGTGTGGAATGGTTCAGTGGGGAATCGTCAGGCAACCGCACCGCCACATCCGCCAAATAACGAGCCAGAATGCCTTTGAACAGACCACCGTCGCCGCCGCCAGTATTCCAATCGATCACGCCCTTGGGGGTTGCCATGTCTTTGGCCACGGCGTGCACGAGGTCGCGCAGCCGGGACACGTATTTCATGGCCACTGCGGCCTTTTCGCCTTCGCTGACGGTGGTAAATCCATGCTGATTCACTATGCCTTCGTATTCCAGTAGGCGTTCCGAAAGTTCCAGGCAGGCACCCATCATCACGCCCTGGCAGTAGGGGTGAATATCTTTGACCACATCGGGACCGTGCATACGCATGCGCACACCGTCCATGACCAGGCCCTGATCATTAATCAGGTTGTCGTAGACCCAATCGATCAGCTCCTGCGCCTCCGTAATTCGTCCGTTGCGCGCCAACATAATGGCAGCGGGACCATTAGTGGGCACGTTGTAGAACGTCTCATTGTGCCGCCACGGCAGCACGCCCGTCAGGCTATCCCTTCCTGCAGAAATGTTGGATTCCAGCGCACGCAGACCTTTGGGGGACGAAGTTTGCGCACTCCACCAGCCCGGGCAGCCGCCAGCGCCAGCCACGCCTTGTCGTCGTAGTAGCGGTTGTGGGTCCAGCCGCGAAGATTGCGCACCCGAATTCCCCGCATGGTGTCCCTGATCAGTTGCAGGCGCTTGGTGGTGGTGCGTCTCGACGCCGCGTCGACCAGACAATCCAGGTAGTGCGCCTGCCACCAGTAATGCCACTGCACAAACAGTTTGTCTTTGATGGCCGGTGGCCAACTCACCACAGCCAGGTTGGTCCGTGGAATACCCCACACGCGGCTGGCATGCCGCTCGTTAATGGCGGCTTCAGCAAGGTCGGCGCGGTGCGCCCATTTCTTCCACAGTGTCTCTCCTACCAGGCTTGTGAAATATCAGCGTGCTGGCGTATCCACGCATGCATAGCAATACCCGCTGCCACACCAGCATTAATAGAGCGTGTGGAACCAAACTGCGCAATCGAACACGTCATCAACGCCCCACTGCGCGCCGCCTCCGTCACACCCGGACCCTCCTGCCCAAACAGCAGCAGACAGCGCTCCGGCAGTTCCGCCGTTTCCAGCGGCACGGACCCAGGGGTGTTGTCGATGGCCACAACAGTCAGCCCCTGCTCCTTTGCCCATTGTAAAAGCGTATCGACGTCCGGGTGGTGAAGGAGGTGCTGGTACCTATCGGTCACCATCGCCCCCCGCCTGTTCCAGCGACGTCTACCTACAATGTGCACCGTATTCACTGCGAACGCGTTGGCGGTGCGCACAACCGTGCCAATGTTGGCATCGTGCTCGAAATTCTCAATGGCCACATGCAGATCATGCCGACGGGTATCAATATCGGCGACGATGGCATCCCGCGTCCAGTACCGGTAGGCATCCACAACGTTGCGCCTATCGCCTTCGGCGAGCAACGCGGCGTCAAAACGCGGATCGGTGGGCAGCGGTTGACCAGGATGTTCTACCTCCCACGGCCCGACACCAACACGGGATTCTCCCCACTCGGTGGGGCCGGGGTGCTGATCAGGCAAGACCAAGATCCTCCAGGCCCAGGAGGAAACGGTAGTCCAGCCCCTCATCCGCAATGACCTTATCCGCACCCGTGGCGCGGTCCACCACCGTGGCCACCCCCCACGACCTCCGCACCAGCCTCGCGCAGCGCAGCAACAGCGGTCAGCGGGGAATTACCTGTGGTCGTCGTATCCTCCACCACCAGCACCTTCTTGCCCACAATGTCTGGGCCTTCAATACGGCGCTGCATTCCGTGCTTCTTCGCCTCCTTGCGGACCACAAAGGCATTAATGTCGCGACCATCGGCGTGCATAATCGCCGTGGCCACCGGGTCCGCCCCCAACGTCAGCCACCCACAGCAACGTAATCCCAGTCGGCTGTCAGCTCTCGCAGCAGCTGGCCAATCAACCGCGACGCGCGATGATGCAGTGTTGCACGCCGCAAATCCACGTAATAGTCGGCTTCCTTGCCAGACGACAACGTCACACGGCCATGTACCACGGCCAGTTCCTTCACCAGCTCCGCCAATTCGGCCAACTGTGCATTATTTACCATCAACAACTCCTCAAACTACAGGGTGGGACCATCGCGCAGTGGATTCGTCCCAAACTCCTCCGCCAAATCCTCAAAGATACTGGAGGGACGGCGCTGCTCCCGCACAATACGGGGCGTCTGGGTCGGTTTGTCTTCCGGCTTCTTCTCCCCATCGGCGATGGCGTCGACCTCATCCACGCCCACCATGCGGGGCTCCACCACGCCGCGCACCTCAGAATGCATCCGACTGGGCATTTCCACCGGTGTATCGGGACGCTGCACCCGCAAAAACGGTGCTGGCTCCGGCTCTGGGGTGGGGGCTGGTGTCGGCTCTGGGGTGCTCTCTGAGGCTGCGGGCATCGGGCGACTCGATCCCAAGCTGTCAAATGCATCCACCTGCAACGCCGAGGTGCGTGGGGGTAGCATGCGCGCGGCGTCGGCAAGCAACGCCAACGGTTCCGAGGCAGCCTCCCACACCACCGGGGTTGTGCGGGGAACAAACTGCGCAAGAATCCAGTCCGATTCCATCCACACCTGCGAGACCTCAGCGGGCATGGCGGTCAGGGCGGCCTCCACACGCGCATCGATCAGGCGCTCCGTGGCACCGACATCATTACTCAAAATGCGGAAACCAGCGGTGGAACGCACGGGAACCAAATCCTCCGCGCCCTGCGGCACGCCACGATGCGCCTCCACCACAATGTCCGACGAGGAACCACGGCGAACAGCCATTACCGTCGTGCCGCCAATATCGGCCAAATACATCTCATAATCGCCGACGGTTCCACTCACCACTTCCCGCACAGGCGCGCCCGAAGCTGCGGTGCCGCGAGCCCACTCATCGTGCAGAAAATCATCACGCTTGGTGTAGCCAAAACCACGAGACATTGCCCACTGACGACGCTCCCGGCGCGACGACCCCGGCCACTTATCACGCCGACCGGGTGCCTCAGACTCTGACTGTTCTGCATGTTCTTCTTCTGAGTTAGCGCGATCCGCGATGGTGGCCTTGGTGGTCACCACAGGCTCAGGCTTCGCGTGCTTGCCTTTCGACGGCTTTGCCTTATTCGGCAAGACGATCTGCCGAGTATCGTCAGAGCGAAGCCCGCCAGCCGGGGCGACTGCCTGCTCGACGGTGCCATTGCTGTCCTTGGCCTGCTGCAACTGAGGGGTTCCGACGCGAATCAAGAAACCACAAGCCAACAGCGGCTGCTGCTGCTAACGCAGCCAATATAAACCACACGATGCCCTCTCAGAAGAATTCACTGATGTCTAATCGCTACGTTCAACCGGGTTATTTCGGTCGGCACACCACTGCGACCACCCACCCAAATACAAAGCGGCACCCGGAAGGCCCGCATGATGCATGGCGGCAATGGCCTGGGCGGAATGTACCCCAGAACCAGAATAGACAATGACGTTGTTGGGATCAGTCACCCCAACCTTCTCAAACGTGGCGCGGATCTCCTCGGCGGGACGGAAGGTGTTGTCCGGGTTGAGGATTTCGCGGGTAGGCACACTCACCGCGCCAGGAATATGGCCGGCCTTCAAATCAAGGCGTTCCTTGCGGCCGGCGTAACGGTTCGCCTCACGAGTATCAATGAGCACCCCATCGAAGTTTTTCACTTCATCAATAGTTGCCACAGGGAGTTGACCAGCAACAACCTCCTGGGCCTGACCGCGCCCCAGGTTCCCCGGGCCGCCGACAATCTGGTACCCGGCGCGCTCCCAGGCGGCGAGACCACCATCAAGAATGCGTACGCCTTTTACACCAGCCCAGGTGAGAATCCACCAGGCGCGGGCGGAGAACAGCCCCTTGCCTTGGTCGTAGACGATGATCTCGCGGTCGTCGTGAAGCCCCCAGTGGTTGAACCAACGCTGCAGCTTATCGGGGTCCGGCAGCGGGTTACGACCAACGGAGCTGCTAGGAGTGCTGGCCAGCGCGGCGGCAGTATCGCAGAACAAGGCGGTGGGGATGTGTTCAGACTGGAAAAGCTGGAAACCGCCCCCCTCATGGGGCATCCACAACGACGCCAAAATGGTTGTTTTGGCACCGTGGTTGATGCGTTCATTGAGATCTTGTGGAGAGATGAGGATGCTCATGTCTGCGATTGTATTGCCTTTCTACCTGGGGGCGCACCGGGTGTGATGCTGGGGTGTGCTTTGCGGGCGTGATTGGGGTTGCGGTTGGGGTACGTGGCCAGCCCCGTCCGTAGCACACACTCTAAAATTGTAACTAGTGTGAATATTGTAAATTAATGTGACACAAGTTCGCAATTTATGGTGTGATTGATCGGGAGGGCGGGGGTCCACGATCGCCGAATGCACGATAGGTCCACCGGCAGGTACGGAAATCAGTGTTTTCCGAGCTCAGCGATGGACTTATCGTGCATGTGCATAGTGTGCTTATGCTCAAGCACGAAAATGGGACGTTTTTGAGCTTGGAGATAGGCATACTTTCATGCAAGCGTTTGCACTAACGCCGTTCAGTAGCTGTGGGTGCGCCACGCTCTATCACACTCACGTTTTGAGCAGGGTTTTTGTGCAGTGTGATAGAGCACGGCACCTTCTACACAAACCCCCTATCACGCCGTCGCCATCGCTGGCTCACGCTCACCCGCAGCCGGTCCTCCAACCACGCCCCGCCGTGTGGATCGCCACACCCCCACAACACTGAGGGAAAGCCCAACAAGGAGAATCAGAAGACGTATCCCCAACACGGCCCGATCGCTGAACTCCATAAGCGCCAACACCTTCGGGGAGTTCAGAAACACCAAGCTTGTCCCCACAACACCACCGAGCAGGAACGGGTTCACCCTGCTAACCAGCCATGCGGCCAGCGGGGCAGCAATAACCCCGCCGAGCAGCAGCCCAGCAACCGCCACTGCATTAGCCACCAGGTCATGCCACATCCCCAGCGCAAACCCGAGGGTGGCGGCAAGAGTAACAAGGAACTCGGCGGTATTGACCGCTCCGATAACGCGGCGCGGCTCCGTGCGTCCCAAACTCATTAACGTGGAGGATGTCACAGGACCCCAGCCACCCCCGCCGGAGGCATCAATAAAACCACCACATACCCCCAGCACGGCCAGAAACGCCGGGTTGTAAGGCTGTTTCATCGGCGGGAGCACTGACGCACCCCGGGCAAACTTCGCTACAAGCACCACGCCCAGCACACAGAGGATACCGGCGGTGACTGGTGCCGCCACAGCCGTGGACATGTTGCTGAGCAGGGTGGCACCAAGAAACGCACCGATCGCGCCGGGTACACCAAGGCGAAGCACCACACCCCAATCAACGTTGCCAAATTTCCAGTGGGACACTCCCGAGGCGAGGGTGGTACCCAGTTCAGCAGTGTGGACTATCGCGCTCGCTTGCGCCGGTCCGAGTCCAGCGAGAACAATGAGGACGGTACTGGCGGTCACGCCGAAACCCATGCCGAGAGTTCCGTCAATAAGTTCGGCCGCAGCACCCGCCACCGCAATGAGGAGTAGTTTCTCATGGGCTTTTCCTAGGCTGGTATGGGGACGCAGTCGCGGTAGCGCGCTGCGACTATTCCGGCAAGATCCCTGCTGAGCGGCGGACTCACAGTCACGTGCGGCGCGCGTATATCCACTTTGTCTAGAAGCAATCCGGAAGTCACAAACAGCGGAAGAATGTGCAGTTTGTTGCTCTGTGCAGCAACGTCGCCAATGGTGATGCCGCGCGTCGCGGCGACAGCCCACACCCGACGCCCGGTCAGTTCAGCAACGTCATCGGCGAGGTTCGCCACGCTGCGGTTGGCATCGTCGCAGCTGGTACCCACCGAGTAGAGGGCAATATCGGCATCGGTGAGGGCGTCGCGACGCACGCGCCACGCAAGGAGCTGCGCCATGTCCTGCCCTACGCCCAACCCGTGCGCAAGCGTAAGGTTCAGGCCGCTGGCCGCGTGGGCCTCCGCCACTGCGCTGGGCACATCCACCCGACTGTGGTAAGCGCGTGTGAACAGCAGGGGGACGACCACCGCATGGTGGTGGGTGGCGGCGAGGGCGCGGGCGGCGTCGATAAGTAGCGGTTCGTTGAGATCAAGGTAGGCGGCGTGGGCGGGCACCCCCAGCAGATCGCCAGCTGCGGCGGCGAGCGTATCGACGCCCCGTGGCGCATCGCCGTGCCGCGACCCGTGCCCCAGCGTGATGAGGGCTACCATGACGTCACCAACCCGGCACCAAGCGTGTCGCCGCTGGCCTGGTCGATCACCAGAAAGGCACCGACTGCCCCGCGCGCTGCATAGGGTTCCACGGGAAGTTCGGAGGCGAGGTCGATACGCACCTGGGTGACGTCGTTGAGGCCCCACTCACCGTCAGCGATGCGGGCGCGGACCAGCGACGTTCCGTACCGGACTCGCACGTTCTGACCTGGCCGGACATGTTTATCCGCGAGCCCCACTACCGTAGCGGTGATACTGCGTACAGCGTCGGGGCGGTCGGGGCCTGCGATGAGGTCGCCGCGGGAAAGATCAATGTCATCCTCTAGCAGCAACACCACCGCATCGCCCGCCTGGGCGTGGTCCACTGGACCATCCGACGTATCAATGTCAAGCACCTGGGTTGTCCGACCCTGACCCACCGTCACCGTATCCCCAACAGCGACGTGACCTGCGGCAATACTGCCCGCATAGCCGCGATAATCGGAGGAATGCTCGCGGATCACATACTGGATAGGAAACCTGAACCCCAGGTCGTGAGCGCGATCTGCGGTCACAGAAATGTTCTCCAGCAGCTCCAGCACAGTCGGCCCGGTGTACCACGGCATGTGAGCACTGGGTTCCACAACGTTGTCGCCATACAATGCGGAAATAGGCACCACGTGCACCTGGTCAAACGCGGCGGCGAGAAGGCGGAAATCTTGGGCGATTGCGTCGAACGTGTTGCTGTCAAAGTCAACAAGGTCGATCTTGTTCACCGCCAACACCACCGTGCGCACCCCCAGCAGTTCGGCAGCCCGCAGGTGGCGACGCGTCTGCTCCACAATGCCGGTGCGCGCGTCCACCAACAACACCACGACCTGGGAGGTAGACACCCCTGTCACCGTGTTGCGTGTGTACTGCACGTGCCCCGGTGTATCCGCAAGAATGAACGTGCGTTTAGGCGTGGAAAAATAACGATACGCCACATCAATAGTGATGCCCTGCTCGCGCTCCGCACGCAGCCCGTCCACCAGCAGCGACAAATCCAGCTGGTCCAGGCCCTTTTCCCGGGAGGTGCGCTCCACAGCGGAAAGCTGATCCGCCAACACACTCTTGGTGTCATGCAGCAACCTGCCGACAAAGGTGGATTTCCCGTCATCCACGGAACCCGCCGTGCATAGCCGAAGGGTTTCACGGTCCTGCAGATGATCCTGCACATAAGTAGTCATCAGAAGTACCCTTCCTTTTTGCGGTCCTCCATGGCGGATTCGCTAAGCCGGTCATCGGCGCGGGTTGCACCCCGTTCCGTCAACCGTGAGGCGGCAATCTCCGCGATCACTTCATCCACGGTCGCGGCGTTGGACAGCACAGCCCCGGTGCAGGACATATCCCCCACCGTGCGGTAGCGCACCCGTTTGACCTGCACCGTTTCGCCGTCACGGGGGCCACCCCACTCCCCTGCTGTCAGCCACATGCCGTCGCGTTGGAAGACTTCGCGCTCGTGCGCAAAATAGATCGGTGGTAGCTGAATATCACGGGCACCGATGTATTCCCACACGTCCGCTTCCGTCCAATTGGAGATGGGAAACACGCGAATGTTCTCACCAGGCAGGTGCTCGCCGTTGTACAGATTCCACAATTCCGGGCGCTGGCGGCGGGGATCCCAGCCACCGAAAGAATCGCGCACGGAAAAGACGCGCTCCTTCGCGCGGGCGCGTTCCTCGTCGCGGCGGGCACCGCCCAGAACTGCCCCATAACCAACCTCGTTGATGGTGTCTACCAGCGGGATTGTTTGCAGTGGGTTACGTGTTCCGTCCGGGCGCTCCACTACATCACCGCGATCAATCCAGTCCTGCACTGCAGCCACCCTCAGGCGGGCACCCGTCTGTTCCATCAGGCGATCACGAAACTCAATCACTTCCGGAAAATTATGGCCCGTATCCACATGCAGCAGTTCAAACGGAACGGCGGCGGGGGCAAACGCGCGGCGCGCCAGCTCAAACACCACCACCGAATCCTTGCCGCCGGAAAACAGCAAGGCAACCCGGTCACATTGGCCGGCAACCTCGCGAAGGATATGAATGGACTCGTTCTCCAGGTCTTTCAGGTGAGGGGACAACGGCGTAGTTGCTGTAGAAGTCATTGTTGTTGTCATGTGTGTAGTCCGCATTCTGTTTTGGCGTGCCCGGCCCAACGGCCAGCACGGGGGTCTTCACCAGCGGCGACGGGGAGGGTGCAGGTGGCGCACCCAATCGAGGGATAGCCCTGGTGTGTAAGGGGGTGTTCGATGAGGTTGTTGTCAGTGATAAACCGCTCCGTATCCTCCAGCGACCACGTGACCAGCGGGGAAATCTTCAACCGGCCGGTGCTATCCAACGCCAGCGCTGGGGTGGTCGTGCGGGTCGGACCGTCGGCGCGCCGCAGGCCCGTCACCCAACCCACATAGGGGCTGAGGCTCACCGCGAGCGGTTCCACCTTGCGCATTCGGCAACACGCCGCCGGGTTGCTCTGATACAGATTCGGACCATATTCCTGAGCTTGCTCATCGGCACTGAGCACCGGTTTCGCCGTGACCAGGCGCTGCGGGTACCTGCGCTCCACCTGCGCCGCCACGTCCAGGGTTTCGGGAAAATGGAAACCGGTATCCAGGAACAGGAAATCCATGTCAGTGCGTGACGGGCCGCCAGCTCCGCCAGCACCGTATTCTCCATCGACAGCGTCACCACCACTCTGCCTGGCGCGAACTCCTGCGCCCACTGCATGATCGTCGCCGCATCAGCGTGGTACAGCTCATCCGCATGCTTAGCGACGAGCTCCTCGTTCCGTTTCCGCAGTTCATCCGGCAAAGGTTCTGTGGTTCGGGGCCCCTCGGGGCTGATACTGGGATCGCGGAATAGTGCAAGGGTCGTAGGTATCTGAGTTGTATTATGAGGCAACATGTTCGTGTCCGTGGGTTCGTAGGCTGGTGCGTAGCGCCTGCGCCGTTGATGCTGCTGGGGCGGGCGTTTGGTCGGGGTCGTCTTGGCCGTGGAACATGACGGAAAAAACGCGACGGCATTCTCCGCAGCTCCAGGCGAAATCATTCTCTACGTCGGGAAACAACTGAGTTCCCGCGCAATAGGGGCAATACTCTGGAAAATTACGATTGGCGTTCGGTTGTCTGCGCAGGCTCATTGCAGATCCTCCTCGGCGGCGCGCAGCACCCACTCGCGGAACTGCTCGCCCTCTCGGCGCTGCTCCTTGTACTTAGTGACAAGGCGAACAACGTAGTCGCCCAGCTGCGCGGAGGTCACCTTATGTCCACGGAGCTTTTTGCCAAAGTCGGGGTCAAAGCCGAGGGAACCACCCAAGTGCACTTGGAAGCCCTCAACCTTGTTGCCCTGTTCATCGGTGACCAACTGGCCCTTCAACCCAATATCGGAAACCTGCGTGCGGGCGCACGAATTCGGGCAGCCATTCAGGCTGATCCGCAGGGGAACATCCAGATCACCGAGGCGTTGTTCCAGTTCATCCACTAGCTCGATGGCGCGGGCCTTGGTGGTGACCAGTGCAAGCTTGCAAAACTCCAAGCCAGTGCAGGAGATCACGCCACGACGGAACTCACTGGGTTTGGTGTACAGGCCAATCGCGTCAAGATCCTTGGATAATGCCTCCACCTGGTCTTCTTCCACGTCCAGGAACAACAGTTCCTTATCCACCGTGGTACGCAGGCGGGTCACAGCGTGCTTGTCCGCGACGTCGGCAATGGCGATCAGCTGCTCACCGGTGGCGTGACCGACCGTCGGTTTAACGCCGACATAAAACCTGCCGTCTTTCTGCTTGTGCACGCCAATATGGTCGCGATTACCTGGATTGATGGGGGCTGCGGGGCCGTCGGCAAGGCGGTAGCCCAGGAAATCAGTTTCCAGAATTTCCCGGAACTTCTCCACTCCCCACGCGCCAACCAGGAACTTCATGCGGGCGCGGTTACGGAGGCGTCGATAACCATACTCACGGAACAACCGCACTGTTGCCACCCACACTTCCGGCACCTGCTCCAAAGAAACCCAGACCCCAAGACGCTGCGCAAGCATCGGATTCGTGGACAAACCGCCACCCACATACACGTCGAATCCTGGGCCAAATTCTGGGTGAATAACGCCAATGAACGCCAAATCCTGAATCTCGTGCGTCACGTCCTGGCGCGGCGACCCCGAAATAGCCGACTTAAACTTGCGCGGAAGATTATGAAACTCCTCCCGGTGCAGCCACTTTTGCGTGAGTTCTTCAATCGCCGGGGTGGCGTCAATAATCTCATCCGCCGCCACGCCTGCGACAGGGGAACCAAGAATCACGCGCGGAACATCGCCGCAGCCCAAGAGAGTAGACAAGCCAACGGAATCCAGCTTCTGCCAAATCGCAGGCATATCCTCGACCTGAATCCAATGCAGCTGCACGTTTTGGCGATCCGTGAAGTCTGCAGTGCCCCGCGCATACTGCTGGGAAATCTCACCGACCGTGCGCAGCTGTTCCGTGGACACCACGCCACCATCGAAACGAACACGCAGCATAAAGTACTTATCTTGCAGCTCGGCGTTGGTCATAGTGCTGGTGAACTCGCCGCCCAGGTTCTGCTTCCGCTGCGAATACAAACCCACCCACTTAAACCGGGGTGCAAGATCTTCTACGGAAATCGAATCAAACCCTGCTGTGAATACAGCTCGATAATGCGCTGCTTGCAGGACAAACCCGGGTCTTCCTGCTTAATGCGCTCATCATCGTTCAACGGGTCCGTGCCGTCTAATGCCCACTGTCCATCAGGTTTCTTCGTGCGGGCGGGGCGATTCCGGGCGGTTCGGGTCGCAGTGACGGTAGGAGGGGTCATAGGGAGTCCTTCAGTCGGAGATGTTTGTGTGGGGCACGTGGGGTTTCGGTGCCGCTCGGTTCGTGGACACAAGTAAAACATACCGCTTTGTCTATATCAACGATACGGCAAAGATTGAAGTGAAAACAGAGCGGTTCGGCGCAAAAATATAGCCTTTTAACTGGTATTTTGTTTTTATTCATCAGCAACGAGCCATCCAGGTTGTAGCATCAAATGGTCCACTATCCGGCCAGTTTTGCCCATATTGAGTGATCTATCTCAAATTTTGCATACAGCTTAGTCTATATACAAGAGACAGATCTGCTCCGGAATCTACAAAAATGATCGAGATGTGAGCATTAAATTCACAAAATTTCCAACAGGACGCCGGAACAACAACAGACCAGCTACCGACATATATGCTGTTCATATGGGTTTTATTGCGAATAATCTTGCCCTTAGACTACCCTCGCCTCACTACAGACAACTTAGTCTGTGATTGCTACGCTACGTTTTGGCCATACGTGACTAGCCACATATCTCTGACGCCTGGCATCGCAGCAACGGCGATGCGTACTGAGCCACCGGAACCACCGAGGCGTCGTAAAGCACGAACAACACTGCACAGCACTATTTCACTACCCGAAAGGCAGAACAACCATGACACAGCCCCTTCGCGTCGCCATCGTTGGCGCGGGTCCCGCAGGTATTTACGCTGCGGACCTCCTGATCAAATCCGCAGCTGACGTGAGCATTGACCTGTTTGAACAAATGCCAGCACCATTTGGGCTGATCAGGTACGGTGTAGCTCCCGATCATCCGCGCATCAAAGGCATCGTGAAATCCCTGCACAACGTACTGGACAAGCCGGAGGTGCGGCTGCTGGCCAACATCACCGTCGGACGCGACATCACCGTCGACGAACTCCGCTCCCACTACGACGCCGTGGTGTTCTCCACCGGCGCCGTCGGCGACCGCGACCTCGGTATTCCCGGGGCTGATTTTGAAGGCTCCTTCGGTGCAGGCGAATTCGTGGGATTCTACGACGGCAACCCCCGCTTCGCACGGTCCTGGGATTTGTCCGCGCAGTCCGTGGCCGTGGTGGGTGTTGGGAATGTGGGTCTTGACGTTGCGCGCATTCTTGCCAAAACCGGCGATGAACTCCTAGTCACCGAGATTCCCGATAACGTGTATCAGAGCCTAAAAAACAACAAGGCCACTGACGTGCATGTGTTTGGGCGCCGCGGGCCTGCGCACGTGAAATTCACCCCGCAAGAACTCAAAGAACTCGACCACTCCCCCACCATCAATGTTGTGGTCGACCCCAACGACATTGACTACGACGCAGCCTCCGAAGAAGCACGTCGCAGCTCAAAATCACAGGACTTGGTGTGCAGCATCCTCGAAACTACGCCATTCGCGACCCCAAAGACGCACCCCACACCATCCACATTCACCTCTTTGAAAACCCCGTGGAAATTCTCGGCCGCGATGGGCATGTGGTGGGTATACGAACCGAACGCACCGAACTCGACGGCAAAGGCGGCGTACGAGGAACAGGAAAATTCACTGACTGGCCTGTTCAAGCCGTCTATCGAGCCGTTGGATACCGCTCCGATGCCATCACCGGACTGCCCTTTGATGAGGACGCCGCCGTTATCCCCAATGACGGCGGGCATGTAGTTGATGTTGATGGCAACGCGGTTTCTGGGGTGTATGTGACCGGGTGGATCAAGCGCGGGCCCGTCGGACTCATTGGCAACACCAAATCAGACGCAAAAGAAACCATCGACATGCTGCTTCACGACGCCGCGAACGACCAGCTCTCCACGCCCGGTAAAGGTGACATCGTCGAACTACTCGAAGAACGCAACATCACCTACACAACCTGGGACGGGTGGTACCGCCTCGACGCCGAAGAACGCCGCCAAGGTGAACTCGAAGGACGCGAACGCAAAAAGATCGTCGAGTGGGACGAAATGGTGAATGCGTCAAACTCGGTGCCGGTGGTGGGGTGAGGATTCCTGTCCCCGTAACAGGGGCTTTTACTGCGCTACCACGCTTTTATCCGTGAACGAGATGGTCGCGGGACCAAGTTTATCGAGGCTTCCCTCATGGGTAACTAAGAGCTCCGAGTAATCATTACCCTTCACACCCTTGACGGTGTTGCCAGATACGTTGATGCCTTTAATGTCTCCACGGACCTCCTGCCTGCCGTTTTGCGCTTTCGACACTTCCGCACCCACATACACAACAGGAAGAGTTTTGTTACGCGGCGTGAAAGTATTTCCAGTGATGGTGATGTTCTCCAAAGGACCATTTCCGCCCGCATATCGCACAGTCCCACCCGAAGGCTTCTCAGATTCCCCCTGAACCATATAGGAATGCGGGTTATCCTCCGCACCATTCAGATGAGACAGACTTGAATCCCCATCCCACACGGATTCCACCCCAACAAATGCACGGTTTGCCGTTCCGTCAACGGTATTGCCCGTAAATGTTGTCCCGCCAGAGTCGGGTCCCACGTACAGCAGCCAGCTAGGATGTTTGTCTCGGGTTGTCACACTGTTTCCGCTGAACGTGTTGTTTTTACTGCCCTGGTACGCCTGCAATATCCCCTGCCCATATGCCCGGCGAGTCACAATATTATTACCTTTCACATCGTTATGCTCCGAGCCATAGGCAATATGAACGCTGGAAGATTTGCTGTCCCGCAGCTGGTTGTTCTCCACGGTATTGTTGCTACTGCGGTCCTGCATGGAGATGTTGCGGGTGTTGTTTCGGATGGTGTTGCCCGTGATGCGACTATTCGTCACGCCGGAAAATTCAATACCGTAGTACCCCCCGTCAATAGTATTGTCAGTGATCTTAATATCAGTGTTCTTGAACATCGGATCCGCCGTTTTCCCAGTCGCGACATAACGCTCCCACACTTCCGCACCTTTGCCCGTATAGTCGTCTTTTACACGATTCGTAGACACAAAGATCGGCACAACGCCGTCGTTTTCGTTGGCCATCGTGATGGTACTGCGATCCACTGTCACATTGCTCACATCGCCATGATCAGCAAGAATGCTTACTCCCCGGTAATTTACGTCGTTCATGGTGACGTTGCGAACAGTGACGTTTGAAATATGATCCCCAGAAATTCCGCTACTGAAGCTGGAAGCTTTCATATTGAGAGTGAAATCACTCAGCTCGATCCCAGAATTTGCTCTGAAGCTCAAACGCGCTGGCAAGCTTGCTGCTTGTTCCCTGCGTCCGCACATCCAGGTGCGCACCGTGTCCGCGGATGTAGCGCACCCCTTCCGGCACATTCAGCGTCTCTGGCACCACATAGGTACGCCCCGCCGTCAGATCCACCCCGGTCTTCTCCTGGCCTGCCTTGTTCAGCATTGCCTTCAGGTCATCCGCTTGGGCAGATGCGGGCACGCTTATCGACGCCCCGAAACACAGCAATCCAGCTACCACACTGCTTATCATCTTCCGCATACCAAAGAGCATACCTATCATTTTTTCAGCCCGCATCTGTGCTACTCGTCTCATCATGACAATCCGCTACCCCCATCCCGCGTCGCAATCACATTGTCAGTAACTAATATTCTATCCAATTATCACATGTAGATAAAGGCTTACACACCCCAGCGCATACAATATTATTCAATATTTTTTAGCACAATAACTAACAGAACAAAGAGCGCTCCCCGCGAGGGTTAATTTTATTCATCACCCCCGCATCTTTCATTATTTCCACCCCAATATATTATGAGCTTTATAAACATCTTTTCAGTTCATTCCAGAGGAGCCACACATGTCTTTGTCTCGGCCACTTGTCCGCACTGCCATCGTCGGCGCAACGGTAGCACTCACGGCACTGGGTCTTTCACCCTTAGCCTCTGCCGACGACCTTGAAGGTACCTTCCAACCCAGCACCGGCGAAATAGTGCGCATCAAGTACACGGATGCCTCTGGTCTGTTTTGCATGAGAGTTGATTCCAATAAACCCAACGCGGGAGGTTTTAACGTCAGTTTGGTTCCCGAGATCCCCAAGGGAGCGACGGCAAGCTCAGCAGTTGGGTTCTTGGTCCAACCCAACACTGGGTGGAAGTGCGAAGATCATCCCAAGTTTGCCGACGAGGATACCTTATACACATACACCGTGAGTCGTGACAAGGTTGCACAGTACGAAGGCACGTTCCGTACCTAAAAACCGCTATAAAAACCACCGCACCCCCGCAAGCATTCCTGCGGGGGTGCGGGCGTCGCGGCGTCGATAAGCGCGCCTAAGCACCTTTAGCTGGAGTAAATGTCCAGCTTCTCGCCACCATCAGCAACGTCAACGTTGACCTCGTCGCCGTCGTGGATGTCGCCTGCCAGCAGTTTCTTGGCCAGAGCATCGCCCACGGCCTGCTGTATCAGCCGACGCAACGGGCGGGCACCGTAGGCGGGATCGTACCCACGTTCGGCGAGCCACAGGCGAGCGGCGTCGGAAACGTGCAGGGTGAGGCGTCGAGCGGCAAGGCGACGGGCCAGTTCATTGATTTGGATATCAACAATGCTGGTCAGCTGCTCTGCCGAGAGCGGCTCGAAGATCACCACGTCGTCGAGGCGGTTGATGAACTCCGGCTTGAAGTGACGCTTCACAGCCTCCATCATCTGCTCCGGGGTGCCACCTGCCCCCAAGTTGGAGGTCAGGATAATGATGGTGTTGCGGAAGTCCACAGTCCGCCCCTGGCCGTCGGTGAGCCGACCTTCGTCGAGCACCTGCAGCAGCACGTCGAACACCTCGGGGTTCGCCTTCTCCACCTCATCGAACAGGACCACGGTGTAGGGACGACGGCGCACGGCCTCCGTCAGCTGACCGCCCTGATCGTAGCCAACGTATCCGGGAGGGGCACCGACGAGGCGCGCGACCGAGTGCTTCTCGCCATACTCCGACATGTCGATACGCACCATGGCGCGTTCGTCATCGAAGAGGAATCCGGCCAGTGCCTTGGCCAGCTCCGTCTTACCCACACCCGTCGGGCCGAGGAACAGGAACGAACCCAACGGACGGTCAGGTCGGCAACGCCCGCGCGGGAACGACGCACAGCATCAGACACCGCCTGCACAGCCACTTTCTGGCCGACCACCTGGGTGGCCAGTTCCTGCTCCATGGCCAGCAGTTTCTCGGTCTCGCCCTGCATCATCTTGCCAGCAGGAATGCCCGTCCACGCGGACACGACCTCGGCGATGGTGTCGGGGGTGACTTCCTCCGTGATCATCGTGTTGTCGGTGCTGTCTGCAACGTTGGCTTCAGCGTCGGCTACTTCCTTTTCCAGTTCGGGAATGCGGCCATAGCGCAGCTCAGCCACCTTGCCGTAGTCACCGTCGCGCTCAGCGATTTCGGATTCCTGGCGCAGCCGCTCCAGTTCCTCCTTCGCGCCACGCACCTTGTCGATCGCGGATTTCTCGTTGGCCCAGCGTGCCTTGAGTTCTCCTAGTTTTTCGCGCTCGTCGGCGAGTTCTTGGCGCAGCTTCTCCAAACGGTCTTTCGAGGCGGCGTCGGTTTCCTTTGCCAAAGCCATTTCCTCGATTTCCAGGCGGCGTACCACGCGCTCCAGGGCGTCGATTTCCTGCGGTGAGGGAGTCGATTTCCATACGTAGGCGCGAGGCAGCCTCATCCACAAGGTCAATGGCCTTATCCGGCAGGAAGCGGGAAGTGATGTAGCGGTCCGAGAGTGCGGCGGCAGCAACCAGAGCGGAATCCTGAATCCGCACGCCGTGGTGCACTTCATAGCGTTCCTTCAACCCACGCAGAATACCGATGGCATCCTCTACGGACGGCTCGCCCACAAATACCTGCTGGAAGCGGCGCTCCAGGGCGGCGTCTTTCTCAATGTATTTGCGGTATTCCTCCAGGGTGGTGGCACCAACAAGGCGTAGCTCACCGCGTGCAAGCATAGTTTGATCATGTTGCCCACGTCCATGGCGGATTCGCCGGTGGCACCGGCACCCACGATGGTGTGCAGCTCGTCAATGAAGGTGATGATCTGCCCGTCGGACGCCTTGATTTCATCAAGAACAGCCTTGAGGCGTTCCTCAAATTCACCACGGTATTTGGCGCCAGCGACCATCGACCCAAGATCCAGGCTGATCAGGGTCTTGTCCTTCAGGGATTCCGGCACGTCACCAGCCACGATGCGGCGGGCAAGCCCCTCCACGATGGCGGTTTTACCCACACCGGGTTCGCCGATCAGCACCGGGTTGTTCTTGGTACGGCGAGAGAGCACCTGCACCACGCGGCGAATTTCCTGATCACGCCCGATCACCGGATCGATTTTTCCTTCGCGGGCGAGCTTGGTCAGGTCGGTGGAGTACTTCTCCAGGGCCTGGAACTGCCCTTCCGGGTCTTGGGTGGTCACCTTGGAGGAGCCACGCACAGCCGGGAACGCTGCCTTAATCGCATCGTAGTGGCACCGTGCTCTTTCAGCAGTTGTGCCGCGTCGGAATCGCCGCGTGCAATGCCTGCGAGCAGCACCTCAGTGGACACATATTCGTCGCCAAGTTCACCGGCCAGTTCCTGAGCGGCGGTCAACGCGTTGAGGGCGTCGCGATTCAGGTTCGGGTTGGCCATGTTGGAACCCTGCGCACTGGGGAAGGAATCCACTAACTTACGGGCGGCGTCGAGAACGGCTTTCGGATCCGCACCTGCGGCCTGCAGCACGGGTGCCGCAATGCCGTCCGGCTGGTCCAGCACGCCCACCAGCAGGTGAGCAGGGCGAACATCAGGGTTGCCCTTAGCGGAGGCAAGTTGCACTGCTGTTTGCAGAGCCTCTTGGGTTTTGGTCGTGGGGTTAAAAGAACTCATGATTATCCCTTTCGTTTCTATCTACGTCTTATCGTTTGGCCTTAGCTGCGCACTCTAGCCTGACCCCAATCAGCCCACTCAGCTGGTAGTTCAGTACCGTCACGCGCGGTTTTTCTTTGATGTCGTTATGTACAACGTCGCTCAGGTTGAGTCTGTTCCACTCAAGTCTAAATTTTTTAGTTGAGTGCATCACACTCAACTTTGGCGATCGAGGCGATTGGGGCATCAAACTGACATTCAGGCCACCCCACCTAGCGACACCCTGACCAACAACCAGCCCGCCAGCAGAAACACCACCCACCCCCTACATTTACCGACGCTCCGTTTATCAGCACGTCAATTCATCACACCATGTACGGGCAACAAAATTACCAGTCCAGGCCGCCACTTCCCGACTGTACCGAAGAATGAGAAAAGGGAATCTGATACCTTTCTTAATGGCAGATACTTGACATGTACCCCAAATTGGAAATAAGGATGAACACAACAGGTGAGTTGGTGCACAATAGAAGAGTGACAATGGAAACCCTCAGCGTCGTCGCCGAGTGTCTTGAACGACACCCGGACCTTTTTCGCACCCTCGCGCAGCGCTATTTCCTCGACGATTGCCCCGAGGCACGCTTCCTTTTCCCCACCGACGACAGTACCGCGCACGCCGACCTCGCGGCCGCCCTCATCTTCGTTTTTAATCACAGCAATGCTGACGGTAGTCTCACCCCCAAACTAGTTTCTATACTCGAACAATTAGGCCGTGACCATCGTAAATTCCAGGTAGCAGATAACCATTACGAACGCTTTGGTAACGCCCTGAATCGTGCCCTGAAAATCGTTGGAGCACATGCCCCCACCTACGCCATCACTGCCGCCGAGAAGGCCATCACAGCCACCCTTGAGACCATGCGTCGGGCCGCCAAGGAGGAGGACGATACGGGCCTTCCAGCGACCTGGACAGCGAGGTGATAGAGACGCAGCGACGCAGCCGATACATCTCTGTGGTGCGCCTGGTAAGCGAAACTCCACCCCCGTTTGCCCCCGGTCAGTACTTGCCCGTTACCTGCTCCCTCATGTCCCGCCAATGGCGTTACCTTTCCCCTGCGCTGCCGCCCAACAAGGAAGGTCACCTGGAGTTCCACATCAAAACCACGGACACAGACAGCAACTCACGCATTCTGGCCAACTCCCGCCCCGGTGACATCTGGACCTTCGGCGCCCCGCTCGGAAAAATGCACATCAGCGGCACACGCGACGTTCTGGCCATCGCCCACACCACTGGGCTTGCCTCGATCCGCTCATTGCTTCTCGACGCCGCGACACTCTCCGACCCTCCCCGCACCCACCTGTTCTTCGGCGCAGACTACCCCGGCGAGCTGTACGAACTCCTCGGCCTATGGAATTTCGCAGCCAGCGCCCCCTGGCTGTCCGTCACGCCGGTGACCACCTACACAGAAAACGAATGGTGGGTCGGTGCCACCGAGCACTCCGTAGCACCACGCGGCTTGCATTTGCCGCAGTACGGGTCACTCTCCTCAATAGTCAGTTCCTACGGTTCCTGGGAGGACCGCGATGTACTTATCGCCGGCCCTAATGAAGTGGTACGGGATGTCGTGAACACACTCCTCGCCTCCGGCACCCCCGCCAGCCACATCCAGCACGACCCGTTCTAGGCCGTATGCTGCCGTATGCTTAGGCGTTTTCCACGTGTCGACGCCCCGCCGCGCGAACCACATACCAGCTCACCACGCACCCCAGCGCGGCCAGAGGCATCGCAATGATGAAGCGCTGCACAGGTATGGCGGTTTCCGGCCACGCCAGTGGCGCGATCACCCACAGAAAACTTTCGGCCAGTACATCGCCACCGATAAGGACGGTCACGATGGTCCACACGATCATGGCCACCAGCGCCGCCCCCATGCCAAAGCGGATCACCAATGCCAGCGCGAGTAACACGAACACGGACCCCACCAGCAGCCACAAAATGAGTTGCCGCAGCACCTCGCCAGCGGGCTGTCCCACCGCTACCAGCGACGCTGACGTCACCCCGGCAAGCACCGCGAGAACGATGATGTGCGTGGCAACATAGGCGGGAAAGAACCTCGGATTTTCGGCAGTAGTGTGCGCGAGGTTCGGCCCCACCGCCGCCCAGGTAAGCACCGGCAGAATACCTACGCCGAGAGGCACAATCATATAGCTGAACAGCCCCGATGCAGTATCAGCCGGGTACCACGACGCGAGAGCCACGACAACAAGCGCCGACAGAACAACACAGGTGAGCACCCCGCTTCGGCGCAGAATGGACACTACCGCCAGGATCGGGAATGCAGGCAGCTGGCGGGATGCGGACGCGGTGGTAAACGCGGGCGTCGATAAGGGCGCACTGTGGGGTACGGAAACCTGGGGCGCGGGCCGACGTCGAACGGGTCGCGCTTCACCAGTTTCATTCATGAGCGCTGCCGCAGCACACGTGACCACACCAAGCAGCACGCATAAGCCAGTCCCCACGAGCGGCGGATCTTGAAGCGCCGGATTATCGGCAGGAATGGGAAGACCACTGACCTCCACACCGACCGGAACCAGGAGAATCCGAATCGGCCACGTCGGCGGACACAAAAGCCACCAGCTACTTTCCGCAAACACCACCCCAATCAGTTGCCACACCACACCGACCGCGAGGGCCGCGATCATGCCGAAACGACGCGCCACCAGTGCACCCAGACCGATGAGTCCCAGCGAACCGATCCAGCAATACAGCGCCGCTACCATCCCACGATCCAGAGGCGCGCCGAAAAGAATAACAATCCCAAAGTTCAGCACCTGGAGCAGCGCCGATATACCCACCAGCACCAACAGCCGGGCCGCACGATCCTTCCGCTTGTCGACGCCCCGCCACCACAAGCCGCCATGGCGCGCCCGCCGCTCGCGTTGCTCCGACAACGCTGCCATCAGCATCATGAGCGGGGCAGCCATGCCAGTGAAATACATCACCTGCCAGGAAAACGGCACCGAAATGTAGCCGGCGGACTGCACCCCGGCCGACAGCACAATTGTCATAAGAGCGAGTAGGACGCCCACCCATGGGAAATACGCAACTGACGTACGCCGGACGCGAATCACTTCAGCATGCAGATAGGGAATCATGGTGGCTACTCCCCTTCCGCAGCGTCAGGCAGCTGATGAGTCAGATGGAAGAAGCGAGATTCCAGATCGCCACCCTGCGTCAAATGATCAGCGGTGCCGCTAAACACAGTCTTTCCCGACTCAATGACCGTAATATCGTCGGCCAGCCGCGCAATCTCCCCCCAATTGATGAGAACTCACCACTACAGTACCGCCGCGCTGCGCCCATTCCTTAAGAAAAACACGCAGGTCAGCAATACCTTGTGGATCGAGGCCATTTTGCGGCTCATCCAACAACAGAATCTTCGGCGACCCCAGCATCGCAATAGCCAACGCCAAACGCGCCTTCATGCCCGTGGAAAAAGACTTTGCCTTCTTCCTGCCTGTTTCAGACAATCCCACCAGTTCAAGCACCCGATCAATTTCCGCGTCAGGTAGCCCCAGCAGTAACGTATGGACCTTCAGATTCTCCCGTGCTGTCAAATGACCATACAATGCGGGACCGTTAATCGATGCCCCGATATCCCGCCGATGCCCGGCGTTCAATGGTTCCCCAAGAATATTCACGGTGCCAGAAGTGACTGGCACAAGACCCAGAATTGTTTTAAAAGCTGTGGATTTACCTGCACCGTTACGCCCCAGAAGCGCGTGGACCCGCCCGGGTTCCACACTCATGGACATATCATTAAGAATGCTATTTCCGCCCAGGATTACGTTTACATCACGTAGTTCAATTATCGCCATAGTATTACTATTGTAGAAGTAACCTTGGCGGTATCGCGACCACGAATAATGTGATGAAATTATTGTTTACACAGCCGCAATTCTTGTTGCAAACCCGGCACATGTTAAGAAGGGGCTTACTTCATTATAAAAAAAGAAAGGAAAGGAACAATGAAGAAAGCCTCCCACAGCATAACATCGTTAGCACTGCCGCCACTGGAGAATCGTCAATTAATTTCAGGATTGGGCGAGTGAGGAGTTCTAGCAGGCCAGTCCAGCACCGGAATGGCTTTGCGTGCCCGCCGAACGTCGGTGAGATCGATGTCGCAGACAAGCACCTGCTCGTCGTAGCCTGCTTCAATGATTCGCCGCCCAAACGGGGAGACCACGGCGGAATGTCCAATGCCGGTGGGGCCGTCGTCATGCCCGGCTGCAGTCTCTCCACCAGGCCGGGCCTGGTCTGCGGCAATAATGAAGCTGGTGGAGTCGAGGGCGCGGGCAGTGACCAGGGTTCGCCACTGGTCAAGTTTTCCGGGGCCGTCTTGCCAGGACGCTGGAACAACAATAACCTCAGCACCCAACTTGGCAAGGTTGATAAATTGTTCGGGGAAGCGGATGTCGTAGCAAATAGCCACGCCGACACGGGCGCTCGGGGCGTCGAAAAGCATCAGATCGGTGCCGGGAGCAACGGTGTCAGATTCGCGGTAACCGAAGGCGTCGTACGTGTGTATTTTTTGGTAGCTTTCGTGTACGTCAGGGCCGGTAACCAGCGCCATGTTGGCCACGCGGTTCCGGGTTGTACCGTCTTTGTCCACGCTGTCGGCGGGGCTGAACATGCCGACGACCGCGATGACCCCAAGTTCAGTCGCGTGGTCGCGGATGAGGGTGGCAAAGGGGCCGTCGAGGGGTTCGGCGATGGTGTCCAGCCGCCCACCGCCGAAGGAACGCATAGTGGCCTCGGGAAAAACAACAAGCTCGGCGCCTTGAGCAACAGCGGTATCCATGCCGGAGATGACGTGCGACAAATTCTCCATTGTGTCCACACCTGACTGCATTTGTACAATCCCGATTCGCATATCTCCCAGATTATGTGGATAAGTCCTAGTTGTACACAGGCTGATGGGTGTGCGGGACGCACGGCGCACGGTGCTAACCAGTATGGAAGGTATGGGATCTTTTACTCTTCCTCCAGAAGCTGTTGCTATTTTAAGCGACTTTAAGATGGCATCGTTTCAGGTCAACCCTGGATTGCAGCCGAGCCACACGAGTTCCGTGGTGTCGTCGTTGGTGGATGGCTGGATGGCCAAGAATCGTTCGCTGTGCGAACGGCACGCAGCTTTGTGCGACAACATCGCCGATTTCTGTTCCACTCTCCAGGACATTGATGCCGACCTCGCGTCGAGGTTGCGTTGATGCCTCCTTCGTTGTTTCCCCTGAATAGTGAACAGCTGAGCAACCTGTCTGCCGCGCTGAAAAGTTCGGCCGCACACCTCGTTCACAATGCCACCGAGGCCGCTGAACGCTGGCAATACATTTATGGTCTGGGGCTCGCAGGCGAGTCCTTCAATGCTGCCTACGAACAGGAAGACATGGCACATAGAGCAAGCAGGCAGACGGCAGCACAGTTGGCGGAGCTGGCGAGGACCATGGATAAGGCCGCAGCGAAGCAGAAAGTGCTGGATGGACTGGCACAGTATGCGCTTCCATTTCTGGAGGCCGAGGGGGGAAATCAATATTCCTGTTTCTATTTTCATGACGCAGCTAGGCACACTCGCGCGGGCCTTGGACCTGGCCACTGCATTCGCCGCTTCAATGATCGGCGGTGACGATACCAAGGTTCGCGGACTCACACTCGCCGATTTTGGGGATATGTCAGCCGCCGAGATCAACGAGATCAATTCTCATCGCCTCACCCCCGAGGCCGCCGCCGCGCTGGAGGAGTTCACCAAGGATCGCAAACCGGGCGACCCACCGGTGCACGTGTTGGAGGTGGAACCGGGAAAGATGGTGGTGGCGGTTGGAGACATTGATACCGCCGATTCCATCACCACCCTGGTCGCCGGGGTGGGGTCCAGCAATCCTGCGGGCTGGGCGACGTACCTGCACAGAACCGACCTGATTCAGCAGCACACGCATGGTGCCGCGATCATGTGGCTGGGTTACGACGCCCCGTCTTCCGTACCCGCCGCCGTCAGCCCACGCGCTGCCCGCGAGGGGGCGCCTTCCTTCCAGGAGATACAGAGTACGCTGCGCAGACGGGATGAGGTGCGCAACGGGGCGTCGAAAAGCGGACACAGGCAGCGGCTTCTCGTGGCTGCGCATAGTTTCGGATCGTTGTTGGCCTTTACCGCAGCGGCATCACCAGGCGGTCTGGAAGCCGATGGGTTGTTGGCGATGGGAAGCCCCGGAGCTGCGGTGCTGCACAAAAGCCAGTTGAATTTGCATGCAACTGATGGTGATCCTGAGGTGTACGCGGTCACCGGCTCGCGCGATTGGATCAGTATGTTGGGTTCGGCATTTGGCGGCTATCATGGTGCCGATCCTTCGGATGCATTGTTCGGGGCGGAACGGTGGCCCTCAGAGTCAGACCATGATTATTGGAAGGATGAGTCTTTTTTAAAGCGTGTGGGCGAGGCCGCCAACGCGCGGTAAATGCACGTCGGCCCACCCCACACCGCACAGGGAAAGCGGCGGGAGGCGGGCCGACGTGTGTCTCTTTTAGTAGCGGATGGTCATGCGTCCGTCAATACGGCCGTGGCGCATATCGTCAAACACAGTGTTGATGTCGTCGAGCTTGCACTCGGTGACGGTGGGCTTGATCAGGCCGCGGGCGTAGAAATCCAGGGCTTCTTCCAGGTCCTGGCGGGTACCCACCAGGGAGCCACGGATGGTCAGGCCCTTGAACACGATCTCGAAGATCGGTGCGGGGAATTCCCCTGGAGGCAGACCGTTGAACACGATGGTGCCGTTCTTGCGGGCCATCTTGATGGCCTGCCCGAATGCCTGCTCGTGTACAGCTGTCACCAGCACACCATGTGCGCCGCCGCCGGTGTGTTCAGCCACGGCTTCGCCGGGATCAACTTCGCGAGCATTCACGGTGAATTCTGCACCATGCTTGCGGGCAAGTTCCAGCTTCTCGTCAGCAATGTCCACGGCAATGACGCGCATGCCCATGGCCACGGCGTACTGCACAGCGATGTGGCCGAGGCCGCCGACGCCGGAGATGACCACCCACTGGCCAGGGCGGGTCTCCGTCACCTTCAGTCCCTTGTACACGGTCACGCCTGCACAGAGGATAGGGGCAACCTCAAGCAGGTTAGCGCCTTCTGGAATGTGTGCACAGTAACGGGTGTCTACCAGCATGTACTGACCGAAGGAACCATCAACCGTGTAGCCGCCGTACTCGGCGTTGTTGCACAGTGTTTCCCAACCGGTGCGGCAGTGCTCACAGACACCACAGGCGGACCACAGCCAGACGTTACCAACGAGGTCACCGACCTTGACGGTGTGCTCACCGGGGCCGAGCTGACCACTTCACCCACGCCCTCGTGGCCGGGGACGAAGGGCAGACCTGGCTTGATCGGCCAGTCGCCCTGAGCTGCGTGCAGGTCGGTGTGGCACACACCTGAGGTGAAGACCTTCACCAGCGCCTGGTTTTGTCCCGGCTCCGGCAGATCAATGTCTTTGAGGTTGAGATCCTTGTTGAACTCTTCAACCACGGCAGCGTGGAACTGGTCTGGGTGGTCTAAAGTGGAAGTCATCTGCTTTTCTCCTTGAAAAGTAGTAGGAATGAAAGTCTTGAAATATGCGGCGCACCCTGCGGTGGTGCATGGTGCGCCAAGTCAGAGGTCAGGGGGGATGGCTGAGGATGCCAGAACAGGTGCGTTAGAACAGGCCGACGGGTTTCTCGTCGTAGGACACCAGCATGCACTTAACTTCCTGGTACTGACGCAGCATCATGAGGTGGTTTTCGCGACCAATGCCGGATTCTTTGTACCCACCGAATGCTGCGTGAGCTGGGTAATTGTGGTAATTGTTCACCCACACGCGGCCCGCCTGGATGGCACGCCCTGCCCGATAGGCAATGTTCTGATTTCGGCTCCACACACCAGCACCGAGGCCAAAGAGCGTGTCGTTGGCAATGGCGATGGCCTCATCAAAATCCTTGAAGGTAGCCACGGACAGTACGGGGCCGAAAATTTCATCCCGGAAGCAGCTCATGGTGTTATCCCCACGGAACACCGTTGGCTCGATGTAGTATCCACCTTCAAGCCCCTCGAGCTTTGCGACGTGCCCACCTGCCAGCACTTGCGCACCTTCAGCAGGTCCGGACTCCAGGTAACTGGAAATCTTATCCATCTGCTCTTGGGAGGTTTGAGCACCCATCTGCACGTCCGTGTCGAGCGGGTTGCCCACGCGGAGCTTCTTCACGCGTTCCACTGCCAGCTTGAGGAACTCATCGGCAATATCCTCGTGTACCAGGGCGCGGGACGGGCAGGTACACACTTCGCCCTGGTTGAGAGCGAACATGGTGAAACCTTCAACAGCTTTGGCCAGGTAATCGTCGTCCTTGTCCATCACATCGGGGAAGAAGATATTGGGCGATTTTCCACCGAGTTCGAGAGTGACGGGGATGACTTTGTCTGCGGCCATCTTGTTGATGAGCTTGCCCACTGGAGTGGACCCTGTGAAGGCGATCTTGTTGACGCGACCCGAGCCAACAAGCGCGGAACCTGTTTCCTCGCCCGTACCGTTGACCACGTTCAACACTCCGGGTGGGATGAGGTCACCAACGAGGTCCAGCCAGTACAGGATGGATGCGGGCGTCTGCTCAGCTGGTTTCACCACGGTAGGACATCCTGATGCCAGTGCCGGAGCAATTTTCCACGCTGCCATCAAAAGCGGAAATTCCACGGGATGATTTGCCCGACTACCCCAATCGGTTCATGGAAATGGTAGGCAACGGTGTCGTTATCAATTTGTGAAATATGGCCTTCTTGAGCGCGAATCGCACCCGCAAAGTACCGATAGTGATCAATTGCAAGCGGAATATCTGTCGCAAGAGTTTCACGAACCGGCTTACCATTTTCCCATGTTTCAGCAACAGCAATTTGTTCTAAATGCTGTTCCATTCGGTCGGCAATATTATTGAGAACACGGGCACGCTCAGCTGGTGAACTAGTTGCCCATGATTCTCGTGCAGCATGTGCGGCGTCCAGTGCTTTATCAACATCGGCGGCGCTTGACCGCGCTACCTGGCAAAACACTTCCCCAGTCACAGGAGTGATATTGTCCATGTACTGACCCTCAACGGGAGGCACCCACTCTCCACCTATGTAATTTTCGTACCGTGGCTTGAAAGTGACAATCGACCCGTCGGTCCCCGGGTTCGCATATACAGTCATGAAAATTTCACACTCCTTACGATGGGGCCTCACATGAGTTAGTGGGGTTGCGGTCCATGCTAACCAAAATTCGCCACATTCTGAATCACGTTTTGACCACAATAGAAAACTATTGTCAATAGCAACACTTGCTCCCCCGGTTCCCCCTGGTTATATCAATTTTAGAAACGAGATAACATGAGATAATCACCCTATACCAGGGGTGCCCCATTACCCGGAAGGCCGGATGGATTCAGCCCACAACCGCGAACACGGCCGCCATTTTACGTCCCCCACCCCACCTACTGGCACCACATACCACCTCCCGTTCTGTGACTAAGCAGACACCTCCACTACCCCCGTAGGGGTGACCCCCAGGCAGAGCGTAAAACGCCATTAATTCACGGAAGGATTCACAATAAGTTTCCCCCGACCATGCCCCCGTTCACTATAAGAATGCTTGTCGGCATTTTTTCCAACGAAAAGCAACGATCAATATGTGGTTTTATTACCCCATGATCAATCAGCACTGATACCTGCCCTCAACTGGTATCTATCGGAGTACAAAAAATATCTGATCGGCACAAATGTCTTGTGCACACGCCTCCCCCAACTGTGTGGGATACGGCGCTGAAATGATTTGTTCAAAAACCAGAAGCCAGTACGGCAAACGAACGCGTAAATACATCCCCGCCGATAGCGTCCACGACACAAATCCACCGCCATGCAATCAGATCAGTACCGCACTCAACCCATGCACACAATCGTGCTTCATGGCCGATGCTGTGGCGCACACCTCCGCCTCGGCATGGCGAGCAAGTTGGATCGCCATGCCGATGACGTTTTACGCCCCCGTATCCTTCCGCCCCCGGCGCTTACGGTTAGGGTCCCACATGACCACCGCCGTGGAACGTGGAACATGCACGATCTCACCACGGGATCGCAGAGACTCATGCTCAAGATGAGCAACCTCCGCTTTCAGGCGGTTGATTTCGGCACGGGCTTCGTCGAGTTCTTGTTGTAGGTTTTCATTTTCTTGGTTGAGGGAGATGATGGCCTTAATTCCTGCCAGGTTCACTCCCTCTTCTTGGCTTAGTCGCTGGATTTCGCGCAGCACATCAACATCCCGGCGGGAGTAGCGGCGACCCCCACCGCGGGTGCGCTGCGGGATAACAAGCCCCATGCGGTCATATGTCCGCAGGGTTTGGGCGTGCATTCCCGCCAACTCAGCTGCAACGGAAATCACAAACACTTCACCACCGTCGCTGTTGTTGCGCGTATTGTGCGTTGGCATTGTGACACCGTCACCTTCTTTCCCTTAGTAGTATATCTTCTATGTCGCACTTCCAACGGTGTTCCCGACCCAACCAGCACGTGGGTCAAACCCGCTTTCTTGCTCCAACCTGGCGTATTCCTCCAGCGCCGCACGTGCCCCATCACTGAGGTTCTTGGGCACCTTCACATCAACGGTGACCAGCAGATCTCCGCTTTGTCCATTGCGCTTTGGCACACCGCGTCCACGTACCCGCAGTGTACGGCCGTTAGGCGTTCCCGCCGGTACCTTCACCCGGACTGGGGTGGTCAAGGTAGGGACCGAAATGGCTCCACCGAGCGCCAGGTCCGTAAAGGACACGGGGACGGTGATTTTTAGGTCGTCGCCACTGCGCTTAAACACTGGGTCGGGCCGGACGTGGACAGTGACAAACAGATCACCCGCCGGCTTGCCGTTGGGGCCTGCTTCTCCTTTACCTGCGAGCCGCACTTTCTGCCCGTTATCCAGCCCTGGGGGGGATACGCACGGTGATGGTGCGGGTGCGGTGCACTGTACCGGTACCAGTACAGTCGGAGCAGGGATCGGTAATCACCTGCCCCGTGCCGCTGCAGTGCACGCAGGGTGCGGAAAACCCGAATGCCCCTTGGTTTTCAGAGGTAAACCCGGTGCCGTTGCAGTATCGGCAGGCCGTCGGATTTCCGGTTTTGGATCCAGAGCCGTGGCAGGTGGTACAAGGTGCCTCGCCGGTGAGCTGTATGGGCAGTGTTGTACCCTGAGTTGCTTCCCGGAAGTCCAGAGTAATATCCGCTTCCACGTCCGCTCCCCTCGTGGGTCGGGCCGTGTTGCGTGGGGTACCCCCGCCACTGCCGCCGCGGTTGAAGAGTCCACCGAAAATATCGCTAAAGCTACTACCATCGGATGAGAATCCACCGCGGCCACCACCAAAGAGGTCACTGACGTCAAAGTCCGCAGCTTGTCGGAATCCACCACCGAAACCGGTGCTGTTGCCGCCGAAGCCGCCGCTACCGAACCCTGGAATGCCACCAGAGGCGATGAGGTCTTTGAGTTCGTCGTATTCTTTACGCTTCTTGTCGTCGCCGAGAACGTCATACGCCTCAGCTACTTTTTGAAGCGTTCCTCAGCAACCTTGTCACCTGGGTGTTTATCGGGGTGGTTATCGCGGGCAAGCTTGCGGTAGGCTCGTTTGATTTCGTCTGCGGTGGCGGACGAGGAGACCCCCAGATCCGCGTAATAGTTCTTGTCTGCCCATTCTCGTTGAGTCACTGGGCATCTCCTCCTTTCTGTACAGTGAGAATTATTATGTCGCTAATTAAAGGTATAAAAAAGTTCTTTGGCATGGACCCTGACCAGTTCAAAGACCACGTTTTTCCAGAGCTTACCCGCCAACAGGCGGATCGCTTCCGGGCGTTGCTCCATAAGGAGTTTCGGCAACGCGGCATTGAGATAGAGCTGATGCAGCGGATCGTCAGTCTTGAGTTTCCGTCTGGCACCCGCGGCACGATTGACTTAGAAAACCTGTACCGCACCCTGTCGCAGGATCCCGAGCGCATGGAGGAGCTGGTCGCTGACTTTGTTCCTCATGTGCTGTCGTTCCCAGAGACAGAGTCTCTGACTGATGCAGAGTTTTATTCAGTTCTTAAAATTCGTTTAATGGCCCCACCCGCGCAGCCGCTGCCCAAGCAGGACGACTGGATGGAGTGGCCTTTTAGTAAAGATATTGTGGTCCAGCTGGTGCAGACGGTGAATACACCATCGCCTCCCTCAACTCTGATGTTGCGCTGTCTCACGGCGACCCAGCGGACTTGATCAGGATTGGGGAACGCAACACCTGGCAGGAGCTGGTGGACGCGGATGTGGATGTGGAGCATTTTGCCCCTGACCACGATTCACCTGGTGCCTCCATGTGGGCTGTCGAGTCAAACTCGTTTTTCACCGGAAGCGCCCCACTGTTTTTGGAAAAGATCCTGCAGCGGTGGATTCCCAACCTGGACCAACGTGCTGGCGTGTTGTTCGCTGTCCCGCACCGTCACCTCCTGCTCGCGCGGGAGGTGACACAGGGTACAAACCTTTTCGAGGGCGTGAACTTCATGTCAAAGATCGCCTACCAACAGTGGGAGTCCCAAGCTGGCCCGATTTCGCCGTCGCTGCACCTGATGTATGCGGGTGAGTTGACGGCGATTTCTGAGTTCGCCACCGACGAGGAAGGCAAGGTCATCATGGGCATTCGCCCGACTGATTACCTCATGGACATGCTTAACTCGGATCAGCAATGATCACCATGGCGGTGCGGATCAGACGGTCGCCCATCTGGTAGCCGCGCCGCAGCACAGTGCCCAGTACTTTCTCCTCTCCGCTGGACAGGTCCTGCACCGCTTCGTGTTTCTCGTGATCGAAGGCATCGCCTTCTTCACCGACAACGGTCACCGAGAACTTATTCAGCACTGCATGGAACTTGTCCGATACGGACTTGAGCGGCCCGGACTCCAAGTCGCCGTGTTGGGCGGCGAGGTCAAGGTCGTCGAGAATGGGCAGCAGCTCAGTGATCACACTGGCTTTGGCCGTCTCTACGATCCCGGCACGATCACGCTCTGTCCTGCGCCGATAGTTGGCGTATTCAGCGGTGACGCGCTGGAGGTCCTCGGTGCGTTCGGCGAGTTCAGCCTCAAGGCTGGTGATCTCGCCGTCACCGTCGGCATCAACGTCGGGGGCATCCGCGTCGAGTTCGAGGTCAATATCCTGCGTATCGACGTCGCGGTCCTCTAGTTGTCCGAAACCTCTGGGTTGTCACTCACTTCTTGTCTTCTTCCTCGTCGACAACTTCGGCGTCAACAACGTTAGGTCGGAGTCCTCAGTGGTTGCACCGGTGCTGGTGTCGCCTGCAGCACCTGCCGATTCGGCCTCGTAGATGGCTTTGCCCATCTCCTGAGCCTCGGTGGTCAGCTTCTCCATGGCGGTCTTCAGCTGGTCAAGGTCGTCGCTCTTCAGGGCTTCTTCCACACCGTTGGCAGCGTCCTCAATGTTGGTCTTGACGTTCTCCGGGATCTTGTCGGAGTAGTCTTCCACGGACTTACGTGTCTGGTAGACCAAGGATTCAGCCTGGTTACGGACTTCCTGCTCTTCGCGGCGCTTCTTGTCCTCTTCGGCGTGGACCTCAGCGTCCTTGATCATGCGATCAATTTCTTCCTGGGAGAGGCCGGAGCCTTCCTGGATCTTGATGGTGTTTTCCTTGCCGGTGCCCTTGTCCTTGGCGGTGACGTGGACGATGCCGTTGGCGTCGATGTCGAAGGTGACTTCGATCTGTGGAACGCCACGCGGTGCCGGTGCAATGCCACCGAGTTCGAAGGAACCGAGCAGCTTGTTGGCGGATGCCATCTCGCGCTCGCCTTGGAAGACCTGGATCTGCACGCTGGGCTGGTTGTCCTCAGCGGTGGTGAAGGTCTCTGAGCGCTTGGTCGGGATGGTGGTGTTGCGCTCGATGAGCTTGGTCATCACACCGCCCTTGGTTTCGATGCCGAGGGAGAGTGGCGTGACGTCGAGAAGCAGCACGTCCTTGACCTCACCGCGCATAACGCCAGCCTGGAGAGCTGCACCGATGGCAACAACCTCATCCGGGTTAACGCCTTTGTTGGGCTCGCGACCACCGGTGAGTTCCTTCACCATCTCGGTAACAGCAGGCATACGGGTGGAGCCACCGACGAGGACCACGTGGTCGATGTCGTTGACGGACACGCCGGCGTCCTTGATCACCTGGTTGAAGGGGGCCTTGGTGCGATCCAGCAGGTCCTGAGTGATGCGCTGGAATTCTGCGCGGGAGAGGGTTTCATCCAGGAACAGCGGGTTCTTGTCTGCATCAACCGTGATATACGGGAGGTTGATGTTAGCGGACTGCGAGGAGGACAGCTCAATCTTTGCCTTCTCAGCGGCCTCGCGCAGACGCTGCATGGCCATCTTGTCCTTGGTCAGGTCAATGCCGTTGGCCGACTTAAACTTGTCTACCAGCCATTCGACGATGCGCTGATCCCAGTCGTCACCACCGAGCTTGTTGTCACCGGCGGTGGCACGGACTTCCACCACACCGTCGCCGATTTCCAGCAAGGAGACGTCAAAGGTACCGCCACCAAGGTCGAAGACCAGGATGGTCTGCTCCTTGTCACCCTTTTCTAGGCCGTAAGCCAATGCGGCTGCGGTGGGCTCGTTAACAATGCGCAGCACGTTCAAACCGGCGATCTGACCGGCTTCCTTGGTGGCCTGACGCTGAGCATCCTCAAAGTATGCGGGGACGGTAATAACAGCATCGGTAACGTCTTCACCCAGGTATGCCTCGGCGTCGCGCTTGAGCTTCATCAAGATACGAGCGGAGATTTCCTGCGGGGTGTATTTCTTGCCGTCAATATCCACGCTCCAGTCTTCGCCAATGTGACGCTTCACGGAGCGAATGGTGCGGTCAACGTTGGTCACAGCCTGGTTCTTGGCGGACTGACCAACAAGCACTTCACCGTTCTTGGCAAAAGCAACAACAGACGGTGTGGTGCGGGAGCCTTCAGAGTTGGCGATAACGACAGGCTCGCCACCCTCCAATACAGACACCACAGAGTTTGTGGTTCCAAGGTCGATGCCTACTGCACGTCCCATAATGTTTTCCTCCTAAGGATCTAGAGTCTTTCACTCTGCTTTGAATCTTCATTGAGTGAGCCTCACTCAACCTTTACATCTTCTCCAACGCACGCGTTTCCAAAGTTGTTCCCACTCGACTCAACTTTTTACCAGTGATCCACAGCACACACAAAAAAGGTAGGCAAGGGGGTAATCCACCGCATACAATCCCGCTTACTGGTATCGGTTCATGCCGAACACCACAAATATTGAAGAAAGGAGACAGCGCGCCCCATGTTTACGCAGGCAGAGATGGTTCATACACACGCCAATCGCACCCAAGCATATGGCGGCCGCCGTCGCCCAAGCGGAGATCGCCCACCCGTCTCCATTCGGGATTAAGCCTCCCCTCACTACCCCTACACCACCCCCACTTTCTTCAACCAAGCACCAACCTTACGGTGAAGCATTCGCGTTAATGGGGGCGTTGCCGCGCTATTCCACCACAGCTATCCCACCACACCACCCCGCCACAGCACTATGAAAGTGAGCACCCCCGTGTCTGACGCACGCACTCCACTACCCAACAGCTCGGATGTTGATAACATTGTCGACGCCGCAGTCCAGCGCGCACAACAATGGCTTGCCGCCACAACCAGCGGACAATCCCGTTCCGAAGCAAAGTCCACGGAACAACTCGCCGCACTCGTGCGGGAACCGCAGGGCGTGGAATTCACCATGGGGTTCGTGGACCGTGTCGCCCGCCCCGAGGACAACGAAGTAGCCGCGCGCGAATTACGTAGCCTGGCCAACCCTTTTGGCGCTAACAGCATTCCCGATTTTGTCGGACTAGTCGACCGCGGCCTGGTTTCCGCAGGTGCACTCATGGCGCGGAAGCTCCCCAACGTGGTAATGCCGCTGGCCCGCAAACGACTCAGGCAGATGGTGGGACACCTGGTGCTTGACGCAGAAGGCAAAGCATTGAACAACCTGCTGGATAAGTCTAAGGAAGAAGGCTTCCAACTCAACCTCAACCTCCTGGGCGAGGCAGTTCTGGGTGAAACCGAAGCAAAGAACCGTCTGCAACGCACCATTGAGCTGCTGAAAAACCCGCGCGTCACCTACGTGTCCATCAAAGCTTCCAGCGTGTGTGCACAGCTCAACCCGTGGGATATTGAGGGCAACACCGAACGCCTCAAAGAACGCCTCCGTCCCCTTTACCGGCAGGCACTACAGCGCAGCCCCCACCCCTTTATCAACATGGACATGGAGGAATACAAGGACCTCCACCTGACCATCAAACTCTTCACCGAACTGCTCAGCGAGGAAGAATTCCTCAACCTTGAAGCGGGGATTGTGCTCCAGGCGTATCTGCCGGACACTTTCGAAGCACTCCGTACCCTTGCCACGTTTGCCAAGGAACGCCGCGAGAAAGGCGGCGCACAGATCAAAATTCGCCTGGTCAAAGGCGCAAACCTGTCCATGGAACGTGTGGAGGCGGAGATCCACGACTGGGAGCAGGCCCCCTACCTCACTAAAGAAGAGGTAGATGCCAACTACATTCGACTGCTCGACTACATCCTGCAACCAGAGCACGCCGATAACGTGCGCATCGGTGTGGCCAGCCACAACCTGTACACCGTGGCGTTGGCGCATGAGCTTGCGGTAGCCCGGGGCGTCGAAAAGCAGCTGGATGTGGAAATGCTGCAGGGCATGGCACCGTCTCAGGCCCGCGCGGTGCGGGATGTTGTGGGCGGTCTGATCTTGTACACACCGGTGGTGCACGCCGAAGATTTCGACGTTGCCGTGTCCTACCTGGTGCGTCGCCTTGAAGAAAACGGGGCGAAGCAAAACTTCCTGTACGCGCTGTTCGCGCCCGACGTAGTGGGGACCGAGGGGGCCACGCCGTTGCAGAACCAAGAGCAGCGTTTCCGGGAATCCGTGCGTCACCGCTGGAACGCGTTTGCTGGACCGCGCCGCACCCAGGACCGTACCAAGGAGGAAGCCGCCAAGCTGGGCAGTCGCTCTGGTTCCGCCCCAGGGCACTTCCGCGGCGAACCCGACACCGACCCGGCACTGCCCGCCAACCGCGCCTGGGCACTGGCGGCCCTCGCCACCGATCCTGGACCCGTCGAATCCGACGTGGTCACCGACCCTGCGATTATCGACGCCGCGGTGCAACGCGCCCTCGCCAACGCCGACGATTGGGCAGCGCAAACAGGCGCGGAACGTGCTGAATACCTCTACCACGCGGCCGACGCACTGGCCAACAACCGCAGCCGACTGCTCTCCGTGATGACCCACGAATCCGGCAAAAACCGTGGGCGAGGCTGACCCGGAAATCTCCGAAGCCATCGACTTTGCCCACTACTATGCCGAATCAGCACGCGCACTCGACGGACTCAACACCACCGTCTTCACCCCCTACAAAGTCGTGGTGGTTACCCCGCCGTGGAACTTCCCCTCGCCATCCCCATGGGCGGCGTGTTCGCAGCACTTGCGGCAGGCGCGTCCGTCATCATCAAACCCGCACCTCAGGTGGTGCGCTGCACGGAGGTAGCCATTGAAATTCTGCGCGAAGCAGGCATCACCGAAGACATGGTGCAGCTGGTCAACGCCGACGAAGCCGCAGCGGGCAAACGCCTCATCTCCCACCCTGATGTGGACTCCGTGATCCTCACCGGGGCCTCCGACACCGCGCGGCTGTTCCGCAGCTGGAAGCCCCAGTTGACGCTCAACGCCGAAACCTCCGGCAAAAAAACGCCATCATCGTGACCCCTCCGCCGATCCTGACCTCGCCGTCGCCGATGTTTACCGCTCCGCCTTCGGGCACGCAGGCCAGAAATGCTCCGCAGCATCGCTGGTCATCCTGGTGGGGTCCGTGGGCAGCTCCAAACGATTCCTCACGCAGCTCACCGATGCCGTGGAATCCCTGCATGTCGGCCCCGGTGTGGACATCTCCACCACCATGAACGGCGTGATCGAAGCCCCCAGCGACAAAACTCCTGCGCGGCCTCACCCAACTCGACCCCGGTGAAACCTGGCTGGTCAAGCCGCGCAAGCTCAACGACGAAGGCACCCTCTGGTCCCCCGGCCTCCGGGACGGTGTGCGCCCTGGATCCTGGTACCACACCCACGAATGCTTCGGCCCAGTCCTGGGCATCATGCGTGCCGACACCCTCGATGATGCCATCCGCCTGCAAAAATTCCACTGGATACGGACTCACCGGTGGCCTACACTCCCTCGACGAAAAAAAGAAATCGCCTACTGGCGCAACCGCGTTGAAGTCGGCAACGCCTACATCAACCGTGGTATCACCGGTGCGATTGTGGAACGTCAGTCCTTCGGCGGGATGGAAAAACTCTTCCATTGGCTCCGGTGCCAAAGCTGGCGGACCCAACTACGTGGGACAACAAGGCACCTGGACCGACGGCGACCTGTCCGTCCGCCCCAACATCAGCGTCAACCCCACCGTTGCACGCCTCCTCCGGGACCTGGAAAGCCGCTTCGGTGCTGCACTCACTGACGACGACCGCACCTGGCTGTGGCGCGCCGCCGAACTTGACGCCGTGGCATGGCGTGACGAATTCGGCGTGGAACACGACCGCACCGCACTCATTGCCGAATCCAACGTGTTCCGCTACCGCCCACTCATCGAGCCGCTGAACGTTCGCGTTGGCGACAACTACGCACTCCGCGATCTCCTGCGACTCGTCCTCGCCTCCCGGCTCACCGGCACCAAGATTGTGATCAGCGCCAACGAACTCGATGCGCAGCTCACCGAACTCGGCGCCCTGGGTGCACGCATCCGGCAGGTGTCCGACAAGGCATTCGCCAACGAAATCGCCCACAAACCCAGCTGCCGCGTGCGCACCCTCGGTGAGGTCGACCTAGCACTCTACGAAGCCGCCGTGGAATCATCCTCCGTGATCCTGGACCAAGACGTGCTTGCCGACGGCCGCCGTGAACTCCTGCCCTTCCTTCTCGAACAGGCAGTATCCACAACCAACCACCGTTTTGGTTACATCAAAGGGCGGAGCCACTAGAGGGCAGGTTTTGATGGGGCTTAGGACTTTTCCTCCTATGCCCTCTGCACCTGAATAATTGCGAATCAGTCATGTGATGCGTCTGCTAGAGATCCCCGTGAGAAAACCCCGCTTATTTATGGCTCCCCTCTCGCCGAGTTGCAGGCCCAATGATGCTACAGTCAACCCCCAAACGGCAATCAACACCCCCACGACCAGCGCATCTTCTCTGGGGACCCCTTTGGGGATTACGGGAAAAATACGAACAAGGACGCCCACACAAACAAGGAGCGCCCCTGAAATAAGTGACACCCGCTGAAGCTTCCCATTTCTTGTCACTCCAGCACCGATGCGAATGACACCACGTGGAATCATCCATATGGCAACCAGCCATGTGAGCAGCGCGATAAAGGGTTCCATAACAGGTGGCTTATCTGGATTCAGGAAGTCCTGAAACTCCAAACCAAGAACGAAGAGAAGCAGCGCTAACCACACAGCAATCACACCGCAGACCATAAGAGGATGTGGCGTGGCTGGAGCATTTTTATAGCCGGTACCTGACATAACCATGTAGCACAGCACAACCACTTCAAGAACAATGTAGATTCCCCATACGAGAACCAAAGGTTCCGCAATGCGTCCCGACCAGAACATGAACAGAGCAGCAAGAAACGCCATAACTCCCTCCAGCCTGCAGGAATAACCGAGCCGCTGCTCGGCAAGAGGGCATTTCACGCGGTTTGCCAGCGTTAATCTCACAGACATCTACAGGTTGTGATGCCTCCTGCTTCCACAGTGTGGACTGACAAATCAGCGCAAGCCCTAGCCAGAAAAGAGAAAACACCAAGAACACGTACGCCAAGGTTACGATGCTCCTCTACACAAAAGGGAAAATAACCACAGCATCTCAGGATACGCTGATCACTATTTTCTGCGCAGGTGAGAGAACTTTTGCGAGAAAAATGCGTGGCTCTTCTTCCTATACGTCGCCGTCACCTTCCGACTAATCCACTGCTCAAAGGATCTTCTACTAAAGCAAACATGAAACATGGCCTGACCTGTGGCTTACCAGAATAGCTACCAGCCTTCGAGCCTGCACCCCAACACGAGAGTCCCATCATTAAGCAAGAACAAAATATTCTGGCATAGTTAAGTCTTGATGAGTAACAAACCCGAATCACAGCAACAACCTGCGGAAGAGTCAGCAGGTGACCAGCCACGCGACCCCATCGACACGATCTTTGACGCGGTCGATTCCGATGGCTCTCCAGCTCCAGTACAAGAGTCGGACACCCTTACAACCGACACCATAGACGACACCGACCCCCCCTGTGGATCGCGTCGCCATTCTAGGCAAGGACGGCCGATGGCTGTCCGGTTGGGCGCTGCGGTTTATCGTGCTGACCGTTGCCGCCTACTTTTTGTCACTCATATTGGGCCAAATTTGGACTGGCCTGCTACCTATTTTGCTGGCGATCATGCTGTGTACCGTGTTGTGGCCACCGGTGCGCTGGCTGCGCAACCATAAGATTCCGCCATCGCTGGCTGTGACTATAACCCTGCTGGGCTGCGTCTCGGCCTTTGGTGGTTTGTTTGCTGCCATGGCCCCGACGGTGGCACATCAGTCCAAGGGGCTGGTCGATCAGGCTATTCAGGGCGTCAACACGCTCATTGACTGGGTGCAGGGGCCGCCACTGAACATCGACGCAGACCAATTCAACACCATCTTCAATGAGTTTGTTGCGAAGATTCAGGAAAACGGTGCCTTAGGCAAGGTTCAGGAGCAGGCGGGCAATATCGCATCGGGTGTGTTTGCGGGGTTGTCGTCAGCAAGTTCGGTGGCTGTGACCTTGGGTATCATGCTGGTGCTCACGTTCTTCTTCCTGAAAGACGGGGATCGTTTCTTGCCGTGGGTGCGCCGCAACACGGGACCGACGGTTGGTTTGCATCTGTCGGAGCTGTTCACCCGTATTTGGAATACGTTGGCGGGCTTTATCCGCGCCCAGGCGATCGTCTCGTTTATCGACGCCCTGTTCATCGGGATTGGACTCGTCCTGATGGGGGTTCCACTGGCGTTGGTCTTGGCCACAATAACCTTCTTCGCGGGCTTTGTTCCCATCGTGGGCGCGGTGTCCGCCGGCGCGATTTCGGTGCTGATTGCACTGGTGTCCAATGGCCCCACCACCGCGTTGATGGTGCTGGTCCTGATCCTTGTGGTACAGCAGCTTGAGGGCAATATCCTCTCCCCCCATGCTGCAGTCCAAGGCGATGGATCTGCACCCGGTGATTGTGCTGCTCGCCGTCACGGTGGGTGGTGCGTTGTTCAACGTGGTGGGCGCGTTCCTGGCTGTGCCGGTGGCCGCCACGATTGCCACCTGCCTGAGGTATCACTCCGAGACGGTAGCGCTGCGTGCTGGCGAAACAACGGTGCAGGATCTGGACTTGGCCACGGAACAAACCGAACTGCCAAGCTCACATTGCTGTTGCAGAGGATGATGCATCGCGCGTCGGACAAGCCGGGGAAAGCACCAGGAAAAGCAGAAAAGTCAGAGAGCTAAAACTTCTAGAGCCTCCATTAAGCGGCGGGAACTTGCGGGCAGCGCGTCTGTCCAGGTTCCCGCCGCTTTATCGTCTGCATTGTCGCTGACGTCTTTGAGCAGGGTGACGGGGATACCAAAGCGTTGCCCGGCCAGCGCCACGACGTAACCTTCCATATCCACTAGACTGGCTTGTCTACTGATGCGCTCCCGACTGGCGGAATCGCCAATGAAACTGTCGCCGGTGGCTAGCCGCGCGGTGGGCAGCAATCCGCTGACGTCAAGGTCAATGCCGTTGGGGTAGGGGTGGCCAGTAATGGCCGCGATGGTGTCGTTGGAGAAGTCATGTTTCAGCACGTGCGAGATTTCAAAAACACCACTCAGCCCATCCACCAAGGCACCTGCTGTACCCACATTGACCAGCTGGGACGGGAGGTTTCCGTGGATGCGGGCGGTAGTCAGGGCGTCGATAAGCGCGAAGGCGCAGTTGAGGGTGCCAACTCTGGTGACCAGCAGCGAGTCACGCTCGATGCCGGAGATTTCTGCGGGGTCGGCGACGATATACAAAGGTGTGTTCACCGTCTCAATTATAGTACAGACAGAATTGTCTATACATACCGCACCTATAGTGCTATATTTATAGACAACATAGTCTAGTTACTGAGGAATCATCATGCAGATCGCAATCATCGGCGCGGGTCACATCGGCATCACCCTGGCGGAAAAGCTCATTAGCAGCAGCCCCGACATCCACATCGACCTTTTCGAACGCACACCCGCCCCCCTTCGGCCTCATCCGCTACGGAAAGCTTCAGGACAACACCGGAACCGCCCCTCAACTGCGACTTTTTGGCAACATAACCGTCGGCACGGACATTACCGCCGCCGAACTTGGCGAGCATTACGACGCCGTCATCTCCACTCCCGGCGCACGCATCAACCCCGATATCCACTCCCTGCTTGACGACGCCCGCCCCTCCCGCCGCGACATTCGGCCGCTCCTTGAACAGCGCAACATCGCTTACACCAGCTGGGAAGGGTGGCATCACCGGAGTGACGCCTCCCAACCCAGCATTGATTGGCAGGATCTCATATCCTCCGCACACGGTATTCCCGTGTGGTTGTAAGCAGGTTTAGTTCACTAGCTTCAATGCTCGGGAATTCATCACATCCTCAATGAGCATGGCCCGCGTTTTACCCGCATCATACAGAAACTTATATGAGGTCACCCCTACAGCCACTAATCCCTGATCAGTTACCGCATACACCGGACCGCCAGAGTCACCACGATCCACAAAGGACACAAACGAAAATAGGCCGTCACTTTCCAGCCGATCAAACTTGCCGCAGGTTATGCCAGTTCGATGCCCCATCCTGCAGATATATGGCTTATGTTTTTGCAACCATTCCGCGCCAGCCCAGCCGATAATCTTCTGGGTTGCGCCCGGATAATCGGTGTGCCGACTATTTTTGGCAATTTCGGTGTGCACCTTTGACATGTCATCAATTTTCACCAAAGCAATGTCGCGTTTACCGGCCCACTCAAACTCGGACAAGGTCACAGTGCCTACCTGATCAATGTGTCCGCTATTATTTCGCACCCCAATACGATCCCCCACAGCTCCGCAGTGACCGGCCGTAAGCATGAAGTTTCCCTCAGCATTTCCCACAATGTACGCACTGGAGCAGGCCCCGCCTGTCCGCATATTCACAAACGCAGCACCTGGGATGACCATCCCAGGTTTTTCTAACCAGTGGAAGCCATCGCTGAGGTGAAACATCGTGTCGTCGGCCTGTTCATCAGGAGCTTCACTCGGGGCAGGAGTTTTGCTGGGCTGCGGTTGTGGGAGCGGTTTTTCGGTAGGTCCTTCGGGAGATTTTTTGTAGGTTTGTCCACCATCCGAACTGAAACTACTTTGAGCCACCGCCGGTGGTGCCGTAAGCGTCATGGTCGCAACACCGAGCATGACCACCATCGCGGCAGTTGCAGAACGCCACAGAAAAGAGGGGAGTACGTTTCATACGCATATAAAACCTCTTCACATAAAGAAATCCGTCATATTCTTTACGTGAATCTTATCTTAAGATAAGGCAATTTATATATTATACATATGTTAATGAAACGAAATCATGAACGCAGATCACGTCTAGCAAACAGGAAGAAAGACACTGCAAGCAGCACCAGCGTTCCCGCTATCAGGATCGCAACGTGCCCCCAATCAACCCCATTCTCCAGGGGTTGTACGGCCCCATACCAATAAAAGGGAGAAATGCGTCCCCAGGTGGCATAGTCCGAACTCATAGGCAAAGTGATATTCAGCGCATAGCCCACCACTCCCACTCCGGCCGCAGCCCACGTACCAGCGGACGGGGTACCGAAAGCCGCCACACCCAGCATGGACACCGCGCCCATGCACAGGCCCAGCGCCAACAGATGCACAGTGGCACCCGTGATATGCTCCGCGGTCAGATTCATGCCACCCAGCAGTGCGCCACCCCAAACTCCAAGCCCAGTGAGCACCGCCACGATGGTTATCAGTGTCGCCTGGGCTGCTGCTGCCAAGCCGAGCACACGGATTCGCCTCATGGGGGTGGATAACACCAGGCCAAGCTGACCCGACCGTTCATCTGCACCCAACCGTGATGCCACGGCAGCACCTGCCACAATCACCGCAGTGGGCGCCATGAGACTCATCGTTTCACCCCAGTAGAACCCTGCAGGGCTGGCCATATCGGTGGCTCCCCACGCCTGCAAAAGTGCGGGCGGCATCGACTGCGACGCAGTCTCCAACTGCGGGGACATCTGCTGGTATATCGGCCCCATCAGCAGTCCCATCACCGCAAACATCACCACACCCAACACCACAAGCAGCCCAGTGTGGCGAAGCACTAGGAGGGAATAAAGGTCGCGTCCGGTTGCACTAGTTCCTTTCACCGCCTGCCACACCCAACCCACGTGCTGAATCCTCTGAGCAAGAAACGTTCCGCGCAGGTTCCCACGCAAGTCACGAACATTCAACCCCACAATCCCCACCACAAACAGCACCACAGCAACGGCGATCATTAGGGCCATGTAGCCAGCATTAAGGCCGTTCAACAGCACCGACGGTTCGCTGTACCAGTACCAAGGAATGAAACGCGCCACATCCTTCGTCTGCGACCATTGGGGCAGTAGCCCGGCAAACAACCACCCCAGCCCCACCAGCATGGCACCAATTCCCGTAGCCGCTTGACGACGCCCCGTCACTCCCCCAACTGCAAAAGCACCGGCACCACACACCACGGCGTTGGCTCCCAGTGCCAGACACAGTTCTCCCAGGTGAGCGTCACCTAGTGCGATGTCGAAGAGCGCTCCGGCGAGCAGTCCCGCACCCCATAATCCCAGCGATATCGCAGCGACCGCCAGCACCAACGCCACCACTTTGGCCATGCCAACCCCACGACGAGAGACCGGATAGCTCAGCAGCAACGACAGTGTGCCGTCCTTCTCCTCACCTGCAATCATCCGAGCCCCCACAGCGACGGCGAATCCCGCAACGGTGATAGCTCCCAAGAAGCCAAGCATCTGCGCGTACACCATGGCGGAGATGGACGCCCCAGCGGGAATCCCGGCGAGTGCCAGCATTGCAGGTGGTAGCGAATCATAGACGGCGGTGTCCATGGACTGCACCACCGCAATACCCATCAGCAAGCACGCAAACATGCTCACGACAATGACAGCTATCGCTTTCCACTGCGGCGCAAGACTGCGTTCCATTACAACAACACCGCTCATGACTGCTCCCGGTAGTACGCAAGGAAGACCTCTTCCAAGTCGGCATCGTGGGCCGTCATGTCAACAATGCGATAGTCAGCGAGCGAATCGAGCAGTGTGCCGAGTTCACCATCGAAAGCCAGCTCACTCGCGCCCCAGTCACTGCCACGTCATGGGCACCAGGAACGTCGTCAAAGTCACGCGGATCGGCATGACGGTCTAGAACCAGGTCAACGCGACGCACTGCGCGCAGATCCGCAACGCTCTCTACCGCCACCAAACTACCTGCACGAATGATGGCAACGCGGTCCGCCACTTCTTGCACCTCGGAAAGTGTGTGGGAGGACAGGAAGACCGTTCGACCTTCGGCAGTTACTTCCCGCAGAACCTGGTGGAACTCATGCTGGACAAGAGGATCAAGACCCGCATTGGGTTCGTCCATGATGATCAACTCAGGTTTATGCATCAAGGCGGCAATCAACCCCACCTTCTGCCGATTACCTGACGATAACTCCCCGACGCGCTTATCCAGGTTGGCGTCAAATCGCTGCCGGAGCACTTCGACGTAACTCCAGTCGATGCCCCCTCGCAAGCGAGCGAAAAATCGCAGCGTCTGCGCCCCGGTCATCGTGGGGTACAGTGCCAAGTCACTGGGCAGATAGCCAAGTCGACGATGGATCGCCACAGCGTCGCGGCGGGAGTCAAGCCCGAGCAGGCGGGCGGTGCCAGCGGTGGCGCGGATCTCGTCGAGAAGAATGCGGATTGTTGTGGATTTTCCGGCGCCGTTGGGGCCGAGGAAACCGAAGATCTCCCCGGTGTGAACCTCAAGGTCAATTCCCTTGAGTGCTTCAAAGGAGCCGTACTTTTTGCGCAGTCCTTGAATCTCAATGGCTTGAATAGCAGTCATTCTTCCTTCCCCTCCAGTTGAACACTCATTTGTTCCAGCAAGGTCGGGGTGAACAGGCTTGAGAACAGCGAAAGTTGAACCTGCACATAGTCCGTGACGCCCGGTTCGGCGATGAGATTATCGGCGGTGATGTCGATGTTCAGAAGTCGCTTGAGATGAGGCGCAAGCACCAGCGACCCCAGTGAATAGATGGTGAGCATTCGCGCCGCGACGGGCACGTTAGGGACAGGGTTCATCAGGTCCGCGTCGATGGCACGTTGGATGTAGCTGGCGGCATCGGCGGCGAGTTGGTCAACGAGGGCGTCGATACCCGGGGTGGATTCGGTGAGCCGATGCGCGAGGTAGCTAAGAATGTTATCCTGCCCGGCCTCCCGCAGAGTCTCCAGCACATTGGGTAGCGGTCCGCGGATAGCATCGTTTTTGGCGTCGCGGATCAGTGTGGCGATGTGTTCGTCGCAGGCCAGGAGCAATCCGTCCATGGTTCCAAAGTGATGCCGGATTAGCCCGATGGACACGCCTGCTTTGCTCGCCACGGACCGCGCTGTGGGTTTGTCGCCGTCGGCGATGAGCGCAATGGTGGCATCGCGAAGTCGCGCCCGTGCCGTCAGATCGTCAGTCATGATACAAGCGTATAATAAACTATACAGTTGTACAATGATCTGAGTCACATGAAGTAGCGCCCGCCAAAACCGGACCAGAAACCCCAATTAAAACCATTATGAAATGTGCTTTATTTCAATTTCGCTACCACCCCACAGTGGCGTAATTACATCATTAAAAATGCGGCAAATATTCACCCTTTTAATGAGAATAACATAGCCGTAATTCAATTGTTGATAAATATGCAATATTGTCCACGCATCAACATTTTCCATTACCTAATTGTGCTTATTGCAAAATGAAATGTGCTACAGCAACTGCGGCCATAGTGAGCAAGAGTCGCGGCGTCGATAAGCGCCCACACAAGCCCCGAGCAACGGATGAGGAAAACCTTACTTAAGAGGCCAGGCGGCCTGGGAGGGTTTAAGCTGTAAGGCGACTCATTCCTTAAGCCCTGTCGGCCCGGCCGCCCTATAAAGAAGGACCGTGATCTGCTTATGCCTCTTGCCGCCACAACGGTGCTCGGCATTGCGGGTATCGTGCTGTCGCTGCCCGCCTGGTTCTATTTCCTGCGCGGCGCGGTCCGGCTGTACCGTCTCATCGCGTCAGGCAAGCCCGATCCAGGGCACATTCCGCGCATCAACCGCCCGGTCAGGCGCCTGATCACGCTGATTAAAGAGACAGTGTTCCACACGGAACTGATGCGTAAACCAGTGGTGGCGGTGGCACACTGGTGCGTGATGGTGGGCTTCCTCATCGGCTCGTCGGTGTGGTTCGAGGCATATATCCAGACCTTCAACCCGGCGGGCGGCTGGCCAATTATTAGCGATTGGCCCCTGTACCACCTCGCAGATGAGGTTCTTGCGCTGGTCACGGTGCTGGGCATACTGGTGCTGATTTTTATTCGCCTGGTAACCGGCAACAACAACCGCATCGACCGTTTCTACGGCTCGAACGCCCGCGCCGCGCATTTCGTGGAAGGCGTGGTGCTGCTCGAAGGCATCGGAATGATGCTGGTCAAGGCGGGAAAAATAGCCACCTTTGATGTACACCCTCATGTGTGGACAGATTTTCTGACCATGCAGTTGGCCAAGATCCTGCCCGCAAACCCCGTATTAGTGAGCATTTTTGCCCTGGTTAAGCTGCTCACCGGCATGGTGTGGCTGCTGGTGGTGGGTAACCAACTGCATTGGGGCGTGGCGTGGCACCGCTTCCTGGCGTTCTTCAAAATCTTCCTGCAGCGCAACCCCGACGGCGCACCAGCGTTGGGCAAGCTTCCCACCATCGATCTAGATGAGACAGTCGGGGTTGGCACCGCCCAGGATGTGCCGTGGACCATGCTTCTCGACGCCGCGACCTGCACCGAATGCGGCCGCTGCCAGGAACAATGCCCCGCCTGGAACACCAACAAGCCGCTCAGCCCCAAAAAGTTCATTACTGATGTCCGCGACGCCGCACTTGATAATGCCAGCACCATGTACGACGGCGTGGACGTGCTGAAACTGGTCGGCACCGCCGTCACCGGCGATGAGCTCTGGAGCTGCACCAACTGCGGGGCCTGCGTCGAACAATGCCCCGTAGACATTGAACACATCGACCACGTCGCCAACCTGCGACGATTCCAGGTTCTCGCCGAATCCGACTTCCCCCTCCGAGCTCACTGGCATGTTCAAAAACCTGGAGGCGAAAGGCAACCCGTGGGGCCGCAATGACTCGGAACGCGTCACCTGGATTGATGAAGCCCGCCGCGACGGCCTCACCGTACCTGTCTTTGGTGAGGACATCACCAGCTTCGCTGACACCGAATACCTGTTCTGGGTCGGCTGCGCCGGAACTTTCGACGACGAGGGCAAGAAAACCACCCGCGCCATCGTCGAACTGCTGGAAACCGCAGGCGTGAAATACTGCGTGCTCTCCAAAGGCGAAACATGCACCGGCGACCCCGCACGCCGCGCCGGAAACGAATTCCTTTTCCAGATGCTCGCCGAAGAAAACGTCACCACCCTCAACGGGGTTTTTGACGGCGTTCCCGCAGGCCAGCGCAAAATCATCACCTCCTGCGCACACTGCTTCAACACCCTGCGCAACGAATACCCCGACTTCGACGGACATTTCGACGTTTTCCACCACACCCAGCTCCTCAACCGGCTGGTGCGTGACGGTCTGCTGAAACCCGTGCCCCGCCCGGCGTCGGCACGCAAACCCATCACATACCATGATCCCTGCTTCCTCGGGCGACACAACAAAATTTCGACCCGCCGCGCGAACTCCTCGGCGCCACCGGCATGGAGCTGCGCGAAATGGACCGCAACCGCAACGAAGGCTTCTGCTGCGGCGCGGGCGGCGCACGTATGTTCATGGAAGAAAAACTCGGCACCCGTATCAACGAAAACCGCACCGCCGAAGCACTTTCCACTGGTGCCGAAGAAATCGCCGTGGGCTGCCCCTTCTGCAACACCATGCTCACCTCCGGGGTGAAAGCGCTTTCCGACGCCCCGGCTTCCGAACAACCCATCGTCCGCGACGTCGCACAAATGCTGCGCGACTCCGTGATGGTCGACGGGGAACTCCCCAGCCCGCGTGAACCCCAGTTCCTCGAACCGCCAAAACGAAACGCGGTTGCCAAAAAGCCTGGTGAGGAGAAGAAAGCTGAGCCCAAGAAGGCAGAGACTCCAAGCTCAACGGTGGTTTCCGCGCCGGGAGTTCCTTCCGCTGGCGTGCCGAAAGCTGGTGGGGTTCCTCCGAAGCCAGGGATTCCCGGAGCGCCCGGAGTGCCAAGTGCGCCTAATTCGGCAAACATTCCTCAAGCACCTAGTGCTCCAGGCGTGTCGAATACTCAACCACCGCCAGCTCCGCCTGCAGCCCCTAAGCCGCCCACACCAACTGCAGGTATTCCCGCTGCGCCTAGTGCTCCCGCTGCACCTGGTGCGCCTGGAACACCGAACGTGCCGAAAGCACCAGGAGCTCCCACCGCGGCTGTGCCGAAGCCACCCGGAGCACCAGCTTCACCTGCAGCAAAGCCTCCATCAGCACCACCGAAAGCCACCGAGCGCCCCAATGATTCCTCAACCACCATCTGGTTCCGGCGTGCCGACTCCCCCTGCCCCTGGGGTTCCCCAACCACCCAAACCACCCCAGCCGCCAGCACCGCCAAAGCCTGCTGAGGATGGCGAGGAGAAAACAGACACGTAGTTCATAGTCGAGAGCTATCCCTTCACGGGAAATCACGGTTATTCTGACCCACGACAGACCACTACAACAACACTATCCCCACCCCAACGGCGCTGAGCACAGCCGCAGCCAGCACGAGGGGCACGAAGCGGAGGACAAATCGCCACCCGAATGCCCCTGCCTGCATGAAGACGAGTTTGATATCCACCATCGGCCCCACCACCATGAACGCCAGTTGAGCAATGGGACACACCCACGAAGGAGGCCGCAACAAAGGCGTCCGCCTCGGAGCAAAGGCTCATCACCACGGCGAGCAGCACCATCATCGCCACACCCAACCACACGTTGCCGGTCACCACACTCAAGGCTGATTCCGGCACGGCGACTTTGATCAGCGCCGCAATCGCCGCACCGATCACCAGGAAGCCACATGCCTGCAGGAAATCCTGCACAGCAGTGACGCGGAATGCCTCCCAGCTGCGGTGATGGTGGTGTCCACATGCATCATCGGCAACTCCATCAATGGTGAATCGGACTCGCATCCAGATCCACCCCACCACGCAGGCAGCGGCGAGACTGGCCGCGAACCGCGCCCACACCATCATGGGGTTGCCGTTAAACGCAACGGCCGTGGCAACCAAAACCACGGGGTTGATCGCGGGCGATGCCAAGAGGAACACCAACGCATGGCTGGGTGCTACTCCCCTGCGCATCAAAGACTGCCCTACCGGCACCGATGCGCATTCGCAGGCGGGAATGGCCATGCCTGCGAGCGCCGCCACCGGCACACCGAACACCCCACGTGGAAAGCGTTGATACACGGATGCCGGTACAAACGCAGACAGCACGCTGGACACCAGTATTCCCAGTACAAGAAAGGGAATGGCCTGCACGATCAGCGCAATCACGATGGTTGCCCACGCCTCAATGCGTGCGTGCAGGGTGATAAGCGGGGCGTCGATAAGCGAGATACAGAACGCACCACCGAGGGTGATGAACACAAGGGTTGGAATGACCCAGCTGCCTGCGTGAACGTCGATACGTTCGTCTAGCTTGCTCATAGGTACGGCCTCGCGGGTTCGCGGATGCTGGTGATGCTGCGTATCGTCAGCGTGAGTTCCGGCTGAGTTGATGCGGTGCCGATGACCTCAACCCATTTGCCTTCCTGTGCGTGTGGCACGGTTCCTGCGATGGGCACGGCGTATTCGGAGGCGTCGGCGGCGCAGCAGATGATGCGGAAACGTCGCACTTCCCACCCGTTGTCGCCACGGTGGAGCATGCCAGCGGTGCGAATGGTGTGGCCGTCAAGAAGGGCGGGGTCGTCGAAAAAGTAGCGTTCGTACAGCTCAAGCAGCGTCATCTCGTTGACGCTGCTTGTCAGGGCCGAGTGTGGCTGGTCAGGCACTAGGTTCGATGGCCCAGTTGACGCAAACTGCAACGCTCCCGGCAGTACCAGCGCAACCAGCAGGATGGGCAGCAGCAATGCTGTGCCGACGCGCGGAAAAGGCCCGGCGGTACGGTCCTCCGCGATGGAACTGAACGTCCACACCCCCAGAGCCGTCAGTAGCGCACCCGCCGCCCCCACCCACGGACGGAAACCCGGCTGCACATATCGAAACACCAGGCCAGTGGCCGCAAGGAAAATCAAGCACAGGCCAAGCCCTAGCACCAGCGCACCCGAAAGCAGGTCACGCGGCTTAGCAACGCCCCGACTATCATGCATACGCCTGAATCTACGCGGATCGCTGGTTGCCCGTAGCAATTAGGGGCGTGTCAGTCGCTCTGATCTTGGCAAAAGCACCACCACCAAAGCAGCTAACCCGCAGGCAACCTGCGTCCAGGCTGACCAATCGAGAAACGCGCCGAGAAGAATACCTGCGGCAAAGATAGTAGCAACTATCCGACGGTTAGCAGTCACAATGTTCACCTACATTTCCCATGGAATATAAGCGGTAGGAAAAGAAATTTCCTACAGTAAAACATCACCGCGTGTACGCTGCAACAACTTTTACCAAACCGTGATGCCGCAACCACCCCCACCGGCTGCTACTTGCTGGACTGACGCTCCCAGATCGTCGCGCCAATCGCGCCGACAGCCGCGATGAGATTAAGAACGAAACCCCACTTGAGCAGAATGGTGAGTATCAAAAATACGACAAAAACAATTTGGACAATCCGAGGAACGCTCATTGCACTACCTTTTCTACATCGACAAAATAAACCGCTGTACAGCATGCCCGATATGTGCAACAAAACCAAAACGGGTTACGTTAAATAGTTTTCATCTTTTCTCAACTGCCTCCCGCACCTGAACTGTGAGCCTGCGGCAGGCAGGGCGTCAATAAGCACGGGAAACCTCCCCCAACACCCCACCATCACCTTTCCGACTCGCCCTAAAAGTGGCAACATAGTTGGGGTGAGCAAGCATTCCGAAAACCCACAAAATCCAGACAATTCGCAGCCAGCCCCACAACCAGCCTCGAAACCCCAGAAACGCAGGCGCCCCCGCATCTTCGACCAATCGGAGAAGATGAAGAACGTCCTGTACGAGATCCGGGGGCCGGTGGCTGCGGAAGCGGAACGTTTGGGAAATGGACGGGCACCGCGTGCTCAAACTCAACACCGGCAACCCCGCCGTGTTCGGTTTCGAGGCACCCGATGTGATCATGCGGGATATGATCGCCGCCCTGTCCACCTCGCAGGGCTATTCCACCTCGAAAGGCATCATCCCGGCGCGCCGCGCCATTGTCACCCGCTACGAGGTCATCCCGAATTTCCCCGAATTTGATGTGGACGATGTGTTCCTGGGCAATGGCGTGTCCGAGCTTATTTCCATGGTCACCCAGGCCCTGCTCAACGACGGCGACGAGGTGCTGATTCCCACCCCGGATTACCCACTATGGACCGCCGCTACCTCCCTTGCCGGTGGTAAACCCGTGCACTACCTGTGCGACGAGGAGGACGACTGGAACCCCTCGATTGAGGACATCAAGGCGAAAGTCACCGACAAAACCAAAGCCATTGTAGTGATCAACCCCAATAATCCCACCGGTGCGGTGTATTCCCGGGAAATCCTGAAGCAGATTGTGGATATTGCTCGCGAGCACCAGTTGCTGATTCTTGCCGACGAAATCTACGACCGCATTCTTTATGATGATGCGCAGCACATTTCCATCGCCACCCTGGCACCTGATCTGCTGTGCATCACCTTCAACGGGCTGTCCAAAACCTACCGTGTGGCGGGCTACCGCGCCGGATGGATGGTGCTCACCGGCCCGAAGCATCATGCACAGGGCTTTATTGAGGGGCTTGAACTGCTGGCTGCCACGCGCCTGTGCCCCAATGTGCCTGCTCAACACGCTATTCAGGTGGCCTTGGGCGGTAGGCAGTCCATTTTCGACCTCACCGGCGAAGGCGGCCGTCTGCTGCGGCAGCGCAACATCACGTGGGAAAAGCTCAATGAAATTCCTGGGGTTAGTTGCGTGAAACCTATGGGCGCGTTGTACGCCTTCCCCAAGATTGATCTGGAGATGTACGACATTCAGGACGACGCCCAGCTGATGCTCGACCTCCTGCGGGAAGAAAAAATCCTTCTCGTCCACGGCACTGGCTTCAACTGGCACGCCCCCGACCATTTCCGCGTGGTAACACTGCCCCGAACTGAGGATTTAGCACGCGCTATCGACCGCTTGGGAAGGTTCCTATCCAGCTACAAACAGTGAAACTTAACAAGCGCCCAGCATTTGCACATCTGCTAAATATAGGCAGCTTACATTGTTGACGGTAAAATAACTGTATTGCATAAAGAGCCTCCCGTTTATGGGCGGCTCTATGCCTGTTATCCGCTGTTTTCCCTGCTTTGTTATGAGGTTGCATCCATGGGCCGTCACACTTCCGGACCTGAAAAGGCCCCCAAGCCTACACGCTCAGGCCCCTCAGAGGCGCCTCACACCGCGCGTTCCGCTACTGCGCGCCCACAGCGCAACCACCCGCAGCGCAACCGCAGCAGCGCCCACAACACTCCCAAACGTAACGCCACTCAGCGCGTAACCCAGCGTCCCACCCCCCGGCCTATCGCTGACCACACAGAGCAGACAGAACACAAGCCAGCCAAAGCCGCACAGCGCATCCACGCACCTCACAGACGCGCGTGACACCGCCGCACACACGTGACGACGCCCCCCGTTCCAGCAACCCACGCACCACCAGCACGCGTCGCAGGAATGGTGCGGGAGAAGAGTCGTCGACAAGCAGCACACGGATTAAACAGGAACGGCAACGACGCCGCACACCGAAGGAAATTCGACCAGACGGCTCACAATCACATGACGCGCCGGTCAGCCCGGTTGATACAGACAGCAAGGAGAAAACCCCCTTCACCATGTGGCAGTGGGTTCTCGCCGTGCTGCTCGTGATCGCGGGCATAGCGACTGCGGTGGGTGTGGTAATGCTGTGGCCAAGCAGCTCGGACCCCAACGTGTCGCCGGAGCTGGCCAACACCAACGCACTGCCCGCAAACCAAGTCAACGGCACAGTGGCGATTCGCGACACAGGTGCCTGTAATTCCCCCCTCGATCGGCAGGGCGTTTGATGTCGCCCCGATCTCTCCACTGGAGGAACAGCCCAACAAATGCGAACGCGCCATCGTCTCCATTGACGCTGGCGATAACGCGGGCAAACGGACTCTTCTAGTAATGAGTGACAAGCCCGGCGAACCGGAACTGCACGTTGGCGACAAAATCCGCATGAGCGAAACCACCGCCGCCGACGGCACACACGCCTACACCTTTAGCGACTTCCAGCGCACCAAAGTGCTGCTGCTTTGGGGCGCCATCATCGTCCTCGCGATTATCGCTATCGGTGCCCTGCGCGGCGCACGGTCCATCCTCGGCCTGCTGATCACCCTCGCCGCCATCGCATTCTTCCTGATCCCCGCGCTCCTGCGCGGCGGCTCCCCCCTCGGGCTTGCCGTTGTCTGCGGCTCCGCCATCCTCTTCGCCGTGTTGTACCTGGTCCACGGCTTCAACTGGAAAAGCTCCTCCGCACTGGGCGGCACGCTCCTCTCCCTCGGGCTATCTGCCTGGCTCGCGCACATCGCCATTGACTCCAACCACCTGCGCGGGCTTGGCAGTGAAGACAACATCCTTATCCAGCTCTATCTGCCCGATGTCACCGTGCCCGGGCTGATGCTCTGTGGCTTTATTATCGGCGCGCTCGGTGTGCTTAACGACGTCACGATTGCTCAAGCATCCACCGTCAACGAACTCTCCGAAATAGAACCCGATGCCTCCCCCTGGCGGCTGTTCGCGGGTGCCATGAAAGTGGGCCGCGACCACATCGCCTCCATGGTGTACACACTGGTATTGTCTACACCGGTGCGTCTCTGCCCACGCTTCTGCTGCTCAGCGTGGCCAACCGACCGCTCACTCAAATCATGTTCAGCGATGTCATGGCCACAGAGCTACTGCGATCTGGCATTGGCGCGCTGGCGCTTTCCCTCGCAGTGCCCATCACCACTGTCATTGCCGCCTTCACCGTCACCGGGCAACGGCAACGTAGTGAGGCTGACGCGTAACGCCACCTGGGATGGTGAGCGTCGGGGCGTCGACAAGCAGCAGCTCAGGAACGGAAATTCAGATACGCCTTCGACGGGGTTGGCCCGCGCTGACCCTGATACTTCGAGCCGATCGTGCCCGAACCGTAGGGCGTCTCCGCAGGTGACGACATACAAAACAGCGCCAACTGCCCCACCTTCATGCCTGGCCATAGGGTAATTGGCAGATTGGCCACATTCGACAGTTCCAGGGTGATGTGCCCAGAAAAACCCGGGTCAATGAAGCCCGCAGTGGAATGCGTCAACAAGCCCAAGCGGCCCAACGAGGACTTGCCCTCCAAACGACCAGCCAAATGCGCGGGAAGTGTGAACTTCTCCAGCGTTGCACCCAGCACAAACTCGCCCGGGTGCAGCACAAACGGCTCATTCTCCGGGACCTCCACAAGACTGGTCAAATCATCCTGCTGCTGCTTCGGGTCAATGTGCGTGTACTTCGAGTTGTTGAACACCCGAAAAAAGCGGTCCATGCGTACGTCAACGCTCGACGGCTGGACCAAAGCCGGGTCATACGGCTCAATGATCAGGTCGCCTTTATCAACAGCAGCTCGAATATCACGGTCTGAAAGAAGCACCCTGCCAGTGTAGGTCAGCAGTGTAGGTCAAGGCACACGGGCGGGGCTAACGCTTAGGTTTAGGCAGAATGCCCGTTGGAACGTTGGTAGTTGGCTTGGCTGGCAGTCTCGCCATAGTGTTTGCTCGCCAAAATGCCGTTTTCACCCCCCTCAAAACACCATTTTGGTGAGCAAACACTATGAGTTCTTCCCATCTGGGATGAGGCGGGAACAAACCACAAGCCAGGCAGCAAACTCTACTCACGGTCAACTCCCAGCACATCCCCTAAGTGGAAGTTCATCCTCCGGTTACAGTAGACTGGCCCCACACGTCACCTCAACTCCCTGGAGCACATGCGTCATGCCTGAGGAACAACTCCCAGAAACAATGAACGCCGTCACCGCCGTCAACCTGGCGTTACGCGGCACTGAAGGTCCTGTATATGGCCCGCTCACATTCACAGCTCCGGCATCGGGACTGACCGTGCTATCGGGGCGCGGCGGCTCGGGCCGCACCGCCTTGGCTCTCACGTTGGCGGGCCGAATGGCAAGCACAACGGGCGAGGTCACCATTCTGGGAGAGACGAAGCGATCAAAAATCCGCCAGATGGTGGCCGTCGCTGGCGTGGAGCAGATTGACGCCCTGGATCGGGACGTAACCATCAAGACGGCACTGTCCGAGCATCTTAACTGGTCACGCTGGTGGTGGACGGTTCCTCGGCGCGCATCCCAGGAGTACTACGAGCAGCTATGTGGCCGTGTGTTTGGGCAGCGCGATCTGCCGCCGCTCACCAGTTATGTGTCACAGATTTCGGCGCTGGATCGGATTCTTATTCGTATCGCACTGGCACTGCACCCTGCGAGCCACCAGCCAATTCGCATGCTTGTCATGGACGATCTGGAGCAGGTTCGTGAGCTGGATGATCGCCTGCAGCTCGTCCAGATTCTCATGGAATTATCGCAGGTTATACCCGTGATTGTGATGGCGGTGAATCCTTTACCGCCATCACCCGGCGTTGAGTATCACCTCATCGAGTTACACACCACTACACCAGCAAAGGAGCAGCAACAATGATCTCAGCATTGACGCCTGGAACGGAATTACGCCGGTTTAAGCGCTCGAAGCTAAGCCGCATCGCCATCGCCGCGATTGTGTTGATCCCGCTGCTGTATTCAACGCTGTATTTGTGGGCGTTTTGGAATCCTTTGACAAGGTTAACCAGCTCCCCATTGCGTTTGTGAATGCGGATAGGGGCGCAGTGGTGAACGGCACCCCGCTGAATGCTGGCGACAAAATCGTGGACAACCTCAAAAACAACGATCGCGTGAGCTTCCACTTCACCGAGCATGATGATGCCGTTCAGGGGGTTCGCGACGGCCGCTATTACTTCGCCGTGGAACTCACCCCTGATTTTTCGCAAGCCGTGGCGTCCCCAGCGAATGGCGACGCCCGCCGCGCGGTCATCCAGACCACCTACAACGATTCAAACGGATATTTGTCCACGAAGATCGGTGAGAATGTCATGAGCACAATGCTGCCGGTCATTTCCGATCAAATTGGCACCCAGGCGATTGACCGGGTGCTCATTGGCATGCAAACTGCCGGCGGGGGCATTGAACAGGCAGCCAATGGCGCCGGGAGGCTTCACGACGGCGCGACGAAGCTGAACGACGGGCTAGGAACTGCGTCGCAAGGCGTGGACACACTGGCCAGCGGCTCGGCAAAGGTTGACGAAAAGATGGGCGAACTAGCTGCTGGGGCAGACAGGCTTGCCGCAGGGACGCAGCAACTCAACGACGGAGTGACCACAGCAACGGAATCGCTGGAGCAGTTGACGCAGGGCGTCGATAAGCTGCATGGTGGCGTGGACGAGCTGGCGGGCGGCGCGACCCGCATCAACGACGGGGTGCAGCAGCTCACCGGGCAACTGGGGCAGGTGACGCAGGCGCAAACCGCCACCTCGGGCGAGATCCGTAACATCGCGAACTCTATTCCCGACCCCGGTGTTGCGGCACAGCTCAATGACCTTGCCGCGCGTATCGACGCCCAGGGGCTCGGGCAGAACGCTCCCGCCACCGCCCAGCTCCAACAGCTCGCCAACGGAACGGGGCAGCTTGCCTACCAGCTTTCCGACCCGAACGCGCCGTTTCGATCCGGTTTTGACCAGCTACATGCGGGGACCGGGCAGCTTCCCGGCAAGCTCGGGGAAATGCAGTCCGGTGTAAGGGAACTCAACACAGGAACGCACACGTTGGCGTCCGGGGCGCATCAGTTGCATGACGAAGCACAACGCCCCTGGCCAGCGGCGCAGCCAGACTGAACGGCGGCATGGGGCAGCTGCGCGACGGGTCGTCGCAACTCGCGACAGGCAGCGGCGAGCTGGCAACCAAGCTTAACGACGGCGCGAAAGCCGTGCCCACCTGGACCGACAAGCAGCGCGAAGGCACAGCCAGCGTCCTCGGCGGACCCGTGTCACTGACCAGTAGCAATGACGCAGGCAGCAATACCTTCGGCGGCGGGCTCAGTCCCTTCTTCTTCTCACTCTCCCTGTTCATCGGCGGGATCGCCACGTTCATGCTGCTGCGACCCATGCAGAACCGCGCCGTCGCCTCCGGCATCGCTCCCCTACGCGCGGCACTGGACGGCCTAGCACCCGCGCTGTTCATCGCCGTATTACAAGCGCTGGTTGTGTGCGTGGCCACGATGCTCCTCGTAGGCCTTTCCCCCGCCTACCCGCTGGGACTCGTCGGCTTCGCCATACTCGTGGCCATCATGTTCGCCGCCATCAACCAGCTCCTCAACGTGGCGCTCGGCCCAGGGTCAGGACGTGTAGCGGGCATGGCGTTCTTGATGCTGCAGCTACTATCCTGCGGCGGCCTCTACCCCGTGGAAACCGAACCCAGATTCTTCCAGATCCTGCATCCCATCATGCCCATGACCTACTCCGTCGATGGCTTTAGACAGCTCATCTACGGCACCCTTGACCACCGGCTCCCCCAAGCCATTGTCGCCGTGGTGCTGATCACAGCCTGCACGGTGGGGCTCACCGCACTGTGCGCGCGCCGCGATAGAACCTGGACCATGAAGCGGCTGCACCCGGCTATCAGGTTGTAGCTGCCAGGTTGTGGATCGTTCGGGGCGTGCTACACTAGACAAGGCTGTGCGGGTGCAGCAAAGCACCCACCACGCTTGCCGATGTAGTTCAATGGTAGAACTCCTGCTTCCCAAGCAGGCGGCGCGGGTTCGATTCCCGTCATCGGCTCCACGTGAACGTCACGCTGGATACAGAATCTCGGCCCCGCCGGGAAGTGTCTAGGGTGGCGATTTTGCTGTTCCGGGGCGGTTTTAGGGGGACTTCATGGCTGTGATTCTTTCAGAAAACATGACAGTAGATGTCACCGTTGACTGACAACATGGTGCCAACCGATCCACGTACCCGAGAGGAGATATCCATGCCGGCACCCAACCTTTCCTGATCTACGTCACCGATATCGAACGGTCCACCACCTTCTACAGCGACCTGTTCGACATTGATCCCAACTTCACCAGCCCGCGCTACGTCGCCTTCGAGGTGGCACCCGGGGTGCTGTTCGCCATCTGGAACGGCCACGAGGAGAACATCAGCCCCGACACACCCCGCACGAGCGAAATCGGACTCATGGTTCCAGGGTCAGCTTCCGCCGTCGACGCCGTCTACCAGACATGGGTCACGAAGGGCGTGCGCGTGGTCGAGGAACCACACGACGAAGTGTTCGGCCGCACCTTCATGGTCGCCGACCCTGACGGCAACCTCATCCGAGTCAGCCCCGTCGACTAACCCCACACCCCGGCCCCACACTGAGATCCACAACGACGAAAATTGTTGGTGCCATTTGTGCGAGGATTGAATACGCGATGGCTACCAACACCCCACCCAACGAAGAACCCACGGCACTACTCACTGACGACGCCCTCCTCACGGCCGCCCTCGACGCGGCACTCGCGCTGCCAGCAGCGGAACTCTACACCTTTGCCAGAGGATTTGAGGCAGTGCGTGTAAAGGGAAAATGGTTTCTCAACACCACCGTGCGTGAACGCCGCATTGTCAATGTCAAGGCAGAACCACTTGATGTTCTGGCACTGCGCCAAGAATACGCGTGCATCACGCCTGGCTATCACATGAACAAGAAGCACTGGATCAGCATCCAGCCCGGTACCGACGCCACCGAAGACCTCATACAGGAACTCGTGACGGATTCTTATCTCCTGGTGGTATCCTCCCTGCCTCGCGCAGAGCGCCCGGTCGATCCGGCTACGTTTGAGCAGCAAGCGCAACAGAAGCCTTGAGTCTCATTCCCCCCACATTTTTCGCCGTGCTCGAAGCACTCGTCGGATATCGCGAGCACGGCGGGCGTCGAAAGCCGTGGCATTGATAAGGCGCTCATCCGCGTCTTTTGTTGCCGCTAACGCTGCGGCAGCAGTGCGTTCAGCGATGCTCCGTGGAAGTCCAACCTCGTCGGTGTACTCAAAGTATTTTTTCAGGCTCAGGCCGTCGCGCCGCCCCTGAATAGTGAGCGCCAGCGTTGTATCACCGTACGGGAGGGTCGAAGGAATGTCGTATATCGGGGCAACGTCAAAATGACCATTCTTGCGAACAACCGAGACGTTCTTGGCGTGCAGATCACCATTGCCCATCAACCACGCTAAGGCCAACTGATAGGCAACGTTGCGCAGCGCAACCATCGGGGAGCCACTCACATCCGCAACAGCACGGGATAATTCCTCATAGCTGACGTTGTATTTCTGCGCAGGATACAGACCCAAAAGCTGGGTCACGTCTTCCACTGCATATCGGGTGCCATCGGGCGACCGATCAAAACGGTGAACCAGCAATCCGGGAATATCATTGACGTCCCGAACAATCTGCGCATCCACGACATGAGCCAACCTGCCTGCCGACTCGCGAGCAATACTCAAACATAAGTTTTCATTATCCACCAGCTGTGGGTATTCAGGAGGAGATAATTTAAGAATTGCGTCTGCACCCGACATCGTGGCTGGTACCGCGATTGTTCGCGCCGATGCCTTTTCCTGCACTCCAGCTATCCCAACGGCATCCGGCAATCCCACATCCGCGAAAACTGGAGCGAAATCCACGTGCTTATTGCCCAACAAAATCGCACTTGGCGTTGCCACTGGCTTTTCACCCGCAGGTACAACACTCACATTTCCCACGGTGTCCTCTCCCACCGCCAGCAAAAGCGAGAGTTCGTCATCCGCTGAGGTTTTCACTGACTTTTTCAGCGCCGATAGTCGCCGCCCTTCCGGTAGCAAGCCAGCAAAAAACGGCGGAACAGCCCCACCCGCAGTTACTAGCGGAGTATGCGTCAGCGGAAGAGTCGTGGCAATGGGAAACTTTGCGGAAGCCAGGAAGCTATCCACATACGCGAAAGTAACACCACCATCGCTGTTCCTCGTCAGCGTTGCCGCATGAGCGCCGTCAACGTAGACATCAGCATCCACAGCGCTCACCCCCTATACGGTTTCAGCTGCTCAGGCACACGCTGGGTGGCTACCAGTTCGAGCCCTACAACCGCCAGGACATCCATGAGTTTGTCCAGCCTCACGGTTGCCTTTCCTTTTTCCACTTCGCGAACAAACCGCTCGGAAACCTGGGCGAACTCGGCCACTTCTTCCTGCCGCAGTTGATACTCTTTGCGCTTGGCTTTCAGCGCTGCGCCAATCTCCCTGGGAGTCACGCCCGCCCTCCTTCACTGATCCCACTGAGCTCCTTTTCCGGCACGTTCGTTCCGATTTTGCCGTTTTCGGGCCAGAAAAGCAAGAAAACGGCACAATCGTTCCGGTTTTTGGCCCCGGCCCGTGGCTCAACGCCTAGCCGTCCCACACCCCCGGCTCAGGCACCAGTCCAAGCAACCCCCAGGCACCTGCCACCGCCGGACTAACACTTAGCCCGGCTCACACCCCAGCCTCCAAGCCCTACTTATTGCACTTCACAATCGGCGAGGGATCGTAAACGGTGGTTGTGGTGTCGCGGGAGATTTCGCGGCCGTCGAGACCCTTCACAATGCGGGTGTCGGAGGTGGTGAACCCTGGGGCGCCGCTGGAGGGGGTGCAGTCGTTGCCGCTCAGATTGATGGTGTTGGGTTGCGTTTGAGCCCACCGCCCGCCGGAGACGGATTCAACGTTGACGGTTTTTACACCCATGAGTTTGACGGTGACGTTTTTATCGTCGGCGGAGGTGCTGATCAGCACCGGGTACTGCGAGGTGTTTTTGAATTTCAGGTCAATGGCACCTTCATACACGGTTGCCTCACGGCCCGCCGGGTAACGGGAAATGTAGTAGCTGTGCGGGGTGTGGGCCACATCCTCCATGCCGGCAAAGTAGGCGGCGTTGTACAAGGTCGTGGCGAACTGGCTAATACCGCCGCCGACAGCTTTATCGGCGCGTCCGTTCAAATAATGCCCGATTCCACGAAGCCCTGCGCGGCTCCGCGCGGACCGGTGTAGCCGTTGAGGGAGAAGGTATCGCCGGGTGCGACCATTGCGCCGTTGACAATCTCGGCGGTCTTGCGGATATTCACGCCGGAGGCCTCCGCAAAGCCTCCGGTGGTGAACTCGCCCACCACCTGGTCGAACGTCGCCTTTTCGGCTTGCTCGGTGGTGAAGGTCGCGGGTTCGTCAATGTAGGCGACGTCAAATTCGCGCGGCTGATCGCCGGTGATACGCCCCGGGAGGTCTTTCAGCAGCGGGTCCCAGTCAATACGCACGCCATCCACTGAGGGGGTCACGGAACGGCTGGCACCGCTGAACTTGATGTCCGCGTTGCGACGCTGCCTTTTCCGTAGGCCCAAGCCCCTCGGTGAGAATCGCCCGCGCGGCCTCCACGTTCACCTCGGTTTTCAGGGAGCTTCCGTCCGGCACGAAGGTCACCACCTCACCCATACGCTCGGGCGGAATCACGCCACGCGTGTTGTCGCGCCCACGCGCCACAACAGCACCGCTCAGGGCCTTCTTCGCATCACCGTCCAGCACTTTATCCACGGCGTCCTGCTGCACCGCAGGCTTCACGACGTCCGCGTCAATATTCACCCCGTTGGGGCTCAGCCAGCCAGTGGTCACCGCTTTATTGAGCGTGTCGCGGTCAATCCCCTGGCCATTAGTAGGCGGCACGGGTGTCGCCTTCCCATGTTCCAAAACCACGCCACCATCGGTCGGTTGCCTGGTCAGTGCCGCCTGGGCGGCATCCATGGATGCAGTGAAGGTGGGGCCGGTGGTGCTCACAATGCCCACCTCATGCTCTGTGAAAAAGCTGGTGATCTTCACAATAGGGTTGAGCGGCGGCGACCCGGCAGCGCGGATCGTGGACACCCAGTCAACCTGCAAACCTGCCTCGGTGGGGTTCACGGTAGTGTTCATGTCCCCCGCCGCGACTTTCACGGGATCGGTGAGGCGCGTGCCCAGTTCCTTTTCCAGCAAGGCGCGCGCATCCGCATTAGACATTCCCCCAATGGACACGCCCGCGACGGTGGTGCCTCGCGGGACTTTTCCTTTCGTCAAAAAGGTAATCTGCGCCATAGGCAAGGACGCACAGACCCAGCACACCAAGGATCACACCAATAACGATGCGACGGGTGCGACCCTGCGTCAGTTCGGGGATATTCACATGAATCAGAGTAGTTACTTATCGGGTTGCAAGGAAGTTGCACGCGCGAAGGACGCCTCGAATTTCTCCCGTGGGTAGCGACCATCCGTCACGGCAGCATCCACCTCATCAATGGCTTTCGGCAGGTCATCGGTGGTAATCCAGAGGGCGATGTCCGCCCCGGCGGTGAGTGCCGTCAGTGCCGCAGTGGGCGTCGAAAAGCGGTCGCTGATGGCCTTCATTCCTGAAAGATCGTCCGTCACAATGACACCATCATAAGGGCTACCCTCAGGATAATCTCCGCTTCGTAGCAGATTGTAGGCCGCCGGATTCAGGGTCGCGGGCAGGTCTCCCCATTCCGGCACCACCAAGTGCCCCAGCATGACCGGGGCGGGGACCTGGGATAGAGCCTTGCCAAAGGGGGGAAGGTCCACCTCTTTCAGGCTCGCCAGCGCCGGAGTGCGGGAGGTCTGCTTGTGAGTATCACCTGAGGCGCGGCCGTGACCGGGGAAATGTTTGTACACAGGTTCAATACCCGCTTCCCGCAGACCCCTGAGCAAAGGCCGTGGCGTAGGTGGCGGCAACCGCCGGGTCACCGGAGAAGGAACGATCACCAATAGCACCGTTGGCGCTGCCGCCGTCAACGTCCAACACAGGAGCGAAATCCATGGTGATGCCACGTTCCCGCAGCTTTGTACCCAGGTCACGCGCCACACCTGTCACCTGCTCCGGTTTCATGGTGGCGGCCATCTCACGTGGGCGAGGGCACCGACCCGAACAGGGCGGGCTGGCGCTGCACTCGGCCACCTTCCGCATCGATGGATACCGCAAACGGGCGCCCAATCTCCGCCCGCAGCGCCGCGATATTACGGTCCTGGGAGGTAAGCAGCGCCGGGTCCGTCCACGATCCGATGAAAATGCCACCCGCGCCGTTCTTTAGGGCAGCGCGGGCATCGTCGTAGTTTTTCACCCCGACCATCATCAGCCGCGCAGCTTTCTCCCGTTGTGTCAGCTCCTCCGGCGCACGCTCGGGTGGTGTGGTTGTCGTGTTTGCGGTCATGGTTGCGCTGGCGCTGGTCGTGCTTGCCGACGTCACGGCGGTGTTGGTCGGCTCTGCAGCGTCATTGCCGCAGGCAGTTAAGCCCCCACGCCATCGTAGCGGCCGCGACCACTGACAATGCTGTGGTCGTCACCGTTGGTGTAGTGCGTTTCATGGTGTGATCTGCCGTCCTTAAACTACGCACGTTCTTGTGCTCGGCAAGGCAGCATAGCCCTACCACAATGGTCATTTCATAGAAGGGAAAACCCTCTATGTCGCCCCATCGTAGTACTCTGGGCAGGGAATGCTCGGTAGCCCCGAGTTACGCGCCGCGCTAAGAACTGTAAGGGAAAACCATGGCTTACGAATCTGATTCTGTCACCCGCCGCACCATCGGCCCGGCACTCGCCAGCACCGTCGTCGGAGTCGTGCTGGGCATTGTTGCTGTTATTGGTGTGGCAGCATTGGCATCCCAGGACGCCCTGCCCCCCACGCAGAAAGTCAGCAGCCAAGATTCTCTGCTCGGCGGGACTGAATACGGCTCCAGAAACTAGGCCGCCGCCCTCGCTTGAGTAGCCAGACCACAGCGCGACGCGTCCACCTCATCGGGTGGCTGTGCTGCGCCTTTATTGTTTTTCTGCAGTCCCCAGGCAAAACCGTTGCCGACACAAAACACGACCTGGTGGCCAACCCCGCGCGGTTTTTGGGCGGCGCATTACACGCCTGGACAGACACGTTCCCTCTGGGGCAACTGCAAAACCAAGCCTACGGCTACCTCTTTCCCCAGGGATTGTTTTTCCTGCTTACAGATCCGCTCCCTGATTGGATTGCGCAGCGCCTGTGGTGGCTGATTGTTGTTGGGGTGGGGTTTTCCGGGTTCTTCACGCTGCTGAACCGCTTAGGGCGGAGTAAGCAGGGTAACGAGTGGAGTTCGACAGCGTTCATGGTGCTGGCTGCGATGCTGTATGCATTCTCACCGCGAACAATCAGCACTCTAGGGGCAATTTCTTCGGAAACCTGGACAGTCATGCTGGCTCCCTGGGTAATAGTGCCGTTTGTGCAACCCATCACCAGGGTCGGCCCAGCTTTTCGGGCTGTTGCGGCATCCGTGTTGGCGGTCGCCGCGATGGGCGCGGTCAATGCCACGGCCACCCTTGCAGCGTGTGTGCCCGCTGGGTTGTACCTACTGAGCACACTGCGGCAACGTCCCTGGTACACGCTTCCCGCTTGGGTGACTGGGTGTGCGCTGGTATCGGCATGGTGGGTGGGGCCGCTGCTGGTGTTGGGTCGGTACGCGCCACCGTTCACGGATTTCATTGAAAACGCGTGGGTCACCACACGCTGGCTCAACCCCACGGAGATTCTGCGGGGAACAACAAGCTGGACCCCATTTGTTGATACGGAACGCACGGCGGGTTTCCAGCTGGCGACCGAACCGACGTTCATCCTGATCACCGGTGCCGTGGCTGCCTTGGGGGTTGCTGGGTTGGCGCTGCGGCGCACACCGCAACGCGGCGTGTGGGTGATCATGCTGTGCACTGGTGTTCTTATCCTTGGCGCTGCGCACGGGCCATTGGGCGACGACGTTCGCGCGTTTCTGGATGGCCCCGGCGCGGCGTTGCGCAACGTTCACAAGTTCGACCCGGTGGTACGTATCCCACTGCTCGTGGGGCTGGCGACCTGGGGCAGTGTGGTGCGCCTGCCCCAAACATGGGCCGAAACAGCGCGTTCGGGGCGTCGACAAGCAGCGGGGGTGTTGGTGGTGTTGGTGCTGGTGTGTTCCGTCGCGCCTGCCTGGTCGGGCCGTCTCGCCCCCAAGGGGGCGTACGGGCAGGTGCCGGGGTATTGGCAGGAGGCGGCAGATTGGTTAAACGGCAACGCCGCCGACACGCGCACGCTGATCGTTCCGGGTGCGCAGTTTGCGCGGCAGTCCTGGGGTTGGACGCGCGATGAGCCGTTGCAGCCGCTGTTGTCGGTGCCGTGGGTGGTGCGCGATGCTATTCCGCTTGTGGAGCCCTGAGGCGATCCGCGGGCTTGATGGTTTGATGGCTACGCTCGCCTCTGATGCGGTGGATCCGAAGGCCGCGTTTGAGTCGGCGGCGCAGTTCGGTGTGGGTATGGTCGCGATTCGTCATGATCTGACCAGCGGCGATGCCAAAAGGCTGAGTAGTCGCGCGCGGGAGGCGGGATTTCCCATCCACACGTTCGGCGAGGTGGACATTGTGGAGGTCGATAGGCACGCGGGGATGCGCGTGTCCCCGGACCGTCCGACGCGGGTGGCTGGCGGGGGCGAGTCGGTGGCGATGCTGGCGGCGCTCACGCAGCAGCATCCCGCAGAAGCCACCTACCAGCTGACTAATGCCGACGCCGAGGTAGTCACCGACACTCCACAATTGACGGCGCGCAACTATGGTGCCGTCTCCGCCGCAGCCAGCGCGGCATTGGCTGACCTGGACGAAGGTTCTGACGTGCATAATCCCGTCAAAGACTACCCTTCCGTGGGGCCGCTCACCTCGGTGGCGCAGCACGGGGGCCGGGTGACGGTGTCCTCCTCCGCCGCCGATGCCACGAGTTTTGGCGGGGTGCAGTCCAGAAGGTCCGCGTCCGCTGCGGTTGACGGGGACCTCACCACGTCCTGGTACCCGACGCCCGGAACGCAGGAGGGACAGTGGATAGACATTGATGCGGACTCGGTGGAGGCAGACGGAGCGAAGGAGATTGAAGTCCGAACCACCGGTGGTTCCGTCGCCGCCACCTTCACAGCCAACGGAAAGTCCTGGTCGGAGTGGCTGCAGCCGCACCGCACCATGCGCTTCACCATCCCCGATGGCCCCGCCACGCAGGTTAGACTCACTCTTGGCGAAAGCAGGCACCCCGTCGGCATCACCGAATTTCGGCTGGTCGGCGCACCCGTCACCCGCGAGATCACCGTGCCGAACACCTCCCCCAACGCGCGGCAATTTTTCTTCCAGCAGCTCACCAGCCGCACCGACCTGCTGGCCCGCACCTTCACCGCCCCGCGCCCCATGGACGTGCGTATCGACGCCCCAACCTGCCGCGCCTCCCCAGCAACCCCCATGCGCATCATCCTTGACGGGGATGCTGTGGAGTGCGGGGAGACTGTGCACCTGGACGAGGGCGAGCACACGATCCGCACCCATGCGCAGTGGTTGCTCCTCACAGAACCTGGTTTTACTGGCGTCACCTCCACCGCTCTGGGTAACGCGAGCGCGGCCGCCGATCAGAACCGCCTGGTCAACACCATGCGCGCCCACAACCCTGGCCTGGAAGGCTATGCAGCCGAAACCCGTCTGGAGGGAACTGTGCTGGGCGCGGGCATGCAGGCATTCACCCTCCCAGCCGGAGTGTCCGGTGATGTTCACCTGCGGTTCAGTGGCGATACCCCCTACCGGATAAGCTTGCTGGTCGGGTGCATACTCTGGGCAATAACGTGCCTGGGGTGCCTGATTGTTGTTGCGCGGACGCGCGCAGGGGGGCGTCGATTAGCAACGGCCGAGGTAGCGGAATGTTCACCTGGGATGGGGCGGTGTGCACTGGTGGGAGCTGTGGCCGGTGGGCTACTTAGCATGTGGATTGCCGGGTCGTGGAGCGGCCTCGCGGCCGGGGCACTGGGACTAGCCCTGGGAATCGGGCTGGGCAGAGTGACGGGGCAGGCTGATGGTCGGAGTGTTACAGCGTTCACAGGTGGCAGCATGGGCATTGCTGCGTTGTGGTTGGCGCATGCCCCGTGGCCGAACGCGCACTACGCGGGTGACCAGCCCTTTGTCTCTGGGGCGTGCTTCCTCGCGCTGGGTTTCCTGCTCAGCACATTCTACTCGGCGATGGGGTTTCGGGCAGCAGGTAAACAGACCCCGGGGTCGTGATTGCCGTAGTCTTCCAGCGGCACCCAGGTGACGTTGTGTGGGATCTCGCCGATGGCCACGTCGGACATGTGGGCGGACAGGGCCTCGCTGATCTCGCTGAGGCTGCCCTCCACGGCGTCGACTTCCGTGACGGCGAATGCATTGTAGAGCAGGGGCTCCTGGTTCCACAGGCCGCTTCCGATGGAATATTTCACGCGCTCCAGCAGGTCATCCATCTCTGGTGGATCGTCCGTGCGTTGGGGACGCAGGGAGCTGAACATCACCCGAACACCACGGAGGCTGCGAAGTGATGCCACCCCCGTAGTAAATGCGCGGTAACCAGACTGTGCCAACCCCTTGGGGCAAATAAATGTCACTGTAAACAGGTAATGCATATTATTTTCCTTTAGTCTGGCAGCCTATAACGCGCTAAACCGCGCGCCATCTCCAAAACATAGTACTTGTCCTAACAAAATTCTCAAATGCGCCGCACAACCCCATTAAAACACGCCAAGAATGGGTGGGCACAAGTGGCGGTCACCATGCAGGAAGCCTAAGTAGGTATTTTATTCTCCGTGGGTTTCTTTTTGCTTTTGGAAAAGAACTTTCTGGCGGATTGTTCAACAAAAATGTACGACGCTGCCGCCACTGGGATGGTCAGCGCCAGCGTCACTACAAGAACAGGAAAGAAGTATCCGCTAAACGGCCTGATCCCCAGGATGGGGAACGTAAAACCCAGCATGGGTAGATGCCAAAGGAAAATCCCGTAGGCCCACCTGCCAAGCATCCGCACGGCCCGGCTTTGGAGGATGCGCCCACTATCGTCAGGGTCCAGCGCTTGGGGAACCAGCACCGCAGCGGCAAACACGGTACCGGCGAGGATTCTGCGCACAAATTCCGGGGCGGTGGGATGAACCAGGCCCGCGGGTCCGAAAAATGGTTGAGCAGCAAGAACCATGACAACAACAGCGATACATAGCCACAACCAGCGACGACGCAACCAACGACGCACACACGGCCCCACACGCCCTTCCACTTCGGCCGCAAGAATACCCACCACAAACCAGCACGTAAACGCGGGAGGGAAAAATCTGCATATTGGGCACCCCCGGGGCGGGGCTGGCATCAACAAACGGCAGGAATGCCCATCCAAGACTCAGTACAGCAACGGCAAGAATCGCGGGGACGCGAAGACGCTGCGGAAGCGTTGATACCGCCCAGGCAGCCAACGGCAACACGAGATAAAACGCAGCCTCAATGCAGAGTGACCACAGATGTGTAAGCCCGGGCAGTAATCCATTGGGAAAAGTAAATCTGCGTGAGCGTCATATTCGCCACTATGGCCAGCGGCGGGGATGCGTACGCTTCAGGAAAAACCAACAACACAAATACAACAAAGACCACATAAGCAGGCATAATTCTGCTGACGCGACTGCGGTAATATGCGCGCCACTCTCGACTGTGTGTAACACCGCCACCCCAGTGCCGCCACAGGAGAAACGCTGATAATGCGAAAAAAACAGCAACAAAAAAGTCGAAGCGTGTGAGTATGCCACCAACAAATGTCGCCGGATCAACACCTGTTTGAAAACCCACATGGGTGAGCACGATTCCTATGGAGGCAACGGCCCGTAACCCCTCCAGGTTGTTCAAGAATGAGACGTGCTTTGCGTAAGATTGCATTGAGTCTGATTCTATGTGTTTTTGAGTCTCCAGCGGAAAGGATCACTCTTTTGGCTTCCCGTGTTATCAGTTATTGTGCACTGGGCCTAGGTATTGCGTTACTGATCATCGCAGTACTATCGCCTTTTCTGCTGATCCCAACACTGAAGGTGATTCCCCTGGATGCGGGCGGACCGCAGACCACGCAGGAGGCCCCAGGAATGCTGCTTGATGCGCAGGCTTTCGCCGCAAACCAGCCGGTGGAGGAGCATCGGGACGCGCCGGAGTGCGCGCCCTCGGAGGGGGAATTACCCATGAGCTGCTTTATTAGCAGCTCCACTCCGCTGCGGTTGAACCGTACGATGGAGTCCAAAGACCCTGCGACGAAGAAGTTTGTCACGCTGCAGGCCACCACCACCTTGTCCCGTGGGGACCGTGAGGCACCGGATAACGTGGTGTCCACGGCCGTCGATACGGTGACGCTGAATCGTTTTTCGGCTGAACCGGATGCGGACCTGCAGTCATCCTTCCAGATTCAGGCCCCTGACCTGGGCTTGAATGAGGATACGGGCAAGTTTGCACGCGTGGGCCTACAGTACCGCTTCCCTTTTGACACGGAGCGGCGTTCCTACCAGTTTTTTGACACCACCGCACAGACCGATAACCTCATGGATTTTTCGGATGCGGTGAAGGAGCACGGCACAAAATCCCTGCAGTTCGAGCAGAACGTGGGCGCGGTGAACATGCTGAATGCGGTCACAGACGCGTTGAGACGCGATGGGGATCTGTCTGACAACGATCGCGCTGCCCTCACCGACCTGCAGGTTACCGCCCCGGCGCGGCGATGGTATTCGGCTGACGAGCTGGCCGCACAGGGCATCAGTCCCGATGAGCAGGTGTCCATGACACGCTACTACTCGGTGGCCCGCACCGTTCGTGTGGAGCCGAAAACCGGCATCATCGTCTACGGCGCGGACCGCCTGAACTACTTTTTCGCCCGCTCGGATGAGGAGGCGCAGCAGGTGGCGGACGCGTTCTTCCGTTCCGTCGACCACGGCGATGCATTCACCCCCAGCCCGCAGCGCACCGCCCTGTTTGTCGATGCCACGTGGGACCAGGACACCCAAGACCGGGCCTGGAATTCAGCCCTCGCTGGCTTCACCGCCTTGAAGAACCTGGAGTTTGCCATCTACGTCGTGGGCACTCTGGGTGTCCTCGTAATCGCCGTGTCCATGGTGTTTGTCCGCCGATCACTGCACCGCCAGCATCACTCCTAGGCCCCGCAGCCATGTCCGCCCGCCACGTGTTCCTCCCCGCCTACGCGGTGTTCCTGGTTGGGCTGCTGTTGTGGCCCCTCGCCTCCCCCGGGGCGCTGATTCACCGCGACATGGTGGTGGTCCCGCACCCAAGCTTGAGCCTCAGCGCGTTTGGGTTCGGGGACCTCCCGGCACGCAACGCCCCGCAGGATGGCGTGTTGGCGCTTGCTGGGCAGCTTATCGACGCCTCGTTCCTCGCCCGCCTGCTGCTGCTCACCGCCGCGCTTCTCGGGGCATACGGCGCGGTTGCTTTGGCGCGATATGTACAGGCCGGAACGGTGGGCACGGCCGCCGCCATGACGATCACCATCTACAACCCGTTTGTGGTGGAGCGACTACTCCAAGGCCATTGGTCGCTCGTCATGGCTGCCTGGCTCCTTCCCGGCATTGCCGCCTGGGGGTTCACTGGACAATGGCGGTTGCAGGTGGTGGCGCTGTGGTTGGCATCGCTCACCCCCACTGGCGCGATCACCGCCCTCATCGTCGGAATGTGCACCACCACGCGTCGGTGGTTTCTCCTCTGCGTGGGCCTGCTCACCTGCCTGCCGTGGCTCATTCCTGCGCTACTCCACCCGGCAACCAGCAGCCCCGATGGGGCGTGGGCGTTTGCCCCACGCGCGGAAACCCACGTTGGGGTAGTGGGCTCAGTGGCGGGACTTGGCGAATCTGGAACAGTCAGGCCGTACCCCCATCCCGGGAAGCGGGCTTCGCCATGGCAGGTATCGCGCTGTTCTGTGTACTGCTGGTCGGGGCGTGGCGGCAGGCCGCCCGACGCGCACTGCGCCCACTGATTGTGCTGGCTGCGGCGGCCTTGGGATGCCTTTTGATCAGCTACATCGCCTTGCCGTTTACCTCCTGGATAGTCACCCACGTTCCTGGCGCGGCGCTGTGGCGGGATTCCCAGAAACTCGTCATGTTCGCCATCCCCGCCTACGCGGCGCTGGCGGCGAGTATTCAACGGCGTACCGTCGCCGCCGTGGCGATTGCTTTGGCATTTCTCCAGGTGCCTGATGCCACGCGGGTGGTCACCCAGATCACTCCCGTCACAGCTGATCCTGCGTGGTCGGCCTTGGCTGAGCGCGCCGCAGGCCGGGACGTGTTCATCCCCGATTCCACCACCATGGTTCAAGACGGTTCTCGGCTATCCATTGACCCCCGCACCAAAGCGCTCTCTACCGTGGAGAATGGGGAATTACGTGTGGGTGGCCGTGTAGTGGATCACTCATCACAACGCTACCGTGATGCCCAACAAGCCTGGGCCACCGGGGACCGCGCCCAGCTTGAGCGTCTGGGCATCGGTATCGTCGTGGACAATCACAACAGCATCATCACCGAAACCGCCGCGCCGCCGCGCCGGGGGGCGCGCTTCGCCCTAGGCGTGTTCCTCACGGTGTTGTGGCTCGCCGTGCCGCTGGTGTGTCTCCCGTGGAGATTCCGACAGCGAGGCAAGTAGCTGTTCAAACTGCATTCCCGTGGTGTGCCAGGAGAATTCCCGCGCGCGTTCCTGGGCGGCGGTGCCGAGGCGGGTGCGGTAGGCGGGGTCGTCGAGAAGCAGCGTTGTGGCGCGGATCAGCTCGGCTTTATCAGACACGAGGATGCCGGTGTGGTCGTCGATAATCGAATCCTGCAGGCCGGCGGAACTGCGGTACCCCACCGTCGGCACGGCGTGCTGAGCGGCCTCAATCACCGCCAAACCCCAGCCTTCCTTGCGGGAGGGCATCACGTGCAGCGTCGCGCGGGCGAGCAAGGCGTGCTTCATGCCCTCCGACACTTGGCCGTGAAACTCCACACGGTCGCTCACCCCAAGCTCGGCCGCATAGTCCCGCAGCTGCGCATCCCACCAGCCGCTGCCAATCACATCCAGCACCACGTCATACGTGGCCGACACCGCCGCCAGCACGTCCATCGCATGTTCGATCTGCTTGTGCGGAACCAAGCGGGACAGCGTGACCAGGTGGACTCGCCCATCGTCGTGCCTGAACAGCGAGTTCTCCGAGGTGGCATCGGGCAGCGGGTCCACTCCGTTGCGGATAATCTCAATGCGATTCGCGTCCACACCCAGCTGCATCAACTCGGTCGCGCTGGGCAGTGACACCGTCACATAAGGGGTGCGCCGATACAGCCATGGGGCGACCCACCGTTCCACAAACCAGCCCACGCGGGACAATATCGGCCCCGCCACTGGCCACTGCTCGCGGTGGCAATGATGCGTGAGCAGCACCGTGGGTTTACCACTCAACGGCCCCGCAAAAAACGGAATGCCGTTTTGAGTGTCCACCACCACATCCACATCCCGAAACCTACCGAACCCCAGCCTGGCGGCCACCAGCCGCAGCCACGCCAGGGGATACACCGTCATCTTGCCACCGGCACGGGTGTAGGCGACCCCGCGCTGTACGCTGCGCCGAGGCGCGCCTGGATACATGGCGGTGTGAAACAACACCTCATGACCTTGGGAAACCAGAAAATCCCCCACACGCTCTAGATAGCGCTCGCTGCCGCCGCCCTTGGGGGTGGTGCGTATCACGCCAACACAGCAACAGAATTTTCATGACTCATCCAGACTAACAGCATCAACCCATCACTCCCGGTGCGGGAGACACGGTTAGCGATTGTTTAACATGGAACCATGACGTTCAGCCATTTTTCCCTGCGGCGCACCCGCACAATGGCCACCCTCAGTCGCTCACTGTTTTTGCTGCGCAGCTTCGGCTACGAGCAAAGCGACCCCGCGTACTTCTACGGCAACCTCGCCGAAGACACCGCTCAGTTCATCGCCTCCCTCTACTCTGACCGCGTGGTCGGCGGAGCACCCGCCGCCGCCCTGCACAACGCGCGGATTCTCGACGTTGGCGGAGGCCCCGGCTTTTTCTCTGAAGCATTCACCGCGCGCGGTAGCACCTACATCACCGTCGAACCCGATGTCGGCGAAATGGCCGCCGCGAACATTGAGGTTCCCGGAAGCGTCCGCGGCTCCGGCGACGCACTGCCGTTTGCCGACGCCTCCTTCGACATTGTGTATTCCTCCAACGTCGCCGAGCACATGCCCAATCCCTGGGATATGGGGGATGAAATGCTGCGCGTCACCCGCCCCGGCGGCCTGGTGGTGCTCAGCTACACCATCTGGCTGGGGCCCTTCGGAGGGCACGAAACCGGACTGTGGCAGCACTACATCGGCGGCAATTTCGCCCGCAACCTGTACACACGCACCCACGGCCACCCCCCGAAGAACGTGTTTGGGGAATCGCTTTTCGACGTCTCCTGCGCCGACGGCATCAACTGGGCCTCCCGCGTCCAGGAATCCGGCACTGCATCGCTGGTGGGCCTGATCCCCCGCTACCATCCCCGCTGGGCGTGGTGGCTGGTTCATGTTCCAGGTGTCCGCGAGTTTCTGGTGAGTAACCTGGCCATTGTGCTGCGCAAAAACGAAGCGAACGCAGAAAAGTGAACGCATAAGCATCCCCTTCCTCGCGGACTGCCTGCGGGGAAGGGGATGCCAGGGGTGGGGATCTTCTTTTTTGAGAAGTCTTACTGCTGAGCCTTAGCCACCCGTTCCTTGAGGGCTTCGAACTGCTCATGCACCTCAGCGGGAACCTTCGGGCCGAGCTTTTCCAACCATGCTTCGTTATCAGCCACGTCACCGGCCCACTGGTCAGCGGGTGCAGAGAGGGCTTCGCGGACATCATCAAGCGGGGTGTCCAGGCCGGTGAGGTCCAGGTCTTCCACCCGGGCGGTGAGGCCAGCGATGGTCTCATCAGCGCTAACGCGGCCCTCAATGCGGTCCACAATCCACTTCAGCACGCGGCTGTTGTCGCCGAAACCAGGCCAGAGGAAGCGGCCGTCTTCGCCGCGGCGGAACCAGTTGACCAGGAAGACGGCGGGCATCTTGTCGCCGCCCTTCTTGCCCATGTTGATCCAGTGCTGCAGGTAGTCGCCAGCGTTATAGCCAATGAACGGCAACATGGCCATCGGGTCGTGTCGCAGGGCACCCACTTCGCCCTCGGCGGCAGCGGTTTGGCCGGATGCCAAGAGGGCACCAATAAGGGTGGCATGGTTCCAGTCATGTGCTTGGGAGACCAGCGGGACAGTATCGGGGCGTCGTCCACCAAAGAGAATGGCAGAGATCGGTACACCTTCGCCGTCGTTGAATTCGGGGGCCACCACCGGGCACTGCTCAATGGGCACGCAGTAGCGGGAGTTCGGGTGGCTGGACAGCTCGCCGGAAGCGGGGGTCCAGTCGTTGCCTAGCCAGTCGATCAGGTGCTGCGGGTCGCCTTCCAGGCCCTCCCACCAGACATCCCCATCGTCGGTGAGGGCCACGTTGGTGAACAGGGTATTGCCCGGTTCCATGGTCTTCATGGCGTTTGGGTTGGAGCTGTAGTTGGTGCCGGGTGCCACGCCGAAGAAACCGAACTCGGGGTTGGTGGCATAGAGGCGGCCGTCCTCGCCGAAGCGCAGCCAGGCGATGTCGTCGCCCACGACCTCGGCTTTCCAGCCATCAATGGTGGGCTGCAGCATGGCGAGGTTGGTCTTGCCGCAGGCAGAGGGGAACGCGGCGGCCATGTAGTAGGACTTGCCTTCGGGGGGAGGTGAGCTTCAGGATGAGCATGTGCTCCGCCAGCCAGCCTTCATCGTGGGCCATTACCGAGGCGATACGCAGGGCATAGCACTTCTTTGCCAGGATAGCGTTGCCGCCGTAGCCGGAACCGTAAGACCAAATCTCGCGGGTTTCGGGGAACTGCGTAATGTACTTGGTGTCGTTGCAGGGCCACGTAACGTCTTTTTCACCTGGTTCAAGCGGCGCACCCACGGAGTGCAGGCAGCGCACGAACTCGCCCTTCTCACCAATCGCATCCAGGGCTTTCTGGCCCATGCGGGTCATGATGCGCATAGACATCACCACATAGGCGGAATCCGTCAGCTGAACACCCAACTTCGGGTCAGGGCGTTATCAGGACTCATGCTGAACGGCACCACATACATGGTGCGGCCCTTCATGGCACCACGGTAATGCTCAGTCATCTCGGCCTTCATGGCCACCGGGTCGGCCCAGTTATTGGTGGGGCCTGCGCCTTCTTCAGTTTCGGAGCAGATGAACGTGCGGGATTCCACACGTGCCACGTCGGAGGGGTTGGAGCGCGCCAAGAAACTATTGGGGCGTTTTTCCTCATTGAGGCGGATAAGTGTGCCGGCTTCCACGAGCTCAGAGGCTAAGCGATCCCATTCTTCTTGGGAGCCATCAGCAAACACCACGGACTCAGGCTGGAACAGCTCGGCAGCGTCGGCGATCCAGGCTAGCAGTTCTTCATTGTTTGTTGGAGCCGGACCGACGAGACCCGGGATTTCAACTGCAGACATTAATTCTCCTGACATTGGGTGTCACTTGAGGGCTTTCTCTTTCATCAGCGTAGTCATAGACAAAGGTCCTACACAGGGTCTCGGGTGAGAAACTGGCCACAATTTTCCGTTTAGGGGTCATTACCGGTTGGATTACCCCCAATCTCTTCGCTTTCCTGCACATATCTCTACAATCCCCACCAATGGTTTGCCACCCCCTCGGGGGTAATCTGCTCGACAAGCCCCCAGGATGGATCCCCCGCTCACCCACCCCCAAGGCTCCCATCGGGTTCAAACCCCACTGTTCTGTAGATGCGTCACCAGGCGCGCATTCCACCGTGTAACAATCCCCGCTAAACAGGACCGTGGCCACCGAATCAATCAGACCATCCCCGTTATAGTCGGTAAACACGCTGACACCACGGTCATCATTCAGCTCCACCGTGCCACCAGGTTCGCCCTCAAAAGCAAAGGACTTGCCATCCATATGCAGCAGCAAACCCGATGATGAGCCGTTGGGAAGCACCTCCTCCAGCGGAGTCATCTCACCCAACCCACACAGCATTGACACCCAATCACCCATCCCACACCATCCTTAGGTTTTGTGTTGTTTTTCTATACCGGAGAGCTTTAAACGGATCCATTGCCCACCCGCAGAAACTCCACGTTGTTGATAACTGGTACTATCCAGTTCCTTCGTAGTAGCAAGGATTGAGATAACCAATGAGCACCATCGCTGCCTCCGGGCCACCCATTGCCGCCATAGCCGAAAAGCACCGCACACAAGGCCGAACGCAACAATCCCACCGAGCCACAGCCCCGGAATAGCGCTGTCGACAACGCTGTGCACCAACCGAAACAGCGCGCCCCCGCTTACAACAGTGACCACCGGGGCGTCGACAAGCACGCGCCATCCCAGCCGCAACGGGGGTGGCACCTCGACGTTACGTTGCTCACACAAGTTGACGAGGCGGTCCCGCGCCGACGCGTATCGACGCCCCGCCAATCTCTCGATACTGGACAGCTCAGCACGCAGCCGCTCCTGCGCCCGCTGATCCGCACGCTCTGCGGCATGCATCCATCGCGCAGCCTCCGGCATGGGCATGACCCCCATCGGCGGTCGAGCCACCACATCCGCCAATTTCTTCTCCACACTGCCCTGAGCGACGGCGATACCCGGCACTGCCTCGGGCGGAAGTGCGGCCGTGCTCACGACCCTGCCAACTTTCGCCATCGCGTCCGCAAGGGTAGGTGTATCGTGCGGGCCCCACCCCTGCGGCGGGGCAGCGGCTATCACGACGTCGACACCCGCATGGGGTTTGTCCGCCACCTGCCAGCGTTGCCGGAGTTGCAGCGCCACCGTCGTGGTCGTAGTGGAATCTGGGCCGATCACAGCCAGCACCGGCTCCTGTTCGTACGGTGCAGTCACCAGAGGTGGCGGACCGCATACGGCGAGTGCTTTCTCTAGTCATCAGCAACCTCGGGGAAACGATACGCAATAGCCCTCACCTCACCATGCAGCACGCGTTGCCGCGCCCCCACCAAGTCCCCATCAGGGCAGGATCGCAGCAGATCCGCCACCAGTAGTGGCACTTCAGCTGCGCTCTCGCAATGCGTAAACAACATCGGACCTGCCGCCATGCGGGCCTTGGCGCGTGCACCCACCTCGCTGCTATGCACCAGCACGGCGAGGTCGACACCCCCCTTGAGTGACCGGCCAGGCTGCGTCAACGATGTGAATTCCGCGGCTAAACCCACTATTTGTGTCCTTAATACTAAGGAGTGGAACAGATGCCGATTCTGTGCACACCACCACGCGCAGAGGACCCAGCGCAGCCTCCAGTACGGCATCCACGCACTGCGCGGCCACGCAATCAGCGGGACGGGACCGCAACCAGGCGCGCAGCGGCATCGCGTTCAGCCATTGTTCCCACTGGTGGGGTGACACAAAAGGAACGGAGGAAGACACAGCGGACGGCTCTACAGACGGCACTGATCGACCCGCCACGGCATTCATCATGCTGTTCATGAATCCCCCACATTCCTCACCCCGATTATGTACCCCGCCAGGCTGCCGCCACGTACAAGCGCCATCAGCGATTACCCAACCGTGATACCACAGGCACCGCGGTTGGTGCAGCGCATGCCCTCATATCAGGGTATGCATCACAGTCGCGACATTGAAGTTCGCCCACGAAAAGGGGCAAAATATGAAACGATGTCTATCCCCGAAAAAACACAACCGCACGGCCGCCGCCCACTACAGTCGGAGTTTAACGACGGCCGTGATTACCCGCGTCTCGGGAGCGTCAGTTTCCGACGCGGCACCCTCACCGAGAATCAGGAAAAACCTGGGAGGAGCACTGGCCGCAGCGAGGTCGTGAACTCACCAACAACCCCGCAGACCAGACCATTGATATTGCAGACTGGTTCGGCCGGGAGGGTCACCCCACCATCCTGGAAATCGGTAGTGGCACCGGCACCTCCACCGTCGCCATGGCACCCCTGGAACCCGACACCAACATCATTGCCGTGGAGCTGTACCGACCGGGCCTGGCTAAACTGCTCGGGGCATCGGTACGCGGGGGCGTCGATAATATCCGCATGATTAAAGGCGACGGTGTGGAAGTGCTGAACCGCATGTTCCCCGAAGCATCGCTGGACGGGGTGCGCATCTTTTTCCCCGATCCTTGGCCGAAAGCCCGGCACCACAAGCGGCGCATCATCCAGTCAGGGAACCCTGCACCTCATTGCCACCCGCCTGAAACCCGGCGGCGTCCTGCACGTGGCCACCGACCACGCCGACTACGCAGACTGGATCACCGAGCTGGCCACAGTCGAACCCCTGCTCGACTACAAAGGCTGGCCGTGGGCGGAGTGCCCGCAGCTCACAGACCGCCAGGTCATCACGAAATTTGAGGGCAAAGGACTCCAGAAAGACCACACCATTGCCGAATTCCTCTGGCAGCGTACCGCCGATAATGTAGCTGAGGACACGCCGGATAGCGTAGGTGATGGCAGCCCTAGCGCTACCACAGTGACGTAATTCTGGAGGCTACCGCAACGATATGACCAGCATGATCGACACGATTCATGAGCACTCCAGCGGCTCTTTTCCCTGCAGCACACCCGTCTTTGTCCCCCACCCCACGGACAACGACGCCACGAGCCATCACGCCAAGCCACAGGGGCTCCTCCTCATCTGGGATGCCCCCAACCTTGACATGGGCCTCGGAGCCATCCTCGGCGGGCGCCCCACCGCCGCCTACCGCCCCCGCTTCGATGCCATCGGCCGCTGGCTATTAGATCGATCACAGCAGCTGTCCGAACAGTTGGAAACTCGTATCGAACCGGAAGCAACGGTGTTCACCAACGTCGCTCCCGGCGGTGCCGACGTCGTGCGCCCCTGGGTGGAAGCCCTCCGCAACGTCGGTTTCGCCGTCTTCGCCAAACCCAAACTCGACGACGATACCGACGTGGACCCCGATATGCTCGCCCACATCCGCCGCAGGCACAGCGAAGGAGTACTCAAAGGCATCATCGTGGCCAGCGCGGATGGCCAAAATTTCCGCGACGAACTGGAACAGCTCGCCACCACGGGCATCCCCACAACCGTTCTTGGTTTCCACGAACACGCCTCATGGGCTGTAGCATCGGAAACGTTAGAGTTTGTGGACTTGGAAGAAATTCCCGGTGTGTTCCGCGAACCGCTACCTCGCATCAGCCTGGACAATCTGCCCGAGGAAGGTGCCTGGTTGCAGCCATTCCGTCCGCTATCTTCGCTACTGTCAGGGCGGCCTTAGTGCTGGGAGGCTAAATTATGTTTACTGCTTGGGGACATTTTGCGTACCAACATAGAAAAGTTGTTCCCGCTGTCATCGTGTCGGTGGTACTGCTATGCTTTCTCATTTTTGGCACCAAGCTTGATGAACGCATGAGCCAAGAAGGGTGGGACGATCCACATTCGTCCTCCACCCGTGCCGCACAGATCGAACAAGAGGTCTTCGGCCGCGACAACTCCGGCGACATCATTATGCTTTTCGACGCCGCGCCGAGCGTCGCCCTGAACGACCCCAGCACTGCTCAGAAAGCCAAAGATTTTCTGGACAAGATCAAGACGGAACACCCCGAGCAGGTCGACCATATTGATAGCTACTTTGACAACCGCAACGCCCAACTGTTGTCCCCAGACCAGCGCACCGCCTTCGCCGCGATCGGCCTCAAAGGCGACGGCGAGGACGTGCTGAAAAACTACCGAGCTCTTGAAAGGCTCACTGACCCCCGGTGACGGGACACTGCCCGACGGCATTACCGTCAGCATCGCTGGATCCACCGCCGTTGCCGACGCCCTGGATGAAGGCATGGCCGGCGACATTCGGCGCGCTGAAGTCTACGCACTCCCCGCCGTAGCGATCCTCCTGCTGTTTGTCTTTGGCTCCGTAGTTGCCGCAGGCATGCCCCTGGTCGTGGGCATCTTGTCCATCCTGGGGTCGCTGGGTGTGCTGTCGATCCTTGCGACACAAACGCAGGTCAACGTATTTGCGCAGTCCGTGGTCACGCTGCTGGGGCTGGGCCTTGCCATCGACTATGGGTTGTTCATGGTATCTCGGTTCCGCGAAGAACTCAGCAAAGATGTGCCCATACCCGACGCCGTTGCCAACACCACCGCCACCGCCGGACAAACCGTGGTTTTCTCTGCGGGCATGGTCGCCGTGGCGCTGTCCGGGTTGTTTATTTTCCCGCAAGCCTTCCTCAAATCAGTCGCCTACGGTGCCATCAGCGCCGTGAGCCTTGCAGCCTTATTGTCTGTGACCGTGTTGCCCTCAATGTTTGGCCTGCTGGGCAAGAACATTGACAAGTGGACAGTGCGGCGCACGGCCCGCTCCGAGAGCAATCTTGACGCCAGCTTCTGGTCGCGTATACCCGCCTGGGCGATGCGGCACTCCGGGACTGGTTACCGCTGGGATTGTCGCCGTGCTCGTTGCCTTGACGATCCCGCTGATGGGCGTGAAGTTTGGCGGTATCAACGAAACCTACCTGCCGCCGGACAACAAAGTCCGCCAGGCCCAAGCAGAATTCGACGAAAAGTTCCCCAACTTCCGCACCGACCCGGTGAAACTCGTGGTAACAGGCACCACCGGCAACGATCAACTCGTGCAAGTGTTCACCCAGGCCAACTCCGTGGAGGGCCTGACCGGGCGCTTCACCGCTCAGGGGGCCACAACGGACGGCACTACCGTTCTCTCTGCGGGCATCACCGACCGCGACGATAACGCAAAGGTGATCAAGCAACTCCGCGAGATCGAAGCCCCCGAAGGCGCGGAAGTCCACATTGGCGGCACGCCCGCGCTGGAGGTGGAGTCCATTGAGGCGCTGCTGAGCAAGCTTCCGTGGATGTTCCTCTACATCATTGCCGCCACGTTCATTCTCATGGCGTTGGTGTTTGGATCCATGATCCTGCCTGCAAAGGCAATCATCATGACCATCCTCGGTTTGGGGGCAACCCTGGGTGTTCTCACAGCCATGTTTGTCGACGGCGTGGGGTCCAGCATGTTCAACTTCACCGCAGGCCCCCTCATGAGCCCAGTCCTGGTGCTCATCATGTCCATTGTCTACGGCCTGTCCACCGACTATGAGGTGTTCCTGGTCTCCCGCATGGTGGAGGCGAAGCAGAAAGGTGCCACCACCGACCAGGCCATCCGGTACGGCACAGCACATACGGGGTCCATTATCACCGCCGCCGCCGTCATCATGATCGTCGTGTGCGGCGCGTTCGGGTTCTCCGAGATCGTGATGATGAAGTACATCGCGTTCGGTATGATCGCTGCGTTGCTTCTCGACGCCACGGTGATCCGCATGTTGCTCGTTCCCGCTGTGATGCACATCCTGCGGGAAGACAACTGGTGGGCACCACCATTTGTGAAGAAAGCCTCCACCTATTTGGGACACACCTCAGAGCCAGCGGGGGCGCAGCCCACGTTTGCCGAAGTGGGAGCAGCCACTACGGGTGGTGTAGGTGCCACCGAGACGTCGCTACCGAGACCCGTGACCATTGGCGGAGTCAATACCCCGCAGGTGGTGGACTCGATCCCTGAAAACAGGGTGATCCCCAGCGCCGGATCGATCCCTGGAGTTGAGACCATTCCCAGTTCCGTCGCGCAAGCAGCAGCCGCTGAAACAGTGGTGAACGTGCGGCCGGTGGCAAGCGCCCCGCCCACGCCTCAGCACCAACAGGAGCCAGTGGAGGAACCACGTCAGAAGAGTGCAAGCGCCCCATCAAACCCCTCAGTGCATGGGCAAGTACCCGAGTCGCAGCCAGACGTTCCTGCGACATCGCACACCGCGTTGTTGCCGCAAGTACCCAAGCCAGGGCAAGGCCCCGCTCACGATGCCAAGGCAACGCCCGTTGCGGTGCAAAAAGTCGAGGAAGCAGTGGGCAAAGGCTTGGACAAGGCCGTGCTGCTTGTGCGTCAAGCATGAAGAAGGTTCAGGAAACCCGAGAGGAAGCGGCCAAGAAACAACAGGCCCGCAAGGAAGCTCAAGAGAAGCAGCAACTGCAAGAAGCCCAGAGCGCTGCTGTTGTTCAGGATGAAGTACAGGTTCCTGTCGGGCAGTCGGCATCAAGAATCCCTGGCCCGCCCGTTCCTGGGATGCAAAGTCAACCACGTCGGCAGTCGGCACCGCGCCGCCAGATGCCGACCACACGGCCAGCCCCAACACCGGCAGCGGTGCCGCACCAACAGGCCCCCCAACCGCCAATGACACAGCAGAAACCGCAACAACAACAGCAGTGGCCTTCCGGCACCCAGCAACGCCCAAACCCCGTCGATGAGTTGTCCCTCGACGATATTCCCTTGCAGGACCTGCATATCCTCGCCGCCGATGATGCGGCGCGAGGTGGTCGGCGTGCCAGCGAAGACACCAAACTAATCCCTTTCACCGAGTTGATGGAGCGGCTGAACACCAACGACCCCCAGGGGCGGCCTCAACAGTGAAAACGCTTCGCGCACTTGCCAGCACCCCATGGCTGAGGTGGCTTTTTATGCTGACCATACTAGCCATGGTGGTGTTTTTCCTGCGTGGGCGCCTGAGTTTTCTGTCAGAAGGCATCGCTGAGGTGCGTAAGGCCGATGGTTGGGGTGTCACCTTTGCCCTATGTGCGTCGTTGGCATCACTAGCGGCGATGGCCGAGGTCATGCGGATTTTGCTACGTGCGGGGAAGGTGCGCACGCGGCGTCGAGATGTTAACGCCCTGGTGCTCAGCGCAAACGCCTGGTCCACCTCGTTTCCCGGCGGGCAAGCGTTGGCGACTGTCCTGCAATTTCAGACCATGCGACGGTGGGGCGCCAGCCCCATTTTGTGTTCCTGGCACATCGTCCTGTCCGGGGCGTTGGCTACGGTGTGGTTGGCAGCGCTGGGTGTGATTGCCATCCTGTTTTTGGGGGCGTCGTTTTCCTTGTGGTCGCTTGTGGGCACGGTCGCGGTGATGCTGTTGCTATCGTGGCTGGTGTATTGGGCGGCGCATAACCCCCACAAGCTGGCTGAACTGATCCGCACGGTCCTGCCGAAGCTGAATCGATTGCGCCGCAAGCCACCGCAGTACCAGGTGGACGAGGCCGTAGAGCAGGTGAATCAGCTGCAGGCCGTCAACATGACCACTGGCCAGTTTCTTCTGGCCGCAGTGTGGTCGCTGATGAACTGGATACTTGACATCCTCACCCTGTGGGCGTGCGTCTGGGCTGTCACAGGTATCACCCCAACCTTCCACTCGGACCCGAATAACACCACCGTTGCGGGCGTGGCGTTGGCGTTTGTCACCTCCAAGATCGTCGGTACTATCCAGGCCACCCCAGGCGGATTGGGGCCCGTGGAGGCGGCGCTGACCGGCACGCTCGTCGCCGTGGGTATGACGGTGGTGGAGGCATTCGGCTCGGTGTTTGTCTACCGCATGGTGTCGTTCGTGATGATCACCCTGCTCGGATGGGTGGTGTACTTTTTCACCTACACACGCAAAGGACTCTCTGCGCGGGACGCCACCTAAACGACCACGTAAACTAACGGCTATGTCTGATCGCCTTACCCGTTTCTTTCCGCTTTCGATGCCGCGGCCATCCTGCTGTTTGCTCTGCTCGCCCGAGTTGCACACCGCGGCGACCGTGGCCTCACAGTGTGGACGTGGCTGGATACAGCCTGGCCGTTCTTAGTCGGCGTCGCCATAGCATGGCTGGCAGCCCGGCGCGTGTTTCAGGGTTCCGCTCAGGGGATGGGCTTTGGCGGGGTGGTATGGGTGTTGGCCGTGGTCACGGGCCTGGGTATTTGGTGGGCGCGGCACGCCACCGTGCCGCATTGGTCCTTTATCATCGTGGCCAGCGTGACCAGCGCCCTGCTGCTCTTTGGGTGGCGGCTGGTCGTGCGGTTTGTGCACTGAGCTAAGGTGAACTGGCTACATAGGCATGATGGTGTGCTTCTTGCGCATCTCGGGCTCTTCCTTGGTGGCTAGTTGGCGCAGGGCTTGGCGCAGCATCAGCCGGGTTTGGTTTGGCTCGATCATGGCGTCAATGTATCCTCGTTCTGCGGCGACGTAGGGGCTGGTCATATTCTCGTTGTAAAAGTCCATGAACAGCTTCTTCATGTATTCCCGCTGCTCGGGCGGGGCAGCTGCGAGCTGGCGACCTTGGATCATCACCACAGCGGCCGCGGCACCCATCACGGCGACCTGGGCGGTGGGCCAGGCAAGGTTGATGTCACCAGTCAGGTTTTTGGACCCCATGACGGCGTAGGCGCCACCGAAGGCTTTGCGCACGATCAGGGAGATTTTCGGCACGGTGGCTTCTACCACGGCGAAGCCGAGTTTGGCGCCACGGTGGATCAGTCCCACTTTTTCCTGCTGGACGCCCGGTAGGTAGCCGGGGGTGTCCACCACAAAGATGATGGGAACGTTGTAGGCATCGCAGATGCGGATGAAGCGTGCGGCTTTGTCAGCGGCATCAGCATCGATGCAGCCCGCAAGGTGCAGAGGTTGGTTGGCAACGATGCCGACCGGGCGGCCGTCGATACGCGAGAAGGCGGTGATGATGTTGGGGGCGTAGTCGGGCTGGATTTCCAACACGTCGTCGGAGTCGAAAATCTTACCCAGCAGGTCCAGCATGTCGTATCCGGCATTGGGATCGTTGGGAATGAATGTGTCCAACACGCTGTCTCCCACAACAGCCTCGTCGGCTGTGCCCAGTACTCGGGCGCGGGTTCGTCGCAGGAGCTCGGCAGGTATTCGAGCAGGTCATGGACGTAATTAAAGGCTTCATCCTCTGTAGGTGCCACATAGGAAATGTTGCCGTTGAGCGCCTGCTGGTGCGCGCCACCGAGTTCGGCAGAGGTGATGTCCTCGCCGGTGACCTCACGGATGACGTCGGGGCCGGTAACGTACATTTCGGCTCGGCCTTCCACGGCAATAACAAAGTCCGTGGTCACCGGGGCGTACACCGCACCACCAGCGCATTTGCCAAGCATGATGGAAATCTGCGGGCTTCGGCCCGACAGGGGCAGCTGGCGCCGCGCAATTTCCGAGTACATGGCCAGCGAGGTCACGGCGTCTTGGATGCGGGCACCACCGGAGTCTTGGATGCCGATCACCGGGCACCCGATCTTGATGGCCATGTCCATGACTTCGCAGACTTTGCGGCCAAACGTCTCCCCCACAGAACCGCCGTAAACGGTCTTGTCGTGCGCGTACACGGCGACGGGGCGGCCATTGATACGCCCATACCCGGTGACCACGCCGTCGCCGTAGGGAGCTTCCGGGTCGTCGGGGGTGCGACCCAGCGCACCGATTTCCACGAACGAACCTTTGTCGAGCAGTCGGTCAATGCGTTGCCGGGGGCTGGTCAAACCAGCCGCATCTCGCTTTGCTCGGGCACGTTCGCTGCCCGGATCTTGTGCCTTTTCAAGCCTGGCGTGGAGGTCAGCGAGTTTTTCCGCCGTGGTGGTACCAGTCACTGTCGAGCTACTCGTTTCCGTCTTCTTCTCCGGCGAGCTCCGCGATGCGCCTGCTCAGGTGCGCACCCACGGTGCCTATTTCGGGTTCATCTACAACGGCAAGATGATCGCCGTGTAGCTGAATAATGTCTAACTTGTCAACGATAGCGGACCAGCCACCGTCCGCGTCAATCTTAGCGTAGTTGGGTTCCAGCTCAATCGCCCCATCGTGCATGCGCTCGGCTCGGAACAACATGACGGGAACTGTCACGTCGTCCCAGCGGTGCAGGTCCAGGTGGTTGAGGATGCGGTTATCCACAAAGGAGGCGCGCTGGTGCTCCAGCACCCCGGCGGCCAGGCCATGTTCGGAGGCATCGGTATTGGCGAGGAAGTCGGTCATCATCTGCAGAAGGGCTTCTTCACCTGCGGTCTCCAGCAGATCGTAGGGCACCTCAAAGTCTAGGCCGTACGTCTTCTTGGCAAAGGCCGAATAGCGTTCCCACCGCGCCCGGGTTTCCTCGGGGGTGTTGGGGATGGGTTCGGAGGGCTGTACCGTGTCCAGCAGCGCAATCAACGCCACGTCTATGTCGCTATGTACCAGCTGGTGAGCCACCTCGTAGGCGAGCGCACCGCCGAGGCTCCATCCGCCGAGGATCACCGGTCGCCCGTCCGAGTATTCACGAATATCGTCGAGATAGGCTGCGGCGCGTTCCTCCAGGGACCCTTCCAGGCGTTCCACACCGTAGACGGGTACGTCCGCAGGGAGTCGCCGCACCAGCGGCTGGTACACCACCGATGATCCTCCGGCAGGAGGGAACATGAATACCGACGGCTTGGTGGATCCTTCTGGGCGGGCTCGCAGCACGCGGATCGTGCCTTCCACCTCTGTTTCCAGCCCTTCGCGCACAATGTTCGCCAGCGGTTCCAGGGTATCCGCGTCCAGCACCTGCTGGGTCGTCACCTCAACACCGCTGCGGTCGCTGAGCCGTTCCGCGATGGCACGCGCGGTGTCCTCGCTAATGGACGGCAATTCGCTGCTAATGCCCGCCGCTGCCGTCCCGGTAATGCTGGCCCAGGTGGCAAACCATGCGCTCGGATGCGTCACGAGGCGCAACACCCACACCTTGTTTGGAGGCACGAGTGCCAGCAGCGGCCTCATCGGCAGGGCTCTTATCGACGCCCGCGCCTGCCGCAGGTGCCTCGTCCCCACCAGCTTTCTCCGCCACCAGGTTTTCCACCAGCGTGACCACATCGGCCACGGAGGCGTCGCGAAGCGCCTGAACCTGCAGTTCGGGGATTTGGAAGTCATATTCGATGCGGTTTTTAATGCGCATACCCATGAGGGAATCCAGCCCGAGGTCAATCAGTGGAAGCTCACCGGGGAGGTCTTCAACGTCGTAGCCCATCGCCTCAGACACGATGGACCGCATGCGCTGCTCCACGGTTTCCCCAGACTCGGGATCCCAGTGAACGGCGTCAACGGTGACATCATCAAAGCGTGAGGTCGCCGTGGAGTCAAAGGCTTCCGGCTCGACCTCATCCCCGAGGCCGTCCTTGCCAAAGCCCGCGTCCATGCCACCAGCGACGGAGGATGCGAAACCTTCCGCCACCAGCACCGTAGCATCGCCCATAACGCGGTGCACGGCCACGTTCACCCCACCAAGGTGCTTCCTGGCCACCGTCGTGACCTCGCCGGACTGCGGCAACGTGGTGTGTTCCTCCACGGCCACGAGCTGCGCACCAGGGTCGAGGCGTTCCGCAGCGGACTCCAGCAGCGCCACCGCAGAGGGCGCGTTTTCCGCGAGGGTGGAGAACGCAACGGACCCGTCCGGCAGAGTCACTTTCGTGCCAGGCAGGGTGGCGTTGCCGCCGCTGGAGGGGCGGGCGGCAGTCCAGTAACGCTGGTGCTTCCAGGTGATGTGCGGGGCGTCGATACGCGGACCGGAGCCGGTGATCAGTTCCAGGTTGATGGGCTGGCCAGCAACGTAGAGTTTGGCCAGCAGGTCGCGAATGGACTCCGCCGAGCCGACCTTGCGCTTGAGCACGTACAGCAGCTGAGAGTTACCCGCGCCGACGCTGAAAGCAGTATTCATCATGCCCATCAGCGCCACTGGGTTGGGGGATACCTCAACCAGCATGGTGTGACCTGCGGCAAACGCCTGCTGGGTGGCATCCAGGAACCACACGCGCTGACGGGTACAGCGCACCCAATAGTCAGGTTCGTGCACAACAGCACCGGGCTGGTATGTCACCCCACGGTCTACAGAGCTGAACAGCGGGATGCGCAACGGCATGGGGGTAATGTCTGCGGTTTCAGCGGCAAGTTCGCCAAAGGATTGGCTCAACAGCGCTGGTGTGACCAGCACCTTTGACGTTGAGCAGTCGAGCAAACTTGTTTTCCGCTTCCAGCATCTCCACCAGTTTCACCACGGCCTCGCGGGGGCCTCCTACGGTGGTCATGCCGGGACCCGCGTACACGGCCGGTTCGATGCCTGCGTATTCGGGGTGTTCCTCGATGAAGGTGTCCAGTTCATCCACGGAAAACTCCACCACGGCCATGGCACCCAGCTGATCTTCGGGCAGCGACTTCTCGCCCTCCCCCATCAGTCGGGAACGATGGCAGGCCACCCGCATCGCGTCCTGAGCACTCAAACCACCGGCCGCGTAGGCTGCGGCAATCTCGCCCATGGACATGCCCATCACGGCACCGGGTGTCGCCCCAAACGCCGCCAGCAGTCCGTCAGGGCAATCTGGATCGCGGTAATGCCCGCCTGCGCGGTTTCCGTGTCGTAGGTTTGGGAATCGTCCGCGATGAGCTCCATCAACGACCACCCGGACTCGAACTTAATGAACTCGTCCAGTTCCTCAAGCCGGGCCTTAAACAGCGGCGACATGGCCACTAGTTCCTTAGCCATCTTGCGGTGCTGCGACCCGAAACCCGAGTACACAAACACCGGACCCGTGGTGGCAGGACTGTCAGCCACGGAGATGCCAGGCCCCTTCTTACCGTCCGCCACCAAGCGGAGCCGCTTCACTGCTTCTGCAACGGTCCCGGCATCCACAACCGCGCTGGAACGCCCGTGGTTACGGCGGGCAAGGGAGCGAGCCACGGTGATCAAGTCATCGTCGCTGCGCCCCTCCAGGAAGTCCGCCATGTCCGCAGCCGCTTGACGACGCCGCGACGGCAGCAACCCACTCACCGGCAACAGCACATGCGTCCCATCCGCCAGTTGCGGCTCCACGGGCTGGGGGTTCGTGTCGTAGTCTGCAGGATCGAACTGGGCAAGCACAGCATGTGCGTTCGTCCCACCAAAGCCGAAACCGGACACACCAGCCGTGGCGCGCCCCGAGTAGCATGGCCACTCGCGGGGATCCTCCACCACTTCCAGGTGCTCACGATCAAAATTAATGTAGGGGTTTGGGCCGCTGTAGTGCAGCGACGGCGGAATCACGCCAGCATTCATGGCTAGAACCACCTTGATCACCCCGGCAGCACCGGCAGCGGCTTCCGTGTGCCCATAGTTCGTCTTCGCTGAGCCCAAAAGCAGCGGCTCCGCAGTATCGCGCCCAGCGCCCAACACCGAGCCCAAAGCAGATGCCTCAATGGGATCGCCCAGGATCGTGCCCGTACCGTGAGCCTCCACATAGTCCACCGTGCTGGGATCCACACCCGCGTCGGAGTAGGCGCGGTCCAGCACATCAACCTGGGCATCCGGGTTCGGGGCGGTCAGACCGTTTGAGCGGCCATCCGAATTCACGGCGCTTCCCTTGATCACCGCAAGAATGGTATCGCTATCAGCAATGGCTTCCTTAACGCGCTTAAGCACCACAATGCCCGCGCCGTCGGAACGCACAAAACCATCCGCATCCTCAGAAAACGCGTGAATCTTCCCGGTGGGACTCAGCACCCCCAGCTCGCCAAACGCGGTGGTCACAAACGGCGAAGCCAGAATGTTCACGCCGCCAGCAACAGCAACATCCGCATCTCCGCACGCAAATCACGCACCGCCTGATGCAAAGCCACCAACGATGAAGAACACGCGGTATCCACACTCACGGATGGTCCACGGAAATCAAACGCGTAGGAAATCCTGTTGGGAATCACCGCACTTGAGGTTCCAGTCAGTGCATAAGGGTGAGCTTCCGCAGGGTCAGCGGTGATGATCATGCCGTAGTCATTGTTGGTGGACCCCACATACACACCCACCGACTGTCCACGCAGCTTATTCGGGGCAAGGTGCGCGTGTTCCAAAGCCTCCCAGGTCAGCTCCAGCACAATGCGCTGCTGGGGATCCATGTTGGCGGCCTCCACCGGAGAAAGTCCGAAGAACTCGGGATCAAAGCTCGCAATGTCATCCAGGTAACCACCCACGGTGTTCGTGTTAGCGATGCGTGTGCGCATCACCTCGTCACCGGAATATTCCGACCAACGGCCAATCGGCAGGTCGGACAAACCATCCCTACCCGCAACCAGCTGGTCCCACATCTCACTGATATTGTTCGCGCCGGGGTAACGCCCCGCCATGCCAACAATGGCAATGTCGTGCACATCCGGGGTATCGACGTCGCTGCCTACCCGGGAGGTGCGGGCCTGTGCCGTGGTTCGGGCGGAGGTTGCGGGGCCGTCGATAAGCCTTTTCGCTAGAGCGCCGATCGTTGGGTATTCATAGGCGATCGTGGCGTCCAGCTGCACATGCAGAAGGTTTTCCAATTCCCCGGACAGGACCACAACATCACGGGAGGATAGGCCAAAGGTCTCCATGGGCTTATCGTCCGTGATGTCTTCTTCGGGAAGACCAGTGGTGGAAACAACCCACGCGCGCAGCCACGCGCGCAGTTCATCAGTTGTCATGGACGATGTCTGGGGTGACTTCCGGCTCTGATCCATGTGGGGAATTCAACTCTTTCGTGTGATTAAGGCTTATTAAACTAACTATTTATCTACATGGCGAACCCTCCGCCACCCGCATCCGAAGAACATATGCGCACCAGCGGAGGGTTGTCATCTATGGGACTTTACTCGGCCTCGCCAAGGTAGTGACGACGGGCAACCCTGCGAGCAATCTTACCGCTTGAGCTGCGCGCAATCGCATCAACGTCAACGATCTTGATGTCCGAGGGAACAACGCCGTGAGCAGATGTAACAGCCGCACGAATGGCTTCGATAGCTTCAGCATCGCCGCTGGGGTCGCGGCCCAGATCACGCTCGGCCAGAATAACCAGTTTCTCAACATCGTCGCCCTCAATCGCAAACGCGGCGATCGCAGCAGGTCGAATGTGCTCGGAGGCATGGTTGACGGTGTACTCGATGTCCTGCGGATAGTGGTTACGTCCGGCGATCACAATCAAGTCTTTCAACCGGCCTGTGATATAAATCTCATCGTCGATGATAACCCCGAGGTCGCCGGTGGCCATCCACCGGTCATCGTCAGGCGCGCCCTCTGCGCGAGAGTTTTCCGGCAGGCGCGAAGCCAAGGTATTGCGGAACGTCTCCTGAGTTTCTTCAGGGCGGTTCAGGTAGCCGGCGGCCGTGTTATCACCATGCGTCCAAATCTCGCCGATGGTTCCATCGGGCAGTTCGGCACGCGTCTCAGGATCCACGATCACCATCTGCTGCGGGCGCACAACCGAACCATTGGACATGAGAGGCACGGCCTTCTCATGGGACTCGTCGACAATCACGGCTCGACCGTTGCTCAGTTCCTCACGATCCACCATGACAATGCGAGCGTTTTTCTCGCCCTGAGGAGTAGCCACCAGCAGGGTGGCCTCGGCCAGGCCATACGAAGGACGAATCACATTACCGGGCAGGCCAAAGGGTGCGAAAGCATCGTGGAACTGCTTGATAGCCCGAGCCGTGACCGGCTCCGATCCAACAATCACGCCGTCAAGTGCGGACAGGTCCACCTGATCTTCCTCGCTAGGCAGTCCGTAACGGACGGCCAGTTCCAGGGCAAAGTTCGGGACCACAGCATAAACGTTGTTGTGCTCATCACGCTTGCTCAGCTGGCGAACCCACCGCACCGGCTGCTAATGAAATCGCGGGGCGTCATCATTTCCATCTCAAGGCCAAGGATGGTCACAAACGCGGCCAGGATGATACCCATGTCGTGGTGCAGCGGCAGCCAGGTAACCAGGCGCAATGGGGTCTTCAGCTTGGCGGCCGTGAAGATCTGCAGCACATTCGTCATGATGCTGCGGTTACTCAGCACCACACCAGCAGGGGTGCGGGTGGAACCGGAGGTGTACTGCAGGAACGCCATCATGTCCAGAGGGGCGGTCTGGGACTGCGCCAGAAGCGCCTGACCAGCCTCGGTCATGAGGGGGTTGACGTAGCTTTCGGCAAGGCTGTCCGGCAGGGAGTCAACAGACAGGATGCGAGGGCGCTCCGCTGCGGGGACGTCGGCAAACTGGCGTCGGACCGCAGCTGCGGAGGTGGAATTGGTGAGGACGATGGACGGTTTGCAGTCCGCCAGCACAGCGGTCAGATGATCGGCATGCCCCGGCTCGGTGGGGTCGTAGAGCGGCACAGGAATCAGGCCGGCATACAGTGCACCGATGAAGCTGAAGATGTACTCAGGGCTGTTGCCTGCCAGAATGGCCACGCGGTCACCGATGGTGCCAACTTGCTGCAAGCGCGCCGCTACAGACTTAATGCGGGTGTTGATCTCAGCACGAGTGAAGTCGATGGGGGTTCCCTCACGCGACTCGGAGAAGTCCCAGAAGCGCAGGCACGGGCGGTTGACGGTCCCCGCCGCCGCTTCCGCTTGGTACAGGGTCTCGCAGAGGCCGGCCAGTGTCAGCCGGGGGTCAAGGTTGATCTGTCCTTTGTCATCAAAAAACTGGCCGATGGCCGCTTGCAGATCCATGGTTCTCCTTAGTCGGTAGCTAGATCTCTTAAAGAAAGTTAAAAGACATCCTAGCGGTATTATGAGCTACGGTTACGACATCGTAAGTAAGACCCGTTTCATTACTTTCCCCACACAACACTGACGCGCGGGTGCCCCACCACACCCGCGCCCCGTGTTATTGCTGGTTAATCAGACCATTTGCCCAGTTGATCAGCCACTCAGTAGTCGTGCTTCCCGGGAAGACATTCGGGTTCGTTGCGTACTGCGAGTGCACCCCCGTTGCAGCCACCAGAGCCTGCGCACGCTCGAACGCGGCACCGACACCCAGCGGTGCGTCGCAAATGTGATCATCCGCCGCACAAATCTCAAAGGTGCGATCATTCAGCGAACCGAAGCCGCCTGGCCGGGGTCCGCGCATCGTCGCACCCGGCACGATCGGTTGGACCAGAGCATTCACCGCTGCCAGGGACACTTCCGCGCCCACACCAGCGACCGGATTACCTGCCTGCTGGCCCACGCCCGGTTCTCGACGCCCGTCCGCAACCAGCGCCACGCCGCGCACACGGTCGGCAGGGATGGGTCCGGTGCCTTGGCCGATAGCGTTAGCAATGTCGCCCATAATCACGGCCCCCTGGGAGAAGCCGACGAGAATGAAGTCTGTGAGCGGACATTCGTTGTGGGTCTTTGTCATCTCCTCCTGCGCGCGAGTGGTGCCCTCCGTGCGAGATTCGTCATAGGTTATCTCTTGCTGGGAGTTAATGTTCTTGAACTGCGCCACGTACGGCAAAGTCCACACCCGAACGTCATCGGCTGGATGCGCTTCCTGGAGCGGACGAGTCACGCTCAGCATGTAGGACATCGGGTTGAAGGTGGGGTTGTACGGGTCATCTGTTGAGGCGGATTCCCACGTACCCGGCGCAGCAACAACCTCCACGTTTGGACACCAGTCCGGCTGCTGAGCCTGGGTTGTCGGCCCGTCAGTCGGTGGAGGCGTGGGTGGGTTGTCCTGGGAGCCAATCCATTGGAGTATCCCGCCAACGATGATGCCCAGGACAACAACGACCGCAAGAACTGTCAAGCCTTTTCTCATAGGTTCTAGCAGTATGCGGATTTCGCAGCGCGCGCAAGTACAGCCGCGACTTCTTCAGGTTTTTGTTGGGTGCGGCCTTGTTCCACAAGTTGCCCTGCAACGGCCAGCGTCATGACGTCAATATTTGGTGTCCTGACTTTGGCAAACGCCGGATGCAGTTCCGATAAGCGAGCCTTCGGCACCATCAACATTGATGGAGTTATCTTTCAACTCCTTAAGGTAATTCTGGTCACGTTCGGACAGTTGCTGCCCGCTTGAGGGCACCTCGGAGACTTCTCGGGCCTCCCGATCCTGGGGTGTCTGGGTCTTCGACTCACCGCTCGACTTTGTGCTGCTGGAGTCTCCACTGGACGAGGTGGAACTCTCCGTGGCACGCGCCGACTTACTCAGCGGTGCCACAGCGGAGGATTCGGAACTGCCACCATCCGAGGTTGCCCCACCGCAGGCTGCCAGCAGGACAGTAGAGACGGTACACAGGCCGACGACGGCGCCGAGTTTAGCGCGAGCAAACATTGTTACTTCTTCTCCTCAACAATGCGGCCGTTGACTTCAGAGATGGTTCCATGCTGGAAGGTCATCTTCTCGCCACCGGATTGGATTTTCTCCTGGTCTGCGGTCGGCCAGCCGAAGGCACCGTTTTCCCAACCCTGCTTGCCCCACGCGTCGCGAATGTTGCCGTTCATGATGAAGTGTGCGCCGGTGCTTGGACTCCAGTAGATGGCACCATGCTGGAAGGTTTGGAGAGCGCCACCAGAAATGGCCTGCTCACCGCTAACGGGCGCACCGAGGCTGGATTCCACACCATTGATCGAGGCGTACTTCTTTGGCAATTTCGCCATGAACAGCGTAGGCACCTTTGTCCTTGGTCCGGATGACGTAGCCGCCCTGGAACTTCTGAATGTAGTTTCCGTTGTGCTCAACCGTGTCTTCCGTCGGGTAGCCCAAGCTACCGCCTTCCCAGCCCTGGGAGCCCCAGGCGTCGAAAATGTCCTTCGGCAGAGCACGGGCACCGGTCTCTGCGGTCCAGTAAATGGAGCCGTTCTGGAAGTGAACGTAACGTCCCTTGCCATCCGGGGTGGCCTTCTCACCGGACGTCGGGTGGCCAAGCCAGGAGTCCGGGCCACCAAACTCGGAGTAGCGGGCACCGATCCGCCCAAAGAGCACGTGCGCACCGGTCTCAGGGACCAGTAGGCGCGACCGCCACGGAAGTCCTGGGCCTTGCCGCCCTTGACGTCGTATTCGTTGTTCACACAGGCACCGAAGGCGTTGGACTTGGTTACCTCGGCGATAGCGCCCTGGGTGGCGCAGTCGGCACCACGGTCCGCCTGAGCAAGCTTGAGGGAGTCTGCAATGTAGGGCCATGCCTGAGTCATCTCGAACTGCCAGTACGGCCAGTTGTGCACGCCAGACGGACGGAATACGGCCGTCACATCAACGTTGGACTTCTTCGCGCGATCCACAAAGGTCTGCGTGGTCATGCGGGAAAGGATTTCTAGGCCGACGCCCGCCGGGTTTGCGGGGCCGTTGGCCACGGAGCCAGGCTGACCGAAATCGTCGGCACCGGAGCCGGAGGATACGTATACGGCCTTGCCCTTCAGGGCGTCGATACCCAGCTTCGGGTCGTGGTCAATCCAGTCCTGGGAGCCGGGTTGACCCCACATGGCTTCCGAGTTGTAGCCGCCGGCATCGCTCTGAGCGGCGCTGATCGCCTGGGCCATACCCATAGAGGTGGTGTCCAGGTACCCGGAGAACGAACCCACGAACTTGAACATGTCGGGGTTGCGCTCCGCGAGGTTGATGGCGGCGGTGCCGCCCATGGACAAACCGAAGACGGCGCGCTCGCCGTTGGAGCGGTAACCGTTTTGCAGAACCGCAGGAAGTTCCTTGGTCATGAAGGTTTCCCACTTGTAGTGCTTGCCATTGTCTGGCTTCTGCCAGTCCGAGTAGAAGGAGGATTCGCCACCCACCGGCAGGATCACGTTGACGTTCTTGTCAGCGTAGAACTGCTCAATGTTGGTGTTGATGGTCCAGCCGCTTTCCGTATCCAGCGCGCGCAGGCCGTCCAGGGCCCACACTTCCGGGTATTTTGCGCTGGGGTTGGAGTGCCAGTCACGGGCCAGCAAGACCTGTACCTGAATGAGTTCCTTCGGCATGGCGGCGGAACGAATGAACAGGGCAATACGGCGCTCAGTGATCCACTCAACGCGCTCGACGCTCACACCGGATGGCAGCCCTTGGATAGAGGGGTGCTCGTCGGTGCGGATGGGGGTGCGCTGCGGCACACCATCGGTTTCGAGGTAGTCGGTCACGTCGGAACTACCAAACAGGGAATTCTGTGCCTGGTTAGTCACGTCAACTGCAGTAGCCGGAGCGGCAGCGAACAGCCCGGACCCAAGAGCAAGGGCGGTGGGCACGGCAGCGAATGCCGTGAATGCCCGCCGAAGGGAACGTCGGCGCCGTGGAGTACTGGAGACTGCGGTATCACGCATGTGGTTTAGTCCTTTGTGTCTGTGTGCTCCGCCCTATCGAGCCAGCACATTGCAGGTGAAACTAGCGTGCAGGTACGACAGGAAAGAGGCATACGATGGTTCCAAGCCCTGGCCATTGATGTTCTGGAGGTTCCCCTCCTCCAGAACATCCCAGTGCTTGGTCAACGATGGATTCAGTTATCAGATTATATATCGCCAAGAAGGGGCCGTTTCGTTACGCCAGTGTTACGTCAGCGTTACATCGCTAACGCGCATACACCGATGTACCGTCCGACCCTGTAGGTTGGTTTCAAGTTTAAGTTCAACTTGAGACTTTTTCTAGCGCAACACGCCCAAAGCAACACGAAAAATAAACATAAACGCCCAACCTGAACACCACTCCCCTACCCATGTTGCGCGGATGGGAGGGTTGTGACGCCAGGTTGGGCGACGTCGCTAAGAAAATGTGTTTTTAGCGAGCGTTCATGTGATCAAGGACGCGGTCCTTAGTGCGGTTCAGCTGGTAAGTCCACTGATCCCAGTTGTGAACGCCCAGCGGCGGGTAGTCTGCAGTCACGTTCAGACCGGTGGCGCGAGCTTTAGCTTCCCAGCTGACGGTGGACATCCTGGACAGACCTTCCAGACCGGAGCCGTAGATACGCTGATCCAGCGGGTAACGCAGATCGCTCGGTGCCCACACGCCACTAGCTGCGGAGACATAAACGTCAGCATTCTTCAGGCCGCCCATGTTCAAGTACGGATCGTCCTGGTAACGGCGGGGGTTCAGGATAGAGGTGTACATGTTGTTCAGGTTGAAGCCACCAACGTCAAGCAGAGCGAGACGCAGCATGGTCTGCATACCGAAAGCAGTGGTGTGCAGGTAACCGGAGTAGGACATTGCCTGGCGGAACTGGTCCGGGTGCTGTGCAGCAAGGCTCAAAGCAGCGGTGCCACCCATGGAGAGGCCACCGATGGAGTTGTTGTTCGGTGCGATACCGAAGTTCTGCTGCAGGTAGCCGGGAAGTTCAGAGGTGAGGAAGGTTTCCCACTTGTACACCACGTCGTTGCCACTGCCGGTGGACAGGAAGTGTGCCGGGTAGTCCCAGTCGGCATAGAAGGAACCTGCGCCGCCAATGGGCATGACAAGGTTGATGTTGCTGTCCGCATAGACCTGCGGAGCGTTGGTGGATGCAGTCCAACCAGTGAAGGTTTCACCGGCGCGCATGCCGTCGAGGAGGTACAGACCTGCGTTACCTCCACGGGCGGCGGGCTGCACCAGCACCGGGATGTTGCGGTTCATGGACGGGGACCAAACGTCACAGCGCTGGACCCAGAACCCCACAGCGTCCCATTCACAGGCGCCGGTGTTATCTGCGCGCAGAACGTCGCGGTTGGCTGCGTGCGCGGGGGAAGCTGCGACGACACTCAAGCCAAAAGCAGCTGCAAGTGCAACAGCTATGGTCGTCGCTTTGGCTCCTACGGTGCGAAGTCGAGAGGCGATCGTCATTTTTCTCCTCGATACCTTGTTCTTCTTAGCGTTCTTAAATGCTGCCCAAGCTGGCGTCTTGGATGTTGGGCGCCAGCCTGTATGGCCTCATGCTTCTTGACTATCTTAGTATCTTTCTACTTTATTCAAACGTTATAAAGCAGAATGAGAGACCTTTAATTATTTTCTTATACTAAAACATACCCTGGCCAGCATTTTCACAAAAATATGAGTTAGGACACAACAGGGGCTATATAGACCGCTGCGGCGATGCATCCGACCCATGCGATCGCAAGTATTTGAAGGGTGCGATCACTGAGTGCCAACTCGTCTGGAGCACCACCGTCACCACGGTCAACATCAGCCGCATAACGCAAGATAGCGACGGTAAATGGCACCATTGAAACTTGGTACCAAACGGCGCCATGATGCTGCACCATGTTGGCCATTTCGAAGCCCCAGAGTGCGTAAGACATAACCACGGCAGTAGCTGAAAGTGTCCATACGAAACGCAAGTATGTTGGTGTGTACCCTTCTAAGGCTTTACGAATCTTTGCACCGGATTTCTCAGCAAGCAAAATCTCAGCGTAGCGCTTACCCGATGCCATAAACAGGGAGCCGAACGCCGCGACCAAGAGGAACCACTGGGACAGCGTGATGCCTGCGGCGACACCGCCAGCCATAGCGCGCAGCATGAACCCCGAGGACACCAGCGCAATGTCAATCACTGGCAGATGCTTCCACCCGAAGCAGTAGCCCAGCTGCAACACAATGTAGATTGCCATCACAATGGCCAGGTTGCGGCCGCTGGATGCCAGCAGCGATACCCCCCCACCGATCCCGCAATGAGCAGCACCGCCATGCCGTAGGCCAACCCCACAGGAAGCACGCCTGCGGCGATGGGCCGGAACTGTTTCGTTGGGTGCGCGCGGTCTGCTTCCACGTCTTTCGCGTCGTTGACCAGGTAAATTGCCGAGGCCGCCATACAGAACACCGCGAAGGCAATCGCTACGTCGATGATTGTTCTGCGGTTCAGCAGCACATCCGACCCCGCCGCCATGGGGGCGGCCAGCACCAGCACGTTTTTTTCACCCATTGGCGTGGGCGCAACGCTTTGATCATGCCGTCTGCCAGGTTTTTCGGCGGCTTGTGTTTAGTGGAGGGTATAGCAAGTCCGCCTGTGTGCGGTTCGGAGCCGAGGATGCCCGCCTGCTCCTTGGTCATTTACGTTTCCCTTCTTATCCTCGAAATAGTCTCAGCGGTCACTGCCCCGACCAGCGCACCAGCGGCAACATCGGTGGGGTAATGGACTCCCAGCACCATACGCGACAGCATCATGATCGGCACGCCAAGTAGCGGAAGTGGTGACCGAGTTAACTTCGCCAAACTTACCAGCGCCGCCGTGGTAGAGGTGGCATGGGAGGAGGGGAAGCTCAGCCTTGACGGCGTACCCACCCCCACCGCAATCCGGTCGTCATGCGGGCGGGGCCTGCGCACCACGCGCTTGATCACCACGGATGCCGCGTGGCTCAGCAGTGACGCGGCAATCAGCTTTACCCACTTGCCGCGCCGCCGCTTATCGACGAGCGCGCCTACCGCACCCACACTGATCCAGCCCAGGGAGTGTTCGCCGAAGTGGCTGAGCAAACGGGCAGTGGCTTGGACCCCCGGGGCGTCGAAAAGCGAATCCTGGATGCGTACCAGCATCTCAGTTTCGTTGAATGGGTCGCCTTTAACCATTAATCGAATACCTTCTTCCAAGCCTCAAGGCTGGTGAGCCTACTGTGGGCTGCACGGTACTGCGCGCGGAGGTCGTCGAACCGCGCGGCAACTTCCTTCTGCAGTGCGCGAGACTCGTCCAGCAGCGCCTTTGCCTTGTCACGGTCACGCTTACGGTACACCACTCCACGCCCATCAGCGGTGGTAACGGTGGCGCCGTCCACGCGAGACAGTGAGAACCAGCGCGCCTCAATGGGTGCCCAGTTCGCCTGGGGGACATCGTGATGCGAGGTGTCTGCGGGGCGGAGGGAATGCAGCACACCTTTGGCCAACCAGATGGACTTCTTCAAGGGGGCCAATCGTCCACCAATGTCCTTCGTGGGCACTCCCGGCGCGCCGGAGGGTTTCGGCAGATCGGCTGCCGTGGGCAGAACCACCGCGTCCGGGTAGGTTGCGCGAATGGCGGCGATGCGCGGGAGGGAGGTTTCCAGGATGTCGAAAAGCTGGCTGGGGCCTGCGAGGAAGTCCTTCATGGCTTCGTTTTGGATGGCCACCGTGGAGTATTCCAGGCACATGAGGTGTTTGAGGGTGGCCTTCTGCATGGAGCGCATAATGCCCTCTGCCCCGCCCTCATGATTCAAGGCGGCCACGATCAGGCGGTTGCGAAGGTGGAAGTATGCCTGCCAGTCGATGGCATCGTCTTTGTCGGACCAGGCCATGTGCCAAATGGCAATGCCCGGCCAGGTGGCGGTGGGAAACCCGGCTTTGCCTGCACGCAGGCCGTATTCCGCGTCGTCCCACTTGATGAACAGCGGCAGGGGCTGCCCAATACGTTCTGCCACCACACGGGGGGATCATGCACATCCACCAGCCGTTGTAGTCCACATCAATGCGGCGGTGCAGGTCCACGGAGTTCGGGGTGCCTGGCTTGTCGCCGAACTTGCCGCGGTCACTGAGGGGGTGCTTGGAAAAATCGTGGTCGTAGTGCACATGGGGGGCGGAGGTCCACATGAAAATGCTGCGGTCAATCACTTCGCCCATGGAGTGCAGGTGGCTGCGTTCCTGCAGGTTCAGCATCTGCCCACCCACCAGGATTGGGGTGCGTGCGTAGCGGGCTGCCTGGAGGGCACGGAGCACGGCATCGGGTTCGATGGCGATGTCATCGTCCATGTACAGGATGTAGGGGGATTGCTTTGCGGCTGCCTCTCTGGTGCCGTCGGGGCCACCCATGGCCTCATACATGATGCGGGAGTATCCGCCAGAACCGCCGAGGTTACCCTGCTGGTACACGAACAGCCGACCTTTGAAATGCTCCGCAGCATCGGCGAAGCCTGGTTCGTCGGCGGGGTGTTTGGTGCCCTGGTCGGGCATGATGATGGTGTCGATCACGGCGTCGACAAGCGGGTCACTGCGCAGTGCGTCCAGTGCCGCCACTGCATCGGTCGGCCGGTTGAACGTTGGGATGCCCACAGTGACGCGCGGCTCGAACGGGCCAACCTCGCTGCCGTCCGGCATGATTTGCGGTGCGGGGGCCTGGGGCGCGAACCAGCCCGCGCTGGCGATGGTCACATCTGTTTCGGCGGTGATGTCAAACCACAGCCAGCCGCCGTCCTCAAACGGGGCAAGCGACAGCTCAAACTCAATCACACCGTCGCTGACCATGCCGCCGTCAACACTGATGCGGGCACCGTCAATCTTGGAACGATACACCTCGACCCGGGCCTCCCCCAGGGCCTCCACCTGCAGCACCACTGTGTCCAGCTGGGACCAGCGGCGCCAGTAACTCGCGGGGAAGGCGTTGAAGTAGGTCTGGAAGCTCACCTCGCTGCCAGCGGGAATGGTTACCGATGTCCGGTCGTCCCACGTGGCACGGGTCTTATTCGTTTCCACTTCCAGCAGATACAGGGAACGCACATCGTGAGGTTCCCCGCGTCGTGGCAGCAGCACACGCTGCAACTGCTCCACAGCCTTGGTGTGCGGGGAACTCCCGCCAGAAGCCCCTTTTGTTGAGGATCCTGACGATTCCTGTGCCTTCGTCATAGAGCTAAGCCTTTCCTGTGGTTATCTGCTGTGATTATTTCTTGTGCCCGCACCGTCATGATCATGAGTTACACACCCACTGCCCGCCGAAGCTATCTGCTGGGGCTGTACGCTGGGTGCGGAAAAGGTGCGAAACACTCATTCATATAAACAGTAGTAGGTTTCACTGCCTTACCGCTGTTTGGCACGCTCGCGTACCACGGTTTTATCCGCTCAACTACCCCATTACCCATGCGCTGACTCGTGTAGCGGGTTCGCATTCGTTAACGTTTAACGAGTGAACTATGTCGCAGGTACCACCATTAGTCGCTTATTGACGTCCCGGTTGCACAGGTTTCATACTGTGGTGCATGTAGTTGCAGCGATGGTGGCTGTGGTTAGTGCAGTACTTTTACCTGCCGCAGCGAATGCGGCAGTGATCGCACCAGCCAATCCTTACATCACCACTTTCCCGCCCATCAACGGAAAAACAATCACCATTGCTGATGGGCCGCAACTGCTACCCCCAAACGACGAAAATATGCTCCGCGACGTGACCGCCCAGGCAGCGCTACCACCAGTGGTCACGCATGTTGACTTCATTACGTTGAGCTTTACCGAACCTATCAACATCGAAGCAGCGCTGTGGGACAATGTCCAGAAGTTTCGCCCCGATCTGCTTTCACCCGAGCGCACGCGGTACGCCGATGGGCACCTCATTGTTGCTGTTAACTTCGATGGAGGCAGCGGTAAAGGCTCATTCGGCTTTTTCTCCGGCGACGATGTAAAACAAAGCACGCAGCTTACTGATCAAGCACGAACGCAAGGCGTGCTTGCGGCCATGAAACCCGGCATGAACGCACAGCATCGGGCAGAAGGCATGGCGCAGGCGATTCGTGCTATTGCTGACCCACGCATTGGCGAAGCCGCTCTGCAGGAACAAGAAAAAGCCAACAACAACACGACTGTTGCTGGCGCTCCACTCAAACAGTGGAGCGATCCTAATCATGTTGCTGTGACCGTGTGGGATGGCGCCAGCAAACTCAGCAACACGGATATGGAGTCTCTACACCAGAACACGCTGAATATTGCCCTGCCCAGTGACGTAAAGTCCGTTGATTACTTCACGTTTGGCAACAATTCTGACAGCCTCAATGACACCCTTCAAGCCCACCTCAAGCTGTATCGCCCAGATCTGCTCACACCAGATCGGGAAAAATACGCTGACGGGCATCTGATCGTTGTTGTTGGTTTTAGCCCACACAAAAATGCCATATATGGTGGTGAGGATGTTGCACAAGCTGTGGGCTTACGTGATCAACAACGCCTAGAAACCCTCACTGCTGCCCCGAAAGAGGATTTGCGCGCGGGACGCTATGTTGATGCCATGATCGAATCTGTCACCGCAGCGGCAAACCCGGACTACCAACTACCTGTAGATACAGGCAAAAAGGTCACGAATATAGTTGCTACGGTGGCATCCGTTGCGGTCTTTGGTGGCGGACTGCTATCCATCATTGGCGTATTCATACACACACGAAAAAACCGAACCCGCCAGGCACGTGAATCTTATAATCACGCGGCCGCAGAATATGGACGCATCGCGAGCAGCCTTGATGCCATTGATATTCGCGCCAACTCCCTCACTTCTAGCTTTGCCAATGACGAGCTTCGCGCCCAGTGGGAGGACGTAAAGCAACGATTCCTGCAGCTCCACGCCACTATGGATTCCATCAGCCACTTGGCAGACTCTGGAACGAACAAACAGTTCTACAAAAACCGCACGACAATAGCTGCGGCACGTGAAGAAGCAACCAAAATTGCACAAGCCGAAGAAAATATCGAACTGCTGTACAACCTGGAACACGGCGACCATGATGCCCGCAGAAAGCAGCTCCGCCGCGTCCGATCCGACGTGTACAAAGCAAATTAGACGCACCAACACTACCTCTTCGGCAGGAATGTGATGCACTGGTGAACAGGCTGGATACGCTTCTTGAAAACGTCACTCACCCAAGCTTTATGGATGACTTCACACAAGTCCTCAGCGACTATCAGGTGGCCAGCAAAGCAATACGCGAACATGCCATGCCGAAGGTTTTGGACAAAGACAACCGAGCAGTACCGCGCCTCGACTCCTACGATTGGAATGTGGGCCTTGGACACACAGACTTCATCCCTTACGGAACTTTGAGCTCTTGGAATAGTAGCGATACTGCCTCTATATCAAGCGATAGTAGTGGTGACAGTTCTGGAAACTACAGTGTTGACACCAGCTACAGCGATTCCAGTTTCTCCGGCGCAGGCGGCTCAAGCGACTGGTAAAGGTGAGCACCGACACGATTCAGGCATCTTCCGTAAGATAGCTAACGTGTCACCTATATCTAAGTCCTTCCTGCGCAGAGCTGCTACGAGTCGACTCGCTGCGCCACTATGTGCAGCAGCGTTGACGCTTCTTATCGGCAGCCTTGGTGCCATGACTCACATCACGCCGATTGATGCCCCAGCTGCACAAGCAGAATCCGCATCAACCGGGTCCCCCCACTGTGCTGGCAGCACAGGAAACAATGTCAACAACCGATATTGACGGGGCGTCGTTAAGCACCTGGCCAGGGGCACAAGGTCCAACGGTGACGGTATGGGACGGTGCCGGCAAGCTCAGCGAATCGGATAAGAAATCGTTGCACCAGAACACTCTCAAGGTTGCCGTTCCTTCTGTTGTGACATCCGTTGACTACTCACGTTTGCCACCAACGATGAGAACCTAAATGACACAGTGCTCAATCACCTGAAGCAGTATCGGCCCGACTTGCTCTCACCGGACCAGACGAAGTACGCCGATGGGCACCTCATTGTTGCTGTGGGTTTTGACCCCCGCCAAAATGGTGTACTCGGTGGTGAAGATGTCGCTCAAGCTATCGACCTGCGTAAACAGGAGCGGCTAGAGACCATAGTTGATGCCGCGAAGCCTGGCTTACGCAAGGGCCATTACGCAGACGGCATGGTGGAGTCGGTTGTTGCGGCCGCTGACCCGAACTATAAGGCATCCGGCAACACCATCAGCCCTGGCCTCGCAGCGGGCCTTGCTGCTGGTGGAGCTGTCACTGTTGCAGGTATTGGCGCGGTCATTGCTGCCAGTGTGACAAGCCGCCGTACCAATCAGGCACGCGCCAACTTTGACACCGTCTCCCGGGAATACGGCCGCGTGGCCGCCGATCTTGAGGCCATTGATGTTCGCGCGCATTCTCTGACCTCTAGTTTTGCCAACGATGAGCTTCGCAGGCAATGGGAGGATGTGAAGCAACGATTCCTGCAGCTGCACACCACCATGAACTCCATTGACCATCTCACTGTTGATTCGCCCAATAAGGAATTCCGCCGCCACCACGCGGCCCTTGCCACAGCGGTCGAAGAAACAACCAAAATGAGCCAGGCGGAGGAGAACATTAACTTGCTGCATGACCTTGAAAATGGCAATGAGGAGGCTCGCCGTAACCAGCTGCAACGCCTACGCGAAGACGCGTTAAAGGCCAAGCTCGACGCACCCGATGATCGCTACGCTGCGGAATACGACAGCATCATGACGCGTATCGACGCCCTGGTGCACAACGCCGCCTCCCCCACCTTCATGGATGAGTTCACCACTATTCTGGGCGACTACCAGATCGTCACTAAGAACATGCAGGAAAACACCATGCCTGAGGTTCTAGATAAAGACGACCGCGTGGCCCCGCGCATTGATTCCCGCGATTGGAACGTAGGCCTAGGCGCAACGATTTCGTGCCGTACCTCATTCTCAGCAGCTGGCACAGTAACGATGTCGCCGCAGCTCAAAGCTCGTCTTCTAGCAGCGTCAACACAAGCTACAGCAGCACCAGCTTCTCTGGCGCGGGTGGCTCCAGCGGCTGGTGACTGGGCCACCTCGTTTGGGGGACATTTTTTCATAGAAAACCCGTTCCAAATAAGAGTTCAATGATTATTGAATAAACCCCATTCATGGGCGACTGCCCCGGTGATTAACTGAGACCATGGTCACTATGGTCACTTCATTGAGACGATATCCCACCCGAACACTCGCCGCGATTATGAGTATTGCGGGTGTGCTGTTGGCAGTATTAACAGTGCCACAGGCTGTTGCTGAGAACTCCTCGGATTCCCCATCAACATCGGTGATTATCGACGCCTCGGGTTCCATGCTCGCCCCGGATGCTGGTGGGCAGACCCGCATGGATGCCGCGAAACAAGCAACCGAAGGCTTGCTCAATGATCTCCCCAAAGAACAACGGTTATCCCTGTTAACCTATGGCACGCAGACTGGTAGTGGTGATGAGGAAAAAGCTGCGGGTTGTCAAGATGTCACCACCTTGGTGCCTATGGGTGGTAATCGTGCGGAGATGGTCTCCAAAGTCAAAGGCTTAAATCCGCGTGGCTATACCCCGATTGGGAAATCCCTACAACAGGCGGAGAAAGAACTGCCCGGCCAGGGTGCACGCCAGATTGTGCTGGTCTCGGACGGTATTGATACCTGCGCCCCACCACCGGTGTGTGAGGTAGCTAAGCAGATTCGTGAACGCGGTGTGGATATTGTCATCAATGTGATTGGGCTCAATGTGGATGAGCAGGCTCGTCGTGAGTTGCAGTGTGTGGCGAAAGAGGGTGGGGGCTCGTATGCGGATGCCAAGGATGCGGCGTCGTTGAAAGAGCAGTTGGTGTTGAAGTCCACTCGTAACCTACAAGGGTACAAAGCCGGTGGTGGGCAGGCTCATGGGACGCCGACAGCAGCGGATGCACCTGTAATTGAGGCGGGTGGGATGAAAGACGGGAAACCTGATCCGAAGCATTATCAGGATGTGATTCCTGCTGCGAAGTCTGATTCCAAGCAGGAGTTGCACTGGAAGGTGAAACTGGACAAAGGGGAGCGACTGGGTATTGGGTTTATGGTCCCACCACCATCGCGTACGGGGAATAGCCTTAGAAGCGATCTCATCATCAAACCAACTATTAAGGGGCCTAACAATGGTTCGTGCGAAGATAAAAGCAAGAGCGGCAATAGTCTCGAATTTTCTCAGACTGTAGAAGGTTTTGCTCTTTCCGATGTTGTCGGTGAGAGTTCTTCTTGCGGACCAGGCGACTATGATATTTGGCTGGAAAGTAGCGGTTCCGTTACTGCGGACCGTGATCTTCCCGTGGAGTTTATGCTGTGGAAAGTCCCCGAAGTAACTGATGCTACAGCAACATCAACGCCACCCTCAGATGCGTCTAAGCCAGAAAAACTTGAGATAGCTCCTTCATCTGGGAATTTGCCTACTGGGTCGGGCCCGTCCGATGCTCCGACCGTGAAGCCTGGGACCTATGATGTAGAGATCGTCCCTGCTGAAATGCTGTGGTTTAAAGTTCCAGTGGCTGAGGGCCAACGTTTGCAAATGGCCTTTGATGTGCCACCAGTTGAAGCGAAAAACTCTGAAGAGCTGGGGCGAAGGCTTTATTGGGATGTGATGGGTCCAACGTTCTATCCGGCAATTACCGAAGCACCGGAAAAACGGCAACAATTTCCGATGACAGCGTGGAAGTCTTCAAGGACAAAGCGGCAACTGGTTCAACCATTACTCACCCGATTCGCTGGAACAACATAAACAGCAGCGATTCAGATGTTTCCGGCAGCTTTGTTTCTGGGGAACAGTATGTTGCCCTGCGATACACAACCTTGACACGTGACGCGGACGAGCATACGCAGTCAACTCCGGTTAAGTTCCGTATTACGGTAGCTGCCACTGGTGAGGCTGAAAAGGCCCCGACGTTGACTTATCGGAATAATGGTCAGCAGTCGACGACCACATCAGCTGCATCGGATGCCTCCACAACTAACAACGCTGACAGCGGCAACGATGCGGGCGGGATTAAGCCTACTGCCACGATGCTCGCACTTGGCGGTGGTGCTGTGGGGCTTGTCGCACTACTTCTTGTGGGTGTGGTGCTGATTACACGCAAGCGACGGTAACCCCAAATGCTCGGATGTGTGAAGTGTGTATACCGTCAAGCCCAAAAACACTCCTGTTTCACACCTGACGGTATACACACTCTGCAGGGAAAGCTCTTGAACACTGTTAGTGCAAACGTTTTGCGTAGAAAAAGGTCTACCGCCAGGTACGGAAACACCCTGTTTTCGTACCTGGCGGTAGACCTATATGACAAGCACGCAAAGTGTGCTTATCTCCAAGCCGAAAAACACCCCATTTTCGTGCTTGAGCATAAGCATACTTTGCACCGGGAAGTCATGGCCTATCAAGCTGCCACACAACCCCAGTTCAAAGCGCCATTTTCACAGACCTCAACCACTCTCCCTACTGCTGCCTATCCCCGCTTTCCCCGGCACCGGTGACCTCGTCGGCGACTTCACCGGGGACTTCACTGTTGCCTTGAACATCGCCGACACCGGGAAGGTTCACCAGGTCGCCGGTCACGCCGGTGAGGTCGGGCAGGTCATCCCGTTTGATGTCGATGCTCCAGGCAATGGGAATGTCGTTGTGTATCTTCTCGGGCTCTTTGAGGTAGTCGGAGGGGTCGTCGGAGAACTCAAGCGTGCGGCCGTCGGTCAGCGCAAACTTGATGTTGCCCAGGAAGCGCTTGAGGCTCATGGGTTCGCGGTAGGTGAGGAAGAGCTTGAGAAAGTCCTCGTGGTGGAGTGCCTGGCGGGCTTCCCAGGTTTCCTCCGCGTCCACATATGCGGGGAGGATGTGCAGGTCGGAGGGCGATTCGGCGAGCTGCCATTCGAGGGAGAGGTATTTGTCGTGCCCGATGCGACCGTTTTCGATACGGGGTTGGCGGGCGGCGAGCGGCGTCGCTAAGCCAATGGAGTCGAGGACCCGCACCTCCAAGGGCGCGTTCATGGCGGTCATACCAAGGTTCAGGAAGGTGACGGTGGGTGGAATGTAGTTGAGTTCGGCGTATTCGCGTTGTACTTCCGGCGGGAATTGGCCGATCTCACGGGGCACGCGCGGCACGAGGATCCAGTCGAATGTTTCGGGGTTTTTCGAGGCGAGAATCGGCAGCACTGCACCGGTGGGCACCTTCTTCAGGTCCACCATCACGTCCTGGTAGCCGTTCATGCGGTTGATGCTGAGGAAGTCTTCGGCGTACAGCGGCGGGTCTTGGTAGCTGGTGCGACTGAAGGAGATCCAGAATTCTCGCTCGTCGACAATGCCAATATCTTTGATGGCGGAATCCTGGTCGGGCATGCTCCAGTTGTGCCCACCAAGCACGGTGGTGATGCCCCACCACAGGAGTCCGCAGGCTGTCGCGCCGGTGGCGAGTGTGTGCCAGTTGGGTTTAGTGCCCCATTCCCACAGCGGCACCACGGAAATCGGCAGGAGCAGCGTAAATAGTGGCAGGAGCAGCATACGGCCGTGCATGAAGTCCCCGCCAACGCGCACCACGTACACGCTGTGCAGCAGCCCACACACCCACATGAGAATGCAGATCGCCAGCGGTGTCCGCAACCTCATGCGTCGCGACGGCGCGGACGCCTCCACCGCTTCAGATTCCCCCTTTTCAGTCGCCTCCGTCTCAGCTTCTTCCGTGCGAACAGTCACGCGACCAGTCAGCAGCACACGCAGCGCCAACCCCGCTGACACTGCAGCAAGCAGCAAACCAACCCAGAGAGTGTAGGGGCCAAACAAATCGGTAACGTAGTCCCAGCCGGAACCCCAAGCGGCATCGGATGCGGACTCGCCACTGCGGTCTGCGGCACAAGCAGCCCGTAGTAGCCCATGCGGAAAATCTGGTAGGCCAGCGGCAGGGGCACTGCGGCGGCAAAAACCCAGCCGCGTTTTTTCCAGTTATCGGCCGCGATCAACACAACCAGGCCTACAAGCCCGCCGTAGAGAGCAAGTTCGGGGCGCACCAGCCACGATAAGCCAGCCCAGAAGGCCAACCAATAGGTGGATCGACCTGCTTTGGCCGTGCCCCTCATGCCAACCCAGCGGATCAGCAGCGCCCACAGCACCGCGATCCACAGCAGGCACAGTCCCCATTCCAACCCGGAGGTGGCAAAATCCCTGGCAGGGGGCAGGGAAATGTAGATAAGCCCGCCGACTGGCAGAATAGCAGTCCTGGGGTGCGGTACAACCGCGAGGTCGCGAACGCGGCTATGGCAAGCGCGGCCGTCGTAAAGCTGAGAGCAAGCCACAGGGCGATGGTTTCCAGGCGCGCGGGAGTGAGCAGCGCCCCCAGGTAAATGAGGTACTGCCACAGCACCGAAGTGTTGGCCTCCACCCGCTCACCGGCGTTGAAAACAGGGCCGTTACCTGCAAGAAGGTTGCGCACGGTGCGGAGGACAATGAGGCCATCGTCGCTCATCCACCGCCGCTGCCAGGCACCCCAAACCCCGAGCACGGCAACAATGACTGCGGACAGCACGGCAGTGCTCAGCGTCACTCGGGTTTTTGGCGATGGTTGCGTCATGAAACTCAATGTTAGCGATCCTGTATCTGTGCTTTTCGACGCCCCTCCCTCCCGGACCGTAACCGGACCGTGGCACAAGGGGCGAGCGACTGGCGTTCAGGATAAGAATACGGCTATTCAGTGGTTTTCCTCAGATCATCCTCAGATAAACCCCAGCGATTTGAGCAGCATCACAATCGACCTACTACAGAATGTCCACTAACTTGTTGTCGAACATATTCAGGGCCGACGCAATAGCCATATGCATATCCAAATACTGGTACGTCCCCAAACGGCCACCGAAAAATACCTTATGATCTGCGGTTTCCTTATCGGCACGCTCGCGGTATTTCAGCAGCATCTCGCGGTCATCGGGAGTGTTGATCGGGTAGTACGGCTCGTCATCCCCCTCGGCGAAACGGCTGTATTCCTTCATGATCACCGTCTTGTCTTTCGGGTACACGTCCGCGCGCTCGGGATGAAAATGCCGGAACTCATGAATGCGGGTGTAGGGGAATTCCGCATCGTTGTAGTTCATCACCGAGGTGCCCTGGAAATCGGGAATATCCAGCACCTCAGTCTCAAATCAAGGGTGCGCCAACCGAGCGTACCTTCCTCATAGTTGAAGTAGCGGTCCAGCGGCCCGGTGTACACCACAGGCGCATCTGGATTGTCCGCGCGAATTTGGTCGCGCACCTCAAACCAGTCGGTATTCAGGCGAACCTCAATGAGTTCGTGATCCGCCATGTTGTTCAGCCAGGCTGCGTACCCATCAACCGGCAGCCCCTCATAGGTGTCGTTGAAGTAGCGGTTATCAAAGGTGTAGCGCACCGGCAGGCGGGTGATGTTTCCTGCAGGCAGTTCCTTCGGATCGGTTTGCCACTGCTTTGCGGTGTAATCCCTGATAAACGCCTCGTAGAGGGGCCTGCCGATCAGCGAAATCGCCTTCTCTTCCAGGTTTGTCGCATCCTCGGAATTAATTTCCGCCGCCTGTTCCTGGATCAGCTTCTTCGCATCCTCCGGGGAATAGTACTTGCCAAAGAACTGGTTAATCAGGCCCAGCCCCATGGGGAATTGGTAGGCGGTGCCGTTGTGCATGGCAAACACGCGATGCTGGTAGCCCGTGAAGTCCGTGAACTGATTGACGTAATCCCACACGCGTTTGTTGGATGTGTGGAAAAGATGCGCGCCATATTTGTGCACCTCAATGCCCGTCTCCGGCTCGGCCTCGGAATATGCGTTGCCGCCGAGGTGGGGGCGTCGCTCCACAATGAGCACGTTCTTTCCCAACTGGCTTGCCGCGCGTTCTGCCACTGTTAGCCCGAACAGCCCAGAACCCACAACAATGAGGTCGTAGGTGCCTGTCTTCGCGTCCTTTTGTTCCATGTAGTTGACACTACCAAGCGTGGCGGGGTGCCTTGGGTCGCGCGGGTGGCGCGTGGCTGCTGTTAAAAAATTAACTACATAAACGATGCAGTGATTTGCGTCTCTTTCAGGGGCTGAAAATTACATTTCTGAGACTCGTCATACCAAAGCCGCAGCCAGTACCGATGCTCATACCTTCCCTGCGCAACCGCCAACATTGCCCCGCAGCCCCACCCCCGATGTGGCGCGCCATCGCTATTCACATTTGTCACACTGCTATCATCTGTCTCAGAAATGAACTATGGTAAACATCTGTTTACTTCAGTTTCTTAAGATTCACGTTTCAGGGAGAACTATCGTGTTACAACGTCGCAGGCTGAACGCCGCGTCTCGTAGGCCAACAATGGCCATTGTGTTCACAGCTGTGCTGTTGGCCTCTGCCATCATTGGCGTGCAAGGCGGCCACATCCTCAACACCCAGGAAGAGGGCACCGGCCCCATCACTGCGTCGCTGAATACGGAAACACTCAAGGAAGGCAACAACGTTGTTGTCGACGATGCTGCCATCGCCACCCAAGGCCAGGCCGGCGGCCCCCGCACGGTGAAGGAATTCAGCCGCGACGAGGAATTCTCCATGTTCGCCCTGTCCTGGGAAGGCAAAAAGGACGTCGCCGCTTTCGTCCGCGCCCAGAAAGACGACGGCTCCTGGAGCGATTGGTACGACGCCGAACCCATTGACGCCACCGATCACCAGCCTCGCAGCGGCACCGAACTCGTGTTTGTGGAACCCACCAAGAAAATTCAGGTCTCCACCTCGGGCGTCGATTTGCTTGGCGACGCCCCGGCTCCCGAAGTCGATCCCGCCAGCATCAAGGCTGTATTCATTGACGGCAAAGCTGACGAAGGCAAAATCGCCCTCGCCGCCGACTCCACCGACGCAACCGGGATGCCTCGCGTGATTTCCCGCAGCGAATGGGGAGCTGACGAATCGATCCGCTGCGCCGAACCGGACTACGACGACGAAACCAATGCCATCACCATTCACCACACAGCAGGCTCCAACAACTACACGGAAGCCGAGGCTGCTGGCATCGTTCGCGGCATCTACCAGTACCATGCGCAAACACTGGGTTGGTGCGACGTGGGATACCACTCCCTGGTGGACAAATACGGCAACATCTATGAAGGCCACTCTGGCGGCTTGAACAAGCCAGTTCAGGGCGTCCACGCGGGCGGTTTCAACTCCAACACCTGGGCCATTTCCTTCCTGGGCAACTACGACGAAGCCCCGGCAACGCAGGCCATGATCGATGCCGCTGGCAACCTCGCTGGTTGGCGCGCCAAGGTTGGCGATTTCGACCCGAAGGGTTCGGATGTCCACTACTCAGAGGGCACCCCCTACACCCGTTTCGCCTACGGTCAGGAAGTCACGCTGCCGAACATTTTCGCTCACCGCGACGTTGGTGACACCGCCTGCCCCGGCCAGAACGTGTACGACCGTATGGACGAGATTCGCAACATCGCTAGCAACAAGTACCACTCGATCAACAGCACGGGCGGCTCGCAACCCAGCAACCACAACGCCTCCAACAACAACGGCAAGTCTAATGACGGTGCCGGAAAATCTCAGTCCAACGCCCTGCAGTCCTTGGTGAACTCCTCCTCGCAGGGTGGGCAAACCGCAAATCTAGGCAGCTTGGCAGCATTCGCTGTGTCGGCGTTCCTGGCTAAGGGCGGAAACTCGCAGCTGAGCAGCAATGGAAACTCCCAGGTACTGGGTGGAATCAAGCTAGGTGACATCCCCAGCATCCTGAACGGCATGACCAAGCTCACCGGCGGCAACGCAACATTGGACAAGATCCTGAAGCTCGCATCCACGCTGGCCCCCATCCTGGGCAACTCCCGAGGACCCGCACAGCAGGTACGTCCCATCAGCGAAAAGAACAGCGACGTGACCGTTGCCCCCTACGACAACGGCGTGATCGTCTCCTCCCCCGAGGCCGGAACTCACGCACTGTGGGGCGCCATCGGCGATGCCTGGGCTGAACAGGGCTTCGACGCAGGCCCGCTTGGTTTGCCCCTCAATGAGGAATACCAAGAAGGCGGCCTCGCCCGCGTGGACTTCCAGGGTGGTTACATCACCCACAATGCGGAAACTCAGGAAACTCAGATCCACGCCAACGAGGCAGAAAACTCAGCTCCGGTGGTGCACACCGAAGAGTAACAGTCTTACTTAGAGACCTGTGGGGCCTTTCACTCCCTGGAAAGGCCCCACATTCTGTGCGTCTAAAACCAGTACTCCAGCACATCAGCCACGCCACAGTCGTTGTTGGTGGCGGTGACGTAGTCGGCCACGGCTTTAACCTCTGGCCTGGCGTTTCCCATGGCCACTCCAATGCCTGCCCAGCTGAGCATTTCGCTATCGTTGGGCATGTCGCCAAAACACAGGACGTCCTCGCGCTGAACCTCCAGTTGTTCGGCCACCCGAGCCACTCCCTCGGCTTTATTTACGCCTGGGGGGCCGACTTCGAGGAGACCTTCATCAATGGAGAAGGTGATGTGCGCGCGTTCCTCTGGAATGTGGGGCCGCACAATGTCGTACATCTCTCGGCTGCTCAATGTGTGATTGCGTAGCAGCAGTTTCACGGCTGGTTGGCTGAGCACCACGTCCTCCCCCTGCACGGCGTGCTCAATGGACGACCACGCATGCACGAACTCATCAGAGACCACAAAATTGTCGGGTCGCTCCACCGCAGTGCCCACCTCGCCCAGCGCCGCCCGGGCAACCATGACCACAAAGTGCTGAGTCTGGGAGTCGATGGTGCGGATATCCACAATACGGTTGGTGGACGAGTCGAACAGCACCGCCCCGTTTCCACAGAGGCACAGGGGGCGGACAGTGAGTTGTTCCACGACAGGCAGAACCCAGCGAGCAGGACGGCCGGTTGCGAGCACCAGCTGCACCCCAGCGGCGTCGAGACGCGTGACGGCGCGCCGGAGGCGGAGGGGGACGCGCTCGGCATCGTCAAGAAAAGTCCCATCCAGGTCTGTGGCCACAAGCCGTGGTGGTGCGGTGCGCAGCCCCGTCAACGTCATTTCTTTTTCGCCTGCCTACGGGCTTTTTCTTCCTGCTCGATTTCTTGCGCGCGTTCTAGTGTGGGGGCGGTGCCACCGAGGCGGGCAGGCATCCAATACTGGCCTTTTTCGATAGGTCCAAAGTCGCGTTCGTAGATGCTTTGCGCGCGTGTCAGCAGCTCAGCCATGGCATCGCGCAGACGCTCGGTGGCCTCATCCGGTTCGCCAGCAGGATCAACCGGGGTGCCCACGACAATGACGATGGGCGTGTTGGAGCGCCCGAGATTGCGGGGGTGGTCTTTGGTCCAGACGCGTTGAGACCCCCAAATCGCCATGGGGATCAACGGCACGCCAGCGCTATCAGCAATACGAACCGCGCCGTTTTTAAATTCCTTGAGTTCAAAACTGCGGGAAATGGTGGCCTCTGGAAAAATACCCACAAGCTGGCCTTGGTCCAACCGCCGCACGGCCTCATCGAATGCGCCACGCCCGGCTGATCGATCCACCGGAATGTGCTTCATGGCGCGCATCATGGCGCCCACCACCGGGACGTCGAAAATCTCTTTCTTCGACATGAACCGCACCAGGCGGTGGCCGCGCAGCTCAGCGGCGATTCCGGCGAAAATGAAATCGTAGTAGCCGGTGTGGTTGCAGGCGATCAGAGCGCCGCCTGTCTGGGGAAAATTTTCCGCGCCTTCGACCACAATGCGCATGCCCTGCGCCCACATGACTCCTTTGAGGGTACGCACCACATTCCGGTAGAAGAACTCTGTGCCCTCAGTGGGGTGTTTCGGTAGGGCGCTGAGTGCCTGCGCTTCGCGTGGGTCAATCCGAAAAATCCCCTGGCGGTGATAGTGCTGGTCGGGATGATCAGGCATTGTTCACCGGTTCAAGAATCTCGCGGCCAACAAAGGGTTGCAGTGCCTGTGGCACCCGCACGGAGCCGTCGGCCTGCTGATGGTTTCCAGGATGGCCACAAGCCAGCGAGTGGTAGCCAGGGTGCCGTTCAGGGTGGCGCACACCTGCGGGCGACCATTCTCATCGCGGTAGCGCACCTGCAAGCGGCGCGCCTGATAGGTGGTGCAATTAGAGGTGGAAGTGAGCTCGCGGTAGGTGTTTTGGGTGGGTATCCACGCCTCAGTGTCAAACTTGCGTGCGGCAGAGGAACCCAGGTCGCCGCCCGCGACGTCGATAACCCGGTAGGGCACCTCAATGGCCGCGAGCATATCGTGTTCCATGTCCAGGAGTTTCTGGTGCTCGGCGGCGGCATCCTCGGGTTTGCACCAGCTGAACATTTCTACCTTGTCAAACTGGTGGACGCGGATGATGCCGCGAGTGTCTTTGCCGTAGGAACCGGCCTCCCTGCGGAAGCAGGAGGACCACCCGGCGTAGCGTTTCGGACCTGCCGACAGGTCGATGATCTCCCCTTGGTGGTAGCCTGCGAGCGCGACCTCGGAGGTGCCTACCAGGTATAAATCGTCAGCCGGCAGGTAATACACTTCGTCGGCATGGGCGCCCAGGAAGCCCGTTCCCTGCATCACCTCGGGGCGCACCAGCACCGGGGTGGTGGTGAGCTGGAATCCGGCAGCCATGGCTTTCTGCGCCGCGAGCGTCAACATGGCAAGCTGCAGCATGGCACCGTGGCCGGTGAGGAAGTAAAACCTCGACCCGCTGACCTTGGTGCCTCGTTCCATGTCGATCAACCCTAGGCTTTCACCCAGCTCAAGGTGGTCTTTCGGCTCGAAATCAAACGTAGTGGGCTCGCCCACGTGTTCTAGCACGATAAAGTCATCTTCGCCGCCGGCGGGCGCGCCGTCCACAACGTTGCTGATCAGTAGTTGGAGTCGTCCAACCTCCGCCTCGGCGGCTTTCTGCGCGGCGTCGGCTTCTTTGACCTTGGCTTTAAGCTGGTTGGATCCTTCTAATAGCGCTGGCCGGTCTTCGGGGGCGGCCTGGCCTATTTTCTTACAAAAGCTTTCTGCTCTGCCCGAAGCGCGTCGGCGGTAGCGATGGACTCACGTCGGGCTTCGTCGGCGGCAATCAGCTGGTCTACCAGCTCGGGATCTTCGCCGCGGGTTGTCTGAGACGCGCGTACAACGTCCGGGTTTTCGCGGAGAAACTTCAGATCAATCATGTCCACTAGCCTACAATGCGCACCCGAGTCGCCGTGCCGTGTTTACCTGGTCGTGACATGCGGTAGCTGAGTACACAACCGATGTCGCAACAAGCACCTCAATAGGTGCAGCAATAAGGGGGTACATCATACACTAAACCTCGCCTGGTTATGACCAGTAGCGTTATGATATAAGCATGGTCACTTCAGCGAATTTCCCTGCGCCTGACCCTGTACCGACAATAACCCCAACCACAACGCCCACCGCCGTGGCGTCCACTACTGCGGCGGCCGAAACGCAGCTCACGTCTCGCCTGCTCAAAGACGGACCGAAACCAAAACACGCTCAACTTCGGGAAATCCTGGAAGAAATCTGCGCAACAGAGCTTTCCCCTGGAGACATGCTCCCAGGTGAACGCGTATTAGAGGAAACCTATGGCGTTAGCCGCATCACTGTGCGCCGTGCGATTGGAGATTTAGTCGCGTCAGGAAAGCTGAAGCGCGCCCGTGGCAAGGGAACATTCGTGGCACCCAACCCCCTGGTGTCCCGTCTGCATTTGGCCTCATTTTCGTCTGAAATGTCAGCTCAACACCTGCAGGCATCCAGCAAGATTCTGCAGGCGGCCCGCGCTATGGCCCCGGAGGAAATTTCGGCATTCTTTAACGCTGAACCGGGTGTGATGCACACGCATCTACGCCGCCTGCGGCTGGGTGATAACCGCCCCTACGCTATCGACGACGGCTGGTACAACGGCAGCTACGCGCCTGACCTGCTGGAAAACGACGTATACAACTCGGTGTATTCCATCCTTGACAAGCATTACAAAGTGCCTGTCACCGATGCCGACCAAACCGCCACCGCCATATGCGCCGACGAGGAAACATCCGTGCTTCTCGACGTCCCGACTGGTGCACCGCTCCTGCGCATCGTTCGGCAGTCCTTTTCTGAAGGCCGTCCTGTGGAATGGTGCTCCTCGCTCTACCGAACTGACCGCTACGCCCTGAAAACCCACGTGTCAAAGGCTCAGCCTCGCCCATAACAGCCCCACCAAAAGCGCACATAAGCTAAGATGCGATTCTTCATCGTTCAGGGCATGATAGTAGCTGATGAATAAGCAAAAATCTTGGCGATCTGCCAATATCGTGCGCGCCATACTCATTGTGGCCTTGTCAGCGGCCTGCGCGGTCGGTGCCTACGAGTTTGTCAGGTCGCAAGCCAATTCGGGCGGCGGAGGAAACGGATCCTCCTCCAGTTCTGCAAACTCCCCAAACTCCGACGTTCCACCGTTCACCACTGCAAACGTCGGTGATTGCCTCACGTGGGACATTGGCGACGATGGAAACGTGTCCCACTTCAGTCAAACCGACTGCGCCACGGACCACCGCTTTGAAATCTCCGCACGCGAAACCTGGCCACCTACCCCTCCTCGGAATTTGGCCCCAAGGCGGAAGCACCCGACCTGGAGCGCCAGGCCCAGCTGCGTGAAGAACTGTGCACAGCCCCCACTGTCGAATACCTGCAAGGGCGCTACGATCCCTCCGGCCGGTACACGATCGCGCCGATTCTGCCCCCTCCGGCCTCGTGGGCTGCCGGCGACCGCACCATGCTCTGCGGCGTTCAGGTGACCAATGATAAAGGCCAGGCAGCACTGATCAGCGGAAAGGCCACGGACCAAGACCAGGCACGTATCGCCCAGGCAGGGCAGTGTGTTGCCGTGGACGCTGACAACCGCACGCACATCGTCCCCTGCGAGGAAGACCACTCCTATGAGGTGACCTCTGTGGTCGATTTGCAGAACGTGTTCCCCCAAGGCACCCCCAGCACTGAGGAGCAGGACCAGCACCTGAAGACCGTGTGCACCAACGCCGCATTGGAGTACATCGGTGGCGACGATGCTCTCTACAACTCCACGTTGTCGCCCTTCTGGACTACCGTCACCACAAACTCTTGGATCGGTGGAACCCACACGGTCAACTGCGCCCTGTTCAAGGCCAACCGCGATGGCAAGTTCTCCGCCCTGAAGGGCAGTGCAAAAGGTCAATTCACCATCGATGGGGCACCGCCGCCACCACAGCCAAGCCGCAATCCGCTACGCACACCTGCGGCCAACCCGCGGTAGCAACAAAGACTATGTTGGGTTCTCATGATCGAAGTCAGCGACGAGCGTTTCGAAGAACTCGTGGAGCAGGGGCTTGACCGCATCCCCGACGAGTTCCTGCGGCATCTCACCAATGTGGTGATTCTCATTGGTGAGTACAACGAGCGATCACCCCACATCCTGGGGTTGTATGAAGGGGTTGCGCTCACCCGCAAAACCGCCAACCATACGGGCCACCTGCCGGACACCATCACGATCTACAAGAACGCGCTGGAGGACCACTGCAACTCGGAGGAGGAACTTGTTCACCAGGTGGCGGTGACGGTGATTCACGAGGTCGGCCACCATTTCGGGCTTGACGACGCCGACCTCCATCGCCTCGGCTGGGGATAATGCGACGACGGCAGCTCAACGTTTAGCGCACGTCGTGCCCAGCCCAGTACCGCACCGCCCACTGCCCAAATGGTTTGCCACCAGGTTCCAAAACCACAAACTGGCAGTTAGCAATGTAGGCGTCAAGCGCCACCTGCGGGTCCACACTTGCAGCATGCGCCGCCACCGTGCGGATCGCCCCGCCGTGACTGACCACCAGTAAGTCAGTGTCCCGCCCCTCATGATCGGCGATGAGGGCATCAAGAACCGGCACATACCGGTCAAGGAGCTGCAGATACGTCTCCCCACCCTCAGCCTGGGCAGAGGCATCCGAGCGCAGCCACGCCGCCAGATTCTCCATATACGCCTCGTAGGCGGCATGGTCGTCCCTCCCCTCCAACTCCCCCAAATCAATTTCGTGGATGCCCTCAGTTACAGCAATGGGAACATCACCCGGTTGCAACCCCAGAATCCCCTCGTACGCCCCCACCACACGTTCCGCTGTCTGCTGCGTGCGCACAGCGACGGAACAGTACGCCTCGCTGATGCGCGGCCCACACATCTCGGCCAGCTCTGCGCCAGCGCTCAGGGCTTGCTGCTGCCCTTTTTCTGTCAGGTCCGCGCCGGGCGGGCGGGTATCGATGACGCGTCGCAGGTTGCTGTGGGTCTGGCCGTGCCTCATCAGCACGAGTCGTAGTGTCATTCGGGGTTTCTCCTTTCGGGGATGTCACCACGCCGCATACGCTCCACCCAGGCATGAGCCTCGGCGATACGGGCGACAGTATTGTTCCTAACCTGTTCCCCCTCGCGCCGGGCCGCAGGCCAGGATCCGAGGTAGGTGAGGTCGTCGCACCGCAGGTAGAGGGCGCTGATAGCCTCGGCCACCGGGGCGTCGTCAATGTGCCCGTTGAGGTCCACGTGAAAGCGGTAGGTGCCAATGTTTGTGCGAGTGGGACGAGATTCAATGCGGGAAAGGTCCACCCCGCGCAACGCAAATTCGGTGAGTGCCCCCACTAACGTCCCTGGTCTTTGGGGAAGATTGAACACCACGGAGGTACGGTCATCGCCAGTGCGGGGGCAGGGCACCCCGGATCGCCCCACCAGGACGAATCGCGTGTGGGCACCGCGAACGTCGGCAATATCGCGCGCCACGACCTCCAGGTTGAACAGGTCAGCGGCGCGTTCGGGTGCGGCGGCGGCGTCGACACGCCCCTCAGCGACGGCTTGCGCAGCAGCAGCGTTGGAGGATGCGGGGATGAAGTCGACCTCGGGCAGGTTGTCTGCAACCCAGTCGGCCACCTGCTGACGGGCCACCGGGTGTGTGGAGAAGGTGCGGATAGTCGCTGAATCAAACCCGGGGCGCATCATGATGGCGAACGTGATGTCGATGTCCGTTTCGCCGTAGATCTGCACCCCAGGTGCAGCGGCCAGCGCATCAAAGGTGGGGGTGACGGGGCCATCCACGGAGTTTTCAATGGCCACACACGCATAATCTGCATCGCCGCTGCGCACAGCGTCGAGTGCCATCGCTGGACTGTCCACCGGCAGCGGCTGCACCGTCACATCGGGCAGGGATCTGTTCGTGGAATTTCCAGAGTGCGGCTTCGGTGAAGGTGCCTGCGGGGCCAAGGTAGGCGACGGTCACTGTCATGCTGCTATCTTAGTCGCTGCTAGGGTCAAATCATGCTTGAGCTTCCGCTTCCCCAGCTGGCCCGTCTGCTGCACTCAGGTGAGGTGCACCCCCGTGACCTGGTGGCGGAGATCGATTCCGCGCTGTCCGGCCTCACCCCCGCCGAGCACGGATTTGCGCACGTTGACCTGGATTTTGCGCTGGCGCAGGTCGAACAGCTGGATACCATTCCCCGCGACAAGCGGCGAAAACTCTGGGGCATTCCCATTCCCGTGAAAGATTTAAGCCCTGTTGTGGGCATGCCGGTCTCGTATGGGTCGGTGTCCCGGCGCGAGATCCCGGATGCGACTGACCCGTTTCCCGAGGTGCTGCTGAATCAGGGGGCGCTGATTCCGGGTAAGACTCAGACGCCTGAGCTGGGCATGAGCGCCTACACGGAACCTGTGGGCATGTCCGCTGTGGACAATCCGCGTCTGCCTGGTCACACGCCGGGTGGGTCATCGGGTGGCGCGGCCGCGGCGGTGGCTCGGGGTGTGGTGCGGGTGGCGCACGCGTCGGATGGGGGTGGGTCGATTCGCATTCCCGCCGCCTCGACGGGCCTAGTGGGGTTTAAGCCTCCGCATTTGTCGCACGGGGCGAAGCTGACGGTGCAGGGTTTTCTGGTGCCCACGCTTGCCGATGCCGCGTTCCTGCACAACATCACTCCCTGTCATCGTGCCCTGCGCGTGGGGGTGTTGGTGGAACCACTGCATGGAGATGGTGGCCCGGAATCTGTGGCCCCGCATGTGGTGGTAGCAGTCCGCACGGCGGCGGATAAGCTATCCGACCTGGGTCATTCGGTGGTGGAGGTCCGCCCCGCCTATGGTCCCGAGCTGTTTTCTGCGTTTCAGGATGTGCTGTGCGGCATGGCCCGGCGTATCGACGGCCCCGCCAGCCCCCTCGTTGATTGGCTCCGCTCGCGGGGCATGTTGTTGTCGGCGGTGCAGCGTGCTGATGCTGTGCGGCGTTTTCATAAAGTTGGCCCAGTGGTGCGGGCGGCCTGGGATATCGATGTGCTGCTCACCCCCACTCTTGCGTTCGATCCTCCCGCCCAGGGGTTTTTCTCCGCGCTGCCCCCGGCCGAAGATTTTGAGGCCCAAACACGCTGGACACCGTGGGCAACCCTGTTCAACATGACCGGTGGCGCGGCGCTCAGCATTCCTTTTGGCACCGCCAATCCGCACACCGGCTGGCAACCGAGCGTGCACCTTGGGAGCATTCGCTGCACTCCCGCCGACCTGTTCGGTCTGGCAGAGGACCTGGAACAATGACGGATCACCCCGCCGCTTCCTCTCCGCCGCGCGCCCGCATCTACCGCGAACTTCTGGTGGTGCTGCTGATTACTTTTGGCATGTCTGGTGTGCGGTCCCTGCTGCGGCTTATTGACGCCGCGCTCTCCTCCACCCCGCTGAACCAGCAGACCGCAACCCTCAACGCTTCCCAAGCTGACTCTCCGTGGCTGGACCTGGCCCTGCAGCTGTGTTCCGCTGCTGTCTTGTGTGGGTGGGGGTTGCTGGTGCTGTACCTGCTCAACCCGGACAAGGTCGCACTGCCGAAACCACGCCTGGGCAACCTTGGTTCTGGGGCTGGCCTGGCCGCACTCATCGGCCTGCCTGGGCTGCTGTTTTACCTGGGCGCGCTCCAGCTTGGTTTCACAAAAACGTTGTTCCCTCCACCCTTGACGCTTGGTGGGAGGCCCCCGTCCTGCTCGTTTGGTCCTTTGCCAACGCCTTCGCGGAGGAGACCGTGGTGGTGCTATGGCTACTCACACGGTTGAAGCAGCTCAACCTCGTGCCTTGGAAGGCGGTGGCTCTGTCGTCCCTCCTGCGGGGAAGCTATCACCTGTACCAGGGCTTCAGCGCAGGAGTGGGCAACATCATCATGGGGGTGGTGTTTGCCTGGTTTTACCAGCGCACTAACAAAATATGGCCGCTGGTCATCGCGCATTTCCTCATTGATGCGGTGGCGTTCGTCGGCTATGCCGCCTTCGGCGAGTCTCTCATGGGATTTCTGAGACAGGAGTGAAAGCCGACTATTCTTAGTTCCATGAATTCGCGTGGAGACGACTACCTCTCAGACAGCCACGGCAACCCTATCCTTGACCGCTTTGGCCGTCCGGTGCGGCGTCGCTCTGCGCAATCCTCCGGAAACCAGCGCGGAGCCCAACGCCCAGCACGCCCAAGCCGCAACAGTGCACCCCCGCCTTCTGTGGAACCCACCAGGCAGCTGGACCGCCCGACGCAGTACATTCCGCCGCAGCAAAGCGCACCACAGCAGGTTCCCGGCCAGGTCGGTCAGGTGAACTACCAACCACCGGTGCAGTACGCGGGCCAGCCACCACAGGTTCCACCCCAGCAGCCCCCTCGGCCGCCGAAGCAGCGCAGACCGCGTCGTAGGTTCCGCCCGGGATGTGGGTGTTTCAGCCTCGTGCTCATCACGGTGTTGACGCTGGTTGTGGTGGGCACCTTGTGGGCGGATTCCAAGCTGAATCGTATCGACGCCCTGCCGGACACCAAGGCCGCCAACACTGCGGGCACCAACTGGCTGCTGGTCGGCTCGGATTCCCGCCAGGGCCTGACGGAGGATCAGATTAATACCCTGGGCACGGGCGGTGATATTGGCGCTGGCCGCACCGACACAATCATGCTGTTGCACATCCCCAACAGCGGTAAGGCCACGTTGCTGTCTATTCCCCGCGATTCCTATGTGAGCATCCCAGGCCACGGACAGGACAAGATCAATTCCGCTTTTTCCATCGGTGGCCCGAAGTTGCTGGCAGAAACGGTGCAGGATGCTACCGGTTTGAGGATTGACCACTACGCCGAGATCGGATTCGGCGGGTTTTCCAACATGGTGGACGCCGTGGGTGGCGTAAATATGTGTGTCAAAGAACCCATCAATGACCCACTGGCCAACATTGACTTACAGGAAGGCTGTCAGGACATGAGCGGCCCCACCGCCTTAGGGCTATGTGCGCACCCGCGCCACCGCCATGGGCGATCTGGATCGTGTGGAACGTCAACGCCAGTTCTTCTCCACGCTGATGGACAAGGCCAGTAGCCCCAGCACCTTGGCCAACCCCTTCCGCCTGGTTCCCCTCATCAACAGCACCACGGGATCCTTTACCGTGAATAAAAGTGATCACGTGTGGCACCTCGCGCGGGTCGCGTGGGCGATGCGCAGCGGCGTGAACACCGAAACCGTCCCCGTTGGTGGCTTCGGCGACTACGATGTCGGCAGCGTGGTGCTGTGGGACGAGCCTGCCGCAGAGCAGCTGTTTGCCTCCCTGCGGTAGGCCCCTCCCGAACCCCACCCCTGGGGTGCCTCACGCAGGGTACGTAGGCTTAGACCATGAAAGGCTATATCCGCTGGTTCGCTACCCTTGTGACCTTCTTCATCGCCTGGATCGCATTCAGCACTATCGTGCCGCTTCTGCTGATCCTGCCCTTACAGGCAAACATCGGCCCGATTGAGTTACTGCTGTTCACAGCGGTAGGGCTGATTCCCGCCTTCTTTGCGTCCAGGAAAATGTACCGCCACCCACGATGGGAACAGCAGCGCTAGCGGATGGTCACCTGGCGAGATTTGATGTTGTCCAGGTTGCGGCGCTCATCGGAGGTGAGTTCCGCATCGTTGCCCATCTCAGCAACAATCTTCTTCTCCAGGGCCTCCAGCGCGGCCTTGTATTCCTCTGGGGCGACTGTGGGGTCGAGATCAAACACAGGCACGGCAATGCCATGCGTGCGGAAAACACCAGCGAACTTGGTGTCTTCGCCCAGGTTCAGCTCCCCGGCCGCGCCGATGCGGGCAAGGGCACGCAGCAAAGGTTCTTCGTCGTCGCTGCGCACCCACCGGATATGTGCTTTATCCCCGGCATCAATCCACCAGACAGCACCCTCAACATCAGCGGCGACGGGATAGGACGGCATGATGGAGTTATTGGCGGCCTGGAGAGAACGCTCGGTGTTCTCATCCACCACCGCGCCTTCCGGCAGCCACCAGCTGAAATCCTGGTGTGCAACGGGCTTGATGGTGGTCGCGGCGTCGATAAGCGACGACAGTTCCGGCTGGTTGCCGTCAGCAGCAGTGGAGGCAAGACTCTCACCGGCAGAGGCATTTTTCAGCCAGTTCAACGCGTAAGCGAGGTCGCGTCCGGGGTTTTGCGAACGACTCTGGACCTGCAGCGCAACGTAGCGGTCGCCCCCGAGGTTATCTTCACGCACCAGCGCAGCGACCGCGCCGGGTAGCACGGTGCAGAGGTTGACAGGCTGATCGAAACCAGTGACTGTCAGCTGTGCGACGGCAGATGGAACGAAATTCCTGCAGTGCAACGAGTTCCGCTTCGGCCGCAAGCCCAGCGTAAGGGCGCGGGTCGCGTTCGTTAGCTGCGCGTTCGGCGGCGCGCGCGGCCAGCTTCGCCTGGCGGCGACTCATCCCCCTCCGGCAGTTCTTCCCTGTTTTTCTTCTTTTTAGCCATGGTGTAAAAGATACCGGACTCTACTCGCGCCCCAGCACCTGCCGCGCCAAGGACGGCCGGTTCGTGGCCATGTAGCGCACGCCATGCCTGCGGGCCCAGCGCATGTCGTCGGGTTCGTCAACGGTCCACATGTAGCTCGCTGGAAGCAGTCTTGGATTGTTCTTCGCCTCGGTTATCGACGCCCCGACGTCCCCAGGCATCCCCCACCGCTTAAACGGCTTGCCACGTGGGCTTTGTAGGAAAATCCGATCCACATTCGGGGCGATGGACCGCATGCGTTGCATGGCCAAGGGTGAGAAGGAAATGACGTGTACCGTCGGCCGGTTCAACATGCCGAAGTACCGCAGCCGCAGCACCAGTTGCTCCTCCACGATGCGCCCGAACCGTGAAAAATGTTTTGCCTCAATAAAAAGGTGCTTATCGGGGTACGCCTCCATGATTTCCAGAAGACGGTCGTAGGCCAGGGGCCGCTGCGGAAAGTCTGCGGTGCCGAAGTTGTAGTGTGTCAGCTGTTCGTAGGTCATGGCCGACACCAGACCCGTTCCGTCGGACACTCGGTCAATGCGTGGGTCGTGGATGCAGACCATCGTCCCGCAGCTGGTTAGGCGTACATCACATTCAACGCCGTCGGCTTTCTGCTCCACAGCGGCGAGGAAAGAAAGTTCCGTGTTTTCTGGATAGTCGAAACTTGCGCCTCGATGGGCAATGATCTGCAGGGTGTGCATAGTCTGCATGGCTGCCAGTCTAGACCACACCGTCGTACCCTCATGACACCTGCAGCACAGGTGAAGGGTTCCAGCGGAACGTAGTGAGGGGATAGTCACCGTGTTCCGCCGAAACCCTTCTCTTCCAGGTCTCGTACCTGCCTAGATCACTCGTCTGCGGCCGGGGCGGGGTTCTCCTCAGCGGGGAAGAAGTTTTCTTGGATCTCACGGAGGGTCTTCACCGACTTCTTAAAGCGATCCATTTCGTGCTCGGTGATTTCCAGCTCAATGGCGCGCCGTACACCCTTGCGGTGGATAACGGCGGGGGTGCCAATGAAGATGTTCTCTTCGCCGTATTCGCCGCGCAGCAGGCAGCACACCGGCAGCGCAACGTCCTGGTTTTGCAGCACCGCACGGGTGATGCGGGCAAGACCCATGCCGATGCCGTAGGAGGTTGAGCCCTTGGCGTCGATAATGGTGTAGGCGGCATCGCGGGTTTCTTCAAAGACTTTTTCTAGGCGGCTTTCCAGCTCGGGATCCTTCTCCAGCTTCTTGCGCATGGACACACCAGCGATGGTGGCGCTAGATAGGACCGGGAGTTCCGTGTCGCCGTGCTCGCCGATGATGTAGGCGTGGACGGAGGTGGGGGCCACTTCGTAGAGTTCGCCCATCATGTAGCGGAAGCGAGCGGAGTCAAGGACGGTGCCGGAGCCGATGATGCGGTGAGCGGGCAGACCCGAGTACTTCCACACGGCGTAGGAAAGGATATCCACGGGGTTGGAGGCAACAAGGAAATGCCATCGAAACCGCTGGCCATCACCTGGTCCACGATGGACTTCATGATGTGCATGTTCTTGTCCACCAGCTGCAGGCGGGTTTCGCCGGGTTTTTGGGCTGCGCCTGCGCAGATGACCACGAGTGCGGCATCAGCGCAGTCTTCGTAGGTGCCTTTGGTGACCTTGGTGCGGGAGGGAGCCCAGACGACACCATGGTTGAGGTCCATGACGTTGCCTTCAAGCTTCTTTTCGTCGATGTCGATGATGGCCAGGTGGTCACACACCCCCTGGTTGATCAGTGCGTATGAGTAGGCCAGTCCAACATCCCCGGCACCGATGAGCACAACCTTATTTCCGACACTAACCTTCATGGTCTTTGCCTTCTCCCTGCCAGAGCGTTGTCCAGCGTGCAATATTTCCGTGAGTTTTACTGACTAGTATGCCCGTTTGTTTTTGTTTTTCTACTGGATATGTCCGATTTTCCGGCCGAAACACGTGATAAACACCTCATCATTGCCGCTCAGCACATGTCCTTGACTTCATTTTCCCTGTTCGCCATCCCACATTGATTGTGTCTAATATCACTGTCTAACGGGTCACATTACCTTTGATGGGGTGAGCATACTCGCGCGCACACTAAGCCTTAGCTAACACAGTCCCGGGTAACCTTCCACCATTACCGCTCACTCCCAGTTAAATCGCTTCCTGTGCTTTTCCCCTTGTCGGCCCCCAGGTGCAGGCTGCTCACCATTGGCACCATCATCGGTGGAGCCATCCTCGTGCTGGCCGCGAGCATCACTATCACTTACGGTGCCAGCACTCATAGTCCATGGGTGATTCGCATGGATCACTGGGCACTGAACCATGCCCTTGCCGCACGCAGCCCACGCACCGGCATGGCGATCACCTGGTTCACCAACATAGGAAGCACCCCCTGGTCAGCACCAATAGCCACGACGTTTGCTCTGTACACGGCATGGCGATGGCGCGATGCCACACCCATTTTCCTGATGGCAGGAGCCACCGCGCTATCCACAACGGTGACCCGCCTACTCAAGCTCACGTTCGAACGCATCCGACCGCTTCACGAGGTCGCAGTACCGCCCTTCGAGCACACCTTTTCTTTCCCCAGCGGACACACTCTCAACGCTGTGGTGATCGCCGGGGTCATGGTCTACCTCCTATGCCAGCACACTCGCTCGGCTGGGCTGCGTACGCTGATCAGCGGCTGCGGCATCGCATACGCGCTGCTCATGGGCATCTCGCGCGTGTTCCTGGCACACCATTGGTTAAGCGATGTCCTTGCCGGGTGGTGTATAGTTCACTGTGCCTCGCGGCGTCGATAGTTGTGGAGCGGGCGACAGCATATATTCGGCAGGGTAGGCTCCATGATCGTGACAGCAGCAGCCCATCCGACGAGTATTCGCGCAATCCTGTTCGACCTTGACGACACCCTCATTGACCACACCAGCGCCGCGCACAACGCCGCCGCCGCATGGGCCCGTGAGCTGGGGTTGCCGGGCGACCAGACGGACCGGTGGTTCGCTATTGAGCGGCAACATTTCGCCGCCTACGAGCGTGGCGAGTGCACCCACCAGCAACAACGTCGCAACCGCGTACGGGACTTTCTGGGTGATTTTTCGCTTGACGACGCCGCGACCGACGCACTGTTTGCACGCTTCCTCACCCTGTACGAGCAGCACTGGCGCGCATTCCCCGATGCAGTGCCCGCGCTGACGCGTGCCCTCGAAGCCGGATTGCAGGTAGGCATTCTGACAAACGGTGCCACGGAACTACAACAACGCAAACTAGAGCGCACCGGGCTTGATATTTCAGGAGTGCAGCTGTTGACCTCCACGGACCTGGGTGCCGCCAAGCCGAACCCGGAGTGCTACGAACGCGCACTTGCAGCCATAGAGACCACCGCGCACGAGACCATCATGGTCGGGGATTCTTTCCCAATGATGTTGAAGGTGCCCGCGCAGTGGGCATAACTGCGTTTCATCTAGTACGGGGCCACAGCTCGGATGACTTGTACTCACTACCCTCGCTTGATTTATTGCCTTTTTAAAACACTTTTTATTGTAAACATACGACAAAACACCAGTTCACAGGCACATCATATCTGCCGAGGGCATCGTATTTTCCCTCGATATAACGAAATTGGTAGCCACAATTGCAAAAACCGTTCGGCCACAGTAGTTTGAACACACGTCATCAAAATTCCCTAGGAGGAACCCATGAAAATTGGTATTGTTGTTGGAAGTATTCGTGAGGGTCGCGTTGGCGACAGCATCGGCGCGTGGGTTGCTAAGCACGCCACTCAGCATGAGGGCGTGACAGCACAGATTGTAGACCTCGCAGATTTTGATCTTCCTGTTTTCACCGGTGCTATGCCGCCACGCATGCTGAACAAGGAATACGACAACGCTGCTGTACAGGCGTTCAGCGCAGCTATTGACGACTGCGAAGCTTTCATCTTTGTCACCCCCGAGTACAACGGTTCCGTGCCTGGGGCGTTCAAGAACGCCATCGACCACATCGCGCCCGAGTGGGAGAACAAGCCTGTCGGATTCGTGGGCTACTCCTACCATGGCGGCCAGCGTGCCATCAAGCACTGGCGCGACATCATGCAGAACCTCGGATCCCGCCCGGTGGATGCACAGGTGTCCCTCACGCTGGGCAGCGACGTTGAAGACGGCGCAGTGAAAGAATCCGTCCAGACGCTGACAGACCTGGAAACCATGCTCACCCAGCTCACCGAAGCACAGGGCTAATCCACGTACAGAGCTAGCCGCAGGCAACCCCGGTGGAATGATGGGGGCAGTACCCACCGGGGTTTTTGTCTAGGTACTGCTGGTGGTAATCCTCCGCCAGGTAGTACTCGCCCGCCGGGGTGTCAGCAAGGGGCATCACCTCTGTGGTGATCGGGCCAAAGCCATGCTCGGCAAGTCGGGGCGCGTAATCATTGAGGCGTTGCTGGATGAACGCGGCGTCGTCACCCGCAGTGTCCCCGACCGTGTAAAAAGGCGGAACGGTACTGCGTACCTACATCGTTTCCTTGGCGGTACCCCTGAGTGGGGTCGTGGGCTTCCAGGGCCGTGGTGATGATGCTGTCCAGGCTGATCACCTCGGGGTTATACACCACGTTCACCACTTCGGTGTGCCCGGTACGTCCGGTGCACACTTCGCGGTAGGTGGGGTTGGGGGTGAACCCGCCAGCGTAACCCACGGATGTGGAGTCCACGCCGTCGAGCTGCCACAACATCTTTTCGGCGCCCCAGAAGCATCCGATACCAATAAAGACGCTGCGCTGCCCATCACGCCATGGACCAGTGATGGGGGTGCCCAACACAGTGTGGGGTTCAGGATGTTCCAGGACCGGGTGCCGCCCACCAACAAGGGCTTCCTCTTTGCTCACCATCGTTGGTTGTGGTGTGAACAGCCATCCCATATTGTCCCCTTTTCGGTATGCGTATGTTGCGAAATGAATTATTCGCTTATCATGGTGCGAAGACTTTACACCCAAACGAAAGGCGAGGCAATGGCAGTCTACGAGCTTCCTGAGCTGGATTATCCCTACGATGCCCTCGAACCACACATCGCTGCGGAAATCATGGAGCTGCATCACTCCAAGCACCACCAGAACTACGTCAATGGTGCCAACGCGGCCCTGGAGAAGCTGCAGGAGGCACGCGAGAAGGGCTACATCGGCACCGCCGTCACCGCGCTGTCCAAGGACTTAGCATTCAACCTCGGCGGACACACCAACCACTCCATTTTCTGGAAGAACCTGTCCCCCAACGGCGGCGGCGAGCCGACCGGCGCGCTGGCTGAGGCCATCAACCGCGACTTCGGTTCTTTTGACAAGTTCAAGGAGCACTTCAACGCCGCCGCTCTGGGCCTGCAAGGCTCCGGCTGGGCTGTGCTGGCCTACGACAAGATCGGTCAGCGCCTGGTCATCGAGCAGATGACGGACCAGCAGGGCAACCTGTCCATTGATCTCGTGCCGCTTCTGCTTCTGGACATGTGGGAGCACGCCTTCTACCTCCAGTACAAGAACGTGAAGGCCGACTACGTCAACGCCGTGTGGAACGTGTTCAACTGGGACGACGTCGCTGCCCGTTACGCAGCTGCTACCAGCTAATTCACGGCTCGTACCACTCACCCCGCCGCTCACCTGTGCACGGCGGGGTTTCCTATAGCTCGTTCATCTCGGGCGTCCCCGGCGCGCCCGCCGCCAGCCAGGCCCGAACCGCCGCCGTGCCCCGACAATCATCGCCGTTGTAGCTGAGCAGTCGCCGCCGCATCTCCTGCTTATCGACGTCCCTCCCCGCAGCCAATCCCGCCGCGACACGGTACGCCTCAATACTGGCCTCACCGTCAAGGTCGGCCTCATCCCAGTGGAATCCTGCCAGTGGGGCAATGATTTTAAGCCCCAGACCCCGCGGCCCTGCAAGTTGGTTATGCACCAACCGAAATACATCGAGCCATTGACCTGAGGAAATAAATTCTTTCACCTCGGTTTCCGAGGGTACTGTGACCGTGGTGCCGTCGGAGTTCATGTAACTTTGCCCGCCAAAACGCCGCGCGGAGCTCAGCATCCAGTGGTTTTCGCCGTGGGCGGAATAACAAAATGCGGCGAAGCTCCGTCCGTGACGAGCAGCATCAGCGCGACGACCCATGAGCCACGTCCAGAAACTGGCAAAGTTCCGGGCCTCAGCATCGCCGCCGAGGCCATCCCAGGTGACAAAAGGCCGATAGGTATGCCCATCCCAGGTGCCCCATAGGTATGTGCCTTGGTCTAGGTAGGCTTCCAGGTCAATGTCTATTTCCTCGTCGAAGCGTGGGGCGGTAACGGTGGGGTGGCGTCGCAAGGCGGGGATGTGGGCGCGCCATGCGGCAGCGAGGATGGAGGCATCGCCGAGGCGAGCATCGATAAGCTCCTGCACTGTTGTGATGCCGCGTTCGCGGTAATGGTCGGCGCGGTCTCCAGGAATGAGCAGGCTAATATCGTCGTTGGCTTCAAGCTGGGTCGAGCAATCGAACCAGTAGCGGCAGGAGCGGCATTCCTTCACACGACGGGGGTGATCGGGGGTAGGTTGTGCGAGGGCGTTATCCAAAATGGGCATGATGTCGGCAATGCGCACAAGAAACGCGTGTTCCCGGTCCTGCCCGATTTCCGCCCCAAACCCACTGCCGACCCCCAGATTGTTTAAAGCGCGGGCAGCAAGCGCCAGCCGGTAGCTGTCCACCGCGTGGTGACGCAGCTTATAGTTAGCCTCACGCGGCTCGGCCAACCCAAGGTTCCGCGTGCCCACCACCAGCGCCGATGCCGACTTTGCCCCCTCAGCCAGGGGGCGCGCCACGCGGTGGTTACTCACCGCCACGGGAGTGTAGGTGCCGTCGGAGTGACGAACAAGGGCATCAATAGGGGCTCTCCAGCCGGGCCCCGTGAGTTCCGCGCCTGTAATGATCGACGCCTCGTTCACCAGTCCTTCCAGGGTGTCCACCTCGGCGTGCTCGGGCCGGGCATCAACCCGGGTGACGTCGCGAGGCAACAGGGAAAACACATCCTGACGAGCTTCCTCCGTCCTCTCTGCGCGCTGCTGCGAAGCCGGGGTGGGCGCGATTCCAGGGCAGACGGCGTCGCTGCACTAGGCGATACCTACATCCCACAAGATCCGTAGGTTGTAGTTGCTCGTCTTTTCTGTGTAACTCCACTCTGTGCTCCACGGATTGTTCCCTGGACTCGGTTGTTCCTTTGACCGCAATAAAGCATAACGCCAGTGGTGCACATAGCTAATATGGGGACAGGTAACGGCTGTTCGACGAAGCGAGGTTGGATTATGGGTATTGTGACATCATTACTCAAGCACCGGGCGCGGCTGCGTTCGGAAGCGAAGGCTCACATCAAGGCACAAATTAAATCTGCGAAAGCGCAGGCTAAAGAGGTAGGGCGCCAACAAAGGCGGGCTGATAAGAACCGCGATCGGCTGCTTGCCCGGCAGGAAAAGTCGCTGCATAAGCAGAACTCGCGTGGATTGAAGGCCAAACGTCGGCACGAACGCAAAATGGCTAAGGCATCATTGGCAAAGATGCGCGCTGGACGGTTCAACCGTCAGAATATTGTGCGTTATACGGCCGCCGGACGGATGCTTGCACCAATTGCTCTGCCGTTGTTGTACCGCGGGGTCACCTTTGCCCGCGCTCAACTAGTGGCGGCTAAAGCACGCCGTTTGGGGGTAACCCCGGACGCTTTGGCGCAATTTTCGGGCCATGGAGCAGCATTACATTCACGCATTGCGGGGGTTTCGTCATCATTGGAGGGCACAGGCCTTGCCACGGGATTTGTGCAGGATGCGCAGGAACGCCTCACTCAGTTACGCAATGCCGTTGATAATGCGGAGTATATGACTCCAGAGCAGCGTCGCCGCGCTCATGCAAGCATTACGGCCGATATTGATGCCCTTACTGGCCAGATTCAGGAGCGTCTAGCGCGCGCCTGAGATGCGCGCTGAACTGGATGTTTTCTAAAAATTTATAATTTTTGTTACGAACATCACTCACGCCTCACTATTGTGACGGACCATGAGCCTGGAGTTACCCCCTATGCAACTCCAGGCTTTTGTTGTTCCCAATGCCATTGATGATTCTTTTTTCACCCTGTACAACACCGGTTTTGACAGTCAGGCAAGGTAGTTTTCTTAACCTCACCAACCATGCAGGTTAGATACACCTTTTGGTTTCGGTGGGCTTTCTAGCCTCAAATCAAGGAGTTGAGCTGGATTTTTAATAAAAATTTTATAAATCAACAAAACCTCCGACGCCTGTCGAACTATATTCCTGGCATGTCGGAAGGTTTTCAATTGTTCATGATGAAACAATCGAGTATTGTATTTAATTGAACATTCGATGCAGCTCCCTTTTGCGTCACGATGCGATGGTGAAACAATCTGCGGGACAATCAACGAATCGCGTTAAGTGCTATTTTTGATCCCGCCGGATTCTCCGTTAAGGGCCATCCAACAAGAGGGAGTCGCGTCAGATGGCTCAGGGCAAATTTCATCCGCTCCAGCTTATTGAGGTGGAAAAATGTTGCCCAAACTAAATCACCCCCAACCCCAATGTGGACCATAAGGAGAACCATGGCACGCCGCGAAATCACCCAGTACTTCGACGATTTGGATAACAGCCCGCTGACTGAAGCGGAGTTGAATGTCGTTCGATTCAGTGTTGACGGCACTGATTACACTCTTGACGTTTCTGCAGATAACGCTGCACGTTTCCGCGATGCACTGTCACCCTTCCTTGAGGCAGCACGCATCGTTCCTGCTGCACCGCGCCCCCGTCGCCGTGGCGGCATGAGCGACGCTAACCGCACTCGTACGCGCCAGATTCGCCTCTGGGCCCAGGATCGCGGCATTGAGGTGGCTAGCCGCGGAAAGATCCCGCAAAACGTCATTGACGCTTACGACAACGCAAACTCCTAGCACGCACTAGGGGCGTTGCACAGCGTCTCTCAAGGCATGCGCAAGGGGCGTGGTGATCTCCTGGATGAACGACCACCACGCCCCTTGCTCATGCCTCCACACTGCCTTTAGGCCACTTCAGAACGCCTAAAGCAGCCTAGAGCACTCCCTGCTCTCGGGCCGCAGCCACCGCTGAGGTGCGAGAACGCACACCAAGCTTGTCGTAAATGTGCACCAAATGCGATTTCACTGTCGCTTCAGACAAAAAAAGGACTTTGCCAATATCGCGATTGGACGAGCCTGCGGCTACTAGTTTCAGCACTTCCAATTCGCGAGGCGTGAGCGAAGTGCGCGGGGTGCGCACTCGCGTCATCAAACGATTAGCCACCACCGGCGATAATGTGGAATCCCCCTCCGCCGCAGAGCGCACTGCGGCCAGCAAATCCGCAGGTGGAGCGTCTTTAAGCAGGTATCCCACTGCGCCCGCCTCAATGGCCCCAAGAATATCAGCGTCGGTGTCATAATTGGTTACCACCAGCACATTTGGTGGATTTTTCATGGTGCGTTTAATCGCTGCGGTGGCGTCAGCACCTGTTGATACAAGTGTGCCTTCCGCACCCGCGCCAAACGTAGGTCCATAAGGATGACATCAATTCCCCCAGCCTGAGCGGCCGCTATTGCGGCTTCTGCTGTAGATACTTCACCAACCACTTCAATATCGTTTGCATCTTCCAGCACAGCGCGAAGCCCTAGGCGAACTATCTCATGGTCATCTGCAAGTAGCACACGGATCATCGTGTCTGTCATCCCTTCTCAAACCTAGGGTAACCTAAATTAATTCGTGATTATCTTACTCCACTGGTAATGCCACACTCACTGCCGTGCCATTACCAGGGCTCGATTCAACATTAACTTCTCCACCCTGTTCAGCAGCTCGCTGACGCATCGCATCAAGACCGATATGCCCCAAGCCCACTGGACGTTCCGCGATTAATTCAGGGTTGAAGCCCACACCGTCATCAACAATATCCAACCGCACTTCCTTCTCACCGTACGACAATGTGACGTGGCAGCGTTCGGCCTGTGCATGCTTGGCCACATTCCCTAATGCACCTTGGGCGATCCTTAATAGTGACGCCTCGGTGCGCATCGGAAGCTGCCGTTCATCGCCATCCACGACAATCACTATTTCCGTACCGTGAATACCACTGGCGGCGCGCTGCAAAGCACCTTCTAAAGATGTTTTTGACAGCGCCGCTGGCTGAAGAGCAGCAATCATTGCCCGCGCTTCACCAAGGTTATCGGCTGCGGTGCTTTTCGCTAGACGAATTTTTTTCAGCGGCACCTCGGCTTCTTCTTCACTAATCCCGGTTTTCAGTAAATCCTGCTCAGCGACATAAAGTAGCATTTGAATACTGGACAGTCCCTGCGCCAGGGTGTCGTGAATCTCGTGCGCAATACGCTGGCGTTCTGCTGCAATGCCTGCGGCCCGTTCCGTCGCGGCTAACTGTGAGCGGGTTTCCAGCAATTCCTCAATTAATTCCTGGCGCTCCTGACTCACAGTCCACAGGGCACGAAACGCATAGTCAATACCTACGGACACGACCGCAGCAACCACTGGCCCTAAAATAGCGCCTGCGGTAATACCCACAGGTAATCGACTGAAAATCGAGATCGCCGTTGCCCCCACCACCGCAATGACGCCCCGAAAATCGGGCATTACCTGCAAATAAAGAAAGTACAGCGGGAATACCAAATACACGGCAATACTGTGAATCGGCAGCAACACCACCCATAACAGTGTCAACGCCAGAAGCCACAACTGCGACATTCCCAGTGACATTGCGTCTCGACGCCGCGCACCCAGCGCATACACACCCCCAAAGGTTGCCGCCACCAGCGCAACCAACCCCATCTGCATGAGGGAATTCCTCAACGCGGATGCCACGATAACAACCAGCAGCAATCCCGTGAGAATGTGAATTCCCTGGCGCATCCCGTTCTCACCGGGACCCACTGTTTTTTTCGTCATAGGCAAAACCCTAGGCTGTTATCTATGCGCCTTACAATCTCTCTTCTTGTTGCGGCGGTGCTTCTAGCAGGGTGCACCTCCGCCACCCCCAACGTTCCCCCCCGGTACGGTATCTGCGACCATGGCGGAGGCATCAACGGCCACCGCCACACCCACGCTTCCCGCCGATACCCTTCCCGATACCCAACCCGCAGAAGCGTGTCCCTACCTTGACGCGGCGTGGGTCGCGCAAACAAACGGGCAACGGGTGACCCGCGTGGGCGTCGATACGCGGTTTGATCCCCCTGCGTGTGTTTTCTGGTCGTACTCGGAGGACCCCCAACTCACCGTTCTCGTGCGGCACATGCCTTCCCCCGACGAGGCCGTTGCTGTTGTGGACTGGGCGGCCCCGATCGCCACCACGGACCCCGCAGAGGAACCCACAGGGTGGTCTGGTGGGCGGTTCGGTGGTGACGGCCGCGCTGTCTACGCCGTCCAGAAAGACTCAACCGCCGTGGTGGTGTTCAGCAATCAAGAGCAATCCCTCAAAGCTGAACTTGTGGCCACGGAAGTGATCGGCGCGCTAGGGCTATAACCCAAGAAGAACCCTAAACGGACACATCATTGTAAGGCATATACTGCGAGATTATCGGGAAGATAACCTCCATGAGCAGCATAAACACCGCAGCCAACAACACCACGCTGATGAGTATTTTCACCGGTGTGGGTCCGGGCAAATGACGCCAAATAAACCCATACATTTATTTTTCCTCCAATTCAGCAGGGCGGAAGCCGTCCGCTTTGGGGTCCGTACGCACGTGCATGGCGTGAACGATCATGCGCTCGGCGTTAGAAAACTGCGGGTGGCAGGTGGTCATGGTCATCAAGCTCTCCATTGTCGGAGCCGCCGCACCGGCCATACCTGGCACAGGATTAATCACCCCGACGTCACCCGGCAGAGTAATCACCCGGCCGTCCACCCCGGCGTACTCCCCTGTGGAGACACGTTCCACCTGCTCCGGCGACAAGCACTTCGCGGCCTCTGCGTGGCGCGTAGCCTGTGACGCATCAATGGGCAACACACGGTAAATCTCCCATGTCGCTTGCGTTTCCACGACCACCGCGTCGCAGGTCTTCAAGTTACCCAAATCATTGAACGGCGCGCCCTTACCCACACGGTGCCCCGCCACAGCAAAATTACCCGGCTGGCCCGGCATTTGGGACTCGGCGTAGTGCCCAGGACCCGCAAGCAGATCCTTATCACCTGTGCCTTCAACAATGGCAAACTGAAAATCCGACCCAAACGCCGGAATGTACATCCTTGCGAAGGCTTCGCCAAGCGCCGGAGTGTGCTTCTGACGCGGATTCACCCGTTCACTGTCCCATCCCTTTTGCAGTTGGTCCGATACCCTGCTTTGTTCGCGGCCAGCTTCCAAATTTGTCCAGTACGCCTCATAGAAGGCAAACAGCAATGCCAGCACACCTATTGTGACCAGCAACTCACCCAAAATCTGGGTGATCCCAACTCTCCGACGAGAGTCAGTATCAGCTCTACTCATGGCTGAAAATACTATCAGCTGCTCCCCAAAACTTAAGCAAAGCTGTGACTCTGGGTGCCTACCCACAGAATATTTGGTTACCATTTAATAAAGACGACGGCTCTCGAAGGCCCTGACACCGATAGAACAAGGAGGCAACATTCGTGCTGCGCTTCCTGATCTACCCGGTGGAATTCTTGATCTACCCGGTATCGGGCATCATGAAAATGTGGCATATCCTGCTACATTCCGTCCTGGGGCTCAGTGACTCTACGGCATGGATGCTGTCCATATTTGGCCTCATCGTAGTAGTCCGCCTCACCATTCTGCCCCCAGCGTGGATGCAGTACCGGGCCGGTCGTATCTATGTGAATCTGCGCCCAAAACTCAGCCAACTTGAAGAAGAGTTCCAGGACCGAACCGACGCCGAAGCCGACGACGAACTCCAAAAAGCCCGGCGTAAGCTTTTCAAAGACCACGATTACCGCGTCTCCGCTGGCTGTGTCCCCACACTCATTCAACTTCCCATGTTCATGGGGCTCTACCAAGTGCTCCTCCGCATGGCCCGCCCCACAGAGGGGCTGCACGCCACCACCCACGCTCCCATCGGTTTTCTCACGTCTAACGACGTCGCAACATTCCTCGAAGGCCGTGTTGGCGGTGTCCCCATGCCCGCCTATGTGGCCATGACGGACGAGCAGTTCACCTTCCTCAACACCAACCACGACGCCGTATTCCGATTTGCCCTGCCTTTCTTCATCTCTGCGGCCATCTTTATGTCCGTGAACATGGTGTACTCCATGTACAGGAACTTGCTCACCATGGACTACAAGTCCTCCTTTGCGGTGGGCCTGTACAAAGCAACCATTGTGATGGCGTTCACCGTCCCGGTCTTCCCCATCAGTTTCGGCCTGACCGGCCCCGCACCAGTGGCCATCAGCCTCTACTGGTTCGCAAACTCGTTGTGGACCATGACGCAGTACATCACCATCTCAAAACTCCTGGACAAACATTTTCCACTCACCCCCGAGTACGAGGACTTCCGAGAGCTCAGCAAGCAGGAACGACGTGACCGCGTCCGCAAGAAGCGCGCCTACAAGTGGGGGCTGCGACGTCGACGCCTTCTCATGGTGTTGCTTCCCCACCGTATCCCGCAGCTACGGGCCGCAAACCGCAAGGCCATTGAAGACTGGGAGTACGAGCGCTACGCCGCCCGCACCAAGAAACAAGAAATCAAGGACAAGCGGCGTGAGGCTGTCAAAATCAAGCGCGAACGGGAACGCATGGAGCGCGAAGCTAACAAGCCGCCACCACCAGGCCGTCACCGCATGAGGAGAGAAACCCGGGCGCAGTGGGAGGCTGTGCCCCGCAGCCCCAATGGCCCCCGGCACCTCAAACGAAGCTAGATCGAGTAATCTGCGGGTGGCGCGGAGAGGAGCTGTTTAGCCAGGTCGCGCGCCGTTTCCAAGGGTAGGAGACTGCGACTCAGCTTCGCCCCGGCCATGCCGCCATCAATGAACACGAGCAGTTGATTTGCCTGCGTGGTTCCTGGATACCCGTTTTTTTCGGTAAGCAGGTCCGTCATGGTTTGGTGGCACCAGCGTCGGTGTTCCATCACGGCTGCAACAATGCCGCGTTCCCCCTCGGTTTCAGGTCGTGGGTATTCATTAGCCGCATTTTGGAAGTGCGACCCCCGGAAGTCTTTGGCGGGTTCTTCATCAAGACACATGTCAAAGAACGTCAGGATCTTGTCTTCTGGGTGTTCCATGTCTACGGTGCGTTCCCGCCAGGTGTCGCGCCATTTCTGGTCGAGGTCCTGAAGGTAGGCGATCACCAGGGCGTCTTTGGATCCGAAGAGCGAGTAAAGGCTGGCTTTGGCAACATCGGCTTCCCGCAGGATACGGTCAATGCCGATGACGCGAATTCCTTCGGTGGTGAACAGTTGCGTGGCGCTGGCTAAAAGCCGCTCCCGGGGGCTGGGGCGGTTACGTCGACGGCTGGACGTTTTAGCGTGTGTCGCTTTTGTCTGCGCTGCGATTATTCCCACTTCCTCTCTCGTTGCCTAGACCCCTTTAGAATACCTCCCCAGCACTGTAGATATACCACACACCCCAAAAAAATAGACAAATCTGTTCAGCACAACGAAAGGCGGCCCGATTGAGGGCCGCCTATGGAGTCAGTGCGCTTTAGCGTCACTATCTGGCCGAACCACCATCATGGGGCACGGCGCGGATTGCAGAAGTGCGCGGGAGGTGGAACCCAGCAGCATGCCTTTGAACCCGCCGCGCCCGTGAGAGCCGACCACGAGCAGTTGCGCGCCTTTCGCGGCGTCGACAAGCGCCCGCACTGGCCGGTCTCGGGTGACCACCCGGGTGACCTGCACATCTGGGTACCTCTCCGCGTAGCCTGCCAGGCGGTGTCCGAGGAGCATATTCTGCTCTTCCTCGACGATTTTCCATTGCTGCTGAGCAGCGGAAAGTCCGGCGAGAGATGCTTGAATCTGCATATCCATCCACGTGTGCACCGCGATGAGCTCGCATTCGCGTGCGGATGCTTCAGCAAAGGCGTATTCGATTGCTTTTTGGCTGACCCCGGAGCCGTCCACACCCACCACAACAGGACCGTATTTGGTGTCTTCAGTGACGGGGTTGTCACCGCGCACCACCACAACAGGGCAGTGCGCGTGGCTGACCACCGCCGCAGAGACTGAACCCATGACCATACCGGAAAGGCCGCCAAGTCCACGCGAACCCATAACGATCATGGTGACGTACTTGGACATTTCCAGCAGCATGTCAATGGGGCTGCCCTCTGCGATAGTGTGTCCGATTTTGATATCCGGTGCGACCTCATGAGCAATCTCACGGGCCTCGTTGATCTTCTCCATGGTTTCTTCTTGCAGCTCATCGAACAGTTCCTGGGGTGGAACCATTCCCTCTGCGTAAAGAAACTGCGGCATGGAGTAGCTTGCTGCCAACCGCAGCGGAATGTCACGCTTCATTGCGGTGTTGGCCGCCCAGCGGACTGCGACTTTTGAGGCGTCTGAGCCATCAATGGCTACAACAACAATGTTTTCCTTATTCATCTGCGTGCAACCTTTCGGTCAAGGGGAACCGCATCCTACCACCAGCTTACCTATATATGCCCAGTTACATCAGCTGGTTATAACCCCGAAGGGGGTCATTATCGACGCCCGCCCCTTCCGCCCCGCATCCCCCAACTGCACATTCAGTGCTGTGCCGCCCTAAAGAGCGGCATTTCCCATAATTGTCTGATTATGGAGTCGGCTCAACCCGCGCCGCAGCCGCATTTGGCGGGTACAACACCGTGTAAATTGCACGGAGAATGTTGCCGATTTGTTGGCCCAGCGTGGTGCCGAAGAATTCAATCACCGGGGCTATGAGAGTATTGATATCCATGGGGCAAAGAATAGTACATAAACGCAGCAAAAAAGCACCTTTGCCAGTGCGAGATGGGTTAAACCCATCGCGTGCACGCCTGCCGTTAGATGCCCCACCCACCCCGGCGCGAGATTTCATTGCATTTTTGGTGCAGACGCAGACGCACCGTCATGGTGATGACAACGACGCTGCCATTGATGCTCGTTTTGCCGCCCGCGAGGTTGTTGACCTGCAAGGACGACCCTTTTCCCCAGAACAATTGGTCACTCCTGGTGCGGACGTGTGGTTTTATCGCATTCCTGCCCCCGAACCGATGGTTCCCTACGATTGTCCCACGTTATACGAGGATGAGCGCCTGCTCGTCGTGGATAAACCCCCGTTTTTGTCGACTTTGCCTAGGGGGCGTCATATTACCGAAACGGCGTTGGTGCGCTTGCGTCGGCAGACGGGAAATCACGAGTTATCGCCAGCGCATCGCCTTGATCGCTTGACTTCAGGTGTGCTGATTTTCACAAAAACACCGGGGGTACGACGGGCGTATCAGGAGCTGTTCGCCACGCGCCAGACGCAGAAAGTCTATGAGGCTATCGCTCCTCTAAAGCGATGGGATACTCCGGTGGTGTGGGAGCACCGGATGGAGCATAAGCGCGGGAGTTTACAAACATTTATCACTGACGGTGAGCCCAATGCCCGCACGGAACTGGTTTCTGTGTCCCCACTCACCCAGGTGGAGCAGGCGCAGTGTGAAAAGATATACGGTCCCACGGAGGGGGGAGCTGCCTCCACTAGGTAGGTATACCCTGCGCCCCACTACGGGGCGTACACATCAGTTGCGGGTGCATATGTGGTTGGCCGGAGCACCCATCCTAGGCGATCCCATTTATCCTGTTGTTTTGCCTGAGAACGCGGAGGATTATGGTAGACCGTTACAGTTGCTGGCGAGGTCCTTGTCCTTTGTTGATCCTTTCACTGAATCCTTCCATTGCTTTCAGTCACGGCGAACACAACCGATTTCAGCAATAATAGAAGTAACAAGCTGCCAGTCCGCTAGCTGACATTTCAGTTGTGACGTGCAAGTGCCAGAGCCTATTGGCATCATGGCTCTGCATCACGGTGTTGCCTAACGGGTACGTGCGCAGCCGTTTTTGTTTCCGACAAGTTGAGGATTTCTTTCCCATGGTTGAACCAGTGTCCACGCCGTCGTCTGCTCCACAACCCCCGCAGCAGCCGTCACGGCCATCGCATACTCTTCCCATCGCTGCCCGTGCAGTCAATCTGGTGAAGCGCTATGGATCAGGCGATACTGCTGTCACCGCGTTGGATAGCGTCAACATTGAGTTCTCGCAGGGTCGTTTCACTGCCATCATGGGACCATCAGGGTCAGGAAAGTCAACGTTGATGCACTGCATGGCCGGTTTGGACACGGTGACTGACGGGCAGACGTTCATTGGCGACACGGAGCTGTCCCACTTGCGCGACAAGAACATCACTACCCTGCGTCGTGACCGACTGGGCTTTGTGTTCCAGTCTTTTAACCTGGTGCCCACGCTGACTGCGAGGGAAAACATCACGCTGCCTATGGAGATTGCGGGTCGCAAGGTTGACCCACAGTGGTTTGATGAGGTGACTAAACGTCTTGGTTTGACGGAGCGTTTGAATCACCGCCCTGCCGAGTTGTCTGGTGGTCAGCAGCAGCGTGTCGCTGTGGCCCGTGCGTTAATTTCACGCCCAGAGATCATTTTTGGTGACGAGCCTACGGGTAACTTGGATTCCAATTCCTCGGCGGAGGTGTTGGATATTTTGCGCACGTCGGTGGATGAGCTGAATCAAACCGTGGTGATAGTGACCCACGATGCGAAGGCGGCGTCGTACGCCGATCGCGTGGTGTTCTTGGCTGATGGTCGGCTTGTGGAGGAGCTGGATAATCCCACCGCCGAGAATATTCTGCGCATCATGGCCAGGATCGAGGATATGTAGCCCATGTCTGTCACATCCATGCGTTCCCCCATGCGCACTATTTCGCTGCGCACTATTGCCGCGCACAAGTTGCGCCTTGTGTTGACTATTTTGTCGGTGGTGCTGGGTACCGCGTTTATCGCCGGTTCCAGCATGTTTACCAGCAGTTTGTCACAGAGCTTCACCTCGATGATTTCGTCGGCGTATGACGACGTTGACCTTGTCGTTCAACCCACTGATCAGAGCATTGGTGGTCTTCCCTTGCCGCTGATTGAGCAACTACGTGCCGATCCCGATGTTAGGGGCGTCAGCGTTGCCAATTACCAGTCTTCGGTGGCTATCACAGGCAGTGACGGGAAGGCGCTACAAACTGGTGGCCTCGATTCTTCAGCGTTTGCTGTCGACCCGCCCCAGCGGGCCATGTCATTTTTGCCGTTGAAGGACGGCGCGTACCCTCAGCAGCCTGATGAGATTGCTGTGAACACAACCGCCGCTGAGAAGGGCAATATCAAGGTTGGCGACACCATCACGGTCGTCACACCGCAAGACCGTTCCCCAGCCAAAGTCACGGGCATTTTCGAGTTCGGTGCGGATGCCGGTGGCACCATCGGTGTCCTATACTCAGAACCCACCTACCTGCAGAAATTCACCGATGGGCAGCATGTTTCCCAGGCAAGTATCTCGCTTAACGACGGCGCGTCTGCCGATAGCGTCCGCGAACGCCTCAGCACCCAACACCCCACTGTGAAGTTTGAAACGGGCCAAGCACTGGTTGAGCAGACCACCAAACAGATCAAAACGGCACTGTCCTTCGTGAATTACTTCCTGTGGGCGTTTGCTGGCATTTCGCTGCTGGTGGGCACGTTCATCATTTCCAACACCTTCTCCATGATCGTCGCTCAGCGTAACCGCGAGTTCGCTCTGCTGAGGAGCATCGGAACAAAACAATCCCAGATCACTCGCGCTGTCATCTTTGAGGCAATCATTGTGGGTATCATTGGCTCCCTCCTTGGCATTGCTGCTGGTGTGGGCATTGTTCGCCTCATCTACGCCATCATGGAGGCCCGTGGCTTTGGGTTCCCCAGTACTGGTTTGGGTTTGACCGCTCAGTCCATTGCCATCCCACTTATCGTGGGCATTATTGTCACTGTTCTCAGCGCGTGGGCACCCGCTCGCCGCGCTGGAGCGGTGCGGCCTGTTCAGGCAATGCGTAGTGGCGACCAGTCCAGCAGTGACTCCCTGCTGGTACGAACCATTTTTGGTGGAGTTGTCTTAGCCCTCGGTGTGGCACTCGTGGTCATCCCTGCCGTCATCAGTGCAGGGGGTATTGGCCTCAAGGCCAGCATCATTGGTGTTGGCGCCTTCTTCCTGGTCATTGGCCTGTGGCTTGCTGGTCCTATGCTGTCCATTCCCCTTGTGGGCGGACTCGGCCGGATTGTCGGCGCCCCGTTCGGCGTCGTGGGCAAGCTCGCCGCCACTAACTCGCGCCGCAATCCCCGTCGTACGGCAACCACGTCTTTCGCCTTGACGCTGGGGTTGATGATGGTCAGCTCCATCGGCATGCTGGGTGCCACGATGCGTGACAGCACGTCGGATATGTTAGATAGCTCCATCACTGCGGATTTCGTTCTCACTGGACCGCAGAACTCGTCGTTATCTATCCCGAAGGATGCCCCCGAGCGCATCAACCGTGTTGAGGGCGTGGACTCCACCGCGACTGTCTCTACTGCGCCGATTCTGGTGAACAACCAGGCTCTTGATGGCAACCTTAATGGGGCCACTTCTCCTGTCGTCATGGGTGATATATCCCGTGTCTACGACATGAAGGTCACCAACGGCACCATCGACACGAACTCTCAGAACGGGATTGTGCTGTCACAAAGCACTGCGCAGCAGCTGAATGTTGGTGTGGGCGATCAGGTCACACTCAGTAAATTCAGCGTTGAGGCAGTGGTCGCGTCTGGTAACACTTTCGGCGTCGCTGGTGATCCCAACAGCGAGCGCCAGGCCACCGTCCAGGCCATCACGGAGGACAACAGTTCTGAAATGCGCTTCTTCATTCCGATGCCTACGGCAGAACAAGTGGTGAAACAGCCGGACATCAAGATCACTAAGATTTTTGTGAAAACTGATCCTGGCGCCAGCCAGACCACTGTTCGCGAGAACCTGGAGAAGGCCGTTGCCGACGACATCGTCATCTCAGTGCTCAGCAAGACCGAGTACAAGGGCCAATCCGCGCAGGGTATCAGTCAGATGCTCAATATCCTCTACGGTCTGCTGGCCTTGGCAGTGGTGATTGCCGTCCTGGGCATCATTAATACCCTGGCGTTGAGCGTCATTGAGCGTCGACGGGAAATCGGCATGTTGCGCGCCGTCGGCACGCAGCGTGGGCAGATTCGCAGGATGATCTACATTGAGTCAGCGGTGATTGCTCTATTCGGTGCGCTGATTGGTGCGGCCATTGGCTTGGGCGTGGGTTGGGCGTTTGTGTCCATCCTGTCCGGTGATGGCCTGGATAAGGTTGTTATCCCATGGATGCAGGTGCTCATTATGCTGGTCGGATCTGGTTTTGTGGGCGTTTTTGGCGGCGGTGTGGCCAGGCCACAAGGCTGCTAAGACGAAGCCACTGGAGGCCATCTCCGAGTAGCAACGCTGTGACACCCCCTACTGTTGATGGCGCGCGAATACGTGATTTCAGTGGTAGGGGGTTTATTGTGGACAGCGCAACACGAAAATAGCTGCGGTTTTCGCGTAATACGAGTGTTAGGCTGGAGTGCGGCGATCAAGACGACACCCTTGCACGCCACTGCGTACCTGATACTCACCCGAGGAAGAAAGTAGTTACCTATGTCATTTCCAAAGATCACTATGGACCGTTTGGAGTCCATCGTGAAGGAGGAAGACCTTGTCTATGACATTGATCTCAACGACGGTGAGCTTGGTTTAGGGTTCCCCGACATGGCTGTGTGGTTCAACATTTCCGAGGATGTCCTGCGGACGTATGCATATTGGCGGGGCGAGCTGACCGTCGCAGAGGACATTCGTAAGGCATACTTTGTGGCCAACGATCTGAACAGCAAGTTGTTGTCCCCAAAGATCCTGGTCAACTCCAATGAGGATAGCAACCGCGCCAAGATCATGTTCGAGCATTCGGTGCTGAACCACCCGGGGATGACCGATGAGCAACTGCTCGCCCAGGTGCGTATGGAAATTGGTTCTTTTGTCTACGCCTCGGAACAGATGAAAGAGATTTTCCCGCACGTTGTTGATTGGGAAGAAGAGCAGGAGGACTAGCTATGGCGTGGTTTAACAACACGGAATCCCAAGGGGAGGAAAATGTGGTGCAGCCGGTGTCTTTCCAGCGCTTGCAGTCGCTGGTCGCCCGGAACGGCTGGAACGTAGGCACCCCCGAACAGGTGGAGAACCCGCAGTTTTTGTACGCATATTTCGACGGCGTGTACACAGTTTTTTCCACCGAGCACGATAACTGCCTGATGGTGTCTGCCTTTGGCATCAACAACCTGACACTGTCGTTGGATCGTTTCGAAGACGCTGTGATGTGGGCTGCTGACCATAACCTGGGAACGAATTTCGGCACGTCATTTATCACCTCTGATGAGGACGAGGGCACCGTCATGTTGCGCGTCGACAGCGCTATTCTCTGCCCGGCAGGTGCGACTGATGAACAGCTAGTGGAGTGGGTTAATGTTGCACTGAGCGCCAACTTGGCAGCGATGAAACGGTTCGCTGAGCATTTTGACGTGCAGATCGAGCAACGTTAGACACAACAAAAGGTAGTTACTCTCATGGGCCCTGGCCAGCAGGCTGATTCGCAGAATTTCCAGGTCGATCTTGGTGGCATGGTTGAGCTTTTATCGCGCAATCTTTATTCAGGGCCACGGGTGTTTGTCCGTGAACTCCTGCAAAACGGCTTCGATGCCATCACTGCGCGACGTGAGCTGGAACCGGAAATGTCACCCGCGCGGATTCGCTTCATCACGGACAACAACGGAGAGTTCCTGAGTATTACCGATACTGGCATTGGGCTAACTCAAGTCGAGGCGGAGACGCTGCTATCCACGATCGGCGGGTCGTCGAAACGCGACGAGTTTGGGCTGGCTCGCAGCGAGTTTTTGGGGCAGTTTGGCATCGGTTTGTTGTCGTGTTTCATGGTTTCGCTGGAGATCACGGTATTTTCCCGTTCCGCCAAGCCAGATGCACCAGAGGATGTGGTGCTGTGGCAGGGCCGGTCGGATGGCACCTGGACCGTGCGCACAGCGTTGCCGGAGGAAGTGCCCGCAGAACTGCAGGGTCCGGGTACCACGATTGTGTTGAAGTCCCTGCCGGGGGAACGTTTTTTTGACTACCCAGTAGTGAGCAAGCTTATTGATCACTATGGCCGTCTGCTGCCGGTGGATGTGACGTGCGAACGCCGCTCTCAGGATGCGGAGCATTTATCGGCACAGCCTGCGCCGTGGGAAATGTCGCTTGATGATCAGCAGCGTTGGTGCATCGATAACTTTGGTTTTCAGCCATTTGCGTGCATTCCGCTAGAAGTCCCCGTGTCGGGGGTCCGCGGGGTGGCGTTTATTATTCCGCAGGGGGCTCACCCAGGACAGTTGCTCAAGCACCACGTGTATTTGCGACGCATGTTGCTCAGCACGCATGTCACCGATCTGCTCCCCGAGTGGGCGTATTTTGCCCGCGTTGTGGTGGACACGGAGTTTCTGCGCCCCACGGCCTCCCGGGAGTCCCTGTTTGATGATTCGCTGTTGGAGGAAACTCGACAGGAGCTGGGTGACAGCATTCGGCAATGGCTCGGTGACCTCGCCGAATACTACCCGCTACAGTTCCAAGAGTTCGTGGCACTTCATGTACACGGTTTGAAGGCGCTGGCTCTCACTGATGACAAGACCCGTGAACTGGTGTGTTCGGCGGTGCCGTTCCAAACATCGTTGGGCATGAAAAACCCTACAGGAGGTGCTTGAGGAGCACGGGGAATCCGTTTTACCAGCACCGATAGTCAGTTCCGTGCCCTGCTTCCAGTGGCCTCGGCGAGTGAACTGTGCATTGTCAACGCTGGGTTTGCCTTTGATGAAGAGCTGTTAGCACAGGTTCAGCTGGATCACCCTGGCCTGGGCATTAGCGAATTGGACCCGCTAGAGGTGCTGGGAGTACTGGAGAAACCCAACGGCACTGATGCCACCGCCCTGCGCCCGCTTCTCGACGCCGCGTCGGCCGCCCTCGGCGATAAAGCCTCGCCCCAAATCCGCCAGTTCCAGCCGTCCACCATGCCCGTCTTATACCTACCCAACTCAGATGTTGCTGGTAAAGCGATTGAACAACGCGCCATCGATGAAGCCGTCGGGGCTTTTGAGGGACTAGTGGACCTGATGAATGGTGCCACCTTGGACAACGACGGCATGGACACTCCCCAGTTAATTTTCAACGCTAACTGCACCCTTAATCACCAGTTGGCGGGCAGTACCTCTCAACAACCGCAGATTGTAGAATCCGCCATTCGGGGGCTGTTTGTTCAAGCTCTACTCGCCGGAAAGCATCCCATGGACTCTACCGTCCGCGCTTGGTCCACGCAGGTGTTCAGCAACCTGATCACCGCCTCACTCCGCTGATAGGACCTTCAACGATGACCGATCTTGACGACCTCTATGACCTCATCGCCCGCGCCCAGGCCGCACCTTGGGGTCCTGGATGTTCTGCTCTCTGGGCGCAGGCCGCCCGCCTTGCCGAAGATCTCGGGCGTGATGAGGATGCCTTGGAGTGCTATAGCAATCTTGTTACCGCCTACACCATGGGCGGCGAAGCAACACGTGTGATTGCCCCCCTTTACCTGGTGCGATAACATGTACCGCACGCGTCCGGACCTCTTTACAGATGCGCTCAAGCACTCCTTCGCCTGGCAGTACAAGTACGTCATTACGGCGCTGCGTCAGGTGCCTACCGTTCCTGTGCAGAAATGCAAAGATGTTCTCCAGCAAATGCGGGAACTTTACCTGAGTTTGGGTGACGAACTCAGCGCCGTCTACATTCGCGAATACCTGCTGCTACACCATTTCGGCGAGTACGAGGACGCCGAGAAAGCCCTGTCCAACTGGCGGGCCGCAGCACGCACCGAATTTCCGACTGCGTGAGCTGCGACCCGATGCATGAAGTCCGGTACTACTCCCACCTCAAGGAATGGGACCGCGCCCGTAGCATCGGCGAGGAGATCCTGAACACCCAGGAATCCGGCAGCTGCGAAGCACAGCCTGAGGCTCTGTTGACCGTCATGATGATGCCGTGGCTATACACAGGTAACGACTCCAAAGCTTGGGCAGCCCACGTCCGCTCCTACCGACGCGACCGCTCATCCCCCGCCTACCTTGAGTACATCCCCGAGCACATCAAATACCTCACCCTGTCTGGCCGCACCGAACGTGCCCTGCACATTCTTCTACGACACCTGCCATGGTGGGAACGCGCAGAAACCCCCACTGTGCTCATGGAACTAGCCATCGCCGGCGCGCAGGTCACAGCGGCGCTTCCCCCTGAAGGAACATTCCACGGCACCCTACCCGGCGAAACGCTCCCCTGGCACCCCACTGGGTCCCTTGTCAACCCCACCAACGCGCAAGCCCGCGCCTGGTTCACCACCCTGGCACTCGACATCGCCGCGCTTTTCGACGCCCGCCCTGGCCTCACCAACCCGCACACCGTTACTGATGTCACCGAACAACTGGACACCATTCACCTTGACGCGGACCTTAACCCCGCGGACGTCGACATGCAGACCGCAATTCCCGACTTCAGCGGTGTCTTTAACGAATCAACTGAAGAAGACACCTATCCCCCACTCAACCTTGGGGACCGGCCATGGCTTGACGATACGCCCGCCGGCAACGTCTTCATACCAACCAACACCATTTTTGACCTTTCCCAAACAGGCACCATCACCTACCCCTTTACCGGGCATGATGATGCCTACCGGCTCATTGCCGAAGCCATGGCCACCGAGGACCCCATGATCGCCTGCCAAATGGCCGATCAGGCTATGCGCACCCATACCAACGAACCCATCGGAGTCCGCATCATGGGCTACCGGATCCTCGGCAACGGGGCCTACCACGCCGGGTACCTCAACGAAGCAATAGACGCCTATCGAAACTGCCTCAACCTCACCGCCGCTTGTGGGCTAATTCCTATTCAACTCGCCTGTGCCGTTGACCTGTGTCGCTGCCTCAACCAGGCGAAACGACACCATGAAGCAGCCGAAGTAGCCGAAATGACGCTCATGACGCTGGACAACAGCGACATCAATGACGCCAATGAAACCAAACTCAGAAGCCACCTCGTCACCGCACTCAGCGAACTAGAGTACAACGGCCAAGCCGCCGAACATGCACTTGAACTCGCCGAAAACAGTGACGACAACACAGCGCGCTGCGAACACTACGAAACTGCAGCCCACCTCTTCGCCAGCGATGGAAACTACGAACGCGCCAAAACCACCTGGCAAACCCGTCTTACCCTTACCCACCCCGACGCCCAACAACAAGCCAAAGCACTCTACCAGTACTGTCGATGCATTGCTGACCAGCCGGGGCGCGTTCCCGAACACGAAATCATCCAGATGGAAACCATCATGGATGAGCTTCACACCATTGTGACTAGCGAAGGATTCGACGAACACCACAGCCCCAAATGGCACCACGCCGAATGGCTCAGCGACAAAGCATACATGCACTGGCATTGCGACCAGCAAACCAACGCCATCGCATACATGCAGGCCGCAACGCAGGCATTTCACGACATTGACGCCGTTGTCCGCGAGGCCAAAACCCATCTAAACCTCGGCTACATGCACGTCCAACGCGACGAACATGACACCGCACTTCATCATGCTGGTGTTGTGTTGGTGTTGTTGTCTAGTCCCCGATTCTTCGGCAACCCCCTGATCAACGAAGCACAACAACTCATCACCCTACATCAACGACACCCCATAACCCCCACACAACCCCGCACCCGCATAGCAAAACAAACAAGCAAACAAAACAACAAAAAAAAGGGTGGGTGGGGTGCCGGTGCGCCCACACCAGGCACACACAACACCCCACCCACCATCATTTGGAGTTATCAATGCTGGCAGTAACCTACTCTCCCACACCCTCCCAGGTGCAGTACCATCAGCGCCCACAGACTTAGCAACCGGGTTCGAAAAGGACAACCGGGCGTGACCCTGCGACTATCACCACCAACACACCCAACACAACTGGTGTTGTGCCAGACACTGCACAGCAAACACGAAACCACACACCACCAACAGCAGCACACACAAACCCACACAAGGCCCATGCTTTCCTGTTCACTATATTTTCTTCATGCCATTTAACACGCATGCGTTTTCCACAATCCTGTAGCACACCACCACCTATTATCTATGGGGTATGTTTGTGTCGGTCATATTAGTATCGGTCATCTCACAACACCTTACGATGCTTCCAACTCCGACCTATCAACCCCCTCATCTACAGGGAACCTCAACAGAAACCTCATCTCACAACAGGCTTCCCGCTTAGATGCTTTCAGCGGTTATCCCTCCCGCACATAGCCAACCAGCCATGCCACCGGCGTGACAACTGGCACACTAGAGGTACGTCCATCCCGGTCCTCTCGTACTAGGGACAGCCTTGTTCAAGTTTCCACGCGCGCGGCGGATAGAGACCGAACTGTCTCACGACGTTCTAAACCCAGCTCGCGTGCCGCTTTAATGGGCGAACAGCCCAACCCTTGGGACCTACTCCAGCCCCAGGATGCGACGAGCCGACATCGAGGTGCCAAACCATCCCGTCGATATGAACTCTTGGGGAAGATCAGCCTGTTATCCCCGGGGTACCTTTTATCCGTTGAGCGACACCACACCCACACGTTGATGCCGGATCACTAGTCCCTGCTTTCGCACCTGCTCCACCCGTCAGTGTCACAGTCAAGCTCCCTTACTGCACTTACACTCTACAAACCTGATTACCAACCAAGCCGAGGGAACCTTTGGGCGCCTCCGTTACCATTTAGGAGGCAACCGCCCCAGTTAAACTACCCACCAGGCACTGTCCCAAAACCCGATCAGGGCCCACAGTTAGATGCACACAACAACCAGAGTGGTATTTCACCAATGACTCCACACCCACTAGCGTGAATGCTTCCACGTCTCCCACCTATCCTACACAAGCTGCAGCACACACCAATACCAAGCTATAGTAAAGGTCCCGGGGTCTTTTCGTCCTGCCGCGCGAAACGAGCATCTTTACTCGTACTGCAATTTCACCGGGCCTATGGTTGAGACAGCAGGGAAGTCGTTACGCCATTCGTGCAGGTCGGAACTTACCCGACAAGGAATTTCGCTACCTTAGGATGGTTATAGTTACCACCGCCGTTTACTGGGGCTTCAATTACCCGCCTCACACACCACCAGGGTGTGCTCACGAGTCCTCTTAACCTTCCAGCACCGGGCAGGCGTCAGTCCGTATACCTCGACTTGCAACGTCTTCGCACGGACCTGTGTTTTTAATAAACAGTCGCTTCCCTCACTTCTCTGCGGCCACACACAACGCACACCGCACAAGGGGTGATTGCCGCACATGGCCCCCCTTCTCCCGAAGTTACGGGGGCATTTTGCCGAGTTCCTTAACCATAGTTCACCCGAACGCCTTAGTATCCTCAACCAGACCACCTGTGTCGGTTTCCGGTACGGGCCGTGCACACACATCGCTAGAGGCTTTTCTCGACAGCACAGGCACATCAAACATCCCCAAACCTGGGTACGCATCACGCCTCACCCACAAATGCAGAACGGATTTACCTATCCTACGGGCCACACGCTTACACCACAATCCACTAAGTGGCCTTGACTACCAATCTGTGTCACCCCATCGCTTGGCTACCAACGATCAAGATCCCACGCACCACACACCAAACCAACACCAAAAGCATTGATCCCGCGGTGGTGGGTGGTTAGTACAACCGAGTCACCACTGGTCGCGCATACACGGGTACGGGACTATCAACCCGTTATCCATCGACTACGCCTGTCGGCCTCGCCTTAGGTCCCGACTCACCCTGGGAAGATTAGCTTCACCCAGGAACCCTTAGTCATCCGGCGAACACGTTTTTCCACATGTTTTTTTCGCTACTCATGCCTGCATTCTCACTCGCACACACTCCACCACCACTTCCGTGACAGCTTCTCAGCGTGCACGACGCTCCCCCTACCCAACACACACACTGTGTGTTGCCGCGGTTTCGGCGGTGTACTTTAAAAGCCCCACTACATTATCGGCGCATCACCACTTAACCAGTGAGCTATTACGCACTCTTTCAAGGATGGCTGCTTCTAAGCCAACCTCCTGGCTGTCTTCGCGATGACACCTCCTTTTCCACTCAGCACACCCTTAGGGGCCTTAACCGACGATCTGGGCTGTTTCCCTCTCGACGTCACGGAGCTTATCCCCCGCCGTCTCACTGCCACGCTCGCATATTATTGGCATTCGGAGTTTAGCTGGCATCGCTAAGATGATCGTCCCGCATCAACCAACCAGTCGCTCTACCACCAACAACAACCACGCAACGCTGCACCTAAATGCATTTCGGGGAGAACCAGCTATCACGGAGTTTGATTGGCCTTTTCACCCCTACCCACAGCTCATCCCCTCAGTTTTTCAACCCTAAGTGGGTTCGCGCCTCCACAATGTTTTACCACCGCTTCACACTGGCCATGGGTAGATCACCCCGCTTCGGGTCCAGAACATGCCACTCACACACCCTCATTAGGATTCGCTTTCGCTACGACTACCCCACACACACGGGTTAACCTCGCGACATGCCGCTGACTCGCAGGCTCATTCTTCAAAAGGCACGCCACCACCCCACACAAACAGGGGGCTATGACGGATTGTAAGCACACGGTTTCAGGAACTATTTCACTCCCTCCCGGGGTACTTTTCACCCTTCCCTCACGGTACTAACTACACTATCGGTCACGCCAAGTATTCAGGCTTACCGGGTGGTCCCGGCAGATTCACAGCAGATTCCACGAGCCCGCTGCTACTCGGGAAAAATACGCACACACCCCAACCACATGTCTTCAGGTACCGGACTGTCACCGTCTACGGCAGGCGATTCCACACCACTTCCCCTAACACACAATCCAAGGGTGCCAGCCAGTGGTAGCCAGCCAGACACACGCATCCCACAACCCCCTACACGCAACCCCTACCAAGTATCATCCACGCATAGAGTTTAGCCATCACCTCCGCCTTCGCTCGCCACTACTAACGGAATCACATATTGTTTTTCTTCTCCTACGGGTACTGAGATGTTTCACTTCCCCGCGTAACCCCCATACCACCTATTTCATTCAGCAGCAGGTGACCGCACATAACCACGGCCGGGTTTCCCCATTCGGACATCCTCGGATCAACGCTTAATCGGCAACTCCCCGAGGCTTAACGCAGCCCTTCACGTCCTTCATCGGCTTGACATGCCCAGGCATCCACCGTGCGCCCTTACAACAAACACACCACCTATCCGGTGGTGCGCCACACGAAAAAAACACACAAAAACAACACAAAAGAAATTAAACAGAAAAAAATGATTTCGCGTCCACTATACAGTTCTCACACAACACCACCCCACCACCAGCAACCACCACAACAATAATGATCACCAGCAGACAAGGGCTTAAAATTCCACACGTTTATTGTGTGGGACACCCAACAGCCACACCAAGCACCACACCCCCTATTGGATACACACCACATATTCTCCCTAGAAAGGAGGTGATCCAGCCGCACCTTCCGGTACGGCTACCTTGTTACGACTTCGTCCCAATCGCCAATCCCACCTTCGACCACTCCCCCCACCACAGGTGGTGGTTAGGCCATGGGCTTCGGGTGTTACCAACTTTCATGACGTGACGGGCGGTGTGTACAAGGCCCGGGAACGTATTCACCGCAGCGTTGCTGATCTGCGATTACTAGCGACTCCGACTTCATGGGGTCGAGTTGCAGACCCCAATCCGAACTGAGGCCGGCTTTAAGAGATTAGCTTCACTTCACAGTGTCGCAACCCGTTGTACCGACCATTGTAGCATGTGTGAAGCCCTGGGTATAAAGGGGCATGATGATTTGACGTCATCCCCACCTTCCTCCGAGTTGACCCCGGCAGTTTCTCATGAGTCCCCACCAAAAAAATGTGCTGGCAACATAAGACAAGGGTTGCGCTCGTTGCGGGACTTAACCCAACATCTCACGACACGAGCTGACGACAACCATGCACCACCTGTGCACCAACCACAAGGGAAGACGTATCTCTACGCCGATCTGGTGCATGTCAAACCCAGGTAAGGTTCTTCGCGTTGCATCGAATTAATCCACATGCTCCGCCGCTTGTGCGGGCCCCCGTCAATTCCTTTTGAGTTTTAGCCTTGCGGCCGTACTCCCCAGGCGGGGCGCTTAATGCGTTAGCTACGGCACAGACTGCAAACACACAGCCCACACCTAGCGCCCACCGTTTACAGCATGGACTACCAGGGTATCTAATCCTGTTCGCTCCCCATGCTTTCGCTCCTCAGCGTCAGTAACTGCCCAGTAACCTGCCTTCGCCATCGGTGTTCCTCCTGATATCTGCGCATTTCACCGCTACACCAGGAATTCCAGTTACCCCTACAGCACTCTAGTCGTGCCCGTATCGCCTGCACGCCCGGAGTTAAGCCCCGGAATTTCACAGACGACGCGACACACCACCTACGAGCTCTTTACGCCCAGTAAATCCGGACAACGCTTGCACCCTACGTATTACCGCGGCTGCTGGCACGTAGTTAGCCGGTGCTTCTTCTCCACGGTACCGTCACCCACCAAGGTGGGCTTCGTCCCGGGCGAAAGGAGTTTACAACCCGAAGGCCTTCATCCCCCACGCGGCGTCGCTGCATCAGGCTTGCGCCCATTGTGCAATATTCCCCACTGCTGCCTCCCGTAGGAGTCTGGGCCGTGTCTCAGTCCCAATGTGGCCGTCCACCCTCTCAGGCCGGCTACCCGTCGCCGCCTTGGTAGGCCATTACCCCACCAACAAGCTGATAGGCCGCGGGCTCATCCCACACCGCAAAAGCTTTCCACCATGACCCCTACGCCATGGTCGTATGTGGTATTAGACCCAGTTTCCCAGGCTTATCCCACAGTGCGGGGCAGATCACCCACGTGTTACTCACCCGTTCGCCACTCGAGTACCCACCACCAAAAGTGGTGGGCCTTTCCGTTCGACTTGCATGTGTTAAGCACGCCGCCAGCGTTCGTCCTGAGCCAGGATCAAACTCTCCAACCACAACACACCATGCGTGTGTTGCGCACAAAAACAAAAACAAAAACAATAAAAAAATAGTGTTTCAAGCGTGTATCTCTTGACAAGAGCAACACACCCCACCACTACCAGGGTCGGGGTGTGCGACACCCACACAACAACACTAGTGTGTGGGTGTGTGTAGTACTTGGTACGCTATTGAGTTCTCACACA